>Ga0265298_10000025_pt1 | contig 215490 bp, 190 predicted proteins | sample AusTroGonzalo_MG_3_FD_193486 | JGI IMG/M metagenome (GOLD analysis project Ga0265298, IMG submission 193486) | Bovine rumen microbial communities from tropical cattle in Woodstock, Queensland, Australia - Gonzalo_01 | ecosystem: Host-associated > Mammals > Digestive system > Stomach > Rumen ...
GGTGGAAAACCCCCTTTCCCCCCCCCCCCCCAGTCCTGTTTTAAGCCATCGATGTCGGGCGTGAAATACCTCCCGCATTTGGCGTTTTCGGGCAGAGCACACGGGTCGAGCGTGAAATTAAATTCACGATTCAGCGTGTCGAAGAACCCCTGCGGCGTGGCCCAGAGGTCGGTGTTCGACGTGAACAGTCCTTTGTTTAGTCGGCTCATAATATCACGTGCGTCTTGCCGTTTAACTGAAGGCGGTCGCCCTTCTTGTATGGTCGTGTTGAGGTAAAGGACGGTTGTTCGATCGTCTTCGACGCGTGCAGTGCCTTTCTCATTTGCATGTCCAGGTCTTGCAGTGCCTCGGTGACTGTCGAGCCGCGGCCGGCGATGCCTTCGTATTTATCCCAAAATATCGAGCATTCGATGTCGTCGCCATCGATGCGTTTGTCGAGGTCTTTGAATGTGTACGGGAAGGCGAGGTATTCGCCGCCCGAGTACCTTCCGCCGTAGCGGTCGTTGATGATCGTTAGCGGGTACTGCTTGTGGAGCCAGAACATGATTTCGTATTCTTTCAGTTGTCTCATAGTGTCAGTTGTTTTAGTATATTGTATTGTTTGTCGGTCATTCGTTTAAAATTTCACTTTGTAATTCTTGTTCTTGAGCAGTGGCAGACGCTCCTCGATGAGTGCCGCCATCTCATCCTGGTCGTACACCCCCCCCCGTTTGTCCTTGAGGCGGAGTGTGCCGTAGAATCGGTCGTCGAGAAAGATGTCGAGCGTCATAGCACCTCCTGTGTCTGTACCTCGACGGCACCATCTGCAGCAGCGCTGACGGTGGCCGAGATCTCGATGAAGTTCTGGTCGCAGAAACGTCCGCCGGACCGCTCTGCAGGTGGTAGACAATACTCACACACAAGGCATATCACCTCGTGTGTCCTTCGTCCGTATCTTCCGCAATAAGTCACCATAAGTCTATTCGTTTTTCAAATACCAGTCAATCAGTTTCTTGAACTCGTCGAAGCTGCGCACCACCTCGTAGCGGTAGCCTTGAGCCTCGACAGCCTGCTGCCACAGCTTTTGCGACTCGGCCTGCCTGCCCTTGAGGGTCTTCATCTCGATGCAGAGTCCGTGGTAGTTGTGGCGTGGTACCAGCAGCAGCAGGTCGGCCACTCCTGCCGTCACACCCTCACCGTTCATGATCGCCGCTTCGATGCGGCTACGCGCTCCGCCGTTGCCTACGGTGAAGAGGTTGAGCGTGAGCGGACGGTACTGGAGGCGGAACCATCCGACACACGACTGCTGAAGTTTGCTCTCGAGGTGTCTCATTGTTCTATCTCCCAGTTGTTCCCGGTACAACCCACGATGCCGCCGTAATAGCCCTGCTCGATCTCCTTTGCCACGTAGCGAAGGTCTTCGGGGGCGCTCTCGATGCTGTCCGTTTCGATTATTATTCTCATCTCAAACTCCTTTCGTCGTCTTCAAACAGTGTCGTGATGAAATATCCTATCGCCATCGCCACGATAATGGGCCAGAACAGGCTCACCGTGATCCACAACAACTTCATCTTGTCGTCGGGCTCGTCACGGTTAAAGTCGCGGGCTGTAAGCCACCATATCACGACGTACACTGCAATTATTATCAATGTTTTCATATATTTTTCATTTGTTTTTCGTCTTCGGCATGTCGTGGATCGCATAGTATCCCTGTCGCTTGTCGGCACGCGTTATCGAGTAGTAATAGAAGCCGTCGCGCTCATAGATGAGGTTCCACACCTCGCATTCGTTTTCCTTGCCGTACTTGGTCGTCAAGGTTATGATCTCTCCTTTTTCATGTTTCTCGTCACATTTTGCGAGAAATACGTTTGGACAATATTTCGAATAAGTGTTCATCTCTGTTTTTAAGTTTTTTATGAGCCCTGCACTTTTTGAGGGTGCAGGGCATGAGGTTTTAGGAATTAGGTTTTTTGATAAAAGCTCGGGAACCGCGAACCCCGTATCTGATCATCTTGCCGTCGTTGCTCAGAGCGCCATACGTGGCATTGAAGTACCAAGCGTAGTTGCCAAAGTACTGAGACGATGACCAGTAAATATCATCGAGGATGTCGCCGCCGAGATCACGGATGACCTGGTTCACTTCCTCGAGGAAGGTGTTGACAAGGCTCCACCAGCGTTTCTCAGGCAGCACCATGTCGTTGTCCTTGGCAAGCTGCATGGCGTCGTCGTAGTTCAGTTCCTTGTCGGTGAGGTTTTTGATGTCGAGTAGGAAGTCAATATCTCCGGCCTCGACATGCACCCACATTTTGCCCGCCTCGTCAGTGTAAGGCGTTGCAATCTTTTTGTTTTCTTTTTCCATTTCTTTGAATATTTAAGTTGTTAAACATTAGGTATTTCGACCAATTTGTCTTCTTTCCAGTCGAACTCGTCCCACGACAGCCGGTAGCATTTGAGCTGCTTATTGTCGCAGTCTATCAGATAGCCGAACTCCTCGTCACCGTGTTGGCTGATCGTAACCTCATAGCCTTTGTCGATGTATGCGTTGTTGTACACGCTCGGCAGTCCTTCCTTCACGAGATGGTTGGCGATACGGTCGGGGATCCAGTTGTATAGGCTGTCGAGATAATTTTTCAAGTCGACACCCACGCCTTTCGGGTATCCGTCCGAGTGGTGATACACCCTGATAAAGCTGTCGCCTCTTTTGATTTTTATTGTCGCTCTTGTACTCATTATTTATTGATTTTTAGCTGTTTTATGCATTCTCTTGATTCTCTTTATCGTTTCCATATTGTTATCGATTAGCTTCCGTATCTCCTTGTCTTTTGGCGGTACCGTATTGTGTTTTCCGCGGACCTGGATGACGCTCATCGTTTTAAGGTCAATTTCTATCGTCGCCACACGATTGCCTTGGCTGCGCGCACTCATTATCAGGGTGTCGTCTTTTTTATAGTATCCGTTATTATAGACACAGTGGTGCATGGCCTCGCCCTCATCGAAGAACTCCGTCACGTCCTGAAGCACGTGCAGGTTGAGATTGTCATCACCGAATATGATGCCGATGTATCGGGCCATCCTCTTCGTGTATGAGGTGTTTTCCTTACTTATCCTCTCACGCTGTTTTTCGTACCTCTCCTGCCTTTCCTTCCTTGATACGCGCTCCATGTAATAGTCGTGCGCCCTGTTAAGGTCTGCGGGGCAGATATAATATGCGTTGTGAACGTCCTTGTTGAGCTTTTGCAGCGATTCGATCATGTCATACCATAACGTGGCGTCCTCTACGATGTAGCCGTTTCTTATCGCGATTTTAACCGGGGTGAAATACTCGCTGTCCATCACACCGTGTCCTTGCCTCATCCAATACTCAAGCACGCTGTACTGGCCTGCTTTTGCGATGGTTTCGATGCGTGTGTTGGTCAGCAGTTGTTCGATGAGAGTGGCCTGGTTGACCCTTAATTTCAGCATTTCGCTGCTCCAGCCGTTGCGCCTGACCGTCTGTATTACCTTCGTCCGTGGGTAGATATGAAAGCCGTAGAGGTCGAACAGGTCCGGGAACTCGTAATATCCCGAGCACCTGTAATTATGGTTGTAGATAACGAACTCCGAGCTATAATGCCAGTGCAAAAAATTATAGTTCCTTGTGTATTGGTGGCTGACTATCGTCTCCCTGCCTTTTTCGTCGATCCAGAGCTGGAACGTCTCATCGACGTAGTATTTCGTCGGGCTTCCCTTAGTGTTTAGGCGGCGTGCGTCAAAAGCTCTTATGACCTGCCACCCTTTGTGTGTGGTCATTATGGCGTAGCTTGATGTCACCTCCTCGTATTTCATCTTGGGTCGTGCAAGCTCGAGCTTTATTTCCTTGCCGCAGTTTGGACAGATATCGACCCCGAGATCCAGCACGACCTCGAGCATGCTGTGGGTATTCGGGTAGAGCTCGCCGCAGCATTGACACCATATCAATCCGCTTTTCCAGTAATAGCCTTTGTGCGGATGGATGTGCTCCCTTGAATAGGTCAGCTGTTTCTCTGTCAGTAGAGGCAGCTGCCCGGCCATTTTGCAGAGCATTATCTCTTTTTTCGTGCGCGGTTTCATCCGAATAGCTCCATTTGGTTAGGTAGTACCTCGTCGGCCTTCTTCTGTACCGGCTTCTTCTTCAAACCGCTGATCACCTCGTCGTGATACTGCTTGATGGCTTTCTCACGTTCGGCCGCTTTCTCCTCTTCGGTCAGCTCGATGGTGTGGTTGACGACCACCGTGCATTTGGTGTGTTCGACATCCTTGATGTCCTGTTCGTCGTAGTAGTGCACCGCCATGCCGTACACTTCCTGGTCGGTGAAGCCGTGTCGCCCGGACTTCTTGACCTGGTTGATGATATAGTTGCAGCATTTCTTGATGTTCTTCTCGGGGTCTGCGTACTTCTCGGCGAAGTGCGGGTCGGTGGCTGCCATGTCGTCGAGATACGCTTTGATCGTAAGCTCGAACTGGTTGGGTTTTTCTTTGTTTTCTGCCATAGTTTATGATAATATGAAGTTTGTTATTTCGATTGCCCTCGGCTTTGACCCGACCGTCACATAGTTGAGGTCGATGTCGGTCTTGAGGCAAGCCTCGACGATGTCGCGCAGCAACAGGTCGCCGACGTATATCGTGCAGCGCCTGTATTTGCTTTCTATATCTATACCCAGCTCGTCACGCCAATCACTGTAGCTGATCTCTGGATTGAGTATATGCAGCATGCGCTGTAACTGCGCGAGTGTCGTGTCCGTGGTCCGTGTTTTCTGTTCAATCATTTCTCGTATCTCCTTTCCCGTTCTTCGTCGTAGGCGGCGTCCACTCTCTCCCAGAAGCCGTAGTCGTCGTTATCGTCTTCGTCATCCGGAAGATACCAGTTCGGATCGTCGAACCTGCTAATGTTCAAACTGTCTGTCATGGCGTTGTTAGTTTAGGATAATTCGTCTTGTGTCCGTGTTGAATACGGCCTTGCCCTGCTTGAGCTGCGCCACGTTGTGATACGCCTCGTCCAGGGTAGCGAAGCCCTGCACCACGGCGATGAAGTTGGAGTACTCGACGACCCGTGTGTTGTCGGTGTCGGTGTCCCCTGCGAAATAGCTCGTCGCTGCGACAAGCCTTCTCTTTTTCTGGTTACGCTGGAATGTAGATACCACAGCGTAGAATGATTTGTTGTTTTTCATGACTTTCTCTTTTTTAAGTTTGTTTTCACACCGCAAAAATAATAATTATTTTAATACGTTCAACAATTTTTTTAATATTTTTAATAATTTTTTTAATATTTAATAAAAATGTTATCGTTCAGAGCTTTGAGATCGGTCATGATCTGAGCTGCTTCGTTGATGTCCGACGCATGGTAGCGTCCGCTGTCGAGACCCTTGAGGTTGTATTTCCTAATGACAGAGGCGTTGAGTGGCAGCGGATGGCCGCCGTCTTCACTCAGACACACCACGTAGTCGCTCAGCGACCTTTTCAGTTGGAGCGTGAGTGTCATGCCGGCCTCCTTTCCTCGATGATACCTATAACCTGCATCTTGCTGTACCCTCTAAGGATCCAGCTGTCAAACTGGCGGAGTACGCTCAACTTGTGCATCTCGTTGCTCACGTCCTGATGAGCGTCGCGCTCACGTCGCATGGCCATGACGCGCTCGTTAATCTCTATTTTGTTAAGCAGTGTGCGTTTCTGAAGCAGCTCGCCACATAGCCTGTCGATGACATCGTCCACCGGGACTGCGTTCGTGTCGTCGAACAGGTTGTTCTCCCGCATAAACGCGTGGGCCATATCCCAGCCTCCGAGATAGTCGGCCGTCTTGCTTGACCTGTAAATATCATACATCGTGGCGATGAAGCTGCAGCTGTCGGTGAATTTGTTGCGTTCCAGCAGCTTCGGCTCTTCGCCTTCGTCCGTCTGCTGGCAATTAACCTGAGGTGTCTTGGGCTTGAGGTGTTCGGTGACGAAGCGCACCATGTTGACGACCGACAGGCCGACGAAATCGCCGTATGCCCCGGTGATGCCCTTAAGCAGTGCCATCTGTATCGTCTCGACGGTGATGGTCGGGTGCTGCATCTTAGTCATCTCATAGAAGTCGGCCGTGAAGACGTCGAGCGGATGGTCGGGCTTGAAATACTGGCCGCAGAGCTGATAGCATTTCGCTATGGTCGGGGCGAGTCGTATGATGGCCTCTTCCTTGCTTATCATCTTCAGTGTTACGTTGTTGTTCATTGTTCGATTGTTTTAATTTCTTGTCGTGTGTTGTTTGATAACTTGGCGGCGAAATCTCTCAGGGCGTCCAGTGGGGCGATCCTCTGCGACTGTTCGGGCTTCTGGCGCGGTGTCACGCGCTCGCGCGTGGCCCACGTCGTGAGCCTCCGCTTCAGCTCCCATGTCCTCTCGAGTTCGAAGCGCATCTTCGTCTGGCTGCGGTTCGGTTCGGTCCAGTAGTCAGCGAAGGCGCGGAGCATCTCGCCGCTGTACTGGCCGCCGTGACCTACCATGAACGGCACGAGCTTTTTCTCGAACTCGAGTTTTCTTTTTTCAAGAGTTTTTTTGAGAGTAGCAGCGTCAGCTGCGGCAGATTTTTCGTCCGGCTCGAAACCCAATGGGTTTTCGTTGTGATTTTTGCGCGACAAAACATTAATATTACTATTAGTAGTATTATTAATATCTACGTCAGTAGATATATTATTAATATCTTTATTATTACTCTTAGTATTATTATTAATTAGGTGTTTTTCGCTTTTTTGCTCGGAAACCCAATGGGTTTTTGTTGGGTTTTCAAAACCCAATGGGTTTTTGTTGGGTTTTGTTTCGGTTTCGTCCGGAAACCCAATGGGTTTTTCATGGCCGGTGTTTTCACGTCCAGGACGACCTCCTTTTTGACCGTTAAGGCGGTTGGCTGCACATCGTTTTTCGTACGAAGCTGACTCCCGGTCGATGACCGTCTTGATCTTCTGGAAAGCTGCATCCAGCGCCTCGTCGTGCCCGACGACCTCTCCTGTGAAGGCATACGTCATCACCAGGTCGTAGAACTGCAGCTTGCGCTTCTGGTTCATCATGGCGATAATATCATACCATTCTTTGTGAAATACTATTCTTTGCATCGCGCCTTGAGGTATTTGACCGCTTTTTTGGCCAGTCGTCTTCGGTTGGCCGCCTTCGTGCCCTGCGGTGACGTCTCCCCGAGGAAGCCCTCCAGGAGACGCACCGTGAGCTGCATTATCTCATTACTTATCCTGTACATTGTTGAAGATACGGCTGTCGGTTATCTCACCGCGGTTCAACTCGATGAATTCAACGAAACGCTCGATAAACGCCCTCAGGCGCATTCTCGCGGCGTCGTGTTTGTAGTTATAGCTCTCGACGTAGAAGTCACCCGAGAGTATCGGATTCGTGTCCGTGCCGCCTTTCCACTTGAGCATATGGAACTCGAACATGTTGACCTCGTAGCCCTGCTCCGTGAGACAGTATGGGTACACGAAGCGCTGCCAGCGGTCATCGAACTGTCCGAACTCGTAGCTCTTCGAAGTCTTGATGTCGATGACGCGGTCTTTCATCCATTCGTCTATATAGCCGTACAGTAGCACCGTGCCGTACGATGTCTCGATCTCGGCCTCGGTGTATTGCTGCGACAAGGCTCCGTGATACTTCGCGGCCACTTCGCGGCACATCGCTATGTCGTATAAGAATGTGAAGCGTGGCTCCGCCGTCTCGTAGGAGAAGGCAGGATCCTCGACAGCTTGCTCGTCGTACTTGTGCGCGGCGATATAGCGGTTGTCGTCGGTACCCAGTACCTCGATGCGGATGTCCTTGCGCTCCGGCTTGCGGTTGTGGACGATGCAGTCCACGACCTCGTTGAAGCAGGTGCCCTTGTCGGCCGCCTCGCTCGGTTCCTGAGACACCCGGTTGATGGCGTCGAGGACAGCCTGGCGGTTGGCCTCCGTGATCTCGTCGAGTGTCTTCTTATACTCGCCCTCCGGGGTGACGTTCCAGAAGCTCTCGAACTCCTGGTCGGAGTCGAGATACTTCTGGAACTTGTCCATCAGCGAAGGATAAAGTCTGTATTTAGCGCTCATATCTACCGCTGATTTTGTTGTAGTGTAACCCGAGTGACTTCGCCTTGTCGTTGAGCTTACTGGCTGCTATGGCCTTCGAGTTCCAGATGTGCTGCATCGTCTTCAGCGACTCCGATACCTCGTTGCAGGTCTCAACATCCGTCACGCAGTCGATCTTCTCGTCGATAACCCCCAGAAGGTCTTCGAACTCCTGTGTGCGCTCGATATTACTCTGCTGCTGAGTGAAGAACTTGGCCAGCACGTCGGTCAGAAAGGTGTTCATCTTCACAACCACACCATTTTCGTCTGTCAGCACCGGTATCTTCACGACCGGCGGCATGTTGCATGTGTTCTTGCCGTAGTAGCGCTCCGTGGTGTCGAAGCTTATCGTGCGGTCACGCCCGATGGCTTCCATATAACCCACCAGGTCGATGTCCTGCATCAGGTCATTGGCGGAAGAACCTCCGATGAGAGGCCGTATCTTCGTCTCCTCTCCCTGCTTGGTTTCGTTGTCGTGTGCGACGAAGATGACATTGATATTGTTCACGAGTAGACTATTCTTGAAGTCGTTGAACATCTTCTTGCGCAGTCCGTAGCCTTTTAGCGTGAGGTTGCCGGCGCCGTCTGCCATCTTTGAGTTGGTGCGCTTGATGTAGTCTTCCATATAGGAGAGCATCTTGCCTACGGTGTCGATGATGATTGAGTTGAATTTGTTGCCCATCTCGGCGATGGCCTCGTTGACCTCCTCCCACTTGGTGATCTGTACCGTCGGCACCTGAAATGCGCCGTTGATACGTGTCACGCCTCCGTCGAAGTCAAAGAGAACGGGGTTAGGTGCCGAACAGGCCAAGGTGGTCTTGCCGATACCTGGCTGGCCGTAGATTAGACATGCGATTGTTGATTTTGGAGCGAGTTCGCTCGGGTTTTTGATAAGATTGCCCATTTTTTAAAGTTTTTAAATTGTTAATATTAATAAGAATAAGGTTCAAGGAATTAGGTTTTTTGATAAAGCGAGGGAACCGCGAACCCCGTACCTGTTCATCTTGCCGCTGTAGTTCAGAGTGCCATTCGTGGCATAGAAGTACCAAGCGTAGAAGCCAATGTACTGAGACGAAGACCAGTAAATATCATCGAGGATGTCGCCGCCGAGCTGCTCGATGACTGCGTTGACCTCTTTTCGAAATGCGCCTATCAAGCTCCACATTTCAAGTGACGGGAGTTCCCTGTCGTGTTCCTTTGCCATCTCCATTGCGTCATTCCAGTTCTGGTCTTCGCAAAGGTTTTTGATGTCGAGAAGGAAGTTGTACTTGTCCGCATGGATATGTACGAACTTCTCGCCTTGTTCATCGATGTAGGGTGTTATGATTTTGTTTGCCATAGTCTGTTGTTTTTAGTCGTTGTCAAACGGATGGTCTTTGAAGTATTCCAATTTGAGCTTGAGCATTCTGTTTTCCACGCCCTGCTGCTGTTGGTCGTACTGTTTCTTCTCCTGCTTGAGTGTGTTCGAGAACTCGTCGTTGAGCTGCTCGAGTTCCGCTTTGTGTCTCTTCGTCTTCTCATTGATTATCGCCGTATGATTTTTTTTCATTGCGTCGATTTTTTCGGTGTAGTTCAGTTTGTTGATTAACTGCTCAGCTCTGAGGTCGTGAGCTTTCTGGATGTACTCAGTTCTTTCCATGATTTTTTTAAGTTTTAGTTGTTATTTATTTGATTACGAAGTATCGTTTCTCTGATTCTCTCGGACGATTGCAGGGAGACAAGCGCCGAGCGTGAGAAATACATGGTCGAATTCTTCTTGTCGCCTGAGCGCTGCGGGACGATGAGTCCCTGCTCGAGATGTCGGTTGACCCATGCCCACGTGAATTCCTTCTCCGCCTGGCGCTTGCTTATGCGGTCTTCCTCCGGGCGCAGGAGCTTGGCCATCTCGGCGGCTCCGGCTCGTGATGCCTCCTGGATGATACTCAGATATGTCTCCCTGCTTTCGTTCATGGTTTATTCGTTTTTGGCTTTCGCTGCCTGTTTTTCTGCTGCCTGTTTCTTTTTTTCGTCGACGAGTTCCTTTGCCTTGCTGTTAATGAGCTCCTGTGCGAGCTTCGCCATCTCAACCTTGCTGCGTTTCTTGTATTGCGGAAGCATGCGCATGTAGGTAGCCAGTACGTTAATGGCTGCCTCTACTGTCGTTGCCATAACCCCCATCACGGCGTCAATGCGTTTCAGTTCCTTCGCGTTGTTCTGTTCGAGCTCCTTGATCTTGTTCTTAAGCTCCTTGACCTCTTCGGTCTTCTGGTTGGCGAACTCCTTCTGATAGCGTTTGTTGCGGTCGAGCTGCTTGGCGTCGGCCCTGCTCTTCGCTTCGGCATCCTTGCGTTTGGCCTCGGATGTTTCGAGTGCGGACTTGACGTCTTTGAGCTCAGCCTTGAGGCTGTCGTTCGTTTCGTTGAGTTTCTGGCCTGCCGCCTTCAGTTCCTCGATCGTCTTGTTACGCTCGCCGATTATCTTGCACGAGGTGTTTTTGTTTTGCTCGAGTTCCTGCTCCTTGGCTTTGAGGTCTTTCCTGCCCTGTTCAATGGCTCTTAGCATTGAATCGTAGGTCTTGTTGGTTAGAATTTTCATACTATTTAATTATTTAAGGTTGTAATTGTTGTCATTCTCCCCAGATGTTGCGTGTGACACCGAACTCGGCGAATGTCTGTTCGATGACTTCTATTTCGCTCATCTTCGGCTCGATCTTGCCGCGCAAACGCAGACGGAAGGTCTGGTCCGAGTAGCCGAGCTTGGCCTTGAGCGTCTCCTTGAACGCCTCCAGATCACACACTCTCAGCTGTCGGTATCCGTTGCGGAACGATGCGTTCTTTTTTTCGGTCTGTCTTTGTTTTTTTTCTTCCATTTTTTTAATTTTTTTATTTCTTTTGATATTTTTATTATTTTTGCAAATAATTTAACACCGCAAAAATAAACATTTTTTTAATATGTTGCATAAAAAATATGCAATTTTCATAAAAAAAATGCAACATTTTTTATAAATTATTGATTATGAACGCATTAGAAATAGTAAATTTAAGAAAAAAATTCAATATCACGCAGGTTGAGCTCGCAAAACTGGTCGGTGTAAGTGTCAGAACCATCGCAAATTACGAGTCCGGAGGTGTTATTCCGCCTGCAACCGACAGGAAATTGGAAATGCTTGCATCTAAAACATGCATCGAAATAGGCAACGTGATACATCACGGCGACGCTCAGCAACCCCACTCCGACCACCTCGGGCGCATGCTGAGTATCATCGAGGAACAGGGCAAGACGTTCCGCGAGACGATGGCACGCAGCCAAGACGAGATTGACCGCCTGCTGGCCATAATAGAACGACAGCAGCAACCCCTTACAACAACCGAATCATCATCTAAAAAACATGCCGGATAATTCCGCTATACGACTATACAGCTATGGGTAGAATGGAAATAGTAACCGACCAACAGACGCTCGAGAGACTCAACCGGGCACTGAACATTGCCTTCGCCTCGAAAGGCATAACGAAGAAACGCGACATGGCCGCCTATATCGAATACGAGAGCCCGGCGTTCTCGAACATAATCAACGGCAAGCTGAGCCTGTCCGACAAGTTCCTGCGCACGATCAACGAGAAGCTCGGCATCTCGATACGTTTCGTTAAGTACGGCGAAGGCGACATGTTCCTGCGCACTGACGGTGACGGACATCATGACACGACCGAGACGCAGATCGCCACGCTCATCCGCGTGGTGGCCAGCCAGCAGGAGACAATCGAACGACTGACCGAAATGATAAACGACAGGCTATGACACAGGAGGAACAACGGTTCATCGAGGCGTTCAACTACCTGATGGACAACAAGAGGCTGGTGCTGCGCAGGTTCTGCAGCGATGTGGGCGTCAACGTGGGCACGTTCGCCGACTTCAAGCGCGGTGACTCGAACCGTCATGCCAAGGTCGAATGGTTTGCGGAGCTGTGCCGCTACGGCGTGAGTGCCGACTGGCTTCTGACAGGAAGGGGCACAATGTTCAACAAACAATAACATACCATGAAAAAACTCTTACTATTCATCTTGGCTTTGGTTTCATTATCAAGCGTCAAGGCTCAGGACGTTCAGCCTACAGACACAACGTCAGTGGTGTTACTCAACCGTCTTCAGACAACAGAGAGTCATCTTGTAGACATAAACAACTCGCTACGTTATCACGCTCAACTTATGGCTGGAGCCTTTGCCTTGGAAGGTCTTGGAGCAGTGTGCCTATTAGCCGGCACAGGACGCAGTGCTGAATATCAAGAAAAACATGCCGAGGAGTTATCAGCCTATCGTGCATCTGGAGCCGTGTTCTGTGTGCTTGGTGGCGTTATGTACATCGCATCATACATCCCGATATGGCGTAAGGAACTCAAGGTCGATGAGCGAGGCATCACACTCTCGATACCTATTTCAAAATAACACGTTTTTGCTATTGACAAAGTCCAAAACTTTTCTATTGGCTTCCCATATTCGTGAGAAGTCCCTGCGGACGTAGATGTCCGTTACCCTGCCCACCATGCCGCGAGAGTGGTCCAGCGACTCGTTGACGGTTTCGAACTCCACGCCGCACTCATTACGCGCTATCGTAGCCCACGAGTGACGGGCGTAGTAGAACTGAAGCCTCTGCGGGAGACTGTCGCCTACGGCCTGCGCTATGGTCTTGAGCCCTATGTTGAGCGCCGTGTTGAAGTTGCGGTGGTTGCTGTATTTCGAATGGAACGTGAACAGGTATCCGCTGTTGGTATGGTCCCGGTATTTCTCGATGAGACGCTCAGCCTCCGGCTCGATGCGTACGCTGATGACGGCTCCGTCGTCCCGTTGGTTGCGGGTCTTCATGCGTCCGTAGGTGAGCACGCCATCCTTGAGGTCGCTCCGCTTGGCGTGGTACAGGTCAACGGAGTTGATCCCCACGAGGCAGAACGACAGCACGAAGGTGTCACGCGCCAGCATGGCACGTCCCTCGCCCTCGTAGTCTATTATCTTCTCGAGCTGACGGCGTGTGAGGTCGCGGTGCGCGGTCTTCGGCTGCTGGGGTATCACCCCGCTCTTGAAAGGCAGCCGAGGTATCACGATCCTGCCACCGTCCTCGTCGTTGAACGCCTCGCGTGCGAGGTTGTGAATGTGCCGCAGGCAGCCGAGGTACATCGAGATCGAGCGCCCGCCCTTCTTTGTTGTCGACAGCTCGTGACGGTGGCCGTGCGACCCACCGACAATGCGCTTCTCGTTCTCGAGGAACGTGCGGAACTGTATGATGAGCGGCGTGGTGATCTCGTTCACGTCCAGCTCGTCTCGCCCCAGGAAGCGTTTCAAGGCATTCTCAGCGCATTTGTACCCTTCAGCCGTCTTGGGCTTCATCGCCTTGGTTTTCTCCTCTAAAAACGCGAAAAAATCAAGCCTGAAGCCGCCTTTATTATTGAAACGCTTGAGTATCGCGTCGCAGAGATGATCTACGTCGTAGAACTCCGCACCGTCAATCGTGGAGACTATCTCACGGAAACGCATCAGGTAGCGTGCGTCGATGATGTTGAGCAGCTCCTGGTTCTTTATCTTGCCCGAGCGTGTGACGTCAGCGTGACCGACGTAGAGCGTCGTGGGGATGTATTTTATCTTGCGGTTATGTATGACACGGATCCTGACGTTGTACGTGCCGTCAGTCCTCTCGTAGCCGATTGTAGCCTTAAACGTAGCCATGCGGGTGCTCTTTTTTAAGTGTTTTTGTAAACAATTTGTAAACAATTTCGCTGCAAAAATAAAAACTAATTGCGAGAAGTGCAAAATTTTTTCTTCGCATGTTGAGGGTGTCGGTCTCCGAAACACCAACCCGGACACAAGAAAAGCCCGCATTTCTGCGGGCTTTCTTTTTTGCGGTGCCGAACGGGCTCGAACCGTCGACCTCCTGCGTGACAGGCAGGCATTCTAACCAAACTGAACTACGGCACCAAACCTTGTCAGTTTTTGACGGGGCAAAGATACGGCGTTTTTACTTACGCGCGACATTTTTTTCAAAAATTTTTGAAAAATTTTAATTTCAAATTATAATCATCTGATAATCACCATTTTACAAATTGAGAACGAAAGCCCCAGACGTTTTCACATCATAATAATCCTGTCCCAGCTCCTCAGCCTTTTTTATGATTTTTTGAGATAAATAATCAGGAAGACTGCCGTCAAGTATCAGTAAATCAACGACATAGCAATTTAAGAGCCGCTCAAGGTCGAAGTTTCTCCTGCCTTGGACGATGAAATAGTCGAGATGCGGACGAAAGGCCAATTTTACGCCAAAAGTCGATTTTTCGTCGGAAAATCCAAAAGTTTTGCCTCCAAAAGTGATGAGGTTGCCGCGCTTCTCGAGATAAGGATTCTCGAAATAGGGGTTGTCGGTCAAAACGAAAGTGCCATTAGCTAAGACACCCTCTTTGACAAGGTTGTTTTCGATGCTGAAACTCGCAATCGAAGGGTCGTTGACAAAAGTTGTGTCGCAAAGCAGCACATGTCGGTTGCCGCAAACGAAGTCAACGGCAGTGGATTTCTTAACCGAATAAACCGTCAGGCTCATCTGATGGCGTTGTATCATCGCCCGAGTGAACTGCGACACGCTGAATATCAACAAGATAGAAAGCATGGCGAAAAACAATCTCTTCCTTTTATGCTCGATGACAATCATCAGCAATAAAAGCGCGGTTATCAGGCAAGCAAACTCCAAGCTATTGATATACAATCCTTTAAGTATCGAAAAAGGCATGTTTTCGACACTGGTGACGATAAAATTCATGACGTGGATCAGCCATTTCACGCAGAAGGCGACACCTATATTAATATATGGGATGAAGAAGATGAGCAGCATCACCATCCCGCCCATGATGACGATGGTGGAGATGGGGCCCATGAAGAGGTTACTAAGCCAGAAATACGTCGGAAACTGGTGGAAATAATAGATTGACAACGGCGCTGTGGCAATCTGTGCCGACAGTGTGACCGAGGTGAGCTCCCATATTTTGTCCACCAGTTTCGACCTGCTGAACACCAGGCGGTACAAGGGTTTCTGAATGACCACGATGCCTATGACAGCGCAGTACGACAGCAGAAAGCCGACGTTCAGCAGGTTGGCCGGGTCGATGCATAACAAAAGGAACGCCGAGGCAGCCAGACTGTTGAGCAAGACGCCGTTTCTATTGAGCATCTCCCCTACAACCACAAACGACAACATTATCGTGGAGCGCAGTATCGAAGGTGCCAAGCCCGCGAGCAGAGCATAAAACCATATCAGAAGCAGCAGCAACGACTGCTTCAGGATGTGCTGCCAGCGTTCCTTTTTGTTAAGAAACCCCAGCATATACGAGAAAACCATAAATATCACGCCCACGTGCATCCCTGAGACGCACAGGATATGCATCGACCCGGCCGCGACGTATTTCTGGCGTAGTTCAGTAGGCAACGTGTCGTCATAACCGAGCAAAATCGCCGCCGCGACTGCATATTCATCGTCGCTGATACCGAGGTTTTGCATGGTTTCGAGCAGGAAGTCACGCAGTCGGTACGAAAATGCATAAACGGGGTTCGCACGACTCTCAGGAAGCCTCTCCCAAGCGTCGTTTTTCAAGTACACCTGCCGCGAGATTCCCTTACGAGACAGATACTTCCGGTAGTCGAACTGCTCAGGATTCATCGGCGTATCCAGCAGTCGCGGCGGCTCATGAAACACTATCACATCGCCATATCTTAAGCCCAGCGAGCGCTCGTTCTTCTCGAAATAAGTCATCACGGCGCCTTGACACGACTGCATCTTCAGCACCACCTTCACCGACTTCTCCTTCTCCGTCGGGCATTCCAACAGACGGGCAACCCACAGGTCGCAGTCTTCATCAATGTCGTCGTTACGGATATGAACGATGGCGACACCTATTAATATCAGATGCAGATTCAGCAACACACCGAAGACCCAGCGATAGCGGTAGTCTTTAACCGCCGAGGCAATCACAATCAGCGTGACTCCCAGTAAAATCACGGCAATCAGGACAATTTGCATTCCCCTTTCCGATAGGTTCAGATAAGAAAACGACAGCCAGATGCCAAGTACGAAAGGCATCAGCAACCGGATGAAAGGATATTTGAACCAATTTACCATTCTTGCACGCGTTTTTCACGTGCAAGTTAGGCAAAAAGGTTATTACATTTCTTTTAAATTAATGCAAGTTATGTTAAAAATTTCGAGAAATGTTAACTTTTTTTAACATATGAGATGATAGTCTCGGCAGCTCGATCTGAAGCGCCTGCATTGCCCAGCACATACTTCAACTCCTCATATTCCTCGAGCAGTTTTTTCTGTCGTTTTGAACTGTTGAGCAGCGACTGCAGCTCGTCGCGGATATTGTTGGCGGTCATGTCGTTTTGTATTAACTCCTTGACTACCAATCGGTCCATGATGAGATTCACCAGACAGATATATTTCACTTTAGCCACCTGGCGGGCGATGAGATATGAAATCTTATTGGCTTTGTAGCACACCACTTCGGGCACGTCGAGCAAGGCCGTCTCGAGAGTCGCCGTTCCTGAGGTAACCACAGCAGCGCTTGACAGTTGCAGCAGCTGATATGTACGGTTCAGCACCAACCGAACGTTAGCCTTCTCCCCTATTATCTTCTTGTAATAGCTCACCGGCAGTGACGGCGCACAGGCCACCACAAACTGATAACTCGGGAACATCTTCACCACGTCGAGCATCACTGTGAGCATGCGGCTCACCTCTTGTTTGCGGCTTCCCGGCAGCAGCGCGATGATCTCTTTCTTCGGGTTGAGACGGTTGGCCTTGTAAAACTTCTGTTTGTCGACAGGTTCAACCTTCGCTATCTCGTCGAGCAACGGATGTCCAACAAATTGACAGTCAACGTCATAGTTGTCGTAGAACTTCTTCTCGAAAGGCAAGATGCAAAGCATTTTGTCGACCACCTTCTTAATGGTATACACGCGGCGGCGTTTCCATGCCCACACCTGAGGCGAGATGTAATAAAACACCTTGAAACCCTTCTTTTTCGCCCATTTTGCTATCTTCAGGTTAAATCCCGGGTAGTCGATGAGAATAAGTGCATCTGGGTTGAATTCGGCTATATCTTTTTTACAATATTTAATATTTTTTACAATTGTTTGTAAATTTGTTAACACTTCGACGAAGCCCATAAACGCCAAATCGTGGTAATTTTTCACCACGTTGGCTCCGTTTCGGCGCATTTTCTCGCCTCCCCACGCCCTGATCTTCGCTCCGGGGTCCTTCTGTCGTATCGAGGCCACGAGATTTGAGCCGTGCAAATCGCCCGAGGCCTCACCTGCTATGATGTAATACTTCATTTTTCAAAACTTTTTAGTTTGTCCATGACGTCGTAAGCCGTCCAGTCGTAATGTGTCGGAACTATCGACGCATAGCCGTGTTTCAACGCATAGACATCGGTGTCGGTGCCGTCGTCTTCGACAATAAATTCACCGCCGATCCAGAAATAATCGCGGTTGTGCGGGTCTTTCCGCTTGTCGAAAATCTCTTTCCAGCGTGCCTTGGCCTGACGGCAGATCTTAATGCCTTTTATCGGGTTTTCCTCAGTGGTTTTGGGGAAATTCACGTTCAGGCAGACACCTTTCGGCAGACCTTCTTTCAAAACTTTTTTCGTGATATCGAGGATGTAGCCGTCGAGGTTGTCGAAGTTGGCGTTCGGCGAGTAATCCTCAAGGCTGAAGCCTATCGCCGGGATGCCGTCCATGCAGGCCTCGACGACGGCGGCCATGGTACCCGAATATATCACGTTGGTCGAGGCATTCGAGCCATGGTTGATGCCCGAAACCAACAGATCGGGATACTCGTCCATGAGCATCTGAAAGCCCACCTTCGCACAGTCGACCGGGCAGCCGTTCAAAACATACATCTCAAAATTCTCAGACTTCTCTAACTGTCTGAGTCTCAATGGTTCATTTATGGTCATCGAGTGACCTTGCGCCGACTTCACCTGCTCGGTAGACACCACCACCACCTTTCCAATCTGACTCATCAAATCCGCAAGTTTCCTTAAGCCTTTCGCCAAATACCCATCATCATTCGTTACTAAAATCGTCGGTTTTCTTTCCATTTAAAATTCCTTTAAAACTTTATACAATTTCTGCGTGGGCAAGCCCATCACGTTATAATACGAGCCTTCGACGTTACTGACGCCGATGTAGCCTATCCATTCCTGGACACCGTAGGCGCCCGCCTTGTCGTAAGGTTTGAAATTATCAATATAATAATTAACTTCTTGATTATCTAGCGCTTCGAATGTCACCTTCGAGATAACCGAGAAGGTTTTCGTTTTCTCTTTTGTATGAACAGTGACACCAGTCACCACCTTATGCACCTTACCCGAAAGCAGCTCCATCATCCGCACAGCATCGTCACGGTCTTTCGGCTTGCCGAGAATCTCATTTTCGACAATAACGACGGTGTCGGCGGTGATAACCATATAATTATCAGGCAGTTCCGCATCTTCGAAAGCCTTAGCTTTTTTCAGACTCAAAAACGGAGCCACGTCGATGACCGGCAGCCGCTGAGGATAGCTCTCGTCGACCTCCTTCGTCTGAATCGAGAAATCGATACCGATTCCCTTCAAAAGCTCTTGACGGCGGGGCGATTTCGAAGCTAAAACGATATTATATCTCTTTAAATTATCTAACATTTTATTTTATAAAAAACATTGATAAAACTCCAATTAACATAGTGATTTTCATGGCAATAGACTGCATATGAAACTGTTTCGAGGTTCTGAAACTCGCATCAAGCAGACCGAAAACATTGCCAAACAGCATAACAAACATGAAAATGCCAGCCCCTTCAAGCATATAGCCCGTTACAGTAAATCCAAAACCATGCAAATACTCTTTGGCGTACAATATCATGATGAATGTCGCCAAACTCAGCACCAACACGATAATCTGAGCAACTTTGATACCCCAAGCGACAGGAATTGTGCGGCAATTTTGCTTAGCGTCGCCAACCACGTCTTCCATATCTTTTACGATTTCTCGGATGAAAGTCGTAAGGAATGCAAAAGCAGTGTAAATCAACACTATACGCAGCGATGTCTTCATCAAAGGTTTAAGGGTTATAAGCAGAAGTTCATGTCTCGAGACATAAATCATCTCGAAAAGCCAGGGCACAAACACTGCGAAGGCCACTGATAATGAGACGATTAGGTTGCCAACAATGAGTTTTCTCTTATACGTTCTTGAATAAGAATACAAACCACATACCAGAAGCATCATGTAGGCCATAATTGTGACGGAATTCTTGCCCAAAGCCATTATACTAGCCACCAAAGCGCATCCTAAACCAATGATTGTCAATGTGATATAAGAAAAATTGCATTGCTTCTCGGTGAAAACTTTTCCGACGATAACCTTATCGGGTTTGTTCACCGCGTCGATGTCCTTATCGAAGATGTCGTTGATGACGTAGCCGCCTGCCTGGACGAGCACCATCGAGATGACCAGGAGGGTGAACGCCGCCGAGCTGTCGAACTGCATAACACAATGATACACAAGGCACATCATCAGTGCGGTGATGAGCAGATTCGGCCAGCGGACCAGTTTGAAGAAAGCACCAATTTTATCCATTACCACAGATGATTTTCGAAGTCTTTCATCCAGTTGTCCTGCAGTTTGAGCACCTGCTCGATGATGTCGCGCACGGCACCTTTCCCGCCTTCTTTGTTACTGATGTAGACGCTGATCTGCTTTATCTCTTCAGAAGCATCGGCAGGGCACACAGGCACTCCCACCATCTGCATCACAGGATAGTCGGGCATGTCGTCGCCCATGTAGACGACCTCCTCCTTTTTGAGGTTTTTCTCTTTCATATACTCCTCTAACTTGATGATTTTGTTAGGGATATGGGTAAAAACGTCCTTCACTCCGAGCATCTTCATCCGCGCCACCATCGAATCGGCGTAACCGCCTGAGATAACGGCGACGTTGTATCCGAGGCGCACGGCCAGCTGCAAGGCGAAGCCGTCCTTGACATTGGTGGCGCGGATGCCTTCGCCGTTTGGCAGCATGAAGACATCACCCTGCGTCATAACTCCATCATAATCAAAGATAAAGGTCGTTACGTTTTTTAAAAGTTCTTTATAGTTTTTCATTTTTTTGATAATTTTCGATGATATAATCCGTCAAAATCATGTAAATGGCAAGCTCATCTGGATTGTCGGCCAGCATTTTTTCGTGTTCGCCAATGGTTGCGAAGTCGCCTCGACGTGCAGGACCTGTCAGAGCATCTTTTGGCGTTGTCTCGAACGATTTTTTAATCATTTCTTCGACGAGAGGCTTCATTATCTCAAGCTTTATGCCATTGTCTTTCAGCAACTTATCACCTATTCCGAGCATCACGTTAGTGAAATTCGAGACATAAACCGCTGCCAGATGAATTGCCTTACGTTGCTCGTCGTCGCAGAAGACCACTTTTTTCGAAAAATGACTTGCGAAACGGCTAAGCATTTCTACATCATCCGGCGAATTGGCATATATTAATAAAGGTACCCCGTCGAACTCAATTTCGCGATTTTTACTCATCGTCTGCAGCGGATAAAAAACTCCGAAACGCATCGTACGGTTGAGCAGCTCAGCCGACTTGGTTCCAGAGGTATGAACCGCAAGTCCTTTATACTCAAGCAGATGCGTCGCAACCTCAGAAATAGCATCGTCGTTCACCGCAATTATCGCAAGATCCGATTTCAGCACTTTTTCGTAGTCGGAAACGACTTCGACGCCCAAATCTTCGCTCACTTTTTTCGCCTTCGCGGAATCTCTAACCAGCATACAATAAGGTTCTATCCCTTTGCTTTTCAACAATTTACAAAGAGTATAGGCCGTATTTCCCGCCCCGATTATCGCTATTTTGCCACTTTGCAGCATAGATTTATTTCAAGCTACGAAATTACAAAAAATTTCAGAATAGTCGAAAAATAGGTTAAATTTTTCTTTGCAGAATGAAATTTTTGCAATATTTTTGCGTTTATATTGAAAATTGAAAAAAAGCATAAAAATCGCAATAAAATGATTGAAACAGACATTCGCGAATTAAACGAAAAGATTCAGAGAGAGAGTCAGTTTATCGACTTGATCAACATGGAAATGAGCAAGGTTATCGTGGGTCAGAAACACATGACAGAGCGTTTGCTCATCGGTTTATTGTCGAACGGCCACATCCTTTTGGAAGGTGTTCCCGGACTAGCTAAGACATTGGCTATCAAGACATTGGCAAGTATTGTCGATGCCGATTTCAGCCGTATTCAGTTTACTCCTGACCTTCTGCCTGCCGACCTTGTCGGAACCATGATTTACAGTCAGAAGACGGAGGAATTCATAGTGAGAAAAGGCCCGGTGTTCGCTAACTTCGTGTTGGCGGATGAGATCAACCGTTCACCTGCGAAGGTGCAGAGCGCATTGCTCGAGGCCATGCAGGAGCATCAGGTGACCATCGGAGAGAGCACTTTCGCCTTGCCGGATCCATTCCTCGTCATGGCAACACAGAACCCTATCGAGCAGGAAGGTACATATCCGCTCCCGGAAGCACAGGTCGACCGTTTCATGCTGAAGGTCGTGATCGACTACCCGAAGAAAGAAGAGGAAAAAGTGATCCTTCGCCAGAATATCAACAAAGATTATCCTGAAGTTCGCAAAGTAACGTCGACGAAAGACATCCTCAACGCCCGTAAGGTCTGCCGCGAGGTATATCTTGACGAGAAGATTGAAAACTACATCACCGACATCGTCTTCGCTTCACGTTTCCCTGAGGAGTTTAAGCTGAAGAAGTTCAACGGCATGATCAGCTATGGCGGCTCACCGCGTGCATCAATCAACCTCGCTTTGGCAGCCAAGGCCTACGCTTTCATCAAACGTCGTGGCTACGTCATCCCAGAGGACGTGCGTGCTGTGGCTCCGGATGTGATGCGTCACCGTATCGGTCTGACCTACGAGGCAGAAGCAGAAAATATCACAACAGAAGATATCATCAACGAGATTTTGAACATCGTAGAGGTGCCGTAATTCTAAATTATGGAAGCAACTGAGTTATTTAAGAAAGTCAGGAAGATCGAGATCAAGACACGCGGACTGACCAACCACATCTTTTCGGGTCAGTACCACAGCGCGTTCAAAGGTCGAGGCATGACCTTCAGCGAGGTGCGCGAATATCAGTATGGCGACGATATCCGCAACATCGACTGGAACGTCACGGCGCGATTCCATAAGCCTTTTGTCAAGGTTTTCGAGGAAGAGCGTGAGATGACGGTGATGCTGCTCATCGACGTGTCGGGCTCCAACGACTTCGGCTCCGTTGATGCCACCAAGCGCGACATCACGGCGGAACTCGCGGCGGTGCTGGCGTTTTCGGCGATTCAGAACAACGATAAGGTGGGCGTGATATTTTTCAGCGACCAGATCGAGAAGTTCATCCCGCCGAAGAAAGGCTCAAGCCACATCCTGCGTATCATCCGCGAGATTGTGACCTTCACGCCTCAACACAGAGGCACCGACATCGGCGAAGGCCTGAAGTTTCTGACGAGCGCCATCAAGAAACGCACCACAGCCTTCCTCATCTCCGACTTCGTGACAAACAAGCCATTCGAGCAGGAGATGCGGATCGCAGCACGCAAACACGATCTTATCTCATTGAGAATCACCGATAAACGCGAGCTCATCATACCTAAGATAGGCCTGGTGAAGTTCCGCGACAACGAGACTGACAAAGAGCTGTGGGTCGACACCTCGACCAGCACCTGGAATCAGGCATATCAGAAATATGTGCAGCATGCCACGACGGCCCTCAGCAAGACTTTTGCCAACAACGGCGTGGATAACACATTGATATACACCGACGAAGACTATGTCAAGCCTCTTATGCAACTTTTTAAAAGGAGAGAATCGAGAAGATGAAGAAACTTTGTTTCATATTGTTGTTCTGCATGATGTCGGCACTCAGCATCCGCTGCGACGCACAGGCTGTGTCGCTGAAAGGACGTATCAGCGTCGACACCATACTCGTGGGACAACCTTTTGATTATCAGTTGTTGCTGACGGTTCCGAAAGACTACAACGTCGACTGGAAACGCTTCGGCGACACACTGAGTAAGTCGATCGAGATCATCAGAGAGGGCGAACTGACAACCACACCTGTCGAAAACAGCGACAACGTGCTGATGAAGCAGCAACTCACCCTGACGACCTTTGATACCGGCTACGTCTACGTACCGGAGATCGACATCTACTACAGCAAAAGCTTGCAGGACAGCGTGCGCTATAAGCTTCACACCATGGAGAAAGAGCTTTATGTGAAGACGGTAGCCGTCGACACCACACAGGCCTTCCTCCCTATCAACGGCGTGATCAAGCAATACATCACCGTAAAGGAGGCGCTGCCTTGGGCCGCGATAGTGATAGCAGTTATCGGAATACTTTATCTGATCTACTATCTGCAAAAACACAGAAAAACCCAGCAACCTGTTGTGGTGGAAAAGAAAAAACCTACAGTTCCTGCCATCGTGACAGCCCGAGCCAAGCTAGCCGACATGAAAGACAACGAGCTGTGGAACTCATTGAAAGTCAAGGATTATTATACCGATTTGACCGACATCGCAAGAGAGTATCTTGAAGGTCAGTTTGAAATCGATGCCGTCGAGATGACGACCGACGAGATCATGAAAGAGGTAAACGCCTTGGATCTTCAAGATTTCGTGAAGATGAAACTGCAAGACACGCTCATCACTGCCGATTTGGTGAAATTTGCGAAAGCCAACCCTTCGAAAGATGAGAACGAGCAGTCGTTTAAGGACATCAACCTCTTCGTCGAAGACAGCTACGCTTATTTCCAAGAGGAGAAAAAGAAGAAAGAGGAGGAAAATAAATGAGTTCGATAGAATTTGCATCGTCATACTTTCTTTATGGATTGATAATCATTCCATTGCTGATAGTATGGTATATCTTCCTCGGAAGGAAACATCAGGCGTACGTGAAGTTCAGCGACACCGGCTTCTTCAAGGGAATGCCGAAAAGCTGGCGCATCTACGCCCGGCACATACTATTTGTCATCGACATATGCGCTTTAGCATTGTTAATCATAGCGTTAGCGCGTCCGCAGAGCAGCTCGAAGAACCAGAAGATCAACGTCGAAGGCATCGACATAGTGCTGACTATCGACTTGTCGAGCAGTATGCTTGCCCAAGACCTCAAGCCCGACCGTCTGGAAGCCGCCAAGAGCATCAGCGCCGACTTCGTGAAAGGCCGTCCTGAAGACAGGATGGGACTGGTGGTCTTTGCCAGTGAGACATTCACGCAAGTGCCTTTAACCACTGACCATGGCATGCTTCTAAACATGATGAAGGACCTCAAGTGCGGCATGCTCGAAGACGGCACCGCCATTGGCGATGGTCTGGCATCCTCGGTGAGCCGACTGAAAGATAGCGAAGCCGTCTCTAAGGTGGTGATTTTGCTCACCGATGGTGACAACAACGCGGGCTCCATCGACCCGGCCACAGCGGCCGAGATGGCCAAGCTTTTCGGCGTCAGGGTGTACACCATAGGCGTCGGAACACGAGGCACAGCGCCATATCCCGTGCAGACACCGTTTGGCGGAATACAGTACCAGCAGATACAGGTCACCATCAACGAACCATTGCTACAGCAGATTGCCGATGAGACAGGCGGAAAATACTACCGCGCCACATCGAACGAGAAGTTGGAGCAGATTTACGAAGAAATCGACCAGCTGGAGCGCTCGAAGATCGAAATCAACGAATTCACGCGCATACACGAGGAGTTCCTGCCGTTCGTTTTGATGGGTCTGGCCTTGTTATTGCTTGGATTTATATTGAAAAACACTATTTTTAAAACATTAACGGATTAAACAATGGATAGCAACATCATAAGATTTGAAAATCCTCAGTATCTGTACTGGTTGCTGGTGATTCCGGTGCTGGTGGCGATCTATGTTCTGATTCGTTTGTGGAACAAGAGACAGTTTGAACGTTTTGCCAGCGTCAAGCTGAGGAGTTTCCTCGTCCCGATGTTCTCGTCGGCGCGGGCTAACACCAAGTTTGTACTTTTCAACCTGATCACAGCTTTATTAATTATAGGTGCGGCAAACCTGCAGTCGGGCTCGAAAATGGAGAAGGTGAAACGTGAAGGCATCGACATCTTTTTATGCATCGACATCTCGAACTCGATGCTTGCCGAAGACATCGCCCCTAACCGTCTGGAACGCTCGAAACAAGCCATCTACAAGCTCATCTCGAAGCTAGGCGGCGACAGGATCGGCGTGGTTGTCTTTGCCGGCAACGCCTACGTGCAGCTGCCTATCACCACCGACTATTCGGCCGCTAAGATGTTTCTCTCGACCGTCAACCCGAACCTCATCCCTGCTCAGGGAACCGAGATCGGAAGAGCTATCGAATTGGCTATCAAGAGCTTTGGCGAGGATGAGCACAACAAAGCCATAGTCATCATCTCCGACGGTGAAGATCACGAGAACGGCGATGCGGTGAAGGCTGCGCAGGAAGCAGCGAAGCGCGGCATCAAGATCTATACCATCGGCATGGGATTGGACAGCGGCGCCCCTATCCCGGTGTACAACAAATACGGGAAAAACATAGGATACAAAAAGGATAAGGAAGGCAACACCATCATCACCAAGCTCGACGACAACATCTTGAGGCAGATTGCCGAGATTGGCGACGGACTCTACGTGAGGGCGAGCAACTCAAACGTGGGATTGGACAAGATCTACGAGGATATCAACAAGACAGAGAAGTCGGAAATCGAGGCAAACGTGTTTACCGACTACGACGACCAGTTCCAGTGGTTTGTGGGCGCCGCGATAGTTTTACTTATCATCGAGATTTTGCTTTCTTCAGGAAAGAGAAAATGGGAATCGAAATTTAAATTCTTTGAGCCGAAAAATGAAAACAATATTTAAAATAGGGTTATCACTGCTGTTTTTGTTTACCTTCGTGGCATCAAACGCTCAGACCAAAGAGCGACTGATACGCATGGGTAACAGAAACTATGAGGGAGAGAATTATTTTGAAGCGGAGAAGGATTACAGAGCTTCGCTTGAAAAGAAATATAACTACAAAGCTCTGTTTAACCTCGGTGACGCTTATTATCAGCAGAAAAACTACGAGGAAGCGTCGAAGAGTTTCCAGGAAATCATCGATAGAAATGTGCCCGACGACGTGCAAGCCGACGCTTACTACAACCTCGGCAACTGCCAGATGGAACAGCAGAAATACGCCGAAGCCTTTGATTCATATAAGAATTGTCTGAAGATGAATCCTAACGACGAGGATGCGAGATACAACCTCGAGTATGCCCGTCAGAAGCTGATGCAGCAGCAACAACAGCAACAACAGCAGCAAAACGAGGATAAGAAAGACAATCAGGATAATAAAGACCAGCAGCAGCGTAAGCAGGAGCAGGAGGAACAGGAACAGCAACAACAGCAACAGCAGGAAGAGCAGCAGCAGAATCAAGAGGAGCAGCAAGACCAGCAGCAACAACAGCAGCAACAACAGCAGGAACAGAAGATGTCGAAAGAAGATGCCGAGCGAATGCTGCAAGCCCTTGAGAATCAAGAGAAAGAGACTATGGACAAGATGAATGAGGCGAAGGCAATGAAGATGCAGAAACGTAGAATTCAGAAAGATTGGTAGAATCTAGTTTAAAGTTTAAAGTTTAGAGATATAAATGAAGAAGTTTGGTGTATTAGTAGTGTTATTGATGACATTATTCCCGCTGATGGCGCAGGATGAGGTCAGTTTTAAGGTGATTTGCAAGAAGCAGGTCGTCGTGGGCGAGCAGTTTCAGGTGTCGTACGAGTTAAGTGGCGACGGCAAGAACTTCGAGGCCCCGAATTTCGTCAACTTCGAAATCATCAGCGGTCCATTCCATTCGACAAGTTCGAGCATACAGATCATCAACGGCTCGGCTTCGAAGACCACTACCCTCACCTATTCGTATTACCTGAGGGCGCTGAAGGAAGGCGAATTCACCATCCCGGCAGCCACAATCACCGTCAACAAGAAAAAGGTGAAAAGCACGACCACCACAGTGTCTGTGAGCAAGAGCAGCAACGTGGCTTCGGGAGGCTCAGGTTCGGCTAGCGTTGGCGACGAGGTGTTTCTTGAGGCTACACCAAACAAGAAGACCGCTTACCTAGGCGAGCAAATCATGCTGACATACAAGATTTACTATAACATCCCGATTTCCAACCTGTCGATTTCAAAGGCTCCGTCATATTCGGGCTTCTGGACCAAGGACGTGACCGACAACAACGGCGTTTTACAGCAGTCGTCGATAGTGAAAAACGGTCAGCAATACCATGTGGCGACGATACAGGAAATCGTGCTGATACCACAAAAAGCCGGCACTCTCACCATCGACCCGCTCGACATCACCTGCGTGGCACAGATCAGGACCGAGCGCCAGCGTCAGCAGGGTTACGACCCGTTTGAGAACTTCTTCGGCGACGTGATGGGAACATCGTACACCAACGTGAAGAAAGACATGAAGTCGCAGCCCATCGACATCGAGGTCAAAGCGTTGCCAACGTCCGAAAAACCTGCCAGTTTCACAGGTGCTGTCGGACAGTTTACATTCTCTTCGAGAATCGACAAGACCGAGATGAAGTCGAACGACGCCTTCACCATCACCTACACCGTTTCAGGTAAGGGTAACATCGACTTGCTGGACATCCCAAGACCTGTCTTCCCGCCCGATTTCGAGGTTTACGACCCGAAAATCACTACAAACGCGAAGAACAATTCATATGGAATAAGTGGAACCAAGACCGCGGAATATGTTGTGATTCCTAGGGTTTCGGGCGACTTTACCATTAATCCGATGGAGTTCTCTTATTTCGACCCTGCGAAGAGCAAATACACCACTTTGACATCCGACGGCTATGAGCTCCATGTAGAGAGAAGCGCCAACGAAGGCAGCACAGGCATCATCTATGCCGGCGGACAGGAGGCCATCAAGGTGGTGGGCAACGACATCACGCACATCAAGGCCATCGCCGACCTCCACCGAAGCGGCATGCTGCTGTTTGCATCGCCGTTGTATTTCATCATTTTAGCGGCGATGATAGCACTTTTCGCCATTGCGATGATTTTGCACAAGAAAATCAATAAATTCAACCAAAATCAGGTGCTGGTGAGAAACAGAAAGGCGACGAAGATAGCCAAAAAACGACTGAAAAACGCATACAGTTACCTGAAGATAAAAGATCAAAATCATTTCTACGAGGAGTTGTCGCAGGCCCTATGGGGCTACATTTCCGACAAGCTCAACATCTCGCGTTCGCAGCTCTCGATGGACACCGTCAGGGAGATGATGAGCAGCAAGAATGTGCCCGAAGACATTGTAAATCAATTCATTGACCTGCTCAACAGCTGTGAGTTTGCGCGTTTCGCCCCAGGCGATCCTGATAAGAAAATGGATGATTTGTATCAGAAAGGCATTGAAGTTATAACTAAAGCAGAAAAGAATTTGTAAGATGAAAAGGATATATTTTTTAATAGTTTTGATGGTTTCGGCTGTTGGTTTGAAGGCACAAGTATTTCAGAATCAAGAGTTTATGAAAGCCAATTTCTATTATAATGAGAGTAAATACGACACCGCTCTGGTGATATACGAAGGCATCTTGAAGGACGGTTTTGTCTCGGCACCTTTATTATATAACATCGGTAACACTTACTTCAAAATGAGGAATTATCCGATGGCCATCCTCAACTACGAAAAGGCTTTGAAACTCGACCCTACCGACGAGGACATCAGGCAGAATCTGGTCATTGCCAACGCGCTCATCACCGATAAGATCGAGCCGTTGCCGGTTTTCTTTGTCACCAAATGGTGGCGCAACCTCGGGAACATGCTCACTGCCAACAGCTGGGCTACAGTCACGCTGGTGATTTTAGGCATCTTTTTATTGCTGTTGTATCTGTATCTCACGGCCCGCACTTCGGGAGGCAAAAAAGCCACATTTTTCTTAGGAATCATTATGATTTTGCTGTTGATATGCAGCGGCATCATCGCTTTTCAGAAATATCAATATCTCAACGAGCGAAACGAGGCTATCATCATGAAGCCGACTATCACTGTAAAAAGTTCACCTTCGTCAACCGGTGTCGACCTGTTTGTGCTGCATGAAGGCACAAAAGTAACCATTCTCGACAAAGACGGCGATTGGGATAAAATAAAGATTGCCGACGGAAGTGTCGGCTGGCTCCCTTCTTCTTCATCCATAAAGTATTGATTTATCGCACTTTAGGCATTTAAAATAACTATTTTAGGATTTTGGGAGAAAAAATATTAAATTTTTTTCCTAAAATATTTGTGTGGTTCAAAAAAATGTTGTATTTTTGAACCCTAAAAATAGTGCATATTAAATTTGAATTAATGTCTAAATTACGTGATATGAAAAAAAGATTTTTACCGTTAAGTATGCTTTTGATAACCATAGTGTTAGCTCAAGCAAGTATCGTGGCTAATGCTGCTGGAATCCAAGGAAAATACACTCCGAGGACTGGTTCAAAAGCTACATTTTCTTCATTTATGAAGAGCATTCGCGCAAATCAGGAGACCGGTTTGATCGACCCGGCAGACTTAATTGCCGGTCAGAGAGCTGCTCAAGCAACAAACAGAGATGCCAATTTGGATTGGGTATGTGCCGGTCCGGACAACTTCGGCGGACTGACAAAAGGTGTTGTCTACAATGCTGACGGCACAGTGGTGATTGGCACCATGGGTGGCGGCATCTACAAGACCACCAACGGTGGCATCACATTCAAGCAGATCTCCAACTTGAGTCTGCCTATCAGCTGCATGGTGAGTGATGCTAACGGCAACATTTACATCGGCACTGGTGACGGTCGCGACGCTCAGAATTTCAACGGCCTTTCAGTTCTCGGCTATGACGCAAGTTTCATCGGCAGCGGCGTGTACAAGATGGCTGCAGGTTCAACAACACCTGAGCTCCTCGAGGCAACCACTCCTACAGCTACCAACGGCTGGGGCTACGTCAACGAGATGACATACACTAATGGTAAGCTTTATGCAGCTACACCTGCAGGTATCATGGTGAGTACCGATAACGGCGCTTCATGGAGCAACGCTTACCAAGGTAACTTCAGAAGCGTGAAGTCGAACAACAACGGCGACGTTCTCGCTGCTGACACTTCAAATGTTTTCCTCTCAAAGGCTGGCGCAGCATTCGTCAATGTTACCGATGGCATCGCAGCTAACAGCAACATGAAGATCATCGCCATGTCGCCAACAGATGCCAACTTCATGTACATCGCCTACCTTACCGGTAGCGCAGGCGCATATACAACAGGCAACATCTATTTCACAGCCGACGGCGGTAACACATGGGAAATCGCTATAGCGGGAACAAACATCTATCCTATGTTCGCTAAAAACGCCAACTATGAAGGCTTCATGATTGTTTATCCTAACAATCCAAGAAAGCTCCTCGTTGGTTCAGACAACCTCTGGATGCTTGAAGACGAAACAGGACAAGGCGTCAACAGCTACAGACCATTACAGATTTCAGAATATTTCACCGACGAATACACAGCCATTGCTTGGAACCGCTACATTTACCTGCACAGAGGCATCCAGACAATCGCATTCAACCCGACAAATCCTGACGTGTTCTTCGTGGGCACAAACGGCGGTATTTACAAAGGTGAATATTATGAGCAAAACTACTCATACAAGAGTGGCAACCGTTACTTCATCACAGAAGACGAACACACCTCTCCGGCACGTATGATGACAGTAGGTATCGGCGGCGAGTCGTATATTCTCGGTGGCAGTCTTGACCATGGTACAATCTTCCTGGCCAACAATGAAAACGTCAACAACACGACAACCGGTGAAGTGGCATTTCCACATATTACCAATAACGGTTATTATGCAAGTTACTTCGACGAGTCGTATGCCGGCGGTCCTTGCGCAATATCAACAATCAACCCTTACATCTTCTTCGTTTCTGCAACAGGTAATCTTTCAACACCTATCTTCAGATCAGAGACGGCTGCTACTGACTTCGACGGTAACTTCGAAGGCGAAGATGGTCCGGTTATCACCAACGCCAATGCATTCAAGACCCCATTCGCATACTTCGAGACATATAATGATGATCACCATTCAACAAGTGTTTTGGAGATTCTGGACAGATACTTCCTCCCTGTTGATACACTTGATGTTATCGACACTATATTCATCGTCGACACCACCGTGTTCTGCACAAACGGAACAATCTATGCTTGGGAAAACGATACATTGCGTTACTATCAGGAATATCATATCTTTGATCCGGGAATCAGCGAAGATACCATTGCTTACGAAGCAGGCGGCGCATCGTTGTTCATCTATCACATCATGCACGACTACCTGTACACCAACAATATCAACTTCGACACTCTGTGGCTGGCAATCAGACGTGAGGCCAAAGCTGGTGAGGTGACATGCTACTACAGTAAACAAGGTGGTTATCCTATCCAATACACATTGCCAGAGCCTCCACACGACGACGCTCACGTTGATCCAAATGGCGGTTACCAGTGGATTGTGGGTGATACGATCAGAGGTTTGCACGATCCTCTCAAGACAAACTATGTCGTTGCAGTGGAAGGTGCAGCTTACATGACAAGAGACGCTCTCCTCTTCAGCAAGCCAACCGATTGGTTCAAGATGAGCGACATCGAGGGTCTCCCGACAGCAGTGGCCATGACCTCAGACGGTACAGCAGCTTACGTCGGAACAGTCGAAGGTAACTTCTACAAGTTCGACCACATCAACGAAGCATTTGCAGCTGAACAGGCCGATGTTAACGATGAACTTAACATTGTCGTAACTATGACAACCGACACAGTGACATTTGCCGGTCGTTCTATCACAAGCATTTCGGTGAATCCGTCGAACAGCAACAATATCCTCGTGACTTTGGGTAACTACGGTAACACCAGCTACGTGTACATTTCAAATGACGGCGGTGCTACATTCACAGCAGCAACAGGTCTCCCGGCAGTTCCGGTTTACTCAAGCATTATTGAGAAGAGCACCGATTTGTACATCGTTGGTACAGAACACGGCGTCTACGTATCCGAGAACGGCACATCATGGGCACTGTCAGGCAACGTCACATGTCCGGTCATGGATCTCAAACAGGCCATCATGAAGAATCACGACGACGTCATCGTTATTCTCCTGGATGAGATGGGTAATCCTACTTACGTGGTTTATCCTGGTATCCACAATGAAGGTATGATTTATGCAGCCACATACGGCGCAGGTATCCTCTCATGCGGAACATACAAGGAAGGCGGCGACCTCAGCGTTATCGAGAACGAAGAGACAGCCAGCGTACAGTTGAACATCTATCCTAACCCTGTTAAGGGCAATGGCAACATCAACATCACGCTCAGCGAAAGCGCCAACGTAAGCTATCAGATCTACGACCTCGCAGGCCGCATGGTAGCTAACCGCGAACTCGGATATTACGGACAAGGCGAACAGACATTGACATTCAACGCCAGCAACCTGACAAGCGGAACATATATCATCCGCGTACAGGCCGGCAGCCAGTCTGAGACAGCCAAGTTCTTAGTGTACTAATAACGGAAAAATCACAGAAAAAGGCTCCCGATTGGGAGCCTTTTTTTATTAAAAACAAAAAATTTTTAATACACGTTTTCCCTCTGATACTGCTGATGTTCGCCGTATGCAGGGCATGTCGATTTCGATGATGATTGGCATGCTGAGAGCAACACTCCGAGAGTGAAAACCACCACCAATAACACTGCTATCTTCTTCATATATACTATTATTAATTTCCGTTTACAAAGAAACGATTTTTTTTCTAATTTTGTACACGAAAACAAAAAAATATTTTCACCATGGTAGAAATCAAGAAGCCTGTCATCGAGCAAGGATGGTATGAGGCGCTGAAACAGGAGTTTGAGTCGCCCTATTTCGCCGGCATCAAGACGTTTCTGATAGACGAAAAGCGCAAATACGTGGTGTATCCGCCATCTCCGTTGATTTTTAATGCCTTCAACCGCACACCTTTCGACAAGGTTAAGGTGGTGATCTTGGGTCAAGACCCGTATCATGGCATCGGACAGGCGCATGGCCTGGCATTCTCGGTTCCCGACGGCATTCAGCCACCGCCGAGCCTGCAGAACATCTTCAAAGAGCTTCACACCGACATCGGGATGCCGATACCTAAAAACGGCAACCTCGAGAAGTGGGCCGACGAAGGAGTCTTGCTTTTGAACGCTTCGCTGACGGTGAGAGCCAACATGGCAGCATCGCATGCACGCATAGGCTGGCAGCAGTTTACCGACGCCGCGATACGCGCGCTTTCGGAGAAGAAGGAACATCTGGTGTTTCTGCTCTGGGGCAACTACGCCATCGCCAAGGAAGGCCTCATCGACCATAGCAAGCACCTTATCTTAAAGACCGTGCACCCTTCCCCGCTCTCTGCAAGCCGCGGATTCTTCGGATGCAAGCATTTTTCACAGACAAACCAATACCTTATTAATAATAATATAGCACCGATTAAATGGGATGTTATAGTTTAAAAGTTTAAAGATGAAAGAGAAACTGGTTTTTGCTAGTCATAACAAAAATAAAATAGCTGAAATTCAGAATATTTTAAAGGATTTCGAGGTCGTGGGACTGCGTGACATCGGATGTGAGACCGATATCGTTGAAGATGCCGACGATTTGCAGGGCAATGCGAAGATAAAAGCCGATTTTGTGACAAATAATTATCATTTGAATTGTTTTGCCGACGACACAGGCTTGGAAGTCGAGGCCTTAAACGGTGCTCCAGGGGTGTATTCGGCGCGTTATGCCGGCGAAGGCTGCTCGTATCACGACAATGTAGTGAAGCTGCTTGCCGCGATGAAAGGAATAAAGAACAGAAAAGCTCGTTTCAGAACCGTTATCGCATTGAATCTCAATGGAAAACAATATTTCTTCGAAGGAATTGTAAATGGCAGTATCCTTGAAGAGGAACACGGAGCTGGCGGATTCGGCTATGACCCTATCTTCCAACCTGACGGCTATGATGTGACCTTTGCGGAGATGCCGATGGAGGTGAAAAACAAGATCTCGCATCGAGGAAGAGCTGTCCAAAAACTCGTTGACTTTCTTAAGTTAGAAGTCGGAAAGTAAAAAAATATTTGCTTTTTTGAAAAAAGTTTTGTACTTTTGTAGGTTGGATTAATCACAAATCTGCAAAAGATGAAAAAAACAATCTTAATCGTTTTGGCATTATTGCTGTCAATAGCAGTAAAAGCTCAGGATTTCAAGAATTTTTATACCGTTGAGGATGATGGCTCGATTGAGTTGGACATCACAAATTATGACTTTCATGAGCGCTTCTACACGGTTTATAATTTATATAACGACAATCGATTTGAGATATCTGAAGGCAAAGCCAACGGCTTATTTAAGATAAAATCAGAAGAAAATATCGACAATTATCTTGCCAATCTGCGTACTAACTTCAGCGATTTGGACAAGTATGATTTAGACGATTTCATTCCTTTCGCAAAAGCGTATCTGCCGGAAGAGTTTGTAACTTCAATGCTTCTCGACATCATGCTTGAGACCGACAGAGGCATAACCGTCAACTCGCATTGTGCCGACTCCGACCCATTTTGCACTTCTGAAATCATCACTTTTATGGCTCCAGCCAACTCGGTAAACGAAAACATTCCGAGCATAGGTTGTCTGGGTTCAAAGCCTTGTCCGGCCTGGTTCCACATGAGAATTAACACTCCCGGACAGTTTATCATCCACATGGAAGGTCGCGACCCTAATACAAACGCGCAGAGAGACATCGATTTTTGCCTTTGGGGACCTTTTACCGACCCGACATCGCCTTGTGTGGCACAGCTTACCGCAAATAAGATTATCGACTGCTGCTATTCGGCAAGTTATTCCGAGAATGCTTATTTGGGTTATCAAAGCGGCCATCAGCACAGCCATGGCAACGTCGTTTACCACATGCCTGAAAATGGTGAATATTACATTTTGTTGATTACGAACTTTTCGCAACAAAATTGTAGAATATCATTTACTAAGCAAGAAGGTTCCGGTCCTGGTACCACCGACTGCTCGATTTTGGAGCCATTTCTGACCGCCAACACCCCTTGTTACGGCAGTAATCTGGTGCTTGAAGCCAATGTGATTGAAGGCGCCTCGTACACTTGGACCAGTCCCGACAACCAGACACATAACGGCAGAACATGGACGCGTAACAATGCCACACTCAACATGGCTGGATTGTATTCATGTCATGTGACAGCAGGTACCCAGAGCGGCACGGAAAGCTTGAATGTGTTCGTACTTCCTAATGTCACGGCCAACTTCAACAATACCGAGGCCGTCGCCGGACAGCCTGTGCAGTTTACGGGCACTGAGACGACAACGCCGACGGGACATACGAGTGAGATCACAACCAGACTGTGGAATTTCGGCGACGGCTCGACGAGTAACTCGGTTAATCCGACGCATACATACACTAATCCGGGCGATTATCAGGTGTCGTACACCGTGGCAATAACAGGCGGCAACGAAGGCAACTGCGAAGACACCAAGACCAAGACCATCCAGATCAGGAATGAGTTTGGTGTGACGGTGTCAAGCGACGGCACCAGTTTCTGCGACGGCGACGCCGTGCCTAACCTCACGGCCATAGCCACAGGAGGATACGGCAACTACACCTATTCATGGACATCGACGCCAGCTTGCCAGATTGACTACCCCAACTCAGCCAACACCACGGCGCATCCAGCCATTGGGACGACGACATTCACCTGCACCGCCTCCGACGGACACACAACACTGTCGCAGTCAGTAAGCATTACCGTCAACCCAATCCCTGACGCCACGATAAGCGGCCCAAACCCTCCACATGTCAACTACAACATGTCGACAACCTTGTCGGTGCCCGAGATGGCAGGAGCGACATTTATCTGGAGCTCTGATCCGGCCAATCTGATACAATCCGGACAGGGCACTCATCAGATCACCACCACCAACCTCACCGTGCCTACCACATTCTACGTGACAGTGAGCAAAAACGGCTGTTCCGACTCGAACGAGTTCACCCTCGCCGTGGGCGACGCGCTGTTTGGAAGTGTCGAGATATTAGGCTTGTCGGAGCTTTGCTCAGGAGAGCACACATCGCTGAAGATCGTCCCATCGGGAGGCAGCGAGCAATACAACTTCAACTGGCAGCCGGCCGATAAGATTGAAGGCTCAAACAGCCAGCAGACCATCACGACGAAGGAGCTGACTGCTTCGACGACGTTCACCTGCACCATCACCGACACCGACAATCACACGTATACTGCCACAGCGCCGCAGATCATCGTACATGAGATTCCTGAAGCCGTGGCGTATGTTGAAGACAACGGCACGACATACGACACATACCATGTTCTTGCTGGCACTCAGGTTTATCTGACGATGAACGAACTGGCGGGAGCTACATATTCGTGGGAGCCTGCTGAACTTATCAACGACTTCCTCGATCAGAATCACAGAAGGGCTCTGACCATTAACCTGCCAGAAAACGATAACACCAAATTTACTGCGACTATAACATCGTCAAGCGGCTGCTCCAACGAAGACAGTATTGTGGTAAAAGTATTCAAAGCGCTGGATAACAGCTATATAACAGCAAGCGAGGATATTATCTGCGAAGACTTCGAGGTGATGCTGACGGCACATCCTGACGGCGGAACAGGTAATTTCTCATATCATTGGATCCCGGAATCATATTATAGCGACCCATATTCGCAGTCGACGAATGTTTATCCGAACATATATAATCATTCGTATACCTGCATCATTACTGATGAAAGCATCGACGACATGACAAACAATAGTATCGAAAAGAGTATAAATATCGATATTTATGAACGTCCGAGCGTCAACAACACCTTAATCGGTCAAACCCAAGTGGTCCCGGGTGTCGATTTCATGCCTTACATCTACGAATACAACGTTCAGGTATCGAGTCTGCACGGTTATAATGTCGAAAATGCAGAATATACTTGGGAAATATACAGCTATTACGACACTCCGAATCACGTCGATGGAACTGTTTCGACCTCATCGTGGTTAGTATATCAGGATAATATTGATAAAAATAAAGCCTACGTCTCAATCGACGAGGAAGGTAACGCATTGCTGAAATGTGTCATTCGAACAGAATGCGGAGTGACCATTTCAGAAAAATTCATCTACACCGACGGCTACGACCATGGAGTGTCGGTCAATGAGATCAATTACGACAAGGTAATCAGCGTGTTCCCTAACCCATCGAACGGTGAGTTGTATATCGGATACAACGACATTGTGGTGACTACACCGCTCATCATCAGCATTTACAGCTATAACGGAATGTTGATCGACCAGATTATGAGCGAGACAAGCAGCAACGTGACGCATTATTCGATGGACGGATTTGCCAACGGATTGTATCTGGTACAGATTACGGGAGACGATTTCGTTGTTACGAAGAAGTTCGTACTCAACAAATAAAGACTATTTCCAGCCCCAGCACGAGTCGTGTAAGAAGTTGAATTTCAGCGGCACGCCAATGCTGAACATCACTTCAAAACCTCTGTTTTTACGACTGTCATTCTTAACATGATAAGCGATTTGGTCGACATAAGTCAAGTTGGATGCCCCATTGGTGTTCAACAAGCCGAGATTGAAACTTCCATCGAGCTTCAAGACCAAGGTAAACACTTGAAAATGAATGTTATACCTCAAACCGGCACCGACTGCAAGGCTGATGTCGTACGAGCGCATAGCGTTTGATTTTGAGATATCGACGGAATTGTTGAACTCAGGATTATCTTTGAAAGTCTTTGAGAACTCGCCGCCATAGCAGATGCCGAAATCGGGAGCCACGAAGACGTATGGACTCAGCAGGTTGGCCTGATGAATATAATAAGTTACCGGAATTCTGATATCGATATAATTGGCTTTGATTCGGTCGACTTCCGGCATATCGCCTCTGAAATCAAATGACTTCTGGAAGCCTCTTTCAATCATCATAATCTCGCCGCCTATGGCCAGACCCTTCAGTTTCTTAGCTTTCTTGATCGGATATTCCACATAAAGACCATAACCTGGATTCAGAAGGAAATCGTTTGGCAGTTTATTATATCTTTCGTAGGCAAAATGCATGTAATAATGCGTCAAACCGCCTTTTATGCCTATTGTAGGGACCACTCCCCTGTCGCGACGATGCTTGATATTTCCGAAACTATAGTCAACCTGAGCCGTTAGATTAAAGCTCAAGAAGATAAAAAACAATATTGTCAATAGTTTCTTCATATCAAATTATTGCCTTTCCGCTATATTTGCATGATAATGCTCGTAGCCGTTGTAATTATAAATCATCGGCTTATCCTCTTTCGGATCTCTGTCTTTAATAATCGACCACACGTGGATATCATTGATACCTTCATCACTGATTGTACCTTTTATGATATTTCCTCTTTCGTATTTGAAATCTCCGGAGTTTTCTAAATATTCATAACAAATTATAAAATCGTTCTTGCCCGACTGAGCATAGACATCACCATAGATATAGGCGTCGACGGTATGCCAGTTTTTATATTCGCCATTTCTCTTTGTGGCGAACCTCAGCTTAGCCAAACCGTTGACCTGTTCTTCGATGATTATTTTAATAGTTTTAGGAGACATTACCGGCACAGGCATATAATAGTTGCCGTTGTAAAACTCGTAAGTACATTCCACGAATTCGCCATTCATCTCGAATTCACCTACGACATCGGGCGGAAAACGGCCTTCTTTAATGTTTTGGCTCATGCCTGTTGGGAAAAACTGCTGAGGATAGATGTCGTAACATGTCACCATCTCGCTCTCGTTGCCGACGAAGGCAATGGTGTCGCTGTTGCTTTTCGAGCAACCAAAAAGGAACAATAATGTTCCGATGACGACGCTGAGTATGGCGATGTGACGTTTCACTATTATTTCAAGCTGTTTTTAAGAATCTCGATGGCTTTGTCGATGCCGCCGGCGTTCTTGCCGCCTGCCGTGGCGAGAGTCTTCTGACCGCCGCCGCCACCCTGAATCTCTTTGGCGCCTTCACGCACAATGGCGGCGGCGTCCATGTTCTTACTGTCAACGAGGCTCTGAGGAAGCATCACACAGAGTGCGGGTTTGTCTTCGAACACGCCTCCCATGATGGCAACTGCTTCAGCGTCAATGTCTTTCAAAGCCGAGGCGATGTTACGCATCTGGTTCATGTCGGCGTCGATACGGGCGACTACGACCTTGTGTCCGTTCCAATCGGTAGCCTTGCTGTATGCAATCTTTGCATCGCTCACAGCCTGAGCCATCATCATCGACTCGATCTTCTTCTGGAGCATGGTGTTCTGTGCCGAGAGCGTCTCAACAGCCTTCACCACGTCGCCCGTCTGCTTCACCAGACCTTTGATCTTATTGAGTGTATCTATCTGATTATCAAGATATTCGATCACCGCTTCGCCTGTTATCGCTTCGATACGACGAACGCCGGCGGCGATAGCTCCTTCGCTAAGGATCTTAAAGGCTCCGATGCGGCCTGTCGACGGAATATGAGTGCCGCCGCAGAGCTCGCAGGAGTAGCCTTCGCCGAACTTCACCACGCGAACCTTGTCGCCGTATTTCTCGCCAAACAACGCCATCGCGCCCATGTTACGGGCTTCATCGATAGGCACGTCGACAGCAGTCTCGTTCAGCAAGTCTTCTCTAATCTTCTGATTTACAATGGCTTCAACCTTACGTATCTCTTCGTCGGTCATCTTTGCAAAATGACTGAAGTCGAAACGCAGACGCTCATCGTCGACCATCGAGCCCTTCTGCTCGACATGTGTCCCGAGGACCTGTCTCAAGGCTGCATGCATCAAGTGTGTAGCTGTGTGGTTAGCCTCGATCTTCAGACGGCGTGCCACGTCGACTTTAGCAGTAAACATTGCCTCAGGCTGCTGTGGAAGCGCGTCGGTGATATGAATACTCAAGTCGTTTTCCTTGACGGTGTTGACGACGTTAAGTGTCTCATTTTCAGACACTAACACGCCTTTATCGCCCACCTGGCCGCCCATCTCAGCGTAGAACGGAGTCTTGTCGAGGACTATTTCAAAATGTTTCTTGCCTTTAGCGACTACCTCTCTGAATTTCAATATCTTAACCTCGCATTCCATCTCGGTGTAGCCGACGAAAGTGGTAGGTTTGTCTTCATGAACGAGCTCTACCCAGTCGCCCGACATCTTCTCTGCTGCCTTACGCGAGCGGTCTTTTTGTTCTTTAAGATTATTGTTGAAGCCTTCCATATCGACTTCGAGACCTTTCTCCTCTGCCATGAGGTTGGTGAGGTCGACCGGGAAGCCGTAGGTGTCGAACAGTTCGAAGGCAAAGGCGCCGTCGATGAGTTTTGCACCTTTATTTTGCTCCACATAGTTCTCGAAACGCTTGATTCCCAGCGCCAAAGTGCGCAGGAACGATGCTTCTTCCTCGAAAATCACCTTTGTGACAAGCTTCTCTTGAGCTTTTATCTCAGGATACTGCTCGCCCATCTCGCGGACGAGAACCGGCAACAGTTTATATACGAATGGTTCGGTAAACTTCAGGAATGTATAGCCATAACGCACGGCACGACGTAAGATTCGGCGGATCACATAGCCTGCTCCGTTGTTCGAAGGCAGCTGGCCGTCGGTGATGGCGAAGCTCACAGCGCGCAGGTGGTCGGCGACGACGCGCATGGCGATGTCAGCCTTCTCGTTTTTGCCATATTCTATGCCTGAAAGCTGCGAAATCTCATTGATAATCGGGGTGAAGACGTCGGTGTCGTAGTTCGACTTCTTGCCTTGCATCACGCGGACAAGACGTTCGAAGCCCATGCCTGTGTCGACGTGCTTCGCTGGAAGGTCGACGAGACTGCCGTTAGCGAGGCGGTTATACTGCATGAACACGAGGTTCCAAATCTCGATAACCTCCGGGTCGTCTTTATTTACAAGGTCGCGACCATTGATTTTCTTGCGAGCTTCATCGTCGCGGATGTCGATATGAATCTCCGAACAAGGTCCGCAAGGGCCAGTCTCACCCATTTCCCAGAAGTTGTCCTTCTTTGAGCCGTAGATGATTCTCGACTCATCAACGTGTTCTTTCCAAAACTCGTAAGCCTCTTGGTCAGGAGCCATTCCATCTTTCTCATCGCCGCCAAATACTGTGACATACAGCTTGTCCTTGTCGATCTTCATCACGTCGGTGAGGAATTCCCAGCCCCATGCGATGGCTTCTTTCTTGAAATAGTCGCCAAACGACCAGTTACCCATCATCTCGAACATGGTATGATGGTAGGTGTCGCGGCCCACTTCCTCGAGGTCGTTATGCTTACCCGAGACGCGGAGGCACTTCTGGATGTCGGCCACGCGCGGCGCTTTTCGAGGGTTGTTGCCCAAGAAGACATCTTTAAACTGGTTCATACCTGCGTTGGTAAACATCAAGGTGGGATCGTTTTTCACGACTATAGGTGCGGAAGGCACAATGAGATGTTGTTTCGACTGAAAAAACTCTAAAAAGCTCTTACGAATTTCGCTTGCTTTCATGATTAATTCATTTTTTCTATAAAAAAGTTTGCAAATTTAAAGAATTTTTTGTAATTTTGCACGTTTAAAACGATATTTTTTCGTTATTAAGTATAAATAGCTAAAAATAATGGCGACAAAAAAGTATATCTACAACCCGCAAACTCTTGATTATGAAGAGTATACGCCTTCGACAAGGAAGCGTATCGGGAAGGTGTTGCTTTTCATTCTTGTTGCCGGAATTATTGGCTATGGCACTGTTGCGCTCATCCAAAACACCATTGGATCGCCAAAAGAGCGCATGCAAGCCCGTGAAATCGAATATCTTAAGCTTCAATACGACATCGCTAACGACAGAATTGACAACATCAACGCGTTGCTCAGCGAGATGCAGGATCGTGACGATAACATCTATCGTATGATTTTCGAAGCCGAACCTATCCCTTCATCAGTGAGAAAGGCCGGATATGGCGGCACCAACCGTTATGAGGCGCTTGGCGGCTATGCCAACTCGAATATGGTGACTGATATCACGAAGAAAATCGACATCGTGGAGAGTCAGATCAACGTGCAGTCGAAGTCGTTCGACGACGTGTATAACATGGCTAAAAACAAGGCCTTGATGCTGAGTTGCATACCTGCCATCATGCCGGTGAAAGATGTCGATATCTACAGGATTTCCTCGCATTACGGCTATCGTACCGATCCGTTCTACAAGGTTCAGAAGCTGCATAGCGGCATCGACTTTGCGGGACCTATCGGCACACATATCTACTGCACTGGTGACGGCGTGGTGGAAAAAGTGATTAAAGGTAATGGCGGCTACGGTAACAACATCATTGTAAACCACGGATACGGATACAAGACGAGATATGCCCACATCAACAAGGCTTATGTGAAGGAAGGACAGAAGGTGAAGCGCGGCGAACATATAGCGGACATGGGCAACAGCGGTAAGTCGACGGCTCCGCATCTGCATTATGAGGTGATTAAAAACGACAAAGCTATAAATCCTGTCAATTTCTTCTTCAACGACCTGACGCCGGAGGAATACGACAAGATTCTTGAGTTGTCGGAAAGACCATCAATGACAATGGATTAATATCATGGAAGTCAAGAAGTTATATTATCGAATCGGTGAAGTAGCGAAGACGTTCGACGTCCCTACATCAACCATACGCTATTGGGAGAGTGAGTTTGAAGTGCTGCGTCCGCGCAAGAGCACCAAGGGCAACAGACTGTTCACCGAGCGCGACATGCGCTATCTGCAGATAATATACCAGCTCGTGAAGGTGAAAGGATTCACCATCCAAGGCGCGAAGGAGGCCATGAAGACCAAGTTCGACAAGCTCGAGGAGAACGCCATGATGATCCGCACGCTCAACGACGCGAAGGAATTCTTAACCGATCTGGATAAGAAACTAGCGGAGAAACAGAAATCCCTTTAGAACGTCCTATCTTTCATCAAATAATTCTGGACATAATCAAAGACACCGTCTTCGAGGCTGGTGAACGGTTTGTCGTACCCTGCCTTGCGGAGTTTTGTCATGTTGGCCTCGGTGAAGTACTGGTATTTGTCGCGGATATCGAGTGGAGTGTCGATAAACTTAATATTTACAGCCTTTCCCATTGCTTTGAAGGTGTTGGACGCGAGGTCGTAAAACGACCGAGCGTGGCCTGTGCCGAGGTTATAGAGACCGCTTTCGGGACGTTTCTCAATCAGGAAGAGGATGACTGATGCGATATCTTTCACGTAGATGAAATCGCGGAGCTGCTGACCGTCTTTGAAGTCGGGACGATGTGAGCGGAACAGCTTCACCTCGCCGCTTTCCTCAATCTGATGGAACGAATGCAGAATCACCGATGCCATGCGGCCTTTATGGTATTCGTTAGGACCGTAGACGTTGAAAAACTTCAGTCCTGCCCAGAACGGAGGACATTTTTCTTGTTTGAGAATCCATTTGTCGATCTCGTTTTTCGAGCGGCCGTAAGGATTGAGTGGCTGCAGCTTCTCGACGACGTCGTGGCTGTCGTTGTAGCCCAGCTCTCCTCCACCGTAAGTCGCTGCTGATGAAGCATATACGAGTGGAATCTGATATTCGGTGCATAACGCCCACAGCTTCTCAGTGTAGTCGACATTCAGCTCGATGAACACATTCCAATCGAACTCGGTGGTGTCGGTGCGAGCGCCGAGATGCACCACGAAATCGACCTTGTCGTGATTGATTTTCAACCAGTTGTGAAGCTCTTTTCTGTCTAATAGAAGTTGATATTTCTTGTTGATATAGTTTCTTTCCTTCTGTTTTTTTGAGAAGTCATCGACAAGGACGAGGTCTTCCCTGCCCTGCTCGTTGAGGCATCCCGCCACAACGCTAGCGATGAAACCGGCTGCGCCTGTGATTACTATCATATCGTTTAATTTTCTTCTGTTCTTGTCTTTAAATAATTACGCCATTTCTCGAGCACCGCTAGCATATCCGACGGCAGCCGGGAGTCGAAATAGAGCTCTTTTCCTGTCGTAGGATGCACGAAGCCCAGCACCTTGGCATGCAGGCAGTGACGCGGAATCTCGTTGAAGCAGTTATCGATAAACTGGCGGTATTTCGAGAATGTGGTGCCTTTAAGGATGCGGTCGCCGCCGTAGAGCGCGTCGTTGAACAAAGGATGTCCGGCATACTGCATGTGCACGCGTATCTGGTGAGTGCGACCCGTCTCAAGGCGGCATTCCACCAAGGTGACGTAGTTGAAACGCTCCAACACCTTGTAATGCGTCACTGCTTCCTTACCTTGGCTGCCGTCGGGATAGACCGCCATGGCGACTCTATCGCGCACCGAACGCCCGATGTTGCCTTCGATGGTACCTTCGTCTTCAGCGAAATCACCCCAAACGAGAGCCTGGTAACGACGAGTGATGGAATGTTCGAAGAACTGCGCCGCCAACACTGTTTGAGCCGTCTCATTCTTCGCCACAATCATCAAGCCGGTGGTATCCTTATCGATGCGATGCACCAGATATCCGAATCCGTTGTCGACTTTCGAGCCATTTTCCTTAAAATGATATGCCAAAGCATTGAGCAAGGTGCCGTCGAAGTTACCGTGACCTGGATGCACCACAAGGCCTGCCTGTTTGTTCAGCACTATGACGTCGTCGTCTTCGTAAACCACGTCAAGCGGAATGTTTTCAGGGGTGATGACGATCTCGCGAGGCGGATAAGCAAGCACCACTGTGACAACGTCGAAAGGCTTCACCTTGTAATTCGACTTCACCGGCTTGTCATTGACAAGGATACTGCCTGCCTTTGCAGCATTCTGAACTCTGTTGCGGGAAACATTTTCCAGTCGGTTTTGCAGGAACTTATCAACACGGGTGAGGGTCTGACCTTTATCGGCAACAATACGAAAATGCTCGAAAAGCTCAGTACTCTCCTCAGTGTTGTCTCCAAGAACGCCTACAAAATCTTCCGACATATCTTAATTATTTGGATATCAATAACTTAGACGTTTCACAAGAACCATCATTCATTATTACACGCAAGAGATAAACACCATTTTGCAAATCATTGATATTCAATTCATTACAATATTGATATTTCTTAACAGCTCTACCTGCGAGATCATAAATAACAATTTCATCGGCCATCTCATTGTCGACGCCTTCGATACGCACGACATTGCTTGCCGGATTAGGATAAAGTGCCATCTTACCGGCATTCTCCTGATTCTCTTCAATGCCAATAAAATAAGGGTTTGTACCCATCACAGGTCTGATCATGAAGGAGCCTGGGAACGCAGTGTTCTTCCAGCCATCGCCTGCGTCGTAGAAGCAATATTGATGGTTATCTTTCGACGAGTCGAAGCCGATATTTATCGATTTGTTATATTGCTGACGTATTCCAACGTAGAAAGTGGTGTTGACCTTCACCACCTCAGTGAAGAGATAGTTTGAAAAGCCGTAAAACGTGTTATCGTCCCACTTAGGCCTTTGATTTTCAAGGGTATAAATCACCTGGCCAGGCTTACCGTTGTTGTCGCGCCACACTACGATATCGAAGAAATTGAAGTTGGCGTTGTTGAAGGTGCGGTTAAAAAGCATCTGCACGCCGCTCAGCGTGTCGAGTTGGGTAACCTTGAACTGCGCCGCGAAGTAGGTATCGGCCGGAACCAGTCCGTAGCCCATCTCAGGAGTGCCGTCGTCGTAGGCGAAATAGTTGTAAAAGCCTTGTTTTACTATTATTGAGTCGCCTGCCACCTCGTTGCCGTGCTCATCGACGACCTCGACATAGTGACGGATGGTGAACGACGTGGTGTCGACCGACATGTTATACGGATAGATGAAGTCGCCCATCACCACCGAGTCTTTCATCACGCCATCGTTCTGATATTGGTTGATTACAAACGGATCGGAGGTGTACATATAGCTCCAATCGGAGTTGTTATCCTCAACCTCGCAGTAGTAACGCACCTCATGAGTAAGCGCATCCATGTTGGTGAGATACATATTGAAGATATTGTCGATCTCGTTGATAGGATTATCTTTATAATGCTTGTAAGGCATTGAACGATAACGCTTTAGGAATGTCGGTGAAGTGTTGGTAAAGCTCACCATAGGAAATATGTCGTGCACGATACTTCTGTTTTTATCGAGATAAACGAAGTCGATATTCCATTGGTCCATATTGCTCCTATCGTTAGGATACATTGTGGTCGGCAGCGTTCCGTAGTTGAAGAAAAGGATATAAAAATCTTCCTGGAAGAAGCATACGTCGGTGATTGGGATCATCACCTTTTTGAAATATTCGTTTGTGCCGAGCGAGTCGACGAAAGACTCGAAGCTCTGTCCTTCTGTGGCCCACATCTGTCGCCAAGCTCTTTTTCGCAATGTCACTGAGTCCTGAAGAACTGTGTCGAATACCGTCTCATCGTAGCCATAGCCGAAGCGCAGCACCAGCGAGTCGTCGCGTTCGGGACTGTCGCCGAAGCCGCCTGGCTGGTAGTAAAAGCTGAAATAAAGCGAGTCGGCAGGTGTAAGTGCCTGATTGTCAAGACTGTCGAGACGAATCCTCACTGAAAGGAGTGTGTCGCCGATGAAGGGGTTGCTGCTGCCTCTTGAGTAGACTTTTCCGTAGCGGTCGATGACGTCGAGGGTAGCCGACCGGTAGTTGACCGGCATCTTCGGGAAGCTGGAGTTGGCGAAGACGTTGCCTCTCTGCCATTTCGACTCATCGGGATAGAGGCCTGGCTTGGTGAAGTCGTCGAAGAACGGCAGGGTGACGACCGCCTCATCACGCGAAAGCGCCTGATTTTCCTCGGGGATGCCGCCATCGAAGCCCGTCAGATATTCTTGGGCGTTGCCGTCGGCGATGAAGAAAACGGCTAATAATATTATGAAAACTATTTTTTTATTCATCATAGAAATAACTTGTATCTATTTTATAATCAACGTCTTCAGTCTTGAAGACATTATCTTCCGAGAAATCGATTCCCATCGGCTCGCCTCGATAGGGGCTGAACAGCATCTGTTTGTCTCTCAGCCGCTTGACAGAGTCATAAGAGAACGACCTGTTTCGCAAGACATAGTTGAAACTGTCGATGAGATACTGTATCGTGTCGGAGCTGTAGCGCTTCAACCGCCAGGCCTCGGCAATGGAGTCACGGCGGAATTTCTCATGTTTATACCAGGCGAAGTCGAAATTCTCATCCGACCTATACCACACATTCACCGGCGAGCCGAGCTGAACCTTGGCCTCGGGTGAGTAATATGGCTCCATGCGGCTCACGAAGAGGTGGGCAGGGTCGCCGTCGTCGATGAAGATCTCGGTGCCAAGGTTCAGCGAGGCGTTATTGATCACGTCTTTCACGTCGTTGATATTGGTACCGACCAAATCGGGAACATTAGTGGTTTTACTGCCGGTTCCGAGGCCCACGACTAGCGTCACGGCAGTGCCTTTCACCACGTCATCCTTCGGGTTGACGACTTCATCTTTTATCTTTTGTTCGATGACAGCATTTCTTGCGAAATACTCGACAAACTCGAGCTTGTCGACCTTCAAACCGGCTATGTTAAGGCTCACCATAGCCTGTCGCAGCGAAAGATTACGCAGATTCGGCATCTTAACAATCTCAGGAGCGATGGAGGTGCGGATGATATACATATTCCTACCCTTCTTGACCATCGCGCCCGGCTTCGGGTTCTGCTGATACACAGCGCCCTCGGGGAAATCCTTAACGTAGATGCTGTCGAGAAGGATGAAGGTGAACTCGTCTTGATAAATCTCGGTGGCCTCGTCGTAATTCAGCCCAATCATGTCAGGAACCGGGAACTCGGTGCCATGACGAGTGAATCGTGCCAGTCCCGAAAAAGTGATTTCGAGAGCGGCGACAACCACTAACAGCATGATTATCAAGCTGATATAAAACCATTTATCTTTTAAAAAACGAAATGCCTTCATTTTTTTATTTTTTTCGTTGACGATAACGTCGTTTTTTGTATCTTTGAACTCGCAAAGATAATGATTTTTATTGAATTTTATTATATAAAACATGAAAAAAATAGCAATAGTCTGTGGCGGATACTCTGGAGAGTATGAAATTTCGGTCAGTAGCGCGAAAGTAGTGAAGAAACATCTCGACCCAAAGAAATACGATGCGTACGTCATTGTGATTCAGAAAGATAGGTGGTATCATCTCGAAGATGACGGCACCAAGACCGACGTCGACAAGAACGATTTCTCGATAAAAGTCAAGGGTAAGAAGGTCGTTTTCGACGCTGTTTTCAATGCCATCCACGGCGTGCCGGGCGAAGACGGACAGCTTCTCGGATACTTCGAGATGCTCGGTCTGCCTTACACTTCGTCGAATTTCACCACTTCGGCGCTCACCTTCCACAAAGACTTCTGCAAAAAGATAGCGGCGGCGGCAGGTGCCAACGTCTCCCCTTCGGTCATCATCAACAGAGGCGAAGAATATGATGCCAAGAAGATTATAAAAACCTTGGGATTGCCTTTGTTTGTCAAGCCTACGCGCAACGGCTCGTCGGTCGGAGTGAGCAAGGTTAAGATCGAAGAAGACTTCGTGAAAGCCGTCGACGACGCCTTCCGTGCCGGCGACCAGGTGATGTGCGAGAAATTTGTGAAAGGCCGCGAGCTGGCATGCACAGTGATGCAGGTCAAAGGCAAGACGATGGTGTTCCCTATCACCGAAGTTGTCAGTAAAAACGACTTCTTCGACTACGAGGCAAAATATACTGCCGGAAAGTCGGACGAGATCACGCCCGCTGCGTTGGATGAGGTTTCAGAGATTGAGGTCAAGGCTACGTCGGCGATGCTTTACGACAAGTTCGAATGCAAAGGCTTCGCACGTTTCGACTATATCATGACGCCTAAACAGCTGGTTTTCATCGAGGTTAACATAGTGCCAGGCATGTCGGAGGCATCAATAATGCCAAAACAAGCAGCCTGCATGGGCATCACCCTCGACAAGCTGTTTGGTTTGGCATTAGAGAATATTCTTGACTAGACTGTCAGGATGTCTTTCTGCTTGAGTTCGTAAAGATCATCGATTTTCTTCACGAATTTATCTGTCAGCTTCTGGATTTCTTCCTGGAGCTGTTTCACTTCGTCTTCCGAAACGCCTTCTTTTTCAAGCTTTTTAGCATCGTCGTTAGAGTTACGGCGGATGTTACGGATACCCACTTTCGCTTCTTCGGCGGCTGTCTTGGCGCGTTTGGCGAGGTCTTTACGACGTTCCTCTGTCAGCGGCGGCACCTGGATTCTCAGGAAGTCGCCTTCGTTTTTCGGGTTGAAGCCGAGGTTAGCGGCCTGGATGGCCTTGTCGATGGCGCCGATTGAGCTCTTATCGAATGGCATCACGATAATCTGACGCGGGTCAGGGGTGCCGATATTGGCGGTTTGCTCAATAGGGACAAGCGTTCCGTAGTATTCAACCTTCACGCCCTGCAGCATCATAGGGCTTGCCTTGCCTGCTCTGATCTTCTGAAACTCCGACTCGAGATGCTTGATGGCACCTTCCATCGATTCAGTCGTTTCGTCCAAAATAAATTGAGATTCTTCAGTCATTTTTCTTAAAATTTTCGGGACAAAAATACAAAATATTTTTTATTTCGTCACTATCGTTCCGATTTTTTCTCCGTTCAAAACCTTTGTGAGGTTGCCCTTGGTGTTCATATCGAACACTAGCATCGGGATGTTGTTTTCCTTGCACATGGTGAATGCTGTGAGGTCCATCACCTTGAGGTTCTTAGCGTAAGCCTCGTCGTAAGTTATTGACTCATACTTCTTTGCGGTCGGGTCTTTCTCCGGATCGGCGGTGTAGATGCCGTCGACGCGGGTACCTTTGAGGATGATTTCGGCCTTGATCTCGGCAGCGCGGAGTGCTGAGCCGGTATCTGTTGTGAAGAACGGGTTGCCTGTGCCGCCGCCGATGACGACGACGTAGCCTTCTTCAAGGAGTTTGATGGCCTTTGCCGAGCTCATCGAGTCGGCGATGCGGTCGATGTAAAGTCCAGATAACAAAGCGGCTTTCACGCCTTTGGCTTGTAATGTGGACTGTATCGCCATGCTGTTGATGACGGTGGCGAGCATTCCCATGTAGTCGCCCTGAATGCGGTCCATGCCTTTGCTGGCACCTTGGAGGCCGCGGAAGATGTTGCCTCCACCTATGACGATGGCAATCTGCGCACCGGCTTTCACTGCGGCTGCGATCTCTTCAGCGTAATCGTTAAGTCTCTCAGGATCAATACCATACTGCTGATTTCCCATCAAAGCTTCACCGCTAAGCTTAAGTAAAACTCTTTTGTATTTCATATATTTAAAGATTTAAAATTCAAAATTTAAAATTCATTTTTTAGAACCAAAAACCGACGTTGATGAAGCCGACAGGTCCCGAGTTGATGTTAGAGCCCATCAGGCTCACCTCGATAGGACCTATCATGGTGTCGACGCCAAGCGTCAGACCGGCTCCAGCCACGAAACTGCTGTCGTCGAACCACTCATCGTAAACGTCGTTCATATATCCGCAGTCGAAACTGACGGTGCTGTAAAGATTCTTATAAAAACGCCACTGCCACGACACTCTTCCGATAGCGATATGATCCACGACCTTTTCCGTGAAGTTCAAGCCAGTGAATGTCATGATGTTGTCGTAATATTTCATCTTAGACTGTCCGCCGATCATAAACTGGTAGAACAATGGCACCTCTATCGCGCCAATCTTCGTTCCGGCTTCGATGCCGAACTTGATAGAATTCTTCTTTCCTATCGCAAAAGCCTTGACGATGCTGCCGTTTACCAAAAACGACGGCTGCGAGCCCACTGTTGTCAAGGTTCCGTCGTTGTTGGCACCTTCGTATAGCATGCATTTTCCTCTCAAGTTGATACGCCAGCCGCGACGGGCGAAGTTAGGCACGTCTTCGTTGCTGTAGAAATAGTTGAAATAAAGGTATGAATAGAACGAATAATCGGTGCCAAGACCTCTATCTCCTACGAGATCCTTCATGTGGACGTAGTCGGCCACCGCTCCGATACGAATCTGCTGCGTCAGCGACGGCACCAGCTGCATGTTGAGGTCCAGACTGTTGCTCTGTATGCTGTAGGAGTTGGTGATTCGGTTGTTATCATACTGATTCATGTTCAGCGAGATGACGCTGAGGTCGGCGCCGAAACGGAACACCTTACCTTGACGTTTATTCAGACTCGCCTTGATGTACGGGTTTTCAGCTATGTTGACGTCGAGGCTGAGTGTGGTGCGGTTCATGGTGTTCCACACGTTTTTCATGGTGTAGTTCACCAGCGCGCCTATGCCGTAGTTGTTGTCGTAGTGGATGCTGAACGACAAGGCCTGGTCTTCGCGTTCCTTGCAGTGCAGCGTCAAGACCACTCCGCCTGGAGCGTCGCTCATCTCATACCACATATCTTCGTAATACCCTGATGCACAAAGCTTTAACACCACTTCCTGAACGTCGTCGACCGACATCTTCATAGGGAATTTCTTGCCGAACTCGCGTTTCACGCTGGCTTTGTGCTTATCGGCTATGCCTTCAACGTTGACATCGACAACAGTAAGAGTATCAATAGGTTGCAGATGCGGACGGTTGATCTCGACAGGCTCGAATTCGTTGAGGAAGGTGGCTAGGATCTTGAGCCGAGGCAAGAACTCCTGCGCAGCATCCTCACCAAACTGCAAGATCGAGTCGAAGTCGTTGAACGACAGCATGTTGCGTCCATGGAGATTCGGTCTGATGTAGATGTCGCAATGAGCACGGGCATACAGACTCTCATCGAGCGACGAGAGGTTCATCATGCTTTCGAGCAGACCTATGGAGTTGTCGATTTGCGAAGCAGGAATGGTAGCATCCTCAAGGTCGACACCGATGATGATATCGGCTCCATGCTCTTTCATGTTTCGCACCGGGAAGTTATTGACCATGCCTCCGTCGACGAGGAGTTTACCGTCCATCGCCACCGGCTTGAAGAAGAACGGTATCGACATGCTCGCACGCACCGAACGCGCGAGGTTACCTTCGTTCATCTCATACTGGCAGGCATGTTCCACGTCGGTGGCGATGCAGAAAAACGGCACCGAGAGCTTTCTGAAGTCATGCACGTTACTTGCAGGAAGCATCAGCTTCGACATCAGCAGGTTGACGTAGACGCCGTCGACCAGTGATGACTTGACTTTCAACTTTTTATCTTTAATAGGAAACGTCGCAATATATTGACGCTCATACATTTTCTGCTCGACAGGCATCAAAATTCTTGGAATCTTATCGTAGATAACCTGATTCCAGTCCTGGTCGCGCACCAGCTTCTCCATAGTGTCGGGATCGTAGCCGATGGCATAGAGAGCGCCCATGATGGAGCCGATGCTCGTTCCGGCAACATAATCAACGGGAATGCCAGCTTCATCGATAGCTTTAAGAATTCTTATCTGGGAAAATCCTTTGGCACCGCCTCCGCAGAGCACCACGCCCACTTTCGGGCGATGACGGGTACTGTGGGTCGTTGTTTTAGGACTAACTTCTTGAGCTTCAATTTGATAAATAGAGAATAAGCCGATGATTGTCATCAGCAGGAAAACTTTGATATTTTTCCTTATCTCATTCATTATCAATTATTTAGAACCAATATCCCACATTTACGAATAAGTTCCAATCTTTCATTTTATTAGCTTTCGAGACCTGTATTTCGATAGGACCAATTGGCGTCTTATAACCTAAGCTCAAGCCGGCACCCATTATGAAATTATCAGGAACGAACCATGTGTCAAGCTTATTGGATTCCATGACCTCTGCATCATGTATGAATTGTTCAAAAGCTTCAGGATCGTCTCCCAATGAACTTAACTCCGTTATGAGCTCCATATAATTCTTGAAATAACCGGCATCGCAACTCGCCACAGCATACAAGTTTTTATAGAAATTCCACTGCCATGCCATTCTTCCGTATGCAGCATATTCAGCATAAACAGTCGTAAACGGCAATCCTGTAAATGACAATATGTTATCGGCATAATACATCCTCGACTGTCCACCGATAAAGAACATGTTTTCATATGTCAGAGCCTCTTCGCCCAAACGTGCTGTGCCTGCGGCTCCAAGTCGGAATGCATGACGTTTTCCTATCGGGAATGACTTACGGATATCTGCTTGGACGCAGAAAATCGGTTGTTCGTCGTCGCTGCTGAACACTCCGTCGTACATTATACATTTCCCTATCATATTGATATTCCATCCTCTGCTTGGAAAATCGGTCTGATCTTCATTATTGAAGAAATATTTCGCATACAACTTAGGATACAGCTCATGTTCGCCTTCATCATCTTCACCTACCCCGCTATACGTCCTATCTTTCACCATTGTATAGTCCAGTCTGAAGCCTAACTTGAATGCCTGCGTCGGCGACGGGGTAAGCAGCGCATACAAATCAGCGGCATTCTGCTGCACTCGCATCGCGCCGATTATGGAGTTTTTATATGTGTAGATATTAGCTTTCAGATTCGTAGCCGAAATCTCAAAGGCACCTCTCAGCATCCTGGTGTAACGATGCGTGATTCCTGCTTTGAAATAAGGGTTTTCGGCGACATTCAAGTCGATATTGAAGGTGTAATGCGTCGTACGGGCATTCATATTAAGAAGAACGCCTATGCCGTAGTCATTGTCGTAATGACCCGCAATCGAGAAATTGAGCGAAGTCCTGTTTTTGCAATGCAATGTGATGATATTTCCTTCTGGAGAATCAACAAGTTCGTACCAAACATTCGAATAATAACCTGTTGAATAAATCTTTACGATGATTGTCTCGATATCATCGATAAGAAACTCACGAGGAAACACGTTTCCAAACTCCGACTTTATCAATCGGGTGTTGTATTCGTCGAGACCTTCAACTTCCACGCCGGCAATCATCACGCGGTCGACCGGTTGGGTGTGATGGCGCTCCACCTCGAATGGGCCGAGGGCTTGGAGTGAGTCGGCCAGACGTTTCAGCTCGGGAAACTTCTCTCTTGCGCCTTCTTCGCCGCAGTTGATAATCGGACTGAAGTCGTTGAACGACATCATGTTAGCTTTTCCAAGCTGAGGCCTGATGAGAATGTCGCACTCCTCACGTGCCACGTTACTCTTGTCTTGCGAAACCACGGCAATCAGTCGCTCAAGTACCTTCAGCGAGTTGTCGAGCACCTCAGGATCCGATTTGATGATCTCAAGGTCGACGCCGATGATGATGTCGGCACCTTTGGCGCGCACGTTTTGCACTGGGAAGTTGTTGGTAAGACCGCCATCGCAAAGCAGATATCCTTGATAATCAACAGGTTCGAAGAGGAAGGGGATTGACATTGAGGAGCGTATCGACTGTGCCAATGAGCCGCTGGTAAACTCGATCGGGTCAGCAGTGATCATATCGGTTCCGATGCACAGGAAAGGCACCGGTAGCTTGCTGAAGTCACGCTGCTCGTAGGCCGGCATCGTCAGTCGGGTGAGCAACAAGTTGACGTACATGCCGTCGATGATAGATCTTTTTATCTTCAGCTGGCCTTTTTTATACGGCAAAGTAAGGAGATAATGTCTCTCGTTATAACGTTTCTCGATTGGTATGAACCTGCGTGGGATCTGGTCTTTCATGATGAGGTTCCAGTCCTGCTCAGTGCACAGCTTCTGCATCATGTCGGGGTCGTAACCCACGGCGTAGAGGCCGCCGATGATTGAACCCATGCTCGTTCCCGCGATGTAGTCGATCGGGATGCCGGCTTCTTCTATCACTCGCAGCGCTCCGATATGTGCGAAACCCTTAGCGCCGCCGCCGCTCAGCACCACACCTACCTTCGGACGGTGACTTACGGTCGCTGTAGTGTCGGTGGCCGCAGGGACGATGGTGTCCTGCGCTGAGGCCGAGAACAGCTGAACGGCCAAAATCAAGATGAGAAACGTTTTTTTCATATGTTATTCCAGTCTTCCGTGACAGTTCTTATATTTCTTGCCGCTTCCGCACGGGCAAGGGTCGTTGCGGCCCACCTTCTTCTCCACCTTGATAGGCTGTGTAACCTGATTTTCCTGGGTGTTGCTGTTGGCTCTCGCCAGGAGGTCGGTTCGCTGCTCTTTAAGGCGGCGGCGGTCGATGGTCCTAGCGCGCTGGTCACGGGTGTTGTTCGGATCAGGCTGCGGGAGGTCGGACTTCATCAGGAACGAGATGACGTCGGCATTCATCTTCATGATCATGCTCTCGAAGAGGTTATATGACTCCATCTTGTAGATGACAAGCGGGTCTTTCTGTTCGTAGTGAGCGCTGTTTTGCACGGCCTGCTTCAAGTCGTCGATCTCGCGCAGATGCTCCACCCACGCGTCGTCGATCATGCTCAGCGTGATGCTCTTCTCCAACGCCATCGAGATCTCGTGAACGCCATTCTGCACTGCCTTTTCCATGTTGACAATCACGATGATGCCTTTCTTGCCGTCGGTGAACGGGATACGGATGTTCTGGTTGCCCAGCTTCTCGTAATATTGCTGTATGACAGGCAAGGTCTTCTCGCCTACCAGCTGCATCTTCTTGTTATATGACTCGATGGACTGCTCGAACAGCTTGTCGGCCAACACGTCGAGTTTGCCGTGTTTCATCTCGTCTTCGTCGAAAGGCACCGACACGCCGAGGTTCGACAGCACATCCATCTTCAACGCCTCGTAGTCCTCGTCGTCCTTATGTGTCGCGATGAGCGATTCGCCAAGGTCGTACATCATGTTGTTGATATCGATCTCCAGACGTTCGCCGAACAGAGCGTGATGACGTTTCTCGTAGATAGCCTTACGCTGCATGTTCATCACGTCGTCGTAGTCCAAGAGGTGCTTACGCACGCCGAAATGGTTCTCTTCGACCTTCTTCTGTGCCTTCTCGATCTGTTTGGTAATCATCGAATGCTGAATCACCTCGCCTTCTTGCATTCCGAGACGGTCCATGATCGGCGCTATACGCTCGGAGCCGAAGATTCGCATGAGGTCGTCTTCCAATGAGACGAAGAACTGTGAGCTACCCGGGTCGCCCTGACGACCTGAACGGCCTCTCAGCTGACGGTCGACACGACGTGACTCGTGACGTTCTGTGCCGATGATGGCGAGACCGCCGGCCTCCTTCACGCCTGGGCCGAGCTTGATATCGGTACCACGACCTGCCATGTTGGTGGCGATTGTCACAGTACCCGCAAGGCCGGCGTCTTTAACGATCTGAGCCTCTTTGAAGTGCAGCTTAGCGTTCAACACGTTATGTTTGATGTTTTTACGCGTCAGCATGCGGCTCAAGAGCTCGGAGACCTCGACGGAGGTAGTACCGACGAGCACCGGACGTCCGGCATTCACCAGCTCCTCGATTTTGTCGATGACGGCGTTATATTTCTCACGTTTTGTCTTGTAAATCAAGTCTTCGTAGTCGATACGGGCTATCGGCTTGTTGGTAGGGATCACCACCACGTCGAGTTTGTAGATGTCCCAGAACTCGCCCGCCTCCGTCTCGGCGGTACCTGTCATACCGGCGAGTTTGTGGTACATACGGAAGTAGTTCTGCAAGGTGATGGTGGCGTAGGTCTGTGTCGCCGCCTCGACGTCGACGTTTTCCTTAGCCTCCACCGCCTGATGCAAGCCATCCGACCAACGACGGCCTTCCATGATACGGCCCGTCTGCTCGTCGACGATCTTGACTTTATTGTCGATGACAACGTAGTCCACATCTTTCTCAAACAGAGTGTATGCCTTGAGCAGCTGCTGCACGGTGTGCACACGGTCAGATTTCTCAGAGAACACACGCAGAATCTCCGATTTCTTCAGCACCTTCTCTTCGTCGCTGAGACCTGCCTTCTCCATCTCGGCAATCTCCGATCCCACGTCAGGGATGATGAAGAACGACGGGTCGTTGTAGGCCTTCGCCAGTTCTTCGTTACCTTTATCGGTGAGGACGACGGTGTTGAGCTTCTCGTCGATCACGAAATACAGCTCATCGTCGATGATATGCATGTTCTTGCTCTGTTCCTGCATGTAGAAGCCTTCGGTCTTGAGCAGCAACGACTTCATGCCTTCTTCCGAGAGGAATTTGATGAGGGCGTTGTTCTTCGGCAGTCCGTGGTAGGCGCGGAACAGCTGGTCGGCGCCGTGCGACTTCTCCTCTTCTGTAGCGTTAGGATTTGTCAGTATCTTCTTAGCCTCGGCGAGACATTGTGTCACATAGCGTTTCTGAGCCTCGTAAAGCTTCACCACGTCGGGTTTCAGCTGCAGGAACTCCTGGTCGTCACCATGCGGGATAGGACCGCTGATGATGAGAGGCGTACGGGCATCGTCGATCAACACGGAGTCGACCTCGTCAACGATGGCATAGTAGTGTTTCGGGCGTTGCACCAGCTCCTCCGGGAAACGCGTCATGTTGTCACGCAGGTAGTCGAAGCCGAACTCGTTGTTGGTACCGTAGGTGATATCCGAGTTATAAGCCGCACGGCGCTCAGGCGAGTTAGGCTCGTGTTTGTCGATACAGTCGCATGTCAGACCGAGGAAGTTATAGAGAGGACCCATCCACTCCGAGTCACGTTTTGCCAAGTAATCGTTGACGGTCACGACATGTACGCCACGGCCTGCGAGGGCTCTCAGATAGACCGGCAGCGTAGCCACGAGGGTCTTACCTTCACCAGTGGCCATCTCAGCGATCTTACCCTGATGCAGCACTATGCCGCCGATGATCTGCACGTCGTAGTGCACCATATCCCATGTGATGGTGTTACCGCCTGCCACCCAGCTGTTGCTGTAAAACACGCGGTCGCCTTCGATGTTCACATTCTCGCACTTGGCCGCGAGCTCACGGTCGAGGTCTGTCGCAGTTGCCTCGATGACCTGATTTTCCTTGAAACGACGGGCAGTCTCCTTCATCACGGCGAAGGCCTCAGGCTGAATCTCGTTCAATGCCTCCTCAATCTTCTCGAGCACCTGCTTGTCGAGCTTGTCGACCTTCTCGTAGATGCTGTTTTTCTCTTCAAGATCCATATCGGGGTTGGCGTCAACGCTGGCTTTCAGCTCAGCAATCTTAGCCTCTTCCTCAGCGACCTTGTTTTTGATATATTCCTTAAACTCTACCGTCTTATGGCGCAGAGCGTCGATATCCAAATCCTTAACTTTCTCGTAGGCTTCAAGCGTTTTCTGCAATAGCGGCTGCAACGCCTTGTTGTCACGAGTAGCTTTGTCTCCAAAAATCTTCGATAAAAAACCCATTTTTTCTTATTTCTTTTTCGTGAATAAAATTGTCCAATTTATGTCTATCAAAAACTATGCAAAAATAACAAATTTTATTTATAATTCGCAATTCTTTTCACATGATAGTCCAAATACTGTTCCGGCGACGGCGCGGGAGCCATCCCGATGCGGTTGTTACGCTTCAAAATGACGTATGCCGGATATGTTTTTATGTGATAATCTTCGAGTAATAAAATGTTAAAGTAAAGGTTTAACAAAGGCCACTTATATTTTTGGTTGTCAAATAGTTGCAAATATTCGTCAAATGATTCATTTGTCGCTATCGTGATGATTTTGACGTTGTCGCCCCACTGTTTTTTCAGTTCGTTTAAGGCGTAAAATTCCTGCTCGACGAGAGGTGTAAGATGGTCGACAAATTGCAGCACGACCATGTCATTTTTATAATCGGAGAGCTGAACCGTGTTGCCGTTTTGATCTTTCAAAGCGAATGCCGGCGCTGGTGAATCGTAAGAAAGCTCGGTTATCTGCTTTTTGACATTACGTGCTACAAGTCTGTTTTTCAACGACTTAGACGATTTCTCTATTTTCTCCAAAGAAGCTAAAACCTGATTTTTGTTTTGCGGGTTGGAATAATACGATTTTTTCAGGTTCATCATCTCCACAAGCTCGCCAATCTGCCAATTTCGTGACAAAAAGTCATCATTTCTGCCATTCGACTTGAAAAGTTCTGTCAGTACATCCATATAAGACGCCTGCGAATACAGGACTTCCTGCCCATCGAAGTAATTGGTTTTGGTCTTCGCGGGGTTGGCGGTCATCCAGACAGCTGCCTTGCGGTATTTTATGAAATCGTTGATGTATTTGTTCTCAATCTTGCCGAAATTTCGGGTTATCTGACGGTCGAGAGTGTCGAGAAGCGACATCTTTCTGCCCTTATAAATAAGGTTAAAGTTTTGGTATAAGTAATCATCGATAAACGACTGAATATCAGTATATTGCAAAAATATATTTCCGTCTTCAATCGAGTTGATTTTCAGCGTTGGCTTCTCTCTTTCGAAGTACGAAATGCCCTTTTGATTCGGGATGGTGATTTCGAGATTATATCTGCCGTTTGGACTCAAAATGATGTCGACACGCTCGAGGTTGATGGCGATTTGTGCGGGTGTGATTTCTTTTATTTCGGCTTTGAGGGCGAACTTTCCATCCTTATCGGAATGCGTCTCGGCCACTTTCGTCTGCTCGCAGGTAAACATCTCGTCGTAAGCGAGTAGGCGCACCAGGGCATTGGGCACGTTGGTTTTGCCGACGATGGTAACGTTTTGTCCGAGCATGATGATCGGGCACAGAAACGCCAAGATCAGGCTGTAGAGGCGCTTATTTCGCATAAAATCCTGATTTTTCGGAGATGAAAGCTGTAAGATCACCTCCGTTTTTAATTATATCGCGCACGACAGAAGATGAAACGCAGCGCAGATTGGGGTTAGCGAGGAAGAAAACCGTCTCCACATCAGGATTGAGTTTTTTGTTAGCCTCTGCGATGATGCTTTCGTATTCGAAGTCGGTGGTGTTACGCAGTCCGCGGATGATGAAGCCGGCGTTCATCTTCTTGCAGAATTCGACTGTAAGACCTTGATAGCTAACGACTTTCACCTTAGGGTACTCGGCAAATGTGTTTTCAATCCATTTGATACGTTTCTCGAGTGGAAACGCGTATTTTTTATCGATATTGACTCCTATAGCGATGATTATCTCGTCGAAGAGCGGCATCGCCTGAAGCACTATGTCTTCATGTCCCTTTGTTATAGGGTCGAAGGAGCCAGCAAACACTGCAGTTTTCATAATTGTAACTTTATGTCTTATAATAAACTTACAAAAATACGAAAATATTTTGAATGGTTGAATGATTTTCGTCACATAAATTCGGTTTTGCCCTAACGGGCGGTTATTATGTTCCTTTTCCCTTGATGGAAAAGGAACCAAAAGATCAAGGCCCGATTAATCGGAGCCTCGCTGCAGCCGTCCTAAGGCGGTGATCCTCATGGCTGTGTGTAGAGATTTCTTCGAAATCGACCATCCTTGAGTATCAACGCCTTAGTCCGTCTCTTGGGCCACCGCTGCCCCGCAATCGGGCCCTTCCCAACGCACAAAAATATAGACGATGTCACATCGTCTATACTATCATTCTTTTAGAATTGACTCGATATCAATGACATAACGATCTTTAATTCGTATTAGTGGCGCACGATTGTTATAACGATTATCATTTTCGGATTTTAATAATATGCAACTGCTGCCATGATAACCAAGGCCTTGAAATCTGTTTTTTAAGAAAGAAACGCTATCATTTTCTGGTATTAACAGTTCATAATAATCAGTATATAACAAAACCGTATCACTCACGTATGTGTCGGCTTGAAATCTTACAATCCAACAATCAGACTCCACATCTACATTCGGGCCTTTGATATAAGATGGATCATTCCAGTATATGTCTATATAATCAATAAACTTAAAAGAAATGTCAACGTTTTTAGCGTTTTCATATTTGCTGAAAATGGCTGATTTAACCGCAATAGTATCGACATAAACATTATCGTTTGTTGTCTTTTGCTTATTCGTACAACAATTCAGCAATAAAGCCAACGCAGATAAGTATAATATCTTACATATGCGCAAACAACTACTACTCTTCTTGTAATATAGCATCTATCGTATTTCTTATTTCTTCAAGTTCAACATCATAATTAACTACAGCATCCACAGAATCTATTTCATTAATGGCTTTTCCAAATACCTTCATTAGATTATTAATTGATGGAAGAAAACTCACTGTGCTGGCATTAACAAATGCATCAAACCACACACCAGCTGTATCATCTTCTTCAGGATCATCATTTTTATGCTTTTCATAAATACTATAATCCTTTATTAGGAAAGAGTACAACAATTGAAGGCTTTTTTCGACATCATTTTTAGCCTGAATAAATGCATCTTGCCACAAACCTTGCTCGATAAGGGTTTCTATGTCAAGCTTTGTATTAACTTTGGAATTGTTGTTGATAGCTGCCATCGTATCGTCTTTAATTATTAGTCTGTTTTATTTTATAATCTTAATCTCTTTTATGCAACAATTTGGACATGGTTTGAATCCAAGAGCTTCCAAAAAAGGTTTATCAAGACCTTTGCCTTGATTAGGGTCGTATTTTTTGTATAGATAAAGCCTTACATCATTCATGATGTCTTGCTTGCACCCATGAACTACTTTTAATATTTTGAAAACAATTTCATTATCATAACTAGTATTATTATGTGAGAACATAATTTGTGGTCCATATTTAACAATATACGATTTGGTTGCCATAGTATTACAGACAACTTTTGTTATCTTATTGTAATTTCTCAGCTTTAATAAAGCATCTATTTTTTTAGCGATTAAAAATCTCAATTGCTCAAGAGTCAGATTATTAATATTTTCGCTAACTCCTGAATTAGGTTTATTCTCATTATCAAATTCTTCGTCTGATATTTTCGTAAAAAACTTTTCATTGACCATTTTAAAAAACGTCTTCTTATCAGTATCATGAATATACAAATTTTGCTTGTAAAACCTACGATACTCTTTTACCACGTTATCACCTTGTTGTCGTATCTCTTCGGGAACTATCGCACCTTTACCAGTAAAATTTTTATTTAAAGAAGCACAATTATTATCTACGTGATATGCTGGTGGATTTTCATACACATAAGTATATGTATCTATAAAGTTGATTCCGTGCTGTTTACAAAACATCATCGGATCTTTTACGAATACTTCATAGGCATATAATCGTTGCAATTCACTCATGTGGTAGAATCCTTTAATTCGATCCAACCAGTGAGATTCAGGATATTCAGAATCGACATATCGATCGCTAAATACTTTGTTAAAATTGTATCTTGTTATGTATGCCATAGATGTATTTAATATCGCTAAATACCGTCTTCGTCTAAAATTCGCAACTTTGACTCTCTTTATGTTGACTTTGCAAAGGTATATAACGAGAAAGACAAAAGCAAATATATTATTTAAAAGTTTTCAACATTTTTTTCGTAAAACTCAATTCGATTTCATACAATTTTATATCTTTGCACTTGTATTTCCTGCCGAAAGGCAAATGAGCATCGTAAAATTTATTAACTGAAGATGGAATCGCTATGAGGCGACAGGAAATGTTATTGTATAATAAATTAAAAACGATGCTATATGGCTGGAAAGAAAAAACAAGTTTTAATACCGGAAACATATACAACAAGTTTTGCGGGAATGAGCAAAAAAAGAGTTGAGAGAAAGGTGTAAAAGATATTATAGGTTTAAATACAAAACGAGCCGGAAATTATCCGACTCGTCTGTGTAAGTTCAACAGATTTTACCCTGCAAATAAAACTTTCTGCAGAGATACGACAATTTTTTGAATTGTCAAGAGTTTTTTGAAATATTATTTTAAACTCAAAACAATCTCTGGAACCAAAGTTTTTAACGACGCAAATGTATTTTTTTCGAAATCCTTAATTCCTTCCCTGTTGACTAAGTACACTTTTGTGATTCCTTCTTCGGTTTGGGGGATGGATTTCATTCCGGTTTTGGTTCGCATCAGAAACCAGCTGGTTTTCTTGATAGTCCATTGATTATCAAGGATATAGCAGTGCCAAGTTGATGGCAATTCTTTAATGATCTCGAGGTTGGTGATGCCGGTCTCCTCCTCCACTTCGCGCAAGGCGGCGACTTCAGGCGTCTCGCCTTTTTCGATATGACCTTTCGGAAGATCTGGAATGCCATTTCGTTCAATCGCAACAAACTGATTATCAATGATTACCACTCCACCCGCTGCTGGAGCCTGACGGAAGACAGTTTTTATCGCTAGAGCCAGCTTTTCGCCGTCGACATCGCCCAAATCGAGACATTCGGCGGTCTCATCGGCTAGCCACGACCTGATTTTTGCGGCCAAATCGTCGCAATTTTTAACGCCTTTATTATCAGTCGATAACAAATTTTCGCAAAAATTATTTGCGATTAATCTCCGATTATTACAAAAAAGTCTGTACATTTGCACAAAAATTAGTAATCAAATATGAACGAACAAGAGACCGCTTTAGCGTTAGCGAATTTCCTGCTGCAAATTAAAGCAATAAAATTGAATCCTGCAAGTCCTTTTACATGGGCAAGCGGATTAAAGTCACCGATTTACTGTGATAACCGCATAACATTGTCGTATCCGAACATCAGAACATTCATCCGCGAGGCCTTCGTGAAGAAATGCATCGAGCGTTACGGCAAGCCGGATCTCATCGCAGGTGTTGCTACAGGCGGCATCCCGCAAGGCGCTTTGGTGGCCCAGGATCTCGGTCTCCCGTTCTGCTACGTCCGCTCGGAAGCTAAGTCGCACGGCCTCAACAACCAAGTCGAGGGAATAGTTCCTCAAGGCGCTTCGGTGGTGGTAATCGAAGACCTCGTTTCGACAGGAAAATCAAGCCTTGCGGCGGTTGAGGCGCTTCGTGAGAAAGGCGCCAACGTGAAAGGCATGATGGCCATCTTCACCTACCAGCTCGACGCAGCAACGGAGGCATTCAAGAAAGCCAACTGCGACCTCGTGACCATCAGCAATTACGAGGCTTTGATAAAGAAAGCAGTCGAAGAAAACTACGTCAGCGACGACCAGATGGCGAGCCTCATCGAATGGAGAAAGAGCCCGCAAAAATGGTCTGACGACCATAATAATTGATAATTGACAATTGATAATTGATAATTAAATGCTGATACAGTCTCAATACGTTGATAATAGCAAGAGCGAGCAGGAGTTTTTCGGCATCGTCAGCGACATGCGCAACATCCCTGCCCTTTTGCCAGAACAGGCCGTCAATGTGCAGGCTGACGAGGATAACCTCTCGTTTACAGTGCAAGGCACAGGCAACATCGCCCTGCGCGTAAGCCAAAGAATACCAAACAATTTGGTGCAATTAGTGCCAGTCGGGAAAACTCCTTTCCAATTCGTGCTTAACATTAAAATCGCCGGACTTGGCAACAACTGCCGAGTGATGTACGAAATCGACGCCGACATGAACCCGCTGATGGCCATGATGGCTAAACGCCCGCTTCAGAACCTGGTCGATATGATGGCGGAAAAAACTGTAACTCTTTAACGTCACAAACTATCGCGGCTCCTACTTTATCGCTAAGAAGGAGTCGTCCGTATTTATCGAAACCATTGATTTTCAATGATTTAATTTCATTTTTATAAAAATAATCGGCCCAAATTCCAAAACGATACGACTTCGAAATGTATTTTTCGTTGATTTCTTGTTGATTTTCTTCAGAATTTAAACTCTTAACAGTATCTTTAATATTGATAATCAATATGTTAAGAAGATTATCAAGATCAAAATCCTCCCCTGTTATCATTTTTAAAGAAATAGGATTAGGTATATCCTTTGAAAACGCCAACTGATTGACATTCAAGCCTATACCGATGATAGAAACGCCCATCATCCGACCTTCGATGGTGTTTTGAATCAGCATCCCGGCAAGTTTTTTATCGCCGAAATAGATATCGTTAGGCCATTTTATGGAAAGCTTTTGATTATCAATAAATTGCGACAGAGTCTCGACAATGGCGACCGACACGGCCTGCGAGATTTTAAACTGATTTGAAGCTTCTAAGAAATTGACATTCAATGCGATACTGAAAAGAAGATTCTTCCCTGCCTCACTCTCCCAGCGGTTTTTATCCATTCCGCGACCTTCGGTCTGATGAGAAGCCACGACAACGGTATCCGAAATGTCATGTTTTTCGGAAATTTTGTCATACAAATAGACATTTGTCGACTTCAATTCATCAAAACGTAAAATTTTCATCGCATTTTTATTAAAAATACAAAAATAATAAGATTTATCAAATTTATTGATTATCTTTGCAAAAATTTTTTCGATTTATGAGAATCAGACACGAAAAAGACAATACAGAAGAGGTCTTAAAGACTATCGTCGAGACCATGTTAGAAGCGAAGGCAAAAGAGGTTACATCATTGGATATGAGAGAGTTACAGTCGGCAGTGACCGACTATTTCGTCATCTGTCATGCCCAGTCGAAGACGCAGGTGAACGCCATTGCGGAAAAGATCATCGACAACGTCCGCAACAAGCTCCATGTGCATGTCTACCATGAGGAAGGCTTCGAAAATTCGGAATGGATTTTGTTGGATTATATTGATGTAGTAGTACATGTATTTCTTGAAGAGAAGCGCAGTTTCTTCCAACTCGAGGAACTCTGGGCCGACGCGGAGAGAAAAGTCTACGAGGATTAGTTAAAAGTTAAAAGAGTTAAGTTAAAAGATTAAGATGGAGAAGAAAAAGAATCCATTCCCCCAAAAGAACAAAAAAGAGCCTAAGAATAAGATAGGTTTTTATTGGATTTACATCATCCTGATAGCGTTTTTCATCGGGTCGATAGTGTTTAGCGGCACCAGCTCGGCCAAGGAGACCACAATGACGGAGCTCACCAAGATGTTGCGCGATCAGGACGTGGCGAAGATTGAGCTGGTGAACGGCAAGACCGCCGAGATTTACCTCAACGACCAAGGCATGCAGAAGTATTTCCCAGGTCAGGGCTCGCAGAAGTTCGGCGTGTCGCCAAACTACACCCTCAAAGTGTCGGAAGACCGCTTGTACACTAAGGTTGACGAGGCTCAGCAAGGCCTCCCCAACCCTATCGAGATCATCCCGGTGGAGCGTCACAACTGGGGCGCGGAGATCATCAGCTGGATACTGCCGTTGCTGATAATCGTGGCTTTATGGGTCGTCATCATGCGCAGGATGAGCGGCGGAGGCTCAGGAATGGGCGGCGGCGGACAGATCTTCAGCATCGGGAAGTCGAAGGCGCAGCTTTACGACCAGGAGAAAGACAACAAGACCACCTTTAAGGACGTGGCCGGACTCGAAGAAGCCAAGGAAGAGGTGATGGAAATCGTCGATTTCCTCAAGAATCCTAAGAGATATACACGTCTGGGCGGTAAGATCCCGAAGGGCGTGCTTCTGGTAGGCCCTCCAGGAACGGGTAAGACTTTGCTGGCGAAATCGGTGGCTGGCGAGGCCAACGTGCCGTTCTTCAGCATCTCGGGTTCCGACTTCGTGGAGATGTTTGTGGGCGTCGGCGCCTCACGTGTGCGCGACCTTTTCAGTCAGGCGAAGGCCAAAGCACCTTGCATCATCTTCATCGACGAGATCGACGCCATCGGTCGTGCCCGTGGCAAGAACATCATGAGCGGAGGCAACGACGAACGCGAAAGCACTCTGAATCAGTTACTTACAGAGATGGACGGCTTCGGCACAAACAGCGGCGTCATTGTGTTGGCAGCAACTAACCGCGCCGACATCCTCGACAAAGCGTTGATGCGTGCAGGACGATTCGACCGCCAGATTTACGTGGAACTCCCCGACTTGAACGGTCGGCGCGAGATTTTCGAAGTCCACATGCGCGGACTTAAGCTCGGCAACGACGTCGACAAAGAGTTCTTAGCCAAGCAGACTCCAGGATTCTCGGGAGCCGACATCGCCAACGTGTGCAACGAGGCAGCGCTCATAGCAGCACGTAAGAATAAGGATTCCATCGAGAAACAGGACTTCCTAGATGCCATCGACCGCATAGTGGGTGGCTTGGAGAAGAAAAACTCAGTTATCACGCCTTCGGAGAAGAAGGTCATCGCCTTCCATGAGGCCGGACACGCCACCACGAGCTGGATGCTTGAATTTGCTCATCCGCTGGTGAAAGTCACCATAGTTCCACGAGGCAAAGCCCTCGGCGCGGCCTGGTACCTGCCAGATGAGCGACAGATAACGACCAAGGAACAGATGTATCATGAGATGATCGCAACACTCGGCGGCCGCGCCGCAGAACAGATCATCTTCGGACAAATATCCACCGGTGCTTTGAACGACCTCGAGAAGGTATCGAAACAAGCCCACGCCATGGTGATGTACTACGGCTTGGACGAGAAGATAGGCAACGTAAGTTATTATGACTCAACGGGTCAGCAGGATTACGCATTCACGAAGCCGTTCAGTGAGAAGACAGCCGAGAAGATCGACGCCGAGGTGAGCAAACTCATCGAGAGCGCCTATCAGGAGGCCTTACGCATCCTCAACGAGCACAAGGAAGGACTGACACAGCTCGCCGAGAAGCTCATCGACAAAGAGGTGATATTCACCGACGACCTCGTGGCCATCTTCGGCGAACGCCCGTGGAAACAGGAAGAAAGATCATTCACTAAAAAAGATAACGCATAGTCATGAAGATTTTCTCGTTCGGTAACTTAAGCGAACGCACCAACAAGGAGCAGATCCTCGCCAAGGTGCGGGAGGCCGTGATGACCAAGGACGAGAACCTCTTCAAGGACGTGAACATGCAGGTCGACACCTGGACTCCGTTCAAGGAGGAAGACGGTGCCGACTTCACTTTCGTCGAGCGCTTCAAAGAAAACGGCGGCATCTTCGTCTACTTCGAGAGCAAAGAAAACTTCCTCGATGCCATGAAGCAGTATGTCGTTGAGAATCAATGGGAACCATTATGCTCCACCAGCAAGAAGATGGAGGCAATCTTCAAGGATTCGGGCATCAAGCTGAGCCGCGACTACACCACCAAACGCAAGAAAACGGTGAGCATCACCGACTGCGAATGCCTTATTGCACATACAGGGAGCGTTGTGGTGACCGACAAGTGCGCGGGGTCGCGGGCGGCGTACTCCAACGCCGACGTTTTGCTGGTGTTTGCCTCCCCTACCCAGATTGTGGCGAGCATGAAGGATGCCATTCATCTCATAAAAGAAAAATACGGCTCCGGCAAGCCTTCGGAAACCGTGATAATCAGCGGTGCCAGCAAGAGCATCGAAATTGATAATCAGTTAGTTATCGGCGCTCAAGGAATCAAACAGATAGCGCTGTTTTTAGTTGAAGAGGAATAAAAAAATAGAGACAATGTCGACATTGTCTCTATTTTAAATTCAGTATAATCTGTAACCGTCTGAAAAACTAATTGTTGTTCTAGTTCTGCTCCGACGGAACATAAATAAGGCGTACAGAGCAACCATATGAGCGACAATCGCTACCCATAACTAATGGATTTTTTGAATCTCCGAACTTACCGACGTGTGCCCTATATGGCAAATCGCCAGAGTAGTCTGCCGGAGCAGTACTTGTCCAATAATAGCAAATATCGCCTACATTATCAAGTTTAGTAACTGTTTGTTTATCTGGGTCTGTGTCTGATTCTGAATCAAGAATACGACGACCTCCTGCAGGTGCAAAACCCACGCCGTATGCTTCCATAACCACCCACTCTGCATCAGTAAATTCATTTACCTCAATACTTTCTGGAATGACTGGTGGCGACGCTGTCATATCAATGTTGTAATACTTAAAATCAGGATCAATAGTGCCATCCCAATTATCAGGGAGTACTATATAACCAAATACTCCATGAACGCGTCCAAATCCTATTAAAGTTTTAAGTTCACCTCTTATATTGTTACGTCTATATAGCGAAAAATACATACCATCATAAAAAGAAAGCGTACGATACAACTTGCCTCCACCATTAGTAATCATATTGTTAGATGAAAGATACTTTCCCCAATCGCAGTTGGTCGTACCTATATGCATAATAGATTCAGTCTGCTGATAAATAGTATTCCAATATGGTGTTGTATATACCCCAATATCAGTATTAGCTGCGTGAGGCCCATAGTAATAATCATCATTTGCTACATCATAAGGATGATAATAGTTTGATAAGCTTGGGCCCCAACCACTTGTAGCCCAACCGAACAAATCAATCCATCCAGTATAGGTTGAAGAGATGTTTGCATTATCATCGCCGACAATATCCCATTGATTCTCCGCAAAACGCCATTCCTTTTCGCTTGCTTGGTATTGCAGATTGCCTGAAGCGAAGTAGGCATATTTTGAATCTCCAGTTGGATGTCCCTGAGTATCTTGACCAGGCCATATAGAAATCTTTCCATCAATAATGCCGTTTGCCGCCAAATTGATAGCATAACCATCGACATTATTATCGTGATATCTATAATAGCCGTTTTCTACAATCTCTGGAATGGTGACAGTGTTAAGAGTCGGTTGTGCTGCCGTAGCGCCATAACCTGCTGCCGTAGCAGTAGCGGTAACTGGACTATTTGGAAGAAGTATAGCCCATCTTTCGGTACCAGATACAGTATGCATAATAATTGCTCCTTCAGAATCTGTCACGGTTCCATAAGTATAAGGATTTACAGGAGCATCATCTCCAAAATTCTGGTCAAAACTAACAGCAACAAGATTCGACACTCCTTTTAATTTTACAGCTTTATTTGCACCGATATCCGGAGTCGTGAATTTCATAATGGCGCAGTAGTTCCTGAGACGGGCAGTGTAAATCTGCTCACCATCGCTATGATAGAACTGACTTGAACGGGCATACGAAATGACAGGATATTTTTCTGTTTGGTTGATAATATCGACAGTAATGCTTGAAGCTGTTTGCTCTCTTGGTGTCTTGCTGCCCATGAAATAGAAATGGAAATAATCGGCAGTAGTAAGTTTGCTGTCATCAATCGTACCAGAAAATACGCCATCTGAATATGTCAACTGTCCGACATACTGTTTGTTATGTCCCACATAAATAATGTCACCGTTCTCAAACTCAACCTTAGCATACTCTTGTCCAGTATTCGGATCGACGAAACCTGGTGTGACACCTACTTTCAAACCGTCACTAACATCCAAAGTAATAAACAAACCGTTGCTGCTTGAAACTGTTTCGATTTTCTTTTTGCACTGGGTCATGCCGAGAAGGAGAACCAATGCCAACAGCATTGTAATACCATTACGGAAACGTTTGCGGCGAACCACAGCGTAACCTGCGCCAGCGGCTACCATAATAAGCAACCCACTGCCGAGAGGTGCAGCTTCTGTTTGACCAATGCCATAGTTAGTAATGGTACCTGTTTGAGCGGCTCTGTTTTCGTAATTGCTGTCGTTTCCACCAAGGAAGAAACCGTCAATCTGGGCTTGCAATGGCATGATAGAGCACATCGCCATAATGAATGAAAGCAATAACGCTTTTAGAACTGTTTTTTTCATGATTTTTTTGTTAATCCAATAATATCTTTTTTGCGGCGGCAAAATTACAAAGAAAATCAATACCTTAAACAAAAAAATATTATTTCTTTAATCCTTTGATTTGTTGCTCAAGGACTGCAATCTTCGCTTCAGCGTCGGCTTTTTTCTTGCGTTCCTTGTCGACGACAGCGGCTGGAGCTCCGTTGACGAATTTCTCGTTTGAGAGCTTAGCTTCAACAGACTTCAAGAAACCTTGTGCATATTTCAGTTCCTCTTCGAGTTTCTTCAATTCGGCCTCAGTATCGACAGAGTCGGTGACCGGGATGAAATACTCCTTCGAGCGAACGAGGAAACCGAATGCATCAGCTGGTTTCTCAGTTGTGTAAGTTATTGTCTTAACGTTAGTTAACTTCTCAATGATGCAATCAAAGTCTTTGTTGGCACTGCCATTGTCGATGACCACCAAATCCAATGCTTCCTTGAACGAGATGTTCTTCTCGGCGCGGATCTTACGTATGTTGTTGATGACATCCATGGTGAAGTCAAACTGCGCAAGCACCTGATTGTCAATAGCTTTCTGCTTCGGGAGCTGAGCAATGATGATGTCGTCACCTTCCTTGCGCTCGTCGAGGTTATGATAGATTTCTTCGGTGATGAACGGCATAAATGGATGCAGAAGCTTCATCAAATTTTCGAAGAATGTAACTGTAGCTCTGTAAGTTACGCCATCGACAGCCTGTCCCATCGGGGCTTTCACCATCTCGAGGTACCATGAGCAGAAGTCGTCCCAGGTGAGTTTGTAGACGCCCATCAAGGCATCAGAGAGACGATATTTCTCGAAGTTGTCCATCATCTCGGCGAGAACCTGGTTGTAACGTGCATCGAACCACTTCACTGCCATCTTGGCGGTGTCAGGTTGAGCTGCTTTTTCGTCGACATTCCAGCCACGGACAAGACGCAAAGCGTTCCAAATCTTGTTGCAGAAGTTACGTCCCTGCTCGCAGAGTGCCACGTCGAACAAAATATCGTTTCCGGCCGGAGCCGAGAGCAGCATTCCCATACGGACGCCGTCGGCACCATAGTTCTCGATGAGATCAATCGGATCAGGAGAGTTGCCTAATGATTTCGACATCTTACGACCGAGCTTGTCGCGCACTATACCTGTGAAATAGACGTTGCCGAACGGCACTTTTCCTTCGTACTCCTCGCCTGCCATAATCATACGGGCGACCCAGAAGAAGATGATGTCAGGAGCGGTGATAAGGTCGTTGGTCGGGTAATAATATTTGAACTCTTTGTTGTTCGGATCGAGGATGCCGTTGAACAGCGAGAGAGGCCACAGCCATGAGCTGAACCATGTGTCGAGGCAGTCGCCATCACGACGTAAGTCGTTCATTGTCAGGTTTTTATTGCCAGTCTTCTCTTTCGCAAGCTTGAGTGCTTCGTCGTCGGATTCGGCCACAACATAGCCGCCTTCAGGCAGATAATAAGCCGGGATCTGATGTCCCCACCACAGCTGACGGCTGATGCACCAGTCTTTGATGTTCTCGAGCCAGTGGCGATAAAGGTTGACGTATTTCGCAGGATAGAACTGGATTTCGCCAGTCTCGACAGGCTTCAGCGCGATCTGAGCGAGGTGTTCCATCTTGAGGAACCACTGCATCGAGAGCTTCGGCTCAATCGGGACGTTGGTGCGCTCCGAATATCCCACCTTATTATTATAGTCTTCAACTTTCTCGAGCAAGTCGGCTTCCTTGAGGTCGATGACGATCTGCTTACGAACGGCTTCACGGTCCATTCCGACATACATTCCTGCAGCCTCGCTGATAGTAGCATCATCGTTAAAGATATTGATACTCTGCAAGTTATGTTTCTCACCGAGCATGTAGTCGTTGACATCGTGAGCTGGAGTCACCTTCAGACAGCCTGTACCGAATTCGATATCGACGTATTCATCTTCGATGACCGGAATCACGCGGTTTACAAGCGGAACGATTACTTTCTTGCCTTTCAGATGCTGATTCTTCGGGTCTTTAGGGTTGATACACATCGCGGTATCGCCCATGATGGTCTCAGGACGTGTGGTAGCCACGACAGCGTAGCCCTTCTCCCCTTCGATTTTATATCTGAGGTAATAAAGTTTGCTATGTTCCTCTTTATAAATGACTTCCTCGTCGCTCAAAGCGGTGAGAGCCTTCGGGTCCCAGTTGACCATACGCACGCCACGGTATATCAGGCCTTTTTTATAAAGGTCGCAGAACACGTGGATGACGCTCTTCGAGCGGACTTCGTCCATGGTGAACGAGGTGCGTTCCCAGTCGCAGGAGCAGCCGAGTTTGCGGAGCTGTTTCAAGATTATTCCACCGTGCTCGTGCGTCCAATCCCAAGCGTGCTCAAGGAATTTCTCGCGTCCGATGTCGGTCTTCTTGATGCCTTGTTGAGCCAGCTTATTCACCACTTTAGCTTCGGTGGCGATAGAGGCATGGTCGGTACCCGGCACCCAGCAGGCGTTCTTGCCCATCATCCTGGCGCGGCGTACCAGCACATCCTGAATGGTGTTGTTCAACATGTGACCCATGTGAAGCACGCCTGTGACATTCGGAGGCGGGATCACAATAGTGTAAGGTTCACGTTCATCAGGAGTTGAATGAAAATAGTTCTTTTTCATCCAGTGCTCATACCATTTCTCTTCGGTCGATTGAGGGCTATATTTACTCGATAATTCCATAATAGAAATTTAAAGATTCAAAATTTAAAATTTAAAATTGAAGATTTAAAAAAACAAAATTCAATATTAAGTTGCAAAATTACGATTTTTTCTTGTTTGTATTGAAACTTTTTTATAATTTTGTACGATTTTTGAAATGAAAACGAGAAATTATTCTATGTATAATTAAATTTTTAGAGTATGTCATTATTATCAATTGCAAATTTATGGCAGACCAACCGTACATTGGTGATTTTGATCGGCATTTTGATTGTCGTCATCCCATTTTTGGTCTACTATCTCCGTCAAGCCAAGAAATATCACCCGAAAGGCTTGATTGCAGCGGCTTTGAGTAACATGGGCGAGCGTTTCGGATATTACATCATGAACGCCATCCTTCTGTTGTTCCTCGTGTCGAAATTCGGTTTGCCGGACAGAACCGGAAGTATCATCTACTCGGTGTTTTACTTCGGAATTTATGTTTTGAGTCTTGTTGGCGGTATCATTGCCGACCGCACACAAAACTATCCGCGCACCATCCAGTGGGGTTTGATCATCATGGCGGCAGGTTATGTCGGACTGGCTCTTCCGTTGTTCAGCAAGGACGCCAACGGCATCATCCTCGACAATGGCGGCGCATGGTGGGGCATCTTGATCTTCACTTGCTTCGCATTGCTCTGCATCTCGTTTGGTAACGGTTTGTTCAAAGGCAACCTGCAGGCTCTCGTCGGTAAGCTTTACGATAAGTTCGAAGCCGAGGCAGCCGAGAAAGGCCCCGAGGCATTGGCTGAGGCTAAAGACCGTCGCGACAGCGGTTTCCAGATTTTCTACGTGTTCATCAACATCGGCGGCGTGATTGCTCCGTTCGTGGCTCCTATGCTCCGCGACTGGTGGCTGAAGGCTCATAACTTCGTTTACAACGCCGACATGCCGGCTCTCTGCCACAAATTCCTTGCCAACGGCGAACAGACTCAGAAGTTCACCGAGAACATGGCAAAATCATTAGTTGATGGTGCTGCAGCTCCTACCGACCTCGTGTCGTTCAGCTCACAGTATATCGATGTGTTCAACACAGGTGTGCACTACGCATTCATCGCATCGGTCATCGCAATGATGATTTCGTTGGTGGTGTTCCTCTGCACAAAGAAGATTTTCCCGCAGCCGGCAAAGAAAGAGAAAGCCGAAGTGGTAGAATACACTCAGGAAGAGAAACAGGCAATGGCAAAAGAAATCAAACAGCGTCTCTACGCTTTGTTTGCAGTTCTCGGCATCGCCATCTTCTTCTGGCTCTCGTTCCACCAGAACAGCCAGTCGCTGACGTTGCTTGCCCGTGACTTCATCGTCACCGACTTTTTCGCGCCGGAGATTTGGCAATCGCTTAACCCGTTGTTTGTCATCATCTTAACACCTTTGGTAATGTTAGGTTTTGCTGCTTTAGTAAGAAAAGGCAAAGGCGTTTCGACACCTCGCAAGATTGCCTACGGTATGGGCATAGCAGGTCTCGCCTACCTCTTCCTGCTGATAATGTCAATCTCATGCCATTATCCTTCAGGCGATGTGTTCCGTGAAATGAACTCAACAGAGATGGCAGCTGCAGGTCTCTCGAAATTAGGACCGTGGGTGCTTATCGTGACTTACTTCTTCCTGACCGTCGCTGAGTTGTTCATCTCCCCTCTCGGACTCTCATTCGTATCGAAGGTGGCTCCACGTCATATGTTAGGTCTCTGCCAGGGCTTATGGCTTGGTGCAACAGCTATCGGCAACCTGTTCATCTTCGTCGGACCTCTCATGTACAATGCTTGGGACATCTGGGTATGCTGGGGAGTGTTCCTCGCCATCTGCCTCGTCTCGATGACAGTGATGTTGTGCATGGTGAAATGGCTGGAAAGGGTTACTGCGTAACCTGGTTATAGGTTATTGGTTATAGGTTATTGTAGGGACGTGGCGTACCACGTCCCTAAATTTTCAGATTATGAAAAACTTATCAAAAGAAGAATTTGAGATTTATTGCCTGTTGATAGCCGCTGATGCCGATTTCGACATCACGAAGCAGGAGTTGATAGCCATTGGCGCTCATACCGATCCGCAGACATTTGTGAGGATTTACAATGGTTTCGAGGCTGACAGCGACATGGAGAGATTAGGCACCATACGAGAGCATAAGGCATTGTATATCAAGGATGAACTTGACAGGCAGAATCATTTCGACAGCATGAAAAAGGTGTTCTTCGCCGATGGGAGATTCCAAGCGGTGGAACAATCGATTTTTAAAATGTTAAGGGAATTGATTTAATATTTCTTCCGAAATTTCGGACAATAGATCAGGAATACGGCCGGTTTTTTATTCCAGTCGTATTCTTTTATTTTTTTCCAGTCGGAAATGGGTTTGCTGACGATTTTCTCGTCTTCCATGGTGATGTTCGACGCCACGCAGAGCATTGTGCTTTGGTGACAATTCTTCACCAGGTCTTCAATCATCGCATTGTTACGGAAAGGCGTCTCGATGAAAAGCTCCGTCTCATCATTCGCAAGTGATTGACGCTCAAGCGCTTTTATTTTAAGGGCGCGCTCAGGTCCTTTGATCGGCAGATAGCCATGAAAACTGAACGACTGTCCGTTGAAACCTGATGCCATCAATGCGAGAATCATGGCGTTGGGGCCTGTGAGCGGAACCACGCGTATGCCTGCTTGGTGAGCTAACTCAACTATGAGCGCGCCCGGATCGGCGACGCATGGTGTGCCGGCCTCCGACATCAAGCCGATGTCCTGTCCGTTGAGGGCCGGGCCGAGATATGTCAACAAATCGGGGTTCTGCGGGTTGTGCTTGTCGAGTTCGACGAACTCCAACTCATCGATAGGACAAGGCATGTGCATCTTGCTCAGCATGCGGCGAGCAGTGCGGACGTTTTCGACAACGAAGAAACGCAGCGTTCGCACCACCTCGAGTGTGCCGGCAGGAATGACCTGTTCGGCCGAGGTTGCCCCAAGCAGCGCAGGAAGGAGATACAATTTCCCAAGTTGTTGATTCATAACGGATTATAGAAGTGTCTGCTCAATCTTGTCGGCGATAGCACGGAACTGCTTGTCGGTATCGAGAAGGTTGGCGACGGTCTTGAGTGCGTGGATGACGGTGGCATGGTCCTTGCCTCCGCACTGCTCGCCAATGACGGTAAGCGGCGCCTTGGTGTATTTCTTCGAGAAATACATCGACAGCTGGCGAGCCTGAACGATGTTGCGTTTCCTCGACTTGGTGAAGAAATCGGCCTGTGAGGTACCCATCTCTTCGCACACCGAATTTATAATATAGGTAATGGTAATCTCGCGGTTCGAGTTGTTGACGAAACGCTCCACCATCTGTTTTGCGAGGCTGATAGTTATCGACTTACGGTTCAACGACGACTGTGCGATGAGGGAGATTAGGAATCCTTCCATCTCGCGCACGTTGGTCTTGATATGCTCAGCGATGTAGTTCACCACGTCGTCGGGCAGCTCCACGCCTTCGTTATAGGCTTTACGTTTCAAGATGTTACGGCGAGTCTCGACGTCAGGCATCGACATCTCGGCCGACAGTCCCCATTTGAAACGTGAGATGAGGCGCTGTTCCATGTCTTTGATCTCCGCGGGGGGCTTGTCGCAGGTGAAAATGAGCTGCTTGCCTGTCTGCTGCAGGTGGTTGAAGATATGGAAGAGAGTGTCCTGAGTCTTCGGCTTGCCCGAAAGGAACTGGATATCGTCGATGATGAGCACGTCGATCATCTGATAGAAATGCACAAAGTCGTCGCGGCTGCTCTTCGAACTGTTGTTACGGCACGATGCCTGGAACTGCATCAGGAACTGTTCCGCGTTGACATACAGAACTGTCAGCTCAGGGTGATGTTTCTTCGTCTCGAGACCTATAGCCTGGCAGATATGCGTCTTACCCATGCCTGTCGGACTGAATACAAACATCGGGTTGAAGGAGGTGCGGCCGGGACTTTTCGCCACGGCGAGACCCGCTTCGTAGGCCACGCGGTTGCATTCGCCCACCACGAAATTCTCCATGCAGTAGTTTTCGTTGAGGTTTGACTCAATATTGACTTTTTTGATGCCTGGAAGTGCGAACGGATTCAGCACTTTCTGCTCGGTATCGTCAAAATTGATTTGAATCTGCTTAGGAGGATTCTTGGTGTTGGTGCGGTCGACCGACGGCTGTTTCACCACCACGGGCTTGTTCTCGTTGTTGTCCATCATGATGGAATATTCGAGTTTCCCTTCCGGACCGAGCACCTTGCGGATAGTGGCTTTTATGACTTTTATATAATGAGTTTCAAGAAATTCGTAGAAAAAATCGGAAGGCACCTGAATGGTCAGCAGACCGTTCTGGTAATCGACAGGCTTTATCGGCTCGAACCAAGTCGAGAAAGCTTGCGCCGGAACGTTCTCCCGAATCATCGTGAGACAGTCTTCCCATATTTCAAACAAATTTTTATTCATTAAAATTTCAACTATATAAAAATCAATTGCTTACGTTGCTCGTTTTTTAACCAAAACGATGATACAAATATCAACACAAAAAAGTTAATAAAAAAATTTTTTTTGTATTGATTATTAATTTTTTTATGTCTATATTACGAGCAAATCATGGATTTAAGGTCCAAAAATCGCCTCATCCTTTGATTTTAAACGGTTTTCAGGTATTTTACCTCGACTCCGAAAATTCGTTTCAGTTTTTCGACAATTCTGTCGGAATCGCTTTGTCTGATTGATATTTCGAGATAGCAGCGAAGTTCGAATTTCGGGTTCTGTTGCTCGAGATTTTCGTCTTTGAGAATTCTCATCACCTCGTTTAGGAGTGGATAGTCGAATTCGAGACTGTAGACCTCGTCGATGGTTTTTTCAACAACGGTGCAGTTGTCGAGGGCCTCTCGCGCCGACGTCTTGTAGGCGTTGATCAGGCCAGGCACGCCAAGCAGCTGTCCGCCGAAATAACGCGTCACCACGACGCAGACGTTTGTCACATCCTTCGAGAGAATCTGATTGAGAATCGGCTTCCCAGCAGTGCCTGAAGGTTCGCCGTCGTCGCTCGAGCGGTAGCAAGCCTTGTCGGGACCAATCATGAAGGCGTAGCAATGATGTTTCGCATCGAAATAACGCTTACGGATCTCGGCTACATGCTCTTTCACCTCAGCTTCAGAGTGAACCGGGAAGGCCTCGGCGATGAACTTGGAGCCTTTTTCTTTGTAGAGCCCCTCGCCTTTCGACGTAACAATCTTATACGAGTCTTCAAATAACATGATGCAAAGATACAAAAAATTCTTATTTTTGCAATATGAAAATGTCATCAAATTTAGTTAGGGACTGTCGCAGGCATTATTCGAGCGAGTTGGAGAAGATTTACGGCTCCGACGAAGCTAATGCGTTGATAATGATTCTGTTGGAGCATTATTTTGGCATCGACAGAGTAAAGATAGCGATGGAGCCCGAGCTACGTTTGAGCGAGTCGGAGCTGTTGACGTTGCATTTTGCAGTGAAGGAACTGCTGAAAAACAAGCCGATACAATATGTTCTCGGGGAGACTGAATTCTGCGGGATGAAGTTTTTTGTTGAGGAAGGCGTGCTGATTCCGAGACCGGAGACGGAAGAGATGGTTCGGCAGTTGGCTGTTGGCCATTGGCCATTGGCTGCAAAAATATTAGACATCGGCACTGGCAGCGGATGTATAGCAATTAGTCTTGCTAAATTATTGAAAGACAGCGTTGTAACGGCGGTTGATGTTTCTGAAAAGGCATTGGAAATTGCCAAAAAGAATGCGGCAGAAAACGACGCTGATGTGCGGTTTGTTTTGGACGACATTTTAAATCCAAAAAATCCGGAATTGATTGATAATCAATATGATATCATCGTAAGCAATCCGCCATATGTTTGCGAAAGCGAGAAATCGGAGATGCGAGCCAACGTTTTGGATTACGAGCCATCCTCTGCCCTATTTGTCAGCGACAGTGATCCTTTAATTTTCTACAGAAAAATATTAGAATTCGCACAAAAAACCTTAAAACCTAATGGCGAAATCTGGTTTGAAATCAATGAAAAACTAGGTCAAGAAATGCAAAATCTTTGTCTCGAAAAAGGTTTCAAAAACGTTGAAATCATCAAGGATTTCAGGGGAAAAGACAGAATTTTGAAGGTTTGTAGATAAAACAAGTGTAGAGACGCCATAGTATGACGTCTCTACGAATATCCATCGATTGTTTCGTGTATTACACCATCAAAGCACCGACGAGTCCCAAAATTGCATAGAATTCAGGGAGAGCGGCGTAGATAAGGGTGTTGGTGAACACATCGTGTCCCTGGCTGACGCCCACGATACCGTTGGCGCACACCTGACCCTGACGGATGGCCGAGATCATGCAGACCAAGCCCACGCACAGGCCGACGCCGAAGATAACGAGTCCCATCTCAGGATTTTCGCGCATCTTGCTGAGAAGCATGAAGAACGCCACAAATCCGTAGATACCCTGTGTTGCCGGCAATGCCGAGAGAACCAGGAAGTTACCTGATGCTTCCGGACGTTTCTTGAGACCACCTTCAGCAGCGTTGCCCGCATTCGAGGTGCCGATTGAACTTCCGATACCTGCCAAGGCCAAAACCAGACCTAAACCGAGATAACCTAAAATTGTTGTTAACATAGTATTTAAGATTTAAAATTTAACATTCAAAGATTTAAAGATTCAAAATTGAAAAATTAAGATTTTAACGGGTTGTACTTTCGGCCAGTTCCCTCATAACCTGAATTCTTGAAAAACTCGAGGAAATTGAGTCGCAACGGATGCACAAAGGCACCCAGGATGCACATCGCGACGTTCAGCACATGGCCGACCACCACGATGAGTATGAACCAGATCCAGCCCGCTCCGCCATCGCCAAGTGCCTGAAGGCCAATGGCATTGAACGCCTCGCCGAGCTTAGCGCCTGCCAAACCAAGGGCGTACAGACGAAGGTAACTCAACACGTCGCCTAGCAATCCAGTGGCGGTGTTGTAAGTCTCCCACAGGCCAGCGCCGACGTTCTTCAACGGATTACGATGCAAGTCGTTCAGGAAGAAGATTCCCAGCGCCGACATAATGCCGATGCCGATGATGATCCACTTAGTTATCGCTGAATCGATTACGCCGATAAGCGCCAAACCTCCAACAATCACTCCACCTACGATGAGCAAGGTCCAGCCCCAAGTCCCGAGGGAGTTGAAGAAGCCCTTCACCTTCGTAGCCTGATACGTCTTGACAATCATTGCCAGACAGATGTGGACAATACCGACGATGATGGCGAGCACCATAGTGCCGTCGAAGCCCGCAATCTGCGATGGAACCATGCATTTCTTTACTGCCTCAGGGATGATGCTCCATGTGAGCATATCGGTTGAGAAGAAAGTATGGAACAGCAATCCGATGACTGTGGTTGCGATGCCTAGAGTGATGCCAAGCGGAGCAATCTTGCCAAGTGCCTTCTTCAAAGCCAGACTGGCTCCGATGAGCACCAGGCCGTAGCCTGCGTCGCCCATGCAGAAGGCGAAGAACAGCATGAAGAAGATTGAGATAAACACCGTCGGGTCGAACTCGTTGTATTTCGGACGGCCGTACATGTCGGTGAGTATCTCGAACATCGACACAAACTTGTTGTTTTTCAACTTGATAGGCGGATTATCATCGACTTTGGCCTTCTCGACCAAGTAGAGGACCTCTTCCCTATCGAGCATCTCCTTCAGTTCGGCCTCTTTTTCAGCCGGAGCAAAGCCTTCCAACACCGTGATGTAGTCTTCAGCGGCTTTCGTTCCCGAAATATGAGCCAAGTGCAAATCGAGTTTCAAAAGAGTCTTGTCAAGCTCATTCTGGATGTCTTTTTCATGACATTTCAGCTCGGCCAGATGACGGTCTTTCTTCTCAATTTCATATATTAACTCATTGATTTTCTTTTCAATAGCAGTACAATCGCTATCTGGAGCCGGCAATTCCTTCAACGGGAATTCGTAGTTTTCATCATCTGAAACGACCACGAAATATGTCGAAGTGCCATCGTTGGAAATCTCACTCAAAGCGTAGTTTTCATTCCATTCAGGATTGAAATTTGAGGTTTTCACCTTGTAGAAATGCAGCTTCAGTCCCTGCTCCTCGAGTTTCTTGATATTCTTGATATCGAACTGTCCCCAAGGCAGGCGTTCCTCCATATCTTTCTGAAGCTGATAGAGTTGCGCCGTGGCGATTTCCTTCTCGTTGACGGTCTCGATGACGTTCGAGGCAAGGTCGCCATAGACTTTATCGGCAAACTCAGCAGGTTGCACATTCTTGAGCAACGACAGGGCTTTACGATAATTTCCAGCTTTCGATGACAGCGTCTCCGATTTCTCATCGACCGGCTTGGTCGAACGGGTGATGTCCATCACGCCAACGCCCTGCAACTTCTTGAGGAAGTCTTCCACATCGCCGCTAAGGAGGATGAAGTTATATTTGGTCATTTCAGTTACCATATTCTGCCTCCTCCTCAAGGATGTGTTTGTTTTTCACGATTTTCTGCGAAGCTTTGGAGAGATTCTCCTCGTCTTCCATATATCGTTTTATCTTTCGGATGGCTTCGTTATAGCCAGGTATCTGCACCTTTTCGTAAAGGTTGACTTTTTGTGTAGTCTTCTTACGCTGGAAGTCGAGAATGCGGCTCACCTCAACGTAGACCTCCGACTCGATGCCAAGCTGTGCAAGGTTTTTCAATATCTGCACTCCGTCGGCATACCACATCGGCTTGGTGAAGAGGTTGATGTCTTTTACCTCGTAAAGCACCTCTTCCAAGGCCGGCACCGGCACGCCCGCGATCTTCACAGTCTTCAGTTTGACATCGGTCACAGAAATCAGTCCTGGCTCAAATTCATTCCAAAGCCGGGCCATGTACTCATACGATTTGAGCTCGGCCTCCAGTTGTGCGACAAGACCTTCCGAACGCTTCTTGGCTTTCTTCACCTCAAGGCGCAGCGCACTCTCCTTGCTCTTCAGCGTCGGAAGCGCACGGGTACGCGTCTTGAGCTGCTTGTTCAGCTCGTTCAGCGAAGTCTTGTTATATTGGAATTTAATTGCCATTTTTAATTCAAAGATTTAAAATTTAAAGATTCAAAATTTAAAATTAAATTATTTCTCAGTGGCTTTCCAATATTTTTCGATAAGTTTTTCTTTCAGACCTGTCTCCGCTTTTGTGAAATATTTGCCAAAGAGCTCCCAGGCCGTGTCGAGCATCTCATCGATGGAGATGTTGACATCGATGGCGAGAAGTCTTGTAGCGTATTCCTTAGCGTAGTCGAGGCAGCGGAGGTCGTAGTCGCTCAAGTCGAAACCGTTTTCCAACTTCGTTTTCGCGTTGGCGGCATCGGCATAAAGACGAACCGAAGTGTTCATCACGGCGCTGTGGTCCTCACGGGTCTTCTTGTTCTGCACCAGCTGTTTCAGACGTGACAGCGAACGGAACGGGTCGACGATGACCTTGCCTGAATCCGGGTCGGCACGCAGGAAGAGCTGTCCCTCGGTGATGTAACCGGTATTATCAGGAATAGCGTGCGTGATATCGCCGTCGTTCAAAGTAGTAACAGCGATGATGGTGATTGAACCGCCGTCAGGGAGCTGCACTGCCTTCTCGTAAATCTTCGCCAAGTCGGAATAAAGCGAACCTGGCATTGAGTCCTTCGAAGGAATCTGGTCCATACGGTTCGAAACGATACTCAGAGCGTCGGCGTAAAGCGTCATATCTGTAAGAAGCACAAGCACTTTCTCATTTTTATCGACAGCGAAATACTCAGCGGCTGTCAGTGCCATGTCAGGAATCAGAAGACGCTCGACAGGCGGCTGGTCGGTGGTATTTACGAAGCTGATGATCTTATGCAAAGCGCCAGCGCTCTCAAACTGGTTCTTGAAGAACAGGTAATCGTCGTTGGTCAAGCCCATTCCGCCGAGGATGATCTTATCGACATCGGCGCGGAGAGCCACCATGCTCATCACCTGGTTATATGGCTGGTCAGGGTCGGCGAAGAACGGGATCTTCTGTCCGGAGACCAATGTGTTGTTCAAGTCGATGCCAGCGATACCTGTAGGAATCAGCTGTGACGGCTGACGACGTTTGTAAGGGTTGACTGAAGGACCGCCGATTTGACGTTTCTCGCCTTCCACTGCCGGTCCGCCATCTATTGGCTCGCCGTAAGCGTTGAAGAAACGGCCTGCGAGGTCTTCACTCACATTGAGTGACGGTGGCTCGCCGAAGAAAGTGACTTCAGCGTTGGTCGGGATGTCTTCTGTGCCGCCGAACACCTGCAAAGTGACGCTCTTCTCTTTGATCTTCACCACCTGTGCCAGACGACCTGCCACGAGAGCAAGCTCATCGTTTGCAACTCCTTGAGCCTCAAGGGTTACTGTAGCCTTGGTGATGGCTGTCAACTTAGTATATATGCGTTGAAAGGCTTTCTCACTCATGTTTAAGTTCCTCCTTTAACTGTCCAAAATATTTTTCAAATTGCTCCGACTTATACTCCGAATAGTTCATCTGACGGCAGATGTTAATCAGGTTTTTGAAATAAGTCATACATTCTTCAAAGTTATTGAATTTGAATGACTTATCGCAAATTTCAAGCATCAAGTCAAGCATAAATTTCTGACGCTCCAATGGCGAGCAGCCGTCGATGTCATCGAATGCGTCCTGTTGCAGAATCACGAAGTCGATGAGTTCCGACTTCCAATATTGCTCGTGGTAAGCCATCGGCACGCCGTCGTCGCCCAAGATGTTGATCTGCTCGTAAGCGTCTTTACCTTTGCGGATGATATATTTCGTCTTGATAACCTTATCGACCCAACCTTTTTCGATCTTTTCGTCGAGATATTCAATGATTTCCGGATATTCGAGATATTTTGAATATGAATCGACAGGGTCAACAGCCGGATAACGTTTCTTATCGGCGCGGTTCTGCGAAAGTCCGTAGAAGCAACGTGCAGCTTTCTTTGTCGACTCGGTGACTGGCTCCTTGAGGTTACCTCCCGCCGGCGACACTGTTCCGATGAAGGTGATTGAACCCGACTGACCGTTGTTGAGCTTCACGTAACCTGCGCGGGCGTAGAAATTGGAGATGATAGCCGAAAGGTCGACCGGGAAGCCGTCCTGACCTGGAAGCTCTTCCAGACGGTTACTCATCTCACGCAAAGCCTGTGCCCAACGTGATGTGGAGTCGGCAAGCAGCAACACTTTCATTCCCATGGCGCGGTAATATTCGCCGAGGGTCATGGCGGTGTACACTGAAGCCTCACGGGCAGCCACCGGCATGTTGGAAGTGTTGCAGATGATGATGGTACGCTCCATCAACGAACGTCCAGTGTGTTTATCTTTCAATTCAGGGAACTCGGTGAAGATCTCCACCACCTCGTTAGCACGCTCGCCGCATGCCGCCATGATGATGACATCGGCGTCGGCTTGCTCTGCCAAGGCGTGCTGAAGCACTGTCTTGCCGCATCCGAAAGGTCCCGGGATGAAGCCCGTGCCGCCTTCAGCGATAGGATTCAGCGTGTCGATGCAACGGACACCAGTCTCCATCACTTTGAACGGACGCGGTTTCTCGACGAAGCCGCCCACAGCCACCTTCACTGGCCATTTCTGTGTCATAGTGACGTTGACATCTTCGCCGTCGGCGTTAGTCAAAACAGCGATAGTGTCTGTTATCTTATATTGACCGGCTTCAGCCACTTTTTTCACAGTATAAGTGCCTTCAAAACTGAACGGCACCATGATTTTATGAGGCAGCCAGCCTTCTTTGACCTCACCCAGCCAGTCGGCGGCGATGACTTGGTCGCCTGTCTTAGCTATAGGCGTGAAGTCCCATAACTTATTCTCGTCCAACGGCTTAGTATATTCACCTCTCTTCAGGAAGACACCTTCCATGGTAGCGAGGTTGTTCTGTAAGCCATCGAAATTACTCGAAAGCAGACCAGGTCCGAGTGTCACCTCGAGCATATAGCCCTGAAACTCCACCGTGTCGCCGATCTGCAGTCCGCGGGTGCTCTCGAACACCTGCACCGAGGCCTTGTTCCCGTTCACCTTGATGACCTCCGCCATCAGCTTGACGCCCGCCAAGTCGATGTAGCAGATCTCATTCTGTGCCACAGGGCCGTTCACCTCGACAGTGACCAGGTTTGCTATGATTCCTGTAACTTTTCCTGTTGTTTTCATTATTTATGGATTTCTAATTTCTTATTTCAAAACTATTTTGAGTAAACATAATGTGTATGCGGTAGTGTATCTCCTTCCATATTTATAAAATAGGACAATGTAACGTACCCATCCTCATCAACCTCATGTTTGCAAATTCCATCCCATGATCTCCAATTCTTCCAAAGAGGTTTCGTCAGATATCCGTCTCCATATTGAGCAGTCCATCCATTGAATAGGACAAAAGGCATTGTGTATTCAGGATCAATATGATTGCAGAAATCATGGTATTCATGTATTGTGTTTCCAGGATAAAAATCCCGACTTTCACATACATTGTCCCCGTCCCATTCATAAATTACACCATGTGGTTGCTCTCCATTGTTTATTATACTAATAAGCCTGCCTTTTTCGTCATAACTATATTCCTCTGTGTATTGAAATGTATCATACCGATAATAATCCACAGTAGCTATTCTTCCATTATCAAGGTGGCATGTAAAGTTGGAAAAACCAATTATCCACAAAAATGATTGTTCGGGAAGAGAAAGAACTACACGTAAACTATCATTCCCAAAATACTCGAAATTATAAGCGACTTCATATGGAGTTTCTGGTTTCGTCACAATGCGTTCGATTCTCTGAAACCCTTCATCCCATTCTATGATTTTTTCAGGTTGGTCCGGATTGGAATAATAAGTTTTCACGAGGTACTTCTTCACCATAGGCTCGTCGTTGTCGGGCACAATACCTGGTTCGGGCTTGCGGCAAGCTGTAAATGCCAAAGCCAAAACACAGAATAGGAACACCGATTTATTAACGAGCCTCATATCGCTTTTGATTTATACACTTAAATCCAATTCCGCGTTGGTACCACGAATCTCCTTGACCAACTTATGGAACATCTCCGTTCCCTTTTCAGGGTCGAGTTCTGCCCAGCGTTGAACCGTCTTGGCTTTCGCCAGAAATGCGAGGATGGCATTCATATTGAAATAATCCATTCGAGCGATGTCGCTGGCTTTCTCCCACTTCAGCTCGTCCATCTTCTGCTCGCGCAATACGAAGTCGGCATTCTCAAGGATGTCCTTTATTTGCTGGTATTCTTCGAAGTCGGCCTCAGGCATGTCGACGAAATAGTCTTCGCCTTTTTTGTCGAGACGTTTGGCAAGATATGCCACCTTCATGTTACGCAGACGCGCATCGAAGTCGAAGTACTCGCGGATGAAGCGGTTCTTGCTTTCGGCTGCTTTTTTATAAAACTCCGCGCCAAGAGTCTCCTCGTTGAAGCCTTCCTCGAAAAGCTCGACCAGTTTCTGGTCTTTCTCCGAGAGAAGCTCTATGATAGACTCCTTCGTGGCAGCGTAGTCGAAGCTTGTATTCTCGAAACCCGCTGTCAGCTCTGGCAAACTCGCTACTATATAGACGTAGTTATCCATTAGCCGAAGAGGATTTTCTTTGTTGCCGGACGCAGGTAGTTGGCGATGAGCTGTGTAAACTCGTCGTCGGTGAACTGCAGTACGTAGCCGCCGTCCTGCGGAGCCACCTTGAAGCCGCCGTTCATCTTCTTCGAGAACTCGACTTTCACTTCGGCCTTAAACATCTTGCCAATCTCGTTCTTCATGAATGGCTCGACTTCTTTCTTCAAATCATCAGGCAGGATGAAATCCAATGCCACTGGTGCCGCATTGTCGGGGTTAAACGCCTTCACCACGTCTTTCACCAGCTCTTTCACGAAGTCGGCTGAGCTGAGGTTGGCTTTCACGCCTTTTTCGGCAGCGCTCATCACCACCATTTTCTCAATCTCCTGCTTCGTGACGGATATGCTCTGTGTGGCAGCCATCTTCACGTCGGCAGCAACCTTGGTCTTAAGCTCTTCAGCCTCTTTATTCGCTTGATTTACAATGCGTTCAGCTTCAGCTTTAGCGTCGTTGACAATCTTCTCGGCTTCTTTTTTGGCGTTTTCCACAATCTCAACAGCGTCGTGATTAGCTTTCTCGACACCCTGTTCGTAGATTTTCTTTGTTAAAATATCAAGTTTGTTATCCATAAACTGAATTTTTATGCGTCAATATTAGCGTATGTGGCGTTCTGCTCGATGAATTCGCGGCGCGGACCCACCTCATCGCCCATCAGCATTGAGAAGATGTAGTCGGCTTCGGCGCCGTTTTCGATATGAATCTTACGTAAAGTACGGAACTCAGGGTTCATGGTGGTCATCCAGAGCTGTTCAGGGTTCATCTCACCAAGACCTTTGTAACGCTGCACGTGGGCATCCTGACCCATCTCTTCGAGCAGTTGGATACGCTGTTCTTCTGTCCAGCAATATTTTTCTTTCTTACCTTTCTTTACTAGATATAACGGCGGAGTGGCGATGTAGACATAGCCTTTTTCGATGAGTTCCGGCATATATCTGTAGAAGAAAGTCAAAATAAGGGTCGAGATATGGCTACCGTCGACATCAGCATCGGTCATGATGATGATTTTGTGGTAACGTAACTTCTCGATATTCAATGCTTTACTGTCTTCTTCTGTTCCGATTGTCACGCCCAGAGCGGTGTAGATGTTTCTGATCTCTTCGCTCTCGAAGGCGCGGTGCTGCATGGCTTTCTCCACGTTCAAAATCTTACCTCTCAGAGGCAGGATAGCCTGGAACTTACGGTCACGGCCTTGTTTTGCCGAGCCGCCTGCTGAATCACCCTCAACGAGATAAAGCTCGGTGAGCTCAGGGTCACGTTCGGAGCAATCGGCAAGCTTGCCTGGCAGGCCGCCGCCTGAGAGAGCGCCTTTGCGCTGGACCAGTTCACGGGCCTTACGCGCAGCATGACGAGCTGTAGCTGCAAGAACGACCTTGTCGACGATCATCTTTGCCTCTCTCGGGTGTTCCTCGAGGTAATTCGAGAGATGTTCGCTCACGATCTTATCGACTATACCCATCACCTCGTTATTACCGAGCTTGGTCTTGGTCTGACCCTCGAACTGCGGCTCCGGCACCTTCACCGAGATGATAGCTGTCAAGCCTTCGCGGAAATCGTCGCCGTTGATCTCGAATTTCAGCTTCGAGAACATGCCTTCCTTATCGGCGTAAGCCTTCAAGGTACGGGTCAGGCCACGACGGAAGCCAGCGAGGTGAGTACCACCTTCGTGAGTATTGATATTGTTGACGTATGAATGCAGATTTTCCGAATATGAAGTGTTATATTCCAGAGCAATCTCCACCGGCACATTGTCGGTCTCACCTGAAATAGCTATCGGTTCCGGCGTCAGCTTCTCACGGTTTTCATCGAGATAATTGATAAAATCGATCAAGCCATTTGCTGAATGGAACTCGTCGCTCTTGCCTTCGTTGCCCGTCTCAGGGTCGACACGCTTATCTGCCAAAGTGATTTTTATGCCTTTGTTTAGATATGCCAGCTCGCGCATACGTGCGGCGAGGATGTCGTAGCTATATTCGCTTGTGATGAAGATGCCGTCATCGGGCGTGAAGGTGATACGTGTACCGTGGTCGTTAGCCTCACCTACTTCTTTCACCGGGTAGAGCGGCTTGCCGTATTCGTATTCCTGCACAAAAACCTTACCTTCGCGGTGCACTTCGGCCTTCAGATATTTTGAAAGCGCATTGACGCAGCTCACGCCGACGCCGTGCAGACCACCTGAAACCTTATATGAATTCTTATCGAATTTACCACCAGCATGAAGCACTGTCAACACAACTTCGAGAGCTGAGCGTTTCTCTTTTTCGTGCATACCCGTAGGGATACCACGTCCGTTATCGACAACGGAGATTGAGTTACCCGGTAAAATCTCGATATCAATAGTGTCACAATAGCCGGCCATGGCCTCGTCGATACAGTTGTCGACCACCTCATACACAAGGTGATGCAGACCTCTCACATTGACGTCGCCGATGTACATGGCAGGACGTTTACGCACCGCCTCCAAACCTTCAAGGACTTGAATGTTATTGGCACCGTAGTTGCTCTCAGCATTCTGGATTTTTTCTTCTTCTGTCATTTTTCTAATATATTTCTATTCAATTATTATTTCAAAAATAAACTTCGCAAAGTTAAGAAATTTCTTTGAAATAACAATGAAAAAAATGACGCTTTTTTAGCTTTTTTTGCTAAAAATTTCGCCCTTTTCAGAAAAATTTCAGAAGCGGTATTTTATACCAGCAAAAACCTCACATCCGATGCTCGGATAGTTGTAAAAAAGCTGGTATTTTTGATGGAAAAGATTATGAATTTCGGCGAAAGCCACGAGGTCTTCCTGAAGCTGATAATCGGCACCGACCTGGAAGTCGAACGCCGGCTTCAGCTTAACAGCTTCGCCGTCGAGGTCCAAGGCCCAGCGTTTACCCATGACAGTCATCGAAGCATTGAACTTCCACGTCTCGTCAAACTGGTAGTCAGCGCGCACCGTCATGGTGTATTCCGGCTTGTACCATGGCTTTTCTTTGGTGTATTTGTTTATCGACAGTTCACCAGCCAGATTCAGCTTATACATGGCTTTCCAGCGCACGTCGGCGAGAATGTTGACTTCGCCGTAGTCGCGGAACACCACATCGAAGGCCTGGAGATGGTAAACGGTGGTGTCGTCGGAATATGATGCATAATAATCGAGATCCGGGACGTAGAACACGCTGTTTTTGATGTTACGGTAACGCACGCCGACGTGCGCGTCGATATCCTCGGTCAGCTTAGTCCTGATGCCACCCTGGAAGTCGAGCTTCGTCTTCTCGTAACCGAACTCGCTAAAATTGGTGAAACTCGTTGTGACAAAAGGATTTTCGGCCACGATATCGGCAAAGGTGTTGATTTTCGAACGACCGCCGAGCTTGGCGTAAAACTCAAGGATGTTGTCGAGCACAAACACACTGCCCCAGATGTCAGGATACAAACCCATCTTGTCGCCTGTCTTAAGATCGAGACGCAGACCGGCATGGATGTGATAAAAATCGCCGTTGAGGGTGAGATAAGGGTTCACCGCTACCAAGAGATGGCTCTGGAAAACGTTGTTGTAGCTGAGTTCCACGTCAGCCGCACCAGTCTGAAGGTCATCGATGTTCTTACCGCCAAACCAGTTGTCGGAATAAGCCAGATGTGCATCGGCGTTGATATGATGCTCGCTGGTGGCGCCCATAATCCAAGTAGCGCGGTAGTCGCCGCCAAACTCAGTATAGAGATTACGGTAGCTGGAGCCGTTCGACAGCCACTTCGCACCCAGATTCACCGAATGTATGTTACGTCCGTTGGAATTTTTGCGGTCGTAAGCGCGAAGATGATACATATCGTATTTATAATCGACAAACGAACGCAGCTGTCCACCACGGAATTTATTGACAGTCATCACGTTAAAGGCATTGTTCATAAACGACGACTTCTTATAGTCCTTGACGCCAATCCATGACGAATAATGCTTCACTCCCACTCCCAGACTCATGTCTTTCGTCAGGTCGGAATAATGGCGGAACAGGAAAATCGGTGACATGCCAGTGCCTATGCCGGCCTTGAGAAAGTTGTTCTTGCTTTCGACGCCGTACTCAGCCTTGTAGGTCATGGCGCTCATCGTCTCGACCTCCATGTTGTAGCCGTAGCTGAATTCCTTAGTGTCGGCCTTGTAATTCGGAATGTTGAACTCGTTGTCGGGCTTCTCGGGCGACTTCACCAGACGCTCCGAGCGCTTGATCTGCGGGCGATATGTACCTTCAACCGTCACCTGCTCGTTGTGCGACTGTGCATTAGCCAGATATCCGACAAAAACGAACAATATGCTGATTATCAATATTTTAGCTTTCATCATTCCTCCTCCTCATTATTTGATTCTTCTTTCTCGATGGCTGCCAGACGTTGTTGCGCCAAGGCCTTAGGCTCGCCGCCAGGATAGTTCTCAATGATACTCTGCAATGTGGCCTTAGCCTGAAAGACGTTGCCTTTGGCGACATACACGTCACTCAGCGTCACAAACGACATCGCCACGTAATAGCTGAACGCGCTGAAGTTGTCGGAGATGTAAAACACTCGATTTTCAGCTTCGTCGAGGTTGCCGAGTTTGTAGTTCACCAACACCACATGGTATGCGGCCTCGGCACCACGCTCGGTGCGATCTTTCTTCGAGCACTCAAGCAGCTTTGACAACGCTCTTGAATACTCGTTTTTCTTGTAAAGCGACATTCCAGAGATATAGTTCACCAGATTCTTACTGTTCTGTCCGATGTCCTGCATCGCTGCAAGCTGATTGCTTCTCTCGATGGCCGCGTCGAAGTCGTTCAACTTATAGCAGCAGTCGGCCACGCCCTCAAGAGCCTGCATCTTAACCTTCTGATTCTCAGTAATATTGAGCACCCTGTCGTAATATCCCTTAGCCTTCTCGAGCTCGCCAGCGCTCTTCTCCATAGCCGCCAGCTTCAACAGGGCGTTGTCGGTATAGTCGTTGTCGGGCTGCGAGATAATGTATTCCAGATAAGGCTTCGTCTCGCCACTGCGACCCAACTTTTCCAACGACGTCAAGCCATAGTAGTTGATTTTCAGCAGGTAAGCGCCTTTCGGGAACTGCGAGATGTATTGGTTAACGGCTCTCAGAGCGTTCTCGTACTGATTCTGTTGGAAGAAGTTCTCAGCGGTAGCAAACGAAACCGAGTCCTGTTCCGTCACGCTCGTCGCTATGCCTTTCTCCTGCGCGTACTGGTAAAACTCCGCCGTCCTGTTCTGCTCCATGTAGATGCTCCTCATGATGTTGAGCGCCTCGCGTGACTCCTCCGTGCTCGGATAGTCGTCGACCACTTTCCTCAAGGCCGTCAGAGCGTTATCATATTGATTACCATTGTAATACAACATCCCGATCTTCATCTGTCCCTGACGTGCATAAGCCGACCTCGGACGCTCCCTCACCAGCTGACTGAACGCCGCTATCGCCGAACGCTCGTCGTTGGTGCTCAGATGCGCCATGCCTTTCTCGTAAAGAGCCCTGTCGTAGAACGACGAGGTCTTGAAGCCCTTGGTGAGGTTGTTCATGCAATCGATCTTCGAGTTCATATTACCAAGAGCACCATAGCCCATACCTTGCTGGAACAAGGCATAATCAGCGTTTTTGTTATCGAGCTTCACGGCGTTGCTGTAAGCGATGATGGCCTTGTTGTAGTTACGCTCCATGAAGTAGCAGTCGCCGATACGCATCCAGGCATCCGACTCAAAGTCCTTGTCGCCCTTCGCCATATTGAAGAAATAGTTGAAATTCTTCACTGCATCAGGGAAATTGCCTCTCTGATACGAGATATATCCGAGGTTATAATACGCCAGCGGCAGCATCTCGGTCTGACCCGAGCCGCTCGACTTCAGGAATGCCACGTAGTAGTTCTCGGCCGTGTTGTCGTCTTTCATCTGGACATATGTGTCGGCAAGCCAGTAAAGCGCCTCCGACTTAAGCTTCGCGTCGGTATGTTTGTTGTTGACCGTCTTGTTAAGATAATTCGCGGCTTTGGTGTAATCGAGGTTATCGTAGCTCTCGATGCCGATGCTATATGTCAGCTGCGAGTAAATCTTCTGCATCTCAGCGTCGAGGTTAGGATATTTCTCAAGCGCGGCAATGGCTTTGTTATATTCTTTATTGTTAAGATAAAGATAAATAATCATGTTCTGAGCCTCTTCTTTTCTTGGCGAATAAGGATTTTTCTCGATATAATCCTCAAGTTGCGCCACGGCCTCGTTAAACGGGTCGACGCCATTGATGAAACTCAGCTTGGCATAGTTGAACAGCGCCTCTTCGCTTATCTCATGGTCAAAATCGTCCTTATATGCAGTAAGATAAGCGTTTCTGGCGAATTTCTCCTGATTGGTCTTCATGTAGCACTGAGCGAGGTAATATGAGGCATACTGCGCCAGCGCATCGTTTTTGATTTTCTTGGTGGCATTCTGGAAATGTGTGATGGCTCCCGAGAAATCGTCTTTTTTCATCTTACAGAAACCAATTCTGAACTCCACCTCGCGAGGGAACGCCTTACGTGTAGCCTCACGTGCCATGCCATAGTACTGCAGAGCCTTGTCGTAGTCGTTCTGCTGATACCACGACTCCGCTATTATCAGTGCCAGGTCGACTTTCCGCTGACCTTGTGCTGTTGCCAAAACCTTATCGGCATCAGCCGTGACCGACGAATAGTTGCCGTCGACATAGTCGAGCTGCATCATATACAATGGCACCACATCTTTATATTTCGACGATTTTTCTATCTTTTTAAATTGATATCTAGCCTCCTCATATTTTTTGTTAACATATTGAATATGAGCGTAATAGTAACGTGCATCGTCTTTATAAGGACTGTTTATGAATGCCGATTTATAAAAAAGGGGACCAGCCTTGTCGATCTCGTTGATCTGATAATATGAAAGGCCTTCTTTGAAATAAAGCTCTGCTTTCTCGTCTTCCGTGAGGCTTTCTTCGTCGATATCCTCATATTGTTTCAAAGCATCGCGATATTTCTTGTTTTGGAAAAGCATGTTTGCGTAAAGCAGCTCAGCCTTTGGGGCGAACACGCTGGTAGGGTTTTCCTTCGAAAACATCATGAGCTGTTCTTCACCGGCGCCCATGTACGATGAGCATGCAGCCTCGTAAAACTTGGCTTCGACGGTCTTTTGGGTGTTCTGACCGTTTGTCAGGCTGAGATATTTATGAAAAAGTTCGGCTGCCGAGCTGTAATTCATATTGTCGAAAAGAGTCTTAGCCTCGATGAACACCGACTCAGGGTCGTAGTTCTCCATCCTCTTTTGCGCTGATAATGAATAACTTACAGCAATCGCAAATATCAACAGAAATATTATTTTTTTCAAAAAAGACATACAAAATAATTTTTTGCGAATATACGAAAATAAAACGGAATTTTTGCAGAAATATTATAAAAATTTTGCCTCTGGACTTCGAAAAATCCAAAGGCAAAAGAAAGGCATAAGCGGGATTCTGTACTCATTGCTGAGTGATTGTCATTTCTCTAATCCTGACGTCGCCATCAGGCTTTAGCAACCTACCCACCCGGCTCGGACGAGCAGCCCTCAGGCGCCGGTATATTTGGTTTTGCAGCCCATAAGGTTTACCTCCGCGGCGCGTCACCGCGCCGCGGCGTGAGCTCTTACCTCGCGTTTTCACCCTTACCCTTTCGGGCGGTTATTTTCTGTGGCACTAGCTGTCGTCGTCTCCGACGCCTTCCCGTTAGGAAGTATGGTGCTCTGCGCTGTCCCGACTTTCCTCACGCGGAATCGCTTCCGCCCGCGACAATCGCCTTTCAGGGCGCAAAATTACAAAAAAAATCTTGACTGTTGTCAAGATTTTTTAGTTTACGGTTTACAGTTTAATGTTTAATGATACATGATCGCTCCAGAACTCGGTAAACTGTAAACTGTAAACAGTAAACGGTAAACATCTAGATTTTAAAAGTCTCCCCTGGTTCCGGAATTACAATATTTTTGAATCCGTTGTTTTTCTTGAGGTAAGCAGCGTATTTCTCTTGAACCTTAGCCTCGCCATGAACTATAAAAACCTTCTTCACCTTTTCAGGATTCTGACACTTCAGATAGTCGGCCATCTCGCTGTAGTCGCCGTGTCCACTGAAAGTGTCGATGTTATACACGTCGGCGTTCACCTTATGAGGCATGCCGAAGATGGAGATATCCTTCTCTCCTGCCACGATGCGGGCTCCGAGGGTCGTCGGGGCACAGTAACCAATCGAAAGTACTGAGTTTTTAGGGTTGTCGATATTGTTTGCCAGATGATGTTTGATTCGTCCGGCCTCCATCATGCCCGATGCCGAGATGATGATACATGGCTCCTTGGTCTCATTCAACGCCTTGCTTTTCGCTACATCGGTAATGTAATGCAGACTATTGAAACCGAACGGGTCGTCGTCGTATCGCAACACCTCAGCCACCTCCTTGTTAAACTGGTCGAGGTGCATCCTGAAAATATCAGTGGCATTGGTAGCCAGCGGACTGTCGACATAAACCGGAATCTTCGGTAACTTATTGGCGTTGTAGAAGTTATTTAAGATATAAACTATCTCCTGTGTTCTGCCAATGGCAAACGACGGTATGATGAGCTTGCCTTTCTTCTCTACACAAGTGTGATTGATGATCTCCAGCAGCCTATCCTCTGCACCTTCCCTGTCTTCATGCAACCTATCACCGTAAGTACTCTCCGTAATCAGATAATCGCATTGTGGGAACGCGTTCGGCGCCTTCAGCAGATAGCTGTTGTAACGACCTATGTCGCCAGTATATCCTATCTGCGTGATGTGGCCATTTTCGTCGATCCTGATAGTGGCACAGGCACTGCCGAGCATGTGTCCGGTGTTGTAAAACTTCACACTGATGTTGTTGTCGATATAAAAACGACGATTAACTTCTGTAGTGATGAACAACTCCATACATGCACGGGCATCTTTCTCAGTGTAGATAGGCTCAACCGGTTTCAAGCCCTGGCGAGAGCGCTTCTTGTTGAACCAATGAGTATCGTTTTCCTGAATGAAACCGCTATCGGGAAGCATTATAGAACACAGTTCACGAGTGGCCGTAGTACATATCACCGAGCCTCGGAAACCTTTCTTATAGAAATAAGGTATCAGTCCCGAATGGTCGATATGTGCATGCGTCAGGATGATGCAGTCAATCTCCGACGGTTCAACCATGATGTTGCGGTTCATGGCATCGGTCTCCAGACCCTTACCCTGAAACATTCCGCAGTCGAGCAGCAACTTCTTTCCCTTTTCGGTAACTATAAGATGCTTACTGCCAGTGACTTCCTTCGCTGCGCCTATAAACTTGATTTTCATTATCTTAACACGTTCAAAACCTTGGCTATATTGCCTTTTTCAGTAATGATATTTACCAGATACATTCCACTCTGGAACATACTCATATCAATCGTAACTTCATCAGCATCAACATTTTGCGTCATAACAATCTGACCCATCATATTGACAACCGTGATCTGCTGCATAGCTTCAGCTTTGATATTAACCATTCCTGAAGTAGGATTCGGGTAAACCGAAACGTTATTAGCCAAATCTTCGCCAACTCCTGTATAATCGTGGATTACCACTTCAGCATTAATGTAATCCGACTGGCATTCATTCTGGTAGAAAGCTGATATTCTGTAGAAATACAAGCCAGGTACATCTACAGGATCATCGCATTCATAATGTGATATCGAAGGCGTGTTGACGATACGTTGCACAACCTTAAAATTAAGGCCGTCATCACTTCTCTCGATTTCAAACTTGTCAAGAGTGTATTCATAATCGGCTTTATCCCATGAGAAATGTGCTCCGAATTCGCCTTCATCCCAATAGTTTGTAATCGCTAAGTTCCTCGGCTTCGGGCAAACCACCGGCTGAGGCTCCTCCACCGTCACTGTGACATCGGCAGATGCTGTGCTTGTGCCATCGCTTACTGTAACAGTGTAAGTAGTTGTCTCTGTTGGAGTTACAACTGTAGAAGAAGCTGTCGGATTAGCAATGGTACCAAGCGGTCTCCAGCTAAATGTATAAGGTGGATTTCCGCCTGTTACATTAGCCGTCAAGGTCGATGACTCGCCCAGTTCAATAACCTCAGGCTGAGCGAAAGCGATGACCAGCAACGGTGTCACTGTTCCGCCATCGGTGATGTCGACAGTGCTGACGAAAGTCTTCTTATTGTAGCCAAACACCGTCAACGTGGCCTGACCGGTTCTTCCCGGAGCATCAAAGACTATATTGGCGGATCCTCCTGTAATTGTTGCCGATCCCATAATCTCGCCATCCAACGTCAAAGTTGCCAAAGCGCCTTCAGCGTTGGTGGCATTGACTGTGAAACTCGTCTCGGTGGAAACCATCGTAGGAGATGATGTTACGTTCATCACCTGAGGGACGGCGTTACGCAACGTCAAAGTCGGGTCACCAAACAGAATCCAGTTGTTGTAAGTACCTTTGTTTGCATTCTGATTAGCTCCCAGATCCAAAACTCTCATATTTCCATTGATTGAAACGCCACCCATGGTACGACGGATGTTGTTACTGTACGACTCAACCAAGATGTCAACCATCTCATCCTGACCATACATCGGTGGAGTCCATGGCTGTTCGATATATGAGAACATTCCGCCAATGGCACCTGTCGGGTTACCTGTGCTGTTGTTAGTGGCGCGCATCCAAGCCTCAGCGAAACATGGTCCGCTATGGTCATATTTTCCATTAAGGCAAGCAACAGAAATGATATATGGCAACTTGTAATCGTTAGTCAATGCATTGACTTGAGAGTTGCTGTAGCTGAAAACGCCCCATAATGTAATGTTACCATGGTTACAGTAGTTGATGATGCTAACACCATTGTTGATGTGCTGGCTAATGATAGCTGCACTGGATGTGACACCTGTAACGTTCTGATAATCACGATGAACTTCAGTATAATTGTAACCTAACAAATCATTTCTAATATTGTCGATATGCTGGTAATCGTCCTCGCCATTATGACCTGAAGCGTTTTCACGCTTTGCAACGCCTTGTCCTACTGTCAGCCATGTCGCAGTCTCATCCAAATCTCTTTCGTAATTCAAGACCTTGTTAACATGATTGATCACCTGAGCCTCAGTCTCACAGCAGAAACGACCCACAATAACCTCATTATAATAGTCGGTTCCGACCAACTGACCATACTGCAAGTCGCCATAGCCCGAATAATTCTGATTACCTGAGCCTGCTGAGATATAAATACCCGGAATCTGCGCCACGTCGCCGACAAACAAAATGTCGGTCAGGTTAGGATTTTCAGCGTAATACGATTGAAGATATGACTTAATAGCTGCAGAGGTAGTACCAGTTGTCGAAGTACCAACCATCGTAGTATGACGTCCGATCTGCTTCTTCCAAGCCACAAAAGGCTCCATTGCTGTCATGAAGGCATCATGGCAGATGATAAGCAACTCGCCGTTGTCAGCAATTGAGGCATATTTTGCCATTGATTCGGAATAGTTGATATAACGACTTTCGTAAATCTTATTGAATTCCGAGTCAATACTCATTGATTTTGAGCGATTTACAATTACATTTCTATCGTCTGTCCCGACTTTCTCCATTTTCAATGTGAAATGGGTATAAACTCTGAGGGTCTTCGTCACAGCGTTGTATGCAAACGGCTCAACCATCATGTTCTGACCTCTCACATCACGATGGATGTAAGGCTCGTCGAGCTTGGCAATCTCGCTTGGGAAGAACGCATCCTGCTGATACATGGCGCCGTAGGTGTAAGGCACATCCTTCGGGTCGATGCTGCGCGGAAAGTCACCCTTCGACGGGGCAACAACGATATTTTCATAGTCAACATACTGAACATCAGCGACTTGCACACTCATCAAGGCATCGTCACCTATGATGGCAGGGATCACGATGCTAGGCATGTCAGGCTCACCGGCCTGCGCCAATTTAAACATCTTCTCGCTTGTCACAACCACGGCGTCACCCTGAGGCGTAATGACGTTAACCATGTCGAATCCCTTGACGGTGACATCAACTTTTATCTCATTTTCTGTCGATGAAATCAGACGTGAATTCCAATTCTGTGCGAATGCTAACTGCACGCACATCAAACTGATAGCTAAAAATAACAGTTTTTTCATAGATTAAATTTTTTGCAAATATAAATAAAAAAAGGACGCCGGCAACCGGCGTCCTCTACTTTTTTTTCAAAGTCGTTTATTTGATGATGACTTTCTCAACTTTTGCGTTGCCGTTGGCGATGACTTTCAAGAAGTAAACGCCGTTGTCGAGGTCGCTCACGTTGAGTTCAACGCTGCCGTTGGCAACGCCGCTCATCACCACCTGACCAATGCTGTTAAGCATCTGATACTCAAAGCTTTCAGCATTTGCATTGATGTTCAAAACATCGTCTGCTGGGTTAGGATAAATTCCAACGATAACTTCGTTCTCACCTATTGCATCGACACCTGTAGTAGCTGTCACTGCCACTGGCAATGAGCTGCCGCCTTCATACTGTGCGACGATGGTGTAGTTGTAAGTTGTCTCCCATGCAAGGTGTTCGTCGACGTATGTCAGTTCTGTGACGACGGTGACTTCAACACCGTTACGGTTGACGACATAACCTGTAGGTGTGCCTTCTGCCGGTGCTTCCCATGTCAAGGTAACAGTGTTACCCTCAACTGCTGCAGCAAGGTTCTGAACAGGATCATATGTTGTATTCACACTAGCGCAGTTCACATCAAACTGGAAATTGTAGTTCGATGGGATCGGGTTGCCGTAACCACCTGCCTGTGAAGTGATTACTTCACCATTCTCGTATGCTACTGTGAATGAGCATTCGTATGTGTAGCTACCTGTAATCCATGTCAATGTGACGTGAACGCCTATGCCAATCTCGAGTGTATATGTTGCTGAACTGCCGCTCGAGATTGTGAGGTTCTGCTGAGGAGTACCATCGCTGAATGAAACCACCAACTGGTTGCCGTTCCATCCGTCGCCGTATGAGTCAGCAAGGCTGAAAACAATACTGCAAGAGTTTCTCAATGTACCGGTACCTGTCGCTGTAACGCCATTGTCAGCTGCCAAGTCGAAGTTCAGTGTAAGAACTTCTGTTGTCGGGCAGGCTGCGTCAACGGTGAATGAGAAGATTGCTGCAACTGTTCCTTCAGGGTCGATAGTGCCGACTGCTACTGAAGGCTCAGCGAATGTAACATAGCTGCTTGTGCTCGATGCTGTCACTGTGGCGTTGGTTGCCATGTAGTGACCGACATTTGTGAAGTTAGCCACAGCTGTGTATGTTTGACCTGGCTCGAAGCTGCCAGCACCCTGATAGCTTGCGAATTCAATGATAGGAGCACCCACGGTGATCTTGGCTTTGCCTGACCATACATTGGCGCCGCAAGTAGCTGTCACGTCGATCTGAATCTTTGTGCCGTCGGCAACGCCTGATGCCACTGTAAATGCGAACTCGTTGGCCAATGTCACTGTCTCGTTAGCGGCAAGGATACCAAATGAACCCTCATTGTCTGTGAATGTGATGTTGCTGTCTGAGCTTGTGAGGACAACGTTTGTTGTGCCTGTTGTAGGATCAACACCGACGTTCTTGAATGTCATGCTCATCTGCTGTTCCTCTGCTACCGGCACTGTACCAGGTGTGAATGAATCGACTGAAACATAGGCGCCTTCTGCAGGAAGAACCTCAACTGTGCCAATGTATGTCACCTTGTTGTAACCGATGACAACGAGGTCGTATGTCGTTACTTCTGAGAATGGTTCAAATGTGAGTTCTGCAACTCCATCGACGACATTTGCCGAAGCGACAACCTCACCGTTTTTCGACAATGTAGCAATACCGAAGTCGCATTCAGCATTGATTGTGAGTGCATCCATGCCAATCATTGGAGCGGCTGGACTGACTGCGACATCCATGTCTGTCGGGTTGTCGGTTCTCAGCATCACTGACGGGTCACCGAAGAGGATCCATGTGGCATAAGTGTTACCGTTGTCACCAGGCTCAGCGTCCATAATGAACATACTACCGTTGATAGAAACGCCACCCATTGTGTGGTGATAGTCGCCGATCCATTCGGTAAGGATTCTGTTCATCTCATCCTGACCATACATAGGAGGAGTCCATGGCTGTGAAATCCATGAGAACATACCGCCGATAGCACCGCAAGGAGCACCTGTGGCCTCGTTGACTGAACGCATCCATGACTCACCGAAGCACTCGCCGACATCGAACTGACCATTGTTACATGCAACAGAAATGACGTATGGCAACATATAGTCGTTGACCAAAGCGTTAACATGGCTTGTCGAATAATTGGTAGCTGCCCATGTTGTTGTTGAACCGTGGTTGCAGTAGTTAGCAATACCGATACCAGCGTTGATATCTGCTGAGATGATGTCGTTGTTTACAGTGTTGTAGTTGACATATCTCTGTGTAACCTCAGTGTATGTGTAGTGCATGAGGGTGTCACGAATATTGTCGATGTGCTGCCAGTCGGTCTCTCCATAGTGACCTGGACCATCGGTGTGACCGATACCCATGCCGTGGTTGCACCATGCAACACCTGCCGGAACGTCACGTTCATAGTAGATGGTACGTGCAGCTTGCTGAGCAGCGTCGTTGACGTTTGATGGGCTGAAACGGCCTACCAAAGCCTCTGCATACAAATCTGTACCTTCGAGCATACCGTAGTAGATATCCGAACGACCGCCATTCTGGTAGTGACCAGGCAGATTGCTGTGCTCACCAACGAGAAGGATGTAGGTCAAATCAGGATGTTCGCTATAGTAGTTCTGGATGTAAGCCTTAAGAGCTGTGTCGGTACCTGTCACTGATGAAGCCACCATTGTGCAAGGACGACCTGAGATGTTTTTCCAGTCGACCAATGGCTGGATAGCACTCATGTACTCATCAACGCAGACGACGAGCATCGAACCCTGGTCAACGATGAAGGTGTATTTAGCCTCTGTCTGACCGAAGTTGATGAAACGGTTTGCATAAGATGCCTTGATGTCAGGGTCAACATTGATGTTGTTGCTCTTGCGTGAAGCCTTCTGGTTTTCACCGTTGTCGCTAACCTTTGTCATGGCGATTGTCATGCTTGTGTAAACACGCAATGTCTTGGTCACAGGGTTATAAGCGAATGGGCGAACCATAATGTTCTGACCGCGGAAATCTCTCAAGATGTAAGGATCGTTGAGAACCGCCTGTGTCGCCGGCCAGAAAGCATCCTGCTGATACATCTCACCATAGGTGTAAGGAACATCATCAGGGTTGATCTGACGGCTGAAGTTACCTTTTGAAGGTGCCACCTCGATGTTCTCGAAATCAACGTATGTCGAATTCACAACGCTGACTTGCATCTCGGCGCGGTCACCAATAATCACTGAAATAGGCTCCATCGGGAGGTCAGGAGCACCAGCCTCGAGCATGCTGGCCATTCTGTCAACACTGACAACGACCTGCTTGCCGTTAGGAGTTTTAACATTCTGTGTGTAGAAACCGTCGATAGCAACTTTAACGACGACTTCATTTTCTGTTGAAGAGATCAAAGTCTTCTTCATCTTTGTAGGCGAATCACTAGTGATTGCATGCCATTCCTGAGCAAATCCCATCAAGGAAAACATCAGGAACAAAGCTGTAAGTAATGATGATTTTCTCATAATGTATAAAATGGTTTAATAATTATTACTCTTTTTGCACCTTATGTATATAATAGCTTGCAAAGATATAAAAAAAAAGGATGCCGTGAACCGACATCCTTAATTTTTTTTGAAAAATCTTTTACTTAACGGTGACTTTTCTTACGATAACTTCACCTTCAGCAACGATTCTCAAGAAGTAAACACCGCTGAGTTCGCTGACGTTGATAGCTGTCTTACCCTCTGCGTTACCGTTGAGGACGACCTGACCAACGCAGTTAATCACCTGGTATTCATAGTTGTTAGCATTTGTAACGATATTCAAGATACCGTCTGTTGGGTTTGGATATACGCCAACTGACAACTCATATTCGTCAATGCCGTTAACACCGGTTGTTGCTGTAACAGCCACTGGCAATGATTCGCCTTCAGTGTATCTTGCAATGATGTTATATGTGAATGTTGTCTCCCATGCGAGGTGCTCGTCGAGGTATGTCAACTCTGTGACTTCGGCAATCTGAACACCGTCACGTTTAACGACGTATGCAATCGGGCTGCCTTCAACTGGAGCTTCCCATGTCAATGTCACATTGTTGGCATCAACTGTTGCCACAAGGTTCTGGACAGGTGCAGCTGTTGCTGGCTCGCCGGCGCAGTTCACGTCAAACTGGCATACAACACCTGCTGATGGAGTGCCTGAGCTTGCGTAGATCTGATCACCACCTTCGTAAGCAATCTCGAATGATGTCTCGTAGACATAGCTACCAGCCACGAATGTAACTGTAACATGTACACCAGCGCCGATTTCGAGTGTATATGTAGCTTCGCTACCGCTGCTGATTGTAAGGCTCTGTGATGGTGTACCATCGCTGAATGCCACAGTAAGGCTGCAGCCGTTCCAACCGTCACCATATGAATCGTGGAGTGAGAACACAACGTTGCAGGTGTTCTTCAAAACAGCTGTGCCATTGGCTACGAAACCATTGTCTGCTGTGAGCTCGAATGCGATAGGAAGAGCCTCTGTTGTCGGGCATGATGAGTCGATATTAACTGTGAAGATTGCTGTAACCACACCGTCGACTCCGATTGTACCAACTGTGTATTCAGTATTTTCGAATGTCACATAGCTGCTTGTGCTCGATGCTGTTACAACACCGTTTGTTGCCTGATAGTGACCGGCATTGTGGAAGTTAGCAACAACTGTGTAGCTGCTGCCCGGCTCGTATGAACCAGCCCACTGGATACCTGTGTATTCAAGTATCGGTGAACCCACTGTAATCATCATCTTGCCTGCCCAGACGTCTGCGCCACATGTTGCTGTGACATCAATCTGAATCTTTGTGTTGTCGGCAACACCTTCAGCAACGATGAATGAGAACTCGTTCGACAATGTCACTGTTGCATCTGGTTCAACGACGCCGAATGAAGCTTCACCGTCGATGATGGTGATGTTCTCGTTAGAGCTTGTAAGAACAACGTTTGTTGTGCCTGTTGTTGCAGCGGCACCGACGTTCTTGTATGTCATCGACAATGACTGCTCTTCGTTGCAAGGAACGTTACCTGGAGTGAATGAGTTGATCGACATGTAAGCGCCTGTCATTGCTGCAGCTGGAACTGTAGCAATATATGGAACATGCTGTGGATGTGTCACAACGATCTTCACATCGCCACCTGTTGTCACAGGCTCGATAGCGATATCGGCTGTACCGGTCTCATCAATCATACCTGCACCAACGAGTACGCCATCCTTTGAGATACCAACGTATGAACCTGGAGCTGCTTCCACTGTGTAGAAGTCCATGCCGATAGGAAGTGTTGGCAAGTGTGAAACAGTGTTGTCTGTTGGAGCCACACGGTATGGGAGGATAGAACCGTCACCAAGTGTGTGGTAAGCCTGCCAGCAGTATAATGTGCTGATGTGCAAGGTGTAACCGAGAGCACCTGCTGCATTGCCAGCCAAGTTACCGACGAATCTGATAGCGTCGACGACATTGTAAGCGTCGTTATCCCAAATAGCATCGTAGCAACCCATTGTTGTGATGCTGATGTCAGGCATCTGACCGTTGGCCTGGTTTGTAGCACCGACACCGAAGTAGTAGTCGTTGAGCCAGTATGTTGATGGGCATGAGCCAATGTATGCGTAAGCTGCTTTGTTAGCTGCGCGAACCATAGCCTCGCCGAAGCATGTTCCACTGATACCCCAGTCGGCTGCCTGGCAGCAGTTACCCATTGCGAGGAAGTACTTGTGCTCATTTGTCAAGTTGTTGACATCACTTACTGTGAAGCTTGGGCCTGACCAGCTGGTGTTCGAACCATGAGCGGTGTAGTTCACGAAACCGACACCTGTGTTGAGGTTACCATAGCAGCCTGTGTAAGTGCCGTGGCTGTACTCATAAACATTGTTGAAGCCATGTGCTGTGTTGTAGTAGTAGTTTGTAGCATACCAAATTGTAGGACGACCTACTGTCACGCCCCAACCTGAGTCTTCACCTGCGATGAGAAGAACATTGCTCAGATAGCTTGGATCTGGCATGGTTAACTGCTCATATTCAAGAGCTTTGTTCAGCATAGCTGCCATCTGAGAGACATTCTCAGCTGGGAAACGGCTGTGGTACATATCTGAGAACTCGTCACCATCAACTGATGAATAACCAAGGTCTGTCACACAGCTTGTTTCGCTACCTGTACCTGACTGAGGAACCATATTCTTGTCACCCATGATCATGAGGAATGTAGGAGCATCCTGAGCATATTTCTGCTGGATGAAAGTCTTGATAGCCGCAGCATTTGAACCGATCTGGTCTGTGTAGTTCACATCAACATAGAAACCTTTTTCAGTCTTCCAGTTAACCCACTCCTGAATTGTTGATTCGAATTCGCGGTTTGCGATAACCAACATCTTGACAGGATTCTGCCACATATCCGGGTGCTCATCATAGATGTCGTTGATAGCCCTGTTGTTGAACATGGTCTTGTAAACACCTGCAAAATATGGGTTGAATGTTCTTGCAAACTCATTGAATGCAGCTGTCTTGTCGTAACTACCGAAGCTCACTTCAACATCGATGTTGTTGTAAACACGGATAGTGTTGTTAACAGCGTCGTATTGAACAGGATTGATTGTCAAAGCAGCGATCTGGATACCACGCATTGTTCCTTCAATCTCAACTTGAGCTATTGGACGCTCTGCGAAGCCGCGGAGTGTATAAGCTTTTTCATTGTATTCGAACGGAACATCCTTAGGATTCTGATCCTTCTTGAGAAGAGGCTGCTGAGGATAAACCTTGTGAATACCATAATCTGCAAGATTATAAACCTCTGTGGTGTAACTCTTCACTGTAACAGTCACATCCTTTGCTCCAACCGGGACAGCGATAAGTTTATTAGCTGCAGGAAGCATAGGCTCTCCAACAATACCTGCAGGATATGTGTTATCCATTGTAAGTTCAGAGAAAACTCCTCTTTCGGTCGAAACTTCAGTAGCTTCAATGCTACCAAATGAGAATGTTGCACTTAAACCGTCTTGTGATACGGTTGTGCACTGCTGAGCGCTCTTTGCACCGTTAAGTTCAATGCGCCCCTGAGCAAAAGCCTGGAAGCCAAACATAATGACTACCAATGCCATTGCGAGTCTTGTGAGTTGAAATTTCTTCATTTTGTTGAAATTAAGTTAATATTAAATTTGTTAATTTTCGCTTATTAGCTTGTGTTAAAAACGGGCAAAGGTACATATTTTTTCTATACGCTCAGCTTTTTTTTTCGATTTTTTTTGAAAAAAATCAATCCATTCCAAGAATCCTATTGTATTCTTTCTTAGAATTCAGCACTTCAACAGCTTTCTCAACCATCTTGTCTTCAGCCATCACGACACGATAAAACTTATCGACATTCCACAGATCCTGAGCTATCATCGCCTTGATTCTCAGCTTAATCCACATCTCCGAACGGTCAAACTGCTCATCATCCCATTTCACATCTTTTTCCGAAGCAAGCTTCTTGAAATCGTCCAGCATCGCCTTATCGACATTGAAATTTTTATTGAATTTCTCAAAATCGGGATATTTTTTGTTGAGCTCTTCCCTGTTTTGCAAAACGAAATCGATGCAATAGGAGTTAAACACCGTTTTTCTTATCAAATCGGTCAAAAGTTTTGTCGAATATGAGGTGTCGGCAGGCATGAAAATGTCGGGCATGATGCCTCCGCCGCCGAAAACCGTCCTACCGCTCTTCAGCGTGTAATACCTAAGCGAATCGGCGAATTTGATGCTGTCGGCATGGTAGTATTCGCCGTGTTCCAAACGCTTTGTCATCTCCTTGAAATAGTCTTCCGAGCCCTTGTCATAAGAACGCTGGATGCAACGCCCCGTAGGGGTGTAATAACGCGCCGTGGTAAGGCGGATCTGAGCTCCATCAGGGAGGTTAAAAGGCCTCTGCACCAAGCCTTTTCCGAAGGTACGGCGACCGATGAGCACTCCTCTGTCCCAGTCCTGAATGGCACCCGACACAATCTCGCTGGCCGAAGCACTGCCTTCGTCGACGAGAACCACTAAACGTCCATCGCGGAAACTGCCGTTTTTATCGGTAAAATAATATTGCTTCTCACTCTTCAAACCCTCAGTAAACACTACCGGTTTACCGCTTCCGAGGAACTCATTTCCGAGACCAAAGGCTGTCAGAAGATAACCGCCCGAGTTGCCTCTCAAGTCGAGGATCAGCGACTGCAAACCTTGTTTTTTCAGGTCGTTCAAGGCGTTTTCAAACTCCTCCACCGACTGCTGGGCGAACTTGTCGAGTTTGATGTATCCGATCTTCTTGTCGACCATGAAATAAGTGTTGATGCTGTTCAACGGAATCTTATCTCTAACAACCTCAAAATCAATAAGTTCAGAGTCGTCACCACGTCTTATTCCGAGTTTGACTTTTGTGCCTTTTTTGCCGCGCAGATGGGTGGTCACAAACTCGTTGTTCACCTTCTTTCCGAAGGCGTCTTCCCCATCGATGGTCACGATGCGGTCGCCGGCCATGATGCCGACTTTCTCCGACGGGCCGCCTGGCACTGCCGAGACCACTAAAATGGTGTCGCGAAGTATCTGAAATGTCACGCCTATGCCTTCGAAGTTGCCCACCAGCTCTTCGTTGGCCTTCTGAACGTCTTTGGCGGCGATGTAGGCGCTGTGCGGGTCGAGCGATTTCAGCATCGCGATGATGGCTTCCTCAGTCAGCTTAGCCATGTCGGTGCTGTCGACATAAAAATTCTCGATGAGATACATCGTGGTAGCAAGTTTCTGCGACGTCTCCGCCGGCTTAGCCTGCTTATTCTGCGCCAAGCATAACTGACTGATTATCAGCAATATTACAAATAATATCCTTTTCATGACGGGTGGTTAGCTTCTAACTATTTCAAATGTATTATCGTCATTGATTTTTATGATTGTCGAGGCCTTCGGCTTGACGATGACGTCGTGATAGAGGCTGACGACATAATCGGCCGATTTCTTCATCGTTTCAGAGATGTCGATGAAGTTGGCTGGCGACGGTTCGCCGCTGAGGTTGGCCGAGGTGGAGGTAATAGGGTGACCGAGGCGGCGAATCACCTCCTTGCAGAACTCGTTGGTGGTCACACGGATGCACACGCTGCCGTCGGCAGAGAGGTTTTTAGCCAATCCTTTCGATTCTTTGTATATGATACTCAATGGGTTACAAGCTGCCTTAATCAAGTCGGCGGCTATAGGCGACGGGTTTTTGACGTAGTCCTTCAGGCGTTCGACGGAATCGACCAAGATTATCAGTCCCTTGCCTGCGGGACGATTCTTTATCTTGAAAATCTTGTCGATGGCCTTGGCGTTGGTGGCGTCGCAGCCGATTCCCCAGATGGTGTCGGTCGGATAGATGAAGACTTTGCCTTCTTGGAGCAGCTTCACACAGAGGTCGACTTCTTGTTCAAAAGTATTCATAATCTATCTGTAAGTTCTTTAATATCAATGAAATAGGCGCAGTTAAAATGCTCTTTCGGACATGCTTTATAGCCATGCAAGCCGCACGGACGGCATTTCAGGTTACGGTTCTCCTCAACCACTACCGAGTCTTCCGAGAGCGGACCGAATCCGAAGTCGGCCACCGTCGAGCAGAAGATTGCCGTCGTCGGGGCATTCTGCGAGCTGGCGAGATGCATAGGCGACGAGTCGCACACATAGTTCATCTTCGCATCCTTCATCAGAGCGGCAGATTCAAGGAGATTCAACTGTCCGGCCAGACTCTCGATCTGCTTCTCAGGCACGTTGGCGATGATGCGGTCGCAAAGCGCGATATCGTCTCTTCCGCCAAGGAGATACACCTTCAGATCCTCCGGGACCTGCTGTAAAAACTGCTCCCAACGGTCTTCCGGAAACTGCTTGGTAAACCACAGCGAGCACGGCGCCACGCAGATGTACGGCTCGGCCTTGTAATGCTTCACCTTTTCAAAGATCTCTTCACAAGGATATAACGCCGGGCGCATGGCTTTATTGTCGGTGAGATGCCCGATAAGCCTCTGGTTACGGTCGACTTCATGCACTCCCTTCACCCCTATCTCGTGCTTGATTCTATGAGTGAAGAAACAGCTGAACGGGTTTTTGTTGAATCCCGAGGTCTCCTTCGCCTTGCCGAATGCGGTGATGAAACCTGTGGCGGCATAACGCTGGATGTTGGCAATCAAGTCGTAGCGCTCTTTGCGGATCTGACGCCAAATTGAAAGGAGGTTGCGGTATTTGTGATGTTTCTTGTCCCAAGCATACACCTTATTTATATAGGGATGATTTTCAAAGAGGTTCTCGTAGCCCTTCTTAATCATCATATCTATCTGACTATCAGGGAAATATGCATGTAACTTCTCTGCAACGGCCGTCGCGAGAATCACATCGCCAATGGAAGCAGTCTGGATAACAAGAAATTTCTTCATAATACACAAAAACAAACTACAAAGATACTAAATAATTTTTAATTATGTGTCTATTATTTTTATGCTAAACTTTTAAACTATTAAACTTTTAAACTAATTTCGTATTTTTGCAAAAATTTTCATCACCATGTGGTCGGTAGTTTTTGCTTTGGCAATCGGTGCAGTTTACGCTTCGCTGCTGTATCTTTTCTCGAAGAAATACGGCAGAGGACTGACCGTTTTGCTCTTTGCCCTGCGAACCATTGTCGTCACCACCGTGGTGATGCTTTTCGTCAACCCTTACATCAAGCAGAGAACTTACAAAATCGAACAGCCGATTATAGTTTTGGCTCAAGACAATTCCGAATCTATCATTTTGACCAAAGATTCTGTTTTTTACAAAACGAAATACCCGGAACTGGTTGATTCTCTGGTTGAGGTGTTGGAAAAGGATTACGACGTTGAACGATTATTATTCGGAGCCGTTGTCATTCCGAGCATCGAAGATGCGAGGAACCCCCTATTCACAGAGCAGTACACAAATATAAGCGCCGCCCTCTCCACCATTTCCCGTCAGTTCTACAAAGAGAACGTCGGCGCCGTCCTGCTTCTTTCGGATGGCATCGTAAACCAAGGAGTTAATCCTGAGTTGAGCATCGAAAACTATCCATTCCCAATTTATGCGGTCACGCTCGGCGACACCGTGGCGTATCCCGGCATGACCATCAAGGATGTGCGCTACAACAAGACGGTGCAGGCCAATATGCTGTTTCCGCTTCGCGTGACCGCCAACGCGACCAATTTCAAGGGTTCCGACATGAACGTCATCGTGAAGATGGACGGCGCCGAGGTCGAAAACATCAGTGTTCCCGTGACCTCCAACCGATTCTCGAAAACCTTTGATTTCAATATCGATTCGGGCGATGAGGGAACGAAAAACGTCGAGATAATCGTCGGTGATAAAACGCGCCGTGTTTTCATCAATGTCACCGACAAAAAATACCGCGTCCTTTGCGTCGCCGGCGCGCCGCATCCCGACATCGCCGCAATAAAATCGGCATTGGATGATCATTTTGAATTCGAGGTGCGATACGACGATATCGTTGACGATTGGAATCTATACGATTTAGTTATAGTTCATCAGTTTGCATGGACGCAGCACGCCACGTCCTTACCATCGTTAGTTTTCGTCGGTACTGCCACCGATTTCGACGCGTTCAACGAATCGCAAAAAATCGTTTCGATCAATCGTGGCGCGGCAAACACCAACCTCGACGTAAGAGGCCGATTCAACAATAGTTTCGGATTGTTTACCATCAATTCCGACATCATAAATGAATTAAAATCTTATCCACCGCTGGCTTTGCCGCATTGCGAGATAGCATTCAACGCTCATCACGACGACGTTATATTTATGAATATCATGGATTTGGAAACGCCTAATCCGCTCCTCGCATTTGCCAACGACAATGAAGGCAACAAACACGCTTTCCTTTTTGGAACAGGCTGCTGGCGCTGGAAACTCTACGAATATTTCCATCATCACAACAACGACGGATTCAACGAGCTTTTCAGCAAAACGGTGAAATATCTCCTTACCGAAAAGAATAAAGAACTGACTATCAACCACAAAGAGAGTTATCTGAACACCGAGAACATCAGCATTTCGGCAGAATTACGCAACCCGAGCCGCGAACTGATCAACGAGCCGGATCTGCATATTTCAATTAATAATGCGTACGATTACGTGTTTTCGAAAGGCGAAAACAATTACAACCTGAATATCGGCATGTTGCCCGAAGGCATCTACAACTACCGTGCCCACACCTCGTTTGGAGGCGTCGAATATAACGCCAGCGGCACCTTCACAGTGGAATCGCTCGGCGTGGAAGCCCAAGATCTCACAGCCGACGTCGAACGGATGCGCTCGTTGGCAACGCAGACAGGTGGTCATCATTACTATGTCACTGATATTCAGAAAGTTATAAACGATCTTGAGAATGACGAGCGCATCACTTCCATCGCCCGCGAAGAGACGCGCTACGATGACTTGATAAATCTTAAGTGGTTGTTTTTCAGTGTTTTAGGAATAATAACAATTGAATGGGTGCTGAGGAAGATGTTTGGGGTTTATTAGTTTACATAGTTTAATAGTTTACATAGTTTAGTAGTTTAATAATTAATGGAATTATAAATATTTAAAGATGAAAGTAGCAAATAACACTGTTGTAACGTTGACTTATACGTTGCACAACGACACAAAAGAAGGCGCGGTCATCGACCAGGCCACCAAGGATCATCCGCTCGAAGGCATCTTCGGTCACGGCATGTTTTTACCACGTTTTGAGGAATGTCTGCAAGGCCTCGAGCCAGGCGACACATTCGGTTTCCACCTCACCCCTGCCGAAGGCTACGGCGAGCGCAACGAGGAGATGGTCTACACCGTGAAGAAAGACATGTTTCTCGACGAAAAAGGCAATCTCAGCGAGCATTGCAAAGAAGGCAACACCCTTCAGTTCAACGTCGGCGACGGCAACATAGTGCCGGGAACCATTAAAAAGGTTAGCATTGAAACAGTCGTTATCGACTTCAACCATCAGCTGGCAGGCGTGCCGCTCTATTTCGAAGGCGAGATTCTTGCAGTGCGCGAACTTAAAGAGGAAGACTTCGGCGGAGGCTGCGGTCATTGCAGTGGCAGCTGCGACAGCGGGAGTTGCGACTCCGGCTGTGAAGGGTGCAAATAAAAACAAAAAAAGCTGAGTCGATGACTCAGCTTTTTTTATTCATATCTTCTAACAGATTAGAATGTGTAGAAGAAACCAATTTCAATAGCGGTTGGCTCGTTGACACCAAAACCAATCTCGTTGGTCTTCTGTGTTGCTGTAACACCGTCCTGTTCCTGTTTCACCTTTGTTGTGTTGAAACCGAGTTCAAGGATGTTAAGAGCGCAGTTCATTGAAATGTTGTCGGTGAGCTGATAAGCCATACCTGGGACGATACCGAAGCCGAGTTCAGTTGTCTTTGCACCTTCAACTTCGAGTGATGTGCCATCCTGTTCGAATTTAGCTTTCGGTTTTGCCATTAAGTAAGAAACTCTTGCATCTGCATAGAATTTGAAGTTATCAACTTCTGCGAAAACATAACGGAAGTAAGGAGCGAAACCGATTGTGGTTGTCTTAACTGTCTCTGTAGCAGCTGGATCAACGGTGTAATCCTTCTGAGTAGCTTTGCCAAAACCAAAGCCGAGCTGGAGACCGACGCCCATGTTGTCATTGAACATGAAGCCAGCTTCTGGAGCAAATACGAATGTGAAAGTCTTTGGCTGATCCTGTTCAACTGACATGCCGTTACCTTCAACTTTGTCTTTACCGTTCTGCATGTTCATGCCGAGGCTACCGCCAACGTACAACTGAGCTGATGCGAACATTGTTGCTGCTACGAAAGCAATTGTGATAAATAATTTTTTCATTTTTTGTAATAATTTTAATTACGCCTACTCTTTATGAGATTTTCGGCATCCTCTCTTTTATTAAATTTAAAATTTAAAAATTCAAAATTTAAAATTAAGATTCAAAATTATACTTTCAAATTCATTAATCGTTGCAAAGATATGCATTATATCTATAACTGCGACATTTTTTTATCAACATCAAAAATAGTTATCAACATCAAAAACCGCCGAAACGATTAGAAGTGATAACCTACTCTCAAGACCAGTTCTGATGATTTTAAATTTTTCTTTCCTTTGAACGGCTCGTCATTTGCCACAGCGCCGATCTTTGTTGTACCTGTACCCTCGACCTTTGCACTTCCCAGTGAATAGTAGTCAAGAACAACACTCATGCGATTCCACATCAGCACACCAGCACCGAATTTAAATGCAAATGTTGTTGCCGATTTATAATCAACGGTTTCAGTCACATCATCCATCAAATTGTCGTCATACTTATACTCTTCTTTAAAATCTGAAATGAGTCGGAAGTTTGGACCTGTTGCCGCTTCTGCGTAGAAAGTGAAATTCTTATCGCGATTTGCGGTATAATTGACACCTATATAAAGCGGTATATTCATCACAACAGGTAGTTTGTATGAATACGATGCGCCCGGAGTCTCTTCAATTTCATCTTTCCAATCATCGAAACAGTCTTTAATCTCAGATTTGTTCAAGTTGGCGAAATAATCGCAACCCGCCAAGATTCCGAATCCTTTAGGAAGATGGAATGTAACATCCAGACCGAGACCTCCGCCATATTCGGCATAGCCCTGACGGCCTTCTTCCGATAACATCGCGTAATCACGAGTATCGTAATTCTTTATTCTGTCGCCGGCTCCAAGGTCGCCCATTGGAACAGCACCATTTAAATAGACCGCAAAATCAACTGTTTTTTGACCAAAAGCGATGACGCTTAAAAGCATTAAAAATGTTACAAAAGAAAACCTTTTCATAGTTACGTTTTTTATTATCGTCGCAAAGTTAAACAATATTTTTATACGTTCGACATTTATTTTTCAAAAAATGTCATTTTTTTACACTGTAAACCACTGCCGTCCTTGCTACATTATATATCTTCATGGTAATTTCGTCGCCGTTTTTCTCTGATGGGAAAATTGCGTTTTCATCAATGTTTTCAAAGCCTCCGAAACATTTGGCATCGCTGCTGAAGATAATTTTATAGTCGCCGGTCTGCTTCACCTTTATTTTATAATCGGGCAACGATTTTTGTCCCCAATTAAATACAAAAATCATGTTATTTCGTTCAAAGACAATGGTTTTATTGTCTTCGTCGGCCTCCAGAAGCCATGCCGGAGCGGCCTGCATCACCTTAGTTTTTTTCACAAAATCGAGCATAGCCTTGTCGAAATCGCCCAGCCAATGGTACTTCAGGTAGTCGGCATCAGCCAGTGACCACTGACGCTTGGCGTATTTATAGCTCCAGTTGTTGTCATATCTTGGAAAATCAATCCACTCGGGATGGCCGAACTCGTTGCCCATGAAGTTGAGCCAAGCGTCACCGCCGAGGCAGATGGTGAAGAAGCGTATCATCTTATGCAGCGCTATCCCCCTGTCGATGATGAGGTTGTCCTGGTTTTTGGCCATAGCCGTGTACATCTCCTTGTCCATGAGACGGAAAGCGAGGGTTTTATCGCCCACCAGCGCCTGGTCGTGAGACTCAGCATAGGCTATGGTTTTCACATCTTGCAGACGGTTTGTCATGGTGAAGAAGAACTCATGCATGTTCCACTGCTCGTCAGACTGATCCTTCAGCACTTTTATCCAGAAATCGGGCAAGCCCATGCCGAGGCGGTAGTCGAAGCCTATTCCGCCGTCCTCGATCTTAGCGCAGATTCCAGGCATCCCGCTCACATCTTCGGCTATTGTAACATTTTGATTATCAATATCATGCGTCAGTTTATTAGCCAACTGCAGATATGTCACAGCATCATTATCAATATTATCGCCGAAATATTTCCAAGGATCGTCGAAAGTCTCGCCGATGCCATGGTTTTTATAAAACATCGAAGTCACGCCATCGAAGCGGTAGCCGTCGAAATGATATTCCTTAAGCCAGAATCGCACGTTCGAGAGAAGCAGCTGCAGCGTCTCGGTCTTGCCGTAGTTAAACAACTTTGAATCCCACTGAGGATGAATACCTTCTTGTCCGGGCTTAAGATATTGATATTCAGTGCCATCGAAGAGATTTATACCTTCGCGGACATTTTTCACGGTATGCGAATGCACGAGGTCCATGATAACCAGCAGACCCATGCCATGTGCCGTATCCACAAGCTTTTTCAGCTCTTCGGGCGTACCGAAACGCGAACTGGCGGCGAAAAAGTTCGACACATGATAGCCAAACGAGCCGTAGTAAGGATGCTCGGCTATTGCCATAAGCTGCACAGCGTTGTAACCATCTGCTTTGACGCGAGGTAACACATTGGCAATGAACTCGTTATACCTTCCAACCTCTTCTTTCTCTTGTGCCATGCCGACATGCGACTCATAAATCAGCAAAGGTTCATCTTTCAGCTTAGGCGTTTTATTTTCAAAGACATACGGCTTATCAGGATTCCAAAACTGGGCCGAGAAATCCTTTGTTTTCTCATCCTGTACCACTCTCGTGATGTAAACCGGAATTCTCTCCTGCTCGCCTATGCTCGACTGCACAAGCGCTTTCAGCTGACTGCCATGCACGAGTTTGTCTTTATACAAGACATCGGAAAGAAAAATCTCCCAGATGCCGTTGCCAACGTTTTCCAACGGATTCGCATAGCGGTTCCAACCGTTGAAGTCACCATACAACGAAAGATAATGCGCAGCCGGGGCCCATTCGCGATACCACCAGCCATGACGGATATTGTCGTAATGAAAACCGAAGAACTCATAGGCCGAGGCGAAATTATTCAGGTTACCGTATTGATTTTCAATGGCTTTCAAACGGTTTTGATAACGCTCGAAACGGTTTTTAACTTCGTCTGCCACGGGATTCAGCCAACTGTCATTATCTACGATTTTCATAATTCAAGGATTTTATATTCTCCAGGTTTTAATTCAATATTATATTTTTCAGCACAACCGCCGATTAGTTGTCGGGCGTCGTATGGAATTGCAACAGTCACTATTCTTTCTTCTTTAAGATTGAAATTGATGACTATCAACAACTTATCATCGTCATGATAACGCAAAAACGCGTAAACATATTGCGGATCGAAATTGTTGTACCATGGATTAGCCCACATCAGATCGTAAAATCCGCCCTGCAGGATGGCAGGATGGGATTCGCGAAAATGCAATAATTGTTTATACCAATCATATATGCGGGCGAATGATGATTCGCCCCTACGTTCTATTGACGGCATGTACGTGTAATCAAAGATTGAGGTTTTGCCATTATCTGACGATACCGCATCTTCACCATATTCCTGACCGTTGTAAATCATAAACGGGCCGCGGTTCATAAGGGCCGACAATGCCACAAAAGGATACGCATTTTCGGGTTTCTGCATGAAAAATCGTGACGCTAGACGCATCTCATCATGGTTTTCCATGAATCGTAACATATTGTCATCCAATCCGTTAAGATTTTTCCACACATCCGAGATGCTGTCGGCACGCTGACCGTAGCGGTAGATACTCTCCAAAGTGTTGTACAGCCCGACCTTATCGTAAAGATAATCGAAACCGGCATCCACAAAACTCTGATACAGATTCGGCTGGTAAATCTCCGCTATCATAGTGACACTAAATGACTTACGCAGCTCAGCGACAGCCCACTGCCAAAACTCCACAGGCACCATCTCGGCCATGTCGACACGGAACCCGTTGACGCCTTTGCCACACCAAAACTGCATGATTTTCAGCATCTTATGCCAAGTATCACGGTTGGTGTAATTCAACTTCACGGTATCATACCAGTCGTTCAACGATGGCGCAGGCGAAAAAACGTCATTGCCTGTGGCTTTTGCAGGAAACTCATAGTAATCGCTGGCATTATCAGTCGGAGCAACAAACTTCTGATTTTCTAAAATATAGAAATTCTCATCCGTAAAATCGCCTTTATATTCTCTTGCCAGATGATTTGGAACGAAGTCGATAATCACCTTAAGTCCATGATTATGAATACGTTCGACAGTCTGCTCAAACTCTTCCATCCTATTCTCGTCGTTGTCGGCCAGATCAGGGTCGATGTCGTAGTAATCGACAATGGCGTAAGGCGAGCCGGCTTCTCCCTTGGTCACGGCCGGATTGGTGTCACGCCAGCCCGAGTGACGTATCACGCCCGTCAGCCATATATGACTGACGCTCAGCGACTTAATCCTTTCAAGCTCATCATCATTGATGTCGCTGAAAGTGCCGCAGCGCTTGGTTGGCGTCGCACCGTAGACCCTTGGAAAAAGCTGATATATTATCATTTTTCAATCAAATCGAGCATAAAAGCGTATTCCATCGCCACCTCGTGGTAAGGCTCAAACCTCCCCGACGCTCCGCCATGACCGAAGTCCATCTCTGTCCTTAAATAAAGCGGGTTTTTGTCGGTCTTGAGTTCTCTTAACTTAGCCACCCATTTCGCCGGCTCCCAATACTGCACCTGACTGTCGTGAAGCCCAGTAGTTACAAGCATTGCAGGATAATCCTTCGCCTCCACGTTGTCGTAAGGTGAATACGACAGCATATAATCGTAATACTTCTTCTCGTTCGGATTTCCCCACTCATCGTATTCGCCCGTGGTGAGCGGAATTGTGTCGTCCAACATGGTCGTCACCACGTCGACAAAAGGCACCTGCGCAATGATGCCTCTGAACAGCTGCGGAGCCATGTTTGCCACCGCTCCCACCAACAGTCCGCCGGCGCTTCCACCCATGGCGAACATCTTCTTACTATTCGTAAACCCTTGTTTTACAAGATATTCCGCGCAAGCGATGAAATCGGTAAACGTGTTTTTCTTCTTCAAAAGCTTGCCGTCTTCGTACCACCAGCGGCCGAGATCCTCACCTCCTCTGATATGCGCAATGGCCCAAACAAAACCTCTGTCGAGCATGCTGAGACGCGCCGTCGAGAAATAGGCGTCAACACTGTTGCCATACGAGCCGTAGCCAAATAATACCAATGGATTGTCGCCGTTTTTCAACAGTCCTTTCTTGTAAACCAATGAAATCGGCACCTGAACACCGTCTTTGGCAGGTGCGTAAAGCCTTTCCGTGACATAATCCGATGGCTCGAAACCGCCAACAATCTCTTGACGTTTCAAAAGTTCGACAGTCTTGGCTTTCATGTCGTACTGATAGACCGAAGCCGGCGTCGTCATCGAAGTGTAGATATATCTCAACAGATGCGTGTCAAACTCAGGATTTGCTGAGGTTTCGACAGTATATGTCGGCTCGCCGAAGTTGATGTAATAGTCGGTCTTGCCGTCCCACGACATTACCCGCAGGTTGACAAGTCCTTTCGAGCGTTCCTCCACAACCATAAACTCCGAAAACAGGTCAAAATCCTCAATCAGAACGTCGTCACGATGCGGCAGAACCTCTTCCCAATGCTCCTTTTCAGTAGCGTTTACTGGTGTTCGCATCAGTTTGTAGTTCTTCGCGCCGTCGGCATTCGTCAGGATATAGAAATAATCGCCGTAATGACCTACGCCGTAGAGCAGGTCGTGCTGACGTTTGTTCACGATTTTAAACTCATCTATCGGATGGTCGGCATCGATAAAACGCACCTCGGAAGTAAGGGTGCTTTCGGAAATTATTACAATATATCTCTCTGATTTTGTTTTACTTACGAAAGAAACAAATGTCGGATCATCTTCAAAATAAACCTCTACATCGTCTTTTGGATCGGTGCCCAGCTCATGGCGCATGATGTGGCACGGCCGCAGCGACTCATCCTTCACGGAATAGAAAATCGTCTTGTTGTCGTTGGCCCAAACCATGTTGCCAGAGGTATTTTGAATGACCTCTGAAAACATCTTGCCTGTCGCTATCTCTTTGAAAAAAATCTGGTACTGGCGACGACTCACGGTGTCGATGCTGTAGGCTATCAACTCGTTATTCGGGCTAATGCTGTAGCCGCCCACGTCGAAGAAGGTGTAGCCTTTCGACATCTGGTAGCCATCCAATAAGACCTGCTCATCAGTAGGAGGTTCCTCGCTCGGCTTCGCCTCGCTCGGAATGACAACGGGTTTACGGCAGTATAGCGGATACTCCATTCCCTCCTCAAATCGCGTGTAATACCAGTAGCCGTGGTGTTTCACCGGAACCGACATGTCGTCTTGCTTGATGCGTCCCACTATCTCGTCGAACAGCTGTTTCTGCAGCGGCTCGGTGTGTTTCATCATCGCTTCCTGATAGGCGTTCTCGGCCTTCAGATATTCCAAAACCTCAGGATTTTCGCGCTGGTTGAGCCAATAGTAGTTGTCCACACGAGTATGACCGTGTATTGTCATCTCGTGTGGTATCTTTTTTAAAGAAGGCTCTATCATATTTAGAATGTTAAAGTCAAGCCCAAGCTCGGCATCAGCGGCAGCTGATAGATGTTTTCGCTTGTGATGATATCAACATAGAAGATGTTGTCTCTGTTGTAAACATTAGTTACGCTGAAGTCGGCTTCAAGCACGATATTATCTGTAAACCAGAACTTACGTTTCACGTCGAGGTCGAGGCGGTGGTACCACGGCAGCTGTCCTTTGTTGAGGTCGCCGTAGATGATGCCGAGGTCGCCGCTGTCCTGGATGATGCTCATTCCCATGTTATTAAACTGGTAATGCTCGTAGAATCCGCTGACCTGGGTGAACGGGAAGCCTGAGCCCACGTTCCAACGACCGCTGAACTCCCACTGTTTGCGTGCGCCGCCGGTGTAAGTCACGATAAGGTTGACATTATGACGACGGTCGTAGTGGGTGCGGTAGTTGATCATCTCATGCTCGGCATTCTCGTAGTTTTTATTGACGTAAGCCAACGAATAGGCTGCCCAGAAATACCATCTCAGGAACTCGTATTTCACTGACACGTCGACGCCGTAGGCATGACCGTTTTCAAGCATGAAGTCGCGCCATTCGACCTCCGAAGCGTACGACGGATGGTTGCTTTCCGAGTAGATCTGGTTACGGTTCATGTTGGTCAGCTGGCGGAAATCCTTGTAATAGCCTTCAACGTTAAGGGTGATGTTGTCGAACACGTCGAACTCGGTTCCCACGATATAATGGTTAGCTTTCTGAAGCTTTGTCTTCACTTCTTTTCCGTTGAATTTCTTAGGGATGTTATCTTGTCCTGAGAGGAATCCGTAGAAGAGGTTCACCACGTCGCGGTCGCTGTTGGCTGCGATGAGGTTCTGTGAGTACATACCTGCTGCCGCTTTGAGACGGAACCAGTCGGTGACATTGTATTTTATTGCGAGACGCGGCTCAGGTGATATCTCCGCCAAGGAGGCGTACCACTGAATACGCATGCTCGGCTCGATGATGAGTTTGTCGAGCTGCCATTTGTACTTGACGAAAGCGCCAAGCTCGGTAGTGTTTTCCGTCTGGTTGAGCCTGATGCCGTTCGACTTGGTGTAGTCGAACACTGTCTTGAACCCGAGGAGCTCGATACCGTATTTCAAGGTGTTTTTGCCAAGGAAATATGAGAATGTGAAGCCTGCGTTGAAGCCGTCGATAGAGCTCGAACGGCCAGGGTTGTTCTCTTCCGAAAGATTTGCGTCGTATTTCGAATATGCCACGTTACCTTCGATGAGAACCGGCGATTTTCCTGGGATAAGCACGAAGTTGGAGCCTCCGCCGTACGACTTCCAGCTGAAGTCGGAGATAGCCTTGTAGTTGTTCACCTGGTCGTTGAAGCTGAAGCCGAAGAAGTTGATTTTACTGCCGTTTTGGGCGTTCAACGACACTTTTCCGTAGACATCCTGGAAGTTATAAGGCAAAATCTCGCCGTTCAGGATTCCGCTGTATATCGACTGACTGGTCTGCTCGAGATATGAGTTCTTTGCCGACACTATAAACGAGATGCTCATATCCTCGTCGGTCTTTGCCTTCTTGAGCGGACCTTCCACCATCACCTTGGCACCGAAGGTCGAGCCTCCGATCTTACCAGAGATGCGTTTTTTGTTACCGTCGCGGGTGGTGATATCCATTATTGATGACACTCTGCCGCCATATTCTGCGCCGAAGCCTCCGGTATAAACCTCAGCATTTCTGATGATATCGGTGTCGAACACTGAGAACAAACCTATGCTGTGGAACGGGTTATAGACTATCATTCCGTCGAGGAGCACCTTGTTCTGAATCGGCGAGCCACCACGGATGTAGAGCTGACCGCCCTGGTCACCGGTGAACACCACACCAGGGATGACCTGCAGATACTGTGCCAAGTCGGCCTGACCGCCCACCGAAGGGATCTTGGTGATGGTCTTAGGGGTGATATACACGACAGAGGTCTTGGTTTCGGTCTTCGCCTCGATCTTGTCGGCGCTGATGCTCACTGCCGCAAGCTGGATTGAAGCCTCCTCTATGCTGAATTTCTTGGTTATAATCTGATTTCCCTTAACCGAAACATTCTCCGCGATGGTGTCGTAACCCACCGAGGTCACCATGAGTGTATATGTGCCGTCGGGGATACGTGTGATGCTGAAATATCCGTTGATGTCGGTGGTAGAGCCATGAGTGGTGCCCTTCAAAAACACGTTGGCGAACATCACGGGCTCACCGTTCGACTTTTCATAAACGAAACCTTTTATGGAGTTGTCACCTTGTGCGTATGCTAAAACACTGGTAATCAAAAAGAAAGCCAGCAAAAAAAATTGCTTTGTTGTTCTCGTAATCATCTTCATTATCGAGCAGTTTTAAATAGTGTCATTAAAAACGTGCAAAGATAATGAATTTTTTATTACCGACCAACTTTTTTTCTTAAGAATTTACGCTTCTTTGGCTTGTTTTATCAATTCAAGTTCCTTTTCGGAAAAATGATTTGGCAGAACTATCTGTATTTTCAGCAGAAGAGCGCCTGCTCCTTCCTTGCCGTAATGAGGCATTCCGAGGCCTTTCAGACGAAGCATGCTGTTGTTTTGCGTCTGCGCCTTTATCGGCACGCTGACGTTGCCCTTCATGGTGTCGATTTCAATCTTTCCGCCAAGGATGGCAGTGTAGACATCGATGTTGACGGTCCTGATGAGGTCGTCGCCATCGCGTTGATACACAGGGTCTTGCAAGATATTAATCTTCATAAGAAGGTCGCCGTTCTCGCCCCCGTTCACACCACGGCCGCCCTTGCCCTTGACTCTCAGTGTCTGTCCCGACTTCACACCGGGTTTGATGCTTATCTTGATGGTCTCGCTCCCCACATTGATGATTCTCTGTGAGCCAGCATAGGCCTCACGCAGCGTCAGATCTATCGACGCCGTGAGGTCTTGGCCTTTCATCGCCCGGGTGCGAGAACGGCGACCGCCACCGAAGCCTTCGATGTTGCTGAAATCGAAGCCTCCACCATTACCTCCGAAAAACATGTCGAAGAAATCGGAGAAACCGCTGCCTCCGAAGCCCTGGAATCCCTCAAAGCCTTGGAACCCCTGACCTCCGTAGTTCATGTTCTCATACTGCTTCCAGTTGGCGCCGAGCTCGTCGTATTTCTTACGCGACTCCTCGTTGCCGAGCACCTGATAAGCCTCCGAGATCTCCTTGAACTTCTCCTCAGCCGCCTTGTCGCCCGGGTTTTTATCCGGATGATACTTCACGGCGAGCTTACGATACGCCTTTTTGATCTCGTCCTGTTTTGCAGAACGGTCAACGCCTAAAACCTTATAATAATCTTTATATTCCATAGTTTTTCCTCCTATTTTTCAAATTTTGCCAAATGCGAATGAGGGACAGACGCGAATCTGTCCCTACGGAAATAATTATATATTGTTTTTATTTAGAAGTCGACGCCATCATCGTCATCATCATCAAGATATGACGAGATGATTTCGACTGTTTTGCCGCCTTTCCCCTCTTCAATTCTGTTCTGATATGCCATGATGCCTAGCGCCACGAGCGACAATGCCAAGGCCGTTTTCACCCATTTGTTTATTGGCATGATGCATATTCCTATGATTATCAGCAAGATAGGCCATAAGTCAATCAAAACATCCCAATCCAAATCAACATCGAAGAATGTCACGCAAAGTGCTATGATACCTATGACTATGAGGACCATGCCATTGCCGAAGCCTACGTTTTTATTGTTTTCGTTATTGTCCATTGTTATTGTTTTTAAAAGAGTTAGCAAGAATTACAGCACCAATGATGATAAGGATCATCGGCCACAGTTTCCACACCCATGCCACATACAGGAAGTTGTCGGCCAGCGCCACCAAACCGATGAAAATCAGTATCAAGCTGGCAATCAGGGCTCCGTTGCCCGATTTCTTCTCTTCCCTTTCGTCCTTCGGCGTTATGTCGATGGGCTCATCCTTTTTATATCCGGTATCACCTTGCCCCAACAGATGTTCTTCAGGCACCACGATCCAGAGGATGATATACATCCAGAAGCCGAAGCCGCCACCGATCATTGCCACCACGAAAAGCACTCGCATCAGGGTGACGTCGATGTTGAAGTAGTTAGCCAATCCTGCGCAAACACCAGCGATCATTTTATTGGTGCGGGCACGTTCAAGTTTTTTTGCGTTGTTTTCCATATCTTAAAAAATGTTACAATTAAACTCCATCAAATATCATACCAAATTGATGATTTTTCGTACTTATAACGAAAAAAAGTGGATTTTGCTGCATCAAATTGTAAAAAATGACAAAATGTCAATTATTCCTTGCCAAAACGTTTGTAGTAGGCAGGACGTTTCTCCTCAGGGATATCTTTGAGCATCATGTCGAGCTCTTCCTTCGGATAGTCGGCAAAGTTAAGCAGAAGAAGTCCGTCGAGGGTGTCGTTGAAGTCAGGGTCGACGTTGAAACACAAGAACTTAGAGTTGATCTTGAGATATTTCTTAAACAGCGTAGGCATGCGGTAGTCACCGTTGCTGAGCTTCATAAGGTAGCGGTCGAACTTGTCGACGGTTTCCATATTCTTTTCCATCAAAACCTGAATGTCACACTTGTTGAAGTTAGGCACAAATGGGGTTTTAGGATGGAACAGCTGCGATATCTCCTCGTTGGTATGCTTCGTTGTGACGTAGTAAACCATGAGACTCTGGTAGAACTTCGGGTACCAGCTGCTGATGCTGACAGGTCCGATGAAGTAGTTCATCTTCGGGTAACGCATGATGGTTTCCATCAGTCCTTTCAGGAGAAGCAGAAGCGGAAGGATGTCTTTCTGGTAGTCGACCGACACGAACGAACGGCCGAGCTCTATCGTCTCTTTCAGATAAGGCTCGAATTTCGGGTCGATATTAAACAGCGAGTCGACGTAGAAGCCGCGTGCGCCGTAGTTTTCATAAATCTCATCTCCAATACCGATACGGTAGCCGCCAGCTATGGTCTGCTCCTTGGTATCCCAGAGGATGAGGTGCTTGTAATATGTATCGTAGTTGTCGGTGTCGATGCTCTTTCCGGTGCCTTCTCCCACTGCGCGGAATGCCTCTTCACGACGACGGCCCATCTCGTGCATCACATGCGGAATCTTGTCATAATCGGCGAGATAGCACTCGAAGTCGGCAGTGGTAAACAACAGCGATTTCTTGCGGATGGCACGGAGCTCGCGGGCAAGGTCCGACGGACGGAACGGCGGGTCGATAGGATCGCTGACGCGTGAACGGAACTTCTTGGTCTCCTGCGAGATATTGGCCTGCAAGGCGTAGCTGCGGTTTTTGAGATATGCCGCGAGAGCTTCAGGAGTCTCATATTGAGCCACCTCCGACTGAAGAATCGGCTTACCTATCTTGATGATAATCTTTTTGTTACGCTTGTTGAGCAACTCCTTCACGAGGCGGAAGGTGCCAAGAATAGGATGTATCCTCGTCAGGAAGTAGAACTTATGCGAGTTATTGCCGTCGAAATACACAGGAATCACAGGCACATTGGTCTTCTGCACGAGCTTGGCTATCGACGGCGACCATGCGATATCCTCTGGGAAGCTATGTCCGTGATAGCGAGCCACCTCGCCTGCCGGGAACACGCCCAAACCATGACCTTCCTTGAGCTGATTCAACGAAGCCCTGATGCCGCCGTTACTTCCCGCCAGCTCCTTATTATTTTCAAAAGGATTGACTGAGAAGAACACATCTTTAAGATTCGGAATGAATCCAAGGACGAAATTCGCCATGATCTTAAAGTCGGGACGCACTTTCGCGATAGCGTTGTAAAGGATGATTCCTTCGATAGCTCCGAACGGATGGTTGCAAACGAGCATGAAAGGACCTTCCTTCGGGATGCAGTTGAGCTCATTCTCATTTACGTCATAAGTGATGTTATAACGCATGAGCATGTCGTCGGTAAACGGCAGATTCTCGAGGTCGGCTGATGGTGAATACAAGCGGTTAATCTTCCGGAAGCCCAAGATATTCAAGCCAAGAGCTACGAGTGGCTTGGTCAGTTTGCTCCACTTGAAGTATCTGATGATATCGTCGCTTGTAATAAGTTTTTTCATTACTCGTTTTTAAACTTGCAAATATACAACATTTTTCAATACGTACAACAAAATAATTTTTATTTAAATCTCTAAAAAGGCATTGCCATATGAAAATTTTTTCATAAATTTGCCGAATTCTAGAGAACAACAATATTAAAATTTAAAATACATGAAGAAAATCTTATTACTTGGTGATGAGGCCATTGCACAGGGCTTTATTGATGCCGGAGGCAGTGCCATCAACAGTTATCCGGGCACTCCTTCTACACAGATTACGGAGTATGTCATAAACTCTAAACAGGCCAAGGAACAGGGCGTTATCGCCAACTGGTGCGCCAACGAGAAGACAGCTCTTGAAGCTTCGTTAGGTGTGGCTTATGCCGGAAAACGCGCCATGACATGTATGAAGCATGTCGGTCTTAACGTGTGCGGCGACCCGTTTATGAATGCCGCCATCATTGGAACTAAAGGCGTTCTGGTAGTTGTTGCCGACGACCCGAGCATGTTCTCATCGCAGGATGAGCAAGACAGCCGCTTCTACGGTCACTGGGCTATGATACCGATGTTGGAGCCTTCAAACCAGCAAGAGGCGTACGACATGGTACATTATGGTTTTGAGTTGAGCGAAAAGCTTGGCACTCCGGTGCTTTACCGCATCCCTACCCGTCTGGCACACAGCCGCGCAGGTGTTGAACTGAGACCGGCACGCAAGCAGAACGAGCTCACCGAGCCAGCCGACGCAAAGTCGTTCGTGCTCCTTCCTGCCAACGCAAAACGCCTTTACAGACAGCTGATCGACAAACAGCCGACATTTACAAAAATGTCTGAAGAGTCTGGCTACAACAAATTCATTGAAGGCACCGACAAGAAGATAGGCATCATCACTACAGGTATTGCATACAACTATCTTATGGAAAACTTCCCTAACGGGAAATGCCCATATCCAGTGGTGAAGATCACACAATATCCGTTGCCATACAACATGATCAACAAGCTTTATGACGAATGCGATGAGATTCTCGTCCTCGAAGACGGACAGCCATTCGTTGAGGAGCAGGTTAAAGGTTTCCTCGGCAAAGGAAAGAAAGTGAGAGGCCGTCTTGACGAGACCATCCGCCGCGACGGAGAACTCAACGCCGAGAAAGTTGCTAAAGCATTAGGTTTGAAGGCTGAAGCAACATTAGCTGTGCCGGAAGTCGTGACCAACCGCCCTCCAGCGCTCTGCCAGGGTTGCCCGCACGTCGACAGCTACACAGCTTTGAACGAGGTGATGGCAAAACATAAGGGTGGCAAGGTATTTGGCGACATCGGCTGCTATACTTTGGGCTTCAATATGGGCGCCATCAACACAACCGTTTGCATGGGTGCTTCCATCACCATGGCAAAGGGAGCAAGCGAGGTGGGTATCTTCCCGAGCGTGGCAGTCATCGGTGACGGCACCTTCGGTCACAGCGGCTTGACAGGTCTCATGGACTGCGTCAACGAGAAAGCTAACGTCGTCGTCATGATTCTCGACAATGACATCACCGCAATGACAGGTGGTCAGCCATCGTCGGCACACAACAAGATCCGCCGCATCTGCGAAGGTCTCGGTGTAGAGCCTGAGCATATCCGCGACATCATCCCGTTGCCGAAGAACCACGAGGAGAACGTCAGAATCATCGAAGAAGAGGTCAACTATAACGGTGTGTCGGTCATCATCCCTCACCGCACCTGCATCGTCGAGTTGAAGAAACATTTAAAGAAATAAATGTTTGAATTTTGAATTTTAAATTTTAAATCCAGAAAAATATGAAAAAAGATATCGTTTTGTGTGGTGTTGGTGGTGACGGCATAGTGTCGGTTGCCAAAATCATCTCAGATGCTGCCCTCAACATGGGTATGAACCTGAAACAATCGGAAATACACGGCATGTCGCAGCGCGGCGGCTCGGTGTTCTCGCATCTGCGTTTGTCAAGCGAGCCAATCTTCGCTGATGTCATCCCTGAAGGCAAGGCCGACATTATCCTTTCGAGCGAGCCTATGGAAGCCCTGCGTTATCTGCCATGGCTCAGCAAGGAAGGCTGGGTTATTACCAACTCCGACCCGTTCATCAATATTAACAACTACCCTGACATCGAGAAGGTGCATGCCGAGTTAAAAAAACTCAAACATGTAGTGATGTTCGACGCCAACGAGGTGGCAAAACAGCTCAAGGCACGTTCCAACATGGTGCTTCTCGGAGCGACCATCCCATATCTCGGCATCGAGATGGCTAAGGTGGAAGAGGCCATCGCTCACATCTTCGGCAAGAAAGGCCAGGATGTGGTTGACCTTAACATCAAGGCAGTGAAAGCGGGATACGCTGAAGCAACAAAATGAAATAGGGACGCACCGCGTGCGTCCCTATTTGTGAAAACAAAAAAAACATGAAAAGAATCACACCATTATTGATTTTATTGATGTTTTTGGTTTCGTGCGGTTGCAGAAACGAGGAGACATCAGGTAAAAAGACAAAGAAACAGGCTGAACCGCAGTATCTGTATGGCATCTGCATCGATTCGCTCGACGTATTGGAAGGCCAAGTGCAGAAAAACGAATTTCTGGCCAACATCTTGCAAAAAGAAGGTGTGAGTTATGGTACCGTCAACTATATAGACAGGAACCACCGCGGTGTTTTCGACGTGCGAAAAATCAAAGTCGGCAACAAATACACGTTTTTGCTGACGCGCGACAGCATCCCGACGGCGAAATACTGGATTTATGAAATCGACAGGACAAACTACGCCGTTTTTCAGCTGACCGATTCATTATCAGCATGGAGGGGTGAGAAAGAAGTCATCACGAAAGTCGAACACGTGGGCGTGGAAATCAAGTCGAGCCTGTGGAACGCCATGAGAGAGGCGGGCTGCGACGCCAGTCTGATACTCGAACTGTCCGACATCTACGCTTGGACCATCGACTTCTTCGGCATCCAGGCCGGCGACTCATGCAAGGTTATCTATGAAGAAAAATATATCGTGCACGATACAATTCCTTTTGGTATCGGTAACGTGCTGGCGGCTTATTTCAAGAGCGGCGGCGACAGCAAATATGCTTTCAGCTATGAACAAGACGGGCGCAAGGAATATTTCGACGAGAAAGGTGAGAACTTACGCAAGGCTTTCCTGAAGGCTCCGTTGAACTACCGTCGCATCAGCTCCACCTTCTCGGAGGCGAGGATGCATCCGGTGCATAAGATCGTTCGTCCGCATCATGGTGTCGACTATGCTGCTCCAAGCGGGACACCGGTGCAATCGATTGGTGACGGCACCGTCATCGCGAAAGGCTGGGACAACAAAGGCGGCGGCAACTACCTGAAAATCAAACACAACAGCACTTATACCACCACTTACATGCACCTCAAAGGCTTCGCCAAGGGCATTGCTCAGGGTACGAAGGTGAAACAAGGCCAAACGATAGGATATGTAGGAATGACGGGCACTGCCACGGGACCGCATCTCGACTTCCGTCTGCAGAAAAACGGCACCTACATCGATCCGCTGAAGTTCAAATCACCGAGTGCCGACCCTGTAAAAAAAGAGAACCTCGACCAGTACAAGGCTGACATCGAGGTCCTGATGAAGATTCTGAGAGAACATTAGTTCTTATTCCTCTTCCTTAATATCTTTTTTCTTAAGTCGAATTTTACTCAGCGGGCTGTCAGGCCGCGTGATTTTGAACAGTTTACGCCTCATAAACAGCGGGTTACGCATAATGTACGACTTAAAGTGGCGCTCGCTCTTCTCGGGGTAGATGTCTTTCACCGCCACGAGGATACCCGTCTCATCTGTCTCGCCGAAAGCATGATTGTAGGCGGTACCGAATGAGCGCATGGTCGACGACAGGTTCATGTAGGCGTTGACGAGTGGCGGTACATACGAGCCGAGCTCGCGCACCGAACGTTGTAGAATCTGGTAGTCTTCCTTATAGTTGCGGCCGGTAAACAGCTCGTGGAGCTTGTTGTAGTCGGTCTCGATGAGGAGCGGCTCGTTTGGCCACACCAGTCCGTCTTTATCAGGAAAATGTTTCTGATAGAAATAAAGAATCATGTCCTTGGCCTGACGGTTCATGTGCGGATACATGGTGATCTTGCCGAAATAATATTTCGTGTTGCGAATCTCCATCGCCAGCGTGGCAAGGCCATCCCAGAGGTTATCGAGCGAATACATGCCTTTGCGTATGTCGGCGCTCGGCTGATAGGCCGGCTGCACAAACGAGCGTCCCAGCTCGAGGGTGTAAGGCAGGTATTTATTGATGAAAGTATCAGTAAAATGGAACAGTTCGGCTGTCGGGGTATAGAGTGCGCCGTCGACCGAATGGAACATGTTGCTGCCATGGATGAAACGGTAGCCGCCCACTATCTCCTCCTCCACCGGGTCCCAGACGATGAGCTGCTTGAAGCAATATGGTTCCGGCAGAAGGTCAAACTCGTCGATATCGAGGGGTTTGCCGGTGCCGCCGCCTTCTGTGGCGAACGACAGCTCACGCAGACGGCCTATCTCCTGCATGATGTTTGGTGACAGCGCCGCCGTGGTGATGTAAATCTCTTTATTGCCGTGGTTGGTGTGACGGAGAAAATGTTTTCTCTTCAGCTCTTTCTTGATAAGCTCGCGAGGTACCGGAGGGATGATATACGATAAGTCCATGATTCTCAATATTTTACGTTATTTTATATTATAAATCTGGTCGTGCAGACGCTGTGCCCATTCTATCGCCGGCGTGCCGTCGTCGAGGGTCTGCCACGGGATGGGCTCGCCCACCGTCATGCGGAAGGTCTTGCCTCGTTGTGCGAACATCTCGCCAGGCAGCAGTGCCATCTCGAAGTTGAACTTGATGCCCAGTCGTTTGCGCCAGTTGGCGATGCTGTAGAAACGGCGGCGGTTGCGGGCCTCGATATGCACCGGGATGAGGTCGCGCTGATGCTGTATGGCTTTCTTTATCACCGTGGTTTTCCACTCGAGGTCGGTGATTTTGCCTTTGATGCGGCGTGAGCACAGTCCGGCCGGGAAATACAGCAAGACGTTACGGCCCGCAAACGCCGCGTTTATTCCGCTGGCGGTGTTACGGTTGCCATGCACCTTGTCGATAGGCACAAACACTGGCTTCAGCTGGTCGATATACATCAGGAAGTCGTTGACCGGGAAGAGGATGTCTTCGCGCACCGCGCCCACGGCGGCGATGAGTGCCATGCCGTCGGGACCGCCCAGCGGATGGTTGGCGATGATGATAGGATTGCCTTCCTTAGGGATACGCTCGGAGTTGACCAGCTCGACGGTGATGTTGAGATGATCCATCACGGCCTTGGCAAACTCCACTCCTTCCTTATCGCCGCAAGCGTCGAGGGTGTCGTTGATATCTTTGACATGCAGCAGACGGTTGAGCAGTCGCACTATCCAGCGCCGCGGCTTGATGCCTTTCGATGCCAGCACCTTGGTAAGGTCGATATGGTTTATCTTTTTCTCTTCCATCTGAAAATCTTAGCGTTTGCGGAACCTCTCAGTCTGGTCTATCAGCTCGCCGTCGACCACCTTGTAGTAACGCTGGTTGGTGTCGGCCGACTTCAGTCCGCCTTTCTCTTCAAGATACGGACCAAACTTCAAATAATCAAAGTCGCTGATATTCAGTGGCTTATCATATCTGCCAGAATACCAAGCGACTTTTAGGTTCAATGAATGTTTGATATAATGTGCGAGTGCTTCGACCTCGTTTTTCGAGGCGTCACCACCCATGATAAGCACGCAGGTGATGTCGCCTCTGTATATCTCAACGAGTCTTTTGAGTTCATCTTCCGAGAGTTGCTCGCCTATATCCTCCCAGAGATGTTTACTATGGCAGTCGGGACAGTGATTCGGGCAGTTGGTGATGTTTATTGCCAGACTCACTTCATCAGGTACTTCCTGAAAGACGACGTCATAGTTGTAGTATTTCAACATTGTTTCTTTGACCTAAAATTTGGCATAGAAACGTTTGCCTGCTTCCACCTGACGTGCCTGTGAGAAGTTGCTGACGCGTTTCATGTAGCCGATGACGCGTGTGAGGTAGTCGAGGTTCTCGCTGCCGCACTTAGGGCACTTCTTGAGGTAACGTTTGTCGATGTGACCGCAGTCGTTGCAAACGGTGTTAGGAATGTTGAAAGTGAAGTAGTTACAGCCTTCTTTCGATGCCACTTTGAGGAGCTGGCGGTACTGATCCTGTGTGAGGTGTTCCTCGAGGTTGCAGTGCAATGCCGAGCCGCCTGTGAGGTGCTTGATGTAACGCTCGCCGTGCAGTTTGAACTTGTCGAGAACGTTAGTGTTCTGATTCTCAACGACATAGAAGTAACTGTTGTAGCAGTCGCGAGGCACCTTGTAGCCGTCTTCCTTGTCCCACTTGGCATGTTTCACACCCACGTTTTCGGCAGGGATCATCTCGCAGTTGAACATCAGGCCTGGCTTCTTGTACTGCTTGTTGTACTTCTCGATAAGGCTGAGGATTTCTTCCACAAAGTGTTGATACTCAGGGTTATCGCTGATCTCGATGCCTTTAAATTCGGCTGCCTCGACGATGCCGTTGACACCTATTGTGAGGTACTGGCGGTCGATGGCGATGTAGCCGGCGTCGAACAACGGGAGCATGCCTTTCTCGCGAAGGTAGCGGAGGTTGGTGTCGTAAGCCATCTGGACCTTATGCATGAGGTCGATGACTTCTTCGACGAAGCTCAGGAACGGCAGGCGGTTCTGCTCTTCGTACTGGATGCAGCGGTTCATGTTGATGGTGAGCACGCTCTTCGAGCCTGTCGACACGCCGCCGGCACCGAGGGTGTAGCTGAACTCGTTGTCCTGGATCTCGTTGCGGAGACGGCAGCAGGAGCTCAATGAGTCGGCATTGTCGCTGACATATGTGAAGAACGAATGGCCTTCAGCGTACATCTCAGCAGTGAAGTCGGCATATTCCTTGTCGGCGATATCGCCATTTTCCGAAAGGAGTGCCATGGTCTCGACAGGGAATGTCAAGACGGTCTTGAGACGCTCGGCGTTGAACCACTTCATGAAACGTTTCTGGAGCCAGTTGAGCGAATCCCAGTCAGGCTGACTGCCATCAGGGAAGTAGAAGTTACCGAAGAGGCTCTTAAAATAGAATTTGTCGTAGTAGGAGATGTTCCAGAACACCGACTGGTAGTTACGGGCACCAGTAGGCTGATTGATGGAGTAAACTATCTGTTCGAAGCAGTCGGTGATGACCTTGTCGAGGGTACGACGGCGGTTCGACAGCTCGACCACTTCGTTAGCGCGATTGTAGTAATCCTTTCCGTATTCCATCTGAATGAAATAGTTGAGATACATCAGGAACTCCGGTGTTGCGCAGGCGCCGCTCAGCATTGATGACACCATGAACACCATGTTGATGAAGCCGCCGCAGAACGACTTAAGGTTGGTCGGACGTGTGGCATTGCCGCCTATCGACTTAGTACCTTCGAGCAGCCAAGGATACATGGTGATTGATGCGCAATAATTAGCGATGCTCGTCTCGTCATTTTTGTAGATAAAATGATGATTGAGCAACTCGATATATCTGTCGGCCACTTCCTTACCGTACATGTCTTTGATACGGTCGCAAAGCATACGGCGGTTCAGACGGATGAAGTTCGACTTCGGAAGCTCGCCGATGAGTGTGGCGATGTTTTTCTTCTCGACGTTGGCGTTGGCATCGTACTTACTTCCGGTTGCCGCGTTCTGTGCGTTGCAGTAATTGATAAGGAAGTCGAGCTTATCCTTCACCTCACGATCTTCGTAGTGACGCTGACGATAGAGGATATACGACTTGGCGACGTTATAATAACGTTCGGCCATGAGAGCGTTTTCCACCTGGTTCTGGATCTCTTCGACCGAGATACCGTCGTGGATGCTGACACGGCTCATGATGTTGGTGAGAACCTCCTGCGGAGCGAAGCTACCGACGCTGAGGAAGGCTTTCTGAATTGCATTTTTGATTTTATCGACCGAGAAAGGCTCGCGCTTACCATTTCTCTTGATAATAAAGACCTGGTTAAACTCCATGCTACTAGTTTTTGTATATTGTTAATGCTCGTTATGTTAGTAAATACTGAGTAATTCAAAAATGCGACTTTTTGAACTATCTCTTTGCAAAATTATACAAAACTTTTCGCTTGGAAATACATTTTTTTATCTTTTTTTCAACAAAAATATCAACATTTCACAACATCAACAGCCACAAGGCTTTGACGATTTTCGAGCGCTTTTTTCACCTTCGAAAAACCCTTTTCGACGATAAATTTGCCATCTTTTTTGTTGATAATTAATTTTTCACCGGTGTCATCCGGCTCATTTCCTGTCAAAATTAATGACTTCGGGGAAAGCCATATCTTGGTATATTCCTTTCCTTCGTTAAAAGCTTGGAAACTATTGAAAACCAATTCGTTAACCTCATCTCTGCTGGCGTGACTGGTGTCGACTATCAAATCGTAGTTGCTGTAGTCGTCGAGGTTGCAATGGTAAAAATTCTGATATCTCAACAGCTCGCTCTTCCTTCTGTCGATGATCTCCTGACGGGCCGTCGCCTTGTCGGAATATGACTCGCTCACGCGACCCTTGTCGTTGAAAATTCGCTCCGTTGCAGTGTCCACATCGACATAAAGGTAAATCTTGAACGACGAAGGCACAAAATGCCATGCCATACGCGAGTCGAAGATGATTTTTTCGTCGGTTTGGCCCAATTCTGCCATGGTGTCGTCGACGTAATGGTCATATTTCGGGTCGTTCTCGATAAACTCGTTAAATTCCTTAGCCGACATGCCGTGTTTTGCAGCCAACTGACGGAATAAAAGACCTGCCGAAACTATCTTGAAAGGCATTTTACTGATCAGATAATTGGCGACGGTGCTCTTGCCGCTACCCAGCTCGCCCGACAATGTGATGTGGTTCATATTTTTTTAATTTGTTATTTTTTCAGTAAATTTTGAAATAACCCTCAAAGGTGCAATTATCAGCAGTATGAGAAGCTCCAAAACATAAACGTCCCACGCTGGCGGATAAGTCGTAAAGAATTGACACACAACGAGTAAGATGGTAAAAATCATGAAAAGAAACTTACCGAAACGTTTCTTGAAAAAGACCAAAAACAGACTTGTGACGATGGCCGCAAGGAGTACCCATTGAATAATAAATAAGGTGTAGTGGTTCGAGGCCACCAACTCGTGCAAATTAGGGTCGATATAGTCCTCGTCGAAGACTGTGCTGTATTTCAGAAGGATATAGGTCATGAAAGAGAAAAAGAGTATGTAATAGGTAATCGCGAAGGTGCACACCAGCTTCATGCCAAGCGTAACGTGCTTTCGCTCCTTAAAAATACTCTGTCTCTCCTTCACTTCCTGTTCCATTATTCCATCACTTTTTTATAATAGATGAAATAGATGCCGATAAATGCGGCGGTCGTGATGATGCTGCCCCATGGCGATGTGCCTGTTGCGCCGAAGTACATCAGCGCGGCGACGATAAGAATCAGAATCTGGGCGATTGCATAGTAATGGAAGCCCTTCTTCTGCATCTTCCACATGTACAGAACGCCGATAAACGAGCCGATGTAGAGTAATGAGGTGATGAGATAATAGAACATGCCCGGAGCGAAAAACACTGCCAAGGCAGTCTCCAACTGGTCCTCATCGATGCCCATATTTTCATACAATTCAAGAAATTTCTCATCGCTGGTCACGGTTTTCATTGTGTTAAACACCGAAAACGATAAGAAATTGATCAAAAACTGCAAAACTGCGTTGATGAACGACAGGATGCAGAAAAACGAGAGACCGAACGGACGAACCGGCTGCGGATTTTCAAATTCGTTGTAGCTTTCGCCTTGATTTAATTCTTCCATAATATATTATTTTTCAAAGATTTTTTCTCCAAGATTGTAATTTTGCAAGAACTCGACTGACTTTGCGATTTCGGTGTACATCACCTTGTCGACTTTCACGAATTCGACTTTCTTGCGGTATTCAGCGACGAAATTCTCAATGAATGCTGATGATTTGATTGGTTTGCGGAAGTCGAGGGCCTGTGCTGCGTTGAAGAGCTCGATGGCGAGGATGCGCTCGAGGTTGTTGGCGACGCGCAATGCCTTTGTGGCTGCGTTAGCACCCATACTCACGTGGTCTTCCTGCCCCTGTGACGACTCGATGCTATCGACAGATGCCGGTGTGCAGAGCTGTTTATTCTGGCTGACGATAGCCGCTGCTGCATACTGAGGAATCATGAAGCCTGAGTTCAGACCCGGTTCAGCGACGAGGAACGACGGCAGACCGCGTTTTCCGGCGATGAGCTGATATGTACGGCGCTCTGAGATGTTGCCGAGCTCCGCCATCGCAATAGCCAAGAAATCAAGGCTCAATGCCAGAGGCTGACCATGGAAGTTACCAGCTGAGATGACCATGTCCTCATCAGGGAACACTGTAGGGTTGTCGGTTACGGCATTGATTTCCTCACCGAGAATCTGCGACACGTAGTTGATGGCGTCTTTCGAAGCGCCGTGCACCTGCGGGATGCAACGGAACGAATACGGATCCTGCACGTGCTGCTTCTCGCGGGCAATCATCTCGCTGCCTTTCAGGAAGTTACGGAAACGCTCAGCGGTGACAATCTGTCCGCGGTGATGACGAATCTGATGAATCTGGTCGAAGAACGGCTCGATGCGGCCGTCGAAAGCGTCCAAAGAGACAGCTCCGATCATATCGGCGAGGTACTGCAGACGGAATGCCTTGAGCAACACGTAGGTGCCGTAGGAGCACATGAACTGTGTGCCGTTGAGCAGCGCCAGACCTTCCTTCGACTGAAGGGTGATAGGCTCCCAACCGAAAATCTTGCAGACCTCAGCGGCCGGACGGATTTCGCCTTTGTAATGCACCTCACCAAGGCCGAGCAATGGCAGCATGAGGTTGGCCAAAGGTGCAAGGTCGCCTGAAGCGCCGAGTGAACCTTCGTCATAGACTACTGGCAGAACGTCGTTGTTGAAGAAGTCGATAAGTCGCTGAACTGTAACGAGTTGCACTCCGGAATTGCCATACGACATGTTCTGAATCTTCAGAAGGAGCATGATGCGGATGATCTCTTCCGGGACAAGGTCGCCGGTGCCGCAAGCGTGCGACATCACTAAGTTTTTCTGGAGAGTGCTGAGGTCTTCCTTCGAGATGTTGACGTTGCAGAGTGAGCCGAAGCCGGTTGTCACACCGTAAATCGGGGTTTTCTGTGTCTCCATCTTCTTGTCGAGATAGTCGCGGCACTTCTGGATGCGCTGTTTTGCGTCGTCTGACAAAGCGAGTTGCCAATGTTCGCTGATGATTCGGTTAACTTCCTCAAATGTGAGGGTTTCTGTTGAGATATAATGCGTCTTCATTGTATTTATTTTTTGATTATTTCGATTAAATTTTCAGCTTTCACGCTCTCCTGACGACCTTCTTTCATCCATTTCACAGTGAAAGTCTTATCGTTGACCTCGGTCTCGCCTGCCATCACCACCACCGGGATGTTACGCTGGTCGGCATATTTCATCTGCTTCTGAATCTTGCTCGCGTCAGGATAAATTTCGGCGTTAATGCCTTGACGGCGAAGCTGTTGCAGATATGGGAGGCAATACAATTCCTCATTTTTGCCGAAGTTCAAGAAGATGACCTCAGTGTTTTCGGCATTCTTCTCCGGGAAAAGGTTCAGCTCGTTCAAAACGTCGTAGATACGATCTGCGCCGAAGCTGATGCCGACGCCCGAAACGTTAGGCAGACCGAAGATTCCGGTGAGGTTGTCGTAACGGCCACCGCCCGAGATGCTGCCCATCGCCACGTCTTTCGCCTTGACCTCGAAGATGGCTCCGGTGTAGTAGTTGAGGCCGCGAGCGAGGGTCAGGTCGAGTTCGTATTCGATGCGTAAACCCATAGCGTCCAAGTAGTTAAAGAGCGTCTCAAGCTCCTCGATGCCTTTCGTTCCGATTTCGATGCCGCTCATCAGCGATTTCAGCTGCGCCATCTTCTCGCGGGCGGTGCCTTGCATGAAGAGAATCGGCTGAAGCTTCGCAATAGCTTCATTGTCAAGACCTTTCTCTGCCAGCTCTGCGTTCACAGCGTCGATTCCGATTTTGTCGAGCTTATCGATTGCCACTGTGATATCGACGAGAGCGTCAGGTTTTCCGATGTATTCGGCAATTCCAGCGAGCACCTTGCGGTTGTTTATCTTCATCACCACGTTGATTCCCAGCTTGTTGAACACCTCATCGACGATCTGCACCAGCTCAGCCTCGTTGATCAGTGAGTCGCTGCCGATGATATCGACGTCGCACTGGTAGAACTCGCGATAACGTCCTTTCTGAGGGCGGTCGGCGCGCCACACCGGCTGCATCTGATAGCGTTTGAACGGGAACGCGATCTGGTCGCGATACTGCACCACGAAGCGTGCAAACGGCACTGTGAGGTCGTAACGGAGGCCTTTTTCGCAAATCTTGCTTGAAAGTTTCTGAGAATCAAGCGGTTCGCCGTTCTGCTCCACGCCAGACATGAAGTCGCCCGAGTTGAGGATACGGAACAGGAGCTTGTCGCCTTCGTCGCCGTATTTGCCCATCAGGGTGGAGAGGTTCTCCATCGACGGGGTCTCAATCGGTTGAAAACCAAAGCGTTTGAACACGGTTTTTATCGTGTCGAATATATAATTTCGGCGCATCATGACATCCGGAAGGAAGTCGCGCGTGCCCTTAGGAATTGACGGTTTCTGTGCCATTTTTGCAAAATATTTTGAATTTGCAAAGATAATAATTTTTAGAATACAGAAGCAAGAAGTAAGAAGCAAGAATTTTTTAATTTTGATACAATAAAGCCCAAAAACCATCGTTGAACGATAAAAAATACAATACTATGGCATTTTTACTTTAAATTTTAACCCGAATTATTAACATTTAAAAGTAAAACAATGGAGGGAGACAAAATCATTTTCACCAAAGACTCGCAGTCGAAACCCGCTGAAAAAACAACTAAAAAGTACCAAAAACCTATTACAAAGATTATTTTTATAGGAATTTTGGTTCTCATTTTGCTAATTCCGATGCAGATGATAAAAAACCTCATCAATGAACGAATCCTAACCGCCGATGAGGCTTCGAATGAGGTTTTCAACAGCTGGAGCGGACCCCAAACCGTCACTGGTCCTGTGTTGTCGCTGAAACTGAAATACCAGACCAAGGACGCTGAAGGCAAAACACAAGTTGACTATCGGACATACAATATTTTGCCTAATGAATTGAAAATCAATGGGAATATCAATACCCAAGAGTTGAAACGCGGCATTTATGAAATTGTAGTTTACAACACTCCAATTGACATTTCAGGAACTTTTATTTATCAAGAAGAGCTGAAAAACATCATTGGAGATGGCGATAACGTTTCTATTGAAAAATCATTTATCTATATGGGAATCAGCGACTTGCGCGGTATCAGCGAAGAAGTAGTATTGAATTTTGGAGAACAAAAATTGGATATGAACTCTGGAATGCCGGAATACTCAATCGCTAATTCAGGATTGTCAAGCCTTGTGGATATTGATGATTATCTCGCGGGAAACGCTATAGCTTTTTCAACAAATCTTAAGCTAAAAGGCTCAAAATCAATTGATTTTCTGCCACTTGGAAAGAGTACATCGGTGGAACTGAAATCGAACTGCCAGACACCGAGTTTTACAGGCTCGTTTTTGCCAACTAACCGCGAAGTCAACACAGACGGCTTCACTTGCGACTGGAAGGTGGTTCAGGTGAACCGCAACTATCCTCAAGTCATAGTCGGCAATGTTTACAATAGGGAAATCAACGATTCGAAATTCGGCGTTAACGTACTGATACCTTTGCAGCATTATCAGAAAGCGATGCGCGCCGTGAAATATGCTATTCTCATCATTTTGCTGACATTCGTTGTAAGTTTCTTTGTTGAGATGATTCAGCAGAAGGACATTCATCCAGTACAGTATCTGCTCATCGGTCTGGCGCTGTGTCTGTTCTACGCTTTGCTGGTCTCAATCTCCGAACACACTTCATTTACAACAGCTTACATCATTGCCGCTTTGATGACCGACGGACTTATCACCTGCTATCTGGCAGCGGTTTTGAAGATTAAAAAGACGGCTTTCGCCATCGGCGGATTGCTTTTGTTGCTTTACGCATTCATATTTGTTTTGCTGCAACTCGAGTCATACGCACTTCTCGCCGGCACTCTCGGATTGTTTGTGATACTTGCCGTCTTGATGTACTTCTCACAGAAAATCGAGTGGTATAGACAGAGTTAAAAACGATATATTATGATTATTCTAAGTCCTTTTGCACTGCAGAAGGACTTTTTTATTTCAAAATTTCATCAATCACCCCATAAATCTCCTCTTCCTTTTCATATGGATGAATTTTGAAATACGGGTTGCCGGTGAGCATCGCGGAGAGATGGGTTTTGGTTTTGTTGTAGAAGATGTGGCACGGGATGCCGAAGCGTTCGGCGTAGGCGAGCTCATAGCCGACACCGAGAGATGGGCAAGTGCATTCACCAATAAGAAGGTCGCTTTCACGAAGCCAAGAAGTGTCTTGGTTGTAAATCTTCGAATCGCGAGCAAAACCTTGCTCTTCGAGGCATAAACCGCTGCCGCCAACATGCTCGGTCAACACGATATCGGTGCGCTGGATGTAAGATATGATTCGGTTATAAAGGTCGGCATCAACGCGACCGCCGCGGATGGAACCGGCAAAGTAGATTTTCTTTTTCATTCTTTATATTTTTTAGCCAAAATCATCACCTTCTTCTCCCCCATCAATGTCGTGCCGAAAACGTAATTTTTATCGCTTTCCTTGAGATTGAGATTTTTTCTCAACTCATTGGCACTCAATGGGAAATTACGAGTAGCAACAGATGCTTCGGTGATGTTGTTTAATAATTCTTTTTTGATTTTTTTATTGAAAGGCGCAAAACCAACGACCTCGAAAATGCGACCTGGGAAATCGGAAATCAGATTATCGGAGGTGTAGAGATGGCTGTTAACGTGCAATTTTTCGATACCGAAACGCTGGGAAATCAGTTTGAAGGCACCGGATTTCATGAGGGAGGCGTTGGGCTCGTAGAGATATCGTTTTATTGTTGGTGCAAATTTGGAGTTCGCGGAGCTCTCAGAGCTCTCGGAGAACTCGAAAAATTGCACTGATTTTAAATCGTTTCCAATAAAATTCACACAAAAACATTTTATCTCCCCATCAAACCTCGGTTCAATTTTAATCAAAATTTCCTTGCATTCATTTTTAACAGAAACTATGTGTACTTCCGAAATGTTTTGCAATTCGTTGGTAATCAAGGAAATATCCAACATTGGGGAGACCTTGATTAAAACATTTTTTGCATTTTTTAACAAAATGTTTTGCAAATCAATAACGTCTGGCGAACAATCGTGCAACGAAACCATTTTGCGGTTGTATATGTCGCGGCGGGCAGGATCAATGAAAACCAAATCAAAACTATGATTTTTTGATAAAAATGTTCCCGCATCGGAATTAACAACCGTGATTTTTCGACCTAAAACACCAAAATTATGTTCTGCCAAATCGCACAATTCCTTCTGATTTTCAATGTAATATGATGTTTTGAATTTCTCCGAAAGGAAATAGGAATCAATGCCTAGACCACCAGTCAAATCGACAAAAATGTCACCACCTGAGATGATTGAGGCCTTGTATTTTGCAGTTAATTCAGAAGAACATTGCTCGATTGAGAGATGTTTCGGAAACAGCAAATCGGGATTCGAAGCCCACGAGGGCACCTTCTTCGACAGAAGCTGTCGCGCCTCTATCTGATTGAGCACCAATATATTATCGACATCGTCAGGAAACTTCTGCAACGCCAACTGGCGCACATCATCCTTCAGATGCTTCTCGATAAAATCTCTGGTAGCTGTATTCATCAGCTTTTTAAGGCGTTATTATATTTTCTACGGAAATTGAAGAACAAAACCGTGAACAGAATCGTGATACAGCCAGCGATTATCGGGGCGACGACGCTCGAGAAGCCCACGCCTTCGATGTATTTTCCGGCAGGAAACTCAAAAATATACGTCATCGTGACCATCGTCATGAACATCGCAGGGATGAGGCTGAAGATGTAGTTTTTCTTTTCTTTGGCGAGATAAACCGTTATTGTCCAAAGAGTTACCATTGCCAGAACCTGGTTAGCCCAAGCGAAATAACGCCAAATAATATCGAAGCCTTTTGCGTCGGCGAGACTGTAAACCAAGATGAGTGCTGTCACGGCGAACATCGGGATGGCGACGATCAAACGGTTTTTGATAGGCTTCTGGTCGAAATGCAGGAAGTCGGCGATGATGAGGCGTGCGGAACGCAATGCTGTGTCGCCCGAGGTGACAGCTGCCGAGATGACGCCGAGGATGGTAATCACAGCAATCACTGGGGTAAACCAAGTGTTGGCAATCACGCCCACAATGGCGGCACCACTCATTCCGCTGACGTTGACAACACTGTCAGGACCGAAGAAATATGCCGCTGCAGCTGCCCAAATCAAAGCGACGACGCCCTCGGTGATCATGGCACCGTAGAAAATCGGACGGCCCTGCTTCTCGTTGACCATGCAACGTGCCATCAAAGGCGACTGCGTGGCATGGAAACCGCTGATAGCGCCGCATGCGATGCTGATGAACATCATCGGGAAAATAGGGTTATGCGCCGCTCCAGGATGACGGTTCTGCAATCCGCTCCAAATCTCCGGAATCTCAGGCTGGTAAAGGATAAACGCTACGAATATAGCGACCGCCATTCCGAGCAAAAGTATGCCGAAAATCGGGTAAATTTTGCCAATTAATTTATCGATTGGGAGCAAAGTCGCAATCAGATAATAAGCCAAGATAATGATAACCCACACATACGGATTCCAGCCAGGAGTGAAGTTGTTGATTAACAGCGTCGCCGGAGTGTTGACGAACACCACGCCTACCAGAATCATCAGCAGGACCGTGAATCCGCGCATGACCTGTTTTACGCCATTGCCAAGATAGATTCCGTGAATCTCAGGCAGACTCGCGCCTTTGGTGCGCAGCGAAATCATGCCTGCGAGGTAGTCGTGAACGGCACCGGCAAAGATGCTGCCTAACACAATCCAAAGGAACGAAGCCGTTCCGAACTGTGCTCCCATGATGGCACCGATGATTGGACCGACACCAGCTATATTCAAAAACTGAATCAAGAAGATGCGCCACGGCTTCATCGGCACGTAGTCAACGCCGTCAGCCATAGTGATAGCTGGGGTTTCGCGTTTCGGGTCAGCGCCGAAGAGCTTCTCGATAATCTTTCCGTAGATGAGGTAGCCGATAATCAAAACGGCCAAAGCAATGAAAAATGTTATCATAATCTTTTATTTTTGTCCGAATTCCATTAAATAAGCTTTGATAAACTCATCGATTTTACCGTCCATCACCGCCTGCACGTTGCTGGTCTGGTAGTTTGTGCGATGATCTTTCACTCGGCGGTCGTCGAACACGTAAGAGCGGATCTGCGAGCCCCACTCGATCTTTTTCTTCGACGCCTCGATCTTGTTTTTCTCCTCCATGCGGTGCTGCAGCTCCTTGTCGTACAATTGCGATTTCAGCAATCGCAAAGCGTTTTCCTTGTTTTTCGGCTGGTCGCGAGTCTCAGTGTTTTCAATCAAAATCTCCTCTTCGTGACCGTCGTACGGGTCTTTGTACTGATATCTCAAGCGCACTCCCGACTCCACCTTGTTCACGTTCTGACCGCCAGCGCCGCCACTGCGGAATGTGTCCCAAGTCAGTCTCGACGGGTCGATGACGATTTCGATGGTATCGTCAATCAACGGTGACACGAACACCGAGCTGAACGATGTCATTCGTTTGCCTTGAGCGTTGAATGGCGACACGCGCACGAGGCGGTGCACTCCATTCTCTCCTTTGAGGTAACCGTAGGCGTAGTCGCCGTCGATCTCCATTGTGCACGACTTGATTCCAGCGTCATCGCCTTCCAAAATGTTACTGATTCTCACCTTATAGTTATGAGCCTCGGCGTAGCGCATATACATTCGCATGAGCATGTCGGCCCAGTCCTGCGACTCCGTTCCGCCTGCGCCCGCGTTGATTTTCAGCACGCAGCTCATCGAGTCGGCCTCTTCGTGAAGCATGTTGCGGAATTCAAGGTCTTCGACGAGTTTGATAACGTCGGCATATTGTTTATCGACTTCCTCTTCCGTCGCCTCGCCTTCCTTGGCAAAATCGTACAAAACTCCGAGGTCGTCGTTGGCTTTCGCAATCTCGTCGTAAGCCGTCACCCAGCTCTTCACGTCGCGGATCTGGCGCATGATGACCTTGCCATTTTTCGGGTCGTCCCAGAAGCCGTCGGCTTTCGTTTTCTCTTCTAATTCAGCTATTTTCGACAGTTTGGTGTCGATGTCAAAGATACCTCCTCAAGGCATCAATCCTCTTACTCAGTTCTTTTATGCTGTCTAAAGTGACCATATTAATATAAGGTGTAAAATTTTTGCAAAAATACAAATTTTGTTTAAAGTTTACTGTTTACTGTTTAAAGATTTTAGAGTATCCCAAACTAAGCTTGGCTCATAGCCTTTTTGTATGGCGTATTGTGCCAATTTGGCCTTGCGTTTGTAAGGGTCAGTTTCGTTGATTTTCTTGGCTTTCAAGACTTTTATCAATTCTTCGCGATAGATTTCAGGATCGATTTCTGATAAGGAATTATTGATGATTTCATCGCTTATTCCCTTCAGTTTCAATCCCATACGAATTTTATTCACACCCCATTTTTTGAGATGAATCTTGCTCCGAACGAAAGTGGAAGCATAACGTTCATCGTCGAGATAGCCTTCATCAACGAGAAGTTTCAAAATCTTTCCTTTTTCGGAATCGGGCATGTCGAAAGTGGCGAGTTTTTTACTCACCTCCTGTGTGCAACGATCCTGATAGGCACAGTAGTGCAGCACCTTTTTCAATATGGCATCATTCGACAATTCCATACCACAAAATTACAGATTTTTTCGATTTTTAGGCCTTATTTCAAAAAAATTTTGTACCTTTGTAAACTAATATGCTGAAAAAAATACTGAATCGGTTTTTCGTGGTTTTGGGTGTCATCTTCACCCTTTTCCTGATACTGGCGATAACGCCGGCGCCGTACTACATGCACCATAATTTGGGCAACGACCCGAACAAGGATACGACGTTTGTGTTTGAACCTCAGCATGTCATTATGATGGGCGGCGCCGGCATGCCTTCGGCCTCCAATCTGATGCGACTCTATTTCGCAACCGGCATCGCTTCGGTGCTGGAATGCCCCCTCACCATAGTGCACCCTTACGACTCGGCTTGTCAGGCAGATATGGATGAATTCATTGTCAGTCAAGGGATTACAAATTATATCGTGCACGACACAATTGGTACAAATACCCGCTCGCAGGTTTTAGGACTGGCAGAAAACTATCCTGAGCTGCTTACCACCAACCTCCTCGTCGTGACCTCGCCCGAGCATCTCCGTAGGACGATAAAATGCTTCAACAAGGCCGGTTTTCAGCAAGTCAGAGGCATGGCGGCCTACGAAGGCACTGTCGATTTCAATCTTTCTTTAAAACAACAGAAACTGAAAGGCCGTGAGGACGTCCCAAACGTCGAAAGCACCAATCTACGCTACACTTTCTGGAATTATCTGAAGCTTGAAATCGACACTTATCGCGAGTATTTCGCGCTGCTTTATTACAAAATCAAAGGATGGATTTAGTTTCGGCCGTAGAGTCGTGAGATCCAGTCGGCTTTCCCCATTTTTCTCAGAGTTTGCTTCACCCACTGGCGGTTTTCGGGCTTGTACCAGAAGAAAAACCGTTGCTGTGCGAGTTTATCCTCCTTGTTTTTCGCCACAAAAACAGGTTTCAAAGTGTATGGATCGTAGCCCGAATAATAGATTTCCGTTGCGAGTGTCATCGGAGTCGGAGTAAAATCTTGAACCTGCTCGAGATGATAGCCCAACTCTTTGGTTTTCACTGCAAGTTCAGCCATATCCATCAAAGTGCACGCGGGATGACTAGATATAAAATAAGGTATCAGCTGCTGGTTGAGATGATATTTGTCGTTAACCTGATCGAAGCGTTTTTTAAGTTTGTTGAACAGCGAAAATGGCGGTTTGCGCATGAGTCTCAATACGTTATCACTAACCTGCTCTGGCGCCACCTTCAGTCGTCCGCTCACATGACGGCGCATCAGCTGCTCGAAATATTCGTCGTAACCGAGCTTCCCGTCGGGGTCGTCGTTAGTCAAAAACAGGTCGTAACGGATACCTGAACCGATGGTCACCTTTTTAATATTAGGATTCTTATCGACCTCTTTGTAAAGCTCAATCAGCGGATGATGGTCGGTGTTGAGATTCTTGCAAATATTCGGCTGAATACAGGTCGGGCGCACACATTTTTCGCATAAAGATTCGTCTTTGCCGCGCATTTTGTACATGTTCGCCGACGGACCGCCCAAATCGCTGATATAGCCTTTAAAATCAGGCATCTGCGTGACTTTTTCAACCTCTTTTAAAATCGATTCTTTGCTCCTCGATGCCACAAATTTTCCCTGATGTGCCGAGATGGTGCAGAAGGCGCAGCCACCGAAGCATCCGCGATGGATATTCACCGAATGACGAATCATCTCGTAAGCAGGAATCGGACCACGTTTGGCGTATTTCGGATGCGGCATGCGGGTGTACGGCAGGTCAAAGGCCGCGTCGATTTGCTCGGTTGTGTAAGTAGGATACGGCGGATTGATATAAAGCGTATAATTTCCTACATCTTGCAACAATCGGGCAGCGTGTTTTTTGTTAGACTCCTCCTCCACATGCTTGAAATTCGAGGCGTAAAGTTTCTTGTCTTTCAGACAGACCTCATGGGAGACAAGTTTTATATCTTGCCATTGAGAATCAACAGGTTGCGATTTCTTTTTCAAGAAAAACGTCTGCGGAATATCGGTGATTTCATCGATTTTTTTGCCTTCAGAAAGCGCTTTTGCAATCTCGACATTTGCCAATTCACCCATCCCGTAAACGCCCATATCGGCATGAGAATCAACGAGAATGCTTGGTTTCAGCGAGTCCGACCAATAGTCGTAATGCGTCACTCTTCGCAACGATGCCTCGATGCCGCCAAGAACGATTGGCACATCGGGATAAATCTGTTTCAATATGTTGCAATAAACAACAGAAGCATAATCCGGACGAAAACCAGCCTCGCCGCCTGGGGTGTAGGCGTCGTTGGAGCGAAGGCGTTTGTTGGCGGTGTAATGGTTCACCATCGAGTCCATGCAGCCTGCCGAGACGCCGAAAAACAATCTCGGTTTGCCGAATTTTCGGAAGTCACGGAGGTCGTCACGCCAGTTGGGTTGCGGTATGATGGCCACGCGATAGCCTTCTTTTTCAAGTGTTCGACCGATGACAGCAGCCCCGAACGAGGGATGGTCGACGTAAGCGTCGCCGCTCACGAGCACGATATCGAGCTCGTTCCACCCCCGCAGGTCGGATTCTTTCTTCGTTATCGGAAGCCACTTGAGGTCCATTATTTAATGACGTTGTTATCAAAAAACTCGGTCAATCCTTTACGTGCGTCAGCGATCTTGGCATACCATTCCTCACTTGAGTTCTGCCCGACCACGTCAGTGACATATTTCACCGAAATGAACGGAACTCCCATCTCACGGCAGACGTCGGCCTCAGCGTACGATTCCATATCGATGACATCGCCTTCAATATCAGCGCCTTGCGTGATAAATGAATCGCCGGTGTTACAGGTGCCATACATTAATTGGTGCCCTGTAAAGACGCGATTAATCGCGTCTCTACCGAACTCTATTTCAGAGACGACACCGTTGAGGGTAACCTTGCGTAAATCTCTGTCAATGAAATGGTTACAAACAAAAATATCGCCGACTTTATGATTTATCGTACCAGCAGTTCCGAAATTTATCACCATATCGGGATGATATTCACAGATGGCGCGCATAGTCCGCATCGCCGCATTCACCTTACCTATGCCAGTTTCAACGTAAATCACCTCAGCATTAGGGATGTTAATCTCAACTTTTTCTTCAGGAATAGCGTAAACCAATAAAATCTTCATAATCAATAGTAATTTCATAACAAATTTATTGTTAAATATGTCATCGTTTCCATTCCGATTTTTAGCGATTCTTCGTCGATATCGAAATTCGCGGTATGCTGTTTAAAATCTATACCTTTCGAAGAGTTGGAGGTGCCCAAACGATAGAAACATGCCGGTATTTTTTGCGAGTACCAGGCAAAGTCCTCCGCAGTCATCAGCTGAGGCAGATTTTTAACCTTATTCTCACCTAAAAGTTTTTTCGCGAAAGCGGTGCATTTATTGGTCAATTCGACATCATTTTTCAATGAAGGATAACCCTGTTCAATCAAAACTTCAGCATCGCAACCATATTCTGATGCGATTTCTTTTGCAACTTTTAAAATATTGTCTTTCAACAACTTACGCTTGTCTTCATCGAAAGTGCGCATTGTGCCTTTCAGCTTCACTTCGGAAGGAATGACGTTGTAGGTCCCGTCAGCGGCAAAACCACCGAATGCCAATAAAACGTCGCCATTTTCGGGATACAATTGCGACAATTTTGAAACGATTTTCGCCGCTGCCAGCAACGCATTATCGCGCTCAGCGGGTTTCGCGGCATGTCCGCCCCTGCCCTTCACGGTGATGTTGACCTCGTCGGACGATGCCATATACGGACCGGCATGGAAACCGACCTCTCCGCAAGGCAAATCAGGGTAAACGTGCTGTCCGATAATTAAATCGACATCATCGAGGACGCCTTCTTTGATCATCAGCGACGCTCCGCCAGGCAGTTTTTCTTCGCCAGGTTGGAAAATAAGCTTTATCGTACCAGAAAATTTATCGCGTAAATCATTGAGGATGAAGGCAGTACCAAGCAGCATCGCAATGTGGGCGTCGTGACCGCAGGCATGCATCACGCCGGGGTTGACGGAACGATAAGGAACGTTTGATGTTTCCTGGATTGGGAGGGCGTCCATGTCGGCACGGAGAGCTATGGTCGGCAATTGACAATTGATAATTGATAATTGACAATTACCTTTTATCGTCGCGACGATGCCATAACCAGCGATATCCGATTGATACTCAATGTTTTTTGAAGCAAGATAACGTTTGATAAGTTCAGCGGTGTTCTTCTCGCAGAAGCTCAATTCAGGATGCTGATGAAGCTCGCGGCGGATGGCAACGACCGTCTCAAAATACTGTTTTGACTTTTCAACTATTATTTGCTCCATTTTGAAATTTATTTTTTGCAAAGATATGAAAAAAAGTTAGTAATTTTGCAATCCCATTTAAAAGAGTCGAAAAAAGTATAAAATATAAAAGAAAACGAACATGAAAAAGGAAGTTAAATTTAGTCTCGTTTACCGCGACATGTGGCAAAGCTCAGGCAAATACGTGCCTCGCAAGGACCAGCTGGAGAAGATAGCGCCGCTCATCATCGACATGAAGTGTTTCGACCGTGTTGAGACCAATGGAGGCGCGGCCGAGCAGGTGAATCTGCTTTACGGCGAGAACCCGAATCCATCGGTGCGCGCGTTCACTGCCGCGTTGCACAAGGGCGGCATAGAGTGTCACATGCTCGACCGCGCCCTTAACGCATTGAGAATGAATCCGGTACCTGCCGACGTACGTCAGCTGATGTATAAGGTGAAGAAAGCGCAGGGCGTCGACATCACCCGTATCTTCTGCGGATTGAACGACGTGCGTAACATCATCCCGTCGATTCAGTGGGCAAACGAAGCCGGCATGATTTCGCAGGCAGCCATGAGTATCACCTATTCGCAGGTGCATACCGCCGAGTATTACATGCACATGGCCGACGAACTCATCGCCGCTGGTGCTAAGGAAATCGCTCTCAAAGACATGGCCGGCGTCGGTCGTCCAGTGTCGTTGGGCAAGATCGTCAACCATATCAAGAGTCAACACCCAGAAATCATAGTGCAGTATCACGGTCACACCACCCCTGGCCTCTCGATGGCATCGGTCCTTGAGGTGTGCAAGGCAGGCTGCGACTACGTCGACGTGGCAATGGAGCCGCTCTCATGGGGCACCGTCCATCCTGACGTCATCTCGGTGGCAGCAATGCTGAAAGACGCAGGATTCCTTGTGAAAGACATCGACATGAAGACCTACATGGCTGCCCGCAGCATGACACAGAGCTTCATCGACGACTTCCTCGGCTATTGGATCGACCCGCGCAACCGTTACATCAACTCGTTGCTTGTGGGTTGCGGACTTCCAGGTGGCATGATGGGCTCTTTGATGGCCGACCTCAAGCCGGTGCACGCTGCTATCAACATGAACCGTAAGAATAAAGGTCTTCCGGAGCTCAGCGAAGACGAGATGCTCGTCGAGATGTTCCAGGAAGTGCAGGATATCTGGCCGAAACTCGGCAACCCGCCATTAGTGACGCCATTCAGCCAGTACACCAAGAACATCGCCTTGATGAACCTCTTCGCGCTCAGCAAAGACGAGCCACGTTACGAGAGTTCGATCGACCCAGCCGCTTGGGACATGATCCTCGGCAAGGCAGGAAAACTCCCGGGCACACTGGCACCGGAGATCGTGGAGCTCGCCAAGAAGAAAGGCTTCGAGTTCTTCACCGGCAACCCGCAGGACAACTATCCTGACGCCCTGCCGCATTTCATCGAAGAGATGAAGAAAGAAGGCTGGGACCGCGGTCAGGACGACGAGGAGCTGTTCGAGTTTGCTATGCACGAGAAACAGTATCGTGAATACAAGTCAGGCGAGGCAAAACGTCGTTTCAACCAGGAACTCGAGGCGAAGATGCAGGCCAAAGCCGAATCGAGCGGCATCACCGTCAACCTCGACGATTTGAGAAAAATGCGTCACCCGAACGCCGAAGCCGTCACATCACCCGTGAGCGGCCGCATCATCTGGGAACTCGACGCCTACGAGAAGTCGATACCGCCTGCGACAGGCACCAAGTACAACGAAGGCGACACCTTCTGCTATGTGCAGACACCTTACGCCCCTGAGGAAGTCAAGACCAACTGGAGCGGAAAATTGGTGGAGGTCATCGCCGAACAGGGCAAGGTCGTGAAGAAAGGCGACATCTTGGCGTTTATTGAAAAATAAACCGGTTGCCACCGAAAAAAAACGTAGAGACGTCACATTGTGGCGTCTCTACATTATTTTATCAATAATTTTTCCTAGAAATCCAGTTTCGTCTTCACGAATCCTTTGATCTCCTCTTTTGATGCGTTGACGCCGAAAACCTTGTCAGGTTTCAGATACCAGACGTCGTTGTGCTCTTTAAACAGCGCCTCACCGCCGCCGGTGATATTGAGCATGATCACGTCGTCGGCCTTGACCTGTTTGTTAGCGATTGCCTGCATCAGCGAAGCCGTTGCCACACCGGCGGCGTGATAGATGTCGATACCTTCAGTATCTTTGAACATATCGCAAGCCTTCTGAGCCTCGTCGTTGCTCACAGCAAACATGTCACCCTTTGAATCTTCAAGCGCGTCGAAGAGTCCGCCAGCCAACGAATACGGAGGTTTTCTGTTTGACAGCACCTTAGCGCATATCTCAGCCGCGTCTTTACGTGCCTGCTCGGCATCGTAAGGCAGCATAGCCCTCGAATGAGCCTTCCACGCATCGTACATCGGGGTGAACGGCTTGTTTTGCGAAACATAAATCTTAGCTTTGTTCGTTCCAAATCGTCCGTCTCCGATGAATCTCAAGTTAGCCTCCCACGCCGCGATGGCGCCTGTTCCGCTGCCTACGGCCTGGAAATAATAATCCGGTATCCTTCCGATAAAAGTCACCGCCGACATCATGGTGGTGCTCATGCCATCGCGGCGTGCGATGTTCTTGGCGCCGCCTTCAGCAAAGAAGCCGTCCATCTCGCAGACGATATTACCGAGGTTGATGGCATCGAAATAGTCGCTTCCGCTCTCGGTGCAAAGCAGTTTCACGCAAGGATTCAATGGTTTTTCGAACCACAACGCGTTGATGTTATCCTCCGGAACCGTCAGCAAAAGCTTGATGTTATTGTCGGAACACACCTGTGCGAAAGCCCTCGCAGTGTTGCCTGCCGACGACACCACCATCACCTGGTCGCGCATCTCAGCGCCGAGACGTGCGCAGACGGAATAAGCCTCAGTCTCCTTGAAGGAGCAAGTACGCATCCTAGCGCCTATTTCTGGATAATAGCCATTGAAAGTGATGTATAAGTTATTGAGCCCCAGCTTCTTAGCAAGATTTTTACTCTTATAAGTCACCGGACAAGAGGCGCCTTTCAGCAGATTCTTTATCGGAAGCCAGTCGGCAAAACGGTAAAGACCGCCATTTTCCTCTTTCACCTCGAGTTGTTTCTTCTCATAAATAGCACGAATCAAGCTCGGTTTCTCGCTATTCGGAAAATCGAGCATCCAGCCGCTATCATCACCGACACGGCCGTCGGCGACGCATTGTACCTGATATTTTGTTGGTTTGAACGTCATTTTTAAAAAACACTATTTCAAAGTCGCAAAGATAGTAAAATATTTTACTAATTTGAAATTTTATTAATTTTTTTCCTTTTTATTGAAATTTATTGATAAGAAATACTTATTTTTGTACCTTAAAATTGTAAATTTCATACCATGAAAGACTTAAAAAGTGTGATTTTATTAGCTGCGGCGATGATTATTGCGATATCGGCGCAGGCTCAGAAAGACGAGAAACCTGTTTATCAGTTCACCGACGACGTTGAGGTTCCTCACACCATCGTACAAAATCAAGCTAAGTCGGGCACATGCTGGTGCTTTGCCGGCACAGGCTTCGCTGAAGCTGAGATTTTAAGAAAATACGATGTGAAGCTCAACCTTTCAGAGATGTTTTCGGTGCGTTGGGCTTACACCAAGAAATTCGACCGTTTCGTAAAACTGCACACTGCCACCAACCTAAGCGTGGGCGGTGAGATCTGCGACGTGCTTTATGCCATCAACGATGCAGGTATGATCACCGATGAGGCCTACAGCGGTCTCGTGATCGGCGACGACAGACACAATCATTCAGAACTGCAGGGTGCCATCGACGGCTATGCCCGACTGGTATGCAAGAAAAGCAACGGACGCATACTCTTCGAGACCTATCCTAAGGTTTTGAACAGCATCCTCGACGCTTATCTTGGCGAGGTACCTGAAGAGTTTGAATACGAAGGCGTGAAATACACTCCAAAGTCATTCGCAGAGAAATATGCTCTGGACATCAACGAATACGTGCAGTTCTCTTCATTCCTCGATCAGGAGATGTACAAGCCATTCCTCATGCTCATCCCCGACAACTGGACCTACACCATGACTTACAACATTGGTTTCGACGAGATGATGGCAGAGGTCGACAATGCCTTGAACAACGGCTACACCGTAGGCTGGGCGCAGGATGTCAGCGACAAAGGCTTCTCACGTAAGGCCGGCGTCGCCATCGTCCCTGAAGACGACGTCAACAAGATTCGCGAGAGCAATCCTAAGGCATTCAAGAAGATGACCGACGAGGAAGTGCTTGAAAAACAATACTCTTTCGAGTATATCATGCCTGAAAAAGAGATCACAGCTGAGATTCACCAGCAGGCTTACGACGACTGGAGCACCGGCGACGACCACAGTATGCTGCTCGTAGGCATCGCTCACGACCAGAACGGCACAAAGTATTATAAGGTAAAGAACTCATGGGGCGAGACAGGCCCTTACAAAGGCTACTGGTACTGCTCAGAGGAGTTCGTGAAGCTGCACACTGTGTTCTTCACAGTGAATAAAGCCGCTTTCAGCGATGGAATGAAAGACAAATTATCAATCAAATAAATTTTTAACACAATGAAATTCAAGCACTTATTTCTGGCAGCCGCTCTCATTTTGAGCGTGTCAGCATTTGCACAACCAATGCCTCCACAAGGCGATCAGAAACCAGAGGAAACAGAAGGCTACAAATTCGAAATCATCAAGGAATTGCCTATCACACCTGTGAAAGACCAGAACAGAGCAGGTACCTGCTGGTGCTACTCGACACTCGGCTTCTTCGAGGCAGAATTGCTCCGTATGGGCAAGCCTGAGTACGATTTCTCGGAGATGTACATCGTTTACAAGACTTATGAAGACAGAGCAGAAAAGGCAGTGCGCACTCACGGCGACGTCTCCTTCTCACAAGGCGGCGCATTCGGCGATGTGATCTATGCCATCAAGCACTACGGCCTCGTCCCAGACGAAGAGATGAGAGCAGGTCAGATGCACGGCGACAGTCTCTCTGACTTCTCAGAGTTTTCAACTGTTTGCGACCCATTCGTTGAGGCAGCTGCAAAGAAATGCAAGACCCTCCAGCTCGGCACCGACGAGAACCACACTCCTCTTTGGAAGACAGCTCTCAGAGGCATCCTCGACGCCTACATCGGCAAATGCCCGGAAGAGTTCACCTACAAAGGAAAGAAATATGACCCAATGTCATTTGCTAAGTCGACAGGTCTGAACATGGACGACTATGTCAACATCGCTTCATTTGCTCACCAGCCTTGGTACGAAGAGTTCGTCATCGAGGTGCAGGACAACTGGCGCTGGGGCAAAGCCTACAACCTTCCTATCGACGAGTTTATGCAGATCATGAACTACGCTATCGACAACGACTACCCGATCGCTTGGGGTGCCGACGTCAGCGAGAAGGGCTGGCTCCGCGGTAAGATGGCAGGCGTTTGCGTGCTTCCAGACCTTGAAAATCAATCAGATAAAGCAGGCACCGACTTCGCACATTGGAATGGCCTCAGCATGGCCGACCGCCAGAAGGAAGCCATGAGCAAGCCAACGCCACAGCGCTGGGTTACCGATCAGGACCGTCTCGACGCCTACAACAACTTCGAGACCACCGACGACCATGGCATGGTGATCTACGGTAAGGCAAAAGACCAGATGGGCAACGTCTACTTCCTGGTTAAGAACTCATGGGGCGATGCTGGCAACTACCACGGAATCTGGTACGCATCGGAGGCTTTCGTTCGCTACAAGACCTTGAACTGCGTTGTTCATAAGAACGCCATTCCAAAGGATCTTAAGAAAAAACTTGGAATCAAATAATAAACCTATTTAATAACTTAACACAAAACACTATGAAAAAATTATCATTTTTGATGATTGCATTGTTCCTTGGAACACTTGCATTTGCTCAGAGTGCTGACCAGGCTTCAAAAGAAAAGAAGGCTGTCGACCAGTACGGCAACAAAGTTGATGTGAAAGACGTGTTCGCCTCCGAACGTGACGGCATCCTAGTTTTCGAGTCAAAGGACAAAGAGTACAAATTCTGGTTTGACTCCAGAGTACAGGTTGACTTCGCTAACTATTGGGGCGAACAGTCATGGGCCGACAATATCGGTGACGGTGCCAGCATCCGTCGCGCACGTTTCGCTGTGAAAGCACAGATCACTCCACAGTGGTATGGTGAGGTCGATATGGAGCTCGCCAACGGCTCATTCGAATTAAAAGACGCTATCGTCCGCTACACAGGCGTGAAAAACATGCAGTTCAGCGTTGGTAGCCAGAAACCTGATTTCTCAATGTCGCGCAACACCTCATCACGTTACCTCGAATTCATGGAGCGTCCTATGGTTGTCAGTGCATTCTCACCAAGCCGTCACCTCGGTTTGTTTGCAAAATACGCCAACAATTTATTGTTTGTCAGCGGTAGCATCCTGTTCCAGGAAATCGAAGGTCAGGAAACACGTGACTTTGTTGAGGATAACAACAAGAGCTACGGAATGGACGAAGGCATCTCTTATGTTGGTAAGATTGTGTTGCGTCCTATCAACGATACTGACTTCGGTATCCACATCGGCGGTGCTATGATGTTCGACACACCTAAGACATCTGACGAGATGGGAGCATATGCCGGCACTCGTTTCAGCTGCCGTAACGCTACAAACATCAACCGTAAGAAATATATCGACACTGATGACATAAAGAACACCGACCACAACCTCATCTCGACAGTCGAACTCGCCGGTCACTACGATGGTCTCCGTATCGAGAGCGCCTGGATGGCTGACAAGACTTACATGAAGAAAGAGACAGGTATCGATAAGCCATATTTCTTCCAAGGTTGGTATGTGGAATGCGGTTATCTCCTCTTCGGTGGCAAGCAGAGCTACGATGCAGGCGGTGCTAAGTTCAACCGTGCACGTAACGGCCGCTCATGGGGTGATATCGAACTTGCACTCAAGTATGAATATCTCGACATGAACGACTACAAAGACCGCGGCAAAGACGCCATTTACGGCGGCTCAGCAGAGCTCTATGGCGCTGGTCTCAACTTCTACTTCGGAAAGAATGTGAAGATCGCCCTTAACTATCAGTATGTCAACAACGACCGTTATGCTAACGGCAAAGGCAAGCTCTATGTCGGTCTCGATGCCAACGGCAATCCTACCAAGGATTACACCAAAGTCAGTGCAAAAGACGGCGACGCAGGCGTGAACTACCACATGCTTCTCGGACGTTTCCAAATCGCTTTCTAACAAACCAGATTGTTTAACATTTAAAATTGAATTATTATGAAAAAGATAATGTTTGTGGCTTTAGCCCTTATCCTCGGTCTGGCTTCATGCGTGAAAGATAAACAGTATCCGGGCATCACAATCTCCAACGTTAGCTACAGCCCTACAGCAGTACAGGCTACCACTAATGTAACAGTAACAGCAACAATCGCTTGCTTCAATGAATTCGACGCTAAGTTGGTTTATACCATCAACAATAATTCTGAGAATGTCACCATGACAAAATCAGGTGACAAATACTCAGGCGTGATTCCGGCACAAGCCGATAACACAACAGTGACATTCTATGTCGAAGCCAGCAACGCTGACGCTACAGCGAAGTCAGCATCTATGAGCTACACCGTTGGCGCTGTTCAAGTTGACTATAGCGTGCTTCGTCTCAACGAGCTCAATGGCAACGATAAGTTCATCGAAATCTTTAACAATGGCACAGAGCCTATCCCAATGCGCGACGTTACCATCTACAAAGACACCGAAAAACTTGTCTGGACCGGTAAGAGCGCAGTCACAATCGAGCCAGGTGCATATCTCTTGCTCTACAGTGAAGATGTCATCAACGATCATCCAGAACTCGACACCACCTTATATATGTTCCACAGCGGCCTCTCAGCAAAGAAGAATGTCCGCATCGAGCTCAAGACTCCGGCTGGCGTAGACGTCGATGACTTCAACCTCGTCGACATTGAACAGAACGGCGCTGCTTACGGCTACCCTGGCAACCAGGCACCAGCTTCATACAGCCGCAACGCTAACACCGACTGGTACTATGCAGACGCAACACCAGGTGCAGTGAACGTCGACGGTGAAAATAAGGTATTAGGCCTCGAAGGCGGAGTCACTCCTCCAACGCCTCCAACACCTGACTACACCAATATCGTACTCAACGAGTTGAACGGTGACACCAAGTTCATCGAAATCTTCAATAAAGGCGAATTGGATCTCACCATCGAAGGCTGGTACATCACCAAAGACGGCAATGAGGAAGACCACAAATGGACTGCTGACGCAACAGTGGTAGTTCCAGCTCATGGCTATGTCCTTCTCTACAGTGCCGATGTACAGGCTGACCATCCTGATCACCCGACAAACCTCTTCTTCAACAGCGGTCTCTCAGCAAAGAAGACAGTGCGCATAGCCCTTTACATGGCTGACGGTACTGAAAGAGACGTATTCACAAGAGGTTCTACAGGTGAATGGGGACAGACCATCTCTAACGTCGCTCCTCAGTCATACGCCCGCATCCCTGACGGCGGAGAATGGCTGCTGGCCGACCCGACACCAGACGCAGCTAACCCTGCAACAGGCGATCCTATCCCACAGGAGTAATTGATAATTAATGATAAGGAATATTAAAAATGGCAAAAGAAGAAATGAAGATCGGCGAAGAGTCAAAGCCGAGATTTGAGTTCCGTTCATTTGGACAATGCTTCTGTGAAGCACATAAACGTATGGCACGTCTCTCAATGCCTGTTCCTGAGAAAGTGTGGGAACGCCTGAGTGACGAGATATATATCATCTCACGTAAAAACGACATCAACAATACCAAGATCCGTAACGGTAAGATGGATATCAAGACATACGTCCAGACTGTCGACGGCCTAGAGCAGTGGAATCCTCTCATGAAAGGCGAATTCCCAATCGCCAAGGAAGTCCTCGAAAAAGAAGTATTTCCTGCATTCATGGTCGAGATGCCTAAGCTCACCAAAGACATCTACACATACGAAGAGTTCATCGCCATGGTGAAAGCTAACCCTGATCTGGCAGCTGTGCGCGTCCATAAACGCCGCTTTGGCTATATGGTCAACGACACCATCTGCGAGTTTGGTGAAGTGCTCATCAACGGCGCTAAGATCGTCACCATCAACTCTGAGTCAACGGAGATTGAAGACATCAAGAAGACCATCAAAGACTGCGGTCTCGAAGGTGTCGAGAATATCAACTATTTACAGGCTATCAAGCGTGTTATCGGCATGTCCGACAAACCGCTCGCAAACGAATAAGAAGTATGGCACAGGAAATAGAAAAAAAGTTTTTGGTAAAGGGTGACTTCAAATCTGAAGCATTCAAAGCCACACGTATCACTCAGGGTTATCTCAGCAGCGTGCCTGAGCGCACCGTCCGCGTGAGAGTCAAGGGTGACAAGGGATTCATCACCATCAAGGGCATCGGCAACGCTTCTGGCGCGGCCCGCTTCGAATGGGAGAAAGAGATTCCTGTCGATGAAGTGCAACAGCTTCTTGAGATCTGCGAACCAGGTGTCATCGACAAGACCCGTTATCTTGTCAAAAACACCGATGGTAAACACACTTGGGAAGTCGACGAGTTCTACGGCGACAACGACGGCCTCACCGTGGCTGAAGTAGAGCTCACCGATGAGAACGAACCTTTCGACAAACCGGCATGGCTTGGCGAAGAGGTCACTGGCGATCCTAAGTATTTCAATTCAATGCTGATGAAGAATCCGTATAAGAATTGGAAATAACAATGTGAAAGTAGAGACGTCATAACGGCGTCTCTACTTTACCTCTTATATCTACTTTAACCATTTAGCTACTCTACACCTACTCTCAATTATAAGCTATGTCTTTCGACCCGTTAGATATGAATAATTATAAGGTGGAGAAACTGCCGAAGATGCAGAAATCCTCCTTCGAGCAATGGATGGCACGCCTCGGCGGCCCTATCGCCATCCTCGCCTTTATCTTGCTTTATTGGTTTATCCCGCTGGGATTCATCGACAACCTGAATCCTGATATGCTGACAGCCAAAGCATTGAAACGATACAACGACATCGGCGGAGAAGCGTTCCTGCGCTCCAACTACGCTATGTTTGCCATATTCATCGCGGGTTTGATACTATGGATGACAGAGGCGATACCGAACTATCTCACCTCTCTCCTCATCATCCTCGGCATTGTGATATGTAACGTCACAACACAGAAAGAAGCCCTCGCACAGTTAGGACATCCTGTCATGTGGCTCAATATCCTGTCATTTGTCTTGGCAAGTATGTTAGTCAAGACACAGTTCGCCAAAAGGCTCGCGTTAGCCTTCGTGATAAAATTCGGAAAGAACGCAAAGGGAGTCCTCTGGAGCTTCCTCATCATTAACCTGGTGCTGTCGGCTTTCATCTCAGCCACCACGGTGAAGGCGACTATCATGCTGCCGATATTCATGACAGTATGCGCTATCTATGGGGCCTCGGGCGACCATCGCAACAACTTCGGCCGTAACCTCGTGATACAGAACCTGTTCCAGGTGAACGTCGGCGCCAACGCCTTCTATACCGGTAGCGGCGCGCATCTGCTTGCAATATCACTCATCGCGGGCTTTGCAGGCAGCTGCGACTTCGGTTATTCCGACTGGCTGGTAGCATGTGGCCCGATGAGCGTCATCACACTCGCCGTCGGCCTGATGCTCGGCATCTATGTCTTCTTCCCGATGAAGAAAGAAGAACAAAAACCTCAGATCGAAGGCGGTCTTGAACGCCTGAAGCAGGAACTCGACGCCATGGGCAAGATGAAAGCCGAGGAATATAAGGCCGTTGGCATCTTCGTCCTCGTGTTGCTACTCTGGATCACCAAAGGCACGTTCCATAACATCGACGAGACCATCGTGGCATTGCTCGGCGCGGTATTAGCTTTGTTGCCAGGCATAGGCGTTGTGAAATGGAACGACGTCGACATCCCATGGCACCTCATGCTATTCTCAGCAGGCGCATACACACTCGGCTCAGGCCTCAACGCCACAGACCTCCCGAACACCATGGTCAACGCAGGCTTTGACAGCCTAGGCATCACCGCAGACACACCGTTCTGGGTGCTCTACCTCATCCTCACCTTCCTGATGCTCTACTCAGGACTTATCTTCCAGAGCAAGACCATCAGAACAATGGTATTCGTACCTATCGCTCTCGGAGTGGAGGCACGCTTCGGATTCCCTCTGATGAGCCTTGCACTGCCAGTGGCTATGTTAATCGAACACGTCTACGTGCTGCCATTCAACAGCAAACCAGCGGCACTGCTTTATAATACAAACATGTACAGCATGACTGATGCCTTCAAATACGGCATCACGATGATGACATTTGCATGGATTCTGATACTCATCTGGGGAGAAACAGTTCTCAAATGGATGGGCATCACACCAGGATTGTTCTTATAAGGTATTTGAAAATGATAGAAATTCAGACAAAAATACACGACAAATTCTCCGTAGAGTTTAAAGTTGGCTTCAGCGGAAGAGACGGCGTCAAGATTGATTATTTTGACGTCAACTCCTGGATTTTTATCCCTAACGGACTGTATATCAATAAAAACACATACAGCAAAGACCGTTTCTACACCGACATGAAGTCGAACATCCGTCTGCTCACGCCGTCATTTTCTTTACGTCAAATGGTGGAAGGCGACGATGTCCCGATTCAACATGTGATAAAGTCGTTGGATGACATCAACGAATATGAGTTCCAGCTGAAGCTCTTCGGCTCAATATTCAAAAGCTCCATTCGCAATGCATCGGCAAAGATTATCAACGAAAAAAATAACGATATTTTAAGCCAATATTGCGCCGACTACGTCTCCGACCTTCGACTTGTTCTTCAATCGTATCGTGAGATTTACGGCATGATTGACCCGAAAAACGATACTATGCTGGCAAAATTCAGGTTCACCGATGAGTTTATCAGTCATCAGCTGCAAATCCAGACGCTAAAAATCGTGAAGGCCATACAGCATCTCGATGGAATGAAAGACACTACAAAAGCCCTGATTGGAGCCATTGAGGAAGAAACAGCATACAAAATCTCTAAAGGCTACAGCCACGTCATCATCAACGATGACGCCAACAATCGTAAGCTTGTGAACCATCACAGCAAGTTGAAGAAATACATCGAGAGCGCTTTATATCTTAACGTAAACACCAAACAGGACGGCCAGGCTGTTAAACAGATATCGTTTAGCCTCGCAGCAGGCCTCGCTATGATGGTTTACCTGCTAATCACCACTCTCTTCCAGAAATATCTGGGCAACTACCCCAACCTGATTTTCTTCATTCTTATAATCTTTTATATCCTTAAAGACCGAATCAAGGAACTCACACGTTGGATGTTCGCCTATCAACTGAAAGATAAGTATTACGATAATAAGACCGTCATAAGTATCAAGGATAACCATGTCGGAATCCTCAAAGAGGGCATGGACTTTATCTCCGAGGACAAGGTTCCTGATGAGGTAATGAAACTACGCTGTCGCACCCGACTTGAAACCGAAAACAAGCTTCTTGACGAGAAAATAATACTGTATAGAAAACGTGTTGAGATTGACAATGATACTCTCAGGAATCAATATGACTACGAATTCAAGGGTATCAACGATATCATACGTTATCATGTCAATTATCTAACCAAGAAAGCCGACAATCCTGAGACGCTCATCGACTGTCTTGACGAGAATGGCAACGTACAGACTATCAAGGCAGAACGTGTCTACACATTACATTTTGTAATACAATTCAAATGGGAAGATCAGGTGGAATACAAAGATTTTCATGTTGACATGAACCGCAACGGCATCATCAACATTACTTCTTCATCACCTCAAAGCCCTTACCATAGACACCCATAACGGTGTTGACCGACACAAAGGCCTTCGGGTCTTCCTGTTTCACTATGCGGATAACACGCTGGCACTCGGTCTTGCGGACGACAGCCATCACTATGTCGCTGTCCTGTTTGGTATACCATCCGGTGCCTTTGATTATCGTCGCTCCACGATGAATCTCGTTCCCAATACGGTCGGCTATGACGTCAGGTTTTGATGAGAAAATGAACATCTGCACCGACTGTTTGCTACCCGTGAAGGCGAGGTCCATGCAGTAGCTGCTCACGAAGTTACCGACCAAGCTGTATATGATAAGTTCAACACGCTGAAGGACTTCCAGATCTTGGAACACGAAGAACGAACTCCCGATGATGACGAGGTTCATCGCAAGGGTGAATCGTCCGAGCGAGATGTTGCGGTATTTGTTGACCACCATGGTGATGATGTCGACGCCGCCTGTGCTGCCTCCTGCGAGGAAGATGATGCCGTTGGCGAAGCCTCCGATGCCTCCGCCGATGATGGCTGCGAGAAACTTATCGGATATCACCGGCACATCGCCAATTATATTCTGCAACAGAGAGAAGAAGAACGCCATCACGGCGATGCAGTAAATCGTCTTCACGCCGAATTTCCATCCTAAAATCTTGAAAGAGAATAAGATAAGAATCGCGTTAAGGACAAAGATAGTATAACCAGTCGAGATGCCAGTCACCCAATATACGATAGTTGCGATACCGTTTACGCCGCCGCCCAACATATTGTTAGGGATGAGGAAGGCTGTCCAGCCTAAGGCTATGACAAACAAGCAAACAGTGATGATTGCATAGTTTTTGATTTCGACTAAGATTTTTGAATAATTCTTCATAATGCTTATTTTTTAAATCAAAAAAGACTTAAAACATTGATTGCCAACATCTTAAGTCTTTATCTCTTCTTCGTACCTGAGGCCGGGGTCGAACCGGCACGTCCACAATGGACACAGGATTTTAAGTCCGGCGCGTCTACCGATTCCGCCACTCAGGCACTTATTATTTGAGCGGAAAACGAGACTCGAACTCGCGACCCCGACCTTGGCAAGGTCGTGCTCTACCAACTGAGCTATTTCCGCCTGGCTTTGCCAGTCGGCTTCTTGTCGCGACTCGGCAGAATCAAAGCAAGCTTTGCTTCTGCTCTCGCTGCTCCAAGAAGTCCGCATGACTTTCACTGCAAGATTATTCTTGCTCTCGCTGCTCCAAAAAGTCCGCTTTGGAACTTTTACGAGGTTTTTATTATTTTGAAAGTAACAAAAACTTCTCGTGTTTTCTCTTTGCGAGATTGAGCGGAAAACGAGACTCGAACTCGCGACCCCGACCTTGGCAAGGTCGTGCTCTACCAACTGAGCTATTTCCGCAATTTTTGTTCCAAAAATTGCGGCTTTTTGTCGCGACTCGGCAATGCTCAAACAAGTTTGGCATTGCTCTCGCTGCTCCAAAAAGTCCGCTTAGAGACTCTTTTAATCCCTTCGGCTTTTTGTCGCGACTCGGCATTGCTCAAGCAAGCTTGGCACTGCTCTCGCTGCTCCAAAAAGTCCGCTTTGGAACAACTGCAAATTCCTATTTGGAATTGCGGTGCAAAGATACGGCATTTTTTGATACAGCCGACGTTTTTTTGAAAAAATTTTATCAGGTATTTAAGTTCTTGATATTCAATATTTTTGGTTATCATTTTTCGGCTGGTCGTCTCCCATTCGGGAGCCGAAGGCCTTCAAAATTGATAATCAAAAACCTTATAATTGGACAATTAGTCACCAATTTCGCAGGCTTTCAGCTTTCGAAGAAAGGTGACCAGCCAAGAAATGGTGACTGATTATTAATAATTCTTCAACATTTTTTTGATTTCGTTGAGCTTCATCAGTGCTTCAACAGGAGTCAAAGTGTCGATGTTTATGTTGAGGATATCGTCTTTGATTTGCAACAAAAGCGGGTCGTCGAGCTGGATAAAGCTGAGCTGCATGTTATCCATCTGCTTACTCTCCTTGATGGCCTCGTCGAGGTTGTCGTGAGAATGCGATTTTTCAAGCATCGAAAGCAAAGCATCGGCCCTGTCGATGACTTTGCGCGGCATTCCTGCCATGGCGGCCACGTGGATACCGAAGCTATGGGCACTTCCTCCCTTCTTAAGCTTTCTCAAAAACACCACCTTGTTGCCGACTTCCTTCACCGACACATGGTAGTTTTTGATTCTGCTGAACGAGGCTTCCATCTCGTTAAGTTCATGATAATGAGTGGCAAACATCACCTTCGCGCGCATCGTCGGGTGCTCGTGTAGGTACTCGGTTATCGCCCACGCAATGCTGATGCCGTCGTAAGTACTGGTGCCTCGGCCAATCTCGTCGAGCAAAATAAGACTGCGGTTCGAGACGTTGTTCAAAATAGAGGCCGTCTCGTTCATCTCCACCATGAACGTGGACTCGCCGGAAGATATATTGTCGCTTGCTCCCACACGGGTGAATATCTTATCAACAAGGCCGATGCGCGCGGCTGACGCAGGCACGAAAGAGCCAATCTGCGCCATCAGAACGATGAGCGCAGTCTGACGCAGCAACGCCGACTTACCCGACATGTTCGGACCCGTGATAATCATGATTTGCTGCTTCTCACGGTCGAGGTACACGTCGTTGGAGATGTACTCCTCGCCCACCGGCATCATCTGCTCGATAACGGGATGCCTACCTTCTTTAATATCAATAACGTACGACTCGTCGACGGTCGGCATCACGTAATTATTGTTCAACGCGATGTATCCGAAGTTGACCAGACAGTCGATCTTTCCAACTAAAGCCGCGTCAAGCTGAATCGGAGCCACAAACTCCGCCGTGGCGTTCACGAGCTCGGCATAAACACGCTCTTCGATGACTTGAATCTTCTCTTCAGCGCCAAGGATCTTCTGCTCGTATTCCTTCAGCTCCTCAGTGATGTAACGCTCCGCATTGGCCAGTGTTTGCTTGCGGATCCACTCGGCCGGGACCTTGTCTTTGTGGGTGTTTGTCACCTCGAGATAATATCCGAAAACGTTGTTATATCCAATCTTCAGCGATGAAATTCCCGTCAGCTCTGCCTCGCGTTTTTGGATATTAATAAGGTAATCTTTGCCAGAGCGCGACAAGTTGCGCAAATCGTCGAGTTCTTCGTTGACGCCTTCCGCGATAAAATTGCCTTTCGAGGTCACTGCCGGCGCATCCTGACGAATCTCTTTTTTAATTCTATTTCTTATTGATTCACATGGATTTAACTGCTCAGCAAAGGCTTTCATCGAGGCATTGTCGCTATCCTTGCAAAGGTCGCGGATCACTTCGATTTGCTCGAGGGCATACGAGACCTGAAGGAGCTCGCGAGGGTTTACCCGAGCGAGCGACACTTTGGAGATTAGTCGTTCGAGATCACCTACTTGACGGATGGCATCCTGGAATTTGGCGATGACATCTCTGTTTTTATAAAAATAATCGACAACATCGTATCTCGCCTGAATCTGCTTTTTGTTTTTCAGTGGGAGCGAGATCCAACGGCGCAGCAGTCGCGAACCCATAGGCGACACTGTCTTGTCGATGACGTCGATTAGCGTTTTCGCGTTAGGATTCGGGGTATTCAGCAATTCCAGATTTCTGATTGTGAACTTGTCGAGCCACACAAACTGCCCTTGATCGATTCGCGAAAGCGAGGTGATATAGTCAATCTTATCGTGCTGTGTTTCATGCAGATAATGTATCGCAGCGCCAGCAGCCACTATGCCTTTCGGAAAATCGTCGACACCGAAGCCTTTCAGCGAAGTGGTGTTGAAATGACGCGTCAGAATATCGTTGGCATAATCGTCGGTAAACACCCAATCGTCGAAAACCGTCAAAAAGTATTTATCGCTGAAAGCCTCAATAAAATCACGCCTTTTATTACGCTGACAAAGCACTTCCGAAGGGTTGAAACTCTGCAGAAGCTTGTCGATATATTCATTATTGCCTTGAGTGAGATAAAATTCACCCGTAGATACGTCCAAAAATGCTATTCCACTCTCATTTTTCTCGAGATGCACCGACGCAAGGAAGTTATTCTCCTTCTGATCTAAAACATTGTCGTTGTAAGTGATACCAGGCGTAACCAACTCAACCACGCCGCGTTTCACTATGCCTTTAGCCGTCTTCGGATCCTCAAGTTGTTCACACACAGCGACTTTCAAGCCTGCACGCACCAGTTTCGGCAGATATGTGTCGAGCGCATGATGCGGAAAACCCGCCAACTCAACGCTCTGCGCCGTAGCACTTGAACGCTTCGTCAGAACAATACCCAAAATATCGGCCGCCTTTGCCGCGTCATCCCCGTACGTCTCATAAAAATCGCCCACGCGGTACAACAGCATCGCTTCAGGGTATTTCGCCTTGAATGCATAATACTGCCGCATTAATGGTGTATCGTTAGGATTTGCCATGATTCAGTGAAAATAAAAAATGAGATACTGATGCTAATAATGCACAAAATTACACTTTTTTCCTGAAACTTCACCAAAAATTTTCATATTTTTGCAAAAATTTTTCACTTATGCGAAAACTGACAATGCCGGAGCTGAATCGCTTGAATGTCGCTGATTATCACAGTGTTACAAAATTACCAGTGATAATCGTGCTCGACAACATCCGTTCGATGGAGAATGTGGGCTCGTTTTTCCGCACAGCCGACGCTTTCCGCATCGAAACCATCTATCTCTGCGGCATCACAGCCCGTCCGCCTCATCGCGAGATTCACAAAACAGCGCTGGGAGCCGACGAAAGTGTGGCTTGGCAGTATTTCGCAACGACGGCCGAGGCCTGCGAGCACCTTAAAGATATGGGATATCGCATTTTTGCTGTCGAGCAGGTCGAAGGCAGCATCATGCTCGACGAGTTCAACACTCCGGAGAAGTCGGCGTATATATTTGGTAATGAAGTGGATGGAGTCGACGACGCGGTTTTGAACTATTGCGAGCAGGCCGTTGAGATACCTCAAAAAGGCACAAAACACTCTCTAAATGTGTCGGTTAGCGCAGGAATTGTGATGTTTCATCTCTTCGAAGACCTGAAAAACGTCTTGAAATAACATCTTAACTGATTGATTATCATTGTTTTAAACAATTTTTTATTTTTTTATTTTTTTTTGATTTTTCAATTAAAAAAAACTGTACTTTTGTAGCTTGAATTGAAAGAGGAATATAAATAGTTCAAAAAATTAATAATTATGACAAAAACTACATTCAAATCATTGCTTTTCATCGCATTAGCAATCATCCCTATGGCCTTCTACGGTCAGGAAAAGACAGCCTCCAACAACTGGTTTATCGGTATTGAAGGTGGTGCAACACAAATGTTTGCTGATAACGAGGCATTCGTAATGGATCAGACAAGCTGGGATGCAGGTCTCTTCGGCGGTTTGACAGTCAAGAACGCATTGTCATTCTATGTTGACCTCGGTTATGTTAACCTGAAGGGTAAGAATGGCGATTGGATGACAATCGACGAGTGCAACTTGTTCCAAGGCAACTTCAATGTTGGTTATAACGTTCTCCAACTCTTCGGATTCGATCCTGATCGCCGTTGGATCGTCATGCCACACTTTGGATTAGGTGCCATCATGCACAGAACAAAATCTACAATTAACGGCAACGTCATTAAGAACGGTTACGATGAGGACGGTGCTGTCGAAGGTCACGGTTTCGGTGGCAGAAAAGCTGTTTACACCAACAACTTCGGTCTTAAGGTCGGTTATGCAATTTCACAGAGATTCGACCTCGGCCTCGACTTTGTTGCAGTGAAGACAGACACTGAAGGTTTGGATAACTGGATTCACGGCAAACACAGCGACTACTACGGTTATGCTAACCTCTCACTCGCTTATAAGTTCGGCCGTAAGGAAATTAAACCTTGCCCGGATTGCCCAGAATGCCCAGAAGCTGAAGAGTACAACTGCGACGTTTGCAAAGACGCTATCGAAAAGGCAGCTAAAGACGCAGTTGAAGAGGCTATGAAGAACTACCAGCCAGCTCCTGCACAGGAAGCCGCTGCTCCAGAAGAGGAGAAAGCCGACGACGCCGAGTCAATGGAGAAGAACTGGGAAGAGAAAGACATTCACCTCTCATTCAAAGTCGGAAAAGCTGAAGTGAAAGACACTCAGGCCAACAAGGACGAAGTGAAGAAAGTCAGCGAAGACATCGAGAACGGTAGAGACGTCAACAAGATTAAGACTGTCGGTTATGCCTCACCAGAGGGTAACGACGATCAGAATCAGAAGCTTTCAGAAGACCGCGCAAAGGCAACAGCCGAGTACATCGAGAAGAACCTCGGTGACAACGCAGAAGGCATCACATTCGAGTCAAAAGGCATGGGTTCAGACTGGGACGGCTTCTACAAAGCCCTCGCAGCATCAAACATCCAGGCTAAGGACAAGATCGCAAAGCAGCTTAAAGATTCAGAAGACCCAACAGCTACTTTGAACGAGATGAGAACCAAGTATCCGGAACTTGAAGAGATCCTCAACTCACTCAGAGTGACGAGAGTTTACATCAACAAGTAAGAAAAGCTTGACTTGAAAAACAAAAAGCCTCCGAGATTTCGGAGGCTTTTTTATTTATCACAATACCAAGCGGTGGATTCCAACGTCGTAAGGCTGATTAATGGCGTCCACCACCTTTTCGTAGTCTTTCCTGTTTGCAACAAAATCGATGTTATTAGTATCCAAAATCAAGATACGCATATCGTTCTGCTGTTTGATGAAATCGAAATAACCCTGCTGCAGATGCTCGAGATACGAATCGTCGATCTTCTGCTCGTAATCGCGGCCGCGCTTGCGGATATTAAACTGCAGATGCTCCACATCGAGATAAAGATACACCATCAGCTCAGGCTTCGGGATATTCGAAAAGATGATATTGAAAAACCTTGAAAACAGGTCGTATTCGTCGGGTTGAAGATTCTCGCGAGAGAAAATCAGTGACTTGGCTACATAATAATCGGAGATGATAAAATCGTGGAAGAGGTCGAGGTTGCCCAGCTTATCCTTCAGCTGCTGAAAACGCAACGCGAGGAAGGTCATCTCAACCTGAAAGGCATATTTGTCGGGATTCTCGTAAAATTTGGCAAGGAACGGGTTCTTGTCAGGCTCAAATTCCTCAAGAATCAATTTTCCGTTGAAATCCTGAGAAATCTTCGTCGAGAGCGTCGTCTTACCAGCGCCCATCGTACCTTCAATCGCCACGAAATTATATCTCATAACACCTATTAATATATATTCACTTTCCCGGCATCTTGACATTCGTCAAGAAGCTGAAGGTTTGTCTTTTTCATGACCGGATGCACATAATCCGGAGCGATATCGCAGAGCGGCAACAATGTGAACCTACGCTCATGTAGATGCGGATGCGGCGCATTAACCATCTGAGTATCAATTATTATTTCATTACCAAAATAAAGGATATCCAGATCCATCGGACGCGACACATAACCCTCGTGCGGTACGCTGCGATCACGGCCCAGCTCCTTCTCAATCTCCAACAACACCCCCATCAACGCATCGGGCGAAAAGGCCGTTTCAACCTTCACAACCTGATTCAAGAACCAATGCTCCGACTTGAAACCCCACGGCTCCGATTCGTAGAGACGCGACTTGGCGACAATCTTTCCACACCTCTCACCTATCATCTTACTTGCCTGATTTACAAGAAGTTCACGATCGCCTAGATTCGAGCCCAACAAAACGAAAACCGATTCCAAAGCCATGAAAAAAATTTTGCCTTACAACATGCAAATATAATGAAAGAAATTGTATCTTTGAAAAAAATTTTAAACAATGAAACAGTTCTTTAAATTTATGTTTGCCTCATGCCTAGGATCGGCATTGATGCTTATAGTTTTGATGATTGTGCTGATCTGCATGGTGGGCTCAGGCTCCAGCAATAAAATCAGCGTAAAACCGAAATCGGTGCTCTACATGAATCTCAACTACGAAATCCCTGAGAGAACCACCGACGGCGACTTCACCGCGGCTCTGATGGGACTGCAGAACAGCAACGCTGACAACTCAGGTTTGAACGACATAATAGCCAATATCGAAGCGGCGAAAGACGACGACAACATCGCCGGAATCTTCCTCGAGCTCTCGTCGACCAACACTTCGACGGCCAATATCGAGGAACTGCGTCATCATATTGCAAACTTCAAGGAATCGGGCAAATTTGTGCTCACCTATGGAGAGTCGTTGTCGCAAGGCGCCTATTACCTTGCCACAGCAGGCAATGAGATTTATCTCAACCCTGACGGCATGCTCGACATCCACGGAATGGCATCGCAGATAATGTTTTACAAACGTCTGTTAGATAAACTCGACATCGAGATTCAGATCATACGCGGCCCGAACAACAGATTCAAGAGCGCTGTTGAGCCTTATTTCCTCGACAAGATGAGTGACGCCAACCGCGAGCAGATGACCAAGCTGCTTAACACCATGTGGAACAAGATTGTCGACGACATCAGCGCGTCGAGAGGCATCAGCCCTGTAAAAATCAACCAACTGGCTGATGAACTTGCTCTTACATTCGACGCCAAGATCGCACTCGAAGAAGGCTTCGTCGACGGACTGGCCTACAGAGATGAGATCATCGCCCGCATAAAAGATCTTGCTGGCATCGATAAAGCCAAGAAAATCAACGTGTTGACTAACTCACAGTACGCCAGCGCACGGCCTGAGCCGAAGGCGAAGGCCGATAAGATTGCCGTCATCTATGCTAACGGACAGATTCAAGACGGTGAAGGCGACGACTCAACCATAGGCTCAACGACATTGTCAAAAGCCATCCGCGAGGCACGCGAAAACAAGAAGGTGAAAGCCATCGTCATGCGTGTGAACTCTCCCGGCGGCAGCGCCTTGGCATCGGAAGTCATCCGCAGAGAAGTCGAGCTGGCAAAAGCCGAGAAGCCATTCATCATCTCGATGGGAAGCTACGCAGCATCGGGTGGTTACTGGATCTCGACGGAAGGCGACTACATCTTCGCCGACCCGACGACTTTGACAGGCTCTATCGGCGTTTTCGGCACCATCCCGAATGCCAAGAAGTTCCTCAACGAGACAGTGGGGTTGACATTCGACGTGGTGAAGACCAACAAAAATGCCGACTTCGGCAGCTTGACCGAGCCTCTTACCGACTACCAGAAAGAGCTGATGCAGAAATACGTGGGTAACACCTACAACGACTTCACCGCATTGGTGGCCCGCACCCGCGGACTGCGCCAGAGTTATGTCGACAGCATCGGACAAGGCAGAGTGTGGGCTGGCGCCGACGCCATTGAGATTGGCCTCGTCGATGAGCTTGGCGGTCTAGACAAAGCCATCGCCTATGCCGCTGAAAAGGCCAACCTGACAGATTATTCTCTCAAAGACTATCCGAAACAAAAGGATATGATGGAGATGTTGCTCAGTGGCAGCGTTCAGGAGCCTTACACTAAAGCATTGTTAAAGAAGAAGTTAGGTAAAAACTACACATATATCGAGACTGTCGAGAACATGTCGAAGCTCGATGGCGTTCAGGCTTTGATGCCATTCCTCATTGTTGAATAAACTGAGATGATACCAGAGCAGTTCGAAGATATCAGATCCTACATCGATGAAGAGATCCCGGCAGCAATGGAATACTTCATCAACGACGAGACATCGCTCTCGTTGGCAAGATTGGTGCTTCCCGGCAAGTCGGACGACGAAGTCAAGGAGTTGCTGAGAAGCATCAAGACCACCGAGGAGTTTCAGCGCATCATGATGACGCGTTTTGTGAGACTCATAGTCACCACCTCAATGAAAGGCGTTGACACTCAAGGATTTAACCTTCTCGACAAGAAAAAAGCATATCTTTTCACGGGAAATCACCGCGACATCACCCTCGACGCGTTTATCCTGCAGATGTATATGCTCGACAACGGGCTTCAGACCTGTAACATCGCCTTTGGCGACAATCTCATACTGAATAAAACCATCGATGTTTTCGGCAAGACAAACAAGATGTTTAAAGTCATCAGATCGCAGAACGTCAGGGAGTTGGCTCAGAATTCGCAGCACCTTTCCGATTACATCAGATATCTCATCCGTGAAAACAAGTCCGTTTGGATTGCGCAGCGCAACGGCCGTACGAAAGACGGCAACGACAAGACCGACCACGGACTGATCAGCATGTTCTCGATGTCGGGCGACAGGCAAAATCTAGTACCAAACCTCGCTGAATTGAACATCACCCCTATCGCCACGTCGTACGAATACGAGCCTTGCGCCATGATGAAGGCACGCGAGAGCTACCTCAAGGAGCGCGACGGCGTGTATTTGAAGAAGCCTATGGAAGATATGGACAGCATCGTTTCGGGACTCAGGAAGAAGAAAGGAACGATGAACATAGCTATTTGTCCGACAATCACTTACGAGGACCTAAAGCCGTTTGAGGGAGCCGACAAACATGAGATTGTGCCCGCCGTCGCGGCTATGATCGACAAGCGGATCTACGAAAACTACAGGCTGTATCCGAATAACTACATCGCAAGTGATTGGCTATCAGGAACTTCCACGTTTAAGAAGTATTATACTCAGGAAGACAAAGATGTGTTTAAAGCTTACTGCGATAAGATATTCTCGAAGCTTTATGAAGAGCTCGGAAATGAGGCAGAGCCGAGGTTTACTGAGATTTTGCTTGGGATTTATGCGATTCCTGTAGAAAACAAATTAAATAGCTAATTCGCCCCATTTATCGATAAGATACTGCAATTCTTCCTTCTTTTTACCGTAGTTCCAGTAGAAATTGTCGTCGACTTTAACGTCGGGATGCGCAGTCGGATTCGCCATAATCTCATCTAAACCGGCGAGTTCCTTCTCGAGAGCGTCGATTTGCCCCTCAAGTTTCTTGATTTCCTTTTCCAGACGACGTTTTTCGCGTTCTTCGACTTTCTTTGCCTCATAATCGATCTTGTTTTGCGAGACAACAGGCTTTGCTTCCTGCTGAACCTTCTGTTTACGATTCAAATCATCGAGTTCCTTGAGTCGTTTTTCTTCAAGAAAATCATATATATCGCCGATATATTCCTTGATATGAGGTTTCTTGAACTCGTAGACTTTTGTAGTAAGGCCTTGAAGGAAGTCACGGTCGTGGGAGACGACTATGAGAGTGCCGTCGAACTGAAGTAACGCCGACTTAAGGATGTCTTTCGACAGCATATCCAGATGGTTGGTCGGCTCATCGAGAACCAGCAGATTTGTTGGGAAGAGCAGCATTTTTGCCAAGGAAAGACGAGCTTTTTCACCTCCCGAAAGAACCTTAACCTTTTTATCTATCGTTTCGCCACTGAAAAGAAACGCTCCAAGCAGCGATTTCACCTTCACGCGCATGTCGCCGGTAGCCACGTCATCGAGAGTCTCGAACACCGTCTTCTCCGGATCGAGCATATCCTGTTGATTCTGAGCGTAATAGCCTATCTTCACCTCATGACCGAGCTTCACCTCGCCGGTATGGTCGAGCACACCGCAGATGATCTTCGCCAGCGTGGACTTTCCTTCGCCGTTACGGCCCACGAAAGCTATCTTCTCGCCTCTCGGGATAAGCAAATTGATGTCGTTGAGCACGTTTTTCTCGCCATACGACTTCGACACATGACTCAGCTCCAGCGTCACCTTGCCTGAATGCGGCGCCGGCGGGAACTTGAAGTGCATCACCGACTTGTCACGGTCGTCAATCTCAACCACTTCCATCTTCTCGAGCTGTTTCACCCTCGACTGCACCTGCTTCGCCTTGGTGGCCTTGTAACGGAAGCGCTCGATGAACGCCTCGATCTCCTTTATCTCGCGCTGCTGGTTGTCGAACGCGGCCTTTTGCATATCGATACGCTCCTCACGACGCTCCACAAATTCACTGTAAGCGCACTTATAATCGTAAATCTTTCCGCCTGAGATTTCTATCGTTCTGATAGTTATATGATCGAGAAATGCGCGGTCGTGCGACACCATGAGGATGGCCCCGTAATAGTTTTTGAGATATCCCTCGAGCCATTGTATTGACTCAATGTCAAGGTGGTTTGTAGGCTCATCGAGCAGCAGAAGCTTCGGCTTACGCAACAGTATCTTTGCAAGCTCGACGCGCATCTGCCAGCCGTTGCTGAACTCGTTCATCTCGCGCCCCATGTCTTCATGGTCGAATCCCAAGCCAACAAGAATCTGCTCAGCCTCGCCTTCGGCTGAATGGCCTCCGATGAGAGTCATACGCTCGTTGAGTGCGCTCATCCTCTCGCAAAGCTTCTGATAGCTATCGCTTTCATAATCAGTGCGTTGCGACAGCTCATCCTGCAACTGCGCCAATTTTTTCTCAATCTGATGATACTCCTCGAAGGCCGTCATCGTCTCCTCGAGGACGGTCTTGGTCGAATGGATGTTCTTCTCCTGCGGAAGGTAGCCGATAGTGACATCATCCGACATCACCACGCCGCCGTGTGATGGCTGTTCAAGGCCGGCGATGATACGGATGAGGGTGGTCTTTCCCGCGCCGTTCTTACCCACCAGACCGATGCGGTCCTTCTCGCGGATAAGGAAATTGATGTCGGTGAAGAGGTCCTGACCAGTGAAATGTATGCTCAGATTTTGAATTGAAATCATCTTATTCCTCTCTCCATTCAGCGATGTTGTCGCGTGTCTCCTGAAGCGTAACGCTATAAAGCTCTACGTGTTGCGGCAGGCGACTCTTGATTCTTTGAGCAAAATCGGCCAGCATGTTCTCGGTTGTAGGCTGATATGGCAGCTCGACCACCTTGTCGAAGTTTTGCTTTGTTATTTCGACGAAATCTTTCGGCATGTTATTGCCAATGATGAACGAATGGTCGAGTTTTTCCACAACTTCTTGATTAACAATGGATTTAAGGTCGTGAAAGTCAATCACCATGCCGTTTTTCGGGTTGCTTGGTTCATCGAGAGGCATACCTTTCACCGTGACGCGCAGCTCGTAGGAATGGCCGTGGATGTTACGACATTTGCCATCGTAGCCGTTGAGGGCGTGTGCCGCCTCGAAATGGAATATTTTTGTAAGATAAAACATTATTGCACAACAACTTTTTTAAGTATTGAGCCGCCGTTTTGCGACACCACATTCATGAAATATATGCCGCTGTTGAGGCTGCTCACATCGATTGACGACTGCTCCTCGTCTTGAACATTCAGCATCATAACCAGTTGACCTACAGCGTTGTACATATACACCGCCTCGAGGTTCTCACCTGCAATGTTGACTGTCGATGTAGCCGGGTTCGGCCACACGCTGACTGACACTGTGTATTCGTTTTCGTTTATGCCCCAATGCGGATCCCAGATTCTTGCTGCAAATTCCGGGTCGTCGACAAATGGGTTGCGGTTGTTCTGGATATTGTAAACTGCGTTGTTACGGTTGATCTCCTTTACGGAGACGGGATCTTCCTCGTGCCAGCGCAGCAGCATCGTCATCGCCCAGTCTTTGATGACCGATTTGTTGGTCATGTCGGACGTGCCCCAGCTGCCGTCTTCCTGGTAGTAGCGCACGCTGACGTACATCAGGGCGCGGGCTATGTCGCCTTTATACTCGTCGATAGGCTCAAACACCGTGCCGTTATAACCTGAAACCGTGTTGCCGCCAAGTTTTCCGCCATTTTGCGAAAACCATGAAGCATTGCTGACCTCGCCGAAAGCATAGTTTCCACGGCGGTTGTTGACATATCCGTCGGTAGGATAAACATGATGCAAGTCGGTTTTTTCATCACTGTCGTTGTTGGTCCACGACTGAGCCCAGAGATGCTCGCGGTTGTAGCAGTCGCCTTCGCCGCTGTAGCTTCCGCATTGGTCGGAGCCGAAGGTGTACTGATAGGGCGGCGTGCCGTTCGGGACGTCGGAATAGATATCCCAGACCTTGCCGTTCGGTTTTTTATCGGTCTGCTGATAGGCGCTCCACAGTCCGCTGTATGAGGTGTGGCTATCGTTCTTGATAATGTTATGCAGCGCGGCTTTCAAGGCGGTTCCTGTGAGGCCTTCGGTGCCGTTGTAATAGCCTTGTGGCTGAGCTTGCAAGGTCACCGCCGCGATTATCAGAGCTAATATAAGATATAATTTATTCATTGTCAATAGTTTATTGTTTTAAAAATGAAATTATTTCAGATTACAAATATACAAAAAAAACTATTGAACAAGACGAACTGAATAACCTTTGCAACGTTCGGCATCACCTATATTGCCATTATTATAGCCAAACCACATATTTCCCGAATTATTAGTTCCGTTTGGGGTTGATGACCAATAATAACCAGCCTGACTTACATCAACGCTTGTACCTGTACGCGAGCCGGCAGCAGGCAGAAACACAGCTCCATAACCCAATAAATAATCTACAATCTGGTCATGCGTCAATCCAGAAGACACATAAGTATAAACAACATCCTGTCTATTATATTTATCAGAATCTTTATTAAAAGCTACATTAACCGAATTTAGTTGAATAACAAAAACATCAGGGAATACCAATATACCCAATACACCATGACAGGTAGTCTTTATATATCGCTTACCGTTAGCGACAGTCCTTCCATTCAACATAAAATCCCATTCGTCTTTTGTCGGTGTACGCCAACCTGTAAAATTATTAATTTTAAAGCTTTCTTTAATGTCGTTAGTCCAGTTGTAAGCGCCACTACTTGTTGATGAATTGGTCGGATTATTTCCAACGCCCCACGCGCCCCATCCAAATAAGTCGATATAGCCTATATAATCAGGAGCGATATTGGCATTAGCCATGCCTACACAATCCCATTGATTCGGCGCGACACGCCAATCATTACCCGACGGATTGTATTGTAAATTGCCTGATGAAACCATCACTGCATTACCACTGCTACTCACTGTAAACCCGTGAAGAATACCGGAATTTGACACTTGTCCGTTGTTATAAAAACCATTTGCTTGAATGCCATTAAACATACTCCAAAAGACATATGTACAAAAAGTTTCACCCGCTCTTGCCAATTTTTTAGTGCCATTTGTGTAATCTTGTGGCAAAAGAATGCCCCATCTCTCTGTGCTTGATTCTCTTGATGGATTATAGAGTTTTATACAATCATTTTTGCCAGTTGAAGTGATTGTTTGATTGGCGAAATCAATCGTGGCCTCCGATAGATTACTAAATAGAGTAATTTCTTCGGATTTAAAGGTGTCATCTAGCGTAAACTTTGCCAAAGCGACCTTGTTGTGCAAAACACTGGTGTAGGAAGTTTTGCCTTCCGCATATGGCTCAGTGGATACTCCGCATGAAAGGATAGGAAGTTGTGCTCTTTGGTCGCTGATGCTCACATTGTAAGTTGTTGTCGCCGACGACATCTCAGTCTCATCGAGAAGTCCGCTAACGAAATAGAAATACAGATGCTCGCCTACTTTAGGATTTGCAATATTTCCGCTGAAATATGTGCCGTCGTGTATCAAGGTTCCGACATATTTGCCGTCGCATCCCACATGAATCTTGTCGCCCTGGGTGTAGTTTACCACAGCCGTTCCTTCTCCAAAAACAATACTGTATTTTGAGCTGTTCCCAAGATCCAAGGTAACAAAAACATCGGCAGCGTCGACGCTTGATATTGTATCGATTTTCTTTTTACACTGAGTAAGGCTGACAATCATCGTTAATGCCAAAAGGAACATCGTGCTTTTGGAAACATGCGTTGTATTCCTACGTGAACGGCGACGACGAGCCACTGCGTAGCCTGCACCTGCTGCCAACATTATCCACAATCCGTTTCCAAGTGGCATATTGATGCTGGTTGGAACTGGCGTCCCGCTACCTATGGTTCCGAAAGTCTCATTTGAGAGACCTTCAGCAGCACGGTTGTTATACTCATCGTTCGACCCACGGAAAAAGCCGTCGCTTTGGGCGTATGTTGTCGCAGGCATCAGCACGCCGAAAACCATAAGCGCTGCTAGAATTGTCGAGTTTAATATCTTGTTAATCAACATTTTACATTTTTTAAATGCGGGCGCAAAATTACAAATAAAAACGATGCGAAAGTAAAAAATTTAAAAAATAAAATTGCCCGTGGTCTATGAGAAGGGGGTTCCTCGCCCTTTCAGGGCTCGGAATGACAAGGGTTTACAGCATCGACACGATGCCTGTGGTGAGCACCAATATGGCAGCGACGATATTCAATAGGCTGTTGATCAATAATTTGGTTTGTGAAAATTTGGTTCCAATGCCGATCAATCCCCAGATGAGGGAGAGGCCGATTATGTATAAAGGAGTGTTTTTGCCGAATAATGGCAGAAAAGCGCCGTCAGCTATCAGTCCGGCGATTAAAGCATTGATACCCAATGCGATAGAAAGGATCACGAGTTGTTTTGGTTTGTCAATAAGGAAAAGGTTCTTTCCGCTTTTGATTTTCAGAGTATCCAGGACCATCCTGAAGGCTATCATGAAACAGAAAATCAGGACGATGACCTTGGCGAAGCCCGCGAATTTGTACATGAAAGTGCCGCCAAGCAGCGCACCGAGCCAGTACATCAGCCCCTGCCCTGCCGCCAACGCACAGACAAATAAAAAGTTGCGCCACCAGCCACTGCGTTTCTCAATGTTAAACGCAGTGGAGGCGGTGCATATACAAAATGTCAATGCGATGACAAATGCGAAATTCATTTATTTCAATCTCTTGAATTGGCAGGTGAAGTGACGCATCAATTCAGCTTCCCAAGTGATTTCCAGACCACGTTTGATGGTGTTGCGGCGGTCGTAGACGTTCTTCAGAGCGGCTGCGATGACATCCATGTGGTTGTTGGTGTAAACACGGCGTGGGATGCACAGACGCACGAAGTCGTTGCCACCGAAACGGTTCTCACGTGTGACAGGGTCTCGGTCGGCGAGGACGTAACCGATTTCACAAGCGCGGATACCGGCCTCGAGGTAGAGCTCGCATGTCAGAGTCTGAGCAGGGAACTCTTCCTTAGGGATGTTGGTCAAAACTTTGTCGGCATCGACGAAGATGGCGTGACCACCGGCAGGACGCTGGTAAGGAATGCCGTATTCATCGAGTTTCTGAGCGAGGTAGTGCACCTGTTTGATACGTGTCTCAACCATGTCGAATTCGATGTTTTCCTTCAAACCGACGGCGAGAGCGTCCATATCACGGCCGTTCATACCACCATAGGTGAGGAAGCCTTCGAACGGGATGCAGAACAACTTGGCACCTTCGTACCAGTCTTTCTTATTTGTTGCGATGAAGCCGCCCATGTTGACGAGAGCGTCTTTCTTTGCTGACATTGTCATTGAGTCGGCATAGCTGAACATCTCCTTCACGATCTCGCGGAGGGTCTTGTTTTCATAGCCTTTCTCACGTGTTTTGATAAAATATGCGTTCTCGATGAAACGTGCGCTGTCGATGTTGACCGGCACGCCATATTTATGACAGAGTGCGCATGTCTCGCGGATGTTCTGCATTGAAACAGGCTGTCCACCGACGGTGTTGTTTGTCACTGTCAATACGAAGAACGGGACGTTGCCTTTGTTCTCTTTCAAAATCTTCTCGAGTTTTTCGAGGTCGACATTGCCTTTGAAAGGAGCTTCGAGCTGTGTGTCGTAAGCTTCACGCACTGTGACGTCGATAGCGAATGCCTTACGGCTCTCGATATGACCCTTGGTAGTGTCGAAGTGAGCGTTGCCCGGGATGATTTGGCCTGGCTTCACGAGGTAGCTGAACAGCACGTTCTCGGCGGCGCGGCCTTGGTGGGTTGGGATGACATATTCAAAACCGGTGAGTTCGGTGATGGTGTCTTTCATGTGATAGAAGCTGCGAGCGCCGCCGTAGCTCTCGTCGCCCATCATCATGGCGCTCCATTGACGGTCGCTCATGGCACCTGTGCCAGAGTCAGTCAGGAGGTCGATATATACGTAGTCGCTCTTCAGCATGAAGATGTTGTTGTGGGCTTCTTCGAGCCACTTTTCACGTTGTTCACGAGTGGATTTCTTGATAGGTTCAACCATCTTGATTTTCCACGCTTCTGCAAATGGTAATTCCATAATTTCTATATTTAAAATTTAAAATTCAAGATTTAAAATTCAAAAAAATCCAGAGACTTTTGAAGTGCAAAATTACGACAATTTTTCGGATAAATAACGATTATCTCAAAATTTTCATCTCTTGATTTTTATCGTCGTGAATCGTCCTTCGGATGTGGTATATTTCAGAAGAAAAACACCATTTTTCAGCGTATTTACGTCAAATAAATCGACATGACCATCGTAAACAGGCCTGCCAAGCACATCGAAAACCGTCACCGAGACATAATCATCTTCGGAGATGAAAATCGGCTCCACAAAATAGTTATAACCGCTGTAAAAACTAAGCAACTCGCCGACTTCAGGCTTGGTAGTCTGCTCGTAAATCATCTCACCTTTATAGTTGTAAACCTCAAACGAGCATTGCGCATCGTTGTCTTCGTAGCCTACGTTGCAATAGTTCCAGTTGAGCGTCAGGTAGCAGTCGACCGGGATGTCGACCGTCACAATGCTTTCATAGCCTTCGTCAAGGCCGATGCGATGCTGCACCATGCCACGCTCATCGAGGATTGAAATTGCCGGTGAAAGCCATCCGTCGCCTGCCGAGTCGAACAGATGGAATGTCAGAGGTTTGCTCAAGCCGCCTTCGCAAGCCCACATATCCACGGCGTATGACGAGGCCTTGCTGCGACCATCGGATGTCACCACGTAGGCGGCAAAATAGTTCACTTTGCCTGCTGCCACGTCGTCGAGAGTATATTCATATGTGAGCTGTTGTCCTGGATTTGGTGCAACGAAGGCATGCAGAGGCTCATCGTTCATCAGCACCACAATCGAGTCGACAGCTGTCAGCGGAGTGCCACCGATTGTCTGTGACGGTGTCTGCATCGTGATGTTTACCGCCTTGCCGCCTTCCATAGGCTCGACAAACAAGCTCCTGACAGGCTTCGGCTGATCGTAATAATCTGAATCAGGCCTGAGGTTGGTGCTCGTCATATGATTGTAATTATAAGCATGGTGGGTCAAGTCCATTGCGTTGATGCTGTAGAAGCCGTTGTCGAAGCCCTGCCATCCCCAGTTGAAATGGAAGAAGTCATTATCATCGTAGCCGTCGCACACGAAAGCATGACCTCCGCGCGTGTCACCTTTTGTATAGCTGTATGCCGAATAGTACATCGGACGGCCATTGTCGATCTCGTTTTTCAACAAAGCCATCCACTGCAGGTCGTCGTAATCATCTCTGTCAACAAAATCGGCACTGTTTGAATAGCGGAAATATTGTTGCATTGCCGGTACCACCATGCTTGAAGCTGCACCCGAAGCGTTGGCTCCATAGTCCATCTCTACGCTCACTCCGGCATGATATTCGAGCAAAGCTATAGCGTCGACTTCTGCCTGAAGACTGGTATAATCGAGGAAATCGGGCATCAGCTCGTAGCGGTAATCGGCTGCTCCGAAATTGGCCGAGAGGGTACCATACGACGTCGAGCCATAGCCATAGCAGTAGTAGCTGTGCGAGCCTACACCCGTCTTAGGCCACTCCCAATATCTCATGATCTGCGCCATTGCGTTGGCGACGCAGCCCACCTTCACATGACCATTGTAGCCTTCAGGATCGACGGGACACTGGTCGTTGTAAAGCTGTGTCTGATGCCATGTCGAGCTGCATAGCGGTCCCACCTCACGGTCGCCACGACCTGGAAGCATGCCGTTTTCTTCAAGCATACGCCATTGAGCCTCAATATCTTGCGATTGTGTCAAATTTTCAGATATGGCGGTCTGCAAATCAGAGGAATAAGCATCGAAAAACACCATCGGGCCTTCTTCGGCAGCTACGATATCGAAGCTACTTTCTGTAGAATAAGCCAAAATCGGACGCATGCGGTTGTCGGCCGACACTATCACAAAGCCTTTAGGCTGGCAGTTGAAGACGTAAAACGCATCGACGCCTGAATTGGTTTTCCCGACATAAGCAAGATTCATCGATACTGATTCTACACGATTTCCAGCAAGCATGAATTTCGAGCCGAGGCGTTGTGCCGTCACAACATCGACAGGGTGAGCCGAAAGACCTGACAGCAAAGCAACAGCAGCTATTAACAGACAAAGTTTTTTCATGGTGTTGTTTTCAAATTTTCGGCAAATATACGAATAAACTCATTTATAATTTCATTTTTTCCGCTTCAAAAGCTTTTTTTGTCGTTTCAAAAAATTTTTTGTGCTTTTCTTTTAAAAATAAATTATTTTTGCATCTGTTAAAAAAGATTTTAATGACAATGAAACGGGCAGTTCTTTTCAGATTTTTGTTTTTGATGACCATGATTTTGTCGTCGATGGCCGCTATGGCACAGTTTCCTCCAGGTGGAGGCGGCGGTTTCCCAGGCGGCAGACCTCCGGGACAACGTCCAGGGCAGCGTCCGGGTGGCGACCGTCAGTGGAATCAGCAGGACATGCAGACTCCGAAAGTGAAGCAGAAGAAAAAAGTGCGCGAGGGCGACACCTTCACCGTAGTGGGTATGTTACTCGACGAGAAGAACGGCGAGCCGATACCGTTTGTCAACCTCACCGTGCTCGACTCCATCGACAGCACCTTCGTGAAGGGCGGAGTGACCAACTACGAGGGCGTTTTCGAGTTGGCAGGCATCCCACAAGGCTCGTATATGCTGCGCGTGACAGCAATCGGCTATGAGACATATTGGCATCCGTTTACAGTGACAAACAACACCGACCTTGGCATCTTGAAGCTTCACGAGGGCGCCTTAACCCTTGACGCTGTGGTGGTTACGGCCGAAAAACCTCTCTTCGCGATGGATGGAGAGAAGCTCATCTACAATGTGAGCGAAGACCCGTCGATACAGACAGGCACCACCGAAGATGCCTTGCAGAACGCTCCAGGCGTAGAGGTCGACGTGGAAGGCAATATTACGCTTCGAGGCGTGTCGAGCGTGGAGATCTGGATCAACGACAAGCCTTCGAAACTAACCGAAGAGAACCTCAAGACGTACCTGCAGACCTTGCCGGCCAACGCCATCGACCGTATTGAGACAATCACTAACCCGTCGGCGAAATATGCCACCGACGCTGAGGCCGTTATCAACATCGTGACGTCGGCGCACGTGAAGAGCAACCAGTTTGTGAGCTTCGGCGTGAATGGCTCGACTCAGCCATTCGTCTCACCTTGGGTGAGCTATATGTGGAAGAAAGACCGACTCAGCGTCAACGTGTTCGCCTCGGGACGTTTCAGCGACCGCGACAACACCAGCAACGGCTGGGAGCAGAAGCGCCGCTACAACGACAGCCTCGACATGTATGAGATAACCTGGTCAGACACCACATATCAGAAAGACCAAAACCGTAGCGTGAGCGCCAACATCTTCTTGGGCGTCGACTACGAAATCGACACGTCGAGCACCATCTCGTTTGACGCAGGAGGATTCTATAACTTCAACGGTAATAAGATGTTACGTTCGCAAGATCAACGTTATTATTACTTCAACAACCTTCCTTGCGACTCGCTTCTGATCGACACAACTGATAGCAAGACCGATGCAAACAACATCTTCGGACATTTCGGTGTCGATTACACCAAGAAATTCGACAATCTCGGCCACAACCTGCGCATCGGATTCAATTCGAGGATAATGCATAACTCGAACGAACAGTGGTACAACAGACTTTACGAGACATATAACTTCCTCAACGAACACCGTTATATGCTCACCGACCAGAACATGCAGGGTGCCAGTCTCGACGCCCGCTACAACCGTCCTTACAACCAGAACGGTGAGATGAGCTACGGCTTGCGTATCGATTACCGTAACAATAACAACACCTATGACCGTTACAACGACTCGCTCGGTGAAGTCATCGATGAGTTGCGTGCATATAAATTTAAAGGTACTTCGACCAACATCAGCGCCGACGTCAACTGGACGCATCGCTGGGGCGGCTTCACCTTGAGCACAGGTCTCGGCGCAGGTCCTGAGATATCGACCTACGACTACACCAGCGCCATGCCTTTTGCCGACAGCGGCACCTTGAATTACTTTGTGTTGCGTCCGTCGATACACCTCACATATCGCACGCAGAGCATGCATAACCTCAAGCTCAACTATTCGTTGAGGATGTCAAACCCTGACGAAGAAGACGTGAGCAAGTTCCGCAGATACGGCGAAAACAACTATTCGACCGGTAACCCTGACGGTTTGAAGAGCTCGTATACCCATAACATGGAGATGGGATGGCAGAAGTTCTTCGAGCGTTTCGGCAACATCGGATGGGAGGCTTACGGACGCTTGAGTTCCAACGAAATCAGCTCGCTTACCGACTCAGAATACGACCAGTATCTCGACCGTATCGTGAGCTATTCGGTGCCATATAACATGGGAAGCTCGTGGCGTTACGGCACTTCGGTCAACATGACCTACCGCCCGACGGGATTCTTCAACGTGAGGATGTACGCCAACCTCTACAACTACGGCTATCACATGGAATACGACCGCACCGATGAGTTCGGAAACATCCGTCACACCGTCAACGAGAACGACAAATGGTCGTGGAGTGTGCGCGTGAATGCGTGGACAAAGATCTTCAACCAGTATCAACTGACTATGGCTTTAGGTTACACCTCGCCTACCATCAGCTTAGCGGCAGAACGTAAGGCACGTTACTGGCTCAACATCGGAGCGCGCAGCGACTTCTTCAACCGTAAGATGTCGGTGTTTGTCAACGTGCAGGACCTCTTCAACTGGGGAGCAACCATCGGTTCCGGCTCGAAGAACACCAACCCGTATTATCTCACCGACAACACCAACAAGATGGTCAACAGCCGTTATATTTCAGTCGGCGTGACATTCCGTTTCGGTAAGATGGAGCTTGAGCAGAGAGCTAAAGAAGGAGACAGCGAAAGCGGCGATAGCCTGGAATAGAATAATTAGTCACCATTTTTCGGCTGGTCGTCTCCCATTCGGGAGCCAAAGGCCTTCGAAATCGGTGACTAATAACTTTTATTTCACGAATTTTCCAACCCTAATATTTCCGTTAACGTCAAGAGCCTTAACAAGATAGGTTCCTGAAGGCAGTTTAGTGACATCGATTTCGATTGAGGTATGGCCTTTCAGGGATATTTTCTTCACCGTTTGACCTTTCACGTTAAAAATCTTCACCTTTTTAAACCCGTCAGATTCAATTTTTATTGATGTTGAAGCTGGGTTCGGGTAGATATTCAGCGAGTCGTTGTTCGAATTCTCGGGGATGGCTTGGTAGCCGTAGGTGTCGGCACCATCGGTCAGCCATTCGAGGCTGAAGTTATAGAACACAGTGGAATACCCCGAGGTGCCGTTTGGTTCTTCCTCGACGTAGAGACCGATGGTGCCGTCGGGAAGGACGCATAACGACGAATATGCCGAGCTGTAAGGCACTATGCATTTGCTCACGGGCCAGGTCTCGCCTTCGTCGTAGCTGATGTAGACTGTGACATCGGTGCGCGAGCTACCGTAAGGCACTGAGTGCAGCAGACGGTTTTTGTTATGTCCTTGATTTACAGAGGTATAACGAATCATATCGCCATTGCATGCCGGAGCGGTGATGTCGTTCCACGTCGAGGTGTTAGGCTGCCACGTCTCGCCACCGTCTTCAGAGATGTTATACCAGCGGTGCCCGCCGTGGCGGATGCTCATCAGGATGCGGCCGTCGGCGAGCTCGGTGACCTTAGCCTCGTCGCCGCCAACCGAGGCGCGACCGGAGACATGCCAGGTGAGACCGTTGTCGTCGGAGTACACCGCGTAGTTGTTCAGCGACTGCGCCGATCCTTCTCGGATGGCGGCGACGAACATGATGCGTCCGGTGGAGGTACGCAGTCCGTTGCCCGAGCCGAAGAACGAGGCACGCCAGGTAGTCTGAGCTGGATAGATGCAGTTGTCGCCGAAGATGAAATTGGTGATGTCTTCGGGCGCAGTCCAGGTCTGACCATTATCGTAACTATATGATTTATAAGACCTTATCGGGTTGCTTGGCGTTGAGTTCCAGAGGCCTACGCCGCCCACGAAGACTGCGATAAGGCCGTTGTCGTCGTTGCTCCAAGCTACAGCACAGTCACCAAAGCCGTGGTTGACGCCAGTGCCCAGCGCTATGGTGTAAGGCTCGGTCCACGAGTAGCCGCCGTCGGTGCTGCGGTTACACACGATGTCGATGTCCTGAGGGAGGTCGCCCTCATTATATTTACGTTTGTCGGTGACAGCCACTATGCTGCCGTCTTTGGCGGTTATCACTGCAGGAATGCGGTAGTTGGCCGATCCGTAGTCGCCCGGATGATACAGTTCGGTGCGGGTGAAGAGCGTGTCGATTTGTGCTGATGCTGCGACGGCAATCATCACGAGGAGAAGGGTAAGAATCTTCTTCATATTTGCATAGTTTATAGTTTCAAGGATGCAAATATACGAAAATTCTTTAAAATTTGCAAATATTAATGTCTTTACATTATAATTCTCACAAAAACCGGATAGTGATCCGATGGGTTGCGGCGCGTGGTGTTGCTGAACCAGATTTCCTGTGGTGCGTCGGAGGCTTTTTCCGAGGCGCTCGGGGTGGCGTTTTCGGTCCAGTAGCTGTTGGTCAAAACGCCGTAAGCCTCAACTTTTGTTGACGGCGACACGAAGACGTGGTCAATGCGGCTAGTAGTGAAATATTCGGTCTTGAACGCGTTGAAGGTGCCGTTTTCGGCGAAACGGATGCGAGCGTCTTCGTAGGTGTCTTTCAACAGTTCCGAATCGGTGAAGATATTATAGATTTCGTTGGTCTGGTCGACGTTGAAGTCGCCGGTAAGGATGACTGGAGCGCCGTTTGCAATCTCGCGGATACGCTCGACCACCAGCTTCGCCGCCTCACGACGCGCCACAATGCCGACGTGGTCCATATGCAAGTTAAAGAAATAGAAGGTCGTGCGGTCTTTTTTCTTCTTGGCATTCACTTGGAACTTGCCCCAGGTACAGATGCGGATGCATGCGGCATCCCAGCCGAGACCAGGTTTCTCAGGCGTCTCGCTCAGCCAGAAGTTGCCGCTGTCGAGGAGGGTGAGCTGGTCTTTTTTATAGAAAATGGCTTCATGTTCGCCTGCTTTGTCGCCGTCGTCGCGACCGATGCCGATGTAGTCGTAGCCATCGAGACCTTTCAGCAGGTCCTGAAGCTGACCGTAGAGCACTTCCTGAGTGCCGAAAATGAGCGGATTCATGAAGTTGACCTGGTCACAAATCACCTGGCATCGCTTGGTCCAGATGTTGCCGTTAAGACTGTCGCCGCGGTTTTTATAACGAATATTATACGAGCCAACGAGCATCTCCTGAGCGCTCATTGAAAACGCTAAAATGCTGAAAATGGCAATAAAAAGAAGCTTTTTCATGATTACAAAATTTGCGAGCTGTGATTTTTGGTGTCCACCTTCCCTATTGCGTCTATGATCACGCCGTTTTCGTCGATGACGTAGGTTGTTCTTAAAGTTCCTTCGGTCGTTTTGCCGTACATTTTCTTTTCGCCCCACGCCTCGTAAGCCTTGAGGATTGTGAGGTCGGTGTCGGCGATGAGGTGGAACGGCAGCTCGTATTTTGCGATGAACTTCTGATGTGAAGCGGCGCTGTCGCGACTCACTCCAAGCACATTGTAACCTAATGCAATAAAGCGATGATAGTTGTCGCGGAGGTCGCAGGCTTCGGCCGTGCAACCTGGGGTGCTATCCTTCGGATAGAAATACAAAACGAGCTTCTTTCCCTTGAAATCGCTCAGCTTCACGACGTTTCCGTTTTCATCTTTGCCCTCAAAATAAGGGGCTTTTTGGCCTTTTGCTAACATGATATTGATTGTTTATTATTATGACGAATATTTACCATGGCTGGTGTTTTTTCAGATATTTGTCACGTTGTTCTGACGAAAAATCAAGATAACCCCAAGGAGTGCCTACAAAGTTATGAAATACGATATGATCATTATATGGTATTCCACATTCGCCACATGTTAATGCTCTATCTTTCTCTTCATCTGTCATAGGACGGTTGAACAATTCATAATAAAAACGGTCTGGACCACTATACTTCCAAGATAAGTCTATCTTATCGTATTTATCAGAGTAACATATTCCGATACAGCCAACATTCTTTAATTTTTTCTGAATATTGTCAACTTCATAATCATTCAATCCGACAAGCGATAACAAAGAATCTACATTTGAATTATGATCCCATTTGATTTTATCTTCTCCTCCAACTGGTCGTACAGTCAGTTTTGAAATTTCATGATTTTTATCAAACATCAAATCAACGTAGCAACTATCGTCAATAGCATTTACAAAATAATCACATAGCTCTTCAATACCAGTTTTATTTTTCTCATAATGCTTTGCCATTTTTTCGGCAGTAATTATCTGTTGTGGTCTAACGAACGCAAACAACACAAATAGGAATAAAACGTTAAACCAACCCCAATAAAAAACAGCTTTCCGCCATCCATTATTTCTCTCTATCATAGAGATTATGAACAATATTATAAAAGCTAAAATAGCTGGAAATGTCAGCCAAAAACGAAAGATAAATATGATTATTATCAAAGGCCCCATCACACACCTTAGATATATCATAACAGTTACTATTAACGAAGGCAACAGCATCAATATGCCAAGAAACGGGTTGACTTTTTTGTTTTCCATAATGATTTTTTATTTTTCAACGACAAAAATACAAAATAAGTATCATTTTCCCATCATTTTTTCAAAAATCTCTTTTATTTCAGTTTCATTATCAATCATTTGGCGCAATTTCTCCAATCTTGCGGTGTTTGGGGAATTTGGAAACCACAGTTTCAGATATCCGTTGCGGCCGTATTTCTCGTGAAGGTGCTGCATCATTCTTTCGTATTGCTGTTCCTTGGAGAGCTCGGGATAGTGGTCAAGGCCGTATTGGATGGTGCGCTTTACGATGGTTTCAGGGTCGATGAAGCGGTCGGCTTCGGCAACGATGCGGCCGTAGATGGTGCGAGGGGCATTTTTCGCTGAGGCGCGGTGGTCTTCAGCGGCATCGGCCATGGTTTGAATCTGCTCTTCAGTAAACCATTTTTGGAGGTTTTTGTCAGCTTTTATGATTTGTGCCGACACCTCATGATGGCTCTCACGACCTTCGCAAAGCCCGGTGTCGTGATATGCTGCGATGACGTAAACCATATCCTTGTCGACGTCGAGATGCTCAGCAATTTCAAGACTTTGCCTGATTACCATCATCACATGATCGCGCTGATGTGCCGCGTCGAAACCGTCGTAACGCGGGATGATTTCCTGTTCGATGTATGAAATTATGTCTGGATTAATTTTCATATTACAAAGGTATAAAAAATATTCGTACTTTTGTATCATTATGAAAAACACTCAAAAAATAATCCTCATTACCGGAGGAAGCTCGGGAATCGGATATGATTCGGCGGTGGCGCTGGCAGAGCAGGGACATAAGGTTTATGCGGCGGCTAGAAGAGTTGAATTGATGGAGCCACTCAAGGAATACGGCGTTGTGCCGCTTAGCCTCGACGTTACTGATGACAACTCGATGCAAGAATGCGTAAAATCAGTGCTTGACGCTGAAAATCACATTGATGTTTTGATAAACAACGCCGGCTACGGCTATTTCGGCGCGATTGAAAACGTGACGATGGCTGAAGCTCGTAAACAATTGGAAGTCAACGTGTTTGGTATGGCGCGGATGTGCCAGCTCGTGCTCCCGACGATGCGTAAACAGCATTCAGGTCGCATCATCAACATAGCCTCCATCGCAGGCCGGGCCACGGTGTATTTCGGAGGCTGGTACAACGTCTCGAAGTTCGCGGTGGAGACCTTCAGCGACGCGCTCCGCATGGAGACACAGCCGTTCGGCATCAAGGTCGTGCTGATCGAGCCGAGCACCATCAAGACAAACTGGGGCATCATCGCGGCCGACAACTTGGCGGAGTCGTCGCGCGGGACAGTATACGAGGCAAAGGCCCTGAACGAAGCCAACAACATGCACAAAGCATATACCTCGAACATGTTTTCGAAGCCGAAAGTCGTCACCCGGGCCATCTGCAAGGCCGTGAACCGTTGTCGGCCGCGAACCCGTTACTGCGTCGGACGTGGCGGCAAGATGGTAATCTTCCTGCACAGCATCCTTCCGACAAGATGGTGGGACAGAATCAACAGAATTATGACGAAAAAGGTGTTATAAGCGTCATTAGGTCTTCAAAATTGATGACTAATGACAAACAAAAAAATAGAGACGCCATATTATGACGTCTCTACATTTGTTTTTACCAGAAATTATAGATTATCAATATCCGAAAATCTCTTCTGTTGTCAATCTCTTGACGGTTCCCATCTTGCCGATTGCCTCCATGTCGAGCTCGTTCTCGTCGCCGAGGATGACATAACGATATGGCTTGTTGGCAACGTTTTCCTTCTCAAACTTCACGATGTCCTGCAAAGTGAGATCCTGAGCCTTCTCGTAAATCTTCTCGTTGATATCGTAGTCGATGCCAAGACGCTTAGCATTCAGATAAGAGCTTATCAAGCTGAACTTGGTGGTGCGCTGGCTGGCGAGACGTTTGATGAGGGCTTCCTTAGCGATACCAAAGGCCTGCTCGCTCTCCGGCATCTCATCCAAAATCTCGTTGAAATGGTTGACAGCGTCCATCATCTTGTCGTTCTGAGTGATGATGTGGGTGAAGAAATACTCAGGCTGGTCGATGTAACTCGGCTCCATATATGCCGCATAGGCGTTGTAGGCCAGACCGCGAGCCTCACGCATCTCCTGGAAGACGATGGTGTTCATGCCGCCGCCATAGTACTCGTTGAACAAAGCGATGACAGCCGCCTCATCCGAGTTCCAAGCACGGTTCTCGCTGTGAATCATGCGCATGTAGATGTTCTTTGCGTTGTAAGGAGCAATGAGAACCTCGTTTTCAGGTGTAGCCTGAACATCATAATGCTTGCCTTCCGGAACATCGAGTAACTCATTGTTAGTCACATGGTTAGCTGTAATAACCTCTACCATCTCCTTCTCGCTCATCGGGCCGTAATAAAGAATGGTGTGCTTGTAATCCTTAAGGTTCTTAAGCAGGTCGAGGAGATCCATCGAGCACATCTCTCTTAATGCATCGGTGACGATGATGTTACGCATCGGGTTATAAGGTCCGTAGACACCATACTGCACGAGGGCGTTGAAATTCTGACGCTGTCCGAGTTTTGCATCGAAGCGCGATTTATCGAGCATCTGGAGAGCCATCTCGTAGACATCGGCATCAGGCTGTGCGTTCTGCATCACTTTTTCGGCAAGAGCCAAGGCCTCGCCCATATTCTCGCTCAGACCGCTCAAAATAACGTTCATCTGGCGACTGCTTACTCTGATGTTGAAATCGCAAGCCAGTTTATAGAACTGCTGTTTGATTTCCTCGTTGGTCATATCGTCGGTTCCGAGGTAATCGAGAAGCATAGCGGCATAGCCGTATCTCAGGTCGGCCTCATCGCCAAAATCATATAAGAAATTGATGACGAAACGGCCGTTTTCCTTATTTTGGACGTAGATATAAGGCAGTCCGGCTTCGGTTTCACCGTATTTAAGATCTTTCTGGAAGTCGATGAAACGCGGCTCGATTGGTTGCACTTCGCTATTCTGCACCTCGGTGACGAAATCGCTAACATAGTCACGGTTTGCCGGGATTGGAGTAATCTGCGGCTTGTCGATCTTCTTGAGGTTCTCGTCGACGCCATATCGTTTGTAAACCACGATGTAGTTATCCTGGAAATGTTTGTTGGCGAACTCCACGATCTGTTCCTTTGTGATATTGGAGATGCGGTCGATGTATCCAACCTGCTGCTCCCACGGTTTCTCGGTGATAAACGCCTCGACAAACTGGTTAGCGCGGGCTGCGTTGTACTCCATTCTGGTGTAATATCTCAACTTATAGTTGTTGATGATTGATGGTAGCAAATCATCTGAGAAGTCGCCATTCTTGAGTTTCTCAATTTCTGCGAGAAGCAGATCTTTAGCCTCTTCGAGGGTCTGGCCTTCTTTCGGCGAGCCGCCCATGTAGAAGCTCGAATAGTCGTAAAGCGACTCGTTGCCTGCCCATGCGCCCAACATCTTCATCTGGTTGTTGATGTCGAGGTCGATGAGACCTGCTGTGCCGTTGCTGAGGATCTCGCTGACGATGTCGAGGGTGTCGGCTTGCAACGAGCCTGCTCTTTCGAAGCGCCAGCCCAGCCATACCATCTCGGCTTCGAGACCGTAAATGGTAGTGTCGCGAGGTGATTCGATAGGCTTAAGTGGTTCAAACACAGGCTGTTTCACATCGTCGCCCGGCTGCCAGCTGCCGAAATATTTGTCGATGATGGCGATGGTCTTGTCGGGATCGAAATCACCGGCCATGCAGATAGCGACGTTGTTCGGACGATACCATTTATTGAAATAATTCTTGATATTGGTGATGCTAGGATTCTGCAGGTGCTGCTGTGTTCCGATGGTGGTCTGAGTGCCGTAAGGGTGCTCAGGGTAAAGCATTGCTGCCAAGGCAGCCCAAACCTTACGCTGGTCTTGAGCGATGCCGATATTATATTCCTCATAAACTGCCTCGAGCTCGGTGTGGAAACCGCGGATCACCATGTGCTGGAAGCGGTCGGCCTGAATCTTAGCCCAGTTCTCGATCTCGTTTGAAGGGATGTTTTCGACATAGCATGTCACGTCGTCGCTGGTGTAGGCATTGGTGCCCTCGGCGCCGATTGTCGACATGAGCTTGTCGTACTCGTTAGGGATGAAATACTGTGCTGCGAGCTGGCTCACCGAGTCGATGCCGTGGTAAGCTGCGCGACGCTCCTCAGGGTCGGTGAGGGTGCGGTAGTTCTCATAGCGGGCCTCGATGTCGTCAAGGAACGGCTTTTCAGCTTCGTAGTCGGTGGTGCCGAAGTGCTCGGTGCCCTTGAACATGATATGCTCGAGGTAGTGAGCCAGACCAGTGGTCTCGGCAGGGTCGTTTTTCGAGCCTGTGCGCACCGCGATGTAAGTCTGGATACGCGGCTCATCCTGGTTGACGCTCATATACACCGTCAAGCCGTTGTCGAGGGTGTAGATGCGGGTCTCCATCGGGTCGCCCTTCACCGTTTGATATTTATACTTGCTGCCGCAGGCCGTGAAAGCCATGGCAATAGCTGCGAAAACCATAATCCGCAGCATTGTTGAGGTAAGGAATGTTTTTTTCATGTTTTTATTATTGATTTTATGATGAAAATTACTCTAAACTTTAAACTCTAAACTATTTTTTAACCGGGTCGCTGGTTAATCCTATTCCTAATTTCTTGACAATCTTACGGTCGACTTCGGGAAGCATCACCGTTGAGTGCATCTGGCAGCCTTTGAGTTGCGGCAGGCTGTCGAGAGCTTTACGGCAGTTTTCATCCCAAAGCGATAGCATCGAGAGGGCTACGAGCACCTCGTCGGTATGCAGACGCGGGTTCTTGCCGTGCAGAATGTCGACTTTGGTCATCTGGATAGGCTCAATCATAGCTTGAGGGATGAGTTTCACCTCGTGGCCGATGCCTGCGATGTGTTTGGTGGCGTTGAGGATCAAGGCGGCGCTGGAGCCGAGCAGTGCGCTGGCGTGTGCCGTGATGATAGTGCCGTCTTCAAGCTCGATGGCGGCTGAATGCTGGTTCTCCTGTTCCTTACGTTCGCGGGCTGCTATGGTGGTCTTACGGTCTTCGGTTGTGATCTTAGCCTGCTTCATCAGAAGGGCGATCTTGTTGACCTCATTCTCGCTGCCTTTGCCATCGGCGAGCTCGCAAAGCGCTGTGTAGTAACGTCTTATGATTTCATCTTTCGATGCCTTGCAGCACACCTCGTCGTCGCTCAAGCAGTAGCCTGCCATGTTGACGCCCATGTCGGTAGGCGATTTATAAGGATTTTCGCCGTAAATCGACTCAAAAATGGCGTTCAGCACCGGGAAAATCTCGATGTCGCGGTTATAGTTGACAGCCGTCTCGCCGTAGGCCTCGAGATGGAACGGGTCGATCATGTTCACGTCGTTGAGGTCGGCGGTAGCTGCTTCGTAGGCAATATTTACCGGATGTTTCAGCGGCAGGTTCCAGATCGGGAAGGTCTCGTATTTCGCGTATCCCGCCTTGATGCCGCGTTTGTTCTCATGATAAAGCTGGCTCAGACATACTGCCATCTTGCCGCTGCCCGGTCCAGGGGCAGTGATGATGACCAAAGGACGCTGTGTCTCGACGTAGTCGTTACGTCCGAAGCCCTGGTCGGAGTCGATGAGCGCCACGTTGTTCGGGTAGCCCTCGATGGTGTGGTGGTAATACACCTTGATGCCCAGTCGTTCGAGACGGCGACGGTATGCGTCGGCGCTGGCCTGACCGTTGTAGTGGGTGATGACGACGCTGTTGACCATGAATCCGCGGCTGATGAACTCGTCGCGCAGACGCAGGACGTCGACGTCGTAGGTGATGCCGAGGTCGCCACGCACCTTGTTTTTCTCGATGTCGACCGCGCTGATGACGATGACGATCTCCGCCACGTCGGCCAGCTGCATGAGCATCTTCAGCTTGATGTCAGGCTGAAAGCCCGGCAGCACACGACTAGCGTGGAAGTCGTCGAACAGCTTCCCGCCAAATTCCATATAAAGTTTGTCGCCAAATTTTGCGATACGTTCCTTGATGTGTTCCGACTGGATCTTCAAGTATTTCTCGCTATCGAACCCGTATTTCATAGGATAAATCTGTTTTCAATACGGGATGCAAAGTTACGAATTTTTTCGAAATTAGTTACAATTTTATTAAAAAATTAAATAATTCCGTGTTCAAGGGCGAAACGAACCATCTCGACGGATGACGACAAGCCTAATTTATTGAAAATATTGGTTTTATGTGAGTTGACAGCTCGCAGGCTGATATTGAATTTATCGGCTATCTCCTTCCCCATCATGCCGCTGCAGCATGCCTCAATAATCTCCAGCTCGCGTTTGGTGAGCAGCGACGACGACTTCTTGTCGATCTTAGCGTCGACGATATCGCGGACAAGTACTGCGAGGTCGTGACCGTAGTAAGGGACGCCTTCCTCCACCGATGCCACAGCAGCCCGCACCTCTTCAAGAGGGCCGTTTTTACTGATGAAACCGTCGATGCCTATATGCATGAGCTGATTGATGATATATTCTTTGGTGTCGACCGACACAATGATGATTTTGATATCGGGATACTCGGCACGCAGACGTTGTGCCACCTCGATGCCGCTTGTGCCGGGCATCAGCACGTCGAGAAGGATGAGGTCACATGGTACGCCTTCAACAAGTTTTTCAAAAAGTTGTTCGGCGGTCGCAGCGTCAATCGTAACCTTGTGTTTTGTGTTTTGCAAGGTACTGCGGAGGCCCAGCCTTATCAGTTCATGATCGTCGAGGATTGCAATATTCATATTTTTAAACGGATTTAGGTAAGATGACCGTGAATGTTGTGCCTTTCAGTGGTTCGCTCTTTACTTTCATTATGCCTTTGTTGCGGTGGACAAGCTCGCGACAGAGCAGCATGCCGATGCCTGTTCCACCCTCACCTTTGGTGCCCGTCTGCGACGTCACCGCATGTTTTGCCGTCATAAGCTCGTGCACGCGTTCGTCAGACATGCCGACGCCATGGTCACGTACATACAGACCTTCGTTATCGTCGGTGATACCGATCTCCACTATACCTCCGTCGTATGAGAACTTCACAGCGTTGCTGAGGATGTTTCTCACCACGGTGCGCAGGGTGTCGCGGTCAGCCATCACGAGACAGCGACGAACGCTCAGCGTGAAGCTGACATGTTTCAAGTCGGCATAACTACGTATATTGGCGACCACGTCGTTGACGATGCTGCTGAGGTCGATACGGACAGGCACGATCTTCTTTTTCCCGTTCTCGAGAAGTGCCATCTGCTGAAGGTTATAGAGCAGGTCGAGCTGTTCGTCGCTGCTCGACAGCAGTCGGCCGATGTTCATTTGTATCTCATCATGGCTGTAGTTTTCATAGTTGTTGTAAAACAGCCTAAGCATCTGCTGTTGCGCCACCATCGGGTTTTTGAGGTCGTGTGTGAGGATGGTGTAGTTGCGACTTTTTGTCTTGGCAAGTTGTAGTTGTATGCGTATCTGCATCGCCAGAAGCACTATCACCAATACGGTAAATATTGTGATGACGATAAGCCATACAAGTCGCTGACGCTGTGCTTTTATTGTCTGCGCCTGCATCAGCAGCTGTTGTTCCTTCTGTTGTGTCTCGTATCGCACCTCCCACATAGTGAGCTGACGTTCCGAGTCTTCGGTCTGTATGATGTCACGCAACTCGCTGAAACGCTCAAGATAACGTGTCGCCTCCTCGTAGTCACCTTTGTTTTTCGCTTCCTGCGCGAGGTTGCTGCATGCCTGCATCTCCTGACGTTTCATGCCGAGAGTCTTGGCGAGGTCGGCTGCTTCGCGGTAACGTCCGAGCTGCAACAGGGTGATGACCTCGGTAGCGCGGTTGTTGGTCTCGTGTGCTATCGCGAGGGCTTCCTCGTTGCATCGACGAGCCTCATCCTCATCACCCAGCTGCTGATATATGTTACCCAGCTGTGACAGGCGCATACCCATCTGAGCTTTTCTATCCAATTGTTTATCAATAAGATAAGCCTCATTCGTCAATTCCAAAGCTTGAAGCAGCAATGGTCGGCGGTCTTCTTCGCCAAGTGTGATAGCCTTTGCCACGAGCACCTCTCCGAGCATAGCCTTCCTCACTGCCAATGACTTCTTGGTATGGCTGGCGTCGTTCTTGACGAGTTCCTCTTCGATATCGATGGCGCGGTTGAGATAACGTATCGCCACGTCGTGTTTCCCTGCCGAGGAATAAATACCTGCGAGGTTTCCCAGTGATACCGAGATGTTGGCTGGGTCACCCTGTGCTTCATCATAGCTGAGACAAAGTTCACCGTAATAGAGGGCTTTCTCATAGTCTCCGAGGCGGTGATAACAATACAGCAAGCAAGAGTAGAACTCACACTGCAGCTCCAGCGAGTCGGCTGGAACGAGAGTGAGGCCGACCTCGTTGATACGGATTGCTTTGGGGATACGGCCGTGCATAGCCTCGGCGTAGGCGCTGTCGACGAGCTGCATGAGTTCGTCGCCAGTCTGAGCCTTGCCTGATGCTGTTATCAGCAAAAATGATATGAAAATTAATATCTTTCTCATTAGAAATATAAAAATCAGTTTATCTCAACTCCTGACCGTTGATGTTGTATTTCTTGCCATTTTTCATGATGATGATTTGTCCGTCCTGACAAACGACAAGGCATGGACGCACGGTCTCATCGTGTATCTCAGGGACATCGCTCGGCCCTGGAGGTGTTGGCATGTTGACGACTCTTACATCATCGAGATACCAGCTATGGCCGTCCAAGCCGGCGTATTTGAATGCGACATAAATCTCCTGACCTTCATAGGCGGTAAGGTCGATGTCAACCTCGCGCCAGTCGTTATAAGGCTCTTCTTGAGCCCACACTTCAGTGAAGCTGCCGGGATTGGTGTCGGTAGTCGAGACCCACACACCTTCGTAAATCATCTCGTTGAAATACTCTTCATAGGTCTGGAATGACAGCAGCGTCATGCCGCCATCGGTGATAGCCAGTTTCGGGCTGATGAGCCATCCTTCCTGTGTGGCTCCGTCGTTCCATTTATAATATGCGAGATGGTCGCCATTGGTCGGTGTGATGCCGTTGGAGCCGGTGCTTCGGTGCCAATATGACGGACGAGACTGTCCATCACCGTAGTAGTTCTCATATTCATCGAGCACTGTCCAGCATTCCCAGTCGGTGACACCGTCGTCGAAGCCTTCGAGATATGGCAGCTCGCGGGCGGCATCGTCGTGGCATTCCATCACCACCTGCATCCCCGTCACATACACAAGATTCATCAGGTCAAAGGTCTCGATTATCTCATCATTATGGAAGACGAAATAATTGCCTTGTGACTGAGCTTCGTCATACTCCATTCCCACGTAATACACGCCGTCGCTGGTAACATCCATGCAATTTGTGTCATAGACATCATAATATACCCCTTCGTGGGAATATATCAGATTGCCGTTTTTCCACACTCTTGTCACGCCGACTCCTTCAGAATTCATATCGCAGAAAGCGTAGATATATACGTCGCCGTCATCGACTCTCACCACTGAGGTGTAGTTTACTGCAGTGCCGTCGATGGCAGTGAACGTCAGATTCTGGTTTTCATAAAGATTTAGCGACGCAGCGCCTTCACTATCCACCTCGAATACCAACGAATAGAGTGTCCCGTCGTAATAATCCAGCGATGTCACAAGACCGCTGACGCCCGGCTCGGTGAGCGTATAAAGCACGGCGTCGTTTCTCCACACTGTGGCTTGCTCATACTGTCCGCCTGCATCTTGACGGCTGCCGCCATAATAAACCACAGGCTCTCCAGAAGGGCCTGGGAACGCCACCACACTCATGGCAGCCGACTCCCTTCCGTCGTTGAAATCGGGCGAGAGATAGATGTCGCTGCCACGCCACACCGCCGCATAATGATTGTTGTCACTGCCATCACGATAACCTACCAAAAGCAGGTCATGGTCAGGGTAATTGGCGCCTGAATTACACCAAAACATTTTTCCTACCACGGCATCGGGGATTGACGTATATATATCATCATTACGATGAATATCGGCGATACGATTTCCCGATTCATAATACTCTTCCAGCCAAAACACATCGTCATGGTCGTAAGGATTGACAACCACGCCGTAGCCGAAATGTTCGTCGATGGACGGACCTTGATACAGCAGTTCGCCGTTGCGGTACACCACGGCGATGAGATGTTCGTTCTCATCCATAGCTGTGCCAGAGAGATACACATCTTGCGCTTTAATGCCGGAAACAACAAGCATCGCGCTTATTATCAGTAACAGTTTTTTCATATTTTTAATTCTTAGATGATTATTGCTTTGCAAAATTACTTCAAGAAAAAACATTTGTCAAGTACCCAAAACTCGCATTTCTCAGTTTTTAAAAATCCAGATAAATTGCTTATTCTTTCACAGCCTTTTCTCAATTTCTCTGAAGTTATAATTTTTCGTTCCCGTTCGGACGGCGTAAGTCAGAATCTTGCAAAACTTCACATCATTATATATGTCTTTTCCGAACTGAAATTCTTCGTTTTTGCTCATTTCATTGATATGATCATTGACGATATCTGGCATCTGATGAATGTGGATGTGGTCTTTCTTCTTCCCTCCGTGGCGCTTGAGCAGATGCAGCGACTGCTTCTCCTGCGAGAGCGCGTATTCCACTTCATCGACCATTATGTAAAGCTCCTGATCTTCGGGTAAAATCTCATCATCGTCGTCGTGATTGTCAGCTACAGCGGGGTCGTCGTCGGGGACCTCACCGTAACGCCCGAATTCCACGCCTTCAGCGGTGTAATAAACGGCTCTATTATCGAATGAAAGCATATCTTCATATTCATCTTCAAGCTCGTCAATCGAGCATTCCACGAATTTGTCGATGGCAAGGATGATAAGGCCGCAGAAATGTTCGGCGTTGTAATAGTTGCCGGTTATTGTCCTACCGGTGAGACCTTTCTCCAACAGTTGCCGGCACTCCCAATCGATGTCGAAAGCGTTGTGGATATACGCCTTGGTGTTGCCGTCTTCGAGGATTATTGCCATCGGCTCGTAGGGCTGACAACCGAAAGTGTAGATTTTGCCCCGATACAGCAACTCCCCTTTGCCGTCTTTACAGCTCAACCTCGTATCGTCGTGTTCGTAAATGACCGTTTCGTCGTGTGACATAACAATTTCATCATTTTCATTTTGCAAAGTAACGAAATAGTTTCCAAAAAATCAAGTACCCAAAACTCGCAAATTTAAGATGCGTAAAAATGCGAGTTTTAGGTAGTTGACGCATAAAACTATTGACTATATTTTTGCAGCGTGACAATTCATATAATAATTAAATCAATGCCTATGACACATCGAACTATGAAAAAACGCACGTTTGTCGCGCTTCTGCTGGCGCTGACGGTGCTCGTGGCATCGCCTCCCGACCTGAGGGCGCAAACCGACGCCTACTTCGAGGCGCAGGACTTCGGCGACGGCTATGCCTGCGGCTTCTCGCATGAAGGCTTTGGTGATGACATTATCTACAATTTCACTCACCAATATTATGGAAGTGACTACAACTACGCTTTCACTCACCAGATCTACGGTAGCAATTACATCTACGGCTTCTCACACCAAATCTTTGGAAGTGACTACGTATACGGGCTCTCACACCAAGGCTTCGGAAGCGACTACACTGGCAACTTCGGACACCAAGGTTTCGGCGAACCACTGCCATTGGGTAGCGGCATTGCCATTCTGCTTGCTGCCGGCACAAGCTACGCAGTGAAAAAACGACGCACCGCCCGGCGGAAATCCTCGTGAATTTTAAGTTCTTGAAGTTATTTGAGTTCTTAAAGTTCTTTAAAAAAGTTAATAAAATAATTGAATAATATTAAAAAAGAAAAAAATCATGAAAAAATTATCCTTATTATTATTAGCAATTGCGACAGTTCTCACCCTCTCGCAGTGCAAGAAAAAAGTTGAACAGATTGAACCTACGGGCGACAAGCTCGTCCCTATCACCCTTGATGTGAAGGCGGTAAGCGACGGCCAGAAAATCAACGTGGACCCTAACACAGGCGAGGTGTCGTTTGAACTAAACGACGTGGTTTACGTGGGCAGCGGCGGCAAATATGTGGGCAAACTCGAATGCCACGGCACCAAGTTTATGGGCACACTCACCAACCCTGTGCCAGACCAATCGCTCTATTTCTATTTCCTCGGCAACCGATTCATCTATGAGGAGGACGCCTTCGTACCAGGCACCAGCGATATATGCTCGTTCGACATCATCGACCAGTCTGACCCCGACAACATGCCTGTGATTTCGATGGCAATCTCCGAAGAGCCTTTCACCGGCTCGGGCACATACCACGCCTTTTTCTATAACAAGGGCGCATTAGTGAAATTCAACGTGACCACAGAGTCAAACGATCCGATATATATTGAGAGACCGGGTCTCGTCAACTTTATGGAGCTTGACTTCGGCACCAACGACTTCATATACTACACCAGCAACGAATGCATTAATCTTGGTCGCGGAAGCGGCGAACGCTGGGTGATACTGATGCCGCAAAACGCCATCCCGGCGGGTGGACAAGGCTCGGCCTACTCACACAGCCTCGCATACACCGGAACATGCGGCGCTATACCTCAAATAGTCTCCAACGGCTATTATTTCGACGGCATCCCGGTAGTCGTCAACACCCCGACCGGACAACAAGGCGACGCCCCGGCAACTCCGGCTTATATCAATTCAAGCGTCAACGGATCGAAGATTTATGTCTCATGGCAAAGCTCATGGAATGCGGCATATTATAAGATTTACAGGTCTTCATCGTATAACGGCACATACGAAAAGGTTGGCGAAAGCGATGGCACGTTCTGGTACGACCTCCATCCTGAAGAGAACAACTACTACAAGGTGAGTGCCGCCAACGACTTCGGCGAAAGCAGCATGACCTCCCAATATGCCTATGTCCACTACACAGCCTCCTTGCCTCCGAGCACTCCTTCCAACGTCACCGCAACCGTAAGCGGCTCAACCGTAGTGTTGGCATGGGACGAGGTTGAGGGCGCCGACTCATATTATATTTACAGGTCAGCCACAGCCGACGGCACGTTCTATATTATCGGCGGAAGCTTTACCCCGACTTTCACCGACCAAGGTCCTGGTTCCGACAATTACTATAGACTGGCTGCCGTGAACAGCGTAGGCCAAAGCGCCCAAAGCGACATTGTTTATTGTGCATTCAGCGGCTCGGCTCCGGCAACCCCTACTGGTGTCAGCTCTTACAACACTTATACCCATGCCACCATATCGTGGAACAGCTCGGAGGGTGCCAGTTCCTATAAAATTTACAAATCGTCAACTAAAAACGGCAGCTATGGTTGTATAGGCACAACCACCCAAACCTCTTTTGTTGATGACAACCTTCAAACCGACAACTTCTATAAAGTGAGCGCAGCAAACTCATGGGGCGAGAGCGAAAAGAGCGGCTGGACCTATTGCTATTTAACGACCGCGGCTCCTACAGGCGCCATCAACGGCAAGTTCAGCATCAGTGCAAACGACCAGGTGTATTTCTCACAAGGCAACCTGATGTACAGAGCCACAACCCAAGTTTGGCGTTTCCAAGAAGAACAATGGAACATTTGTGGTCAAGACAACGCGAACATCTCGTCGAGCTACAACGGCTGGATCGACCTCTTCGGCTGGGGCACCAGCGGCTGGGACAACGGCAACACTTATTACAGGCCTTACGATTCAGAATTTGACAGTTGGAGTGATGGTGCGGGCTACGGTCCGACCGATGGTTCAAACTACGATTATAACCTGACCGGCACCTACGCCAATGCCGACTGGGGTGTTTACAATGCCATCCAAAACGGCGGCAACCAGGCGGGGCTGTGGCGCACTTTGACGTATGAGGAATGGTATTACGTCCTCAATGGCCGTGGCACAACATCGGGCATCCGCTACGCCAAAGCCTATCTGCCATTCGATGGTGGCCGTGAGGGCATATTGCTGTTCCCTGACGACTGGCCGGAGCTGGTCGATGTGAACAACACCAACAATCCGATGGCTGCATTCTCCTCAAATATTTTCTCGAGCGAAACTTGGGCGTTGATGCAGTATCGTGGAGTGGTGTTTTTGCCGGTAGCAGGTTATAGATTTTTGGGGGATCCATTTGGTCCTAGTATTGCAAATACATACTTTGATGGAACAGCGCGTTATTGGACAGCTTCAACACTAAGCTCGTACTGGACCTATACTTCAAAAGGCGCATGTTCTTTTAGGGTTGATAACGATGAATGGCAGTTTGATTTCAATGAACCTCGTTATTGTGGTTATTCTATCCGATTGGTACATGATGCGAACTGACAATTTGGTGTGATAAGAGATAAGGTGCGCGGTGTGCGCACCTTATTTTTTTTGGTAATGAGTCGTTTTGACTTAGGATGAAACCTTTTTGCAGCCTTCCACTGTGAATAGTTGATGGTGTCTGCCATATAGCTTAATGTGGCTATCTCCGAGAACAGCTATTACCAAAACGTACGTTTCTGCCTTCTGTCTTCTGAAAAAATGCGAGTTTTGGGTAGTTGACACCTTTGTGTAATGAGTATAATTTTGCATCGTGAAGAAATTCAAAGATTTAAAATTTAAGATTCAAAATTATTAAATTCAGAGCTATGAAAAAGACTTTACTGTTCACAATGATTTTGCTGGCAATGGCCGGCACAATGAAGGCCCAGGATGTCTACCTCCTTGGGACAAAAAACTATTATTACGAATGGAGCACCGTTTACATGCCTACTGTTTGGAAAAACGGAGAAATACTCTACCAGGACGGAGAACCGCTTGAAGGTTACAGCTTCGAAAAAGGAGGACTGGCTATCGACGCGGAAACACAGGACGTGTATTGGTACTCGTCGCGTTCGTTTAATAACACCTTTGAAAGAGCTTGTATATTTAAAAACGATCAAGTCATTTATAATATCAATGTGGTTGGAAACATCGCCCCACGTATCAGCAATATGCAGTTGAAAAAATTCAATGGAACAAACAGTATGGCTTTATTTTCAGCCGGTTACAAAATCAGCGGTAGCAATTGGAGCGCCGTGATATGGAAAGAAGGTAATGAAATTTTTACCCCGACAGCTGGCACCAATATTACATCTTACGCACTTGATATTGCAGTTGTTGGCGATGATGAAAACAATTGTGATTATTATTATTGTGGCAGCAAGGACATCGATTACAACAGCCATGCCACAGTTTGGCATAACAATGAACAAATATTTTTCAACGAAACCCATTCAAGCGCAGAAAACATAATTGTCGACAATGAAGACATCTACGTGTTAGGGTTCGAATTCGACGATAACACATGGATTACCACTTGTTATGTATGGAAAAACAACGAGGTTTTTATGACCTTTGAAGAGACTGATGCCAGTGTATATCCTCAATGTATGGTTATGTACGAAGGCGACCTTTGGATTTGCACGGTAACACGACATGAATCGGATGCAAAATATGGCGACGGCAAGGTTAAAATATGGAAAAACAGCGAAGTGATGTATGAGCATAATCAGTCGGAAATTGAGGACAGCTATGTCTCGGGAATGGATGTGCTCGACGGTGACGTATATTACATAATCCAAGCATGGAACGGCCCAACATGCGATGTATACAAAAATGGCGAGCTACTATATGGATTTAATGGCGACGATATAAACATCACCAACTTGAAGGTATGCTACCACAACACCGCTTCAATTAACGAGACAACGGCAAGCACCCTTACACTTTATCCTAATCCTGCAAACGACATCGTCCGTATCGAAGGTTTGGAAAACGACGTGGAAGTGAACATTTACAACAGCATCGGAGCGATGGTGAAGACCGTTGAGACCGTCGATGGCACCATCGGCGTGAGTGAATTACCTGCTGGTCTCTATCTCATCCGCTGCGGCGAGACGACTCTTCAATTTGTTAAAAAATAAAGTTGTTATTAGTGGTTTTTTTCGCGTAGAGACGTCGTGATGACGTCTCTACATTTTTTACCATCTTCCGCTGTAGCCACCGCCACCGCTGCGGCCTCCGCCAAACGAGCCGCCCGATGAATGCGACGAGCCGCCACTGCTGTAGCCTCCGCCACTCGATGAATGCTCACGACGTGGTATCACCACCTGTTTCACGGTCTTTTCCTTGCAGAACAAACAACCGTATGTCACCTCGTCGAGACCGGTGTGCTCGTAGGTAGCCACCTTTATGACTTTGGTGTTTTCTTTCTTCAGTAGATGCGCGCCACAATGGTCGCAGTTGGTGAAGCTCTTGTATTTCTTACCTTTTTCTTTAATTACAAATGCATGACCGTTCGCACAGTGCATCGTGGTGAACTGCCTTGCCTGGTTAAGCATCTCGGCAGTCTCCAACTCAGGAAGCTGCACTGTGGCGTCTGTCGTCATATCCGCATGACACTCCGGACAGATCATCTCAGGACACTTCTTTTTGCGTTCTTCATAAATCGATTTGTAATACCATCCCATCCATAAAGCGAGTATGTTAACCCACTGAGTGCGGTGGTAGTTCTTTGCCTTGTCGTAAACGCCACGTGGGTTGATCGAATCTTTCGCCACCTTGTCGGCCATCTTTAGCTCGCGACGATTTTGTTTTATGCATATCCATGAGAAATAAGCGAAGATGGTGAAACCGGCTATCCAATTTCTAATCACAATCTCCTCCTCGCCTTCCATCAACGCGAAAAACACTATGTAAGCCACCAAGAACCACACTATCGCCGACAGTCCGAAGTTGAGTGAACGGGCGCATCCAGCACCTTGCCATGCCGAGCCGCTCCACGTAGTGCCGGGCTCGTTGATAAACTTCAAGCCCTCTTTAGAAGTAATGGTATATTCATCTTTAAAACTCTTATCGGCTTTGTTTTTATAAATCTTGTCGTCTTTTCTTGTAAAAAGAAAATAAAGGAACGAGATCGCCGGGATACAGAACACCAGCAGTACTATCATCCAGATGTAGAACGAACTCATCACCTCCTTGTCTTTCTCAGCTTTTATATCAGAATAAATCTGCTTGTCGGGCAACACGGTGATAAGCTCTTCGGGCATGGTGCCGCCGAAAACAGCGACGATATCCATCACTCCAGCAAGCATTCCACCTTCGTAGTCGCCTTCTCTGAAATAAGGTTTTATGGTATGTTGGAATATCTCGAAGCATTTCACGTCGGTGAGCACCGGCTCGATGCCGTAACCTGTCTCAAACTCGAAGGCGTGCTGGTCTTCGACGAAAAGCAACAGCAATCCGTTGTCCTTGCCTTTATCGCCGATTCCCCATTTGTTCAACAGACGGCTGACAAAATCCTTCGGTTCTTCATATCCGATGCTATTCAGGCAAACCAGAAACACGTCGGCGGTATCCCTGATGGCGCAGAGAGCGGTGTTAATCTTCATCTCGGCTGCCGGCGAGAGGTATCCGTCGGGATCGCTCACATGGATGTAGTTGCTCTGCGTGCGGGTATTGGGCACTTGCTCCAAAGTCCAGGAATTCTGGGCATTAAGCGAAAAAAGTGCCATAGAAAACAATAAGGTGATGATAAACTTTTTCATATCTAATCTTTTAATCTTCTAAGCTAATAATCTTCTAAGCTTTAAAAAAATATTGTCCCTTCCTCTTAGTTTTACTGCCGTATTGGATGGCGTGCTTCGGACAGTGATGGTAGCAGGCATCGCAGGTGTTGCAGTTGCCGTGCCACACAGGACGGCCGTCTTCGAGTGTGATGTTCTGCATAGGACACACTATCGTGCACATGCCGCACGAGATGCATTCGTCGGTACTGAAAAACGGCTTGTCGGACGCCCATTTCCAGAAATTTTTGCCGATGACATTGCTCTTGAAACGCGGCAAAGCACCTTTTATCATATCGGAATACTCGGCGTGATTCTTGATAAGCTCAATCACCTTCGGCAGCTTTTCCTTGGCTTCAGCGATTTTTTTGTCGGCGACTTCCGGCTTGTCGACGCTCATCCCAACCATATTGACGTATGTGTTAGGCATCTTGAAACAATAAGCGCCTTTTAATTTTAATCCTCTGATTTTCAATGTGTTACGAAATATTTTTTCAGTCTCACCCGCATTATCACCACATGTCACAGCAGTCCATACATACGATTGTTTGCCATTGATAATCAACTGGTTAACAAACTCATCGACAAGATGTGGCGGTCGCCAGGAATAGATTGGGTAAACGAATCCAAGCGTCTCGTTTTCGGCGAGAGTGTATTCAAAAGCGCCATTACGCTGGGCTTCAGGGATGAAGACGAGTTTGTCGTCCAACGCCTCAGCGATGCATTGTGCGATAAATTTGCTGTTTCCGCAACCTGAATAGTAGAAAACCATAGTTGAAATAACTTTTTGCAAATATAGGAAAAAATTTGTACTTTTGCATTGTGAAATATTTTTTGAAGATATTAATCTTTTTGTTGGTCCCGATGTCGGCGGTTTGCCAGAACGATGGCGACACCACCGCGCTCCGCATCATCTTCTGCGGCGATCTCATGGGTCACGGCGGACAGATCAGGGCCTCGCAAACCGCCGACGGATACGACTATTCGCCCTGTTTTCAGTTTGTCGAGGGATACCTCAAGAGTGCCGACCTCGCCGTCGCTAACTTCGAGCTCACGCTGGCAGGTCCGCCTTACAGCGGCTACCCGCAGTTCTCGTCGCCCGACCAGGTGCTCGTCGACGCACACCGCGCCGGCTTCGGACTGTTCACCACCGTCAACAACCACTGCATGGACAGCGGAAAGGAAGGCTTTCTGCGTACCCTCGACGTGTTCGACTCGCTCGGCGTCGCCCACCTCGGCACCTACCGCGACACCCTCGAGCGACAGGCCAACCACCCGCTGATGATGGACATCAAGGGCTTCCGCCTCGCTTTCCTAACCTACACCTATGGCACCAACGAAATTCCGGTGCCCGCCCCGCTGGTGGCCAACATGATCGACACCACCGTCATGGCCGACGACCTCGCCGAGGCAATGAGGATGGGCGCTGAATACGTCATCACCATGATACACTGGGGAATAGAATACGACACCATAGCCAACCGTCAGCAACGCGAGCTGGCAAAGTTCCTGCTCAGCCACGGCTCCGACATCGTCATCGGCGGACATCCTCATGTGGTGCAGGACGCCACCATGGACGCGCTGCCCGACAACGACAAATCGCCTGAGATAGTAGTATATTCGATGGGAAACCTCATCTCGAACCAGCGCTTCCGCAACACCGACGGCGGCATCATGGTCGAGCTCGAGCTCCGTCGCGACGGCGACAAGATACATCAAGACTGCGGCTACATGCCGTACTGGGTCTACCGTGGCGTGTACAACGGACTATACCAATATTATATCCTGCCGACGCGTGCCGCGCGGCAGGATCCTAAAAAATTCCAGCTTTCGAAAGACGATTACGACGCCCTGATATTGTTCGACGACAACACCCGCGAACGTCTCAAGGGCTCGATTAAAGAGGTATCAGCGTACTGACAACCACGTTGTTGTTTGCGCCCGTCTGGCTCTGCACACGTGTCACGCCGCGCTCCGGACCGGTCACCTCGGTGACAAGTGTAACAGTCGCGCCGTCAGCCTTGATTACACTCTCGATGAATGCCATGACACCGCCGTCGTAGCTGCACCCAGTGCAGATATTATAAGGTGGCACCTGTGAACGGTCGACAGACACATCCTCGATGGTCATTGTGGCAAGGTCGTAGATTTTGAAACCAGTCAAGCCATTCGACATAACAGATCTGTAGCAGTGACCTTCGGCGTCGAATTCCGAATAGAACGGCCAGTCCGAAGGAAGAGAGTTCGATGTCAGCTGATAAGTATTGGCATTAAAGGTCCATTTGGTCTGACCGTCAATCCATGAATAATTGTCTTCATCGCAGACATAAACTGTTGCATACCCGGAATCTTCGGTGAAATAGCCATCGGTCACATACGTTCCCGTTGCCACATCGCCCTCGATATCGACACGATAAATCGTTGGAGTCCACTCGCCGTGTATCGACACGAAATATTTACCGTTTATGCAGCGCATTGTGGGCCCGTAATTATAATCTGAAACTGGAATACCCTGAACTGCCGGTAGAGTACCGTCGGAAGCCATGATAGCCGCAATATCCGGGATATTGCTGCCGTAGCTGATGCATGTGCCAAGGTGACCGTCATTGTCGGTGACAGCATAAGCGATGTTGATAGGCTGTGATTCACTACCAGGCATCACATTGATGACTTTGACATTATCGCCACTTATCTGAAGCTTGCTCAATCCGCCATAATATGAACCCGAAGCGAGATAGATATCGGTGCCTATCTGCGAGATAAGACCCAGCTTACGCAGTCTGTCGCCGGTTAAATCCCCGTCTAAAGGCTGTCCATTATCGAAAATCCAAGGGATATTTGGACCTCCCAAATATTTAAGATTACCTATCGGGAATCTGGGAGCAACCTCGTTAAGGTCGTAAATCTTACCATCGCTGCGGCGGATGAGGAAGTTCTCGCCAAAATCCGACCACCAACTGTGATCCACCGTGCCGCGGATACGATCGGCCATGTCGTCACTGAAACCGCTGTAGTCGTTGCACTTGTAACGGCATCCCATGAGCCAGATGTAAACGTCGCCCACCGGAATCATCTCCGTGATCTGGATGGTGAGACTACGCCTCAATTCCGAAGCGATACCGCTGTCGTCGCAGTCATACTCATAAGCCATGATCTGCAGATTGCCATTTTCGTCGACACTGTAGAGGAATCCGCCGGTCTCGCCGTCCTTGGCACCTTCTTTATTAGCTAAAGCAAGATAACGGGCACCATTGAGGTTCACCTTACTCATCTTAAACGAAGCATCGCCTCCTTTATTTTTCTTACAAGAAACAACGCCGAAAACCAGCGTCAGAATTATGAAAACACCTAATAATTTCTTCATGATACTATGATTTTTAGGTCAACATTCCACTTAATTGGTTAGTAATCAACCTGCAAAGATAAGAAGAAATTTTTAAAAAAACAAATTTTTTACAATTTATTTTTCGATACACGCCTTCACGAAACTCATGAAAAGCGGATGCGGATGCAGCACCGTCGATGAATATTCGGGATGGAACTGCGTGCCGATATACCAGCGCAACTCAGGGATTTCGACAATCTCGACGAGTCCCGACTCAGGGTTGACACCCACGCAATGCATGCCGTTTTTCTCGTATTCGTCACGATACTTGTCGTTGAACTCATAACGATGGCGATGACGTTCGCGCACGAGGTCTTTCTCGCCGTAGGCCTTCCAGGTATGACTTCCTTTGACGAGCTCGCAGTCGTAGGCGCCGAGACGCATGGTGCCGCCCATCTGGGTGATGTTTTTCTGCTCCTCCATCATATCGATGACGTTGTTTGGAGTCACAGGGTCCATCTCACTGCTGTTGGCGTCGGCATAACCGAGCACGTTGCGGGCAAACTCAATGACCATCATCTGCATGCCCAGACAGATGCCAAAGGTGGGAATATCGTGCTTTCGCGTGTATTCGGCAGCGATGATCTTGCCCTCGATGCCACGCTGACCGAAGCCCGGACAGATCACTATTCCCGCCATGCCGTCGAGCATCTCGGCGACGTTGTCTTTTGTGATATGTTCGCTATTGACGAAATGAATCTTTACCTTGTAATCGTTATATGTTCCGGCGTGCGCTAAGCTCTCGCGGATGCTCTTGTAGGCGTCCTGAAGGTCGTATTTCCCGACCAAGGCGATGTCGACGGTCTTGGTGGCGTTGTTGCGACGTTCGAGGAACTTCATCCATGAGCCGAGCTCCAACGGTGGGAGGTCGTCGATGCCCATTTTTCTTAGGATGATGGCATCCAGGCCCTGACGCTCCATGTTGACCGGCACCTCGTAGATGCTCGGCAGGTCCTGACTCTGGATGACGGCTTCCACGTCGACGTTACAGAAATGCGCCACCTTCTCGCGCAGCTCACGGCTGAGCTCGTGTTCGGTCCTCAGCACCAGCACCTCGGGCTGGATTCCCAGTCCCTGCAGCTGTTTCACGCTGGTCTGCGTCGGCTTGGTCTTCAACTCACCCGCCGCGGCGAGGAACGGCACATAGGTCAGATGCACGTTCAATGCCTTCTGCGGTCCGAGTTGCCAACGGAGCTGACGAATAGCTTCGAGGAACGGCTGTCCCTCGATGTCGCCGATGGTGCCGCCGATCTCGGTGATGACGAAGTCGAAGTGTTCCTTGGTGGCGTTGAGCAGGATACGGCGTTTGATCTCGTCGGTGATGTGCGGCACGACTTGGATAGTCTTCCCGAGATAATCGCCGCGGCGTTCACGTTCTATCACGCTGAGGTATATCCTACCCGTCGTGACGCTGTTGTCGCGCGTGGTCTCGATGCCAGTGAAACGCTCGTAGTGACCGAGGTCGAGGTCGGTCTCGAAGCCGTCGGCAGTCACATAGCATTCGCCGTGCTCGTAAGGGTTGAGCGTGCCTGGGTCGACGTTGATGTAAGGATCGAATTTCTGGATGGTGATTTTATAACCGCGGGCTTGAAGAAGCTTGCCCAGCGAGGCGGAGATGATGCCCTTCCCTAACGAAGACGCCACACCTCCTGTGATGAAAATGTATCTTGTTTCCATACAATTTTGAAAAAGCAAAAATAGTATTTTTTGAAAAACGTCAAAAAAATTTTTAAGAATTTTTTAGTATTTTTGCAGTTGAAAAATAACAAATTCAATGTCATACACTTACGAATATCCCCGTCCTGCTGTCACTGCCGACTGTGTGGTGATAACGAAGGAAAATGAGCCGAAGGTGCTGCTGATTCAGCGTGGCAACGAGCCGTTTAAAGGTCAATGGGCTCTCCCTGGCGGTTTCATGAATATGGACGAGACCACAGAGCAATGTGCGGTAAGGGAACTTGAGGAAGAAACTGGCTTAAAGGTTAATAAAATCAACCAAATCGGGGCTTATTCGAAAGTCGACCGCGACCCTCGAGGAAGGACGGTTACTGTGGCATATTTGGCAATAATTGACAAGGCTGAAGCCGTAAAAGGTGGCGACGATGCCGCCAAAGCACAATGGTTTCCGCTATCAAATCTGCCAGAATTAGCCTTCGACCACGAAGAGATTATGAAGGACGCGAAGAAACTGATATGATCAAGTCTATTTTTTCCAACGTTTTAGCATCGGGAAGTACTGCCGCATCATGTCCTTGTACTCCTCTTTAGTCATCGGCTTCGGCATGTTTTTGTTCACCTCATCGACAAACTGCGCACAGAATTCAATCATCTCGTCCATGGTGCAATCGTTGGTAAACTTGCCATTCTGATAGCAGTACATGCAGTAATCCTCATTCTTGCTTCCATCGGCGTTAGTGCCGCGATTCTCATCATTCAGAGGCATCCCGCAGCTCTGACAAAACTTCATTTCCTGTTCCATAATATTATCGTTTCAAATTTCTCTTCGCCTCCGCATTATTCGCATGAACCATGGCGATTTTCGAGCAATGTTCCATTTCCGAGCAGTCGCCACATGTTTCTACACCTTTTTGCATCGCACACTGGCGAATTGGACAAAGCTTGTCGCAGAAGACGGTCTTTCTGCCATTGGCACGACAACCGTCACAATTGATTTGCTCCGGCAAAATTGGCACATTATTCAATTCAGACCACAGTTTTGCTGTCTTTTCACGCAAAGCGTTGTCATTATTCTTTGTGGCAATAAAAGCGTCACATTTCTCGCAGTTCAAGCCACAGAAGGCAATCAAATCATTCATCTCTTTTTATTTTTCTAGTTTCATCACTTTAACCGGTCTGTCTGCACCGACTACGAGATTTGGACAAACGGTTTCAATGCCCGTATCTTTAAATCCGCATTTCTCCATTACCTTGCCGGAGGCAGGATTTTCCGGGAAATAATCGCCCCAAAGGGTAGTGAAATTTTTTACATTGAAGCAATAATCGACAACTATCTTCATTGCTTCAGTGCAGATACCTTTCCCCCAGTAGGGCTTGGCAATCCAATAGCCGACTTCGGCTTGATCTTCCTCGATTTTCAGATTTGATGCTGATGCTGGAAGATATCCGACACATCCGATAGGCTCGCTGGTCTCCTTCCACTCTACAGCCCACATACCTTCACCGCTAAAAACTGTACGGATAATTTTCAAGCTCTCCTCCACGCTTTTATGCGGCGGCCATCCTGCTCGCGGTCCCACATCAGGATCGGAAGCATATTTGAAAAGCGCCTCGGCATCACTATCAAGCCAAGGACGGAGTGTCAGTCTTGCAGTCTGCATTATAAGCTTTGTCTTTGCAGCAAATGGTGGCAACTGACCTTCGTTGTACGACATGGCTTTCTTTGGAAAAGTCTTTTCATATTCATCGAAAGCCTCCGGATTTTCATCCGCGACAAAATAACCTTTCGGCGGACAATAAGTGCCTTCGCGGTTGCCCCAATAGCCCGGAATCAGTTCCTGAGCAAGGAAGAACGGCACCTCGTCGTCCTTCGGCATCTCGTGGTAATGAATGCGGAGTTTACTGGCAAGGTCGAAGCCCGCATGACGATAGAAGTCGATGTTGCCCTCCATCTGGAGCAATCCTACGCCCATCGCCTTGGCCTTTTCAAGTGCGTAGTTCAAGAGTTTCAAGCCATATCCTTTCCTCTTATAATCAGGATGGATGCTGATTGGACCGAAAGTCCATGACGGGAAATATGATCCATCGTCAAGTATTATATCCGCTTTCGAAAACATCACATGACCGATGATTTTGCCGTTTTCCTCCATCACAAAATCGAGTTCTGGAATAAAAGCCGGATTGTTCCTATATTGGTTAAGCACATAATGCTCTGTGCAACCCGGACGATAAACGTTCCAGAAAGCTTCGCGAGTGAGGTTTTCCACTTCGCGCCAATCATTGGGTTGTTCAAATCTTATATTCATTATAAATACCTTCTAACTTTCTTTTTGTAATCGAGATAATCTTGACCAAAAGCGTTTTCCATAAATATTTCTTCGCTCTTGATCTGTTTGTGGAAGAGGAATATGGCGATGGCTACGACTACTGCGTGCCATGCATTGGGATAAGCAATTAGAATGCCAAGATATATAAGATCAAAGCCGAGGAATGCGGGGTTGCGGCTGACGCGATAGATGCCTTTGGTTACAAGAGTGGTTTCCTTTTGATCAGGGATACCGGCTCGCCAACTGTCACGCATCGTCATCATACCTGCAATGAAACATGTAACACCAATAGCGGCGACAATGATTCCTATCCATTTTACGTAGGCTGGCATCTTCATAAAATCCCAAACTATACTTGCAGCTTCAACAAATGGGATGATGAAGGTGGTTATCTTCAAGGACGTTTCAATACGGCGTTGTTCAGCTGGTTTATTGCCTTTACCGAGAATCATAGTCTTCACACCTTGTCTGGATTGAAGTGCGGCCTTGGTGAAATAGGCGATGTAGAAAACCGCAATCACAAAAAATGCAGCGTAAAGTTCCATTTATTATCTCCTCCACGATCCTATGACTTCACCAATATATACAGTGTGAATACCTGCATCGAAATCAGCGTACCAGTCTTTCGGAGTGTTATTTCTGAAGTCGTTTTCGTTCTGATGCCAAGAGGTCATTATATCACATTCAATCACCAACTTAGCCTCCTCGTAATAAGGTGTGCCGTCAGGAGTGTATGCTGTGTGAAGTCCAAGTGCAGCTGCCTTGTCTCCATCCCTACCACTGTTTCGACCCATATATTTCCAAACCGCAGGATCTTCAAATTCCATAATGGTAAAACGGTTGTGACGCTCCATAAACTCCCATGTGTATCGGGCTGGAGCAACATACACTGTTACAGCAGGACGATCATGGCCGAGATAGTTTCCGATTCCACCCCATCCGATTGTCATAGCGTTGTTTTCGGTTGTGTCGCCTGAGCAGAGAATGAGGTTTTTTGTGAAGAAAGTGAAGCCGTTATCAGCAAACTCCTTCTGTACGTCAAATGGTTTGAGCTCGTTATTCATAATTTTTTCCTTGCAGCCAGTTAATGCAGCGATTAACAAGGCGATTAGTAATAGTTTTTTCATGGTTGTTCTACAAAGCATGTCCTCCTGATACTTTAATTACTTGACCTGTAAGCATTTTAGCCTGCTCACTTGCCAAAAACAATATGGTTTCGGCTATATCTTCCGGTTGAATCAGCTTGCTCATTGGTATTAACGGAATAACAGCTTTTTCCAGTTCTTCATCAATCCAGCCTGTTTGCGTTGGACCTGGTGCAATACAGTTTACCGTGATACCATACTTCGAAACCTCAAGAGCGATGCTGCGGGTAAGTGCTTCAATCGTTGCTTTGCTGGCTCCGTAAGTGATTTGACCTGCAAAAATCTGTGATGAATCTGTAGAAATATTGATGATTCTACCGTAATCCCCACGATGGTTTACGAACTCTCTTGTCATAAGAATGCTACCTCTGACATTGACTGCAAAAGTGTCGTCAATCACTTTTTGAGTAATTTTTTCAATGGTATCCAAGCCGTCCATGTCACCATCTGCAGCATTGTTGACCAAGACATCAACCCTACCGTATTTTTCAAGGACTTTAGAATAGATTTCCTTAACAGCATTCTCATCAGTAATATCACTTTCGAGTATCAGATAATCGGAATTCATTTCCTTTAGTCTGTTTTCAACAACATTAGCATTTCCAGCATTAGCCTTGAAATATCTGTCAGCTCCGTT
>Ga0265298_10000026_pt1 | contig 213836 bp, 207 predicted proteins | sample AusTroGonzalo_MG_3_FD_193486 | JGI IMG/M metagenome (GOLD analysis project Ga0265298, IMG submission 193486) | Bovine rumen microbial communities from tropical cattle in Woodstock, Queensland, Australia - Gonzalo_01 | ecosystem: Host-associated > Mammals > Digestive system > Stomach > Rumen ...
CGAGTCTGAAGGTTGTGACAGATACAGTAGTTCCCCTTGTTTAAAGAAAGGTTATGGTTGATGAAGATAATCAAAGCCCCTTAATCGGGGCTTTTTTATTTTACAATACTTCCCCACTACCTATAAAACATTGACACCTCTCCCTATGGCGGTTTATACTTACTATGTGAGAAGGCTCAAACGCCTACAGACAAGACAAAAGTAATAAAAATCTTTAGAACCTGTCAATTTTGACAGATGAAATTCGTATATATAAATGAGTTGGAGAAAATATATTATGCCTATCGACAAATCAAAGTTAACAAAAGAGATGCTTGAGAAAGCATCAATGTGTCAGACCGCTGATGAACTGATTGCTCTGGCAAAGACTGAGGGAATTGAAATCACAAAAGCAGAAGCAGAGGCCTACCTTGATGAGCTTCAGGATTTTGAACTTGACCAAGAAACCCTTGATGAGGTTGCTGGGGGGTTTATGCCTTCCTTATGCCATCAGGATTCCTCTCTCCATAATAGAAAAACAAAGTTGTACGGATGATTTACCTCCACAGAAATTAATCAAAGCCCCTTAATCGGGGCTTTTTTATTTTACAATACTTCCCCTGTTGCCTTATCCCTTGAAATAATGCTACAGGTAATTAAAAATTTTCTTCTGAATTGTGATGATTATCAAACCTACTTTTAGCAGCTTCCTCAGCTTTCCTTAACAGTTCAGAATAGCCTCGCAGAGCAGCAAAAGGGGCAAATATCTTGGCCCGCTGCTCCAGAGGCATCCTGATCCTGCCATGTGAACCTTCCCAGTTGTAATCTATAATCTCCTCATAACGGCTTTTCAATGTAACACCCCAGATAGCCAATGACCTCATCAAATAGTTTACCCTGACGGAGCTGATTGAGGTATTTTTTCTTCTTGATATCCCAAGCCATTTTAGCATAGACTCCTGAACTGCAGCTGATGACATAATCCCAATCGGACTCGGTGAACCTTCGGAAAGCCGCTTTGATTATTCCTTTGATTTCTTCTTTTTCTTCCTTGGAAATATCCTTGAAATACTCCAGATACCAATCCATAAGATAATAAATTCTCACTGGCTTTGATTCTGTGCCTTCAAACCGTTCATAGTACTTATAGACATTTGGCATAGTCATATAAGCCTCTTGCACTTTTTCTTCTGTAATAAGCATACACTTCCTCCATAGATCAAGCATTAGCACCTTGCCAGACAGCAGGTTGCTGTGCGGTCAACGGGCTTGTCCCTCGCGCACTCTTTATAGGTTGGCTACACGATAACATACTATGTGTGTCAAATAATGCTACAGGTAAAATTTTTTTTTGAGGGGGAGGGGGTGGCATTATTTGACACACCACTCAAATATAATAGGGGAGTATGATTGAGTTTTTGCTTATCTATTTTTTTCTGTTTGGAGCCCTCCCATCCTTGGGTGTGATTATCTTTCTTTATTTTTTCTTCAATGATGACTGAACTTCCAGTTACCGCCCCTCAACCTCATTTCGAGTTTGTGTGTCATTATCCCCGTGCTTATATAGGAAAAGGGATTACAGGGCACATAACCATTAAGACGGCCAGCAGAAGGCATCCCTGGCGGTATCCCCGGCCCGAAGGGAGCGGGACCACCGAGCAGGGGTGTCTTACTGCTGACCGCTATATGTATCTTGACCTGCAATCCCTTTTCTTGTACAATATCCGCTGTTGATAATGAACTTATAAAGGAGAATATAATGTCAAAAGCACACAGAGGAGCAGGCGTAAGAGAACTTCCAAAGAGCGGAAGAAGTGAGTGCCCGGTTTGCAAGAGAACTGGGGTGAAGACACTCTATGAGATCGAAGCCAATTCCAAGAAAGTAAAGATCTGCAAGATCTGCAAGGCTGCTATTGCCAATGGCAAGATGAAGGAGCAGGTGGCTGCCCTCTAAGCTGAGCACTTTTTGTATCAGAAAGGCAATCTGGAAGCAGGTTGCCTTTTTTTTACCCATTGCATTTTTGCTATATATAAAATATATTCTAATTAATATGGACGCACAGAACGGCATAACATTATATATCCAGTCTGGAATTATCCCATTCCGGCGCCAAGATGATAATATAGAGATTCTCCTGATAACCAACAAGAAGAAGGACAAATGGGGCATTCCCAAAGGTCTGGTGGAGTCGGGGCTCTCTTCCTCTGAATCTGCCCAGAAAGAAGCCTTTGAGGAGGCTGGCATCTATGGCCGCATCTATAAGCCATCATTAGGCAAGTATTCCATCAAGAAGTGGGACGGCAAGTGCCGCATAAAGGTGTTTGCCATGGAAGTTACACAGATACTGGACAAGTGGCCCGAGGATATTCTCCGCAGAAGGGAATGGTATTCCGTGGAAGAGGCTGCCGGCAAGATAAAGAACAAGAAGCTTCAGGCTATGATTCTTGGACTTCCTGAATATCTGGAGGAGTGATCAATGGATATAAAAAGCCTTGCGAACCAGACAATACTCCCGATAAAGCCTTATGTTCCTGGAAAATCAATCAAGCAGGCCCTTTCCGAGATTGCCCTGCCCGAAGTCTACAAAATGGCTTCCAACGAAAACCCTCGGGGTGCATCTCCGAAAGCTAAGGCCAAGTATTCAGAGCTTGCCGACCAGCTCCACATCTATCCAGAGATCTATGACCGTGACCTTCTGGACGCCTTTGCCGCAAAATTGGGCTGTTCCAGGGATAACATAACATTGAGCAATGGCGGTGACGGCATTATCTACAACATGGGTATGGCTGTCCTGAATCCGGGGGATGAGACCATCATTCCGGAGATCACCTTTGCCGTCTACGAGACCATAACCCGCATAATGCACGCTGTTCCGGTATTCTCTCCTATGAAGGAGAGTGCCATAGACCTGGATGACATCTATTCCCGCATTACAGACAAGACTAAGATTATATTCATCTGCAACCCCAACAACCCCACAGGACAGTGTCTGCCAACCGACAAGCTGACAGCATTCCTGCGCAAGGTTCCTGAAAATATCTTCGTCTTCTTGGACGAGGCATATATCGATTTTACCGAGCCGGAGTACAACATAGGCTCTGTAGAGCTGCTGAAGGGGGGCATGAAGAACCTGTTCATCCTCCGCACATTCTCCAAGGTGTACGGCCTTGCAGGGGTGCGCATAGGCTTCGGAATCGGAGACCCTGAGCTTATCTCCCTGATCTCCCGGGTAAAACCTCCATTCGACCTCTCTATTGTGGCCGAGAACATTGCGGCCGAGGCCCTTGCAGACGACGAATTCTACAACCGCACTGTGACAGAGACTGCCGCAGAGAAAGCATACTACTATGCTGAACTGGACAGACTGGGGCTTTCCTATTTCAAGAGCCAGACCAACTACATCCTCATCGATGTGAAGATGGATGCTAAGAAAGCGGCCCAGGCTCTGATGGAGCAGGGTATTATAGTGCGCCCTGCCGCAAGCTATGGATTTCCTACCTGTATCCGCATAACCATTGGACAGCACCGGGAAAATGAACTCTTTTTCAAGGCCCTTGGAAAACTGGTGGTATGACGAGAAAACTCCTTTTCCTGTTCATTCTGCTTACCGTTCTCCTTGCTTCCCCTGTCTATGCTACTCTCCATGACAAGAGTGATAATTTTATAACAATGACCAACCTCACAGTATGGGGAATGAACTATGGCATAGGATATAAGGGATTCTCAATCCTGGAGAAACGGGATACTATCCTTTGGCTTTTTGTCGGTGCCCGTATTACAGATTTATATTATTTCCGCGATACCAACGATGACAACCTGGACATAGAGGTGTCTGATTACGATGGCCTTATGTTCTGGTCTCCCCATCTCAACTGGGGAACAGGATTTTCCCAGGGGCTTGTGGACGACCCACGGAAGAATACCGACCTTGTCTATTTTTCCATTTTTTATAAAGGTGTGAGAGAGTGGTATTTGCATGATCATGATACTTTCTTCGATACAGACAGACCCGACCGTCATGGTCTTCTGCAGAACTCGCTTATACTTGAGCTTGCTGTGGACAGTGTCCTTAAAGACAGAGAATCTGGCATGCTTAGAGGATTCTTTACCAATGCCACCTTTGAATATGCTCCAAATTTTTTCTTCAACAGCTATTTAGGCGATGCCGATTTCCGCAAGTACTATGCCCAGTTCAAGTTCTTCATCCCAATGTATGAATTTGCTCCGGAGAGTAAATTCGCCTGTGTTTATTTTGGAAACTCCAGCATGGTGGACTATGTGGAAGGATCAGAAATCCCGATCTATGCAAGACATCATATAGGTTCTCTGACTGTCTACAGCGGTCTTGGCGGCCTTATCAGGGGCTATGAGTCCTACCGGTTTGATTCGGGTCTTAAGCTGGCAAACCGCAGCGAACTGCGTCTTCTTATGAAAAAGATTCCCATCGAGTCTATGTTCAGAGGGAGTGCTTTCTTCAGGGTTAGCGGGATTACCTTCTTCGACATGGGATATTACGGCCTTCTGGACGGAGCCGACAACGGATTCATCTGCTCATGTGGAGCAGGTGGATTAATATCATTTATGGATATAATATCGATATCAGGATATATTGCATTCCCTTTGGCAGAAGAACGGCTTGACCGCAGGAGGGTGGTGCCGGTCCTGGGATTCAGCTTTAAATTTTAATTTTGGAGGTTTTTATGGAAAAAGGGAGAGAGACGCTCGGAAGCCGCTTAGGTTTCCTTTTCCTCTCGGCAGGATGTGCAATCGGACTGGGAAACGTATGGCGGTTCCCATTCATTGCGGGAAAATACGGTGGAGCAGCCTTTGTACTCATGTATCTGCTGTTCCTTGTAATATTCGGGCTTCCTATCATGGCTGCAGAGTTCGCTGTAGGACGTGCATCACGCAAGAGCGTGGCCCAGTCCTTCAAAGCTCTTGAGCCTGCTGGAACCAAGTGGCATATCTTCGGCTATTTCGGTGTGGCTGGAAACTACCTTCTCATGATGTTCTACACCACAGTAGCTGGCTGGATGTTATATTATTTCTTTGCTACTGCATCAGGAATGCTTTCCGGTCTCAATCCAGACCAGGTAGGGGCTTTCTTCGGCGGTGTGGTATCCAATCCTACTCTTCAGATCTCATGGATGATCATTGTAGTTCTCATCGGCTTTGCAGCCTGCTTCTTCGGCCTGCAGAAGGGCGTTGAGAAGATAACTAAGTTCATGATGTCCGGTCTTCTGGTGATCATGCTTCTCCTGGTGTTCCGTGCAGTGACATTGCCAGGCTCTGGCGAAGGTCTTGCGTTCTACCTTAAGCCAGATTTCGGCAACATGGTGGAGAACGGCCTCTGGGAAGCAGTTTATGCGGCTCTGGGCCAGGCATTCTTCACACTCAGCCTTGGAATCGGCTCCATGGCTATCTTCGGAAGCTATATCGACAAGTCCAGAAGCCTTACAGGCGAGTGTATCAACATCATCGGCCTTGATACCTTCGCAGCACTTATGTCAGGTTTCATCATCTTCCCAGCCTGCTTCGCATTCGGTGTAAACCCTGGTGCAGGTCCTGGCCTTATCTTTGTGACACTGCCTAATGTATTCAACCAGCTGCCTGGCGGAACCTTCTGGGGTGCTTTATTCTTCCTGTTCATGAGCTTTGCAGCCCTGACTACAGTAGTTGCAGTATTCGAGAACATCGCGGCATTCATGATTGACCATGGTATTCCACGTAAGAAAGCTGTAATCATAAATATCGTACTTATGATAGTTCTTTCCATTCCATGTGCTTTAGGCTTCAACGTATGGTCAGGCTTCCAGCCTCTGGGACCTGGTACAGGCGTCCTTGACCTTGAGGACTTCTTTGTAAGCAACAACCTGCTTCCTATCGGAGCTCTGATCTATCTGGCATTCTGCTGCACCAAGATGGGCTGGGGATGGGACAACTTCATTGCCGAGGTTGATGCAGGAAAAGGCCTTAAGTTCCCTAAGAGCAAGGCTATCCGGTTCTACCTTACCTATGTAGTACCTGTTGTCATTGTAGTTATCTTTATTGCAGGATACTGGAACATCTTCAAACCGCTTATCATGGGTAAGTGAGCTATTTCTTAGTTTAAAATGAAGTAGACTTCGGAATAAACTAAAAAAGCCCTGGGAAACCAGGGCTTTTTTATGCTTTATAGGGCAGGATCAAAGCCGTCCGTTCGGATGCCGGTCAAAGTAATCCTTGGTGGTCTTTGCCACAACTCCGCTGAGTACGATCAGGGAGATACAGTTAGGAATTGCCATGAGACCGTTTGTGATGTCTGCAATGGTGAATACTGCGTTCACTGTGAAGTAAGGACCGATAAGTACAGCCAGGATGTAAAGCCATCTGTAAACCTTTACCGGGCCCATCTTTCCCTTGGTCAGGTACTCAAGACATTTCTCGGAGTAGTAGTCCCAGCCCAGGATTGTGGTGAATGCGAAGAACATAAGACAGAGCATCAGGAAGAACTGTACGCTTACACCATCGCCGCCCAGAACCTTGGAGAATGCGGCAGAGGTAAGAGCCACACCCCGCAGTCCCTGACCGCCGATCTCAGGCGAATTCCACAGGTCTGCACCTGCGATTACAATTGCAAGACCGGTCATTGTACAGATGATGAGTGTATCGATGATAGTACCGGTCATGTTAACCATTCCCTGCTCAACAGGCTCGTCGGTCTGGACTGCAGAAGCTGCGATAGGAGCAGAACCTAATCCTGCCTCGTTTGAGAAGATACCCCGGGCAATACCTTTCTGCATTGCGTCGGTGATCTGCTTGAATACAAATCCCATAGCTCCGCCGGCCAGTGCCTTGTATCCGAAGGCGCTCTTGAAGATAAGGGCAAATGCTGCCGGAATCTCGGTTACGTTCATGATAAGGACGGAAAGTCCAAGGAATACATAGATGAAAGCCATGAAAGGAACAACTACAGAAGCAACTTTGGAGATTCTCTTGAGGCCGCCGATGATTACCAGTCCAGCGAAGAAGGTCACGAAGAGGCCGCCGAGAACTGTAGCCCATGAATATGAGGTTCCTGCGAACTCGAAGGCGATATGTGCATTCTGCGGGTCGAATACGTTGTTGATGGCAGATGTGATACCGTTGATCTGGGTCATGGTACCGATACCCATCATTCCTGCCATAGCACCGAATAATGCAAACAGGACTGCCAGCCATTTCCACTTGGCTCCCATACCTTTCTCTATTGTATAGAATGGTCCGCCGAGAACATGGCCGTCCTTGGGGTCAACCTCGCGGTACTTGATTGCAAGCATACACTCGGCATACTTGGTGGCAGTACCCAGGATAGCTGCAAACCACATCCAGAAGAGGGCGCCAGGGCCACCGGCTGCAATAGCGGTTGCAACACCTACGATGTTACCGGTTCCGATAGTTGCGGAAAGGGCAGTACACAGTGCCGCAAATCCTGTAAGCTCTCCATGTCCGCTCTCTTTCTTGCTGAAGATGGACTGGAAGGCCAGCTTGCTCTTGGTAAACTGGATTCCGCGGCAAGCGATGGTCATAAGAAGACCTGTTGCCAGAATCAGGACAATGGTAGGAATTCCCCATACCACGTCATCAATCGCATTTAAAAAAGCATCTAATCCGTTCACTTTTTTCTCCCTTTAATATTTTTCGAGCTCTGTCAGCAGAGCATCAAGTTTTTTTCCATAATTCTTATCCATGGCCCAGGTGCCTGCCAGCTTCCACACTGTGGGGGCCTTTCCTCTGGGCTGCACATACTTGTAGCGGGGATCCACCAGCTTGTTCCTCAGCTTCTTATCCTTGGTCGCAAAGGCATGCAGGTGCTGTATATGGGCCCGCACTCCGATTGCCTCGGAAGGGAATTTCTCCCCTGGATTCTTTTTGTTCATGGCTCCCAGCCCACAGAAGTTGTTGAAGTATGGCTTCACCAGCCCTCCAAACTGCAGATATCCGGTCTCAAGGCACATCTGCACAAAAGCCACATCTGAGTTGATTCCCTCGAAACGCCCCTCTGTGACGTAGTAGCCTGCCAGACGTCTGACCTTGGCCTTGTCCACCTTAGGGTTATGGGACAGAAAGAACTGCTCAAGCTCGTAGGTATCCTTTATTCCCAGTGCCGCAATATCCCGGGAGCACACCTTGGAGAAGCTCCGCTTGGTGTCTTCCACTGTTGCACAGGAGAAGAGAAGGCACAGGAGAAGGGTCAGAAGTCCGGCAGAGAGCAGTTTCCGCATTCTATCTTACAGCTGTCCGTTCATAAGGAATTCCAGGGCATTGCAGAACCTTATTCCAGATTCTGATGTACCTGTTGTCTTGTCCAGGGTGATAAGCACTCTTGGATAGTAATCCCGAATCTGCCTGAATGGGCGGAGCTTCTTGTTGAGCACCTTTGTATCCTTTACAAATGCCTCCACCTGGATGTACCAGGTCTGGCCACCCTTGGATGCCACAAAGTCTATGGTGTTGTTGCCGATCTTGCCTGCGCTTATGCTGTACTGCTGGCGCTTAAGCTCCAGGAACACAAGGTTCTTGAGGATGGGGCCCATCTCCGGCTTGTTTGTCAGCATGTTGCTCAGGCCCATGTCTGCGGCATAGAACATAGGAAGGCTCTTAAGCTGTTCCTTCTCCTTGATGTCGTAGCGTCCAACCCTGTAGATAAGGCCGCATTCCTCCATGAACTGCAGGTAGTTCTCGGCTGTAGGCTGTGTGGTCTTGAAACCCTGTTCGGTAAGGGTATCGGCCAGCTTCTTGGAGGAGCAGGATATACCGGTGTGGGTGAGCAGGTAGCTCATTGCCGCATCCAGCACCTTGATCTCCTTGATGGGATGGATAGAGGCGATATCCTGTACGATGATGGTGTTGTAAAGTCCCTGCAGATACTGATTTATGTTCCTTGAGTTCTTGAAAAGCTGCAGAGTGAAGGGGATATTGCCGAACCGGGCAAAGTCCATGAAGTGCTGTTCTATGCCCTGTTCTGCCACTGCCTTAAGCATGCTCTGCTTCTGGGCTTCGATGTATTCTGCGAATGAGAAGGGGAGCATCGGTATAACTTGATAATCGGCAAGACCCTCGGTCAGTGCATTCCGGTTGGAGCCGGCGATGTAGATGTCGGCATTTCCTTTTGCCAGGAGAGACAGAATCACCTTCTGGAAGCCTGTGCATCTGTAGGCATCATCGATGAAGATATAGTTCATCACACCGTCCTGGAGTTTTTCCATTATATATTCCTCCAGGTTTTTTGCATCCAGAAGCTTGGCGAAAGCGCTTTCATCCAGCCGTACAAATATTAGGCGGCTGTCGCTTATTCCTTTCTGGATAAGGGCCTTCTGGAACTGCTCCAGAACTGTTGTCTTACCGCATCCGCGGATGCCGGTAACCACCTTGATGACACGCTTGTCCATGTAGCGGGCAAGCTCTTTAAGGTATTGAATTCTTCCAATCATAACTGGATTATATTATGAAAATTTTTAAAAATCAAGTACTTTTTAAAACAAACTTAGAAAAATTTACATAAATATTCAAAACTGACTTGAAATTTGCTCTAATTACATATCATCTTGAACTTGTTTTAGAGTGATATGTGTTTATGCACTTGCAATTATATATAAATCATTATAAAATAAAGTTATGGAAAATATAGAATTAAACCAGGGACAGATCCAGGTACAGACTATCCGGGAAGTGTTCCACTATCTGCATCAGTTCAAAGGCAAATGCTTTGTCATCAAGATTGACTGCGACATCATAGAAAACCCTCAGTTCTCACTCCTTATAAGGGATGTGGTGAAACTGCGGGAGGCTGGCATACGGATTGTTCTGGTGCCTGGCGCAAAGGAGCGGATTGACGAGGTTCTCTCTGACTATGGCATCAAGTATGAATGGATTGACGGCATGCGTGTCACAGGACCGGATGCCATTCCTTTTGTGGAGATGGCAGCCTTTGATGTGGCAAACCGCATCATGACCAGCCTTTCTGCCTATGAATGCCCGGCAGTTATCGGCAACTGGGTGCGGGCCCGGGGCGTCGGAGTGGTGGACGGTACCGACTACCAGCACACCGGCTATGCAGAGCGCATTCTGACCAAGGAGCTCCTGAAGATCCTGGACGACGGCTTTATTCCTATTCTTCCATGCGTAGGGTGGAGTTCCATCGGGCGTCCCTACAACCTCCTCTCCGACGACCTGGCTGTGGTCACAGCATCCAGGCTGGGGGCGGACAAACTTTTCTTCATAACATCCCGGCCCGCCATTATGGCAGCCGATTATAAACTGCCGGCCGGAGCCGTGGTAGCCACCACCGGCCGCATAAGCAACATGAGCTTGCTTGATGTCCAGCAGTTCTTCAAGGACAACGAAGCCAAGCCTGAGCTTACCCTGCTGGACAAGGCACGCCGTGCCTGCGAGGCCGGTGTCTCCCGTGTCCACATACTGGACGGGTGCAGCGACGGTGTTCTCCTGCGGGAGATATTCTCCAACCTGGGCTCCGGCACCATGGTCTACTCAAACCAGTACAGCGGTATCCGTTCCATGCGCTACGACGAGGTGGGTGAGGTTCTCCGTGTCATGAAGCCTTTTGTGGACAAAAATATCCTTCTGCCACGGACCGAGACTATGATAGAGGATTCCCTCAACGACTTCATCGTGTTCGAGATAGACGGAGCAGTCCATGCCTCCTGCGCTCTCCATGTGTACCCGGAAGGGTTCGGCGAGATTGCGGCAGTGGCTGTAGATGCTGCCTATTCCCACCTGGGTGTGGGACCAAAGATGATAGAGTTCCTCTGCGAACGGGCCAAGAAGATGGGCCTTAAGAAGATTTTTGTCCTTACAACCCGCACCGCAGACTGGTTCCTGGGAATGGGCTTTGAGGAGGGCGTTGTCTCCGATCTGCCCGAGAAGAAGAGGACTGCATACAATTATTCAAGGAACAGCCGGATCTTTATCAAGACAATTTAATAGCGCCTTATGAACATAGTTGTAAAGCTGAAAGAGACCTGTATCTCAGTTGTGCCTATCATAGTCATAGTCCTTCTGCTCAACTTTACAATTGCCCCTGTTGGTTCTGCCTCTCTGGTACGTTTTCTGGTGGGCTCTGTCCTTGTCATTATAGGCCTTACCCTGTTTCTGGTGGGGGCCGACTTAGGTATAAGCCCGATAGGGCAGAAGGCTGGAGCCGCCCTTACTGCAAAGCGGAAGCTTGCCCTCTTGATAGGGGCCGCCTTTGCCATCGGATTTTTCATCACCATTGCCGAGCCAGATGTGCAGGTCCTTGCCACCCAGGTGGTGGGGGTGAACCCGGCAGTGCCCAAGATACCACTTATACTGATGATTGCTGTCGGTGTAGGTTTCTTCGTGGTGGTGGGGCTCTTACGTATAGTATTCAACCTTTCATACCGCTGGCTTCTGATTATTTCTTATGGAGTGGTGTTCCTGTGCGCTTATTTCACCAGCCCCGATTTTATGGCTGTAGGCTTTGATGCCGGGGGAGCCACCACCGGACCTATGACTGTTCCATTTATTATCGCCCTGGGTGTGGGTGTGGCCTCCTCCAAAGGTGGTGCCGCTAACCGGGATTCCAGCTTCGGCCTTACAGGAATAGCCTCCATCGGCCCTATACTGGCAGTGCTCCTCCTGGGTATAATCACCAAGGGCTCATCTTCTGCCGCAGCATCCGGCTCCCAGGTTGAGTTTGCAGGGTTTGTGGCAGTAATGCCAGAGATTGCTAAAGAGATATTATCATCACTCCTTCCTATGGCAGTGATGTTCATCGTATTCCAGCTTACCCTCATCCACATGCCTCCTTATCAGGTTAGGAGGATGATCAAAGGTCTTATCTACACCTATATAGGACTGGTTCTTTTTATGACCGGGGTTCAGGGAGGCTTTATGATGGTGGGAAGCACTATCGGTGAAGTGATAGGGAAGCTTTCCTACAGCTGGATTCTGATTCCCATCGGCCTTGTGCTGGGTGCGGTGGTGGTTTGTGCAGAGCCTGCGGTATGGGTTCTGAACGAGCAGATAGAGGAGATTTCCGGAGGTCATATCAGAAAGCGGTTCATGCTTGTATCCCTATCTGCTGGAATAGCCTTGGCAATCGGTCTTTCAATGTACCGGGTCCTTTCGGGGGCCAGCCTGTGGTATTTCATCATCCCGGGCTATGCCCTGGCTGTTTTGCTGACATTCTTCACCCCCAAGCTGTTCACCGCTATTGCCTTTGACTCCGGTGGAGTTGCTTCGGGGCCTATGACCTCGACTTTTATATTGTCGTTTACGCTGGGGGCATCTGCGGCTTCAGGGGGAAACCCTGTCCTTGATGCCTTTGGAGTCATTGCCATGGTTGCCATGACACCTCTCATAACTATTCAGATTCTGGGCCTTGTGTTCAGTATGAAGGAGAAGCAGTATGGAAAATAAGATGATCTATGCCCTGGTGGGGCGCAATTCCGGAGAGCTGCTTGTTGATGCGGCCAAAAGGGCCGGTGCCCGGGGTGGTACTATCATTCCCTGCCGTTCAATCTCTGACAATGCAGTGCTGCAGTTCTTCGGCATAGGGGAGAGCGACCAGGATGCGGTCATAATAATTACAGAGGACCAGAATCTCGGGCCTATAATGGATGCCATGCAGGAGGCTGCCCTGGAGGACAAGAGGCTTGCAGGCTTTTTTGCAGTGACAGGAGTGAATTCTGTCATGAAGTTCATGGTGGAAAACAACAGGATGGAATATTTTAAGACAGGAGAACATACAATGGATAAACAGACTTCTCATGAGATGATTTTTGTAATAGTCAACTCAGGCTTTGCAGACGATGTGATGGCTGCGGCCCGGAAGGCAGGTGCCCACGGAGGTACTGTACTGAACGCCCGGGGAACAGGAAAGCAGGAGGATGTGAAGTTCTTCGGCATAACCATTGTGCCCGAGAAGGAGATTCTCATGATCATAGCAGAAAAGGAGAAATCTGCCGCCATCCTTGACACCATCAGGGCTATGGACTGCTTCGCCACTCCTGGAAGCGGCATCTGTTTCAGCTCAGATGTTGACAACTTCACCATATTGGGGAAAAAATAATGACAGGTGCTATGGAAAACAATTTAAAGAAAGTTCTTATAGTTTGTAATTATAACAAGGAAGGGGCAGGCCGTATCGCGTTGGATATGGAGAAATACCTTATGGATAAAGGCTATTCTGTCACCGTTATCCGCAACAGCCAGCTGGATCACTACCGGGTGGGCAGCCAGTTCTCCCTTCTTGTGACCCTTGGGGGAGACGGTGCTGTGCTTGCGGCCGCCCGGAAGGCAGCTCCTTACGATATCCCGATCCTTGCCATCAACTTCGGTACCATCGGGTTTATGATAGAGGTGGAGAAGGATCAGTGGGAGAGTGCCCTGGAAAGCTTCGTGAACGGTACCTATATCTGCCGCCAGCACACTATGCTGGATGTCTCTGTCATCAGAGGCGGCGAGACTGTGGCCCATGGCCTTGTCCTCAACGAGGGAGTGATCAACTGCCCAGACACCAGGACTGTACGTCTTTCTGTAGATATAGATGAAGAGCATCTGGGCCGCTATATGGCCGACGGCCTTATTGTCTCCACAACAACCGGCTCAACAGCCTATTCATCAGCAGCAGGCGGACCAATTGTCTATCCTGATATGGATACAATCATCCTGTCTCCTATCTGCCCGTATTCCTTTATTGTGCGGCCTATCGTAGTCTCACCGGAGAAGACAATCACAGTGAACCTGGAGACCCGGAACAGCAATATCATCCTGGCTCTGGATGGCCAGACCACCATATCAATCAGGAATACAGATAAAATCATATTCAAGAAAAGTATCTGCAGGGCAAATGTAATCACACTGCCAGGCAGTGAGAAACGGTTCTTCTTCAAATTCCGGGAGCGGATGAGTCTCCATGGAGCTGACTGATGATTGATGAGATAGCTCTCCGCAACTTTGCGCTGGTGGAGGAATGTACCATCAGTTTCACCGAAGGGCTCAATATTCTTTCTGGCGAGACTGGTGCGGGAAAATCCATCATCGCTTCCTCTGTGGCAATGCTTTGCGGCTGCAAAGGCGATGCCAAGATGGTACGGACCGGCTGCGACGAATGCCAGATAACAGGCCGTTTTTTCACTCAGAACCCTGAAGTTCTTGCCTGGCTTAAGGCTCACGATATAACAGATGATGACGGCTCTGTCCTGGTAAGGCGGACTCTGAAGAAGAACGGCCGGGGTTCAATCTCTATCCAGAAGACCAGTATTACCAGGGACGAGCTTTCCGAGTTTGCCTCCCTTATGCTGGATATCCACGGCCAGCATGAGCAGTATACCCTGACTGCCCAGGCTAACCAGATGCGGCTTCTGGACAGCTGTGCCGGCCTTGAGAAAGAGCTGGAAGAGTTAAGGACACTGTATGGCCAGCTCCTTGCCTGCCGCCGTTCCATTGCGGAGCTTGAGAAATCTGCGGCCGACCGGGAGCGGGAGCTGGAGCTTCTATCCTTTGCCATGGACGAGATATCAAGAGCAGACCTTAAGACTGGGGAAGAAGAGGAGCTGGAGAACCGTATCCGTATCCTCAACAGCCACGACAAGCTTTTCCACCTGCTGGAGGATGCATCTTCCTTCCTTTCAGGCTCCGGCAGCACTGTCCAGGCTTTGAAGCAGGCCCGCCTCTCACTGGAGCAGGGGGCAAGGATAGATCAGGCTCTGGAGGAGCTTTCCAGGCGGCTTGATGAATCCTTCTATGAGGTTGAGGATATTGCCCAGAACCTTAAGGAGTATATGGCTCATGATGTCTATGACCCCGATGAGCTTGAACGTTGTCAGGAGAGGTTTTTCCTTATCCACCGCCTTAAGAAGAAATATGGTCCGACTGTGGAGGCAGTGATTGCCTATGGGGAAGAGGCCAGGAAGAACTATAACCAGCTCTCTGATTTCAGCGGCAGCAGGGAATCTCTTGTTAAGCAGGCTGATGACCTGGAGAAGCAGTTGATATCCCTTGCCCAGGCTGTTTCAAAGGCCCGCAAGAAGGAAGCCATGAGTCTGGAGAAGGAGATTGAGGCTATCCTTAAGGAACTGGGAATGCCGAAGGCTGTATTCCATATTGCAGTGGAAGAGGCTGACCTTTCCTCCACAGGTATGGACACCGTAAACTTCATGATCTCTCCAAACAAAGGAGAGCCCCTCAGACCTATAAGCAGCGCAGTATCAGGGGGCGAACTCTCAAGAATCATGCTGGCGGTCAAGAGTGCTTTCGCAAGCTCAGATCCTGTGGACACCATCCTGTTCGACGAGATTGATTCCGGTATAGGTGGCGAGGTTGCAGTGCAGCTGGGACACTATCTCTCAAAGCTTTCTGCCATAAAGCAGGTGCTCTGCATAACCCATCTGGCCACAATTGCAGTGAATGCCGACAACCACATACTGGTTTCAAAGCGGGTGGAGGGAGAGCGGACCTTTACTGAGGCGGCCCAGATTTCTGGAGAAGAGCGCACATCAGAGATTGCCCGGATGCTCTCCGGCAAGCGGGATGCCATCTCGTTGGAGCATGCTCAGTCCCTGCTTGCAAAGAAAATCAAGTCCTGATTATTAAGCTTGTTTATAAAGTTATCTGCAAATTTTCGGATGTACCATTCAATGTTTTTCTTATAAAGATTCAAGGTGAAGAACCGGGCGGCGATTCCCCGGAGCTTGCATCGGCCTGTATAATAGAGGGTGGCTTTATCTTCCTGATACTCAATCGATATGGTGTAGGTCAGGGTATCGATTATCTTTGTGATCCTGCTGTCCTTGACCACATCCAGCTTTATTCCATCTGTTCCATCCTCCATAGGGCTTACAGAGAATTTGATGGAGTTCTCCCAGTTCCTCAGGAACCAGAAGTTGAGGGAGAAGTAGATTTTGAACTGATTCTTTTCAGATAAATATTCCATGTCGTTCAAGACGCAGGTGAGCTTCTTTGCCTCGGGGTCATTCCTTGTAAGACCGTCCAGAAGCCAGTTCTCAAAGTCGGCGAAGTTCCATAGGACAGCATCGATCTTCTCCTTTTGAGCAGGGATTGATACCTGACCATGGGTGCTGTATCCCTCAGCATTTGTATAGGTGGTGACAGGGGCTGGAATCTCTTCGGAGAAAGCCCAGATGGTGCAGAGGAGGAATAAAAGGACAGATATTTTTTTCAGCATAACAGTCTTATCCCAGCTTTATAAGCACAAGGCCGGCAGTTATAAGAATTATGCCGATGATTTTCTGGAGAGTAGGCTTTTCCTTAAGCACCACAAAGCCCAGTATGGAGGCAATTATCACAGAACATTCCCGCAGTGCCACAATATAGCTTGCATGGTTAGAGAGGCTGAATGCGTACATGATTATAAGGTAAGTTCCCAGGGATCCAAGCCCTATGATAGGAGCGTATGGCAGATGGTCCAGATTCTCCCTCACAGTCTTTCTGAATCCTTTTCTGAAAGCAACAGGGTAAACAAATATAAATGATGTTATGCTCATGACATTGATGCATACTACAGGATGATTGAAACCTGCGCTCCGGCTGTCGGCCAGGGAGTAGCCTGCTATGGTTATACCTGTCAAGAATGCGAAGAGGCAGCTTGTTATATCTTCCTTTGTCATTGTGTTGGAAAGTCCTACTGTAAGTATGCCTGCCACTATCAGCGCTATTCCTGTCCATCCTGTGGCAGAGACATAATCATGAAGCACAAACACAGCTACAATGGCAGTCAGGGCAACACCTGTGCCTCTGGAGATAGGGTAGGCTGCTGAAATATCGCCGAACTTATAGGAATTGAAAAGGGTTATGTAGTAAAAACAGTGGAAAGTGGCAGATGTCAGGATTGGAATTGCACCTTGCCAGTTGAAGCCGTTTCTTGCGATTATCACGATGGTGAATGGGAGCAGTATAAGGTTGATGCACATGGAACCCAGCCAGAAAACAGGCAGGTTGCCTGAGATTTTCTTAGATAGGAAGTTCCAGCTGGCGTGGGCAATAGCGGCCAGAAGAACCAGAAAGAATACCATTGTGCTCATTCTGGAAATATTTTAATACTGCATGTTTCTGTTGTCAATTCTATAAAGGAGTCCTCTTCTTGCATATAAAATAAAATTAGAATATGCTTTACTCTGTATAACTATATACTGGAGTATTATGAATAAAATAATTATAAAAGGGGCGCGGGAGCACAACCTTAAGAACATCGATGTGGAACTTCCAAGAGACCAGCTTGTGGTCATATCAGGCCTGAGCGGTTCTGGAAAGTCCTCTCTTGCCTTTGATACTATATTTGCAGAGGGACAGCGGCGCTATGTGGAATCCCTCTCATCCTATGCCAGGATGTTCCTTGGACGGATGGAGAAACCAGACCTGGATTATATAGAGGGGCTCTCTCCTGCCATCTCCATAGAGCAGAAGACCACCCATAGGAATCCCCGGTCCACAGTGGGAACTGTGACCGAGATATACGACTACTTCCGTCTTCTTTTTGCCCGGATTGGTGTGGTGCACTGCCCGCAGTGCGGCAGGGAGATACACGAGCAGTCGGTGGACCAGATACTGGATGTGATCTACGCTTTTCCCGACGGCACCAAGATGACAGTGCTTGCTCCCATGGTCTATGGCAAGAAAGGGGAGCATGAAAAACTTATCTCTGATGCAGCGAAAGCAGGTTTTGCCCGCATCCGCCTGAATGGTGAGATAAGGGAACTGTCTGAGACTATCACATTGGACAAGAAGAAAAAGCACTCCATCGATATTGTGGTGGACCGTATAAAAAAGAGCCAGGAGAACAAGAGCCGTATAAGCGAGGCTGTGGAGACAGCTGTCCGTACATCAGGCGGCCGGGTCATTGTCTCTGTGCAGGAAGGGGATAACAGCCAGGACTACTATTTCTCCGAGAAGAACTCATGTCCAGACTGCAATATCAGTATCCCCGAGCTCCAGCCAAGGCTTTTCTCCTTCAACAACCCTTATGGGGCATGTCCGGCCTGTGCAGGTCTTGGTGTGACCATGGAGTTCGACGAGAACCTTATAATGCCGGATAAAAGCCTTTCCTACAACGAGGGGGGCATACTGCCTTTCACTCCGAAATCCCAGTGGTACTCCAGCTGGTTCGAGGCTCTGGCAGAAAAATATCACTTCTCCCTGGACACACCTCTCGAGAAGCTGCCTAAGAAGGTCATGCAGATTCTCCTTTATGGTTCAGATGATGTGCTCCACATTTCCTACACCAACAGGCAGGGGGACCATACATCGGACTACAACCGCTCTTTCCCCGGTATCTTCAAGGAGCTGCAGCGTAGGCATAAGGAGTCCTTCTCCCAGAGCATGAGGGAATATATAGAGTCTTTCATGAGCCAGCGGGAATGTACTGCCTGCCACGGCGCCCGGCTTAGGCCCGAGGCCCTGGCTGTAACAGTAGGGGGAAAGAACATAGAGGAGCTTACCTCATCCTCTGTGCAGGAACTCAAGGCTTTCTTCGAGAAGCTGAAGCTCTCCGAGACCGAGAAGCAGATATCAGGCCAGATCATGAAGGAGATCAAGGCACGGCTTCAGTTCCTTGATTCTGTAGGACTTGGTTACCTTACCCTGAACCGGAAGGCTGCAACCCTGTCCGGCGGCGAGGCCCAGCGCATAAGGCTGGCTACCCAGATAGGAAGCTCCTTGGTGGGTGTCCTCTATATTCTGGACGAACCTACCATCGGGCTCCACCAGCGGGACAACGAGAAGCTTATAGACACACTTAAGCATCTGCGGGACATCGGCAATACCCTGATTGTGGTGGAGCACGATGAGCAGACTATCCGCGCCGCCGACTATGTAGTGGAGCTCGGTCCCGGCGCCGGTGTCCATGGGGGCAGCATCGTTGCCCAGGGGACTGTGAAGGAGCTGCTCAAGAACAAGAAGAGCATCACTGCACGGTTCCTCAACGGGGATGAGAAAGTGGAGGTGAAAGAAAAGAAAAGGGTACCGAATCCCCACTGCATCACCATAAAAGGGGCCAAGGAGCACAACCTAAAGAACATTGATGTGAAGTTCCCCCTGGGCAAGCTGGTGGTGGTCACCGGCGTCTCCGGCTCGGGAAAATCCAGCCTGGTGAACGATATCCTTTTCCCTGCCGCCTACAACAGGCTCAACCACGCCTCCGAGCCGGAGGGCTCCTACAAGAGCATATCCGGCCTTGAGTACATAGACAAAATCATAAACATAGACCAGTCGGCAATTGGCCGCACACCCCGCTCCAACCCGGCCACCTATGTAGAGGTCTTCGGAGCCCTGCGCAGCCTGTTTGCAGAGGTGCCGGAAGCCAAGGCCAAGGGCTACACCCCTGGCCGGTTCTCCTTCAATGTCAAAGGTGGCCGGTGCGAGAACTGCGAGGGAGGCGGCACCATCAAGATAGAGATGCACTTCCTTCCCGATGTCTACATAACCTGCGATGTGTGCGGCGGAAAGCGGTTCAACAGGGACACCCTGGAGATACGCTACAAAGGCAAGAACATCTACGAGGTGCTGGAGATGACAGTGGAGGAAGCCTGCACCTTCTTCAAGAACAACCCTCTCATAAGCCGCAAGCTTAATGCCCTTAATGATGTGGGACTTGGATATATCAAGCTGGGACAGTCGGCATTGACTCTCTCCGGCGGCGAAGCCCAGCGGGTCAAGCTGGCATACGAGCTTTCCAAGGTGAGCACAGGAAAGACCCTCTACATCCTGGACGAGCCCACCACAGGCCTCCATTTCGCCGATGTCAAGCAGCTTATGGAAGTAATAGAGAAGATAGTTGCCAAGGGCAACTCTGTGGTGATAATCGAGCATAACATGGATGTCATCAGGATGGCAGACTATATAATAGACTTAGGCCCCGAGGGCGGTACCGGCGGCGGTGCTGTGGTGGCCACAGGCACTCCGGAAGAGATTGCTTCCTGTAAATCGTCATACACAGGCCGGTTCCTGAAGGAGATGTTCCGCCTCTGATGAAGAAACTCCTGCTCCTTACAGCTTTAGTCCTCCTTTTTGCATTCCCGGCAATAGCCCAGGATCAGGGGGATGCTGCAGCACAGCAGGGCAGTACAGCACAGCCGGCGGGGGATAAGGACACCCTTTTCTACCGCACGCTGGTTCGGGACATCGAGACAGCCAGCTACGCCGAATTGGTGGAGTGGTGCCGGACTGTGGGAGTGCCGGAGAATGGCGATTCCGACGCACTGAAGAAACGGCTTTTAGACTACTTCGATGTTTCAAGCCAGCCGCCTGCGAAAAAGAAAGGTGATACTTTCATAATCAAGGGTTCGGACAAGACCCGTTATTTCAATGTGGAGCAGGCGGATGAGAACTATGTGACCATAAGCGGCGGTGTCACCCTGGAAGTGAACGAGGATGAGAAGAATATCATCCATCAGATCCAGGCTGACAAGCTTATATACAACCAGAAGAAGCAGCTTATGACTGCTGAGGGCAATGTAATCTACACCCGGAAAGTCAAGGACAAGGACGAGAAATACTTCGGCGACAAGCTCTCCTTTGATCTGGACGACTGGAGCGGTGTCTTCTTCCAGGGTATCTCTGAGAAGACCATCGATATGAAGGGAAACGACACCAAGTTCTTCTATTCCGGTGACAAGATCTTCAAGTCGGGCAAAAACGTCTCTGTCATGGAGAATGCCACCATCACCTCCAACGGCGATCCTGAGACCTCCTACTATAGGCTCAAGGCCAAGAAGATATGGCTTCTGGCACCGGGAGAGTGGGGTGTCCGCAACGCTGTCCTCTATGTGGGAAATATCCCTATGTTCTACTTCCCGTTCTTCTTCAAGCCGGGGGACAGGTTCGTGTTCCGTCCTTCCGTCGGATACCATGATGTGAAAGGTCACTTCATTCAGACCACCACATACTTCAAGGGAGAGCCTTCCTCAAGCGGCGAGAACCTCTCTTTCCTGGCTGCATCCGATGCCGAGGACAGGCTTTATGAGAAGGAGCTGAATGGCCTGTACCTGCGCCGTACCGAGACATTGAAGGAGAATCCTGACGACGAGTCCTACATCAAGCTTATGGTCGATGCCTACTACAACCTGGGACTTTACGGTGCTCTCCAGGGAGACTTGAACAAGACTGACCATATAAACGAGACCAAGTTCTATCTGGGCTTTGCCAAGACCAGGAACATATACGATTACTCCGGCTACAGCACCCCATACTACCAGTATGATGATGGAAAGCTGGACGATTACTGGAATAAGGGCTACTTCGGCAGCACCGAGCTTCCTTTCCGGTTTGGAGCAGAGCTGAACACTGGAATTGAGTTCAAATACTTCAAGTCCACTCTCTCCTTCGATATCTATTCAGACCCATATCTTCTCCGGGATTTCGAGAACCGGAGCGAGAATATGAACTGGGGCAAGATACTGGGTATGGAGGATGATGTGGAGGATGTTGAGGATGAATACACAGGTGTCCGGGACCGTCTCTACTGGCTGTTACACACCGAGTTCGATCCTACCTTCAAGATATTCGGCAATTACTTCGACCTGCAGGTGACCAAGCTTGACTTCTATATGAACTGGAAGAACAAAGAGCGGGATATCTCAGGTTTCAAAGGGCTTGATCCTGCATCTGACAGGTATATAGATCCAGGCAATAAGACAGATTATTGTTTCCCAGAGGCCATATTCTACTATCCAGAGAACTATGTGCTCCCGGATCTGGCTGTAAAGATAGACGGCACTATCTTTGACCAGACCTTCAACAGCAATACTGCCCGTGAATCCAAACAGCAGAAGCGGGAGAAAGAGCTGGAGGAGAAGAAAGCGGCAGAGGAGGCGGCTGAGTCGGAGGAGACAGAAGAGGAGATTACAAGAAAGAAACAGCTTGCAGAGCAGCTCAAGGCCACTGTCAGGGATCCTTTTGAGGAAGAGGAGAAGAAGGAGAAAGAGGAGATATGGGGACTCCGGGCTCCTGCTGATGTGGATGACATACCTATAACCCTATACTCGGACCGGAACTTCTTCGAGCACAACCTGGGTTACCTGATAACTCCTAACTTCATCATAGATAACCGTCTTAAAGATGCCGATGTCCTTGTCCCCAGCGATGTGGACTTTGACCGCACCTATTCTGTAATGCGTACCTATGGCGAGGGAAAGCTCATGTACAGAGCCGGAGTCCTGAATACTCTGTTCACTATAGATGATGATCTTATTTTCAACGGCGAGTACCGTAAGCATGCCAACAGAGACGAGACTATTACCGATGAGGAATGGGATTCTCTAAGGCTTCAGGATTATAATTCCTCCAACTACCAGATAGAGAACGACCTGACCCTTAAGACTATGCCTCTTTTCATGTTCGACCGGATTTCAGAGAGCTATCTTTCTTATTCGGTGGACACAATACTGTTTAAGAAGAGCTTTGACTACATAGACGAGAAGGATGATCCGGTCTATGTGGAAGACACCTTCGAATGGGATAAGGAATACTTCAAGAAGCACGAGTCAGAGCTTATGCTCAGCTATCTTTCAGACTGGAGACAGTTCCAGACAGCCCGCTTCAAGACTGTTATGGAGCCTCTGAACCGGGAGTTCGAGAACGAGGATATCATGAGGACAGGACCTCTCACTTCCTCTATGTTCTTCAAGATGAAGGAGGATGATGAGGGCTTTATCTTCTATGATCCACTCAAATTCACCGAGCGTCTTGAGTACGGAAACAGCTATCTGCAGGGTATCTACAGGCAGAACCTGCAGCACAACTATGCCCAGGATTACGAGCTGGAGGGGAAGATCAGCTTCTTTGACGACGACCTCTATTTCAAGCAGAGCTATATGTATAACATCTATGAGCAGCATCACCAGGAGGCAATATCGACCCTCAACCTGTGGTATCTGAACCTGATGTACAAGGCTGAGTGGATGCGTCCGTATGAGTATGAGGACGGAGTAGGCTGGACTCAGGAAGATGATGAGAAGTTTGTACCATCCAAGTTTGTGGCCTCCTTCAACTTCTCCAAGTATGGAAAGCCTTTCTGGCGCAACAGAATAAGGTATAAGACCGATATCAACATCGGATACAACATGGACCTCCAGAAGTTCACAGACAACGCCCTGACCGCAAGTTTCGGCTTCCATGCCAATATCTACAGGCTCTTCGATGTCTCATTCAAGACCACATCGGAGAACAACAACACATACCGCTATTCCAAGTCAATGGCTGATAAAGTGGGGGAGGAATATATAAACCCATTTACAGACCTGTGGAAATCCTTCTCCTTCTGGGACAAGGACAAGCGGTATGAGTCGGGCTTCAAGCTGAAGAGCCTTGAGACCAAGCTGGTGCACCACCTTGGAGACTGGGACCTTTCATACACCTACAAGGGTTATCCGGAGCTGGATTCTTCTGGCCAGACCCCGGAATGGGACTGGAAGTCCGAGTTCTGCATACTGGTTCAGTGGAACCCTATACCGGAGCTCAAGACCCAGGTCAAGAAGAACAAGGAAGACAGGTATTCAATGTGATGTATCTTTCTATGCCGTTTTCAGATGGAAAAGCAGAGGTCTGCATCTCCCTGGCCGCTGCCGGCGACATGGGTGCCAACACCGAGCCCGACCTGGCGCACCGGGAGGCCTTCTTCAAGGCCTCTGGGCTCCGGTCGCCGGGGCAGTACCCGCTGGTGCTGGAGCAGGTCCATTCCCACGTCATCTACGACGCAGAGAAGCTTGCTAGCCATGGTTCGGCTGCCGAAGGGCTGCTCCAAGGGGACGGCATTATCTCCCGGCTGCCTAGAGCCCTGGGTGTCTCGGTGGCGGACTGCGTCCCCATATTCCTCCGGGACACCCGCACCGGTGCGATGGGTGCATTCCATTCGGGCTGGAAGGGGACCGGCATAGCGGCCGAGGGTGCCCTGCGGATGGCGCAGGACTACGGGTGCAGGCTGTCCGACCTTGAGGCTGTGATAGGACCTGCCATAGGGGGCTGCTGTTACCAGGTGGAGCAGGAACGCTACGAATTTTTCCTTAAAACCTTCGGCCCAGTCGGAGTTGAAAAGTGTGAAAATTTTTATAGTTTAGATTTAAAAATTATAAATTATAATATTTTATCAAAGTTAAATTTAAAAAATATTATAGCTTCGGAGGCCTGCACCTGCTGCGACACCAGGTTCTTCTCCTACCGCAGGGCCATGGCAACCGGGACTCATTTCTCCCGGATGCTTGCATATATAAAAATTTTAGAATAAGGTTGGTAGTATGATTGATACAGGAAAACAGCTTATAAATATAGTGTTTGATGCCCTTTCGGCAGTGTTCAGGGAAGCAGGGGCCGAGGTTGACTTCACCCCCGCAGACATAATCCCGGGAATCCCTCCCAAGCCAGAGCTGGGAGATGTGGCATTCCCCATGTTTGTCTATGCCAAGAAGCTCCGTACAGCACCTCCTAAGATTGCCTCTGACGTTGCGGCCAGGATCCAGGGGCAGCCTGGGCTCCAGGTGCTCACAGCAGGCCCATATGTGAACTTCAAGATAGACAGGAAGGCTGTGGCAGAGCAGACCTTGAGCGCAGTACTTTCCCAGGGGGACAGCTACGGCCGCACCGACTCCCTTAAGGGGAAGCGGATCATGGTGGAATTCTCCTGCCCAAACACAAACAAGCCTCTCCATCTGGGGCATCTGCGGAACGACTCCTACGGTGAGAGTGTATCCCGCATTTTTGCAGCCAACGGGGCAGAGGTGAAGAAGGTTAACCTGATCAATGACCGGGGTATCCATATCTGCAAATCCATGGCTGCCTATCAGAAGTTCGGCGCCGGCACCACCCCTGAGTCAGAGCATATCAAGGGGGACCACTTTGTGGGTGACTACTATGTCAAATACAACACCTGGTCCCAGACCGACGAGACTGCAGAACCTATTGCAAGGGATATGCTGGTGAAGTGGGAGGCTGGAGATGAGGCCACTGTAGAGCTGTGGAAGCTGATGAACAAGTGGACTATCGACGGCATCTTCCAGACCTATGAGAAAACAGGCATCTCCTTCGACAAGATCTACTACGAGAGCCAGACCTACAAGTCAGGCAAGGAAATTATATTGGAAGGGCTTGAGAAAGGGCTTTTCTACAAGAACGAGAAAGGGGCAATCTGCGTTGACCTTTCCGAGATAAACCTGGACACCAAGGTGCTTCTCCGTGGAGACGGCACATCTGTCTACATCACCCAGGATATCGGCACAGCCATAGCACGGCACAAGGACTGGCCTTTCGACGCTCTCTTCTACGTGGTGGGCTCGGAGCAGCAGTATCACTTCAAGGTGCTCTTCTATGTGCTCCAGAAGCTGGGCTTCGACTGGGCAAAGGATCTGCATCACCTTTCCTACGGCATGGTGAACCTGCCTGAGGGTAAGATGAAGTCACGGGAAGGTAAAGTAGTTGATGCTGACGATCTTATCGAAGAACTTGAGAAGATGGCCAAGGAGGAGATTATCGCCAAGGGCCGGGAAGCGGAGATAGGGGATATAGACAAGGCTGCGGAGTCCATCGCTCTGGGGGCATTGAACTACTTCCTTCTTTCTACAATTCCTACCAAGGATATGGTGTTCAATCCTAAGGAATCCCTCTCCTTCAACGGCAACACAGGACCATACCTGCAGTACACAGGAGCCCGTATCTGCACCATGCTGGGCAAGTACGATGGCTCAACCGAGGCAGTGGACTACAGCCTTGCTATCAGCGATGACGAGTGGGAGATCATCAAACTTATTGGAAACTTCGGCGAGACAGTCAAACAGGCAGGTGCTGAGTACAATCCTATGCTTATAGCAGGGTATCTCTACAACCTGGCAAAGCACTACAGCAAGTACTACCACGACTGTCCGATTCTGAAGAGCGAGCCCGAGGTGGCCAAAGCCAGGGTAGTGCTCTCCAAAGCTGTGCTTCAGGTGCTTAAAAACGGCTTTGCCCTTATAGGCATTCCATTCCTTGAGGCAATGTAAGATTTCAGCAGATTGAGGTTTTCTTACCGTCTTTTCCCACTGCAGTGAATGTGATTGTGGTGGAGAAGACCGGTTTCTTATTCTCTTCTTTATCGTCCATGATGTAGACATCGCAGGAGTAGGTGGCACTTGAACAGCCTACTGCTTTCTGTCTGGTGTCGAACCGCAGTATGGAGCCGTTGGGAATGCCCTTGTTGAATGTAGTCTCTCCCATAGCCCGGGTAACCAGTTTTTTCTCGGGGAAATCCATGGCTGCCGCAATCCAGCAGAACTCGTCAATCCAAAGCAGCATCTGCCCGCCGAAAAGGAATCCATGCTGGTTAAGATGCTCAGTCCGCACAATAATATAGCTGTCCATAATCTCTCCCCTTAAAGTGTTATACGCAGTCCGTCGTAGGCCGGCTCAATCCCTTCCGGCAGCTCCGACAGGAGCTTGGCATGGTCAATATCGTGGCACATATGAGTAAAGTAGGTGCGCTCAGCCTTAAGCTTATGGGCTAAAGCCAGTGCTTTCTCCACAGTAAAGTGAGTAGGGTGGTCCTTATATTTAAGGGCATCAATGACTGCCACCTTAAGGCCGTTCAGAAGGTGCAAAGAGGCCTTGGGTATATAGTTACAGTCGGTAAGATAAGCAAAATCTCCGATCCTGTAGCCGAAAGTCTCAAGCTTTCCGTGCAGCATAGGAACTGGCACCACCTCAAGCTTTCCCCCGTCTCTTGTAGGGATGTAGAATGGCCCCTCCACCGGATTCAGCTGGATATGGGGCTTGCCCCCTCCCATCTGGGTCACATTGAAGATGTAGTCAAAGCGCTTGCGGATTATACTGATCACCTTGGTGCTGCCATAGACCGGTATTGGACTTTTGAAGGTCATGGGCCTTATATCGTCCAGGCCGTGAAGATGGTCGGCGTGGGTGTGGGTTATAAGGACAGCATCGGCGGTAGAGAGCTTTTCCCGAAGCATCTGGATACGGAACTCGGGGGACATGTCTATGATGATGTCAGCCCCTTCTGCGCGCACATAGACAGAACACCGGGTCCTGTTGTTCTTCGGGTCGTCAGATGTGCATACAGGGCAGTTGCAGCCGATTACCGGGATGCCGTGGGATGTCCCTGTCCCTAAGAAGATTACTTCCATCGAATCCTTATTTCCCGCTGCAATAATAGTCGGCGATATTGGTGAAGATATCGGTTACGCCCAGCTTCTCCAGCTTCTCAAAGTCGTAATGCTTGCATGGCTCCTTGCCGGGGTAGAAAATCTCTTCCTCGTTCCATACACGGATTGGAAGATCTGTCTTTTCCCTGATGTTGGGGACATCCAGCATCTCCACATATGGATGCAGGGCATTCACGGGGTATTTCTGGGAGAACTCCAGGCAGAGCTTCTCGGAATCATACAGGATACCTGCGTTCACATAGGGATATTTCTGCTTGATGAGCACGATTGAGTCGGGATTGAAGGATGAGTATACAATATATTTGTCCAGTCCCCATTCCTTAACCAGGGCCACAATCATGTCCTCGATGCCTTCGTAGCGCACTTCGCTGGTCTTAAGCTCTATATTGATCAGAAGTCCCTTACTGATGCACACAGGCTTAAGAAGGGCGAACACCTCCTCAATGGTAGGAACCTGGGTGTACTGAGGAACGCCGTTCACCGGGTGGGTCTCTATCTTCAGAGCCTTGATCTCCTCCAGAGTGAAATCCTTTACCCAGCCTTTTCCATTGGTGGTTCTGTCCACCTTCTCATCGTGGATAACAACCATTTTCCTGTCCTTGGTAAGCTGGATATCCAGTTCTATTCCTGTGACAGGCAGCTTGCTTGCAGCCTCAAAGGACTGAAGTGTATTCTCTGGCCAGGTGTAGCAGCACCCTCTGTGGGCCCAAATTTTCATATTATGCCTCCAATTATTTTGCGTTTTTATAAGTATATCATGGTTTTTTCCAGTTGTCATTACTGGAAAAGGATTATGTTTTCCGGTTTTACAGCCAGCTGACAGTCAGTGCTCTGGAGCTGGAAGGGGTAGGTGTCATACACTTTGATAATGCCGCAGTCTGTCTTTATAGAGCAGGTGTATCGGCTTCCAAAGAAGGTCCGGTCTGTGATTTCTCCTTTGAGTATATTCTCCTCATTCCCATGCGAGGCAGTGCAGCATTCAGGACGGAAGAACAGTGTCACCTGGTCCCCGGCAGAACACGGATATGACCTGTTCTGCACCTTGAAGATCTGGTTCTGGCACTCTACCTCCACCAGCTCTCCAATGTTCAGCACTTTTCCCTTAAGAATGTTGGACTGGCCGATGAACTTGGCTGTGTAGAGGGTCTTGGGCTGGAAGTAGATCTCCTGAGGGGTGCCGGTGCACTCTATGTTTCCCCTTCGGAATACCGATATCCGGTCGGAGAGGGTCATAGCCTCCTCCTGATCATGGGTCACATAGATGGTGGTAAGGTGATTCTTCCTATGGGTCTCTATAATCTGGGCCTTGAGGGCTCCTTTCAGCTTCTCGTCCGCTGCACTCAGGGGCTCGTCCAGGAGCAGAAGCTCCGGGTTCACAGCTATAGCCCTTGCCAGTGCCACCCGCTGCTTCTCGCCTCCGGAGAGGGTGTCGGGCTTCCTCTTGCCATAATCAGCCAGCTCCACCGCCTCTAAAAGCTCCCCAGTCCTGGCCTTTATCTTATCTTTCGGCCAATGCCTTGTCTCAGGGCCGTAGCCTATGTTCTTCTCCACATTCATATTGGGAAAAAGGGCATAGTCCTGGAACACTATGGAGATGTTCCGCTTTTCCGGCGGCAGGTCGGTTATATCCTTTCCATCCAGGTAGATGTGCCCGGAATCAGGGGTGTTGAAGCCTGCGATAATGCGGAGCAGGGTGGTCTTGCCGCAGCCTGAAGGGCCTAAGAAGGTGTGGAATTCCCCCTGGTTCAGCTCCAGGTCCGCATTCAGGGTGAATTTTCCAGGATAGCTCAGTTTTATGTTCTCAAGTTTCAGTTTCATAGGTTTATCTCTCCAAGGCGGTCAATAGCATAGAAGGCTGCTATGCAGATTAAAAGGAGCACAGTTCCCATGGCACAGGCCTGGTAGAACCGGTATGCTCCTATAAGACGGTAGATTGCCACAGGCATGGTTGTAAAGCCTTCGGGGGCCAGCATAAGGGCTCCGTTCACCTCGCCGGCCGAGACTGCGAATGCAAAGATTCCGGCAGTGAAAATGCCGTTCTTTATCATAGGCAGCTTTACGGTCCAAAGGATGCGCAGGGGCTTTGCTCCCAGGCTCTGGGCACACTCTATGCACCTGCTGTTGATCCTGCTGTAGAACAGGGATATAGCTTTTATGGTGAAGGGGAGGACTGCGGCTGTGTGCACAGCGATGAGAAGCAGCTTCCCGTTAGGTCTGAAGCCCAGGTTTGATATGGTCAGCATAAAGCCCAGGGAGAGCAGTATGGAGGAGATTCCCAAGGAGGCAAAGAAGAAAATCTGGATAAGGAAAGAGCCTTTGGGCCACCTGGAGATTACAGCAGATATGATGATGGAAAGCACTATTGCACATATCACTGTGGATACTGCTATGAAAAGGGTGTTCAGCACCGGATTGTACATATTAGGCTGGGTAAAGGCTTTGTACCAGTTCAAGGTAAAGCTGCCTGACTTGCCCCATCCGCTCTTTCCGGTGAAGGAATTGAGGGCTATTGTCACCATTGGCATGGCCACATAGATAACAAGGAAAGCTATGTAGATAATGGCCGGGAAATGATGCATAGAAAGCTTTTTCGCAGGTACAGTCCCATGTTTTCCCACAGGGAGCGGATAGCTGTTCTGCTGGTGTCCTGCAGCTGTGTACAGGGAGATGAAGAGGAGAGTTATCAGGGACTCAATTCCACCCAGGGCACAGGCTTTTGTGATGTTGGATGTGGTCCTTGCCAACTTGTATATCTCCACCTCCATTGTGGAGTACTGGGGGTTGCCTCCAAGTACCAGCACTATGGAGAAGCTCATGAAGCAGAGAACGAAGATGAGGGCGCAGGCTGCTATGAAAGCGCATAGCAGCCAGGGACAGGTGACTGTCCTGAACAGCCGCCACCTGCCAGCTCCCAGGCTTTTGCCTGCCTCGTACATTGATACGGGTATATTCTCCCACACCGGATAAACAAAGCGGATGAACAGGGGGATGTTGTAGAAGGTGTGGGCTATGAGTATGGCCTTCAGGCTGTAGAGCAGCTGCAGCGGCGGCTGTTCTGCGACCGACAGGGCCATGAGGGCCCTGTTGATTATGCCGTTGTTGCCGATTAAAAGTACTATGCCCAGCACAGCCGCAATAGGGGGAAGCACATAGGGCACTGTTATAAGGGCTTTGAGAAAGCCTTTTCCCCGGAATGAGTACCGGGCCAGTATATATGCACCGGGAAAGCCTATTGCAGCAGAGAGCAGGGTGCTCAGTGCTCCCTGTTTCAGGGAGAACAGGCATATGCTCCTGCAGTAGCTGTCGGCCAGAACTGCTTTAAGTCCATCTTTTGAAAAACCTGTGATGAATACAGTTATCACAGGCACATAGAAAAAGACGGCCAGAAGCAGGAATGGGACAATGAACAGCAATAGGAGAAGAAGCTTGTTCTTTCTCATTTATTCAAAGTGCTTTCAAGCCAGCCGGCAAGCCATTTGTCCAGGTTCTTATCTATTTCATCATGATCCAGCAGAAGAGGTTTTTCAGAGATAGGTGCACTGCTGTAGGAGGCAGGCAGTGGGACACCATTCACCACCGGATACATCCAGTTTGTCAGAGGCAGTGCCTTCTGGAAATCTGTGGTCAGGACAAAATCCACAAACTTCTTCGCCGCATCCATGTGGGGCGCATCCTTAAGGATTCCCACCCCTTCGGTCTGCATATAGTTGCCTTCCTCAAATAGGACAGTCTTGATATGTTCATCCTTCTCATATTCAACATGGTATGCAGGGCTTGTGGTGTAGCTTATTACCATAGGAGCCTCGCCGCTGGTGAAAAGGCCGTATCCGGAGCTCCAGCTCTCAGATACAGTTAGAATGTTCGGCATCAGTTTCTTCCAGTAGTCTTTGTAGCCATCTCCCTTGCACTTTATAGTCCACATAAGGAAGCCCAGGCCAGGGCTTGAGGTCCGGGGATCCATAACTATAAGGGATTTCTTATATTGGGAATCCAGAAGATCATCCAGGTTTTTTGGCGGATTCTTTATTTTCCCACTGTCGTAGACTAAAGAGAAGAAACTGTAGTTGTATGGAATGACATGATAGCTCTTGTCGAAGATAAGATCAGGATTGACATTCTCTATACCAGCCGGTTTATAGGGGATAAAAAGATCGTTTTTAAGGACAGTGGAGAGGAGGTTGTTATCAACCCCGATGATGATGTCGGCACTTTGCTTTCCTTTCTCCATGATTGCCAGGTTCACAATCTCCCCGGCATTTCCTCCCTGACGCTGCTCAATCTTTATGCCATACTTTTCCTCAAACAGTGGGAATACCACAGGGGCAGGCCCCCATTCAGAAAGGAAGGAGTCTGTTGCATAGACAACAAGCACAGGTGCATCTGCAGAAGCCTTTTCTTTGTTGCAGCTGATAAAAGCCAATGCGGTACAGATGAGACAAATAATAATTACCAGTGATTTTTTCATAGTTTTCCTCCGCCAGTATTATCTGGATCAGGTATAAGGGTATAATCTCAGAGATTCTTAAAGAATCCCACCCCGGAATAAAAATATAGGCTGCATCGCTGCAGCCTTTTCTCCCCCGGACAGACTCGAACTGCCGACCTAGTGGTTAACAGCCACCCGCTCTACCGGCTGAGCTACAGGGGAATGATGAATGTATATTAATTAAATAGGGACTTTGTGTCAACTTGTTTTTGCAAAATATTTGCCACCGCCCTGCAGCCGTCCAGAAGGATTGTGTCGTGGTCAAATGCAAGGAAACAACCCCGGTTGTCCTTATCCAGCCGGATGGTGCTGTTCTCTACTGCTTCCAAACCCTTCTCAGAGAAGGAAACAGAGAACCATTCTGCATCGGAAGCGTCATCACCAGCCTTTACTTCAAGCCTGCTCCGGTCCACTACTGTATAGTATGCAGCAGAGACCACCCAGCCCCGGGGATCCCGTCCAGGAGCGCTGTATACGCCTAAAAGGGCAGAGTTTACCCCGGTAAGGCCAGTCTCCTCCTGCAGTTCCCGCCGGGCAGTATTGGATAGTTCCTCGTTGGCGTCGGCAAATCCCCCCGGGAATGCCCACCGGGTCATAAAAGGATGCCCTTTTCTCTGGATCAGAAGCACCTCAAGGCCGTATTCTTTGCTTACTGAGAAAAGCACATTGTCGGCGGTGAGGGAAGGCTTGGGATATCTGTCAGAATTATACTGACGGAGGAACTCAGCCTCCGTCAGCCCTTTTTTATCTCTTAATTCCATATCAGAAATCTACTTCAGTATCATAGTAACAGCACTTAAGAAGCTTCTCCATCTCCTCCTGGTTGGGCTGCCGTGGGTTGGAGCCGGTGCATGCATCAAGGATTGCGTTCTTCGCAATTTCAGGAAGTCTCTTGAGGAAGATATCTTCTGGTACAAAGCCCTGTTCTGTCGGATAGCTGTCTGCGCCGTAGTTCTTGATGCAGTGAGGGATGTTCAGTTTGTCATTGAATCCTCTGATATATGCGATAAGAGCTGCAACTTTCTCGTCGTCATTCTTTCCGCCCAGCTTCATATAATCTGCGATAACGCCGTAGCGCTTCTTTGCCTCAGGGTTCTTTGCATTGTATGCGATAACTTTAGGAAGATACATTGCATTTGCGGCACCATGGATGATATGAGCTCCCAGGTCTGCGAATACTGCGCCGGTCTTGTGAGCCATGGAGTGTACAATTCCAAGGAGACCTGATGAGAAGGCGATACCTGCAAGGCACTGGGCGCTGTGCATATTGTCTCTTGCTGTCATGCACCCGTTGTAAGAATCTACCAGGTCACGCTGGATCATCTCGATGGCATGGATGGCAGGTGCGTCGGTGAAGTCGCTGTGCACTGTGGAAACATAAGCCTCGACAGCGTGGGTCAGGGCATCCATTCCAGTGTGGGCCACCAGTTTCTTAGGCATAGTCTCTGCCAGGTCTGGGTCTACAATTGCCACATCAGGGGTGATCTGAAAGTCTGCGATAGGGTATTTGATACCTTTCTGGTAGTCGGTGATGATGGAGAATGCTGTAACTTCTGTAGCTGTTCCAGATGTGGAGGAAACTGCACAGAACTTAGCCTTTGTCCGCAGTTTCGGCAGACCGAAGATCTTGCACATATCCTCGAATGTTGTCTCTGGATACTCATATTTGATCCACATAGCTTTTGCAGCATCAATAGGGGAGCCTCCGCCGATAGCCACAATCCAGTCCGGTCCGAACTCCTGCATAACGGCAGCACCTTTCATAACTGTATCAACTGAAGGGTCTGGTTCGATGCCCTCGAAAAGGGTAACTTCCATTCCGGCTTCTTCCAGGTATTTCTTTGCTCTGTCGAGGAAGCCGAACTTCTTCATGCTGCCTCCGCCGACGCAGATGATAGCTTTCTTTCCTTCCAATGTCTTAAGTGCCTCAAGAGCTCCTTTTCCATGGAAAATGTCTCTTGGGTTAGTAAATCTCTGCATGGTAAAAAACTCCTTAATGTGAATAAATTCTCATTATTGAGAACAATTACTATTATAGAGCAAAAAAGGGGAATTGTCTATTGTTATTTCAATATGATCCTGTTTTTCTGCAGGCTGTCCCGGAGGGCGGCAAAGCTTTTCTCCTCCACATCTATGTAGAGCTGCTTCTTGGCCACATCATCCAGATAGTGGGCATCGGAATCGGATATTACCGGGTATTTTGCATAATCCTTGGCATTTGCAGGGTTGAAGACCTCGATGGCTGTATAGTCGGCCTCGGGGAGGAACCCCAGCTGTGATACAATGGAAAAGACCGGCTTATCCACATGGGCCGGTATGAAAAGGCCGTTCCGGAAGAAGACCTCTTCCCGCACATCATCTATGGAAAGACCTGAGGCGTTCCCCAAGTATTTCTCAACCTCGCCCAGAATCTCCTCGTTCTCATCTACATAGACCTGGTCGCCGAACACCTCGGGCTTGTTCTCGACGTCAGGCATATATTTATAGACGAATTCAGAGAATTCAAGGGCTGTATCCACATCCTCAAACAGGCACACCAGGTGTGCCTCCTCGCTGGAGGTCACCTCCATGCCATACAGGCTCCAGAGCCCCTGCTGGGCGCAGTTTGCCTTGAATGCAGGGCAGTTCAGGGCTGTGTTGTGGTCGGTGAGGGCCACCAGCTCAAGCCCTTTCTCCTTCGCTTTTTCTGCAATGGCGGCGGGAGACATCTCCAGCGAGGCGCAGGGGGAGACACAGGAATGAATGTGTAAATCAGCCCGAACCAGCATCAGGCCATCATTTTGTTGGCAACTTTTGCAGAAGCCTCAAACTGAGACTCGGCTGTCTTGAAGATAGCTACGTCATTGCCGTCGGCAGCTTCGATCATGTCTGATGGGATAGCACGCTTGTTGCATACAAGGATTGCCCTGATTCCTGCAAGGGTAGCCACTGCAATAGTGTTCTTGTGGGCCTGGATTGTGATAAGGATGGAATCGGACGGGGCGTTAGCCATGACATCGCTCAAGAGGTCGCCAGTGTATCCAGCCTTGATTTCAAAATCTTCCATCTCTTTCTTTGTCTCTCTGGTATAACCCAGTGCTTCTAAATCACTTACTTTCATCTTCTTCGTTCCCTAAATTTATTTTTATTTTTACTTCCGTACCTGTAACGTCGGAAGATATCTGGAAGTCATTGCTGACTCTCTTTACATTTGGAAGTCCCATTCCTGCTCCGAAGCCCTGGGACCGTATCCATTCGCTGGCAGTGGAGAAGCCGTCGGTAAGGGCTTTCTCAAGGTCTGGAATGCCAGGTCCTTTATCCTGGGTCTTTATCATGATTGCATCTGGCAGAAGCTGGAATATAAGGACACCGCCGTCGGAGTGGACAACCAGGTTTATCTCCAGCTCGTAGGCCGCAATGGAAACCCTGCGGATTATGCTCTGCTTGATTCCACGCTCCTTGAGTATCTTCTTGATTTCGGAGGTCACCTTGCCTGCGTTCTCAAAGTCGTACTTATGTACTATGAACTGCCGGTAGATGACAGTGTCGGATCTGATGTCGGCAGGGTCGGGATCGCTTAAGCGCATATTGAGCTTGTCGTATTTCTGTAGCTGCTTGTTGATATTGTTCAGCATGGCGGCAGTGAGGTCACGGGCAGTGATCATGCCGGTAAGCTCTTTATTCTTGTTGATGACGGGAAAACGTCTGAATTTGAACTTGTTGAAATAGTTGATGGCAAAGGAGATAGGCATCTCCTCCTCAAGGAGGATGACATCCCTGGACATATATTTGCTTACCTTGTCGTCCATGCTGCCGTTGTCATAGCAGGCCATGATGTCATAAAGGCTCAGGATTCCAGCCAGCCTGTTTCCATCAACTACAGGAAGACCGGAAAGGCCGTTCTCTTTCATTATATTCTTGGCAGTGCGCATGGTGTCGTCGGGGGAGACCCTCATAGGGTTGGCGTTCATAGCCTCCTTGACCCGGACAGTGTATATGCTCTCCAGAATAACTTCGTGAGAATCGTTTACGAAAAGAAGATTATTTACACTTCCCAATCAATTTCCCCAATTCGATGCATGTAGTAAACATATTGTTCTTGGTGGAAATAAGGGTCAGCCCAGATTCTTCTGCCAGTGTCTTCATGGAAGTCTGGGGCCGTTTGCCATTGATAAGGATTACTCCGCGGGCTTCCACAATGTCGGCAGTCCGAACTACCTGGTCGGTTGTAAGGGCTGTAACCAGTATTCTGTTATCTTCATCTCCCACCAGAACCTCACTCATCATGTCTCCGGCAGAAACATTCTCAATAACAGCTGTATCAAAATCATTGCCTTTATTTATTATCTCGCAGCTGATATGCTCAACAATCTCTTTGAAAGTCATATTCCTTATTGCCTCTTATAGCGTTTGGATTCATTGTAATGGCTTTATATAGAAAAAACAAGATATTTAGTAAAAATATTTATTTTGTGCTCCTGGCCAGCTCTGCAATGATTACCCCGCTCAGAATAAGGACAGCACCCATAACGGCGTAGATGCTGAAGGGCTCTCCCAATATGATGGAGGATTCGATCAGGGTGAAGAGGGGAATCATATAGATGAAGTTATTGGTCTTGGCTGCACCCAGCACCATTGTGGCTTTGCCCCAGATGGCATATGCCATGGTGGAGGCGAAGAAAGCCAGCATAAGGAGGTTGAAGGCGTTCTCCGGCTTGATGAACAGCCGCGGATTGAAGGGAGCCTTTGTGGCAAAGTATAGGGGTAGGATTGTCACCACAGCCCAGAAAAAGGTTTTGCGTGTTATATAGGCGGTGGGGTATTTGCTGTCTATCAGTTTGAGGATGATGGAATAAAAACCCCAGGAGATTACAGAAACTATGGCCAGAAGGCAGCTGACAGGCTGGATATAGGGCATGGCTATTCCGTTGTATACCACCATCAGCACACCGGCTAAGGCAATGAGGCCTCCCAGCACTATCTGCCGGGTTATCCGCTCACTTTTGAGGAACCGGCTGGCCAGGAATATGGTTGCCAGTGGGGCAGTTGCCACTATGATAGCCACATTGGAAGGGGTTGAGTACATTATTGCATAGGACTCCCCTAGGAAATAGAGGGAGCCTCCAGTGATTCCCAGAGCCACTTCCAAAAGTTCGGTCTTGAGGGATTCAGGCTTGTGGAAGTGGGGATAGAAAGGGATAGTCAGAATATATGCCAGAATGAACCGGTAGACAAAGAGGTCTATAGGCTTGAAGTCCCTTAAGAGCACTTTTGTGGAGACAAAGGTGGAGCTCCAGAATAGAATTGTTATAAGAATCAGGATGTAGTAGATGAAGTGCTTCTTATGCAATTTGACAAAAGCTCCGATAAACATATTATATATTAGTAAAAGGAATTAAGTCTATCAGAGATGAACTATTTTGACCTGACAGAAACAGAAGCCTATAAGAAGCTTTGTGCTTATTGCAAAGGCAGACCAGAACTCAAGAAGCTCCTCACGGCCGAGGCAGTTAAGAAATATATTGTACCTGCCGGGAAGAATCTCTTTTTCAGCTATGCAGGAAAGGGTGTTACTGATGAGCTTCTGGCTTTCTGCCAAGGCCTGGCAGATGAGCAGGAGTGCATAGACAAGTACAAGGATCTCCTTGCCGGCGGCATAGCCAACAAGGGAGAGAACAGGGCTGTATTGCATCATCTGTGCCGTTCTGAAAAAAAGGATACGTTCTATGCACGGGAGAAAGAGAGGTTCTATGACTTCGCCGACAAGGTCAGGTCTGGAGCGCTGAAAAGCAGTACCGGCAAGGTCTTTGATGCTGTTGTCCAGATAGGAATCGGAGGCTCTGGCCTGGGACCCAAGGCTGTGTATCAGGGGCTTTTGAACTGGTGCATCGCAGAAGGTGTTTCCCCAATCCTTAAGGCAGAGTTCATCTCCAATATCGACCCGGACGAGCCTTCTGCTGTTCTTTCCCGGATCAATCCGGAAACCGCATTGTTCATTCTGGTGACAAAGAGCGGCACAACCCTTGAGACCCTTACCAACTATGCTTTTGTAAAAGAATACCTTGAGAAAAAATGTCCGTCAGTGTCTCTGGAAAAGCAGACTGTGGCTGTGACAGCAGCCGGCTCTCCTCTGGATGAGGAAAAACAGTTCCTGGCTGTCTTCCATATTGACGACTTTGTAGGAGGCCGGTTCTCATCCACCAGCGCCTGTGCCGGTGTCCTTGTCTCTGCAGCTTTTGGAAAAGATGTCTTTGAGAAGTTCCTGTCAGGTGCCCGTTTCAGCGACAATCTGGCATTGAACGAGAAAGTGGGGGAGAATGCAGCCCTTCTGGATGCACTTCTTGAGGTGATAGATGTGAATATCCGGCACATACCGGTGGAGGCTGTGATACCGTACTCTGCAGCACTTGCACCTTTCGTGCTGCACCTTCAGCAGCTGTGTATGGAGAGCAATGGGAAACCTGCTCCTTATGCCACCTGCCCGGTGATTTTTGCCTCTGTGGGAACCGACTGTCAGCACTCCTATTTCCAGCAGCTTCATCAGGGGAACGGCGAGATGCCGGTGGAATTCATCGGTTTCAAAAAGAGCCAGCTGGGCTTTGATGTACAGTACAAAGGCTCAAGCTCACAGGCCAAGCTGAATGCCAACCTGGCAGCCCAGATCACTGCCTTTGCAGAAGGTCGTTCCAATATAGATATCAACAAATGCTTCCCTGGGAACCGGACCTCCTCGCTCCTCTATGGCGACAGGCTTACTCCTGAGAATCTAGGCTCTCTGTTTGCCCACTTTGAGAACAAGGTGATGTTCCTTGGCTTCCTGTGGAATATAAACTCCTACGATCAGGAAGGGGTGCTGCTGGGCAAAGAGCTGGCAAAGGATGCCCTTGATATGCATAAGTCTGACAACAAGGTTCTCAAAAGCTACTTTTCTTTCTTCTGATTTCAATAATCACAAGTTTAATAAGCACAAAAAAATCCTGCCGGTTTTAGACGGGGAAAAGGGACCGGCAGGATACACATAAAAGGAGGTTTATGAAAAGATTTCTCATCTTTCATAAACTAAACCATCCAAGTGTTTTTAAGTTACATTTTTTAGATATTTTTTTGTGCATTTTAAAAAAAAAGAAACCTGCTGGGAAAGGAGAGAGAACCAGCAGGTTAACATTGAATTATTTGGAAGAAAACTTTTTAGTTTTTTAACGCTTTGTACTTAGTAAACAACTCTCCCTTGGTACAGTTACAAAAATATTTAATTTTTTTTCAAATTGTGCAGCGAGTCCATTGGATACAGCTCTGACACAGGTATCTCGACCGCATTTTCATTGCTTCCGCAGCATATCACAACTGCATCCGGGGCAGAGAATTCTGTTATCACCTGGCGGCAGGCTCCACAGGGCGGCAGCGGATCCTTTGAGTCGGGGGAATAGATTGCCACAGCTTTAATAGCCTTCATCCCCATAGTCACAGCATGGGCTATGGCGTTCCGCTCGGCACATATTGTAAGGCCGTAGGAACGGTTCTCCACATTCACTCCTGTATATATGGTTCCATCATCAGCCAGAACTGCTGCACCCACCCGGAACCTTGAGTAGGGGGCATAGGCCTTGAGTGCGGTCTCTGCAGCGGCGGATATCAGTTTTTCCTTATCATTCATAGTATCTTCCTTCATTGACAGTATAGTATCAGTATTATAAAATTGATATATGGAAAAGAAATTTTTTCTTATTATTCCTCTCTTTTTTCTCATCTTCTCATTTCTTTTCCCATTCAAAGGCGGTTCCGACTGGCATTTTGTACCGGTATCAGATTCTCCTCATGTAGAAAATCCAGCTTCCAAGGCCTATTCAGCCACTCTCCAGCCGGCTGGAATGATAAGAACCTGTTATTATTCGAAAGAAGGCTTTTCTGTGGCAGGATTTCTGGATGGTACAATTCTTGTTGACGGTAAGCCTCTTGAAAACAGGGCTTTGGGCCAATATAAAACTGTATATGCAGTCGCAGCCTCTGATGACGGCAGATACCTTTCGGTGATAGCAGGGGTGAATCCCAGGACTCTTTTTGTGTATCAGAAGAAGCAGGAAAGCTGGAATCTGTTACATTGGGCCAATCTTCCTGATGATGTACGCCGTATCCCTTTCCTGGCCTTTTCGGGCAACATGCTCCTCTATGAGGATAAATCGGGAATATCTGTGTTCAACATGACTACATTCAGCCGTTTTTCAATGGAATTCAGCGGCGCGCTGAAGGATGTATCCTTCGACCCGGAGCAGGAATATGTCTGGGTTGTATCGGGTGATGATGCAGGTGAGGAGCGTATTCATATGTTCCTTTATAACGGAAGTCTGGTGGCTTCTGCCCGGTATGACGGCACAAGCCTTGAATTCTTGAGAGTGGTGGAGCAATAATATGCGCAGGTTGTTTTTTCTTCTCTGCTTTGTGATGATTGCCTCATCCCTTTCTGCCTACGATTTTCCGGCTCCCGGTGGTATAATAACAGCCTCCTTCGGTTCAGGCTCAAAAGGTGAGTTCAGCACAGGAATCGATATCCAGGCCGAGAATGTATTTGCCTCCGAAGCGGGTGATGTGCTCTATTATAGCCTTGATTTCATTGCTTTGGCCCATGATGACTCTTTCCTTACCCTCTATTCTAATGTTACAGCTTCTGATGATATCTCCAAGGATATCCATATAAAAAAAGGGCAGCTTCTGGGCAAGGCAAAAGGGGGAGTCTTCCACTTCGCAGTCTACGACCTTGAGATGGAGCGCTATATCAATCCACTCCTTATGACCGATAATATAAAAAAGTCGGAGCTTCCGAAGGTAAAGGGGCTCTCCTATGACTCAGCTGGTGGTATGCTCAGTGTATATATGTCTGACAGAGGGTTTCTGGGTCTATATAAGGTCCAGATTTCTGTGGATGGCCAGGTGGTCAGCACGCTTGGATTCAGGACTATTCATAAACAGGGCGATATTCTGGTTCTGGACAAGGAAGCTTTTGAATATGGAACGCTGTATGGCAGGGAGGGGGCTTTCACCTTTTCCGGCATCCATCTGAAACCGGGTGACAACAGCGTTGATATTGTTGTGACAGATTTTTATGGAAAAAAAGTTGTATTCCATGGTAGGATAACAGTATGAGAGAGAAGAAAAACAGTCATTGCTATTTTAATGTGGGGTATCCAAGTAGTGGTATATTTTCAAAGTTTAATTTGAAAAAATTTAATAACTCTACACTTTTAAAAGATGAAGAAGTAAAAATTCTTGAAAAAAATGGTTGTTGGGCCGAAGACTGGAAACAGGTTCATGTAAAGCGACCTTTTGATCCAAGCCTTATCCGTAGTACAGGATTCTACGGAACAGTCTACATCGGACGCCTGGAGAAAGGCTTCATCCAGTTCCATGGAGTCTCCCATCCCATAGGAATCTACGGCTGTCAGATCACCTCTTCCTGCATCGACGATTATTCTTCTATCTCCCAAAGTGCTGTTTCAGAAGCGCTCATAGGGCGGAATGTCATAATCCATAACTGCTCTGAGCTCTCCACCGACCCAGACGGCTTCAAAGAGCCGGTAGTGATAGGGGCCGGCAACGAGAAAACAGGGCGGGAAGCTGTTCTGTTCAACGGTATCACCATGGCTGAGATATGGATGCAGACCCATCTTAAGTCCTGTGACATCCTGCAGCAGTTCCTTTTCCAGTTCAACGAGGCTAAACTGGCCGCCGTAACACCTTATACCGTTATAGAAGAGAATTGTGTTATCGAAAACACAAAGGCGGTGCGGAGCGTCAAGCTGGGGCGGCGGGGAGTAATCTCCGGTGCTGCCCGGGTGGAGGAGTGTGTCATAGCCTCCAGTTCTGCAAGCCGCACTGCTGTAGGGGACAACGCCATTGTAAAGCAGTCTTTTATCGGAGGCGGAGTCAATATAGAATCAGGCGCCTTTGTGGAGCAGTGTTTCCTGGACAAGCATGTAACCATAAAGCAGTATGCACGGGTCATCCAGAGTGCAGTGGGCTGCAACTCCACCATAGCCTGCGGCGAGGTGCAGAACTGCTTTATCGGGCCTCTCCACGAGCAGCACCATAACAGCTCCTTCCTTATTGCAGCTGATATCGGCGGCCAGTGCAACATAGCATCCGGCGCAAACCTTGGCTCAAACCACAACAGCCGCTCAAACGACGGCGAACTGGTGGCTGGCCGTGGGTTCTGGGCTGGTCTCAGCACATCGGTCAAATACTGCTCTTCCTTTGCTCCTTTCACATTATTGGCTAAGAGCAGCTTTGCCTACGAGCTCAATATAGAGCTGCCTTTCGCCCTGGTTTCGGACAATGTCAAGGAAAATACCCTGGATGTGATGCCGGCCTACTGGTGGCGCCACAATATGTATGCTCTTTTCAGGAACAACTGGAAGTTCCAGAAGCGGCTGGGAAAGGCAGGAGAGGGTATAGAGTACCAGTTCATGGCCCCTGATACCGCAGAAGAGATTCAGAAAGCTCTGGAGCTTCTTGAATCCTATAAAAAGAAGATTCCGGCATTTACTCTGGAGAACTCATCCCGTAAAGTTCAGATCCTGGGTATAGACGAGGGAATCAGGGCATATAAGGAGATGCTTCTCTGGTACGGAGTCTCAACTGTCCTCGCCTGGCTTGAGAGACCTGGTGTGAATTCAGATAAGTATAAGGATATTCCTGTGGATGCCTCCAAGAAGACCTGGGGCTGGACCAATGTATGCGGCCATCTGGTATGTGATGTGGATTTAAAACAGATGGTGCAGGATATAGAGAAGGGTGATTTCATCTCCTGGGATGATGTGGAGGAGCGTTTTGAGCGCTTTGACCTTGAGTATCCTAAGACCCGGTTTGCCCATGCTCTCCATATTCTGGCAGTGCTTTATGGCAAAAAGCAGTTTGACCAGGAAATGCTTGAGAAGATAAAAAATGATTACAAAAAACTTTCAGAAAAGATAAAAAAGCAGATTATTGCCACCCGGACCAAGGATTTTGAGAATAAATTCAGAAAAAACGTGCTGAAAGAGGACGATTCTCTGGTGGAAATACTCTCCATTATTTGAATTATCTTTGAACATCATAAAGTTTATTTATCACAAATAGAAATCATTACTATTTTTTTGACTTTTCCCCTTTTTATCAGCTATTTTGAAGTTGGAAATCAAGGAGGAAACTATGGATTTCATTTCTGGTGACTGGAACGGTTCAATTGATGTAAGAGATTTTATACAAAAAAATTATACACCTTATGATGGGGATGGAGCTTTCCTGACAGGTCCTACAGAACGGACAAAGAAGCTGTGGGAAGAGCTCAGCGTCCTTCTGGAGAAAGAGCGCAATTCCCCAGGCCGGGTGCTGGATGCCGATACCAGTGTTATTTCTGGCATAACATCTCATCCGGCAGGATATATCAATAAGGATCTGGAGGTTATTGTAGGACTCCAGACCGAAAAGCCTTTGAAGCGTGCAATCATGCCTTTCGGCGGAGTGCGGATGGTGGAGCAGGCTCTGGAGGAGCACGGCTATCATCTGGATCCGGAGGTTAAGAAAATCTTCAAATATAGAAGAACTCATAACGAGAGCGTTTTCTCGGTATATACCGACGATATCAGGGCTGCCCGCTCATCCAAGCTTCTGACCGGTCTTCCCGATGCCTACGGACGTGGAAGGATAATCGGCGACTACCGCCGTGTGGCTCTGTATGGAACCGACTTTCTTATCAATAAAAAACTTAAGGCAAAGATAAAATTTGACCGTATGACTATGAGCGATTTCATAGTGCGGAAGAGGGAAGAGATAAGCATGCAGCTGGAGGCTCTCCAGCAGCTTAAGGAGCTGGGTGATATCTACGGCTTTGATATCTCCAAGCCGGCAAAGGATACAAAAGAGGCTATCCAGTGGCTCTATTTCGGATACCTGGCTGCTGTAAAAGAGCAGAACGGCGCAGCAATGAGCTTGGGCCGCACCTCCACATTCCTCGATATCTATGCGGAACGGGACCTTAAAGAGGGGCGCTACACCGAGCAGGAAATCCAGGAGATGGTTGACCACTTCATCATGAAGCTGCGTATTGTCCGCTTCCTCCGTACCCTGGACTACGACAACATCTTTGCAGGCGACCCGGTATGGGTTACCGAATCCTTAGGAGGAATGGGCCTTGACGGGCGGCATATGGTGACCAAGATGAGCTATCGGTTCCTCCATACCCTGGAGAACCTGGGACCTGCACCGGAGCCAAACCTGACTATCCTTTGGAGCACAAGGCTGCCGGAGAATTTCAAGCATTTTGCCACAAAAATCTCTATCAAGACCAGTTCAATACAGTACGAGAACGACGATTTGATGCGGGTAGACCTGGGTGATGACTATGGAATCGCATGCTGTGTATCTCCGATGCGGATCGGAAAGCAGATGCAGTTCTTCGGCGCCCGGGCAAACCTGGCAAAATGTCTGCTGTATGCTATCAACGGTGGAATTGACGAGATAACCGGTAAGCAGGTGGCACCTCCATATAAGCCTATAACCAGCGAGTATCTTGATTATGACGAGGTTATGGACCGGTTCACATATATGTCTAATTACCTGGCCACTGTCTATACCAAGGCTCTCTATATGATCCACTATATGCACGACAAATACAACTATGAGACCCTTGAGATGGCCCTTATGGACGAGCGGATGAAACGTACCACAGCCTGCGGTATCGCTGGACTCAGCGTAGTTGCCGACTCCCTCTCTGCAATCAAGTATGCCAAGGTAAAGGCTATCAGAAATGAGCAGGGGCTGGCAGTGGACTTCGAGATTGAAGGGGATTATCCGAAGTATGGAAACAATGATGAACGGGTTGATAAGATTGCTGTCATGGTCACCAAGATGTTCATGAATGACATAAGAAAGAACAAGATGTACAGGGACAGCACCCCGACCCAGTCAGTCCTTACCATCACTTCCAACGTGGAATACGGAAAGAACACCGGAAATACACCGGATGGAAGAAAGAAGGGCGTTCCTCTGGCACCTGGTGCAAACCCGATGCATGGAAGGGATACAAACGGCGCTCTGGCTTCTCTCTTAAGCGTTGCCAAGATTCCATTCAGCGATGCCCAGGACGGTATCTCCTACACATTCTCCATGGCACCCTCTGCCCTGGGTAAGAACGATGACCAGAGAAGCGACAACCTTATCACACTGCTGGACGGGTACATGACAGCCACAGGCCAGCACCTGAACGTGAATGTGCTTAACAGGGAGACACTTATAGATGCAATGGATCATCCTGAGAAATATCCGCAGCTTACGATCAGAGTATCTGGCTATGCTGTGAACTTCATCAAGCTGAGCCGCGAGCAGCAGCTGGATGTAATCTCCAGGACATTCCACGAGAAGATGTGAGATGAAAGGAAGAATCCATTCCTTTGAATCCTTCGGGGCAGTGGATGGTCCTGGAGTACGCTATGTGGTGTTCTTCCAAGGCTGCCCCCTGCGGTGCATGTTCTGCCACAACCCCGACACATGGGAGGTGTCGGGGGGAGAGGAATATGCGGCAGAGGAGGTGGTGAAGAAGATTCTTCCTTTCCGTAATTTCTACGACCACGGCGGAGGTGTAACCCTGTCGGGAGGCGAGCCTCTTCTTCAGCTGGACTTTGCCGCCGAGCTGCTTGGAATGTTGAGGAAGGAAGGGCTCCACACCGCTATCGACACCTCTGCCGCAATTCCTCTGTCAATGGCCCGGAAGGCCATTGACGTGGCAGACATGCTTCTTTTAGACTTCAAGGCTTTTGACAGCGCCCTGTGTGAAAAAATCACCGGAAAGCCCCATATTCTTGAGCAGGAGAAGGAGTATCTTGAATACTGCCAAAGCTCTGGTAAAAAGGTTTGGATCCGCCATGTGATTGTGCCGGGTCTTACCCTGGACGAAGCCCATCTTAAGGCACTTGGTGAATATCTGCACAAGTTCTCCTGCGTAGAGAAAATAGAGCCTCTGGCTTTCCACAAAATGGGGGAGTTCAAATGGCAGAAAGAGCTTTATAAGCTGACCGCTGTAGAGCCGCCTACGTTAAGCGATATGAAAAAGGTATCTGAACTCTTAGGGAGTTATTGATATAACCAGCAGGCGCAGCTGTGATCTGATTTCTCTCCTGGTTTCAGCTGCGGTATTGCTGTTCTGCATATATCTTTGTGAACCGGGCACCTGCTGTAGAAGGGGCAGCCTGCTTCCATATGAATAAGATCCGGAACCTCTCCTGTGATCTTCTGCTCGAATATCCGTTTATTCTTTCCAATCTCAGGCACAACGCTTAAAAGCAGCTTTGTATAGGGGTGCTTGGGGTTTGCATACAGCTCCTGGGGAGGAGCGCTTTCCACAATATAGCCGGCATACATGACAGAGACAATGTCGCTCATATAAAGCACAACAGCGATGTTGTGGGCTATGAAGATATAGGATATCTCCAGCTTCTCCTGCAGCTCCAGCAGCAGGTTCAGTATCTGGGACTGGATAGAGACATCCAGGGAGGAGACAGGCTCATCGCAGATAACTATGCCAGGTCTTGAGGAGATAGCCCGTCCTATGCAGATACGCTGCCTCTGACCGCCTGAGAACTCATGGGGATACTTGGTTCCCCAGTCTTTTGGAAGTCCAACCAGCTCCAGAAGCCGTTCTGCTTCTCTTGCAACTTCCCGCTTGGTTATCATACCTGCCGCTCTCATGGGCTCGGTGATTATATCCTTTACCTGCATCTTGGGGTCAAGGGAAAGGTATGGATCCTGGAATATGTACTGCATCTTTGTATCGGGAGGATCCAGCAGGACAGAGCCTGAATCTGGTGGTTTTATACCCAATATAGCCTTGGCCAGTGTAGATTTTCCGCAGCCCGATTCTCCCACAATGCCCAGTGTCTGCTTTTTCCCAAGGGTGAATGATACTCCGTTGAGGGCGTGGATTTTCTCCTCCGAGCTGCTGAACCTGCCGGCCTTGAGAGGGAAGTGTTTTACAAGGTCTTTAACTGTAAGCATGGAAGCACCTCACTTTTCTGCCATCTTTCTCAACAATGTCCGGCTTGGAGGCCTGGCATTCGGCTGTACACCGGCTGCACCGCTTGGCATATGGGCATCCTGTTATCTTCTCGCCCGGGTCCGGCACCTTGCCCGGGATTGCGAACAGCTTATCCTGTCCCTTGAACATGCCAGGCTTGGGGATAGAGCGGATAAGGTCCTGTGTATAAGGGTGCATAGGGTGGGCTATCACATCTCTGGCTGGTCCTTCCTCCATCAGGTTGCCCGCATAAAGTATCAATATGCGGTTGGAGAAATCCTCCACCAGAGCCAGGTCGTGGGTAATGAATATTATAGACATCCCTGTCTCGGCCTGTTTTTCCTTTAAAAGTCCCAGAATCTGGGCCTGGGTTGTGACATCCAGGGCTGTGGTGGGTTCATCTGCAATCAATATATCGGGGTGGCAGGCCAGTGCCTGGGCTATCATCATCCGCTGAAGCATTCCCCCTGACATCTGGAAAGGGTAATCCTGGGCTCTGAGTGTAGAATTGGGTATGTGGACCTGCTCCAGCAGCTTCAGGGCCTCCTGATATGCTTCTTCCTTAGTGCTCTGTCCATGGAGGCGCAGACTTTCTCCCACCTGTTTCCCCAGCCGGAAAAGGGGATTGAAGGAAGCAGAAGGCTCCTGGAATATCATGGATATCCTGTCGCCTCTTATCCGCTCCATCTCTTTCTCTGTCATCTTGTTCAGATCTATGTATTTATCGCAGTCCCGGAACAGTATCTGGCTCTCCGGTGCAATCTCGCCCGGCTCGTCTATCAGCTGCATTATGGAGAGGTTTGTCACACTCTTGCCGCTTCCAGATTCGCCGATTATAGCCAGTATCTCGTGGGAGAAAAGGTCGAAGGAGAGGCTGTCCACAGCAGTTACATCCTGGTTCACGTTGTGGAATATGGTTGTAAGGTTTTTAACCTCTAAAATCTTCTCTTTCATCAGCTCTCCTACATCGCCTTGGGATCAAATGCATCCTTTATGCTGTATCCCAGGGTAAAGAAGCAGAATACAGTCAGAATTATGACAAAGGCTGGCCACAGCACCCACGGGTACTGTTTAAGCACATTTATATCCATGGCTGCGCTCATAAGCATACCCCAGCTTACAGAAGGCTCTGTTATTCCCAGGTTGAGGAAGCTGAGGCCAGCCTCGCCTAAAATGACGCCCGGGACACTCAGGGTTATGTCCAGTATAAGGATGCTCCGTATCTGGGGGATTATATGCCGCAGCAGGATAGGCAGCGACTTTACTCCCGATAGTTTTGCGGCAGTCACATAGTCGGCATTCTTCAGGGAGAGCACCCAGTTCCTGATGCCCCGGGCGCTGCCGGCCCAGCTTGGTATAGCCAGTATCAGAGTAATAAACATAAACTTCTGCCCAGGCGTAATGTCGGCCGGCAGGATTGACCGCAGGAACAGGAAGAAGTAGAAGGTAGGCAGCAGTATAATGACCTCGCAGAACCTCATTATGGACCAGTCGGTCATTCCCCCTATGTACCCTGATATTCCACCTATAAGGATACCTCCCAGAAGGGCGGTGATAATGCTGACAAAGCCTATGGTAAGGGATATCTTTGCACCGCAGATGATACGGGACAGCATATCCCGCCCCAGCCGGTCAGCTCCCAGCAGGAATACAGGCTGGCCATCCTTTGTCCCGAACAAATGGGTCTTGGACGGAATAAGTCCGAAGAGCTTATATTCATCTCCTTTTACAAACAGAGAAAGCTTGTGGATTACAGTCCGGTCTGTCCTATACTTCTTGTAGAAGGGGTTTGCCATCTCATATTCATAAACAAAGGGTCCTATGAACTTCCCTTCATGTACCATATGGATGGCGTGTGGCGGTTGGTAGGACTTGCTCTTGAACTTGGTGTTGGGCTGGTATGGAGCAAGGAAACCTTCGAAAATAAAGGAAAGGTACATCACCACCAGGATCCAGAAACAGAGCATTCCAAGCTTTTTACGCTTGAATTTCAGATAGGGGATAGAATGCTTCATTTTATCCTCACCCGTGGGTCTGCCACTGCCAGCAGGATGTCTGAGATAAGAATACCTGCCAGTACCAGAATGTCGCTGATAATCATGTTAGTCAGCACCAGATAATAATCCTGCCGCATGGTGGCATCATACATTAGCCGGCCTATGCCGGGGTATGAGAAGATGATCTCCACAAACAGGGAACCGCCTATAAGGGAGGAGAAAATGCCTGAAATACCGGTGATGAACGGTATAAGAGCATTACGGAAAGCATGCTTTATAATCTGTATCTTTCCTGCTCCCTTGGCCCGAACCGCAATGATATATGGTTTTGAATACTCCTGCTCCAGAAGCACCTTCATGCTCCTGATTGAACCTGCCACACCACCTAAGAAGCCGATAAGCACAGGCAGCAGAATATGGTGAAGCCTGTCCATCAGTTTTGCTCCCCAGCTCATGAGGTGGTAGTTCTCGCTGGTGGCTCCTCCCAGTGGGAAAAGCCCTGTCTTGGCTGCCACCAGAAGTCCCAGAAGGGCAAGGAAGAAGGAAGGGACAGAGTAGAGTATCAATGTTATGAAGTTCACATTCTTCTCCAGCAGCTTGTTGGGCTTGTAGGAGAAGTAGAAAGCTATCGGATATGCGATTGCAAAGGAGAAAATCAGGGAGAAGAAGTTGAGGAACACTGTGTTCCAGATTCTGGTGTTGATAAGCTCCAGGATAGGCTGCCGGTAGGAGAAGGACATACCCAGGTCATGGTCTATCAGCACCTTCTTGAGCCAATATAAGAACTGCATATAGAAAGGCTTGTCCAGGCCGAACTGGGTCCTGTAATAGTCGATAGTCTCAGGTGTTATCTCCGGGTTCTGATAGTAGGAGGAGAAGAAGTCACCGGGAGCCAGGCTCATGAAGAAGAAAAAGAAGAAAATGGTTATGAGCAGCACTGGGATCATAGTGAGGATACGCTTGATTATGAATTTGAACAGCTTCATTGCATATCCCTCCTGTAAACATACCGGAAGTTGTCTCCTATGCTGCTGTGGGCGTTCCAGTTCAGGTTGCCCCATTCGGAATCAGCAGCCAGGAATGAATAGCGCCGGAAGATAGGGATGATGATCAGGTTGTCCATAATAGTCTTCTGGAAGATGGAATAGTTCTTCTTTATCTCGTTCTGGTCATAGGTGTATATAAGCTGGTTATAAAGGGTGTCCAGCTTTTTCTCCCACTCCAGCGTCGGCTCTTTCTGCTTTGGATGCCAGTAGTGGAGGTTGCCGCTGGAAAGCCATATATTGTACCACTGCTCAGGGAAGGTAGGCATGCTCATCCCGGCCAGATAGCAGTCCCAGTCATAAGTATTTATCAGCTTCTGGGCAATCACATTGTAGTCTGCGGTCTGGAGCAGTGCCTTTATTCCCACTTTCTCTAAATCAGACACAATTATGTTCAGATAATCCTGGGTCACAGGGTCGGTGCTCCAGGTCAGGATAGAGAAAGATACCGGATTGCCATCAGCATCTTCCCTTATGCCATCCCCGTTCCTGTCTGTATAACCGGCCTCGTCTAAAAGCCTTTCTGCCATCTCCGGATCGTAGGAATAAGGGGTATCTGTCGATGGATCATAGTAACGGTTGTTCTCCCCGATAACATTGTATTGGGGCTGGGAAAGGCCGTTGGTAGTCTGGTTTATTATGGTCTGCCTGTCTATGAGACAGCTTACAGCCTGCTTGAACTTTATATTTGTGAATACCTTGAACTTCCACTCCGGCAGTGTATCTGGATTATGGTTGAAGATCAGGGAAGTATAGCTTCCGGCAGGTCCGCCGTTCCAGATATCAAATCTTCCTTTGCCGCTTTCCGGCAGCAGGGTAGGCAGGTCCTGTCCCCGCAGTGCATAGGCCTCTGTCTCTCCCTTCTGGAATTTCAGAAGGTCTGAGTTTGAATCAGGGGTGTAGGTGAGTATTATCTTATCAATGTAAGGGAGCTGCTGTCCCCATTCATCCTTTTTCCAATAGTTGGGATTCCGTTTGAAAATGATACGCTCGCCGGGAATCAGCTTGTCCAGGAGGAAGGCTCCGTTTCCCACCAGCTCTTCCGGTGGTGTGGTTATGCCCCAGAATGCTTCCACAGCCTTCTTTCCCTGCTTAAGCACCGGCTCCCAGATATGTTTTGCAACTATTGTTCCGGTGTTCACCACTAAAAGAGGCTCGCTCACAATCCGTGGGAAATGGTAGCAGAACTCGAATTCTCCTGTCTTCTCGATAGTGTATTTCTGCCGTGAGCCGTCCGGCATGGTGATATATAATCCCTGCTCCCCAAGGGGGTAGATCTCCTTGTTGTTCTCTATATTCTCAAAGTACCAGACCACATCCTCGGCTGTCATCTTGACCCCGTCGCTCCAGTAGATGCAGTCCCGGAGCCTGCAGTGAAGGTCCAGCTTGTCATGCTCTTTATCTGTGACCACCTGGTAGGATTCCACAATATTCCCGCTCCATTCTTTTGTGTCGGGGTCATAGTCGAAGAGGTAGTCCAGAATCAGATTTGTGACAGTAGTGTAGGTGCCGTCCAGGTTGGAGAATGGGTTGAAGCTTTTGGGATCCTCGGCATAAGTGTCCCGCCATGTGCCGCCGTAAGTTCCTTTCTCCCATGTAATGGGCAGTTGTGTCTGCCTGGTGCCGGGAATGGAATTGACATCCCAGCTGTATTCCTCTTTCCATTCAGGATCTTTGCAGGAGGCAATGAGAAGCACTAAAGACAGAAAAAGCAGGATCTTTCTCATGATCATAGTATACTTCTAACAGGAACATTATGCAAATGTTACAGCCTGCAGAGCAAAAAAAAGGTAAACACTGTCTCCAATGTTTACCTTGAGTGGGGGATGACGGGATCGAACCGCCGACATCCTGCTTGTAGGGCAGGCGCTCTCCCAGCTGAGCTAATCCCCCGCTGACAATAAAGAACCATATCACAACCCTTTTTTTGTGTCAACCTTGTTGGCAAAATTATTTTGCTTGTAGTTTTAAGTAAAAATATGATATATAATGTGTGATATGAAAAAGATAAAAGATACTCTTATTAAGAGCGGCGCTGCTGTCTTTGCCCTTGACAGCACAACTGGAAAATTCTGCATCAGCCTTGATTCTTCTGTGCTTACAGAGGACTTCAAGACACGGACTATGTTTAAAGATGCTCTTATAGAGCTTATGTATGATAACGGACTCTCACCGGATATCCTGGTGGGAATGGACAATGCAGGTATTGTGTTCACATCCCTCATCGCATCATCGCTGGGTGTGCCTATGGCCTATGTGCGCTCTGCAGCCAAGGACCATGGAAAGAAGAACCGGATTGAAGGACTTATCCAGGAAGGGGACCGGGCTGTAGTCTTTGTGGATGCCATTTATACAGACAAAGAGGTGGATGGAATCCTGAAAGCCCTGGAGAGCACCGGGTGCACCGTGGACGGAATACTTACTATATTCTCCTGTGTGGAAAACGATATGGTCCTTCCGCTGGTGACCTATGACAGCCTGCTCCGCAGGGCAGTGAAGAAGAAGTATGTGAGCCAGCTGTTTGTGGACTTTATGGAAGATATCGAGCCTGCAAAGGATCTGGATTCCATAATGGCAGAGAATGCTGCCGAGATCCTCCTGGACATCAAGGCAGTTGCCCTTTCTCCCGACAAACCTTTCACCTTTGCCTCCGGCATCATCAGTCCTATCTACTGTGACAACAGGCTCCTTATCTCCCACTATGACCAGTGGATGACAATCATCAACTATATGATGAACATAATCAACGACAAGATCGGGCCTGAGAATTTCGACATTGTATGTGGTACAGCCACAGCGGGAATTCCACATGGCGCACTGCTGGCCGATATACTTAAGAAGCCTTTCATCTGGGTCAAGGAGAGTGTGTCCCAGCCTATACCTGAAGGAAGCCGGGTCCTTATCATCGAGGATCTTATAAGCACAGGAAAGAGCAGTGCGGCTGCGGTGGATGCAGTCCGGGATGCAGGTGGAGTTGTGACTGACGTTATTTCTATCTTCACCTATGGAATGAAAAAATCTGATGATCTTTTTGCAGAGAAAGAGTGCATGACCTATTCTGTCTCCAACTTCGATGCCCTTATTGCTGTGGCTTCTGCCAAGAAATACATCAAGAAGAAGGATATCGACAAAATCTGCGAATGGATAGAAAACCCTGAGAAATGGGGGAAGAAGTATGGCTTTGAAAAATAACTTTGCCGACCGGCTCATTGCCGCCATAGACAAAAAACAGAACCCATCTGTGGTTGGGCTGGACACCTCCTTTGCCAAGATTCCCGACTTTTTCAAAAAGGATTTCATGGGCTCCTACGAGCTGGCATTCCAGTCTGCATCCCAGGCAGTATATGAGTTCAACAAGAAGATTATCGATGCAATATATGACATTGTTCCCTGTGTAAAGCTTCAGCTGGCCTATTATGAGGAGCTGGGGGACTACGGCATGGAGGCTTTCAGGAAGACAGCCAATTATGCCAAGACCCGGGGGCTTTTAGTCATTGCCGATGCCAAGCGGAATGATATAGGCACCACATGTAAAGCCTATTCCTCTGCTTTTTTAGGCGAGACCGATATATTCGGTTCACAGAGAAGCGTGTTCGATACCGACTGTCTTACTGTGAACGGATATCTGGGCTACGAAGGGGTAGAGCCATTCATTAAGGACTGTGAAGCCTTTGGAAAGGGAATCTTTGTCCTGGTCAAGACTTCAAACCCAGGCTCCCAGGAGTTCCAGTGCCTTGATACTGCATCTGGTTTAAAGATTTATCAGGTGATGGGTAATCTGGTTGCGGCATGGGGAAAGAGCCTGACAGGTGATGAGGGGTATTCCTCTGTAGGTGCTGTTGTGGGCGCTACTTTCCCTGAAGAGGCCAGAGTGCTCCGCAGCGCTATGCCCAATACCATCTTCTTAGTGCCTGGCTACGGTGCCCAGGGGGGTACTGCAGATGATGTGATGCCATGCTTCAACAAGGATGGACTTGGTGCAATCGTAAACTCATCACGCAAGATTATATTCGCATTCCAGGGAAAGAATGATGACAGCAACTTTGCCGACTATGCAAGACAGGCTGCCATAGATATGCGGGAGGATCTCCGCAAGGCCCTCATCAAGGAAGAGATATACAGATGGAACTGAAGAAATTAGTGCCAGAGGTGGCGGCAATCCACGATCTGTCAGGCTATGGCAGGTCGGCTCTTACAGTATGTATACCGGTTCTCTCGGCCATGGGGGTGCAGGTTTGTCCTCTTCCGACAGCTGTGCTTTCAAGCCAGACCGACGGCTTTGACCACTATGTAATGCTGGATATGGCCGACTTCATGCCCAAGATTGCAAAGCACTGGGAGCAGCTGGAAATAGGGTTTGATGCTATCTACAGCGGCTTTTTAGGTTCTTCGGGCCAGATAAATTTTGTAGACGAATTCATACACCGCTTCAAGCGGCCTGGGCAGATAGTGCTGGTGGACCCGGTGCTGGGGGACGGTGGTATCCCATACGGCCCTATCAACGGCAACCATATCAAGGGTATGAAACACCTTATAAAGCATGCCGACATCATAACACCCAATGTCACCGAAGCCTCCATGCTTCTGCGCCGGGACATAAAGAAAGCCTTCTCTGTCAAGGAGATAAAAGACTGGCTCTCTGCCCTGGCCGCCGCCGGTCCCCGGTATGTCATGATCACATCGGTGCCGGTGGAAGACGAGAACAGCTATGCTGTCTGTGTCTACGACAAAGAGGCAGACCTTTATATGAAGTTCGGCTTTACCCTTATCCCCGGCACATACCCGGGTACCGGCGACACCTTTGCAAGCATTGTACTGGGTGCCGTCCTTAAAAAACATTCTATCCCGGCCGGCGTGAACAAGGCCCTTAAATTCCTTTCTGCCACCATTGAGCTTACAAATAAGACAGGCACACCGTTCCGGAACGGCCTGGCACTGGAGGCTATGCTGCCGGAGCTCTGGAAAGAAAACTGCGATGAGGCCTATGAGAAGCTTTGATAAGATAGTTGCCACCGATGTGGACGGCACCCTGTTCCGCAGCAGCCGCACTGTGTCTGAGGTGAATCTCAACACCCTCAGAAAGCTGCATGAAGAGGGCATCTGCACTGTGCTGGCCACAGGCCGCAGCATCTGGTCTTTCACCAACCTGGCTGGGGCTGATTTCCCGGTGGATTATCTTGTTTTCTCCTGCGGCGCAGGTATAATGGACTGGCCTAAAAAAGAAGTTATTTATAAGACAGGCATTGATGCTGCCGGTATACAGAGTATCAAATCCTATCTCGACGCTCTGAATGCTGATTACTGCATCCAGGATGAGATTCCCAATAACCACTGCTTTTTTCCATACCGCAGCGGCAGGGCAAATCCCGACTTTGAGAAGCGTATTGCCACCTATCTTCCTTTTGAAAAGAAGGTGGATGACATCACCTTTGCCACCCAGATTCTGGCTATATTCCCCGGTTCAGACCATAAGCAGCTTATCTCCGATGCAGATAAGGCTTTGTCCGGTTTCCGTGTCATCCGCAGCACTTCCCCCGTGGACAATGCAAGCCTTTGGATGGAAATCTTCCAGAAAGGGGTATCTAAGGCGGCAGGTATAGCCAGGATTGCAGAGCAGTTCAATATATCAAGAGAGAACATAATGGCAGTGGGCAACGACTATAATGATGTGGATATGCTGGACTGGGCAGGGCAGGGTTTTATAACAGCAAACAGCCCGGACGAACTTAAAAAGAGATATATCAATGTTCCATCTAACAACGAAGATGGATTTACAAAGGCGGTAGAGAAGTGGTTAAGAAAATAATCTGCCTGTTTACAATCTTATTCTGTCTCGCATCCCATATTTCAGCAGATGAGCGCCCCAAGGTAGGGCTGGTTCTGGCCGGCGGAGGTGCATTGGGCTTTGCACATATCGGTGTACTCAAGGTTCTGGAGGATAATGGTATTCATATTGATTATATCGCTGGAACCAGTATGGGCGGCATAATCGGTGCTCTTTCGGCTTACGGCTATTCAGCACGGGAAATAGAGAGGGAGGTTAAAGCCATTTCTTGGACCGAGCTTTTCTTTGACAGCAAGAACCGGGACTACATGTCCTACTCAAATAAAACTGCAAGTGCTAAGTATTTTATGACCCTGGGATTTGACCGCCATGGACTGAAGAATTCACCGGGTCTTATCACAGGCCAGAGAATACATAACAAATTCAATGAGCTGGTGGGTCCCTGCTCAAATAATGATGATTTTGATGATCTTCCGATTCCATTCAGGGCAGTTGCCACCGACATCATCACCGGAAAAGAGGTTGTCCTGCGCAATGGATCATTATCAGATGCTATGCGCAGCACCATGTCTATTCCAGGTGTATTCAACCCTGTTGAAAAGGATGGATATCTTCTGGTGGACGGCATGGTGGCAAATAACCTGCCGGTGCATGTGGCCAGGGATATGGGGGCCGATATTATCATCGCAGTCACTTTGTCCCATAATGTTGCCAGCCGCAACGAACTCAAAGGGCCTTCGGGGGTTGCGAACCAGATGCTTAACATCTATATCTATGACCAGGTCCAGAAGTCCCTGGAGGATGCAGATATAGTCATAGCTCCTGACCTTCAGGGATACACATCAACTTCATATTTCAACTTCGATGAAATTGAGGCTCTTGGTGAGCAGGCCGCAAGACGGGCACTTCCACATATCAAGAATCAGGTGGGACCGGAGAACATAAGCAATATTCCACGAATTGGAGTTCTGAAGAAGAAACCGGTGATTATAGACAAAATAGAGGTGTCTGGGCTGGACAGATATGAGCATAGCTTGGTTGAAAAAAAGCTTGAGAAGTTCAAGGGAGAACTGGCAGATATAAATAAAATCAATGAAGTGGTGGAGGATATCCATTCATCGGGCCAGTACGAGTCTATACACTACTATGTAGAGGCTGAGGATGATCAGAATGTTCTTAATATGCATGTGGAACCAAGCAAGAAAGGTCCCCATTTCTTCCGTCTCGGTCTCTTCTATGAGCTTAACACAAACGTCCACGAGAGTTATATTTTTAATCTGCTGCTTGGCCTTGAGTTCAATGACCTTCTTGTTAAAGGTGACAGCCTTGAGAATGAGTATGAGGTTTTCAGCGGAGTATCTGCCACAACCCGGTATTTCGTTCCGTTCCTCGATTATTTCTTCATCCGCCCAGAGGTCAAGTTCAGGTATATCCCTGATAAAGATGAAAGCTTAGATTTAGGAATAGAATATACAGATGCAAACAGAACCGAAATGACAGTGGCCACATCATTAAGCCTTGGAACATTCAACCGCACATTCGGCGAGATATCTGTGGGATTTATGAATGAATATCTTTATTACAATTATGAAATTTCAGATTATAACTATGAAGATGATTTCAAAGGATTTATAAACAGCATATTCTTCAAATCAAGGATGGATAATATAAACTCTGTAGTCCTGCCGGAAAAAGGAAATTTTCTTGAGCTTATGCTTAAATATTCTGACACACGCATGGGCAGCGAGGACACATATTTAAAGGCCAAGATCAGCTTCTGGCAGTATTTCCAGTTCTTAAAGCGCAACTCCATAGGCGGCAAGGTTTTTGCAGGTATGGACTTCAACACCGATCTCCCGTCCTATGAGATGAAATGGTTTACCTATGTGAATGCGTTCCCGGGCTATACCAATGATGAGCTTCTGGCTCCGAACATACTCGGTTTCGTGGCAGACTATAAGTTCAAGATATGCGAGGTGGGCTTCGGCTCTACCAGAACCAAGGTTCTTCTGACTCTCAGGGGAGGATGGGCAACAGAATTTGAGAATTTCAATCTGTTCCAGAATAAGGAGACCTTTGAAATCTATGGCTATGGAGTAGGTGTGGGGTTGAGCAATTCCAAGATACCTATATGGATGGAAGCAGGGTGGAACGACAACAAGCGGTTTACTTTCCATATATCTGCCGGAAACACATTCTAAGCCAAAAGTTCTATGTTAAGCCAGATATAAGTACCCATCCTCGATTAAGTACGCTCCTGCCGATAAGCTCAAGGCAATCTTATTCTTTTCAGATTGCCGTGCTTATACCGGCAGTCCGTAATATCTCGGATGGGCACTTTATCTGGCTGTTTAGTTCGTTATGGCTTAGGACCCGCTTCCTTTATTGTTTTTTTTGACCTGTAGCATTATTTGACACACCATAGGAGTTATCATGGATTATATGGAGAGCCACAAAATGCATAAAATGTACCCATTTTCTAAAGTATTATATAAAGACAATGATACGCCTGGCTGGAATATTGCTCTCGTTGAGGGCGATAAGAAATATGTTGAAAAGAAGTGCAAAGAACTCTGGAAGATATATAAAATTTTTGCAGATTGTCACTTTATTATGCCTATTGGTTTAAGATATCCTGTAAATCCTGACCCCGAAGAAACCCATTTAATGTGTGATTTGGTATATTCTAGCGAACTGGACAAATGGTTTTTGCCAGATGAAACCATTCCTGTCCCTGCAGAAAAGTGTACTCATTCCAACATCTTTAAGATAGATGCAGAGCTTGATGATCTTAATGATATTTCTTGGTTAAAAGATATATATTTGGAAAATGTCGAATTTTTCAATAAAGATGCTGTCAAGGTTACTTTTCAAGTCACAATCAAGGCTGGAAAGCAGAAATTTTCATTGGATCTACAGTATTCACAATATGAATATGACCTTTTCAAAGAGTTTTTAAAAAAAGTTAAAGAAAACAAATATTCTTATGCCAGGATTGAGGAATATAGCTACATAAAAATTCTGTCTTGGCCGATGGGGAAAGACTGCCGAGTAATATTCCAAGATTATTCATTTCACGATTATGTAAAGGAACCAATAAATACTTTGATTGATAAAGACCATTTTATAGAGGTCTTTGAAAAGTTCTTGTTTCAGATTGATAGCCAATATAGGGAACTGGATAAAGCTGTCCGGGCTGCCTGCAAGGAAACAGAAATAAAAAAGAGGTGAAAATGATGAAGCTTGAGAAAAGAGAATGTCCGCTGGATATAAAAATAGAGTGTGAGGCGGGTTGGTCTGATGTTTGGTTCAGTTATGAGAATATGCAATTAAAGTTTTTGATTTCATACTGTTTTGATGAACAGTTGGATGATTTGCTAGAAATTCTTTACAATTTTTGTGATGAATCTGATCCGAATGGACAGTTATTCAATGAGTGTAAAGAGGTTGTAAATAAGGCTGGTGGATTCCATTATGCTTATCTTTCTTCAACCTTTATGTGGAACGAAGAACCGAGTGTAAGCAGATGGACAATAGAACGTGATTTAATCGAATCTGAAGGGAAGAAATGGGATTATTCATTTAACTTGCACATCAAAATAGAGAGGCTATATGATTCTGATGAAAAAACAGATGAAGTATTTACTTTCGATGTGAAATATATAGATTTCTGTTATGCTGTTGCAAAAGCATTTACACAACTAATCAAGAAATATGGTTTTTATGGATATCATATGTCGACTTATAACCAAGATTTGAACATGAGATATCTCCTATCAATCAAGTCTATTGCACTGAATAATTTTGATGCTGTTCACCTGACCAATATAAATAGTGACGGGTGTACAAGTTCGTTAGAAAAAGAACTGGAATTGCTTCAATTTGATATGTAAGGGATAAAATTTATGATAATAACTAGTGGTTTTGATGTTGCAATTTTTGAAAGAGCTACTGGAAAAATGCTGAAAGAAGTTTATCTTAAGTCACCGAGGCGAAAGACAACAAGAAAAAATATCAAGAAGTACCTTTTCCAACCTGATAGATATGAAGTTGTTTTCCGAAAAAGCGAACTAATATATGATGCAACATTCCGAGAGGCATATGACCTTGCAAAATCACATCCAGATGGCTACTACCTTATCTTTGAAGACTGGTTTCCTGATTCTTTTACAGATGAAAGTGCAGATTATTTTCTTCAGGAACTTATGAAATACTTTGGTGAAGGAGAATATAGATCTGAGTGGACTGATACTATTCCTGATTTTGTGTGGGCAAGACGGTTGAGTGCTGATGAGGAACGAGTTGTAAGGGCAAAATACGGCCTTCAAACTTTTGCTTGACCGGATTAACTATGCTCAACCCCAAAATACTAAATTTTAGATTGTTAGTCACAGTTGCTAATATAATAATGAGTATGTTAGAATGAAGCAGCGACAGGAGCGAAAGATGGCAGTTAAACCTTTAGGCAAACTTATAGAGGTACCGATTAGAGACATCTGGAAACATGAGCAATATGATTTTTCCGACTGGCTTGCACAGGATGAAAATCTAAATCTGATAGGTGATATCCTTGGCCTTACACTTACAGATGCTGAAAAGGAAAAATTTGTTGGAAGCAAAAGATGTGATATTGTTTGTAAAGATGAAATTTCTGGAAAAGTGGTACTGATTGAAAACCAGTTAGAGCCGACCAATCATGATCATCTGGGCAAGATAATCACATATGCTTCATCATTGGAGGCTTCTGTTATTGTCTGGATTGTTGGAAAAGCACGAGAAGAATATAGAAGTGCCATTGAATGGTTAAACGAGCACATTGATTCCACTATCTCCTTTTTCTTGATTGAGCTACATGCTGTAAAAATTGGTGATTCTCTTCCTGCACCACGTTTTGAGGTAATAGAACAGCCCAATAATTTCAATGTCCAGGTCAAGCAACAGCAGGATAAATCTAGCAAGGACAATGAACGAAAAGGAAACAGGTATGAATTCTGGACCCAGTTCAATGACGTTCTGGAAAAGAGAGGACTGCCATTCAACAAGAGAAAAGCTACAACAGATCACTGGTATGATTTTGCTATTGGAAGTTCAATCTGCCATTTAGCATTAGATTTGGTTAATAAAAATGGTTTTATCAGGGTCAATGTGTGGATTCCGGACTCAAAAGAGCAATTCAAAGCATTCTATGATCACAAGGCAGAAATAGAAGCAAAAATATCACAAGAACTGCACTGGGATGGGCTGGAAGGCAAGAAAGCTTCAAGAATCTTTACAACAATAGACGGGTTAAACTTCAAAAAGCAAGATAATTATCAAAAGCTGATGGATAAGGCCATAGACTTGCTAATAGAATTCAGAAATGCGTTTAAGCCTTATTTGTTAAAGTAATCATTTAAAGATTACTAACTTGACCCATATTACAACCTATGGTAATTTAACTTATAGACTAGCAGCAACATCACGGGAAACCGTACATTAGCCATAGTGCTTATCCGCAGCTGGTCTTAATAGTCAGCACGAGCAGAAATATACGGCGGCTGCCGGGTGTTGGTTCATCAGCATGACTGATTGTGGGACGGCCGTCCACAGCTGACTATTTTTTAGCTATGGCTCCCATATGGTCGTATATAGCGAGAAAGCCATATGCAAATCTATGTGTGAGGTTTACCCTTAGCATAGAATCCATAGCTTTATTATCGCTCTAGTACCTTGCTATCATCATTTTCGAATTTATCACGAGAAAGATAGGCTTCTATAATATCAGAGTGGAATTTCTTTCTGAAAACCTCAGGAGATATTCCCCCACCTCGATATTTTCCCCTAGAAATATCCATAATTCTCTCATAAAGTGTTCTGATAAATTCTTTTGCGTCAACAAATGTAGTATAATTATCAACTTTTGATAATTCTTTAGCGTAGCAATTTGGATAAATTGTGAGTTTTATCAGATTTCTTCCACAAATTCCACCCTCAATCTTTCTGCATGTCTCACAATCCAAACGGGTCCGAGTATCATCAAAAGGAAAATCAATATAACATCTGGTGAATCGGAAACATAGTTGCTCAATAGAATGACGTATTTTCTCTATCTCCCAAAAGAATTCAAAGATGGTTTCAAAAGTATATTTACCAACAGTAATTGTAAAAATACAACTTCTATCAGATAAATCAGCATCTTCAAAATCAATCTGAAACTGTTCTTCTACATCGTATTTTTTAATAAATTGACCTTCCGGTTCACATGTACCATATTCCATATCATTGTCCTTTTTTACAATTATAAGTCCAGAGCTGTCTCAAATAATGCTACACCAAATAAAAAACCTTAATAAATAAAGGGGTAAAACATTTTATTGGGAACAATATAACTAAAGTCGCATATATAAGGCCCAGAAAATAGGTGCCGAAGATATTGTGGACTGCAGATACAGGCATGCCATACTGAAAAGAGGGCAGTATGGCCTATGCCTGTCTGCAGGAGCACACCTAATCGAGGTACCTGTTTATCTGGGCCTTATAATATATTGACTATAACATAATTTATATGTTATAAAATGTTCTGACCTCTTTATTCTATCTGCATGGGTAGAATCAAAAGACCACAAGGAGGAAAAATGAGAAAGTACGAAGTAACCTTCATTTTCCGTGCGGAAAGTGACAAGTTAGAGCAGGGTAAGACATTCGTAAAGGATGTTCTCACCAAAGCTTCTGCAAATTTTCTTGAAGAAAAGGACGTAGGAGAAAAAACCCTTGCTTATGAGATCAAGAAACAGACAAAAGGACACTACTACTATTTCACACTGGAAATGAACCCAGCAGTTCTTGATTCAGTTGAAAAAGAGATCCGACTCAACTCTGATGTACTTAAATTCTTGTTTGTAAAGCTGGACGACTGATTTACAAAAGGATTTAGCGTATGACAGATATTAATCGGGTTATCCTGGTAGGTAGAGTTGTTAAGGATGCCGAGCTCAAATTTACACCGAGCAGCACCCCTGTGACACGGTTTTCAGTAGCTGTAAACAGAAGCCGCAAAAACGGCGAACAGTGGGAAGAAGAGGTCAGCTACATCGATATCGTGCTGTGGGGCCGCTCTGCAGAGTCCATCAGCAAGTTCCTTGTTAAAGGAAAGCAGGTTGCAGTGGAGGGAGAACTCCGCCAGAACCGCTGGGAACAGGATGGCCAGCAGAGGAGCAAGCTTGAGGTTGTAGCCAGCAATGTCCAGCTCTTGAGCAGCGGGACAGCACCTGGAAGCGGCAATGCACCATCACAGGCACAGCAGGGTAGTTTTGCAAAGAAGAGTGCTCCAGTAAGCGCTCCGGAGCCTGAGCATTTTGATGATGACGGCATTCCATTCTGATTTTGTTTGTAAAAGGAGATTATAAGATAATGGAAAATAAAGATGATGTTAGAGAAATGATGCCGGAAGAGGACGAGAAGGCCGAATTCGGTAAGAGAGCAAAAGTAGTATTCAAAAAGAAAGTTTGCAAGTTCTGTGCTCAGAATCTGCAGATTGACTATAAGAATCCTGATTCCCTCAGAAGATTTGTGACAGAACGGGGAAAAATCCTTCCTCGCAGAATCACAGGAACATGTGCAAAGCATCAGAGGGCATTGACCAGAGAAGTGAAGAAGTGCAGAGTTCTTGCCCTTCTTCCATTCGACAAGAAATGAGTGACCGGGAAAAGCGCTGATGTCTAAACGGGATTACATAGGAGCATTGATTGCATCTTGTGTCTCTGTATTTGCATATCAGACCGGCTTTTTCTTCTTCCTGTTTCTGGTCCCGCTCCAGCTGCTCCTTTTCAGAAGTGGCCTTAAGGTTGCCCGCATTGCGGTGCTTGGAGTAGGGATTGCTCTGGTTTATCTGGGGATACGGCATACTGCACTGGGAAACGGGGATGTACGGCGTTATCTGCTTTTAGTGGAGCTTGTCATTCCTATCCTTCTGCTGGGCGGCTTTCTTCTGGAGAACGGCTTTTTTGGAAACCTGGGTGGAGTGCTGCTGAATGCTCTTCTTGCCACTGCCATTACAGCTCTGGTAAGCATTGCAGTTCTTCATGTGCTTCTTAATGACGAGGCTTTTATAGCTTACTATAAGACCCAGTTCTCCGAGATGTTCAATATCCTTAAGTCAGCGTTGGCTGGCAGCAGCGATATAGATCTGATCCCTATGATGGATATGGATGTTGACACCATGCTTAGTCATGTGTCTTCTGTTTTTTTCAAAGGCTTTCTGTTTGCCTATTTCTGCATCCTGTTTGTCAGCTATACCTTCGCCCTTTCGGTGGAGCGGCTTACAAAACATGAGGCTGGAATAATAACAGTGATGATTCCTGACTACTTTGTCTGGGTTCTGATTGCAGCATTGAGTCTGGTTCTTGTAGATGCCAGATTCCAGCCCAATCCGGTGCTTGGCTATGTAGGATGGAATGTGTTTCTGATTGTCATGTTCCTCTATGGACTTAGAGGAATGGGGCTTATCAGACAGATGCTGGAGGTGCGTAAAGTACATCCTGTGGTGCGTTTTTTCTTGTCTTTTGCAGCTGTGATACTTCTGATGCATCCACGGTATGGACGTGTGCTTCTGGTAGGAATTCCCCTGATCGGGATTTCTGAAATCTGGTTTAAATATAAACGGACTTGAAGGAGTTTTTATATGTCAATCAAAGTTATTCTTAATCAGGATGTATTGAATCTTGGAGAAGAAGGGGATGTCTGCAAGGTAGCAGATGGATATGCAAGAAACTATCTTTTCCCTCAGAACCTGGCTGTTCCTTATACAAAGCAGTACATCGTTCTGTTCGATCAGAAGAAAGAGCAGATTGAGAAGAGAAAGGCAGAGAAGCACGCTGCTGCACTCAGCCTCAAGGAGAAGATTGAGTCTCTCGGATCTGTTGAGATCAAGATGCCTACAGGCGAGGGCGACAAGCTGTTCGGTTCTGTGAACAACGCAATGATCGCAGACCAGCTGGCAGCAAACGGCATCGAGGTGGAGCGCAAGAAGATTGAGCTTGGAACCTCTGCTATCAAGATGATCGGTACATACCCTGTAAAGGTTAAGCTTTATAACAACGAGACTGCAGAGCTCAAAGTTGTTGTATCAAAAGAAGAGGCTAAGGCATAACAATGGCTGAATCCGGACTGAGAGACAAGATACCGCCTAACAACCTGGAGGCAGAGAAGGCCACATTGGGAGCTATCCTGATGAACTCCGGCTCGCTCCTTACAGTATCCAAGATTCTCCGTCCGGATGATTTCTATAAGAATGCCAATAAAAAGATTTACCAGGCCATGCTGAACCTGGACCAGCAGAACAGCAGCAATGTTGATATTCTTACTGTAATCCAGGAGCTTAAGCGGATAGGGGAGCTGGAGGCTGCAGGCGGTGCCGCATATGTCTCTTCCCTGACATCAGAGGTCCCTACCACAGCAAATGTGGAATATTATGCACAGATAGTCCAGGATAACAGCGTAAGACGCTCCCTTATCCAGACCTCCAACGAGATCATAGCCGGCGCCTTTGATGACACTGTGGCTACTGGTACTATGCTGGAAAATGCAGAACGCAAGATCTTCGATATCACCGAAAAACATCATTCAACAGATTATAAATCGGTTAGCAGCCTGGTTTCTCCTGCCTTTGATATTATCCAGAACAGAATGGGCAACAAAGCGGAGTGTACCGGTATTCCTTCTGGATATTCAGCTCTGGATTACTACACCAATGGTTTCCAGAATTCAGAGCTTATAGTCATAGGAGCCCGTCCTTCCAAGGGAAAAACAGCCCTTGCCCTCTCCATGGCAGCAAATATGGCTGGCAAGTATAAGAAGAGGGTAGGATTCTTCTCACTGGAGACCGATGGAATGGCTCTTATGCAGCGTCTTCTTGCTGGAGAGGCACATGTCAACAGCCACAGAATCCAGAGTGGTTTCCTTAACGACCCGGAGTTCAACAGACTGGGTGTGGCAGGGGATGCTGTGTTTAAATATCCCATGTTTATCTGTGATACCCCGAATATGCGGCTTATCGACCTGAGGACCGAAGCAAGGAAGCTCCGGGCCAAGGAGAAGATAGAGATTATCTTTATCGACTATATCGGTCTTATCACATCTGACAGCAAGGACCAGCAGAGGCACGAGCAGGTGGCCGAGATTTCCCGTTCCCTCAAGCAGCTGGCCCGGGAGCTTAAGATTCCAGTTATTGTTCTTGCCCAGGTGAAACGGGAAGTCAAAGAGGACAAACCGTCCCTTTCCGACCTGCGTGAATCGGGTTCTATTGAGCAGGATGCCGACCTGGTGCTGTTCCTTCACGATTCAAAGAAGAAAGATGAAAATGCAGAACAGGATGCCCTGGCAGGAAAAGAGGTGGATATCATAATAGCCAAGAACAGGAACGGTCCTATCGGTGAAGTCAAACTTATGTTCATTCCTGCATATACCCGTTTTGAGCCTATTACACAGGAGAAGCAATGAAAGAAGTTTCTGTCTATACAGATGGCGGATGCTCAGGCAATCCTGGCCCTGGGGGCTGGGCTTTTGTAATCCTTTCTGGCTTGGACAAAGTAATGCTTTCGGGAGGAGAACAGGCTACCACAAACAACAGGATGGAGCTTACCGCAGTAATCTCCGCACTCCGTTACATCTCCCTTAATATGCAGGATGTCACAGTCACTCTTTATACTGACTCCCAGTATGTGCAGCAGGGAATTACTCAGTGGATCAGCCGATGGCTGCGCAACGGCTGGCGGACTGCAGATAAAAAACCTGTCAAGAATGTTGAGCTCTGGCAGACCCTGTATCAGCTGGACCAGGAGCTGCACCCATCATGGCAGTGGGTAAAGGGACATGCCGGCAACACCTATAATGAACTTTGTGATTCAATGGTAAGAAACGAGATGGATAAGTTCCTCGGCTGACTTACTTTTCTTCTTTAAGCAGTTTATCACTGCGCCACCAGACAGCAGAAACCTCATCCTCGTAAGAGATAAGTGCAGTTATAATCCCATGGCTGCCAAGATTGAGCTCCAGAAGCTGAATATCCTTATGCCCGAATGCCAGAGGTGTATTTACTGCAATACTTTTCTGTCCATCCATTATAAGCAGGTTGTAGGTGTCGTTGTCATCAGGGCTCACCAGATAAATCTGGTCTTTTCCATAGACACCTAAGAGCTGGTATAAGGTCTCTGCCACAGGTATATCCATGCTCCAGAGACACTTCTCAAGAGCAAGGTCATAACAGCATATAGAAGATTTGTAGAAGTCTATATCTTCCCCGTTTTCAGTATAGAAGTCGGCCTTTATGAACAGAAGGGGCTCTGTCTTAGATGCAGTCAGGCTATCTATGTTCACAATATGGTCTGCAATCTCCTCCCGGGGCAGGATGGAACTGTCGGCCAGAACCGAGTATAAAAGCTTGAAAGAATTGTCAAACCAGTAGATCACCTGGCCCTTTGGGGTCTGTGTATGCACCACCAGGTGCCTGTTATCGGTAGTCTCAAGCCTGGTTATCCTGGAGAATGGAGTGGCACCGGCTCTTCCTTCCTGCCCCAGGTCGCATATCAGCTTTCCAGATGTGGCAAAGCAGTGGACCGTACTTGTCAGCATACAGCTGTACTCATCGCTCCACATAGTCTCCGCATCGGGCAGGGTATCTGCCACAAAAAAGGCCTGGTCGTCGGTAACTGTAATCTGGGACGGCTCCCGGTAAGGGAAGGGAATTGCCGCCTTGTTGGAAGGGGTGTTATCCCCGTTTTTATGCACCAGTATCTGGGTTGGATTCTTCTCCTGGTTGTACTGCAGCAGAAGCAGATCGCCGTAGGAATTGAACTTCATCATCTTTGCCAGGCTGCTATCAATAATATAGAAGAAACCATCATTCATTGCCACCTTCGAAGCGGCCAGAGGGGTAAGCTCATCGTCCAGAGCCCCGTAGGGAAGGATGAACATAGTCTTCTTTTCCAGCTCAACATCGGCATTGCGGCTGCAGGCGAAAAGAGACAACAAGGCAAGGGCAAGAATCAGTTTTTTCATTATATACTTGATATTATCGTAAAATGTTAATACTATGCAAGCAGTGGGGACGTATGACGAAAAACCGATTGCAGTCACTCTCTATGTCTGAACTGGTTGCCGTTGCTGAACAGCAGGGAATAATCAACTGCGAGGATATGGAAAGAGAAGATCTGATTGACTCTATCATAGATGCTTTTGAGGAATCCAGGCTTGAGAAGCTTGAGGATGACAACTGGACTATTAAATCATTATGCCGGAAATTTGACATCTTCCAGGACGAGGAGATTGCTTTTGAGAAGATGACCGATATTTCTGAGCATTTCAATGCATCCAAGGTAGAGATTCTGCTTGTGAACCCGCTTATGGCTTTTGTTTTCTGGGAATATGGCGACAGTGCCAAGGAACTGGCCCAGAAATGCAGCCGACATAACCACCTGCTTCTAAGAGTCCATGAGAAAAACCTTTCTGATGGCAAAGAGGGCTTCTTTGACATTCCGGTCAAATTCGAGGAGAACAAGTGGTATATCAACCTTCCTTCCAACGGCTGCCAGTACTATATCGAGCTTGTCTGCCATACTGCTTCCGGCGACAAGGTTCTGGCTGTCTCTAATAAGATTGAGAGCCCCCTCAAGATTACCCGGGACATTGTGAGCAACGAGAGCATAAACCGCTCCGACTTCCTTGTTCTTGCAGGTGTCTACGGCTTCTATGATGACGATGACGGCTTCGGGGACAACTCCCAGAAGATTGTCTCTTTCCTCAACACCGGTTCAATAAGAGAAGGAGATTGAGTATGTCTAAGGGATATCTTATCTTTGAACTTACCTGTCATCTTCCTTTTGTCAAAAGCTCCCGCCCTGGGGAATACCCGGAGGAGAACTGGCTTAACGACGCCATCAACAACACCTATCTGCCGCTTTTGCGTACATTGCGCCGGCTGGATACAAAATCTGTTCCTTTCAAGCTGACATTCACTATATCGCCGACCCTTGCCAGCATGCTGGCCGACCCGATCCTGCAGGAGCGGTTTGTATCGTACCTGGACAGCCGCATAGCACTGGGCGAGAAAGAGGTGGAGCGCACTGCATCTGAGCCTGATAAGAACAAGCTTGCAAAGATGTATCTGGAGACCTTCCTCCAGAACAAGACAGATTTCATAGGCCTTTATGGCATGAACATACTTAACGGCTTTGGCGAGCTGCAGAAAAATGGGAAAATCAACATAATAACTACCTTCGCAACCCACTGTTTCCTCCCGTTCTTCCAGTCCTACACCGGCAGCGTCGAGGCCCAGATCTATACTGCAATTGCAACCCATTCCGCCATGTTCAATACCACCCCGAAAGGATTCTGGCTGCCAGAACTGGGGTATCGCCAGGGAATTGAGGATACTCTGGGCAAGTTCAAGTTCGACTACTTCTTCACAGCTATCCACGCCTTCCTGTTCGGCAGCAAGGTGCCAAGCAACGGAATCTATGCTCCTGTGCAGGTGGGTAATTCAGGAGTATTTGCATTCTGCCGCGACCTTGCTTCCTCCATGTATGTCCTTTCGCAGGAAGAGGGTTATCCGGGAGATTTCTCCTACAGAAATTATTCCCATGACATAAGCGGAGAGCTGGATGCCGATTATCTTGGTCAGGATATTGTATATTCCGATGGTTCCAGAGTGAACAGCGGCTTCAAATATTATTCCAACACAGACCGCTGCAGAGATGCAAAGCAGATCTATGACCCCGGCAAGGTTGATAGCGTAATAAAGAGCCATGCGGAGAACTTTATCTACAATCTTAAGAAACGCGTGAAGAAACTGCTCCGGTACACCGACAGACCTCCTGTGATTGTCTGCCCATATGACGCACAGGTGTTCGGCCACTGGTGGTTCGAGGGAATCGACTGGCTTGAGACTGTGATAAAGGAGCTGGCTTCTGATGATGATCTGGCTCTGATTTATCCAGAGGATTATCTTGCAAAGAACAAGTGCGAGGAAAAGATTTTCCTTTCCTTCTCCAGCTGTGGAAACGGAGGCTATTCCGGAGACTGGCTCAACGGCTCCAATGACTGGATCTACCGGCATATCTACAGTGTCACCGACAAGATGACAGAGCTTGCAAACAGGTTCCCAGACGAGGGCGGCCTTAAGCGGCGGGCATTGAACCATGCGGCCCGGGAAGCACTGTTGACACAGGCATCAGACTGGCCGTTCATAATGAAAAGCGGAATTGCAGCCCCATTTGCGTCAAAGCAGGTGAAGGAGCATGTAAGCAACTTCCTCAAGATCTATAACGACCTTTCAGGCAACTCCGTAGATACAGAATGGCTTACAACTATAGAGAGAAAGAACAGCCTGTTCCCAGATATCGACTACCACATCTTCAAAGGGTAGGCAGGTTGTGCTCGTCCATCATCCTGTTTGATGTGGAAAGCTCCATTGAATTGTTGGCATAGAAGAACAGATTCTCGATCATAATCGCAATATTCACATTATTCACCAGGCATCCTCCTGACAGATCCTTGAGCTCTGTAGGGGAGAAATTTAGCACTCCCTGTATTCCAGCCTTCAGCATAGTATTGAAAATCTCTGCCGCCGCAAACTTTGGGACAGAGATGACAGCAACCTTGATATTGTGCTCTCTTATGTAGTCAGACATATCCTTTACCGGCAGGATAGGGATTTTACCCTTATAGGCCACATTCTCCGGGTTCAGGTCAAAGCCGGCCATGATCTTGATGCCTTCCTCGTGGATGCCACGGTATCCCAGGAGGGCAGTGCCTATCTTGCCGCAGCCGCAGATAATCACGTTCATAGGCTTGTTCTTGCCCAGAATCTGGTCCATCTCCTCAATAAGCTCGTCAATATTGTAGCCGCCCCGCTTGTGGCCGGTTATCTTGAGCACCGAGAGGTCCTTGCGAACCAGGGCAGGGGCAGCCCCGATAGCGTCGCCCAGGTTGTTGGAGAACACTTTTTCCATTCCCATCAGCTTGAGCTTCTGAATAATTCTTCTGTACTTGGATAAACGTAAACTTGTCTCTTTATTCATATAATGTACTTTAACCCCAGTTTAATGTGCCGTCAAGCACAATTTTTATACCAACATTACTCCGATTTTTACCTTGAACATATTTGGCTTTTCTTCTATAATACGAGGTAATGTATTCTTTATAAAATAATAAGTGGAGGTTTCATGTCTGTAGGTACAGCTGAAGAGATTAAGTTCTCAGATGAACTTATGGCCTTTATCGAGGAATGGAAAAACAAACCGGGTAATCTTATTATGATTCTTCACAGAGTACAGGGCGAATTCGGATACATCCCACGCGCTGCAGCTATGAAGGTATCAGAGATGATCGGCATCCCTCTGGCTAAGATTTATGGTGTTATCACTTTCTACCACTTCTTTAAAACAAAGAAGCCAGGAAAGTATATCATCCAGGTTTGCCTTGGTACTGCCTGCTATTTGAGAGGTGGCCAGGACATTATGAATGAATTGGAGACAATTCTGGGCACAAGCGTCGGCCATGTTACAGATGACGGTCTGTTCTCTATCGAAGCCGTAAGATGTATCGGATGCTGTGGTCTTGCTCCTGTCATGATGATCGGCAACGAGGTTTTTGGAAAGCTTACACCTGAGAAGGTTCCTGAGATCATAGCAGATTTCAGAAATAGGGCATAACCTGCATGCATGCTGAGATCGCTGATTTCCTGGTAGACTGCCTTCAGAATTCTGTGGAAGCCAAAGCAGCTAAGGTTATCCTTAACTACACAGAATATGTGGGAGACAGAATCGAGGTGGAGATCATCGACAACGGCTGTGGAATGACCCCTGCAATCCTTAAGAAGATTCAGGATCCGTTCTTCACAGACGGCACAAAGCATGTTAAACGCAAGGTTGGCCTGGGAATTCCTTTCCTGATGCAGGCTGTCAGCCTTTCGGGCGGACAGTTCCATGTGGAGTCCGAGGTTGGAAAGGGAACCAAGTTTTCCTTCAGTTTCGATCTGAAGAACATAGACACTCCTCCCCAGGGAGATTTGAGTGCCGCAGCGCTTCAGACCATGATGTTCGACGGAGACTTTGAGTTCGAGTTCAACCGGAAGCGCATAGCAGACGGTGAGGAAAAAGGGTATACAGTTTTAAGAACTGAGTTAATTGATGCACTTGGGGGCGATTTGTCAGACGCATCATCGATCAAGCTGGCAAAAGATTTCTTACGTTCCCAGGAAGAAGATTTAGTATAAAGGAGAAAGTCAATGGCTAAAATGACACTTGAAGCACTTCGCGCTTTGAGAGAAGGCAAGAAGGCAGAGATTGATAGAAGAGAGACAGACGGTAAGGATGTTCACATCATCATCGGTATGGGAACATGTGGTATCGCTGCTGGTGCAAAGCAGGTTCTCGAGGCATTCATCGACGAAATTGCAGCAAAGAAGATTGAGAACGTTACTGTAAAGCAGACAGGTTGTATGGGTCTGTGCTATGTAGAGCCTACTGTAGAGGTCAAGGTTCCTGGCATGCCTGATACAATTTATGGAAAGGTTGACGCAGATGTCGCTAGAAAGATTCTTAAGGACCACGTTGTCGGCAAGAAGCTTGTCAGCGATCATATCTTTGATAGACCTTCAACAGATATCTTAAAATAAGGGCTAAAGGAGATAGCAATGGTTAAGAAAAGCTATATTTTAGTTTGCGGTGGTTCTGCTTGCGAAGCTTCTAAAGCTGATGCAATCTATGAATCTTTCAAAAAGGTTCTGGAAGAAGAAGGCCTCAAGAACGACGTTCAGGTTGTAAAGACCGGATGCTTCGGATTCTGCGAGAAAGGACCTATCGTAAAGATCCTCCCTGAAGAGGAATTCTATGTAGAGGTTAAGCCTGAGGATGCAGAAGAGATTGTTCACGAGACAATCATCAAGGGACGCCCGGTACAGAGACTTCTGTACAAGGATAAGGACCTCAAGGTTGATCCAAAGGCAGACAAGTTCGATATGAGCAAGATCGGCTTCTATCAGAAGCAGTTCAGAATCGTACTCAGAAACTGCGGTTTCATCGATCCTGAGAATATCGACGAGTATATCGCAAGAGATGGATACCAGGCTCTTGAGAAAGCAATCACACAGCTGGGACCAGACGGAATCATCAACGAGATGAAGACATCAGGACTCCGCGGCCGCGGTGGTGCAGGATTCCCGACATGGATCAAGTGGAACACAACAAAGGGTGTAACTGCTGATCAGAAATATGTTGTATGTAACGCCGACGAGGGAGACCCAGGTGCATACATGGACCGGTCAACTCTGGAAGGTGACCCGCACTCTGTCCTGGAGGCAATGACTATCGCAGGTTACTGCGTAGGCGCTTCCAAAGGTATTATCTACATCAGAGCAGAGTATCCTCTGGCAATCAAGAGACTTGAAGTTGCTATGAAGCAGTCCAGAGAGTACGGACTCCTGGGCGACGACATCCTGGGAACAGGATTCAACTTTGACATCGAGATCAGACTTGGTGCCGGTGCATTCGTATGCGGCGAGGAGACAGCTCTTCTGCGGTCCATCGAAGGAAACAGAGGTATGCCAACTCCAAAGCCACCATTCCCGGCAGTAGAAGGTCTGTGGCACTGCCCGACAGTCATCAACAACGTTGAGACATATGCAAACGTACCAGTTATCATCCTCAAGGGTGGTGAGTGGTTCAAGCAGATCGGAACAGAGAAATCACCTGGAACAAAGGTATTCGCCCTTACCGGAAAGATCAACAACTCTGGTCTGGTAGAGGTTCCGATGGGAACAACACTCCGCGAGATCATCTATGATATCGGCGGTGGAATCAGAAACGGAAAGGCATTCAAAGCAGTTCAGACTGGTGGACCTTCCGGTGGTGTAATCACAACCGAGAACCTGGACACCGGTATTGACTTCGATGCTCTTGCAAAGATCGGTTCCATGATGGGATCCGGTGGTATGATCGTAATGAGCGAGGAAGACTGTATCGTAGACGTAGTCAAGTTCTACATGACATTCTGTGTAGACGAGTCCTGCGGTAAGTGCTCACCTTGTAGAATCGGTACCAGAAAGCTTCTGGACTACCTGACAAAGATCTCCAACGGAAACGGAACAATGGAAGACCTGGACAAGATGACAGAGATCGGTATGGCTATGAAGAAAGCTGCACTCTGCGGTCTTGGACAGACAGCTGCAAACCCAGTTCTTTCAACAATGAGATACTTCAAGGACGAGTATATCGAGCACGTTAAGGATAAGAAGTGCGTTGCTGGTAAGTGTATCAACCTTATCAGATACGAAATCGATCCTAGCAAGTGTATCGGATGTACACTCTGTTCCAAGAGATGTCCTGCAGGTGCAATCACCGGCGAGAAGAAGATGGCACATAAGATTGACCAGTCTAAGTGCGTGAAGTGCGGTGAATGCTACAAGGGCTGTAAGTTCGGCGCTATTTCAAAAATCTGAGAGAGAAGGAGATAAGTCAGTGGAAACTGTAAAGATCAAAATTGACGGAATTCCGGTAGAAGTTGCAGCCGGAACAACAATATTGAATGCTGCAAAAAAAGCAGGAGTAAAAATTCCTACTCTCTGTGCTCACCCAGACCTTGAGCCATGGGGCGCTTGCGGTATTTGTGTAGTAAAGACAGAGAACCAGATGGGAGTTAGCCCAAGACTGGTTAGAGCTTGTACAACAAAGGTTATCGAGGGATTCAACTATATCACCCACGATCCAGAGCTTCAGAGCATCAGAAAGACTGTTGTCAACCTGATTCTCTCCAACCACCCACAGGAATGTCTTACCTGCGGTAGAAACCAGCAGTGTGAGCTCCAGAGACTGGCTGAGGAATTCTGCATCCGCGAGGTTGCATTCCCATCCAACGTCAGAAGAGTTCCAAAGGATAACTCAACACCATCCATCGTTCTGGACGCAACAAAGTGTGTTCAGTGCGGACGCTGTGCACAGGTTTGCCAGCAGCTCCAGGGTGTATGGGCTCTCGAGTTCATCCACAGAGGCGAGAACACAAGAATCGCTCCTGTAGCTGATTCCACATTGAATGAATCACCATGTATCAAGTGCGGTCAGTGTGCTGCACACTGCCCAGTAGGCGCTATCTACGAGAACGACGAGACCGACAAGTTCTTCGCAGCTGTGAAGAACCCAGATCTGCACGTTGCAGTTCAGATGGCTCCAGCAGTTCGTGTTGCACTTGGCGAGGCATTCGGAATGGAGCCAGGCTCAATCGTAACCGGAAAGATCTACGCTGCACTCAGAAGACTTGGTGCAGATGCAATCTTCGATACAAACTTCTCTGCAGACCTTACCATCATGGAAGAGGGCAGCGAGTTTGTTAAGAGACTCACAACAGGTGGCGTTCTTCCACAGCTTACATCCTGCTGTCCAGCATGGACAAACTACATGGAAGAGTACTATGCAGACATGATTCCTAACTTCTCAACCGCTAAGTCACCTATGATGATGCAGGGTGCTATCACAAAGACATATTATGCAGAGCAGAAGGGTATTGACCCTGCTAAGATTTACTCTGTAGCAATCATGCCTTGTACAGCAAAGAAGCACGAGATCGAGCGTGACGACAACATGCACGCTTCCGGCTATCCAGACGTTGACCTGGTTCTCACCACAAGAGAGCTTGGCAGAATGATCAAGATGGCTGGTATCGATTTCGAGAACCTGGCAGAAGAGAAGGCAGACAGCCCGATCGGAGCTTACACAGGAGCTGCAACAATCTTCGGTGTAACCGGTGGTGTAATGGAAGCTGCTATCAGAACCGCTTACAAGCTGGTGACCAACGAAGAGCTTACAGACGTGAACATCATGCCTGTACGTGGTATGGAAGGTGTTAAGGCTGCTGAAGTTGACATCAAGGGAACCAAGGTCAGAGTTGCTGTTGCACACGGTCTGGCTAATGTCAAGGCTGTACTGGACGAGGTACGGGCTCTGAGAGAGGCTGGAAAACCACAGAAATACGACTTCATCGAGGTTATGGCTTGCCGCGGTGGTTGTATCGCCGGCGGTGGACAGCCTTACGGAACAGACGACGACCTGCGCGCTAAGAGAACTGCTGGTATCTACAAGGATGACGAGCAGTGCACACTGCGCCGTTCACACGAGAACCCAGAGATTATCGAAATCTACGAGAAGTATCTTGGCGCACCTCTCTCCGAGAAGTCACATCACCTGCTGCACACAACATACGAGAAGGTTAAGACCTACAAGGCACTGTAAACTATCCACAAGTTTATATCGGGCTCACCCTGAAAAGGGTGGGCCTTTTTTATTTCCTCCCAGCAATAAGGCACACCTGCTCGGTGGTCCCGCTCCCTTCGGGCCGGGGATACCGACAGGCATGCCTTTTGCTGGGAGGTATTAAATAAGTTCTCGCTTTTCAGGACGAGTCCTCGGTGAGGGTGGAGGGGCATGTTGTTTATTCTTTTTATTACTGATATTATTTTAGTATGAAAAAATTAGTTATATGTTTATTGTTTTCAATTTGTTTAATCAGCTGTAAATCAACAGATTCTGCGGGCACAAACAGTTCATCTGCCGAGCCATATCAGGATAGTAATTCGAATGGATTAGTCATTGATAATACTAAATATACATATGTTGATGAAGCATCATTCGGGAAGAAAATTATTCCTGATGGCAACGTTATTCTTCATAGGGAGAACTTCCATATCGCCAATATGTATCCAACATATATGGCTATCTATAAAAAGGTTAATGATGAAGGATATTATCTTGACAAGTACAATTCAACCTGCGAGGTCTATGGTAAGTTTTCTTCCAACACTGTCTTCAGAGACAACTTTGAGCCTGGCGAGTATTGTATAGTGATCACCTGCCAGGATCAGCCTTATGATTATTTCAACGCTTTTTTTAATGTGAATGCGGCCGCAATTGTCTTATATGTGGGTGATGAATATAAAGCCAAGCAGGATGAGTTTAAGAGCAAGAATGCTTTCAAGATCGATGACACAGGTGTTGATACAGAATTTGTATTCCTTGGGGATGATGAGATTCTTGATTTATCCATTGATTATACAACTGCTAAGTTATTCGTCCGGAAATACGATCTGAAAACAAAAATATATAAGAAAAATCAGTTTTAAGATTGAAGATACAGGAGTAACAACTGCTGTTATTCAAAGCTCTTTTTAATTATTTCTCAGGCATATGCCAAGTCTTCTGCTTTATTGGCCATAGGTCACTATGATAGGCAGGGTGGCGCAGATAACTCCGGGATAATTGTCTGGTTCACAGTACAGGAAGTTGCAGTTCTGTTCTTTACCCGTGTTGACGACCACCACGCAGTCCTTGGTGTTCATCCCTGCAGGAGCTACGGTCAGGAAGCCGTTAGGTCCCTGAACATTGTCCCTAGCCCAATACTTGGTGTCATACAGAGTGGCATTGCCGTTGCTGTCGATATCGCCATAGGCAATGGTTACGGTGGTAATGCCCTCGCCGGCGCTGATATAATTTACTGATTTATACTTGCCATTGTCGCCCTTTTGCAGGAAGTGCATGGCACTGCCACTGCCGGAGAAACCGTAGATAGGAAGGCTGGCGCATAGTACGCTGGGGCAGTTGTCGGGGGTGCAGAGAATATAAGGCATTCCGTCACCGCCAGCAGCTTCAGCGGTAACCGTGCAGGTCTCGGTGTCCGTGCCTGATGGATCTGTGGTGACATAATCGATTGGATCATCGCCCCAGGCGTTGCGGACCTCGAACTTAGATGTGTACAGAGTGGCATTGCCGTTATTGTCAACATAACCGTAAGCGATATCGGTTTGGAGATTCTCATGGTCGAGATTAAGAAAATTGATAGGCACGTATTGGTCGTCGACCAGGCGCAGGAACTGGCATCTATTGCCGCCCTGGCCCAAATCGCCGGATGTATTGTGATCGGAATCACAGCAGGCAAACAGTCCAGCAGCGAACAGCAAAGAAATAAAGAGGAACTGTTTTTTCAAGCTCATCTAATTTTCCCCATAGATAACTGAATTATAAAATGAATATATATTAAAGCTTGCAATATAGTCAATGAAGTTTAGATTAGACCTGTGCGGACACGTATGTACAGCTTCGCAGGGGCTGCCGGTTGGCAGTTTTTTTTTGCAACTTGACAAAATTGCTTGGGGATGGGTAGAGTTAATCGAGGTGTAATTATGAAAAAAGTAGTTTTATTTTTAGTATTATTCCTTATCTGCATCGGCTCTGTATGTGCTGCAGATGAGTATAAAGATATGAAAGAAGCTCCGCCACTTGATGTTGATGGTGCATATATCATTGACTTAAAGCCTTTCAGAAAAAAGATTGAAGATAATATTGCATTCGTCAATCTTACCGAGCAGAATGATATCTCCTTCGATGTTTACTATGTTGATTATAACACGGGTGAATGGGTTAAGAACCGTCTTAAGGGTTTTGTGAAAGGATATAATGATCGTGACATCCTGGAGCTTGATAAGAAAATAAAGATTAAAAAAGTTCCTTTCATTGCAATTGTGGCTAATCCTGCTGGAGACTATAAATACAAGGTTTATCCGCAATCACACGATGTTTATATAGATATTTTACAATAGATAAATATAACAATTTTTTTATTGATAAGTTATTGTATTTTTATTATATTCCCTGTAGGAGAAAAGAAATGAAAAAATTTATTACTGTATTAGTTTTAGTATTGGTTTGCGCAGGTTTTGCTTGTGCTCAGGGATTCACCGGAGAGAAAGCTGCAAAGGGTGGTTTTACTGGCGGTTCAAAAGCTGAAGTAACAACTGTAGCACAGGCTCTTAAGATGAGAGATGACACACATGCCACACTCCGTGGAAATATTGTTAAGCAGGTTGGTCATGAGAAATATCTGTTCAAGGATGCAACAGGTGAAATCGTAGTAGAAATTGACGATGAAGACTGGGGTGGAGTTACTGTCGGCCCACAGGATACAGTAGAACTGATCGGTGAAGTTGACAAAGACTTCAATAAAATTGAGTTTGATGTTGACATCGTAAAGAAAGTGAACTGATATTAACATTGCTTTGATTAAAAGCGGAGGTCATCCCTCCGCTTTTTTATTTTCCACAACCTCATTCGATAACAGGGGTTATAATACTCCCAGCAGAAGCCACCCCTGGCGATATCCCCGGCCCGAAGGGAGCGGGACAATCGAGCAGGGGTGGCTTGTTGCTGGGGTATATTTATATTATAATCTCTGTAGGAGAAAACTATGGCTGACGAAGAACTGAAGAAAAATATAGGTTATGCTGCGGCTGAAGCAATGGTGAAAAGCGGCATGAAGCTGGGTCTGGGCACAGGTTCCACAGCAAAATGGGCTATCCGCCGTATTGGACAGCTCCTTAAAGAGGGAAAGCTTTCTGATATAATCGCTGTTGTCACCAGCTCTCAGAGTGAGATTGAGTGCCAGAATGCAGGCATTCCTATGGTGACCTTGAACGACCCGAAGATTGACGGCCATCTGGATCTGACAATCGACGGAGCAGATGAGATTGACCCTGACTACAACCTGGTAAAGGGTGGTGGCGGTGCTCTACTACAGGAGAAGATTGCAGGCTATGCATCTGACCACTATGCAGTGCTGGCTGCCGGCGACAAGCTGGTTTCCGGCATAGGCCCAGGCTTCAAGGTGCCTGTAGAGGTTGTGCGGGAAGCCCGTGTGACTGCTTCCAAGGCTATGGAGGCTCTGGGAGCTGTTCCCGAAGTGCGGATGGCTGTAAAGAAGATGGGTCCTGTCATCACCGATAACGGCAACATCCTTATAGACCTGCACTTTGACAAGCCTATAAATCCACCGGAGATGGAACAGAAGATCAATATGATTCCAGGAGTGGTGGAGACAGGCCTTTTCACCAAGCTGAAAAAGCTGGATGCCTTTATCGGCTGTGAAGACGGCACTGTAAAGCACATCAAGGTGCGCTGATTATTTTTCTAACTGAGCCTCAAGCTTTGCATAAACCTCAGGACTTGCTGTCTTGAGGTTTATTATTTTAAGGTTCTTGTCGCAGCAGGCAAGGGTAGTGGAGCCGGTGGCCAGAAGCACGCCGTCCGACTTGCGCCTTACTGTGTAGGAGAAGGTGAACTTTATCAGGCCAAGCTCTGTGATCTTGGCATCCACCAGTACAGTATCCCCATACTTTGCCCCAGACTTGTAGCTTACATCCAGCTTGATGAGCGGAGTCATGAAACCTTCCTGCTCAATCCTCTGATAGGGGTAACCAAGCTGCTCCATGTAATCGGTGCGGCAGGCCTCAAACCAGACTGGGTAGACTGCATGATGCACAACTCCCATCTGGTCGGTCTCGGCATAGCGGACTTTTATTTCTGTACTTTTAATCTCCATAACAGGCTCCAAATAGTTGCTTTTTTTCATTATACCATTTATTTTGATAATATGGAAACCCTGATGAATTATATGCGTGTAGTTGTCAAATTCTTCCTCTCGCTGGTGACATTAGTCCTCTTTTTCCTTTTTGGCTGTATCTTCTTCATCCTGCCGGCAAAAAACAGCGCTCAGAAGCGTAGACAGCTTATGGTTGTTGCCACCTGGGGATGTCAGGCTATGCTCAGAATTCTTAACGTCAAGGTCATCATCAAGAATAAAGAGATCTTCAGCACACAAAAAAGCTGGTACATCATGGGAAACCATATGTCCTATATCGATATACTTATGCTGCTGGCCAACTTCCATACTCTGTTCATCACTTCCAAGGAGATGGGTGCCAAGCCTGTTCTTGGCCAGATATGCTTTTTCGGCGGCTCCTTCTTTGTAGAACGGCGTAAGATTTCAACATTGGGCGAGGAGATTCCCCGCATTGCCAATACTCTGCGGGAGGGATTGAATATCACACTGTTCCCGGAAGGACGCTGCTCCGATGGAAGAGGGCTTCTGCCTTTCCGCTCTGCCCTGATTGAGGCTGCGGTGGACTCTGGTGTAAATGTGCTTCCGCTCTGTATCATGTATACAGAAATAAGTGGTCGCCCTGTAAAGGCAGAAGACTTTATGACCATCGGATATTTCAATGGTCTGCCGTTCCCAAGCCAGTTCAAGAAGATGCTGATGCAGAAGAGCCTGACTGCCGAAATTGAGCTTCTGGAGCCTGTTGTGACAGAAGGTAAGGACCGGAAGGAAATCAAGCGGGAAATCTTTGAAAAAATGAATAATCGATATAATTCCTACCTCGAGGGAAGAATTTAAATATAATCCCCTTAGTTCATTTATTTTTTTTATTATTTTAATTTATTTATCTTATAATTATTTTAATTTTTATATTGTACTTTTTGATAGTTTTTGTTATTCTGTTCACTAAAATAAAGAGGGGGTTGTCATGTCAAAGAAAATGATTACTGTTGACGGAAACTATGCTGCAGCACATATCGCATATATGTTCAGCGAAGTTGCCGCAATTTACCCTATTACTCCTTCATCCCCGATGGCTGAGTATGTTGATGAATGGTCTGCCAACGGCAGAAAAAACCTTTTCGGCGAACAGGTCAAAGTTGTGGAGATGCAGTCTGAGGGCGGTGCTTCCGGTGCAGTCCATGGCTCACTTCAGGCAGGTGCCCTGACCACCACATTCACCGCATCCCAGGGTCTCCTCCTTATGATTCCTAATATGTATAAAATTGCAGGCGAGCTCCTGCCGGGCGTTTTCCATGTTACAGCCCGCTCCCTGGCAGCTCAGGCCCTCTCAATATTCGGTGACCACTCCGATGTGATGGCTACCCGTGCCACCGGCTTTGCAATGCTGGCCACCAGCTCTGTCCAGGAAGTCATGGATCTGGCTCCTGTTGCCCATCTTTCCGCTATCAAGGGAAGCATTCCTTTCCTTCATTTCTTCGATGGTTTCAGGACATCCCATGAAATCCAGAAGATAGAGGAGATGGATATTGAATCCCTGCGTCCTCTGTTGGACTGGGAAGCTCTCAACCGCTACCGGGAAAAGTCCCTTAACCCTGAGCATCCTGTGACCAGGGGTACAGCCCAGAACCCTGATATCTACTTCCAGACAAGGGAAGCACAGAATAAATACTACGACGCAATTCCAGACATCGTTGCTGACTACATGAAGGAGATCAGCAAGATCACCGGCCGTTCCTATGCTCCATTCTGTTACTATGGTGCTCCAGATGCAGAGGACATCATCATAGCAATGGGTTCTGTCTCCGATGTTGTAAAGACAGCTGTAGACAAGCTTAACTCTGATGGCAAGAAGACAGGTCTTATCACAGTACACCTGTACCGGCCGTTCTCTGTAAAATATCTTATGGCTGTCTGCCCGAAGACAGTCAAGCACATCTGCGTGCTGGACCGGACCAAGGAGCCAGGTGCCAACGGCGATCCTCTTTATCTGGATGTTGTAGAGGCATTCAAGGATTCCGATATCAAACCTCTTATCATAGGTGGACGCTATGGCCTTTCTTCAAAGGACACAACACCATCCCACATCCTCTCTGTATTCCAGAACCTGGAATCCAAGAAGCCTAAGAACCAGTTCACTATCGGTATTGTTGATGATGTGACAGACCGCTCATTGCCGCTTCTTCCAGAAGTTTCCATGCTTCCGGCCGGCACCTTCGAGGCTAAGTTCTACGGCCTTGGTGCAGACGGCACGGTAGGAGCAAACAAGAACTCCATCAAGATCATCGGCGAGAACACTGACAAATACTGCCAGGCTTACTTTGATTACGACAGCAAGAAGTCAGGCGGCTACACATGCTCACATCTCCGGTTCGGAGACCTTCCTATTGCTGCACCATACCTGGTGAATACACCGGACTTTGTGGCAGTACACGTTCCTTCTTATCTTGAGAAATATGACTGTCTGCGGGGTCTCAAGAAGGGTGGAACATTCCTTTATAACTCCATCTGGGATCCAGAGGAGACCAAGAAGCACCTTCCTGACAATGTGAAGAAATACCTGGCAGAAAACGACATCAACATGTATATCATCGATGCCACCAAGATTGCCCAGGAGATAGGCCTTGGAAACAGGACCAACACTATCCTCCAGTCTGCTTTCTTCAAGATCTCCCAGGTTATCCCATATGACCTGGCTGTGGAGCAGATGAAGCTCTTCATAAAGAAGTCCTACGGCAAGAAGGGCGATAACATTGTAAGCATGAATTATGCCGCAGTGGATAAGGGTGCAGATGTTATCAAGCTTGAGATTCCAGCTGAATGGAAGGACATTGTAATTGAGAAGAAAGAGGATAAGCGCAACATCCCGGAGTTCATAAAGAAGGTTGTGGAGCCTATGCTCTCACAGAAGGGCAACGACCTTCCTGTAAGCGCATTCAAAGGCTACGAGGACGGTACTTTCCCATCAGGAACCACTGAATACGAGAAGCGCGGTATCGCAGTCAATGTGCCACACTGGAACCCTGTTAAGTGTATCCAGTGCAACAGCTGTTCCACCGTATGTCCTCATGCAGCTATCCGCCCTATAGTTATGGATCAGAAGGAGATGGACGGCGCACCTATCGGCATGATCACCACTGCAATCAAGACTCCTAAGCCATTTGTGGGCATGGGCTACCGTATGCAGATATCAGTCCTTGACTGTACAGGCTGCGGAAACTGTGTGGATATCTGTCCTGCAAAGGAGAAGGCTCTGGTGATGAAGCCTCTTGATACACAGAAAGCAGAGATTGCAAACTGGAACTATGCTATGAAAAAGGTTACCCCGAAGGATGACCTTATAGAGAAGTTTGCCAGCATCCGCAACAGCCAGTTTGCCCAGCCTCTGTTCCAGTTCTCCGGTGCCTGCGCCGGCTGTGGAGAGACTCCATATATCAAGCTGCTTACACAGCTTTTCGGCGAGGAGATGATGGTTGCCAACGCAACAGGCTGTTCCTCCATCTACGGCGCTTCTGCTCCTGCAACACCATACTGCAAGAGCTGCAAGAACGGCTTCGGCCCTGCATGGGCAAACTCCCTTTTCGAAGATAATGCCGAATATGGCCTTGGAATGGCAATTGCAACCCGCAAGATGCGGGACCGCCTTGAGGCAATAATGAAAGAGGCTATCAACAATGGAGACTGCCCGCCGGATCTGAGCCAGCTTTTCCTGGACTGGATCGACAACAGGGAGAGCACCTACTTAAGCCGCAAGGCAGGGGAGAAGATTGTAGAAAAAATCGAGGGCGGTGTCACCGGTTCTATTGGAAAAATAATTCTTGAGCTTAAGAACTATCTGGCCAAGAAGTCCCAGTGGATTATCGGAGGTGACGGCTGGGCCTACGATATCGGCTTCGGTGGCCTTGACCACGTGCTGGCCTCCGGCGAGAACGTCAATGTGCTGGTTCTTGATACCGAGGTTTACTCCAACACAGGCGGCCAGTCCAGCAAGGCAACCCCGGCCGGCGCTGTAGCCAAGTTTGCCACATCCGGTAAGAAGATAAGAAAGAAGGACCTGGGCATGATTGCCAAGTCCTACGGCTATGTCTATGTGGCCCAGGTTGCCCTTGGCGCCAGCCAGGACCAGTTCTTCCGTGCTGTAAAGGAGGCCGAAGCCTACAACGGTCCATCTCTTATCATCTGCTATGCACCTTGTATCAACCATGGTCTCAAGGTGGGTATGGCCCATTCTATCCTTGAGGAGAAGAAGGCTGTGGAGTGCGGTTACTGGCACCTGTGGCGGTTCAACCCGATTCTTGAGGATATGGGGCAGAACGGTTTCATTCTGGACAGCAAAGAGCCTGACTGGACCAAGTTCCAGGACTTCCTGAGGGGTGAAGTGCGCTTCGACGCCCTTACTAAGACCTTCCCAGATGAGGCGAAGATACTGTTTGAAGTGACTCAGCAGAATGCCCAGTGGCGGTACAACCAGTATAGAAAACTGGCAAAAATAGGCGATACGACTTATTAACCTTACATTTTTACTATTAAATTCTCAAATTCCTTGATTAAACCTGCTTTATACAGTAGTATTAATCAAGGATGGGTTATATGAAATTACAAATTAACGAAGGTTTAAGTTTTGATGATGTTCTGTTGATTCCTGGATATACCGATATCGCACCTGGAGAGGCTGATGTCACCTCACGGCTTATCGGCAATATTTATGTGAATGTTCCTATCATGTCTGCAGCTATGGACACTGTAACTGATGCCCGGATGGCTATTGCCCTGGCCCTTGAGGGGGGAGTGGGTGTCATCCACCGGAATTTCAAGCCAGTCCAGCAGGCCGAGGAAGTTGAGAAAGTTAAGCGTTACCTCAACTGGGTCATCAAGAACCCTGGAGTGATTGATCAGAATGCTACATTAGCAGACCTGCGCAACCTTATGGTTGCCAACAATGCTTCCGGTATTCCTGTTGTAAACAGAAACAAGCGGCTCTGCGGTATCGTCACCTCCAGAGACCTGCGGTTCTGCACCGACGACCGTGTCCTTATCAAGGATATCATGACCAAAAAAGTTATCTACGAAAAGGGAACACCATCAGTTGAATCGGCCCAGAAGAAATTTGATACATATAAAATAGAAAAACTCCCTGTGATTGATGACAAGCACCGTGTAATCGGTCTTCTTACCTATAAAGATATGGATAAGAAACGCCGGCATCCTAATGCTGCACTGGATGGCACCGGAAGACTTTTGGTCGGAGCTGCCATATCTCCTAAGGATTATGATCAGCGGATTCCGCTTCTTATGGAGAGCAATGTCGACTTTGTAATCATGGATACAGCTACTGGCGACACCAAGGAGTCGGCGGCTGCAATCAGAGATATCAAGAAGAAATACAATATCCTTGTTATGGGTGGAAACACTGTTACTGCCGAGGCTACAAAGCGTCTTATCGACGCCGGCGCCGATGCAGTCAAGATCGGTATCGGCCCTGGTTCCATCTGTACCACCAGAATCATCTCCGGCTGCGGTATGCCGCAGTTCTCCGCTGTCCTTGACTGCGCCGAGGAGGCTGCAAAGTACAATATTCCAGTCATCGCAGACGGCGGTATCAAGTACTCAGGCGATATAGTTAAGGCTCTTGCAGCCGGCGCCAACGCTGTAATGATCGGTAACCTGTTTGCAGGACTCAAGGAAGCACCTGGTAGAGAGATCATCTACGAAGGCCGTATCTTCAAGGAGTACAGAGGAATGGGTTCCTTGAGCGCAATCGGCGCAGGCAGCGGAGACCGCTACTGCATGAAGCCGGGCGAAGATCCTGTTCCAGAGGGCATCGAAGGAAGAGTTGCATTCAAGGGCGAGCTGAAGCCATATCTGCACCAGCTTGTCACCGGTATCAAGAAAGGTATGGCATACTGCGGCTGCCACAATATTGATGAGCTTAAGAAATACCGCAAGTTTGTGAAGATAACCGGCGCCGGCCTTAAAGAGAGCCATGTGCACGACATCTCCATAACCCATGAGGCACCTAACTACAGCAAGTAAGATGTCTTACGATTTTGATAAAGCTGTAGACCGCCACTCAACTGGTTCTGTTAAATATGACTTAAGACATGATCTGCTCCCATTATGGGTGGCAGACATGGATTTCCCTTTGCCTGATGAGATTCTCAATGCAATAAAGAAGAGGGTGGACCACGGCATCTTTGGCTACACCCTGACCACTCATTCCTACTGGAAGGCTCTGGACAGCTGGTGTTCCCGGGAATATGGATATCATGTCAGATCCTCAGAATGGGTTACAGTACCAGGTGTAGTCTATAGTTTGTCTATTGCTATAAGAGCTGTCACAGAGCCTTCTGATGCTGTTTTGATAGAGCAGCCGGTCTACTATCCGTTCAGTCAGATTGTAAAGGATAACGTACGCAAGCTTATAGTTGCTCCTCTCTGCTATAAAGATGGCCGCTATTATAGGAATATTGAAGCATTTGAGAAAACAATCCGTGAGAACAATGTCAAAGCATTTATTCTCTGCAGCCCTCATAATCCGGTGGGGCGGGTCTGGACTGAGGAGGAGCTCTTGTCTGTGGCCGGGATATGCCGCCGCTATGATGTGACAGTTATTGCAGACGAGATCCACTGCGACTTCATACGGCCCGGAATCAAGTTCAAATCCTTTGCCACACTTGATGAGGAATATAGGCAGAATCTTATTCTGTGCACGGCACCCAGCAAGACCTTCAACCTGGCCGGTCTCCAGGTGTCAAATATCTGTGTACCGAATACTGATATCAGAAGCAGGTTTAAAAAGGAAAACCAGGCCAATGGCTACAACGAGATAAACACCCTGGGAATGACTGCCGCCGAGGCTTGCTATACCCTTGGAAAGCCCTGGCTTACAGAGCTTAAGGCATATCTTGAGGGAAACATAGCCTTTGTCAAAGATTTCCTTGCAAAGAACATGCCTGAAGTCCATCTGGTGGAGCCGGAGGGAACATATCTTCTGTGGCTTGACTTCCACGGCACCGGGCTTTCGAATGCGGATATGAAGGAGAGGGTGGAGAACAGAGCCAAGCTGTGGCTTGACCATGGTGATATATTCGGTGAAGGTGGAGAGCTCTTCGAAAGAATAAATATAGCCTGCCCAAGGAGCACCCTGGAACAGGCTATGAATCAGCTTAAAGAAGCTTTTGAATAATCAGATGATCAGGCTTTGATCCTGCCGAACTGGTCGAACAGCGGCAGCTTATGGAGTGCTATGATATCGGGCCGATCCATGGCATCGCCCTCAGCCAGCACAGCCATCTTGCCCATAATTATTCCTCCTGCCTTGGTCACCAGCTCCTCCATCGCCTTAAGGGAGTTTCCAGTGCTTATGACATCATCCACAATAAGGACTCTTTTTCCTTTTATGTATTCTGCTTCGTTCTGCCCAAGGAACAGGCGCTGTCTTCCTGCGGTTGTAATGGATTCAACCCCGACCTCCACCGCGCTCTTCATGTACATTTTCATCGATTTTCTGGCAATGATATAGTTGTTCCGTCCAGCCTGCTTTGCCATCTCGTAGGCCAGCGGAATGCTCTTTGCCTCGGCGGTGAATATGACATCGAACTCGGGAGCCTTGTCAAGCAGCTTTGCAGCTGCAGCCTGTGTGATCTCCACATCTCCGAACATAATGAATGCAGCTATGCAGGTAGTCTCATTTATAGGGAAAAGCTCCAGCTTCCGTTTTAAACCTGCAATCTCCATCTCGTAAAACATGACAGCCTCCTGACCATATTATTGTACTGTAGAAACGCCCTGTTTGCAACTGCTTAGCCCAGAATTTTCTTTAAATCCTCCTCAGGTGTGCTTATAAGACCTATGTTATAGTTTTCTATCAGAACCTTGAGTACGTTGGGGGAAATGAATGCAGGAAGCGATGGTCCCAGAAGAATATTCCTGATGCCCAGATGGAGCAGGGTAAGAAGGATACATACTGCTTTCTGCTCATACCAGGAGAGAACCATGGAGAGTGGCAGGTCATTCACTGTGCAGCCGAAAGCCTTTGAGAGAGCTACTGCCACCTGGATTGCGCTGTAGGCATCGTTGCACTGTCCCATATCCAGAATTCTTGGAATTACACCGATGTTCCCAAGGTCAAGGTCATTGAACCGGAACTTTCCGCAGGCCAGGGTCAGAACGATAGAATCAGCTGGTGTCTGTTTTACGAATTCGGTATAGTAGTTCCGGCCTGGCTTTGCACCGTCACATCCTGCAACCAGGAAGAAGTGCTTTATAGCTCCGCTTTTTACACCTTCGATAACTTTGTCTGCAACAGAAAGAACTGTGTTCCTTGCAAAGCCTGTCATTACGCTTTTTCCCCCGTTAATTCCTGTGAACTGTGTATCTTTTTTGTATCCCCCCAGTTCCAGAGCTTTCTGGATCACCCGGGTAAAGTCCTTGTCCTCTCCGATATGGACAATATTTGGATAGGATACCAGTTCTGTTGTGAACACCCGGTCTGCATAGCTTGGCTGTGGTGGCATTAGACAGTTGGTGGTGAAGAGGATAGGGGCAGGTACATTTGCAAATTCCTTTTGCTGATTCTGCCAAGCTGTTCCGAAGTTTCCCTTGAGGTGGGAATACTTTTTCAGTTCTGGATATCCGTGTGCAGGAAGCATCTCTCCATGGGTATAGATATTGATGCCTTTGTCTTTTGTCTGCTCCAGAAGCTGTCTAAGGTCGTAGAGGTCGTGGCCTGTAATAATGATAAATGGCCCTTTCTCTACCTTCAGCGGAACTTCTGTTGGAACAGGATGACCATAGCTCTCTGTGTTCGCCTTGTCCAGAAGAGCCATGCAGAGCAGGTTTTTCTCCCCGACCTCAAGAACAGCTGGAAGCAGTTCTGCAAGGCCATAGGAGGTGTTGCCTATAATGGCCAAAGCCTTGAGGAAGAAATCCTCTACTGCCTTGTCATGGTATCCAAGTATAGCAGCATGATATGCGTATGCAGCCATACCTCTGATTCCGAACAGGATCAGGGATTTTAAGGAACGGATATCCTCGGGGGCATCCCATACTTTGTTCATATCATAATCGGTGAAAGAGATACCTGTCTTAAGTGCCTCTTCCTTGATTTTATCGGTAAGGTCACCAATAGTATCATTGTTGAAATTGACATTGGTGATAGTGGTGAAGAGCCCTCTGATAATAAGCTTAGATAGTTCTGGAGTCACCTTTGCCGCATCGATGGCAGAGCCGATTCCTACTATAGTTCCTGTAAGTTTATCCTGCATCTGGGCTGTATCTGCCTTTTTCCCACATACTCCGGCCATTCCTGTGCACCCTTTGCAGTGTGCTGTCTGTTCGCACTGGAAACAAAACATTTTCTTGTCCATAATCATTTCTCCTTTTTTAATCAATTATTTTTCCATCTCTTGAAATTGTAACTACCTGCCATGGAATGAATTTGCCACTAGCCTTGAGTGCTTTCTTTACTGCATTTTCTATACCTCCGCAGCAAGGCACCTCCATCCGTACTACAGTGACACCTTTTATTTCATTCCCAGCAATAATCTGAGTAAGTTTCTCTGAATAATCAACCGCATCAAGCTTGGGACATCCGATAAGTGTTATTTTCCCTTTCATGAAATCCTCATGCATATTTGCGTAAGCATAGGCTGTACAGTCTGCTGCAATAAGCAATTTTGCTTCATCATAAAGCGGTGCCTGAGTTGGAAGCAACTTTATCTGGCATGGCCACCGATTAAGTCTTGAAACAGGTCTTGAATACTCTGTCTGTTGTTTTGCAGCCTTTACCGCCATCTCGTCATAAGCCGGGGCCTCCCTTTTCTCAAAAGTAATTGCACCAGTGGGGCAGGCCGGCAAGCAATCGCCGAAGCCATCGCAGAAATTCTCCCGTACCAGCTTTGCCTTGCCATCTATCATTTCAATGGCACCCTCGAGACATGCATTGGCACAAAGTCCACATCCGTTACATTTATTCTCATCTATCTTGATAATCTTCCGTACCATAGTTTCTCCTTGACTTCTGATTTATGTGTACTGTATTATGAAAAGGAAATATGTTGAATTTTCAACAAAAAGGGAAATTTATGGAAAATTATCTGAAAATTCTGGAGAAATGCCCTCTGTTTGCCTCAATAGAGCTTGAGCATATAGCCGCAATGTTGAACTGCTTACAAGCTCAAATCTGTAATTTTAAAAGGGGAAATTACATAATATCTGCCGGAGATAAAGCGGGTCATGTGGGGATTGTTCTCTCTGGAAAAGTACAGATTTCCCGTACTGACTATTATGGTAACCGGAACATACTTGCAGAGATTGTCTGTCCCCAGAGTTTTGGGGAAAACTGTGCCTGCTCTGATATAGAATATATGCCCCTGGATGTAGTGGCTATTGAAGATTCTTCTGTTTTGCTTATAAATGTCAGGCGCATAACTCATATCTGCAGCAATGCCTGTGGTTTCCATAACAGAATGATTTTTAACCTGCTCAAAATAGTTACCAGAAAGAATCTGATGTTGGAAGAGAAAATTTCAATTATGTCACGGCGTACTACAAAAGATAAGCTGCTTACATACCTTGGAATAATTTCAAAGAAAAAAGGATCTGATTGCTTTATAATTCCCTATGACAGGCAAGCTCTGGCTGATTATCTCGGTGTGGACAGGAGCGGTCTTTCTGCAGAGATTAGCAAACTGTGCAGAGAAAAACTTATTAAATGTCATAGAAGCGAGTTCACCATTCTACATAATCCACCAGACGACTGATGCGCTCAGTATTGCCCCCGCAGCGATGAAAAGGCAGGGCTTTGCTATAAAGAATGTGTTCTTGAACAGGTTTGTGTTGAAGAACCGGTTTGTCACCACATTGCACACATGGACAGGGGAGAGGAGTTGCCCTATCTGCCCGAAGCCGTATCCGATTATAACCATTATAAGGATGCTCTTGAGGGGCGGATCGGGTCCCAGCAGCGAGAAGATGATAGGGAAGCTGGTTCCTACGAAGCCCAGTGCGATTCCTGTTGCTATGCCGCTTACCAGGGGCAGTATGGCAATAAGCAGAATAGCAGGGATTCCTGTCTGGCTAAGCTCAAGCCGCATCACATCCATAAGGTGTGAGCCGTCGGCCAGAGGCATGCCGATAAAGCCGCTGTAGACAGTGATGACAACAACAATAAGCACCATCCTCCAGGCATTTTTGGCAAGCAGCAGGCGTTTCCAGGCGGCCCTGTCCAGGGGCTTCCACGCCTGGGATGTCATTATAGCCGCGAGTATGCTTAGAATCAGCGGCAGGTATTTTGATATCTTCTTGAGGGTCGGGAAAAGGCCGGAAAGGAGGAAAGAGCCTCCGATTATGATTATAATAGGAATCAGATAGCGCCATACAGGCTTCTTTTCTCTGTTCTGATGCGGTGTCCCAGGCAGGTCCAGACCTCTTAATATGCATACATATCCAGCAAATATATGAATGAAGGTCATGGAGATATTGGCCAGGAAAAGCTGGTAAAACTCAAGCCCTGTTATCTGCAGCGCCATGATTACACCGGCATAGAGCGGAAACCAGTACTCCCACATGTGCCGGAACCAGTAATTAATCCGTGTTTTAGTGTCGCTTGTCAGCCGGTTCTCTGTATCGCAGGCATCCACCAGCGGGGCAGAGAAAAGGGCACCGCCTGGCATTGGAATCAGGCCTATCAGGGCGGCAACCGATACCAATAGAGCCTTGCCCGAGAAACGGGCTTTCAGCCCCTCTGTCATAAAGCCCATAATGTTGTTCTCTTTGATCTGGTTGCTCATGGTTATCATAAGGAAGATAAGTAAGAACAGCATGCAGGAGTCGAAGTTCCATACTCTTGATACTGCTATGGTGACAGTCTCCGTCAGTGTCCGCCTGGAAAGCATGGAGAGGAGGAAAGAGCCGGTCAGAATAGAGATTGCCAGGTTCTTTATAAAGCGGTCTGCAATGAGAATTGCCCCAAGTGATGCAAAAATGGCGGCAATGACCGGTATGTTCCACAGCATGGAATTAGTGTATCATGTAGTAAATAGAAAAAAAAGAGATTTTTTATAACATTCTGACTGTTGGCTTGTTTGTATTTTGTGAGTATATTTTAAATATCAGGAGATAAATGTATGCGTCTTAAAAAATTTTTACTTGTGCTTTTTATTTTCATGTTCTCAGCTTCCCTGATTTTTGCTATGGGCTCCTCTGAGCAGGCAAAACCGGAAAACGGAGCTTCTGAACCTCAGCCATCCCAGGATCAGCGGGTGGTTCCCAGCACTAAAGGGGAGGTATACTTTTCCTTCAGCGGAATAACTAAAAAAGTGCTTCCTGCTGTAGTAGAACTGGATGTTGTGGAGGTTGTCCGCCAGGAAACCACTCCATTCAATTTCTTCAATCCATTTGAGTTCTTCTTCGGCGGTGGCCGTGGTGGCGAAAATAATAATAATGGAAAGAATGGCAAGACCTATAAGGAGTTTGAGCGCCCGGGTCTTGGTTCAGGTATCATGATCAAGCAGGATGGGGACACAGTATATGTCCTTACCAACGCCCATGTGGCTGGAAAGGCAGACCAGATCACTGTGAAGCTTTCCGACGGACAGACATTCGAGGCCACAAAAATCGGTGCTGACGACAGAATGGACCTGGCTCTTGTATCATTCAAGTGTTCCGAGAAAGTTCCTCTTGCAACCTTCGGTGATTCCGATTCCCTTGAGGTCGGCGACATTGTGCTTGCCATCGGTTCCCCTTATGGATATGAGTCTACAGTCACCATGGGTATTGTCAGCGGAGTAGGAAGAAAGAGCAAGGGAGAAGTCTCAAGCTATACCGACTATATCCAGACCGATGCCTCCATCAACCCTGGAAACTCCGGTGGTGCCCTGGTCAACATGAAGGGCGAGGTCGTTGGAATCAATACATGGATTGCAACCCAGAGCGGCGGCAGTGTAGGACTTGGATTTGCCATTCCTTCCAACAATGCAAAACGGATTGCCAACGACTTCATCACCAAAGGAAAGGTTGAATATGGCTGGCTTGGTGTCTCAATCGATACAGTGGATGAACACAGCTATCCAGACTTGCGGAAGGACTTAGGTCTTGGCAACAAGGGCGGTGGACTTATTCTTGGTGTATTCAAGGATTCTCCGGCAGACAAGGCTGGAATTCTCCCTGGCGACTTCATCACCAAGATCAACGGAACTGTAATCTCTGATTCTGTTCAGCTGACCAAGGTTATCGGCACTATCCCTCCTAAGGAGAAGGCATCTTTCACTCTTATCCGGAACAAGAAGGAGATGACTCTGAGTGTAGTTCTCGAGGCCCGTGACGAGGAAGAGAAAGTTCAGGCCAACCGTGATATTTATCCAGGATTCCTTGCAATCAATATTGACGAGAAGATGCGGACAAAGGGTGAGCTTGGAGATATCAAGGGTGTTATGATTGTGGCAGTATCCCAGGGTACAGCTGCAGAACAGGCAAACCTTAGACCTGGCGATGTCATTCAGGAGATCAACGACAAGCCTGTCACCAATATGGCGGAGTTCTACAGTGCTCTGAATGATAAATCCAGCAAGAAGATGTTCCAGATCAGCAGAAAGGGACAGAAAATTATTATTGGAATTGTGAAATGAGGCGGATCACCTGCCTTGCAGTTATCTTCTTCCTGGCCTTGACCACTGTGTGGGGCCAGGAGAGGGTATATCTCTGGAAGAACGTTCATTCCATGCGGAGTGAACGTTCTAGTTTTTATGTCTATGCCCCGGAGAAAGAGATAGATACCCATGTGGCTGTCATAATATGCCATGGGGGAAGCTATCATCACAGAAGTATGAAAACCGAGGGGCATGATGTGGCTGCCTGGTTCACAGAGCGGGGTTACCATGCCTTTGTGCTCAAATACCGGGTGGCTATGGATGGTTACCATCATCCTGCCATGATACAGGATTTCCAGCGTACTATGCAGATGGTGCGGGAAAATGCGGCCGCATATGACATTGATCCAGGCCGGGTAGGGGCTATCGGGTTTTCCGCCGGTGGTCATCTGGTCACTATGGCCGGCGCCTTTGGAAATCAGAACTTCTTGAAGGAGCTGGGGATTGAGCCCAGCGTAAGCCTCAAGCCAGACTTTGTGATTCCTGTCTATCCTGTGGTCTCTATGGAAAAGCCCTATGCCCACCACTGGTCTCAGATCAGCCTTTTGGGCCGGAGCGCATCGGATGAGGTAAAACATCAGTTCTCCATGGAGTGCCAGATGACCAGCGAGATGCCCCCGGTGTTCCTGCTGGCCTGCAAGGATGACAACACTGTGGATTACCGCAACAGCGTGGATTTGGACCAGGCGCTTACACAGGCCGGGGTGGATCATGTGTTTATCCTGCGGGAGACCGGGGACCATGGCTTTGGTATGAGTTATGGCTGGGGAGATACACTTTACAGTTGGCTGAAAAAATTATACCATTGAAGAATGGAACTCTTATCCCCGGCCGGAAATATAGAAAAACTCTACTATGCCTATGAATATGGCGCCGATGCAGCTTATATCGGTATTAAGAACTTTTCCCTCCGCGCCAAGGCCGACAACTTCTCGGCTGATGAATACGAGGCTATCCGCAGGGTAAAGGGCAATAAGAAACTTTACACTGCACTCAATATCTACTTCCATGACTCTGATATCGAAACCCTGGAGAAAGAATCGGACTACATCCACCAGTATCCGCTGGATGGCTTTATAGTCAGCGATATCGGTATATTAGGCTTCCTTAAGAAGAATTTCCCGGACAAAGAGATCCATCTCAGTACCCAGGCCAATTGTGTCAACACAGAGGCTGCCAAGATGTACCATGACATGGGTATAAAGCGGATAGTGCTGGGGCGGGAGCTTTCCCTTAAAGAGATTGAGGCTATAAAGAATAATGTACCAGGCCTTGAGATTGAGGTCTTTGCCCACGGAGCCATGTGCTTGGCCTATTCGGGCCGCTGCTTCTTAAGCAAGTATCTGGCCGACCGCAGTGCAAATCAGGGAGACTGTGCCCATTCATGCCGCTGGCAGTACCGGGTTCTGGAGGAATCGGAGCGGCCCGGCGAATATTTCCCTGTGGTGCAGGGGGAGAACTTCACCTCAATCCTCTCATCCAAAGATCTGTGCATGATAGGCCATCTTAAGGAGCTTAAGGATGCAGGAGTCGACTCCATAAAGATAGAAGGACGGATGAAGTCCATCTACTACACAGCAGTTATCACCAGGGCCTACAGAAAGCAGCTTGATTATATAGAAGGCCTTTCTAAAGAGGATCCACAGCCTTATGTGGATGAGATTTTCAAAGTGAGCCACCGGGAATTCTCCACCGGTTTCTATTATGGCAAGGATGAGATTGAGATGCCTATTTTCAAGTCTTATATGTCCGAGGCCCAGTTCCTGGGAAGTGTAGAGGAGAGCGCAGGAGAGGGAATCTACCGTCTTGATGTGAAGAACCAGATACTTGCTTCAGACAGCATCGAGTATATCGGACCAGACCTCCTTTACCTCAAGGATGAGGGTTTTACCCTTCTTGATGAAGATATGCAGGAGGTTCCTAAGACAGATCATGGTAAAATTGCTTATATAAAGACAGACAAAAAGCTGAAAAAAGGATATATTATAAGAAAGAAGGGATGATGCTCAGGAAAAAAGCTCTTGTTTTATTTTTATCTGTTTTTCTCTTTTTAATTTGTCAGGTAAGTATGGCTGCGATAAAGAACCCGATCCAGTCTGTCTTCAACAAGCCGGATGTAACAACAGAAGGGCTTGAGATCACCTCCCTTACTTTTGATTCCATAGAAGGAATCCTATGCCTGAAAGTAAACAACCTTAACTCTATCTCCATAGATTATCCTCAGGTCACCTGGACTCTTAAGCTGGGTGAGATTCTTTATAAGACAGAGACACTGCCGGAGGGTGGCAAGATTGCCCCTGACAAGGTGGAGGAGATTCAGATTCCAGTCTCCATCCCGTTCCAGGAACTGTACGAGAAACATCCTTCCTTGCAGCGGATAGATGTGGTTCCATATACTGTGACTGCCGACTGCAGTTTCAAGCTTCCAATATTCGGAAAATCCAGCAATTCTGTTGTGGCAACCGGAGAGCTGCCTATGCTTAAGAAGCCTGTGGTGAACCTGGATTCCATCCAGCTCACATCTATGGAGCCTAATCAGGTTGTCTTTGCTGTCACAGCTTCTATTCAGAATAAAAATGGCTTTGATATCCATCTGGAAAGGGTGGATTATTCCCTTGTCATAAACAACACCAAATGGGCAGTGGGAAATACCCGGCGCCAGATACTTGTAAGGCCAGCCCAGAAAAGCGACATACCCCTCAATATTGCCCTCAGGACCAGCAGTATGGTATCCGAGGCTTATGCTCTTGTCCTGAGCGAGCAGGATGTGCGCTTTGACTTCCAGGGAACTCTTTTCTGCAAGAGCAGTTCCCCATACCTTAAGAGTTTTGAGCTTCCATTCCAGCTTATTGGAAAAAAACGGATAAAGCTTTGATATAAGGATTGAGACATGGCTAAACTGTGGTTTAAAAACTATGATTTGAACGAGCTTCTGGAGAAGTTCACTGTTGGAAACGATTATATTCTCGATAAGAATCTGGTGGTGTCAGACTGCCTATGCAGCATTGCCCATATACAGATGCTTTCTGAGATTGGGGTTCTGACAAAAGCTGAGTTCAAAGCCCTTAAAGCTGCACTCCTTGAGATAATAAAGCTGGACAGGGAAGGGAAGTTCGAGATAAAGCTTTCGGACGAGGACTGCCACACCGCTATAGAAGGCTATCTTACTGCAAAGCTGGGCGACGCAGGCAAGAAAGTGCACACCGGACGGTCCAGGAACGACCAGGTGCTTACAGCCACCCGGTTCTATGCCAAGACACGGCTACTGCAGATTCTGGATAAAGCCATTGACCTGGTGGATGCCCTTACTGCTTTTGCAGAAAAGTATAAGAATGTCCCAATGCCAGGCCGCACCCATATGCAGATTGCAATGCCTTCTTCTGTGGGGCTCTGGGGTGCTGCATTTGCCGAGGAGCTTCTGGATGACATCGCATTCTTAAAGGCAGCTTATGACCTGAATAACCGCTGTCCGCTGGGCTCTGCCGCAAGCTACGGTGTGCCGCTGCCACTTGACAGAGAGCTTACAGCATCCCTCCTGGGCTTTGCAGGAATCCAGAACAATGTGCTCTATGCCAATAATTCCAGGGGCAAGATAGAGTCTATGATTGCCGATGCCCTTGAGCAGATGACTCTTACATTCAGCAAGATGGCCCAGGACCTGATCATTTTCTCCATGCCTGAGTTCGGCTATTTCTCGCTGCCTGCCTCCCTGTGCTCCGGAAGCAGCATAATGCCGCAGAAGAAGAACCCTGACGGCCTTGAGCTGTTACGTGGAAAAGCTGCCTCTGTATCTGGACTCTGCATGGGAATGAAGAATGTGGTGCGTGCTCTTCCTACCGGCTATAACCGGGATTTCCAGGAGACCAAGGAGCTCTTTATTAAGATTATGGATACCGCCTATATGAGCACACTGGTTGCCAAGCTTACTGTAGATGAGCTTCAGGTGAACAAGGCCAGGCTTAAAGAGGGCTTTACTCCAGATATCTTTGCCACCGACGAAGCACTGCGCCTTGTAGCCTCTGGCAAGAGCTTCCGTGATGCCTACAAAGAGGTGGGGCTGAATCTGGATAAGCTTAAGAATGAGGATCCTGCTGCAGCCCTTAAAAAGCGGACTTCCACCGGCACACCGGGGAATCTGAACCTTAAATATGCAAAGAAAGCTGTTTCTTCATACAGAGCTTTCGCAGAAAAAGAGCATAATGCACTGCTTGATGCAGTCAAGAAGCTGACTGGTAAAAATATACTGCTTTAAAGGTTTTCCAGGTCTTTTCTGATTCTCTTTACTAAATCAATATCCTCAAAGATATCGGCCAGACGGAAGTTCATAAAGCCGGACTGATCAACACCTGCTATATCCCCGGGGCCGCGGAGCTTAAGATCCCGCTCTGCAATCTCAAAGCCGTCGTTGGTCTCCTTCATTATCCGCAGGCGCTCCTTGGCATGGTCGGTAAGCTCGCTTGAGAACACCAGGAAGGTGTAGGCCTGGAGTTCGGAGCGCCCCACGCGGCCCCGCAGCTGGTGGAGGGATGAAAGGCCGAACCGCTCGGCATGCTCGATAACCATGCAGGTGGCAGTCTTTACATCCACACCCACCTCCACCACGCTGGTGGCAATAAGAATCTGAATCTGTCCTGCTGCAAAGTCGGTCATTATCCTCTCTTTATCCTCCTCCTTCATCTTGGAGTGGATAAGGGCGCACTTATAGTCAGGAAACACCTCTTTGCTCAGCATCTCGTGCATCTGGCTTGCATTCTTAAGGTTCATCTTCTCAGATTCATCAATAAGAGGATATACAAAGTAGGCCTGATGTCCCATGGCCAATTCTTTCCGGACCCAGGTGTAGATCTTCTCCTCGTTTCCTTCCTTCACTGTGTAGGTGATAACCGGCTTTCTTCCCGGCGGCATAGTGCGGACTGTGGATATCTTCAGTTCTCCGAAGAACGCCATCTCCAGGGAGCGTGGAATAGGGGTAGCCGACATCATTATGTAGTCGATCTGGCGTCCTTTCTCAAGAAGTGCAGACCGCTGTATGACACCGAAACGCTGCTGTTCGTCTATAATTGCAAACTCAAGGTCCTTGAACACCACATTGCTTGAAAGTACTGCGTGGGTGCCTATCAACAGGTCGATTTCCCCTTTGGCCAGTGCCTCCAGCAGCAGTTCCCGCTTCTTGCCGGTGAGCTTGCCTGAAAGGAATGCAAGACGAACGCCGGTTCCCTCGAATATGCGGGAAGCTGTTTTCACATGCTGCTCGGCAAGAAGCTCAGTTGGGGCAATAAAGGCGGTCTGCATCCCGGCCTCGATATAGGGCAGGGCAGAGAGGAAGCCTATCAGTGTTTTACCGCAGCCCACATCCCCCTGTATTATGCGGGAAATGCTCTCATCCAGGTTGGAATCGGCATATATCTGGTCTATAACTTCTATCTGGTCGTCGGTGAGCTGGAACGGCAGACTGGCAGCCACTTTTCTCTGCAGCTCCCGGGGCAGTTTGATGGTGCGTTTTTTCACCACCTTCCGTTTCTTGACTGCTTCTTTTATATTCTGCTCAAAAAGGAGAATTTCCTCATACTTCAGAGTACGGATAGCATCCTCAAGCTTCTCCTTGCTCTCGGGGAAGTGGATGTTGCGAATTGCATCCTTTCTCTCCATAAGGCTGTTCAGCTGCCTAAGCTTTTCGGGGATTATGTTCTCCTCGTACTGTCCCTGGAGGGTGTATGCCTGCATAACACTTTTGCGCAGGAAGTTCTGGGTCAGCTTGCCGGAAAGGGGATAGATAGGAAGAATTTTTCCGAAGAACTGGGGATTCTCAGACCAGAACTCATAATCAAAGTTTGAGCTCTGGAGTTCTCCGAAACGTACCTGGAACACGCCAGAAAGGAATATCTTTCTTCCCACCTTCAGGGTGTTGGCTAAGAAATTACGGCCAAAGCATATCAAAGAGGCATATCCGGTGCCGTCCGATACAGTTATCTTAAGGGTCTGCTTGAAGGCCTGCCCGAAGTATTCCTGCCCGGTCACAGTGCAGATTGTGTTAATCTTAACCTGCTGGGCTCCGAAGATGAATCCATCCTTGAACTGCACCAGCTTGTCCCGGAACTCGTAATCCCGGGGGAAGTATCCCATCAGGTCGTCCAGTGTGGCAATCCCGGCCCCCTTCAGTTCCTTGAGGGAAGCCTGGCCTACACCTTTCAAAGACTCAAGTGTAGCCATCACAATCCTTGGAGAAGGTTGGTCAGCCAGGTTATGCCGAAGCTGCCTAAAGTAAGGAATACAGCCAGCACAATGATGGAGATTATCAGGTTAAGCTGGTAGCTGGATGATGCATTCTTTATGAAGAATGATGCAATCCTGCTGGACAATGGGATAAAGAATGGGTCACAGGCATTGGCAAAGGAGTTCATCTTGTTGGTTGTGAACATAAGGAACAGATACCGTACTGCAGCTACCACCAGCACTGCCAGAAGCAGTGTCATGATCACGTTCCAGATAGATGAGATGATGATTGCTATGACAGCTCTGAAGGTGATGCTCCCCATTTCCCGTATACGTCCCAGTATCTGGTTGATGATGGAGAGGGTAAGCACGGCCAGCAGGGGAGAGATGTCGATATATCCGATGCGGGAGATACGGAACCTGCGGAAGAAATTCAGGAATGGATCTGTAAGCTGGGATATCATCCTGGTTCCTCTTCCCTTTGGACCTGTGTAGATCCATTTAAGGATAATATCTACCACGATTAGCATAGTATAGAGCGAAAAAATAAAAGCAAGAACTTCCAATAGCTTCACAAGAGCCTCCCTTATTCCTTCCAGATATCTGTTATGAACTGCCTGAGTTCCGATTCCTCCGGCACATTGAAATCGCTTTTTACCTTGATCTGATGATTAGCCTGCACTACAGTTTCTTTGCCAGACCCTTTTATATGTAAAAATACTGAGCAGCCACCTTCGTGGTCAAGCATATATTCCCTAAGCTGCTCCAGCTGCTTCTCTGTGAAAGGTTCTTCAACAATTATATGAACCTGGCTGAAGCTGCTGTGGGTTTTGATTTCATCAATCTCCTCTGCTTTCTCGCCACGGAGCTGTGGAGAATCGAGATTCCTGAGGTCAATCTGGCCTGTGAAAGCCAGCGCTTTGTCCTCGGCAATCAGAGGCTTGAAATCAGCCCAGGCCTTGCTGAAGAAAACAATAGGCAGGTCGCCGTCAAAGGTCTCTATTGTAACTACGCCCATATTGCTGTTGTTCTTTGTCGTGATGTTCCGTATCTCCTTGACCAGTCCGATTATGACATATTTACGGCCAGGAGTTGCATTCTTAAGGTCGTTCATGGGCAGGGTCACATATTTCTGATAGAACCTTTTATATTTATCAAGTGGGTGTCCTGATACATAGAAGCCCAGCCTTTCTTTCTCAAAAGCCAGCTTCTCCTTGATATCCCAATCCGGGACCTCCTCCATGGCCATAGGCTGCATTGCCACATCATCATCGCCGAAGAGGGATATCATACCCATCTTCTCCTTCTCCTGCTCGGCTGCATAGTAATCTATAAGCCGCTCAGCATTGTAGGCCAGCTTTGCACGGTTGCTCTCAAGTTCATCAAATAGACCGGCCTTGATCATGGAGTCCACAACCCGTTTGTTAAGCACCCTCAGGTCCACCCGCTTTAAAAAGTCGTCGAAGCTTTTGAACGGTCCATCCTTGCGTGCTCTGAGCACCTCATCCACCACTGCATCGCCAGTATCCTTGATGCCTTGGATTCCATAGACAATCTTTCCCTTGTCTACTGTAAAGAATTTCTCTGATACATTGATGGTAGGAGGAAGAATCTTGAGCTTCATGGCTTTTGTCTCTTCCAGATACATCTTGAAGTGGTCAGGATTTCCTATCTCATTGGTCAGGTTGGCTGCCATGAACTCAGCAGGGTAGTGACACTTCAGGTATGCAGTCCGGTATGCCACCACAGAATAGGCGGCAGCATGGCTCTTGTTGAATCCATATCTGGAGAATGGTTTCAGATAATCAAATATTGTATTTGCCAGTTCTTCAGTATAACCTTTCTCCTTTGCTCCTTTTACAAATAATTCCTGCATGGCCAGAAGTTTATCAACCTTCTTCTTGGACATATAGCGCCTTAGAATATCGGCCTGTCCCAGGCTGAATCCACCTATTACCTGAGCTACTTTCATTACCTGTTCCTGGTAGACTATGACACCGTAGGTGTTCTTGAGCACCGGTTCCAGATCCTGGTGATGGTAAAAGATTTTCTCTTTTCCGTTCTTGCAGTTACAGAACTGCTTGATATAATCCATTGGACCGGGTCTGAAAAGGGCGTTCAGGGCTATCAGATCCTCTATGCTGGTAGGCCTTGCCTCCTTGAGGACTTTCTGCATTCCAATACTTTCAAACTGGAATACAGCTACGCTCTTTCCTTCGCTCATCATCTGGTATGTCTTTTTGTCATCCATAGGGATGTTGTTGGAGTCAAAATCAATTCCACGCTTGCGGATAAGCTCTTCTGTATGCTTTATGACATCCAATGTCTTAAGCCCCAGGAAGTCCATCTTGACCAGGCCGCATTCCTCCAACTTATCCATAGTGTACTGGGTGGCTACGCTGTTTGCCTTGTCGTCCTTGGTTCCCTTGAACAGAGGCACATATTCGGAAAGTTCTTTCTCGCCGATTACAATTCCTGCTGCATGGAGCGATGCATGGCGGGCCATGTTCTCAAGGTATTTGCTCTCCTTGAAAAGCCGCTCATATACACCGCCTTTCTCCTTTATGGCAATAAGCTCAGGAATTCCCACCAGTTCCGGTACCTTGCAGAGTTCCGGATCCTCTTTGAATTTATCCACTTCGCCCAGCATAGAGGCAAGAGAAGCCTTTTTATGTGGCATATCAGGTATATTCTTGACTATATCGTTGGCTTCGGCAAAAGGTATTTCCAGCACCCGGGCCACATCCTTTATGACTGCCTTGGCTTTCAGGGTACCGAAGGTGATGATCTGGCCCACTTTCTCGGCTCCGTACTTCTTGGTCACGTAGTCGATGACCTGCTGACGCCCTTCATTTGCAAAATCAACGTCAAAGTCGGGCAGGGAGACTCGTTCTGAGTTCAAGAAGCGTTCAAAGAGCAGGTTATATTTCAGAGGGTCAATGTCGGTTATCTTCATACAGTAGGCAACAATAGAACCGGCTCCGGAGCCTCGGCCAGGGCCTACCGGAATACCATGGTCCTTGGACCAGTTGATAAAGTCTGCCACAATAAGGAAATAGCCTTCAAATTTCATGCTTATGATGGTGTTAAGTTCATATTCAACGCGTTCTTTTATCTCCGGGGTTATTTCATCATACCGCTGTTTAAGCCCCTTGTAGGTCAAATGCCTGAGATAATCGGCCTGAGTGGGAAACTCGCTGGGAATCTCGAAAATAGGGAACTTAGGACCTGGAAAATCTATCTTCAGGTTGCACATCTCCTCAATAAGCTTTGTGTTTTTGATTGCTTCAGGCACATTGGGGAACAGCGCCGCCATCTCATCTGGGCTTTTCATATAGAACTGGTCATTGTAGAAGGTAAGACGTCCCGGATCGTTTATAGTCTTCTGGGTGCCGATGCAGATCAAAAGCTCCTGGGCAGAGGCATGCTCCCTGTTAAGATAGTGTATGTCGTTGGTAACAATCAGGGGTATGCCGGTCTTCTTGGAGATTTCTATAAGACCATGGTTTGATATCTTTTCCTCCGGGATGCTGTGGTCCTGAAGCTCCAGGAAGTAGTTACCCTTGCCGAAGATATCGTTGAATTTCATGGCCGTATCGGCAGCCTCATCCAGCTTGCCGTTTATGATGAGCTTAGGCACAACTCCTGCAATGCAGGCGCTTGAGCACACAAGCCCCTCGTGGAACTGCTCCAGGACCTCGAAGTCGATTCTTGGTTTATAGTAGTAGCCATCTATATAGGCGGTGGAGTTAAGCTTCATCAGATTCCGGTAGCCGGTGTTATCCTTTGCCAGAAGAATCAGATGGTAGTATTTATTTCCGAACTCGGTACCGGACTTTACCTTTCGGGAGCCCTCCGCCATATAGAATTCGCAGCCTACAATAGGCTTTATTCCACTTTCAATGCACTTGTTGTAAAAGTTGATGGCACCGAACATGTTGCCATGGTCTGTGATTGCTATGGAGGTCATTCCCAGGCTCTTTGCCTTGGCCACCATATCATCAATCTTCATTGCTCCGTCCAGGAGCGAGTAGTCTGTATGATTATGTAAATGGACAAATTCAGTCATGCTTATATTATAACACAAAGATTGAATTTTTTAAAGATTTTATATATTATTATGCTATGGATAGATTTGAATACAACCGATTCTATCATTTAATCCCAGCCCAGAAACATTACGCATGGGGTTCCGGCACCAAGATACAGACTCTGACAGGGCTTCCGAGAGATGGAAAGCCTCTGGCCGAAATCTGGATGGGGTGTCATCCCAACGGCATGTCTTTTATAGAAGTGGAAGGGCAGAGGACATCTGTATCTGATTTCATAGTGGAAAACCCAGAAAAAGCCCTTGGGAAGCGTTGTCTGGAGCAGTTCGGCTCCCTGTCGTTCCTGTTCAAGGTTCTGGCTGCCGATAAGCCCTTGTCAATCCAGGCACACCCTGATTCAGAGACAGCCCTGGCCGGCTTTGAGCGGGAAGAGCGCAACCATATTCCTATGGATCATTTCACCCGTGTCTATAAAGACCCTAATCATAAAAGAGAGATGATTTATGCTATTTCTACATTCTATGCTTTAAAAGGTTTTAGAAAAGTAGAAGAAATTAAAACTAACTTTAAAAAGTTCTTCCCTTTTAGTGGTAATGCTTTTGTGGATTTCCGTTGTTCAGGCGAAGAGGATTTCTATAAAAAATTCTTCACCCGGCTTCTTTCCATGGACCAGACTCTCCGGAAGGCTATGCTCCGTGAGCTTGAGACAACAGCCTCCGGCATGGGCGATGTGGAGCAGTTTATCTTCCGGAAGCTGCTTTACGATTTCCCCGAGGATAGATGTGTATTTGCCCCTCTTTTCCTGAACTGCATCAAACTTAATCCCGGTGAATGCATGTCTATTGACGAAGGACAGCTCCATTCCTATGTGGACGGGCTATGTTTCGAGGTTATGTCCTCTTCTGACAACACAATCCGGGGAGGTCTTACAGAGAAATTCATCGATGTCCTTGAGCTTTTCAACATAATGAAGTTTGTACATGGCTCCAAGGTGTGTGTAGAACCGGTGGAGAAGGGGCTTGAGAAACTCTATTCCCCAGGTTGGAATGAGTTCTGTTTCTCATCGATAGTCACAGGCGGCGAAACCTATGCCGGACCACTGGAGCACAGCCTGGAAATCCTGTTTATCTATTCCGGCACTGGTAAGATTGCAGACAGCAGTTTTTCCCTTGAATTGAAGCCTGGAATGTCTGTCCTGGTTCCTGCTGCCGCCGGTGCATACACAATCTCAGGCAGCCCCGACCTGGTCTTTTATAAGGCGGCGATGCCTTTATGAAGTTTTTTGTGGACTGTGATTCCTGCCCCTCCCAGGTGCGGGAAATTATAGTAAAAGCGGCTGAACGGACTAAAAGCCTCTCTTTTTTTGTGGCAAACCATAAGATTCCGCATGGTATAAATGCCTATACTCATGATATAATAGTGGAAGAGGGAAAGGACAAGGCCGACGACTACATAGTAGACCACGCAACAGAACGGGATATTGCAGTTACCCGTGATATTCTTCTGGCCGAGCGTCTGGTGGAGAAGAAGGTGGCGGTGGTCAACGACCGGGGTACCCAGTATACAGCCGAGAACATAAGGGAGCGGGTATCAATCCGCAACTATATGCTGGAACTGGCGCAGAACGGTCTTAAGACAGAGGAGGTCTCCTCTTTTGGGAAGAAGGAGCTCTATCAGTTTGCCAATGCCTTTGATGCCCTTGTAACCAGGAAACTGAAGGAAGAGAAAGATGAAAGTTAGACATTTATTGACAATTCTGGCTGTAATAGCCCTTTTATCCTCCTGTTCTGTAAAGAAGATGGCTGTGAACTCCATGGCCAAGAATATGTCCGGCGATGCCGCTGCTGTGTTTATGGAGGACAATGATCCTGTTCTGGTGGGCGATGCCTTCCCTGTAATCCTCAAGATGATGGATATGCTTGCCGCCACAGCTCCAGACAGCAGCAATATCAGATCCACCGCCGGCAGCATGTATGTTATGTATGCCAGTGTCTGGCTGCAGGGGAAGGGAGCTATGCTGCCCTACGAGGAGTGGGAAACTCAGAAGCAGCTTTACGACAGGGCGAAGAAGCACTACCGCCGGGGCTACGATTACATAATGGATTCCCTTGAGCTTAAGCATAAGGGCTTTAAGGCCGCTTTTACCAACTCTGATTATGATACAGCTTTCGAAGGGTTCAAGAAAGAGGATGCGGCAGACCTTTACTGGGGTGGGGCGGCAGTGCTTGCCGGCGTCTCGGCAGATGTTCTGGATCCCCATTTTGCTGCCGACCGGGATGGCGCAGTCAAGATGCTGTTCAAGGCCCTGGAGCTGGACCCCGACTTCGGAAACGGCATGCTGGATGAGATTATGATGCAGTACTACGCTTCCATGCCGGAGGGAATGGGGGGCAGCATGGAGAAAGCCCTGTACCACTACAAGCACGGGGTTGAACTCTCCAAGGACAACATGGTTTCCATCCATGTTTCCTATGCAAATACAATCTGCACCAAGAATCAGAGCCAGGAGGGCTATGACGAGTTCACCGCCGTTCTTGAGGATGTGCTGGAGCGGGATGTGGAAAGCGTGAAGGAGAACCGGCTGTCCAACATATTGAGCCAGCAGAAGGCGGCCTGGCTTTTGGAAAACCGGGACGATTTTTTCTTGTTTGGGTTTTAGGGTGATATATTAAGGGTGATTTTATGAAAAAGGTTTTTGTCTTTCTTTTCTTGTTCTGTTCGCTTATTTCCTCTTATGCAGGAACTGTAATAAAGCTGGGTACTGTTGCGCCAGCCGGTTCCTTGTGGGATATAAAGCTTAAGGAGATTGCTTCTGAATGGAAGCGCATCTCAAACGGCGAGGTCCAGCTCAAGCTGTACCTGGGTGGAACAGTAGGGGATGAGGACAACATGATCCGGGCCATGAAGGTGGGCGGCCTCAATGCCTGCGCCATCACAGCCCAGGGTTTGAAGGAAATCGCCTCAGATACTTTTGCCATGTGCCTCCCTTATATTGTCAAGGATGATGATGAGTTTGATTATGTTTTCGACAAGGTGAAAGGCGATTTCGAGCAGATTCTTGAGAAACAGGGCTTTGTAACCCTGGGCTGGGCTATGACAGGCTGGGTCAACTTTTTCTCCAGAGACCCAGTAGTCGGTCCGAAAGACCTTAAGAAAGAGAAAATTGCCATAGATACCGACAGCAGAATAAGCAAAATCTGGACCGAGCTGGGGTTCCACGCCATACCACTTTCCTTCAACGACCTTGTAGCCTCTCTTTACAGCGGCATGATAGATGCCCTCTATGTAACACCGCTGGCAGCCTCTGCCATGGGTGTTGCCAAGACTGCACCCAATATGTGTGCATATAAGATTGCACCTGTATACTGCGCCTTTATAGTGGAGAAAAAGGCGTGGAACCGGGTTCCTGCCAAGTACAGGGAACCGATTAAGCAGCGTACTGCCGAGATAGCAGGGGAGTTCTATGGCATCATGCAGGTGGACGAGGAAAAGGCTTTAGAAGTTATGAAGAAAAACGGCCTGCAGGTACATGAGGTACCAGATTCTGTTGCCCATGAATGGCTTAAACTCAGCATCGATGGCAGCGACGCCTTCTCCAGAGAACTGATTTCCAAGGATATTTATAATAAAATAATAGCAATTGTAGATGAATACAGAAAAAAATAGACCACTGTCTGAGGTTTACATATCTGCTTTTCTCATAGTCCTGCTGGCCGGTATTCCAACAGCGGAGATAATTATACGCAAGCTGTTCGGAACAGGGCTTGAGGGAGGATATGAATACACCAGGCATGTAGTTCTATGGCTCACCATGCTGGGATCTGCGGTCAATTCTTTCACAGACCGTCACATGAAGATAGAGTTCTGCTCCAAGTTCCTTTCTGAAAAGGGGAAGAAGTTCGCAGAAGCTCTTTCTCTTTTCATAGTGGTGCTGATTGCCGGTGCTTTTTTTGTTGTTTCAGCTGTATTTCTTAAGATGGGCTTTACCCATGAGGATAAGATTGGGATCCTAAGCCAGCGGCTTGTAAATGTAATTATGCCAGTTGGTTTCCTTCTGATAATCATACGGGAAATGCAGAAGAAAGCTGTCTCAAAGGGGCGTCTTATTGCGCTTTGTGCCGGTATTGCGGCTGCTCTGTGGGTGTCTGTATCACCGCTGGTCAACTGTATATGTGATATAGCTGGTGATGTCCCAGCCTGGTGCTGGACACTTTCTGATATTTCTGTAGCATCTGTAAGTGCTCTTAAACTGCCGATTCTCCTGCTCTTTATCGCATCTGGGTTGCTGGGAGCCCCTATCTTTGCAGTGCTGGGTGGAATAGCCTATATGCTCATCACCGCATCCGGCTCTTATGCAGAGATTTCAGCCAATGAATTCTACACTATGCTCATAGGCAACGCAGTGCCGGCCATACCGCTGTTCACCCTTACAGGTTTTATCCTGTCAGAGAGCAAGGCAGGGGACCGGCTTATAAGGACATTCAACGCTTTCTTCGGCTGGATGCCGGCCGGCATAATAATAGCCACAGTGGTTATTTGCGCCTTCTTTACTGTGTTCACCGGGGCTTCCGGGGTCACTATCCTGGCAATCGGCGGTCTTCTTGCCGCTATTCTGGAAAGAAACGGGATAGAGGAGAGGTACAGGAACGGGCTTTTATGCTCGGCCGGCAGCATCGGACTGCTGTTTCCACCCAGTCTGCCCATGATCCTTTACGGTATTATTGCCCAGCTTGATATCAAGGCTATGTTCCTGGGGGGGATAATTCCTGGATTCCTTCTGGTCCTGTCACTGGTCATCACAGGATTTATCTATATCTCGAAGCATCCTATAAAAAGAGTCAAGTCCACAGCCTCTGAATGCGCATCAAGCTTTATCGCTTCATTCTGGGAGATTCTGCTGCCATTCATCATCATATTCTCTTACTTCTCTGGGCTCACTACACTGGTGGAGACCGGAGCTGTTGCAGTGCTTTATACTATGTTTGTTGAGTTTGTAATCAAGCGTGAGCTCCATTTAAAGGATATGTTCACCATAGCCCGGAAAAGCGTTCCTATCATCGCAGGAATCCTTATTATCCTGGGAATGGCAAAAGTTCTTTCCTACTACATGATAGATGAGCAGATTCCACAGCGCTTTGCCGACTGGATTGCCCTTCACATCCATTCCAAGATCCTTTTCCTGTTCCTCCTTAACATGGCACTGCTTCTGGTGGGCTGTTTCATGGATATCTATTCTGCCATCATGGTGGTAGTGCCCCTCATCATACCGCTGGGAGAGGTCTTCGGCATCCATCCGGTCCATCTTGGCATAATCTTCCTGGCAAACCTGGAGCTGGGATATATAACTCCGCCGGTGGGACTCAACCTGTTCCTGGCAAGTTACCGTTTCAATGTGCCGCTTGATAAGATGTACAGGGCAGTGGTGCCTTTCTTCCTGATAATGCTGCTGACAGTCTTTGTCATCACATATGTGCCGGGCTTTACCCTGCTGCTGGCAAAATAATCACAGACGGCTTAAGAATTCATTGAACATATTTATAAGGGATTTCTGGACATAAGGGGAGAAGGATGTATATTTCTCGGTGAACATGCTGGCAAACTTCTCCGACCATCCTTCGATTATCTTTTCAGGTATAGGAAGCTTCTGCTCAACAAGGCCGTTTTCAATCTCGATCTCACGGATGATATCGTCGCCCCAGTTGCCAATGGCGAACTTGCAGACAGATATGGTGCCGCGGAATGTGGAGGCTGTTCCTACAAAAGTTATTACAGTCTTCTTGTCTTGAATCTCATTGTAGTAATCTACGTCATATTCCTCATATGGAATTCTGATTTTGATTATCATCTCTCCGGGGAGGAGGGCAAGCCCCTCTTCCTTGAAAAGCTGCTGGATAGGCACCAGGAACCTCAGGTTAGCTGTGGTGTATGAGATAATCTCCACCTTGGCATTGAGTATGGAGAGGGCTGCAAATACGCTGTTCCTGATTTTCGGGGCACAGATAAGCCCACCTATGGTCATGATGTTGCGAACATTAGGGGTTCCGCATTCTGTAAGAGCCCTGATCAGGATAGGGGGAAGCACTGTGGCTCCCTTCTTAAGAAGCTCGTTAATCCTCAGTTCCGGACCGATCTCAAAGAACCGTTCGCTCCGTTTGAGGGCAGAAAGCTCAGTTATATAACCTGGATAAATAGCCTTTGTAAGCGGTGTTTTAAGGGGTGATCTGTCTATGATATCCACGCTGTTCAGGTCGTCAAAGCAGAGCCTGTATGACTTGCAGGTGTTCATAGTCTTGATAAGCCCGTTCACATTGTCAGGGGTATAGTAGATGAGCTTTTTCTTATCATCTCCGTTCAGCACGTTTACCTCGCTTTATGGCATTTATGGCAAGCCTGATTCCTGCAGCCATGGATTGGAAATCGGTGCAGTTGCATATGTTTCCTGAAAGGGCCTCGTAAATATCCTTATCTGTCAGGGGGGCGGCATTCATGACCAGGGAATAGATGGTGATCATCTTCCCGTGTTTGCAGAAATCGCAGAAGTTGCAGCCCATGGCTCCCAGGACATTGGTTATTGTCTCAAACTCCTTGGTTGTGGAGATATACTCATAGGTAAGGATGTTGGAGTTCCGCACCGAGAACATGCGCACCATGCAGGCAGGCACAGGAATGTTGTCCTTGAGCACAGTGCATCCTCCGCAGCGTCCTGTGTTGCAGCCGCTGTTCACCGACAGGAGGCCGAAGTCTTCCCTGAGCACATCCGAAAGCTTGTCAGCCGGATCTGCATCCAGGTTCTTCTTCATATTGTTCAGCATGAATCTGATTATCATTGTTCCTCCACCATACGGTACAGTTTCTCGGGGGTCACAGGCATATCGGTTATTACTTTTCCTATAGCCTGGCTTATAGCATTGCAGTAGGCCGACGGAATTATTCCGAATGGGATGTCGCCACAGTAGTTTACAGTATCGGCCCCCTGGCTGTTGATAAGGCTTATGCTTATAGGCAGGTTGGCGAACTTCCAGGAAGATGTCTCGTCCTCCCCTGGGCTGGTGCACCAGTAAAGGCTGTTTATAATACGCTGCATCAGATAGCGCTTGGAGATATCCTCATCAATGGTGTCACCAACATCGAAGCATGTCCAGATTCCCTTTATGGACGGTTTGTAAGTGATTATATCCACCGAGACCTCCACAATGGCAGCACCCCAGACTGCCGCATTTATGTCGTAGGTAGGGTCGTAGCTCTCCTCCACAGTTATCGGAAGAGGGGTACTTACCCTAAGTTCCTGAAGCTTTCTGCTGCATTTCTGGACAAGCTGGATAGGTCCCTTGGTCATTTCGCCAAGGATATCGGGGATTGAATCCTCGTTTGAATCTGTATCATGGGGCAGCATATGGATGCTGGATTCCTCCAGCTCGGTGATTTTATGGATAACCTTTTTCCACAGGGTGTATTCGAAGAAGTTCTGGGGCACTGTGGCAGTGGAGTAATAGACCTGCCAGTTGTCGTCCAGCATAAGCTTTCCGGTGAAGGGGGTGCATATCTTTTCGCTGAAGCCGCTGGTGGCCTTGTATGTGGCAAATGCAAGACCTATGCCGCGGTAGTAGCGGTCGGGGCCTATTCCTTTCTGCCGGTTCTGCTTCGCAAGCTCAAAGGCCGAGAACTTCCGCTGGAAATCTGCGTTCTTGGCTGCTTTCTCTATTACAATGCTTCCGGCCTTCTCCGAGGTGCTTACTATATTCTCCTCCCTCCATTCATCCGGGAACTGTTCTGTAAGTGAGATTATCTTGTTCACATGGGTTTCTATTCCCACCAGCATCTGGGTGAATTTGTTTCCTGTTATAAAGAACATAGGAGGGTAGCTGGTCTTGATCAGCTGTTCCCTGATAATCACCTTGTTCACCTTATATGGACCCATTACGCTTATGAGGGCATTCTCCATTATCTCGTCGGCAAAGAGGGGATAGGCACCGCCGTTTATAGCCAGATCCACAGAGCACTGCAGTATGGTGCCGGTATTCTTGTCAACAATGGAAGTATGCTTTATCTTGAAAGGGTACTGGGCGCCGATATACTGCTGCACCTCTTCCTTTGTCAGGATAAGGCGTACCGATTCTCCTGGACGCAGTGCAGCAACCGAGGCGGCAAGGGCAGCCAGGTAGGATGGGAACCAGAGGCGTCCCTCCATAGGGGATGCGATCTGGGGCACATCCACCTTCACTTCCTCTTCCGGCTTATGGAGTATGCTGCTCACAGTGGAGCGGACATGATGGGGCCACTGGGTGGATGTGCATACAGATACATCATCCTGCTCCATATAGATGGCCACACCTATAGGATCGTTGTATACAGGCTTATATATGTCGCCGCAGGTCAGGGTCTCAACTGTCAGCACCTGGTCCTGATCTATCTGTTTGTCATCATAGGTCCAGGTCTCGCTGCGTTCCTTGACCACCTGGGATGCCTTTAATTCATCATCAAAGAAAAGAGGGGTGCTGGGCTGGTATTCCACCTGTATCTGACTGGCAACCGCCTCTGCATCGGCCTGGCTCTTGGCTGCAATTATAAAAATAGGCTCTCCCTGATAGTTCACGTACTTGTCACAGAGAAGGGGAAACTTGCTGCCAAGGATATCAAATTCTTTCTGTGGCAGGTCTCTGTAGGATATGACGCTGCAGCCCACAGGCAGGTTTTCGGGGATATGTGCATTCTTTATCTCGCCGCAGAATATGGAGGCCCGGTAAAGGGAAAGGTATAGAGAATTCCTAAGGTTTAAATCTCTGTCTTTAAGATCATCCCACATTGTTCTTCACCTCATCTGTGCTTTCCAGAACCTCGAAGCCCAAATCTATCACAAATCCGTTATTATGGATTGAAAGCCGTATTTTTGCCCGCTTTTTCCGCCTGTCCACCTTTACAATCTGTCCCTCAAAGCCTTTCATAGGACCATCTATTACTACAATTCTATCCTCTTTGTTGTATATAACCTTGGAGCGGCCTATTATCCGGCCATATTTTGCCAACTCGTATATCTTCTTTGCCTCTTCCTCGGGAAGGGGACAGATATTCTCATCAGCCTTAAGGAAGCGGCTGAAATAATGTATATGCCTGAACTCCTGGAAGGTTTCAGGATCTATATTCTCTGCCTCAAGAAAAAGATAGCCTGGAAAAACCGATTTAAGCCCCTTGTGGGTATGTCCGTTCTTACGGATCATAAGTTCCTTGCGGAGCCAGAAGATTTTAAGGGGCAGGTGCCCTTTCTTGCTCTCCCACAGTTTGATGTATGTATCTTCTTTTCCGGTTTTCACCTGAATAACATATAAATTCATTACTAATATATTAATCTCAAAAGGGCTGATTTTCAATAGAAAAATTTTTTTTCAAAAGTCAAATCAAAAATACATTTTTTGTTGTAGATACTTGTATGAAAGGTATAGGTATCGTGTTTTTAATGCTTCTCGCACCCTTTATCTGCCGGGCAGATGTGGATTTTGAGGTCAAGTCGGAGTGCTCGTCCGAGAAGATGGTCAAAGGGCGGGTGGATGTAAAAGGGGAAACCCTGGAGGTCTGTGCAGTCTCCGAGAAAACAGAGGAAAAGGATTTCTGTACAGCCTCCTTCATCACTCCCTGGTTCGGAGCCGGCCGTCTTAGGACCAGGGGGCTGCTTACTGAAGCTATGAATCCCTGCGGTTATTCCCCCACATCGGAGGTCTTCTTTGAGCAGGCAAAGCTGGTTCTGGACAGAAGCATAGGGGAGAGCGGCACATACGGAGTTTTTGTAAAGCCCATGGATTTTCTCACCTGCTTCTCCCTTGGGAACAGGGATGACCAGTATATCCGGGGACTGCTGGCAAGTGTCTCCATAAATGATTTCTCCTTTTGTCTGCTTCTTGAGAACAGCGATATACAGGAGTACTCAAGCCCGTCATCCTGGTACCTTTCAAAACCTGAAAACAATGGGGACGCCGAGCTCTGGAACCTGCTCTTCAACTGCATTTACGAGAAGGATTGGTTTCTTGTCTCCCTTACAGCCGGCTCCTGCTGGGGGGACTATGTGGAGCGGGGCTTCTTCAACCGGGATTATGTGACTTTTTTCTACAAGAGTCTATTCGAGCTTAATCTTATGTTTGCAGGAACCACTGAACAGTATCTTTCTCCGGGAGGCTCTGTCCCTGCATCCCAGTATAAGTATGGTGTTGATGCATGGTTCCGCCCATGGAAGCCTCTGAAGCTCTCAGGTGTGTGGTATACCGACTATAGAAGGCCGGATTACAAGGACCTTTACTACAACGACTTTGCCCGGCACCTTACCCTGAAGGCTTCCCTGGACCTGTGGGATTTCACTATATCAGCCACCTATGGGGCCGATACAGTTTTTGACAACACATCGGAGACCACCGAGAAAAGACATTATACCGGGAGCATAGTCTTCGACAGCGATTTTATCAGGCTCTCCCTCTCAAACCAGTGGTATTCAGAGGATGACCGATACTGCCGGGATGTGGTCACTGCAGGGTGCAGGCTCTATTTCGAGTATCTCCAGGCCAGCTTCACCTGGAAACGGGACATAGGGGAGGAGATAACTGATTCCTTCACCGAAGAACTGATATTAAGGCTGGATAATTTCAGGCTTAATCTGAGTCACAAGAAGAATGGAGATAAACCTTCGGTATTCACTATGACTGGAATAATCAACTATTGAATTTTTAGCCCTTGCGTTTTATTATGTAGGTATGAACACATTCAAAGGTAGAAGTTTTACTGTCATTGATGATTTCTCGTTCGACGAGAAAATGTATCTTTTCCAGAAGGCAAGGGAGCTCAAGGGCTATATCAAGGCTGATGACAAAGAGGGGATGGACAAGTTCCGGATAAATGATCCCGACTTCGGTATCTACGAGGTCTTTATCGAAGACAGCACCCGTACCAAGGAATCCTTCAAGAATGCGGCGGAGTTCCACCGGGTCAAGCTTTCCAACCTGGACACTTCCCATTCTTCCATAAACAAGCAGGAGAGCTTTGCTGACACCTTCAACACACTGTCCGGCTACTACAACAAGATTTTCATAGTCCGGAGCAGGCAGGAGGGGCTCTGCCGATGGCTGGAGGAGAATGGACGAAGATATGCGGAGCGGAACGGGCTGGCCACCACACCTGCATTCATCAACGCAGGGGACGGCAAGCACGAGCATCCTACCCAGGAGCTTCTGGACGACTTCACCTTCCTGGAGCACAACGGCTGGAATACCGACAGCATCCATATTGCCCTGGCCGGGGATCTGTATCATGGCCGTACAGTCCATTCCAAGGCAGACGGTCTCAAGATATTCAAGAAAGTCAAAGTAGACCTTATAGCACCGCCTGAGCTGGCTATGCCTGAGTTCTATGTGAACAAGATGCTGGCAAACGGCTTTGAGGTCAATTTCTTCTCCTCCATTGAGGAATATATAAACGCTGGAAAGATGGCTAAGATATGGTACTTCACCAGACCGCAGCTGGAGCGGATGGGAGATGCTATCCTTAAGAAGCAGGACCAGCTCAGGGACAGCATAACATTCCAGAGGGAATATATGGACAAGCTGCCGGAAGGGACAATATTCTATCATCCTCTTCCAAGGCACAAGGTTTATCCGTCCATTCCTACATTCCTGGATTCCACACCCCTTAACGGCTGGGAGATCCAGTCTGCCAACGGTATGATAATCAGAATCATCCTTCTGGCCCTTATCTCTGGTAAAATAGGGGATGATTTCAAGGGAGAGGTGAAGGTTCCTCAGAGCCACGAGGATTCCGAGGACTTCATAGTTCCGCTTCCTATTCATGACAATGCCCCGATAAAGGACTGTTCCGAAGGGGTAAAGCCAATTGCCGACGGTCTTGTCATCGACCATATCCTGAGAGGGCACACTGAGACTGAGATCAGGGATCAGCTTATAAGGATAATCCGTACCCTTAAGCTCTATGGAAAGGGTGGCGAGTGGGTTACTGCATCCCGGAAGGAGCCAGACCGGATGAAGGGAATCATATTCCGCCCCGGCCACGGAGAGTTCGGCATAAAGAGCATGAAGCGCCTTGCTGCCCTGGCACCAGGGTGTACTGTGAACATCATCAAAGACAAGCATGTGATAAAGAAGCTCAGGCTCCTGATGCCACCTGCAATCTATAACTTCGATGACATCGAATGCTCCAACCCAGACTGCATCTCCAACCACGAGCAGGGGGAGGGTATTCCTGCAGAATTCTACAGAACAGCAGAGGATAAGTTCATCTGTAAGTACTGCGAGAAAATTCATACATTCATGGATATCTGGAAATGGAACTGAAAGGGGTTATCTTTGATATGGACGGGGTTATCGTGAACAGCGAGGCCCTGCATGTGAAATTCGAGCGTGATATTCTTAAATCCCTTGGGGTTGATTTTCCACCCAATGGCTCTCCTGAGTATGCCGGCCTTGCCATGGACAAGTTCTGGCTTGCCCTTAAGGAAAAGTATAACCTCCAGCAGCCGGTGGAGGAGCTTTTGGCCTACGATACTGCAATGCGGGCCAAGCTGTTCCGGGAGCACGACCATTTTGATGCACCGGATGGGGTTGTGGGCCTTATAAAAAGCCTTAAGAGGGCAGGAATACCACTGGCTCTGGCCAGCTCATCCCATACCATGGTTATTGATGCAATTATTGACAAGCTGGGGTACCGCCGGTACTTTGATGTTGTTGTAAGCGGCTTTGAGCTTAAGAACGGAAAGCCTGCCCCCGACATCTTCCTCTATGCTTCAGACCTTCTGGGAACACCCCATGCCGAGACCCTTGTCATAGAGGATACAGCCAACGGAGTGCTGGCTGCAAAGAATGCCGGAATGAAGTGCCTGGGCTTCCAGAACCCGACAAATCCTACAAAGCAGGATCTTTCCCAGGCTGATTTAGTAAGCGATGATTTTACTTCTGTCACTGTGGACCAGCTTAGGAAAGTAATGGAAGGCTGATGGATCTGTTTGAAGAAGGAAAAAACAGCATAAGTCCTCTGGCCGATGCAATGCGGCCCGAAACCTTAGACGATTTCTTCGGCCAGGAGCATATCGTAGGAAAGGGAAGGCTGCTCCGCCGTGCAATACAGGCCGACCAGCTCTCTTCCCTCATCTTCTACGGCCCTCCGGGTACAGGCAAGACCACCCTGGCCCGTATAATAGCCAACACCACCAAAAGCTATTTCATCTCTATAAACGCAGTCCTCTCCGGGGTCAAGGAGATCCGGGATGCCATAGAGGAGGCCAAGAAAAGGCGGGACTTCTATGGCAGGCGCACCATCCTGTTCGTAGACGAGGTGCACCGGTGGAACAAGGCCCAGCAGGATGCCCTCCTGCCATGGGTGGAGAACGGCACCTTCATATTCATAGGTGCCACCACCGAGAATCCCTATTTCGAGGTGAATTCGGCCCTGGTCAGCCGGAGCCGTGTATTCCAGCTGCTCCCCCTTACCAAGGATGACCTTAAGAAGGCGGCTCTCAAGGCTATTTCAAATAAAGAGAAAGGCTATGGCCGTTTCAAGGTTACTATTGATGACGATGCCCTTGAGCATCTGGCTTCAATTGCAGACGGGGATGCACGGAGCCTTCTTAATGCCCTTCAGCTGGCAGTGGAGACCACTCCCGAGTCATATCCGCCGCCGGAGGGGACAGAGATACATATCACCCTGGAGATTGCCGAGGAAAGCATCCAGAAAAAAGCTATACTCTATGATAAAGAGGGTGATTACCACTACGACATGATAAGTGCCTTCATAAAATCACTCAGGGGCAGCGACCCCGATGCGGCCCTTTACTGGATGGCCCGGATGATAGCTGGTGGCGAGGATCCCAAGTTCATATTCCGTCGAATGATGATCCAGGCTGCAGAGGATGTGGGAATGGCTGATCCTTATTGTCTTCCTGTAGTGGTTGCAGATGCCCAGGCCTTTGACCGGGTGGGCATGCCGGAAGGGCAGTTCTTCCTTTCTCATGCGGCTCTGTATATCACATCATGTAAAAAGACAAACACCACATATGCCTACTACGACGCTCTGGATTTTGTCCAGAAAGAGAAGCAGTATGAAGTTCCTTCCCATCTTAAGGATGCTTCCCGGGACAAGGAGAGCTTCGGCCATGGAGAAGGATATAAATATCCCCATGCCTTCAAGGACCACTGGGTGGCCCAGCAGTATCTGCCCTCAAGTCTCAAGGGAAAGGTGTTCTATACCCCGAGCAATGTAGGGTATGAGGGGGAGATAGCAAAGGAGCTTTCCAGACGGCGGGAGGTGCAGCTGGAGGCCCAGCTGGATACAGAGGAAAGCACTGGAGAAATCCTTACTTTCTCCCCCGATGATAAAAGCAAGAATGCCTGGTTCCGCAGGACTGCAGGGGAGAAGAACACAGTTCTTTCCACCATCAGGGATGAGCTTTTTGCCAATGCCAAGCTGCTCCGGCACCACAAGGTTCTTATCCCAGGCAACGACAAGGGGCTCCTTGCATGGGAGGCCTCCCGCCGCACCCCGGAGGGGGGTGTCTATGTCCTTATGGAGAAGGCAGAAGACATGGATTACTTTACCAACTATCCTTCTGTATTGTCCGAAGTTGAGCGTCCTGTGGCAATTCAGGGAACACTGGAGTCCTTCGCCAAGGAGCACAGCATGCTCTTCGACTGCATTATAGGGCGGAATACAGCCACCCGGGCTGATAAGAAGCAGGTTTTCGGGCATATCCATTCCCTGCTTGAGAAGGATGGCAGCGCAGTTCTTTCCGAGATTATTCCCAGCCAGTGCACCAGGCTTTCCCAGATTGTGGCACCATACCTTAAAGAGACAGAGCGCAAGAAGCTTGCTGCTCTGGAAAACAAGCTGTATGAGGGAAGCCCCCTCATGGGCTGGAATGTGGAAAACCTGGTGTCAGCCGCAGCAGGGTCCGGCTTCTTGGTCCATTCCCATGCCAGGGATCTGGCCGAAAGACGCTATATCACCCAGAGGGATATCGACAACTGGCTTAACAGCGATAATCCCGGGACCTACGGAAATATCCTGGCATCAGAACCTAAACTGTGCGAAAAGATAAAGAAAGCCCTTGAGTCTTTAATAGGAAATGAAGGGGTGGAGTGGAAGACTCATCATATAATCCTTGCACTTCAGCGGGTCTGAAGCAGCTCGGAAAGCTCGTCCTCTTCGTGGATAGCCTTTAAGAAATCCTTTCTGGTAAGAATTCCCACCAGCATTGAATCATTGTCTATCACAGGCATGTGATTGTATTTGTTCTCAAGGAACACCTTCTCGATCTCACGCATGGTGCTGTTCTTGTTTATAGAGGCCACCTTCTTGTTCATATAGGCAGGGACCAGAGATTCCATACACCCCGCTTTCTCGGCATTCCTGATATTCTTGTTACCCATCATGCCCACCATCTTGCCTTCCTCATCCACAACGGGAGCAGCAGTATGATTTATCTCATCAAGGTATTCCTTGGCCTTTGCTATGGTGACATTCATAGGAATAGTCTTTACCGGAGTGGTCATGATACTTTCTGCTGTCCGGTCCGGCGGCAGCTTCTGAAGCTCATCTTTAAGCATGAGAGGCACATTCATATCCCCGGTCTTCTTGATAGTGGCAGAAGCTGCCTTCTCGTGACCTCCTCCGCCCCAGACTGAGAGTATCTTGTTCACCGGAACCGCTTTTTTCCGGCTCCGTGCAATGATAGATGTGGAGTCGTCGGACTGGCAGTGGAACATGGCGAAAATAGCATCTGCCTTCTCCACGGCGAAGACCTGCTCAACCACGGCTGCAAGACCGTTGACCCGCTTGGGCAGCTCCATATGGCTCACACATACTTCATGACCCTTGAGATTGTGGAAATCCAGACTGTTCAGCAGGCTGTGGAAATATGAGATCTGGTAGTCGTTCTTAAGGGGCTGCAGGAAGAACCGTGCCAGCTTCATGGAAGCACCTTGGCTTATGAGGTATGAGGCGGCCTGAAAATCATCAGAAGTCACTGCATCTATGGTGAAGCTCTGGGTGTCGGCATATATTCCGGTCAGGGCTATGGTAGCCTCATCAGCATCCAGCTTTATTCCTTTCTCCATAAGCTTCAGCACCATTGTGGAGGTATTAGCCCCGTTGCTTACATGGGTGATCTGTGCCCCAGGGATGTCATAGCCATCGGTTGGATGATGGTCAATGATTGTTATACTGCCGTTCACATGGTTGATATTGGAGAAAATTTCCTTGACACGCATGGTTGACCGGGTATCTACCACAACAATGTTGTCAATCTGCTCATCCTTAAGGTCAGCAGGCCGTTTGAAAGTGAGTTTGGTGATGTAGAAGGAGACAACATTGCTGGTAAGGGGATTGAGTGTGTCGCTCAGGACCATTTCGTATCCGGGATAAAGCTTCTGTGCCGCAAGCATTGATGCAAGGCAGTCTAAATCGGTGTTTGAATGACCAATGATGATGTTCATATTAAGACAAGTATAGTTTCCTGTTCTTTCGGTTGTCAAGGTTAAATAATTGATTTAGTATGGAGATATGAGAAAGATTTTACTCATCATTTCTGTATTTCTTACTCTTGCCAGCTGCTCAAAAGCCTCACGGAAAGCTGAATTCCCTGATATCAGGCTTCCTTTGACATCAGATCTGGTCACCAGCTTATCATACGGTACGCCGAAAGGGGATTACCTGAGGGTGCGGGAAAACCCGGACAAGGGTTCCAAAGCCCTTGAGATGCTGTGGCACGGCAATATCTTCGAGATATTCACCAAGACCGGAGACAAGGAAGTTGTTGACGGCAGCGAGGATTACTGGTACATGATCCGCTTTGAGGGAATCGAGGGCTGGGTATTTGGTGCAGAAATTGAGCTTTTTGAGGATTTACAAAAAGCAGAAAAGTGGGTAAAATTGACACATGAGTAGAAAAATCTGTTTTACTGGGGGAGGGACAGCAGGACATGTTTTTCCAGGCATCTCTGTCATAGAAGCTCTCTGCTCCCAATATAATTACAAGAAGGAAGACTTTATCTGGATAGGCTCCACCTCGGGCATGGAGAAAAAACTCATTGATGAGGCTGGAATCCAGTTCAAGGGAATCCTTTCGGGCAAGCTTAGACGTTATTTTTCCTTAAAGAACTTTGTTGATATTTTTAAAATTGTATTTGGAATAATACAGGCTTTCTTTATACTTTTAAAAGTACATCCACAAATAATCTTCTCAAAAGGGGGTTATGTAAGTGTTCCTCCTGTGCTGGCTGGAAAACTTTTAGGTATCCCTGTCATCACCCACGAGTCTGACTATACCCCTGGTCTTGCCACCAAGATCAATGCAAACTTCTCAAAGAAAATACTCCTTTCTGTTGAGGAGACCCGGAAATATCTCAAACCTAAGTTCAGAGAAAAATGTGTTGTTGTAGGGAACCCGGTGCGGAGCCAGTTTTATAATGGCGACGCCGACAGAGGCCTTGCATTCCTGGGCTTCGACAACAGGAAGCCCCTCATATTCGTAGTCGGCGGAAGCCAGGGAAGCGGCGAGATAAACCAGCTTATCTGGGAAATCCGCAAAGAGCTGGCAGAAAAGTACTACATAGCTCATCAGGTGGGGGCCCAGGCCACCATTGGAAAGCCAGATGTGCCAGGTTATGTGCAGATTCCTTTTATAAAGGACGAGATAGCCGATGTTATAGCCGCCGCTTCCCTGGTTGTCACCCGGGCTGGTGCCGGCTCCCTGTGGGAGCTTTCTGCCGAGGGCAGGGCTGCCCTGCTGATTCCTCTGCGGGGCAGCGGCACCAGAGGGGACCAGGTTAAGAATGCACTTTATTTCAAGGAACAGAATGCTGCGGCCGTCCTTATGGACGACACAATCAAGAGCCAGGATCTGCTGGCCGAGATAGAGAGCATTGTCGGAACAGAAAGAGGCAAGGAGCTTAGTGTCAAAATGGCCCAGATGGCTAAAAAGGACTCGGCCGCCTCTATAGCGTATCAAATTGTCACACTTATAAAGAAGGATTGAATATGAATTTTGCAGACCTTTTATTTTTGCTTATAGCAGTATTCTTTGTAATCAAGGGATTCATCAGAGGCTTCATCTCTGAGTTCATGTCCATGGCAGCCCTGATCCTGGGCCTTATTGCCGCCCTGATGTTCCAGAACCAGGTGGCAGCCTTATTAAAGGATATGGTGAAAAGCGACACCTTCCGGCCCCTTGTTGCATTCTTTATCCTTTTTATCGGCACCTACATTGTCATCAAGCTGCTTGAGATGCTGCTTCACAATGCGATCGAAGCCATAAAGATGAACAGTCTGGACCGGCTTCTTGGCATTTTATGGGGACTTCTTGAGACCTCTGTCATCATTCTTATTGTGGTTTTCCTTATTTACAGATTCAAGTTCAAGGCAGGCATGTCATTCCTTGACGAGAGTGTAGTTGCCAAGTATGCCAGAGACTTCCTGGATGGTTTGAATATAGGGGACTTTAACCTTGACAAGGTGAAGGACCTGCCGGGAGTGATAAAGAAGAATGTTTGAGAATATAATAGGGCATAAGCAGACAGTAGAGCTGCTTAAGGAACAGGTGATATCAGGCAGGCTGCCCGGTTCTATCCTTATTGAGGGCCCCCGTTATTCAGGAAAGCTTACCCTGGCTCTGGAACTTGCCCGTGCCTTGACCTGCACCGGGGACAGAGGCTGGAACTGCCGCTGCCCCAGCTGCCGGAGCCAGAAGCTCCTTATACAGAGCGATACATTGCTTTTAGGCTACGACAATTTTATGGAGGAAATCTCTGTAGCCCGCCAGCTGCTGGAAGCCAACGACCAGATTTACAGCCGATATCTCTTTGTTCGCAGCGTAAGAAAGCTCTTAAGGCGCTTTGACCCTGTCTTCTACGACGAGAAGGAGACCAAGTTCAAGAAGGTGCAGCCCCTCCTTGCATATCTGGAGGAAGCCTTGGGCGGAATTGAACCCGAGGATCTTTCCACCCCGATAAAACCTAAGGTTCTGGATGGCATTATGGAGACTGCGGCAGCCCTTGCAGGGGAGCTGAACCTTTCCACTATCCCTGTGAACCAGATCAGGAAGGTCACATTCTGGGCCCACACCAGCACTACCGAAAGCCGCAAAGTAGTTATAATAGAGAATGCCGAGAAGATGAACGACAGCGCCCGGAACAGCATGCTTAAGATTCTTGAGGAACCGCCGGCAAACTGCTTCTTCATCTTCCTTTCCTCCCGCACAGGGGAGATAATTCCTACCATCAGGTCCCGGCTCAGGAACTATCCCCTCAAGGAACGCACCTCTGAAGAAAATGCAAAAGTGCTCTCCCTTATCTTCCGGGAGAACAGCGGAGCCTACAGTTCCATCTCCAGCTACTTTGACAGCTTTGACCCAGATGTGGAAGTCCTTTCAGGCCTGGCATCCCAGTTCCTTTCCTTCTGCTTGTCGGACTCCAGGGCAGCTGATGCAAAGAGCCAGCTCAAGGAGCAGCTTAAGGATATAAAAGGGGAATCGGTAAAGGTCTTTCTGGAGAAGCTTCTGGAGCAGGCCAGGACTGCGCTTCCAGGCGCTGATTTCAGCACTGCAGGAAAGCTTGAGAAGCTGTGCCGGAGCATCAACCAGATTTGGTTCGACTTCGAGAGTCTTAATATGAATCCCCAGCTCCTTTTTGAATACCTTCTGTATGACGGAGGAGGACGATTATGAGGAACTTTGTCTCTGCAGCCCTCAGAAGGACCCAGAACTTGGCGCCGGAAGAGAAGGTTGCCATCTATGAAGATCTTTTAAAAAGCATAGTTGAAGACGATGACATGATGATCATGGTTCTGGATGCCCTGCCCACAGGGGTTGCTGTATCAGACCAGGAACACAAGGTGGTTTTCCTGAACCGTTATCTGGCAAAACTGGTGCGCCTTAAGAAACCGGAGCTGTCCGACGTTCTGGTATGGGATATATTTGTACGCAAGGATATATCTAACTTCATCCGCACCACGGTCACAGAGGGACCGGACCGCACCTCCAGGATCTTCGACTCAAGCATAGAGAAAAAGAACTTCTCCGTTGAGGTGACTGTCTCAAAGCTTCATCATTCATCCGGCAAGACAGGCCATATCATCAACATAGCCAATGTGACAGAGCGGGAGAAGGAGAAAAGCGAGAAAAAAATGAAGGAGAGCTTTGCCTCCCTTACAGCTCTGACAGCCGGTGTGGCCCACGAGCTTAAGAACCCTCTGGGAAGCATGAGCATATATCTTCAGCTTATGGAGAGGCAGCTCCACAAGCCCGAGGCCTTTGAGAATGTGGATACCTGCCGGGAAAGCCTTATCTCCAAGATAAAGGTGCTTAAGAGCGAGGTGGAGCGGCTCAACGATATTGTGGTTGACTTCCTTTCCACCGTCCGGCCCAGGAATGCGAACCTGCAGGAAGAAGACCTTAACCAGATAATCAGGGATGCTGTTGAGATTATGATTCCTGACCTGGAGCAGCACAATATCACCCTCAAGCTTGAGCTGGAGGAGAACCTGCCATACCTTATGCTGGACCGGGGCTTCATGCGCCAGGTCCTTACCAACCTTATAAGCAATGCAAAGGATGCCATGAAGGAGCAGGGCGCCGGTACCCTCACTATATCCACAGGGAAGAACAGCGACTCTGTAATCCTCTCTATAGCTGACACCGGTATTGGAATATCACCTGAGAACCTGACCAGGATATTTGATCCGTACTTCACCACCAAGAAGAGCGGCACAGGAATAGGACTCACCCTGGTCTATAAAATCATCAAGGGGATGGGTGGCGATATCGGAGTCGACTCACGGCAGGGTTCCGGCACCACATTCCGCATAACACTGCCGCGTATGGAAAAAGAGATCAAACAGATTGAATGGGAGACAAAATGAAGTTCAATATCCTTGTAGTAGATGATGAAGTCAATATCCGCCGTGGCCTTGCCATAGGCCTTGCCGACGAAGGCTATAATGTTTACGAGGCAAGCAATGGCCTTGAGGCCCTTAAGATAATTGCTTCCAAGGCTGTGGATCTGGTCATCACCGACCTTAAGATGCCTGAGATGACAGGAGAGGAGCTCCTCAGGCAGATCACAGCCAATTATAAGAATATCCCGGTCATCATCCTGACAGGCCATGGAACTATAGAGACTGCTGTGGAGACCATGCACAACGGGGCCTATGATTTCATGACCAAGCCCCTTAATCTGGACCATCTCTTCCTTATCATAAAGCGGGCTCTCTCCAACAGGCAGCTTGTCCTTGAGCACAACGAGCTTCAGGCTCAGGTGGAGAAGATGAAGGCTTCCCACAACATGATAATAGGCAAAAGCCCAAAGATGCACCAGATCATGGAGACAGTGGAGCAGGTGGCCGGTACCCGCGCCTCCATCCTCCTTACCGGCGAAAGCGGTGTAGGAAAAGAGGTGATAGCGAATGCAATCCAGTCCCTCTCAGACCGCCGGGACAAGCCATTTATAAAGGTGCACTGTGCCGCACTGGCAGAGGGTGTCCTTGAGAGCGAGCTTTTCGGCCACGAGAAAGGGGCCTTCACCAATGCTATAGCCCAGAAGAAAGGAAAGTTCGAGCTGGCTGACAAAGGTACAATATTCCTGGATGAGATAGGCGAGATAAACCAGAATACACAGGTCAAGCTGCTCAGAGTCCTCCAGGAGCGGGAGTTCGAACGGGTGGGAGGGACCGAGACCATCAAGGTGGATGTCCGTATCATCTCTGCCACCAACAAGAACCTGCAGCAGGAGGTTCAGAAAGGCAACTTCAGGGAAGACCTGTTCTACCGCCTCAATGTGGTCAACATAGAGATTCCTCCGCTCAGGGAACGGAAAGAAGATATCCTCCTTATGGCCACAGCTTTCATAAACAAGTTTGCCAAGGAGAACAACAAGCAGATAGACGGCATGGATTCCAAGGTCATGACAATCCTTTACAACCATCCTTGGCGTGGCAATATAAGGGAACTTGAGAACTGCATGGAGAATGCTGTCATCATGTGCCGGGGCAATATAATCACAGTGGACGACCTGCCCTTTGCAATGCACAAGGAGGCAGGGGACAACTATGTCAAGATCCGGCTTGGCACATCCTTGGACAATGCGGAGAAGACCCTGATAATGGCCACTCTGGATATGTGCAAGGGAAACAAGAGCAAGGCTGCCGAAGTGCTTGCAATAGGAAGGAAGACACTGCACCGCAAGCTGGACGAATATGCAGAGAATTGAAGAATACTTCACTCCCGAAATGATCCGTTTCCTGCGGACCTCCATTGAAGAAGCCGAAGGCAATGAGGTTTTCTTTTCAGGCAAGGCCAATGCTGATGGCATTGTGGACGAGATTATCCTGGCAGCCCGGGGGAAGGAAGACACAGTTCCTGTCATTGAATCGGTGATCGATTTCGGCGATGTCATTATCCACAACCATCCCAACGGTCTTCTGGTGCCGAGCGAGGCAGACCTTGATGTGGCTGGAAGGCTGGGGCGCCACGGCATAGGGGCATACATAATAGACAACCAGGCCACCAGGCTCTATGTGATTGCCGAAATCATAAAGCGGAACAAGAAAGAGCTGCTGGATATTGATGAGACAGCCGGATACCTGGAGGATGGGGGAGCCCTTTCCCAGAGCGTGGAGGACTACGAGTCCCGACCCCAGCAGATAGACTTCCTCAAGGCAGTCTGCAGCTCCTTCAACAAGGACAACATAACCATAGCCGAGGCAGGCACCGGTGTAGGAAAGTCCTTCGCATATCTTATTCCAGCCTTCAAATGGGCCGAGAAGAACAGGGAGCGGGTTATCATATCAACCGGCACCATAAACCTGCAGCACCAGCTTCTGGAAAAGGATATTCCTGTCATACAGAAGCTTCTGGACAGCAAACTCAAGGCAGTCCTTGTAAAAGGAAGACAGAACTACATCTGCTTACGCCGTTTCAACGACAGGCTACAGGAGGCCGGTCTCTTCGACAACGAGGCAGATTTCAAGGCTATAGAGAAGTGGCTTGAGGTGACCAAGACAGGAGAGCGGAGCGACCTTTCCTTTTTCCCGACCTGGGAGCTGTGGAGCGATATCTGCTCCGAGAGCGAGAGCTGCCTTGGCATAAAGTGTCCGTACCGGGACAAGTGCTTTGTCATCAAGTCAAGGAAAGAGGCCACCAGCGCCAGCATAATAGTGGTTAACCACCATCTCCTTTTCTCCGACATGGAGGCCAGGATGGAGGATGATTTCAACGGCACCAGCATTCTGCCTAACTATTCCAGGGTAATCTTTGACGAGGCCCACAACCTTGAGAACGCCGCCACATCCTACTTCTCCCAGAGCGTGAACAAAGGCTATATCCTCAAGGTGATGCATCAGATCTACCGCAGGGTAAAGGATCGTATCTTCGGTATTTACCGGTTCTGGAGCTATTACACCGAGCAGAAGGATAAGCTGGAGAGCATTCCCCAGCAGATTGCAGTGATCATCAGCAGGACCGATGACCTGGAGAAGGTGATACAGGCCAATGTGCTTATGAACGACAATTCATCGGTGCTGGACATGCGGAGCGAGGCCATCAACACAGCAGATATCTACGGTGCAGTAGCCAATCTGCGGAACGAGATAAACGATCTTTTCAACATCATAACCGACATACACGAAGAGCTTGCAAAAATGCCGGACAAGGAAGTTAAGAACGACAAGCGGATGTACGAGACTTCCATTGTCAAGAACAAACTCAGCGGCATAATAAGCATGCTCAACGACTTCATTGCAAACCAGGAGACCTGCATCAACTATATAGAGAAAGGGAAGAAATATTCATCACTCTTCATAGCGCCTCTCTCTGTCTCCGAGACGCTGCGGGAGATTATCTTCAACAAACTCTCCAATGTGGTGCTGGTATCTGCCACCCTTAGCGTGAACAAGAGCTTTGAGTTCTATGCAACCCGTATAGGACTCCATGATGTGGAGCGCCCTGTGGCCAGGTTTATCTTCGACTCTCCTTTCGAGTATAAAAAGAATGTGCTTTTATCTATTCCATCTGATCTGCCGGAGCCCAAGAGCGCCGGCTACAGCCAGAAGCTTTCAGACCTTATAAAGAATGTGCTGATAATCTCCGAAGGGAAGGGGCTGGTTCTCTTTACATCCTATTCAATGCTCAAGACAGTCTACGACCTGGTGAGGGATGATTTCTCCAATGCGGGAATCACGCTGTTCAAACAGGGGGATGATGACAACAAGAAGCTTTTAGGCAATTTCTTTATAAACAAGAACAGCGTCCTCTTCGCTACCGACTCCTTCTGGGAAGGGGTGGATGTGCCGGGGGAATCCCTCTCTGTCCTTATTATCTGCCGTCTGCCGTTTAAAGTTCCTTCCGACCCTGTGATAAAAGCCAGGATGGAGCTTATAGAGAAGAACGGGGGCAATTCCTTCATGGAGTATTCGCTGCCCGAGGCTGTCATCAAGCTGAGGCAAGGATTCGGCCGCCTTATACGGCGGAAAAGCGACCGGGGGGTGATTCTCATCACCGACACCCGGATTCTCTCTAAATTTTATGGTAAGATTTTCTTCAACTCTCTCCCGGAGACCAGGAGAGATATAACATCATCAGATAGGATTTGCTTGAAAATAGAGGATTTCCTCTATCAGTGATCAGCCTTTGCTGCAGATAAAGTCCCGGTATTTCTCAGGATCAGTCTCAAGAGCCACAATATTCTCTTCGTCTGTGCACTTGAAGAGGGCAGCCTTGGTCTCGGTCATAAGCCGTTCTGCATCCATCTCCCTGCCGTTTCTTGAGGAGAGTCCTGCATAGAGCATGTTCTTGCCGGACATAACGCTGAAGGATTTTGCAAAGTTCTGGCAGAGGGCCAGGCCTTCGTGGAGGTCTCTGTCTGGGAATATAACTGTGAACTTATCGTCAGATACTGCAAACCGCAGGTCATTGAGTGTGAAGCACTCTTCTGCCACCTCTCCGGCCAGCTTCCAAAGGTCAGAGCCTGGGGTAGAGGTGAACCTGAACTCAGCCAGCACCAGATCCTTCTTAAGGGATATAGATTCTGTAATGCAGTCTGCAAGAGCTATGTCAAAGAACTTGAAGTCTGCAAAGCCGAAGTCTGTAGGCTTGTGATCATATTTAGGCTCATCCTTTTCTTCTGGAATAAGGAGTTCCGGCTCTGCTGAAGGCTCAGTGACAGGCTCGTAGTAGGTTACATCCTTGGCTGGGGTCTCAGCTTCATTTTCTGCCTCAACCTCTGGCATTGCCTCTTCAGCATCTGCAGCAGCTTCTGCAGGTCTTGACTTGAACCTGAAGCCCTTGCTGGAAGAGATAACCAGTGCCACAGCTGTCAGCATGATGAACACCAGTGTGTAAACCATAAGTGCCTTGAAGATATAGACAATCTGGGCACGGTCAGAAATCTTGTAAAGAATTTCGATGTTGAGTACCGGCGGGGTTGCAGTAACCTTGACCGGTCCTTTGTAAAGCATGAAATTGCGGCTGGTGGTGTACTTTGCCTCATCCTTATCCGGGTAGAACTGGACTACGTCTGGATTTGAAGAGTAGTAATATAGGACATTATTGTCCTTGTTTTTGATCACCAGGGACTGAAGCCGCCTGTCGTAATTGAAGAGCGCCTTGACGTTCTTGTTGAATGCCGGGAAGAACCGGTCTCCTGCCAGATATCCGTTGCGGATCACCTTGCTCATCTGACCGAACATGTCATCTCCCCGCTGGGAGTTTGCCTTCTGGATTCCATACATCCTTATTGTGAAAAGGGTTGTAAGAAGTAAGAAAATAGCCAGAGCCGATACTGCGTATACGACAATAATATTCTTTTTCATAATACTATTATCGGTATTATGGGATAATCTTTGAGATAATTCTGATCATTAATTCTGCGAAAAGATGACGTCTGGCGTTGGCTGTCACCAGAACCTCGTTCTCATCCAGCTTGGCATCGGAGACACCGGCAGCCAGGTTGGAGATGACAGAGATAGCCAGAACCTTAAGCCCAGCATGGACTGCAAGTATAGTCTCGGGGACAGTGGACATACCTACGGCATCGGCACCCAGAACCCTTGCCATGCGGATCTCGGCAGGGGTCTCGTAGCTTGGTCCCATGAACCATATATAAACTCCTTCCTTGAGTTCAATGCCCAGCTCCTGGGCTGCCTTGCGGGCATTCTGCTGCAGCACCGGGTCGTAGCATTCAGACATGTCGGGGAACCGGGGCCCGAAGTCAGAGTTGTTCTTTCCAATGAGGGGGTTGGTTCCCGACAGGTTTATATGGTCTGTGACAAGCATGAAGTCCCCGGGCTTGAACTCCTTGTTTATGCCGCCGGCCGCATTGGTCTGGAGAAGATAGGTTACACCCAACACCTTGAGGGTACGGAGCACCACAGCGATGTCCTGACCGTCGTAGCCCTCGTAGAAATGAAAGCGCCCGTCCAGCAGGATCACATCTTTGCCTTCCAGCTTTCCGAAAATAAGGCGGCCGATATGGCCCGGCGCTGTGGATATAGGAAAGTGGGGTATGGACTTGTATGGAATCTCCACATCAATCTGCACCTGGCTGGTGAGAGGACCCAGACCTGAGCCCAGGATGATTGCAATCTTAGGCTGTCCCCTGTAGTTGTTCTCGAACAGCACGCGGTTGATGTAGTGGGTAGCCTTGATTATTGTCGCATCATTCATATTCCCATTTTACAATCAAATTGAAAAATTGTATACTATGACCATGAAAAAGCTTATAGCCCTTGGAATGAGCGGCGGTGTGGACTCTTCCATGGCTCTGGAATATCTTAGGAAGGACTGGGACACAATAATCGGGGCCAACCATGTGGTATGGCACGGTGTGAAGTGCTCAAGCCCCGAGGTTATCGCAAGAGCCGAAGACCTTTGCAGGAGGGAGAATATCCCGTTCTACTGCCTTGATGTCTCGGATGAGTTCAACAGGCAGGTGGCCAAGGCTTTTGTAAAGGACTATCTCCATGGTCTTACACCTAATCCCTGCGTAATCTGCAACCAGTTCATCAAGTTCACATTCTTCTATGACAGACTGAAGGAGCAGCTTATAAAGGACGGCATCATGTCGCCGGAGGACCAGCTCTATTACTCCACCGGTCACTACGTGCGCCTTGTGGAGCGGTCCGGCTCCCTCTTTCTTGCCAGGGCCAGAGACCTGTCCAAGGACCAGAGCTATATGCTCTACAGGCTCCCCAAGGAGCTTCTGGCCCGCTGTGTCTTCCCCCTGGGAGATAAGCTTAAGACCGATGTCAAGAAAGAGGCGGCAGCATTGGGTCTTCCATCCAGCAGCGTAAAGGAGAGCCAGGATATATGCTTCATCGAAGGCTCCTACGGGGATTTTATTGAGAAGTACACAGGTAAGCAGTACCAGCCTGGCTCCATATACGACACCCAGGGGAACAGACTGGGGCTCCACCGTGGATATATACACTATACAATTGGCCAGCGGAAAGGGCTGGGACTGGGCAGCGGCCCCTGGTACGTCACCCAGGTCATCCCCGAGAAGAACCGTGTCATAGTAGGCAGGGAAGAGGAGCAGGGACAGAAGGACTTTTCAGTGCGGGATCTTAACTGGTTCATGGACTTCCAGGGGCCGCTGGAGGCCGGCGTGCAGGTCCGCTACAATTCGGGGACGCACCCCTGCACCGTAGAGGCCGGGGACGGCGGCACCGTCCAGGTGCATTTAAAAGAGAAAACAGTTATAACACCGGGGCAGAGCGCTGTCTTCTACGACGGGGACGTAGTCCTTGGCGGAGGTATAATAGTATGATTATTCACCTGGAATCGGTCTCCTCCACCATGGACGCCGCCCGGGCTCTACTTCCTCAGAAGCCGGAGGACGGCACCGCCGTGTATGCCGACTACCAGGAGCAGGGGCGGGGCCGGGTGCAGGGCCGTCGTTGGGACAGCCCCAGGGGGGAAAGCCTCCTTGCAACCTTCCTTTTCAAGACTGAATCCATTGCTTTCCCCCTGTCCAGTTTCCCCCTCTATGCCGGCTATGTCACAGCAAAGTGCCTTAAGAAGCTTTACGGCATAGAGTGCCGGGTCAAGTGGCCCAACGACGTTCTTGTAGACGGGGACAAGATATCAGGTATCTACTGTGAGTGTATTGATGACTACATCTCCTGCGGTATAGGAATCAACCTTCTTCAGGAACAGTTTCCATCACACAGGCGCAAAGCCTGCTCTGTAAAATCAGTCTCAGGAAAGAGTGCTGACCGGGAAGAACTCCTTAAAGAAATGGTAAAAGAATTTATATTTAACTTAAAAAACCATAACTGGATAAAATATTTTCAAAATATACTTTATAAAAACAATCAAAATATTACAGTTCTTGAGGGGTTGGCAGACTCAGGCATATCAGTCACTGGAATCCTCACCGGCATCGGAGAGTATGGTCAGATGCTCATAAAACTCTCTGACGGGACAGTCAAAGAGATCTTCACCGGGGAAATCCAGTAAAAATATTTTCAGCAAAGTGTTGATGATTTTTACTAATATTTGTATCTTATAGAAAAAGCAAATAATTTTATTAATTCATAAAGGGGTTAATTAACTATGGCAAAACAGCTTGAATTCAACGAAGCAGCCAGAAAACAGCTCTTCGCAGGTGTAGAAAAGCTTTCCAATGCAGTAAAAGTTACATTGGGACCAAAGGGTAGATGTGTCCTCCTGGACAAGAAATTCGGTGCTCCTACAGTTACCAAGGACGGCGTTTCTGTAGCAAAAGAGATTGAACTTGAGAATCCGTATGAGAATATGGGCGCTCAGCTGGTGAAGGAAGTTGCCACCAAGACAAACGATGTTGCAGGCGACGGAACCACAACAGCAACAGTACTGGCTTATTCAATCACAAAAGAAGGAATCAAGAGCGTTGCAGCCGGAATCAATCCTATGGAGATCAAACGGGGAATTGACAAGGCAGTGGCAATTGCTACAGCAGAGATAAAGAAATCAGCCAAGACTATCAAGGACAAGGGCGAGATTGCACAGGTTGCAGCTATTTCTGCAAACAACGATATGGCAATCGGCGACCAGATCGCAGATGCAATGGATAAGGTAGGAAAGGACGGAGTAATCACAGTAGAAGAGTCCAAGACCATCGATTCCACCATCGACTTTGTAGAAGGTATGCAGTTCGACAGAGGCTACCTCTCCCCATATTTCGCAACAAACCGGGACACTATGACAGCAGTTCTGGAGAGCCCGTTCATCCTTATCTTTGACAAGAAGATCTCCAACATGAAGGATCTTCTCCCAGTCCTTGAGAAGGTAGTTCAGGCCAACAAGCCGCTCCTTATCATCGCAGAGGATGTTGAGGGCGAGGCTCTGGCAACCCTGGTTGTAAACACAATCCGTGGCACAATCAATGCAGTTGCAGTAAAGGCTCCTGGCTTCGGCGACAGAAGAAAGGCTATGCTTGAGGATATCGCAATCCTTACAGGCGGCCAGGTTATCTCCGAGGAACTGGGACTCAAGCTTGAGAACACCACACTGGATATGCTTGGAAAGGCAAAGACAGTCAAGGTGGAGAAAGAGAACACCACAATCATCAACGGCGGTGGTGCTGCTTCCGATATCAAGGACCGGATCGCTCAGATCAGAGCTCAGATTGCAGATACAACATCCGACTACGACCGGGAGAAGCTGCAGGAGCGGCTGGCTAAGCTGGCAGGCGGTGTTGCAGTCATCAACGTAGGTGCTGCTACCGAGGTAGAGCTTAAGGAGAAGAAGCACAGAGTTGAGGATGCTCTTTCTGCTACAAGAGCAGCTATCGAGGAAGGCGTTATCGCAGGTGGTGGAGTTACCCTTATCCAGATCGTCCAGACTCTGGAGAAGACAAAGATGGACGACCTTACCGCAGACGAGAAAGTTGGTTTCAATATCGTCAAGAGAGCTCTTGAGGAGCCTATCCGCCAGATTGCAGAGAATGCAGGACTGGACGGAGCAGTTATCGCAGAGAAGGCTAAGAGCTCCAAGAAGGGCGTAGGCTTCGATGCCAACAAGATGGAATGGGTAGACATGGTAAAGAGCGGAATCATCGATCCTGCAAAGGTAACCCGGTCTGCACTGCAGAATGCAGCTTCCATCGCAAGCCTGCTTCTTACAACAGAGTGTGTAGTAACTGATATTCCTTCCAAGGAAGCACCTGCACCAGCTATGAACCCAGGAATGGGCGGTATGGGCGGTATGATGTGATTAAATGAACAAGCTTGAAGAAATCTTCAATGCAATAACCCACGGTGTAGGCTTTCTGGCCAGCATCGTGGGTCTTGTTTTTTTATGCTGGTTCTCGGCAAAGACTCATGATGGGGCAGTTATAACCGGGTGTATCCTCTTCGGATGCTCCATGATCCTGCTGTACCTGTTCTCAAGCCTGTACCACAGCCTTGTGTTCACCAGGGCAGGAGATGTGTTCCAGATATTCGATCATTCTGCCATCTTCATCCTTATTGCCGGCACCTACACTCCTATACTGCTGAACTTCCACACCGTATTCGGCCTTGTGACATTCATCATAATGTGGTCTGTGGCAGCCGCAGGGATAACTCTGGAGGCAGTCTTTGGAGCCAGGATAAAGAAGATTTCCATGATATTGTACTTCCTCATGGGTTGGGTTATAGTTGCAGCATGGAGACCCCTTAAGTACAGCGTGGATCCCAAGTTCATATGGTGGATCCTTGGGGGCGGCCTTTTGTATACTCTGGGAGCAGTCTTTTATGCTCTTCAGGACAGAAAGGGATTCCATGTCATCTGGCATCTTTTTGTGCTGGGTGGAACTGTAATGCATTATCTGGGGATTGTCTTCTATATTGCTATGCCAAGGGGGATTTGAGTGTTATTTTTCCAAACTGCCGTAGTGATTTTCATTATTTTGATGGCAATATATATCATTTATATTTTCTATCATAAGTATATCTATTATGGCTATACCCCGAAGCAGGTGGCGTACCTTATAGGACAGCAGCACATGGTGCTGGATAACCTGAAGTTGGGAATCATATACACCAACAGCAAGGGAAAGATCATAATTATTAATTCGGTGGCGAAAAACCTTCTCCAGCTGGATGGCAATGTCAGAGGAACCAATGTCAGGAACTATTATTTTGGTAAGCCTTTCCATGAGATAATGGATAAGGGTGAGAATATCCAGATCAGGGAGGTAAGGGTTTCGGCCGGTAATATAATCCTTTTCCGCTTCCATGTGGTGCGGGATCCGGATACAGATAAGCTTATAGGTATTATTACAAGTCTGGAGGACCTTACCTTGGCCAAGCAGCGGGCCGAAGAGCTTACCGGCATGAGGATGCTCATGAACGAGATAAGGGCTCAGAACCATGAGTTTATGAACAAGCTCCATACAATCTCCGGTCTTATTCAGCTGGAGGAGTATCAGGAAGCTATTGATTTCATCTCCCAGTCGGCAAGATCAAACCAGGAGCTTATTGGTACAATAAACTCAAAGGTCAAAGAACCCAGCGTGGCAGGACTTCTCCTTTCAAAATGCAATAAGGCCGGCGAGAAGAAGGTGAAGCTTGTGATCAATGAGGACACCTATATACGTGACCTGCCGGAGAAAATGCACAAGGATGAGTTCTGTTCCATCGTAGGCAATCTTATAGAGAACGCGCTGGATGAGCTGGCAGGCCGTACTGACGGAAAAATAGAGATAGGAATTTTCCAGGGCGAGAACGAGATGAATATCTCTGTATTCGACAACGGCCGGGGAATTCCTGAAAAGGTGCGGGATAAGATATTTAAGAAAGGGCACAGCTCCAAGGGTGAAAACCGGGGATATGGCCTTTATATTGTTAAAGAAATAGTTGACACCTACGGGGGAAAAATACGATTATGGTGTGAGTCCGGCACCACGATTGTAATAACTATCCCCATGAGGCAGGAGAAAGATAAATGAAGATTCTTATTGTAGATGATGACCCGATGGTAGCTCACATCAACCTTAAGTTTGCCAACAAGGCAGGCTATGATGATGTGGAGACAGCAGCCGACATAGAGATTGCAAAAGAGAGGCTCCGCCAGGGGGATATAGACCTGGTGCTTCTGGATGTGTATCTGCCTACAGGAAAAGGAACAGAAATTCTCAAGTGGATACGGCAGGAAAATCTGAACACCGATGCCATACTTATTACAGCTGACCGCAGTTCCGAGACAGTGGAAGAGTCTATGAATTTCGGGGCAGTGGACTACCTGATCAAACCTTTCGACTTCGACCGGTTCCAGCTGGCTATGGAGAAGTTCGAGCGGAAGAGGAACGGCTTTGTGGGCAAGAAGAGTGTGGAGCAGGACGATATAGACAGCATCTTCTTTGAGTCTGTGAACAGGAACGACAAGGTAAAGGATATGCTGGATAAAGGGATGAGCGAAAAGACCTACACCGCAATCCTGAACGCCATAAAGGCTATGGAAGCGCCAGTGACAGCCGAGGAGCTGGGTGACAAGCTGGGCATTTCAAGGGTATCTGTACGCCGTTACCTGGAGTTTATGGAGAGCAGGGGAATCCTTGAGATGAAGCCTATCTACGGCAAGAAAGGAAGGCCTCAGCATCTCTTTAAATATGTACAGGAAGGTAATTGACCTTAATTATATTATTTGGTAAAGTGTTTTCCGTTAATTGGTGGCGTAACTCAGTCGGTAGAGTAAGCGGCTCATATCCGCTCTGTCAGGGGTTCGAGTCCCTTCGCCACTAATTTTTTTTTGCCTTGTAGGCCAGCTGGCCGCAGGCTCCTGATACCCCGAATCCTTTCCTTCTTCTCAATGTGTAGTTGATCCCCATTTTATCCAGTTTGGAGCAGAATACATTGATGTCTTTCCTGTCCGGGGTCTGGAAGGGCTTTCCTTCCACAGTGTTCCATGGAATCAGGTTTATAAGGACAGAGAGGCCCGATGTCATATGGCGGAGCGCCTTTATATCCTCGTCTCCCATGTTGAAGTCTTTTATAAGCACATATTCAAAGGTGAAGCGCTTGTTCTTGTCCTCTTGGAATTCCTTGAGGGCAGCTTTGAGCTGGTCCAGAGGATAACGGCCTGTGATAGGCATGATCTCCCGGCGCTTCTCTTCTATAGCACTGTTCAGCGACACAGCAAGGCGTATCTCCAGCGGAGACTTGGCAAGTATCTGTATGCCTGGAACCACACCGCAGGTGGATATAGTCATTCGCCGGGCACCCAGGCCCACAGCATTCTTGTCGTTCAGAATAGAGATAGCTTTTAACAGGTTATCAATGTTGTCGAAAGGTTCTCCCATCCCCATGAATACTATGTTGCTGAGTTTGCCGGCTATCTTTTGTCCAATAAGAAACTGCTCCAGTATCTCACCGCTGGTCAGGTTCCGCTTGAAGCCCATATCGGCGGTGCGGCAGAAGGCGCAGCCCATCTTGCAGCCCACCTGGGATGATATGCAGATAGTCTTCCGGTCGGTGCCGTCCGAGAGAATCACACATTCGGTGTAAAGGCCGTCGGAAAGCTCGATCCGGAGCTTGCAGTTGCCATCCTCATCATCAAGGGAGGTGTCGACTTTAGAGGTAAAAATAGCGAAGTTCTCAGACAGCTGCTGGCGCAGGGCCAGGGGCAGGTCTGTAATGGAGTCAAAGCTTTCTATGCCGGAATAAAGGGCGTGATAGATCTGCTTTGAACGGAAACGCTCCTTAACCTGGATAAGCTCCTGGATCTCTTCGGGAGTCAGTCCCAAAAGGCTTTTCATAAATCAGATAAGGCCTTTGGTGGAGAGCACCTGGTTCGAATCTGCTGATGCATATGACTGGGCAATAGCCTTGCCAAGGGCCTTGAAAAGGGCCTCTGCCATGTGGTGGCTGTTCTGTCCATAGCGGCAGGTGCAGTGGAGCGCTATCTGGGCTCTGTTGGAAAGAGCGATAAGGAATTCTCTTATAAGGCACATGTCAAAGGTGCCTGCTTTTGGCTGAGGAAAATCGGCGTTAAGAACCATGGAAGGGCGTCCGCATATATCGATCACAACTTCGGATACAGCCTCATCCATAGGGATGATGGAATAGCCGTAGCGCTTTACAACGCCTGTCTTCTCGGCAGACTTGGCAAGGGCATCTCCCAGTACAAGACCTAAGTCCTCAATCAGGTGGTGAGGGTCTACATCTACATCACCGTCAGCCTTTACAGAAAGGGCAAAACCGCCATGGAAGGCCATAGCTGTAAGCATGTGGTTGAAGAAAGCCACAGGGGTGTCAATCTCCACACCCTTTGCATCAAAGTCCAGAGTCAGCTTTATGTCTGTCTCCTTGGTTTTTCTCTTTAAAACAACAGTACGGTTTCCCATGTTCTGCCTCCTATCTTTATTTTTATCGGCTATTTATTATTATTTCTATACTATGCAGACCCAGTTTTTTCAGATATAGTTTAGGACAGCGGTCGTTCCGTTTACCCGCTTTAACAAAACAAGGGAGTTACAACATGCATTTTGGATTCAATGAGCTGATGTGGTTCGCAGTTCTTATAGTGAACTTCGTCATTTTGCTTGCGGTCTACCGTTTCATGGGCAAGACCGGTCTTTTCGTGTGGATGGCAATCGCCAGCATCCTTGCAAACATCCAGGTACTTAAATTGGTGGAATTCTTCGGCTGGAATATCACCCTTGGCAATGTGCTTTACGGCACCTCCTTCCTGGCCACAGACATATTATCGGAGAACTATTCCAAGGAGCTGGCCCGCAAGTCGGTGTGGATAGGCTTCTTCGCCATGATCTCCATGATTATCCTCATGACTTTGTCCTGCCTTTTCCATCCTGCAACCGATGACTTTGTATCGGAGCACATGAATGCTATCTTCACAGTCATCCCAAGGGTTTCGGCAGCCAGCCTCATAGCATACCTTATCTCGCAGAACCACGATGTCTGGGCATATCACTTCTGGATGAAGAAGTTCCCCGACACCAAGTTCATCTTCATAAGGAACAACCTTAGCACCATGATAAGCCAGCTTATAGACAGCGCAATCTTCACCACAATAGCTTTCGCAGGGATGTATCCCTTCAAGGTCTTGGTGCAGATCATCATATCTACATATGTCCTCAAGTGGCTTGTGGCATTCTTTGACACCGGCTGTGTATATGTGGCTGCCCACTGGTTCAAGGCCGGAAAGGTAAGGGAGATATAATGGACAAAGGCTTCCAGGAGTATCTGGACAAGTACATAGAATTTACCAACCAGTATAATAAAGAGATTTATTATGCCAACCAGGGAAGGGACGATATCCAGGCCCCGGTGGAACCCGAGACAGGGCGTTTCCTTGCTTTTCTGGTCAAGATGACCGGGGCGAAGAAAGTTCTGGAGTTGGGCACAGGAGTGGGCAACTCTGCCATCTGGCTGGCTCAGGCCCTTTCGGAACAGGGGGGAATGCTCTACACCGTGGACAACCACCCGCGCACATGGAAAGAGGCGGTGGAGAATGTGGATAAATCGGGGCTTAAGGAATATGTGACCATGATCCATTCCGATGCCGATGAAGCAGTCCGCAAGCTGAGGGAGCAGGACCTTGAGTTTGACATCATCTTCCAGGACTGCGCAAAGTACATATATACCGTAATCTACGAGGATGTGGCTGCACTGGTAAGGAAAGGCGGCATAATCGTAGCCGACGACACCATGTTCCCAGTATGCGAAGGTGTAAGGGAGAACCTGGGGCGCCACATGGACCGGTATAATATGCAGATGTTCGCCGACAAAAGGTTTTTCTCAACTATGCTCCCCATCGGTCATGGCATGACCCTCAGCTGGAAGATATGAGACATTTGACATTTTTTTCAAAAAATATAATATTTTAATATATTTATATAAAAGAGGATAACTATGCCAATCGATAAGACAAAAATTACAAAAGAGATGCTTGCAAAAGCAGCAAAGTGCCAGACCGCTGATGAGCTTGTAGCCCTTGCAAAGACAGAGGGAATGGAGATTACAAAAGCAGAGGCTGAGGCATATCTATCAGAGATGGATAATGTAGAATTAGACAATGCTTCCTTGGATAATGTGGCTGGTGGCGGATGTTATTCTGAAAATAATTTTGATCCTTGTAATAATTTTCAGGTTGCTTAAAAAGGAAATACTAATGCCAATTGATAAGACAAAAATTACAAATGCGATGATTGAGAAAGCAGCAAAGTGCCAGACCGCTGATGAGCTTGTAGCCCTTGCAAAGACAGAGGGAATGGAGATTACAAAAGCAGAGGCTGAGGCATATCTAGCAGAGATGGATAATGTAGAATTAGACAATGCTACCCTGGATAAGGTTGCCGGTGGCAGCTGTTATTCTGACTTAAGTGGCCCGTGGGATACGTAATTCTGAATTCGACCAATGTCCTAGCCATACTTGTAATAATTTTCAGGTTGCTTAAAAAGGAAATACTAATGCCGATCGATAAGACAAAAATAACAAACGATATGCTTGCGAAAGCAGCTATGTGCGAGACTGCCGAGGAGCTGATTGCCCTGGCCAAGGCTGGCGGTTATGAGCTGACAAAAGAGGAAGCGGAATCTTATATGGAGGAACTGTCTGATTTTGAATTAGATGGTACAGCACTGAATAATATTGCCGGTGGTAAGTGTTATATGTATACTCACCTGGATGATATTATGTGACCAGGGAGAAATATATGCCGATTGATAAGACAAAGATAACCAAAGAGATGCTTGCAAAAGCAGCAAAGTGCGAGACTGCCGACGAGCTTGTAGCTCTTGCAAAGGCAGAAGGTATGGAGATCACCAAGGCTGAGGCCGAGGCCTACCTGGATGAACTTCAGGATGTTGAAATTGATTCCGAGACCCTTGAGAAAGTTGCCGGTGGATTCCACATTAATAAGAAATGCACTCAACGGAAAGTATATGGATAAGCTTGATAAGGAGACTAAAATGCCGATTGATAAGACTATAATATGATGAGCGGCAGGCGTCTAATATAAGTGATGTAAAAAAAATGTATTAGTAAGAGTATATTTTAATTGACCGTAGGCAAAAACTGTCGTTTTTTTTAAAGAGGGGCTTTTAAAAAGCCCCTTTTCTATTTGCTTCAATTTTTTGAAATTTTTTTCAAAAAATTTGTTTATGTGTTATAATTTCATATGTTAGGAGGCACACATGCCTATCGATAAAACAAAAATTACCAGAGAGATGGTAGAGAAAGCAAAACAGTGCGCAACTGCTGATGATTTGATTGCCCTGGCAAAAGGTGAGGGCATTGACATCACAAAAGAAGAAGCCGAGGCTTATCTGAATGAGCTTGAGAACATTGAGCTTAACAGCAAGGCACTTGATAAGGTGGCCGGCGGTAGCTGTTACGGTGATTGTGGTGACGTTTCACATTGTAAATTTTATGACCTATAACCATGGAGGCAAAAATATGCAGTCAGTATGCGATTTTATCAAGAAGTGCGGTACATATTACCTGGCAACAGTAGAAGGGGACCAGCCTAGGGTAAGACCTTTTGGAACAGTGAATATCTTCGAGGGAAAGCTCTATATCCAGACCGGAAAGGTCAAACCTGTATCCAAGCAGATTGGGGCAAATCCAAAGGTTGAGCTTTCATGCTTTGACGGCTCTACCTGGTTAAGGCTTTCTGGCACATTGGTGAACGACGACCGGCTTGAGCCTAAGGTTGATATGCTGGAGCATTACCCAGAGCTCAAGGCAATGTACTCTGCTGCAGATGACAACACACAGGTGCTCTATTTCAAGGATGCAAAGGCTGTCTTCGCATCCTTTACAGCACCTCCTAGAGTTGTAGAGTTCTAAACCAGTTTCTCAACATCTTTCAAGCAGCACTCAATCACATGACGGGCAGGTGGGAATGTGTCTATCTGCCTGCTCAGATAATTGATGATACGCATGCAGCCTAAAAGCTGTGCCTTATGTGTTGTCTCTTCCAGAATTTTCGGGTCTTCGGTGCCCAGGTACAGCTTAAGGCTTTTATCCCAGATGTAATGGGCAGTCTCCACAGAAATGCCCAGGAAAGCAGCGGCATTAGGGTCTATGTCCGGTAATTCCCTATAGGAATTGTATAGGGTGGAAAGCTCAAAGATAGGGTCCCCGGTGCAGATGGTGTCCATATCTATCAGCATAGGCTCTCCACCGCATATCATGAAATTCTTGAGATGGGTGTCGGCATGGAGCATGTTAAGGCTGTCCGGTACATCCTTGATAGCCTTGATAAGTTTACCGTAGGTCTCCTTGGAGAAATAGGCTTTTATCTCCTCGGCCCAGGAGAGGGTTCTTTCCTTCATATCAGGCAGTTCCCCAGGTTTCATCTGGATTGAATGGATCTGCTTTATCAGAGCTGTCGATTTTGTTATAAAGTCATCCAGCTCCTTCTGCCCCCGGTTTATATATTCTGATGACATTTCTGCATTTATAAGCTCAAACACAGCGCCGTACTGGTCACCAACCATGACTATGTCGTAGGGGATAGCGGTGGGAACCCCTTTTACAAAGGCCTTCCGGGAAAGCTCCCGCTCCTTGTTGACCTCTTCCATGGTTGTTCCTTTGTTGTATACCTTGACAACAGTGTCCGGAGCAATGCGGTATACCGCACCATGGGCACCCCGGCCCAGCTCCTTGCAGCCTTCTATATTTATCTTCCTGAGGGCTTTCTGAACCTTGAGTATCTCGACAAACCCGGTTATATCGAATATCTCGTAGACATCGGGCTGGGCATTGATGACCTGCACATTCTTGTATTTCTGGGCAAGGCGGAGCAGAATACGGAGTCCTGAACTGGATATGTATTCTAATTTTTCTGCATCCAGGACAATGGTGTCGGGTATTTCTGTGCCGATAGCCTGCTGTATGTTGCTTTCCCACTGGGCAGAATTGAGGCTGTCGATACGGCCGATAAGGGCGAAGTTCTTTGTCATACTGTCCGTTCCAGAAGCTGGTACAGTTTCTCTTTAGTCAGCTGGTAATAGAGGGGCCTGCCGTGAGGGCACCGGGGCATGGGCATTGCAAACACCTTTTTTATAAGGTCAATGGCCTTGTCGTAGTCTATGGCATCTCCTGCCTTGAAGGCCTTCTTGCAGGCGGCCCGGGCATAGAGCTCTGTCTTTATGTTCTCAAAGTCTCCGGTCTGTGTGACAAGAAGGTTAAGGACATCATTCTTAAGCTCAAAAAAAGAAGAGGGCATGGCATCAATGTAGAGCTGGCCGGTCTCATCCTTCTTTATGATGATTCCAATCTCAGCATACTGGTCAAACTGCTTCTCAATAAGCTCCTTAACCTGTGGTTCACATTCGATGTTGTATGGGATAAGGAGCTGATGCACTTCGGGCTTGCTGCTTAGGAAGAGGTCGAAGTAGAACCGCTCCTGGCTTGCATGCTGGTCTATGATGTATAAGGAATCCTCCCGCTCGCAGAGTAGGAAGCTGTCGAAGATCTGCCCCAGATAGCGGAAATCTCCCTTGTATTCAGGGCTGGGCTGGAAGCTGACCACCTCGGGCTTGTCCTTTAAGAGATTGGAGAAGCTCCTGCTCTGGTGCGGTGCCGGGGAGAAGGTCATCTGGGTCTTTTCCGGACCGAACAGGGTCTTGCTTACCGGTTCCGACGGCTTATATGTAGGTGCTTTTTCTTTTGGTTCTTTGATTCCAGTCGATATCTCTTCATCCTTTGGATAAAGACTGTCTGCGCTGCCGGCCGGCTTCTGAAGCTCTCCCATGTGCTGCTTTAGTGCTTCCACCACAGTGCGGTGTATCATGGGCAGGTTGTTTATCTTAACCTCCCGCTTTGCAGGATGGATATTGAAGTCCACCAGGGATGGATCTATCTGTATGAAAAGGAAGGCGGCAGGGTAGGTTCCGCCTGGGAAATAGGCTGAAAGGCCGTAGCACACTGCCTGAACCAGAGCAAACTCCTGGATCGGCCGGCTGTTTACGTAAATATGGATATCACGGCGGTCACGGCGTACAACCTCAACACCTGGGAACAGGATGGTGACAGAGTAGCCGTCGCACTTGGCCTCCACCTGATGGTAGAGCTTCTCCGGAGCCAGTGAGGGGTATGCATCGGAAACCCGCTTCTTGAGTGGGGCTGCCGGCAGGAATGATGTAAGTTTTCCCTCCAGGAACAGCTTGAAAGTGATGCCGGGGAATGCCAGGGCTTTCTCGTAGAACACGGTGCGGCAGCTGGAGGTCTCGGCAGCAGGGCTTTTGAGGAACTTGCGCCGGGCCGGGAGGTAGCAGAAGAGCTCCTTTACACTTACTACAGTACCTTTGTTGGCCTTAACAGCCCCCATGTCGGTCACTTTGCCGCCGTCTATAGATATGCCGTAACCGATCTCACCGGTCTGGGATGTGGTTATCTCAAGCTTTGCAGATGCCGCAATGCTGGCAAGAGCCTCTCCACGGAAGCCCATGGTCTGTATGTTGAAAAGGTCGTCGGCAGAGGAGAGCTTGGATGTGGAATGCGGAAGAAAGCAGATATCAAGGTCTTCCTTGGACATACCGCAGCCATTGTCGATGACACGGATTTCCTTGATTCCGCCCCCTGTCAGGTAGACTGCTATTTCGGTGGCACCTGCATCTATAGCATTGTCCAGAAGCTCCCGGACCACGCTTGATGTGCGGTCTATTACTTCGCCTGCAGCTATCTTGGAGGCTGTGACCTTGTCTAAAACATGTATTTTTCTTTCTTCGCTCATATCTACAGTTTAACCTATACTGGACAAATTTCAACCCTTTAATATAATTGAGGCAGGAGATTACTATGGGAATGAATGACACTCCGTCCGGAGAACGGCTCCATATAGCACTTTTTGGCAGAAGAAATGCAGGCAAATCCAGCCTGATAAACGCAATAACAGGCCAGGATCTGGCTGTGGTGTCCGAAATAAAGGGAACAACCACCGACCCTGTATCCAAGGCTATGGAACTGCTTCCTCTTGGCCCTGTGGTGATGATAGATACCCCTGGCTTAGACGATTCCGGCGCCCTTGGTGACCTGCGGGTGAAGAAGGCATTTCAGGTGCTTAACAAGGCCGACATAGCCCTTTTAGTAATAGATGCCCAGGAAGGCTTCTCTCCCGATGATGAGCGTATCCTTGAGCGGATCAAGGCCAAATCCATTCCTTATATAGTGGTGATGAACAAGTGCGACCTGGTGAACGCCCCGGGTAAAGCTGATGACCACACCATCTGGGTAAGCTCCACCACAAAGGAGAATATCCACCGGCTCAAGGAGCTGATTGCCCATTCTGTAAAGCCTGAAAGCGAGGGAAAGCGGGTAGTGGGCGACCTGATCAAACAGGATGATGTAATTGTGCTGGTAGTTCCCGTTGATAAGGCTGCCCCCAAGGGAAGGCTTATACTGCCGCAGCAGCAGACTATCCGGGATATCCTGGACACCCAGGCCACCGCAGTGGTATGCCAGAACACAACACTGGCCGCCACCCTGAAGACCCTGAACAAAAAGCCTGCCATGGTCATAACCGACAGCCAGGTCTTCGGCGAGGTCTCCAAGATCGTGCCTGAGGATATTCCACTTACATCCTTCTCCATCCTCTTTGCCCGGTATAAAGGCAATCTGGAGCTGGCTGTGAAGGGTGTGGCGGCCCTTAAGTCCCTTAAGGACGGGGATACTGTCCTTATTTCTGAGGGATGTACCCACCACCGGCAGTGCGGAGATATAGGCTCTGTGAAGATTCCACGGTGGATAGCCCAGAATACAGGAAAGAAGATAAATATAGAGCTCTCAAGCGGCACCGAATTCCCTGCCGACCTGTCCAAGTACAGGCTGGTGGTCCACTGCGGTGGCTGTATGCTGAACGAGCGGGAGATGAAGTACAGGCTCCGCTGTGCCCAGGATGAGGGTGTTCCTATAACCAACTATGGCATTCTTATTGCCTATGTGACCGGTATTTTGAAGCGGAGTGTGGCTCTTTTCCCAGATATTGCCGCTCTTCTGGATTAATAGCACTTATCTTTGATTATTGCTTCGGGGTAGTAGTGCTTCAGGATATCCCGGAATTTGATGCCAGACACTGCCATACCGGCAGCCCCGGTCTGGCAGAGGCCTACGCCATGTCCCCAGCCGCCCCCTATGAAAAGGAAGGTGTTGGGAAGACCGTTCCTGGCCAGCTGATATTCGCATACAAACATGGAGCTCTTCAAGCCACCCAGCTTTGCCCTCATGTCACGGCTTCCGATTACTATGACACCCAGAGTACCCTGTACTGTGAAGCTGGTGACACGGCCGCTTAAATCCCGGCTGTTCACCTGGACACCCTTTATGTATCCGATGGTGTGCTGTGGGTCTACCAGGTTCTCAAGCTCCTCCCGGGAATACTGGACACACCAGCGGTAAGATGGGTATGAAGCGTAGGGTGCTACATAGCAGTACATAGGGGGCGGGCTTTTTATGAACTCTGCCATCTGGCCGGGGCTGGGGGCAGCCTTGTTGGCCTTTACCTTTTTATCAGGAACCGGGGTCAGGAACCCTTGGTTGAGGCTGCCCCAGGCGGTTGCGGGGGATGAGGTGTATCCCCCGCTATTGGTGCAGAACAGTGCATCAATAGGGCTGCCCAGAGGTGTGAACAGGGCAATGCCGAAGGTCTCATTCACAGCCGCAGTGGTCTGGGGCTTTTCCCTTGTGTACCCGCGGTAGGCGGTGTTTTTACCCACATATACATCGTATTCGGCTGTGGTGGAGGCCTGCATCCTTAGGAGGATGTAGCTCCGGGCAGCCACCGCCTGGGCTTTGAGGGCTTCGTAGTGCCATTCACTGAACATCTCGGAAGGCAGAACACCGTACAGGTATTCCTCCAGGTCGATATGGTTTATGAGCATCAGGGCCTTATCCCTGATCAGAATCTCAATGTCGCCCCTGAACATGCTGCCGGTGGGCAGGCTGGTGGAAGCTCCGGATCTGGTCCTTATATCTGTCAATTTCAGGATTCCATCCTTGTTGGAAATCCTATAGGAAGAAGTTGTACCTTTTATAAGTTTACCTTTATTATAAACTAAAATTGCACCTTTTTCATAGTTTATATTTAAAACTTCATTAGTTTGACTGATGTTTACATTGAAAGAAGTGATCTTCTCAGCCAGGCATGCCCTGACAATCCGGCCCGATTTTTTACCCTTGAAATTGGCTGGAAGAGTCTTTACCGGCTTGACAGGCGGGGGCGAGAAATAGCCTTCCCCCCTGGCCATAGTTGTATAAATTCCCCTTGCAGCTTTATCGGCTTCTTCCTTTTTTCCCAGCTGTTCCTTCACCCTTGCCAAAGCCGGGAGGGCTGCCTTGAAAGTGCGTTCCGACGCCAGTGCCAGGTCGTAGTATATCTCGGCCTTTATAAAGTCATCCTTCCGCTCGGCACAGTGTCCTGCCTGGTAATAGCAGGCAGCCGCATACATGTTTTCGCCCTGAAAGCTTGTGTAGATATCGATGGCCTTGGTCAGGTTTCCCATCTCCTCGTAGTATCGGCCTATATAGAAGTTAAGCTCTGCATCAGGGTTCTTGAAAGGCAGGAGGCGCCCGGCATACTGGGTGTTGGCAGCCTTTACCGCTGCTATGAAGGCAAGCCTCTTGATATCAGGATTCTTGTCCTTATACTGGTTTGCCAGGTTTATGGCTTTCTCCGGATGTCCTGTCTGGAAGTACTCCTGGATAGCCATCTTGGCCTCATCAGCCGTCATTCCGAAGGTGTGGGACAAGGTAAAAAAAGCAAACAGGAGCAGAAGGAAGGCTTTTCTATATCTCATCAGCACTTCCATTTATCTGCATCAATCTTGCTTTTGATTCCTGCGACCTTGGTGAATATCCGGTCCAGTTTGTCAGCCTCTTCCCGGCACATCATAGCTCTGGAGAATATATCCCGGAAGAACCGCTGCATCTCCTCGGAGCCGTCTATCTTAAAGAAACCTATGCTCCGGAAGTTCTCGATAAGGTGGCTGCAGATCTCGTCCATCCTCTGGCTGGAGAGAGGGGTGAAATTCCGCTTCGGAAGCCGTTTTGCGCTGGCTCTGAAAAGGTGGTAGCACATGATCTGCACCGCGTGGGACAGGTTGAGTGATGGGAATTCTTCGGAAGTGGGGATAGAAACCACTGCATTGCATTCAGCCAGCTCATCGTCGGTAAGGCCGTGCTCCTCGTTGCCGAACACTATGGCTACCTCGCCATCAGCCATCTGGCAGATGGAGTCGCACATTTCCTCCGGGAGGAAGGTCCTGTACTTTCTCTTTTTACCGGCCCGGCGGCTGGTTCCCACCGACAGGGCAGTTCCTTCAAGAGCTTCCTTTAAGGTAGGGAAAACTTTGGCGTTCTGATAGATATCGAAGGCGTGGACTGATCGGAATTCTATGACATGCTCGTCATATTCCTGGGGATCGGCTATTACAAGCTGATGGATTCCCATAGTCTTCATGCTCCGGCATACAGCCCCTATGTTTCCACTGTCATCGGGGTGCACCAGCACTATTTTTGTCCTGTCCTTGATATCGCTCATAATAGAAAAAGTACACTAAAACAGCAGTTTTAGCAATGAGTCGGTACCCTTGACACACAAAAATATTATATATATAAAAATATTTAAGGTTTCATTTTGGCGGGTAAATTTATTTGTGTCCTGGATGACACGGACTTGATACCAGAATTATGCGGTTATGGTGACCGCAATCTCAAAGCAATAGAGGAAAAGCTGCAGGTTCCTGTCTACTGCCGGGGCAATGAGATTCTGCTTGAGTCCAACGACAAGGAGAAGCAGGAGCTCTTCAGCCAGGTGATAGGGAAGATGCGTTCTTATGCCCAGAAAGGCATTTCCCCCGACCAGGACATGATAACAACCCTGTTCAACGAGGCAGAGGCCGGTTCTGTCGAATCCCACACCGATTATTCCATTACAATAGCAGGCTCAAGCCGGAGGGTTTTCCCCCGGAACAAGAACCAGATGCGCCTTCTGGAGCTATTCAACACCAAGGACCTGGTGTTTGCCATAGGCCCTGCCGGAACAGGCAAGACCTACCTGGCTGTAGCCAAGGCGTTAAGCGAGATAATGCAGAAGAAGTACCGCAAGCTGGTTATAACCCGGCCAGTGGTGGAGGCGGGGGAAAGCCTGGGGTTCCTGCCCGGGGACCTGGCTCAGAAGATAAGCCCTTATCTGCGTCCTCTGTATGATGCTATGGAAAGCCTTCTTTCTTTCGAGGCAGTGACCAAGCTGGAGGAGGCCGGGGTCATAGAGGTAGCGCCTCTTGCCTATATGAGGGGGCGGAGCCTTTCCGACTGCTACATTATTTTGGACGAGGCCCAGAATACCACCCGGGAGCAGATGAAGATGTTCCTTACCCGTATAGGCGAGCATTCCCGGGCAATAGTCACAGGTGACGTGACACAGATAGACCTTCCTAACAAATCGGCTTCCGGACTGGTGGAAGCCGCCAGAATATTGAAAGACATCGATGACATCGGTTTTTTGGAATTTTCTCCCGCTGACATCGTCAGAAACCGTCTGGTAAAGAAAATTATAGATGCGTATGAAAAAAATAAGTGATCTTTTGCGGTACATAAGAAACCAGGAACACAAGTTTTTGAAGGCTGCGCTCCTTATAGCTCTTGCCCTGGACCTGCTGTTCGTAGTTCTTTTGAGCCGCATGGAGACTTTCTCTGACAGGACAAACCGGCTTCAGGCTGGAATGGTGGCAGAGAAGGACATTGTTGCCAACAAGGACATCCAGTACATAGACAGCAATGCTATGTCCAAGCTCAAGTACGACACCGAGAAGAAGATTCTTCCTATCTTCAAGGTAGACAACAGCATTACAGCTAACGTGGAGGCTGCCTTCGGAGAGTTCACATCAACTCTTCAGACCTATTTCGCCGAGAACCTGGATTATGACGCTTTCTTCAACCTGAGCGAGAAGCTTAAGGGCGACGGCTACACCATCAGCCCAGACTTCCTTTACGGCATGGGCAAGAGCCCGGCGGCCAGCCAGATACTTGAGACCAGCCGGAAGGCCCTTGAGGATCTGATGACTTTGGGTGTTATGGAAAAAAGCGCCTCAGGCTACGATAAGAATCAGAATGCCGAGGTATGGCGGTGGCGGGAGAATCTGCGGGAGAAAGAGGACATAGCCCTTACCGACCTGATGACAGTGGACAAGATTCCAGACTTCATCAAAAGCCGATACAGCTCCCTGCTGGATAAGAACGACCTTCAGACCGTAGTCCTGTTTGTGCAGCAGTTTGCCAAGGAGAACCTTTTCTTCGACTATAACGAGACAAACAAGAAGAAGGAGGCCCTGCTGGCCAACCTGGATCCTGTGTATAAGACCCTGATGCAGGGGGATGTGATTGTAAAGAAAGGCTTTATAATCTCCGACTCCGACATGGAGAAGATAGATGCCCTTAAGCATAGCTCATCCACCATGAACTTCGGCGGAATAACAGGAACTGTCATATTCATGATTCTCCTGTTCGTGATGGGAGTGGTGATCATTCCAATCATCATGGATCAGAACAAGGGGAGAAAGTACAGCTACATGCTCTTCTTCCTGATTCTTATAGAGATTTTCTTCTTCCTGTTCCTTATCCTGGTGAAGACTCCTCCTCTTTTCGACAACATTATTGCGGCACTCATAATTCCTTCGGCTATGTTCTCCATGCTGCTCTCCATTGTCTGCAATGTCATGGCAGGTGTGGGCTTTGCCTTTATATCGGCCCTCATTGTGTTCCTGTTCGACATGAACAGTGTCCTTGCCACTATTTTCGTTATTCTTTCCGGTCTATCCGGCGCCCTTGTCGTCCATAATTACACCAAGAGAATCCAGCTTATCCGGTCCGGTGCTTACCTTGGGATCATCAATATGTTCCTTATGCTGGCACTGCTTCTTGCCTCGGGACATTTCAACACCCACAGGCTCCTTATGGTGCTTTTCGCCTTCTTCAACGGTATGGCCTGCAGCATCCTCTGTCTTGGAATTCTCCCAATAATTGAGCATGTGATGAACGTGCCCACCCAGTCCAGGCTGGCGGAGCTTTCTGACCTGAACACACCGATTCTCCAGAAGATGCTCCACATGGCATCAGGAACCTTCAACCATTCAATTCTGGTTGGAAACCTGGCCGAGAATGCCTGCATAGACATAAAGGCCAACGGACTTCTGGCAAGAGTGGGCGGCTACTATCACGATATCGGCAAGATTGACCAGGCCGACTTCTTCATCGAGAACCAGGAGACTTATAACAGACACGACAATCTTTCCCCGAGCCTGTCGGTTTCTATCATCAAGTCCCATGTGAAATATGGTGTGGAGAAGGCCAAGGAGCTGAATCTGCCGCCAGAGGTGATCGATATCATAGCCCATCATCATGGAAACGGTCTTATTTCGTATTTCTATGTTGAGGCCATGAAGCTGGAGGACAAGGCGCGGGTTACCCCAGAGGCTTATTCTTATTCTGACGGAAGGCCAAAGAGCAAGGAGGAGGCAGTGGTGCTTCTGGCCGATACTGTTGAGGCTGCTGTCCGTGCTATGAAGAGCCCGACATTGGAAGGAATACAGAACCGGGTCAACGAGATCATCAAGAGCAAGATTGATGCAGGGCAGATTTCCGAGAGCGAACTTACTTTCAACGATCTCAAGATTATAGAGAAATCCTTTGTGAACACCCTCAGGGGTATTCATCACGCAAGAATCCAATATCCGAAGCAGGAAGAAATAAATGAATTATCTTCAAATTCAAAATGAGAGCACAGTGAAGCTGAAGAAGACTCCTGTGAAGGAGTTCCTGCGCAAGGTGCTGGAGAAGCTGGGCAAAGACAGGTGGGAAGTGTCGGTTCTCTTTACAGGCGATGCCTTTATCCAGAAGCTTAACAAGGAGTATCGGGGCAAGGATGAGCCTACCGATGTCCTTTCCTTTGCACAGGTGGACAATAAGGAGGCTTTTCCCGACAGGGGAGGCAGATTCTATGCCGGTGACATAGTCATTTCTATGGAGACCCTGGCAAATAACGCCGATTATTTTGGAATCAGCATTAACGAGGAGCTTAAGCGGCTTTTAGTTCACGGAATACTGCATTTAAGCGGTATGGATCATGAGAATAACAATCCTGACCAGCCTATGCTGGTGAAGCAGGAGAAAATATTAAACCAATTTACTGGAGTGGTTTTGCTTTGAAACCTGGAAGTTTTTTTCACAATTTATTTAAAAAACGGAATGAAGATGCCGGTTATGACCGGGACCTGAATGTTGAAGAGAAAGAGATGATCAAGGGAGTTGTGGATCTGGCAGAAAAAGATGCCAAGGATATCATGGTTCCCCGGACCGATGTGGTTTTCATCCCTACAGATATGCCTCTGGAGGAGGTTCTGGATCTTATTGCGGAGTCCGGTTTCTCCCGGTTCCCTGTATATGAGGAGACTATCGACAATGTTGTGGGAATCCTCTATGTAAAGGACCTGATGAGGGAAATGGTCAAACGCAAGAATCTTGATAACAAGGATTTTGCGGTGAGGGATATTGTCCGGAAGCCTTATTTTATCCCAGATTCCAAGAAAATAAACGCTCTTTTCCACGATTTCCGGAAGAAGAGGGTTCACATAGCTGTTGCTGTTGATGAATACGGCGGAGTTGCAGGTATCATCTGCCTTGAGGACATCCTTGAGGAAATTGTCGGAGAAATCCAGGACGAATTTGACGAGGATGAGGTTGAGGATATTGTCCAGACCGGGCCCAGCACATATCTGTGTGACACCAGGGTTAGCATAGATGACCTGAACGAGGAACTCGATATAAAGCTGCCTCACGAGGATTACGAGACCTTGGGCGGCTTTGTCTTCGACCTTTTTGACAAGATTCCTGTCAAATTCGAGAAGAAGGAGTATGAGGGGATGACCTTTGTCATCCAGGATGTGGAAGGAAACAAGATTAAATCTGTGAAAATTGAGTTGAATAAATGTTAAGACAAGTTGCAGCATTTTCTCCCGGACATCTGACCGGTTTATTCTATATGCAGGACGCAAACAAGGACCCGCTGCTGGCTGGTTCCCTGGGGGCTGGCTTCTCCATTTTAAAGGGAGTGACCACCACCATCGAGGTTAAGAAAAGCTTTGATGAGTGCTCAGTGACCATTAATGACAAGCATAACGATGCCCCTGTAAGCAATCTGGTGCGGGAGCTTTTTTTCAAGGAACTTGGTGAAAAGCCTATTCCGATTGATATACGGCACACTATAGAGACACCGGAGGGTGCAGGCTTCGGTACCAGCGGTGGTGGTGCATTGAGCCTTGTGATGGCCCTGAACCATCTGTACGGTGAACCTTTCAATACAATCAAGGCAGCCCAGATTGCCCATGTGGCGGAGGTGCGCTGCAAGACAGGACTTGGAACAGTAATGGGGGAGAGCTTCGGAGGCTTCCGTATCCTTACCAAGCCTGGTGCTCCTGGTATCGGGGCAACAATCTCTATTCCATACGATAAGGATCTGTACGCCTTGTGCATAATGTTCGGACCTCTTTCCACAAAGTCAGCTTTGTCTGACCCGGATATAAGAGCCCGGATTATGAAGGCAGGTGAGAAATACCACAGTCTTCTATGCAAGACTCCAGATATCCCTTCATTCCTTAAGTATTCAAGGATGTTCGCAGAGGAGACTGCACTTTATTCCGACAAGGTAAGAGCTGTTCTGGACACCTTCACAGCGGCTGGAATCAATGCCAGCATGCCGATGTTCGGAGAGGGAATCTTCTCTATTCTGCATAAACAGGAGCTGCCGGAGGTAATCAAGGTGGCTCAGGAATTCTGCAGCCATTATCCGGATGGCTCTGTGGAAGTAATGGTATCCAGCATCGCTAAGCGGGGTGCAGGAATTGTAAGCGAGGACTAAGGAGGAAAGCATGGCATACGGAATCCATCCTTCTTTTGATATAATCGGCACTGCCGGGAACGAACTGGCAGGAAAGCGCATTGTGCTGTGCATAACTGGCAGTGTGGCCTGTGTAAGGTCAAGCGAGGTAGCCCGGCTTCTCATGAGGCACGGTGCAACAGTTTATCCTGTTATGACCGACAGCGCCTGCCAGCTTATAGGACCGGATTTAATAGAGTGGGCCTGCGGTTATAAGCCGGTCACCACCCTTACCGGGGCGGTGGAGCATGTGGCTCTGGCCGGCAATGTGAAGGACAAGGCAGACCTTATACTGGTATGCCCCTCCACAGCCAACACTATAGGCAAGATTGCAGGGGGCATCGACGACACACCAGTCACCACAGTGGTGACCACCGCCCTTGGGGAGCGGATTCCGGTTGTAGTAGTGCCGGCAATGCACGAGCCTATGTACCGCCATCCTTTTGTACTGGAGAACATCCAGAAACTTAAGAATGCGGGAATTACTGTGATGATGCCAAGGGTAGAGGAAGGGAAGGCCAAGATACCTGAGAATGCAGATATCTATCAGACTGTCTGCTCTGTACTGGCCGATAAGGCTCTCCTCAAGGGGAAGAAAATACTTATAACTGCCGGCAGAACTGTGGAATATATCGACCCTGTGCGGGTAATCACAAACAACAGCTCCGGCAAGATGGGCTTTGCTCTGGCCCAGGCTGCCAGGGATATGGGGGCTGATGTAACAGTTGTCTATGGAAAGGGGACTGTGGAACCTGATGCCAGCTTCAAAGTGATCCGGGTTAATACTGCTGACGATATGAAGGAAGCGGTTGAGAAGGAACTGGCTGCCGGTAAGTACGATATGATGTTTGCCTCCTCTGCTGTCGGAGACTGGAAGCCTGAGGCTATGAGCCAGGAGAAGATATCAACAAGGAAGAACAAGAAACTGGTGCTTACTCTGGTTCCAACTGTTAAGATTATAGACGGAATCAAGAAGAAGTTCCCCAAGGTGTTCCTGGTGGCATTCCGTGCACTCCATGACCTTTCTGAAAAGGAACTGCTGTCCGACGGCAAGCAGCGGATGAAGATCGCAGATGCCGACATGATTGCTGTCAATGATGTTTCAAAGCCTGGACAGGGCTTCGAGACTGACACCAACGCTATGCTGGCTGTCACCAAGGATGGCAGGGTGACCAGACTGGACTTTGCATCAAAATACGAAATTGCAAGAAAGCTGCTTACAATAGCTAAGGAGAAGATATGCAGGCGCAGATAATCAACGGACTTGAGATCCGCAAGGCTATTCTTGAGGAAATCAAGGCAGAGACCGCAGAATATAAGGCAAAGACAGGAAAGGTACCTGGTCTTGTCACCATACTGGTAGGGGAAAACCCAGCCTCTGTCTCTTATGTGACACTTAAAGTGAAGACAGCCCTTGAGATGGGCTTCAACGAGGTTCAGGTGAACCTGCCTGAAAGCTGCAGCGAGAAAGAGCTGCTTGATACAGTGGAAAAGTACAATAAGGATGACTCTATACACGGCATCCTGGTTCAGCTGCCACTGCCCAAGCACATAGACGAGAACAAGGTTATCTATGCCATAGACCCGGACAAGGATGTGGACGGCTTCCACCCGGTCAATATAGGACGGCTCCTCTTGGGGGGCAAGCATACAAAGTTCCCGCCCTGCACACCGGCAGGCATTGTAGAGATGCTGGCCCGCACCGGAGTGGGGACAGAAGGTAAGGAAGTGGTTATAGTAGGCCGTTCAAACCTGGTTGGCAAGCCTCTGGCCAACATGCTGTGCGCCAAGGGAAAGAATGCCAATGCAACTGTGACTATCTGCCATACCGGAACCAAGGATCTGGCTTCCCACTGCCGGCGGGCCGACATATTGGTGGCAGCTGCAGGATGCCCCGGCCTTATCAGGCCGGAATGGGTTAAGCCTGGTGCCTGCATCATCGATGTCGGTGTCAACCGTGTCGGGGAGAAGATAAGCGAGAAGACAGGGAAGAAGGTGGCAATCCTTAAAGGAGACACCGACTTCGATGCACTTCTGCCAATCGCCGGCTACATAACACCTGTTCCGGGTGGAGTTGGCCCTATGACCATAGCCATGCTTATGAAGAACACACTTAACGCATTCAAATACACAATGGAGAAATGAAAATGGAAGCAAAAGAAATCAGTGCAACCTACGAAGCTGCTCTTGAAAGAAGTAAAAAGATAGAAACTGACATCCAGCTCCACCCAGAGCGATATAGAGTTCTCACTGGCGACCGTCCTACCGGACGGCTCCATATAGGCCACTACTTCGGCTCTTTACAGAACCGTGTACGCCTTGCAGAGATGGGAGTGCCGACCTGCATCCTTATTGCAGACTATCAGGTTCTTACCGACCACGAGGCTTTCTCCGAGATTTCCCAGAACACAAAGCAGCTGGTAATCGACTACCTGGCTGCCGGAATAAAGCCAAGCGATAAAGTGATTATCTATCCTCACAGCTATATCCCGGAAGCAAACCAGCTTATGCTGCCTTTCCTTACACTGGTGTCCAGCTCCGAGCTGGAGCGGAACCCGACTGTAAAAGAGGAGATATCAAAGTCAGAACTTTCCACAGTTAATGCCGGAATGCTCACATATCCTATCCACCAGGCCTGCGACATCCTTTACTGCAAGGGAACAGTAGTGCCGGTAGGCAAGGACCAGCTGCCCCATATCGAGCTTACCCAGAAGATAGCACGCCGGTTCAACAAGAAGTTCTGTAAAAATACAGAGCCTATATTCCCTGAACCATGTGCCCTCTTAAGCAAGACACCGAGCATTCTGGGCCTGGACGGCAGCCAGAAGATGAGCAAAAGCCGTGGCAATGCCATAATGCTCTGTGCAAGCGAGGATGAGACAGCATCCCTTATCAAGAAGGCGAAGACCGATGCCGAAAGACACATTACCTATGATCCAGTAAACAGGCCGGAGGTTGCAAACCTTCTTATGCTTATCTCGCTGTGTACCGACGAGGATCCTGTGGCAATCGCAGAGCGGATTGGAGACGGCGGTGGCGGACTTCTTAAGAAGACCCTTACCGAGGCTTTGAACGAGAAACTCAGACCACTTAGAACAGAGCGGGTACGCCTTGAGGCTTCCCCGGACTATATCCGCAGCGTTCTTTTAGATGGCGTAAAGCGGGCAAGGGAGATGGCAATCGCCACCTTGGATGAAGTCCGCCGTGCAATGAACATGGAGATATAATTTTAGAGTCCATGCATAAGGCCAGAAAAGCTTTTCTTCTTATTCTGCTTTATCTCCTGTCTTTTTATGTCTATGCCCAGGAGGAGAAGAAACACTATGTGATTCCTGCAGCCGAGATGCTGGTTGAGAGTTCACTTCTTCTGTGCTTTAACCGTTATGTAACACCATGGAAGAACTATGGGCATGTGGACTGGTCTGACATTGAGCACAATCTGCAGAGTAAGTGGGTCTGGGATCAGGATGAGTTCAATATAAACCAGATATGTCATCCGTACCAGGGTGCTGCTTATTTCACCACAGCCCGTTCTGCCGGCCTTAATTTCTGGGAATCGGCAGCTTATACTACACTGTTCGGCGATATACCTTGGGAACTTTTCTGCGAGTGTGAGACTCCGGCTTTGAACGATCTTATAATAACTTCGGTAGGTGGTGCAACCTTAGGAGAGATGTTCCACCGTTTCTTTACCGACAGCTGGCACAGCAATTTCCGATGGATGTCCTATTTTATCGCACCATTTGAGGGTCTAAACTACCATATATTCAAATGGGAACCCGGCATACCCACCGACAGGACCGAAGTCCTTGAGAATATGATGTTTGCAGGTTCTATCCTGAACAGCAACACCTTTGTGATCGGCGCCGGTCTGGATGCTGTTTATGGAAAGCCCTTCGGACACAATACAAAAGAGCCCCTTGACAGCTTTGAGTTCTATCTTCGGGGTGCTTTTGCCCCAGACTACTATTACCTATGCACACTGTTCTCCGACGGCTATCTCTGGTCAAGGAAGGTGAACACCGGACTTAACTCATCTTCTACCTTTGGTGTAAGCCTGCACTATAACTTCATTTATTCCGAAGATATTAACTACTCGGACAACAGCATTGGACTTTCTTTCAAGAGCAGGTCATTCCTCCCATATAACGCTCTGTTCGATATAAAACTGCACCTTAACTGGCTTATGCTTGGAGGAACAGAGTATTACAGGTTCATGAACGGAGATATCCCTATGCCTGCCTCTGGAGAAGAGAGGAGGACCTATGATCTTTGCACCGGAGAGAACGTCAAACTGGAGATGATACTGAGCCAGGAGGGTTTTGGAAAGCTTTCCCTGTTCGGCATGTTCAGCGGAATGCATACCATAGATGATGCAATTCCCGAGGATGGATCAGACGGTTTTACCTCTGTAGTGCTGCTGGGATTCTCTTATGAACACAAAGTTGCAAAGAATCTTTATGCCGGTATATCGTATCAGTCCTACTTCAAGAACGGGTTCTATGAATCGGACGATGACAGGAGTGACAACTGGCAGTTTCTCTCTTTTTTCTGCAAGCTAAAAGTTCGTTGATATAACTTGCTATTCTTCTATTAAAATAATATAATTTTTTTATGATAATTTTCTTACCTCTTGTTATTGCAGCCTTTCTCTCTGTTTTTGCATCGGTTCTTGTGTTTCAGCTTGAGAAGAAAGGATTATTCAAGTCTCTGACATATTATAGAAAACAAATCTTTATTGGTATTATTTTCGGAATTATCTCCTGTATAGGATCCGAGGCTGGTGTTCCGCTGGGTGGATTTATCCTGAATGTCAGGGATACTGCACCTATATGTGCCGGACTTCTCTTCGGCGGTCCTGCCGGAATCATTGCAGGATTGATCGGCGGTATTGAGCGCTGGTTTGCAGTCTACTGGGGAGCCGGGGAGTATACCAGGATAGCCTGTACTCTCGCCACAATTCTTGCCGGAGTTATAGCAGCCCTTTTCCGCAGATACCTGTTTGACAACAAGAAAGCTACAGTATTCCCTGCATTTGCCATAGGTGTCCTTGTGGAGACCCTTCATATCCTCATGGTGTTCATCACCCATATGAACGATGTGGCAGGAGCCTTCAGAGTAGTTAAACTCAGTACTGTGCCACTTGTGGCAATCAACTCTCTTGCTGTCGCCCTGTCAGTTTTCATTATTTCAAGGCTCTCGAAAAAACAGGAGACCCAGGATGCCACAAAACTGAAGCCTATATCCTATTCTTTCCAGAAAGGTCTCTTAGCCTGTGTCCTCATCATATTTGCAACCACCACCATATTCTCCTGGAAGCTGCAGATCTATATGAGCCGCAGCGAGACCAAGAAAATTATATCGGTGAACATTTCAGATGTGCAGCAGGATATCAGCGATGCATCGGATGCCAATATGCTTAAGATTGCCCATGAGGTGGCAGAACAGCTGGATGCAGTTGCAGTGATTGATAATGCACTTCTTAAGGAGCTGTATCAGAAATATAATGTAGCCGAGATAGACATAATCGGTCCCGATGGAATTATCAGCGGAAGCACCAACAGCAGGTTCATAGGATTTGACATGGGAAGCGGAAAACAGTCGGCTGAGTTCAATGTTCTTCTTAAAGATCAGAAGGAACTTGTTCAGGATTATCAGCCTATCTCCTACGACCCATCTATTTTCCGAAAGTATGCGGGGGTTGCCCTGGAGAGGGGCGGCTATATGCAGATAGGCTATGCCGCCGAGCAGTTCCAGCGTGATATTGATGAGCAGATAATCGGAATCACCAAAAACCGCCATGTAGGAGAAGAGGGAAGCCTGATTATTGTTGATAAATATGGTCTTATAGTGTCGGACCGCAAAAACAACCTGGGAAAGCCGCTGGACACCACAGGCTTCAAGATAGACTGGCATTCTATTCCGGATAACACCCTATTTGTCCAGAAAGTATACGATAAGCCCAGCTTCTGTATGTATGTGATGACAGAGGGCTACTATATTATCGGGGTTATGCCTCTTGAGGAGGCTATGCGAACCAGCGATGTGGCAATCTGCCTTACAGTGCTCCTCAGCATAATCATGTTCGGCATCCAGTTTGTCGCTCTCTATATTCTCGTGAAATTTATTGTTGTAAAGAAGATTCAGCAGGTAAATGACTCCCTGGCACAGATTACAGATGGAAACCTGAATGTGGTTGTCAATGTCCGCTCCAACAGCGAATTTGCCTCATTGTCTGATGACATCAACATGACTGTAGACACCCTTAAGCGGTATATTGCAGAAGCTGCGGCCAGGATAGACAAGGAGCTGGAGTTTGCCCGGATTATCCAGATGTCGGCGCTGCCCAATACATTCCCACCGTTCCCTGACCACAAGGAGTTTGATATCTTTGCATCCATGAATGCGGCCAAGGAGGTTGGAGGTGATTTCTACGACTTCTACCTGGTGGATGAGAATAAACTGGCATTTATCATAGCAGATGTATCTGGCAAGGGAATTCCTGCCGCCATGTTCATGATGACCAGCAAGACCCTTATCAAGAGCCTTGCCACCGAGGGCAATGACATTGCCACAACCATCACGGCGGCCAACACCAAGCTGTGCGAGAACAACGAGGCCAACATGTTCATAACCGCATTCATGGGCTGCCTGGACCTGAATACAGGAAAGCTTGAGTATGTGAGCGCCGGCCACAACCCACCGCTGATTAAGCATGGAAACGGCAGCTTTGAGTACCTGCCCAAGAGCAAGACCATAGTGTTGGCCGCCATGGAGGGGTACCCATACAAAGCCCAGGAGCTTCAGCTTGAGCCGGGGGATGTGATCTATACCTATACCGACGGCGTAACAGAGGCCACTGACAGCAGCGAGACCCTATACGGAGAAGACCGGCTCAAGGCAGCCCTGGATGCAAAGGAATGGGGTTCTATGGAAGAGCTCTGCAAGGGTATCAAGAAGGATGTGGATGGCTTTGTAGGGGATGCTCCGCAGTTCGACGATATTACTATGGTTGCCATCAGGTGGCTGTCGAAATAACGTCCTTTATATCGCTGCAGCCGATAAGTATCATAATCAGACGGTCCATTCCCAGGGCCGTGCCTGAACAATTTGGAAAACCTTTGAATATTTCAGGGTAGGTCAGGTCAACAGCCACAGGAACCTGTGCCAGTTCATTCTTGGCAGCAGTTTCTGTTCGATAGTATTCCTTGACAACTTCAGGGTCGGTTTCCTCGGAGTAGCAGTTTGCAATCTCTATGCCGTCGATATATAGCTCCCACCGCTCGTAGTACGGGCTGTCTGCTTTCTTTTTTGCAGTGCAGGGTATCTGAACCGGATAGTCCTTCAGCACAGTTATTCCTTTTCCGCATATCTCTGGTTCTGTTCTGGAGACAAACAGCAAATTGAACACCTCTTCCCATGTGGTGTAGCTGTCAGTTATATCATAACCAGCCTTGAGGGCGGCCTCTTTAAAGGAGGTAAAATCAGGATATTTCTCTATATCAATACCTGTCGTTTTTAAAAATGCACTTTGAACAGTCATGATATTAATAGGTTCTTTGATATATTTACTTTTAAATTTTAAAAACAGACTTTTAAAAAGTTCTTCAGTCAGAGAGAGGGAATAAAGGTAATCTGCATTGTTGGCATAGTACTCCAGCATGGTGAATTCATTGCTGTGCTGTGCTCCATCCTGCTCATTGTTCCTGAAACATTTGCATATCTGGAAAATGCTGCCGCTCCCCTGGGCAATAAGCTGTTTCATCCATAACTCCGGGGATGGGAGCAGGTACAGATCATGCTTTGGCTGGAAAAGGGAAATCTTCTCTGTCTTGAAAATCTCGATATGGGCTTCGGGAATCACATGAGGAGCCAGCAGAGGTGTATCCACCTGCAGGAATCCTTTATCGATAAAAAAACTCCGTACAGCCTCGGTTATTTCCGATCTTTTTCTTAATATGGAAAACTTTTCCGCTCTGGTCATATTTTTATTATACAAAATTTTGCATACCTGTGCTATAATGCAGATATGGCAGAGGCAAAAAAGGCAAAATTAAAAAAGAAGATTCTTGTTGTAGAGGATGATGAGGATATAAGAAACCTGGTTCTGTTCAACCTGGAGATGACCGGGGAATATGATCTGCTTTCCTCTGATAACGGGGAAGATGCCCTTGTTCTTGCCCAGAAGCATATACCTGCATTGGTCATCCTTGATGTCATGCTGCCAGGCATAGACGGGTTCGAGGTGTGCCGCCAGCTCAAGTCCAACAGCACCACCCGCAAGATTCCTGTAGTCATGCTCACAGCCCGTTCCGACGACAACGATGTTGTAAAAGGGTTTGAGCTGGGTGTGGAGGATTACCTTAGAAAGCCTTTCAGCAGCATGAAGATTCTTTTGGCCAGAGTAAGCAACATTCTGCAGCGCCATGAGACAGATGCCCCTATAATAACCCTCGGCGAGCTGGAGCTCAATCCACTCAACTATTCTGTGACAGCAGCGGGGGAGGCGGTGGAGCTTTCCTATTCCGAGTTCAAGATTCTGCAGCTTTTGATGGAAAACCCAGGTGTGGCTTATACCCGGGAGGCTATAATGACTGTAATAAAGGCTGGAAAGAGCATTACCGAGACTGAAGAGGCTGCCCAGAAGAAGGCCAAGGCACTCCGTTCCATAGATGTCCAGGTCCTTTCCCTGCGTAAGAAGCTGGGTAAGTGCGGCAGATATATCCAGACAGTGCGCAGCGCCGGTTATATGTTCCAGACAGAGCCATGAAGAAATATAAATCCTTCTTTGTAAAGATATTCTCCATTCAGATGATAGCCCTTTTTATGGTTATTCTCCTGTCTGTTCTTCTTTCGCTGAATGCAATATCCGAGATTATTTACGACAAGACCGAGAAGGAGCTGGAGGATATGTGCCGTATTGTCAACAACCTTCTGCCTGACACCGGTATTGTCACCTTGAATGATATTGAGGCCATGAGCCTTTATGCCACTGCGGGAACCAGTGTGCGGCTTACTATAATCCAGTATTCAGGCAGTGTTCTGGCCGATTCTCAGAGCAACTACCGGAATATGAAAAACCATTTCGACAGACCTGAGGTAATAGATGCCTTCCTTAAGGATGTGGGCCACAGTGTGCGGTTAAGCGAGACTTTGGGGATAGAGATGGTCTATGCCGCCATTGCAGTTCCTTCAAAGAGCTTTATAGTCCGCACCTCCATGCCGGTCACCGATGTATACCGGTTCTTCAGTATCATGCGTAAGAGGCTTTTCCCATATTCTATCCTTATTTTCTGTGTTTCCCTGCTTTTCACATTCCTTTTCACCAGCAGCATCAACTCTACACTAAAGCTTATCAGGGGAGTGACCAAGAAATATGCTTCGGGCGATTTTTCTGCCAAGCTGCCACCCCGGAGCGACGACTTGGGTGAGCTGACAGATGCCATAAACTCCATGGGGAGCCAGCTGGGAAAGCGAATAGAGACTATAACAGCCCAGAGGGACGAGATCCAGGCTATTGTTAGCGGTATGATAAACCCGGTCATCCTTATAGATGATAAGATGGCTGTTCAGGAGATGAACCCTGCGGCCCTTCATCTAACAGGTATATCCGAAGGTTTCAAAGGTAAACCAATGGAGAGCCTGATAAAGAACCAGGATGTGATAAACATAGCCAGTGCATGTCTTTCCAAGCAGGATACCCAGGAAGCTGCCATCTGTCTGGACACCGACAAAGGTATTTATTACTTCATCTATGCCTCTTACATAAATGGTACTGTCCTTATGGTAATGAACGATATTTCTGGAATGAAGCAGATGGACGAGATGCGGAAGGAGTTCTCCATGAGCGTATCCCATGAGCTCAAGACCCCTGTCACCTCAATAATGGGGTATGTGGACACCCTGATAGGCATATACCATGAGCATCCGGAGAATATAGGCAAGTTCCTTGAGATTATTAAAAAGCAGTCGGAACGCCTTGCAGGCATTATCGAAGATCTTCTTACCCTGTCCAGGACAGAGAGCGCATATATACGGCTTGAAAAGGAAAGAATTCCAGCAAAGAACCTGATTGACCTGTGCGTTGCAGAACATGCAGAGCAGGCTGCCCAGAAACAAACAAAGATCAATGTGGATATGCCGGATGACATTATGATTCTGGCTCATCCGGTGCTGGCTCAGCAGGCAATAGGAAACCTGGTGGACAACGCAATCAAGTATTCACCTGATGAATCGGCTGTAACAATCCATGTAAAACAGGATGCCGAATATACAGAGATAGCCGTGGAGGACAATGGCCCAGGAATAGAGGAGAAGAATCTAGGCCATATCTTCGAGAAATTCTACAGAGTCAATAAAGAGGTAAGCCGCAGCCTGGGCGGAACCGGTCTGGGGCTTTCCATAGTAAAGCAGGTCGCCATAACCCACGGCGGAAAAGTGTCGGTAGAAAGTACTGTTGGCAAAGGCACTGTATTTACTATATACTTCCCAGTATGAAAAAGTTTTTTACATTTTTATTTCTTGTTTTTATTTCCATTTTCACAATATATGCTGAAATTGCCCCTGATACAGTCCTGATACCGGACAGTGCCATAACAGTTGGCAAGCTGTCTAACGGTCTTACATATTACATACGTCCCAATGGTTATCCGGAGAACCAGGTTTTCCTGCGTCTTGTTGTTAAATCAGGCTCCGTGATGGAGGATGATGACCAGCTGGGGCTGGCTCATTTCTTAGAGCACATGGCTTTCAATGGTACCGAAAAATACCCAGAGAACCAGGTCATCAACTTCCTTGAGAAGAACGGAATCCAGTTCGGACCAGACCTTAATGCGTATACATCCTATGACAGGACAGTGTTCATGCTTGAAATCCCATCTGACAAGCCCCAGCTGGTGGATCAGAGCATAGAGATACTCTCCCAGTGGGCCGCCTATGTCAAGCTGGAGCAGAAGGATATAGATGATGAACGGGGAGTTGTGATAGAGGAGTGGAGGCGGAATCTGGGAGCCGAGGAGCGCCTCCATGAGTTTATGCTGGATAAGCTCTTGAAGGATTCCCGTTTTGAGAAGCGTGATCCTATCGGCAAGGTGGAAATCCTTGAGACTTTTAAACGGGAACAGCTGTTGAGGTACTACAAAGAGTGGTATACCCCGGACCGTATGGCTGTCATGGTCATAGGAGATATTGATGCAAAGGCTGTGAAGAACAGCATTGAGAAGTATTTTGCTCCACTTATGAATAACCCGGCACAGCGCACCATTGATATGACTATCCCGATTTACCCCGGAACTATGGCAGGTGTCATGACCGACCCGGAGGCTGAAGGGAATCAGTTCGACATGTTTATAAAGGTGCCTTTTCAGCAGGATAAGGTTGCCGGAGATTATAGGAATACTATTGTACGAATCCTTTTCTGCAATATGCTGACAGACCGGTTTGACCAGATACGGCGCAGCCAGAATCCCCCATTCATGTCCGCAGGTGTCAGCTTCAACCGTCTTTTCACTTCTGCAAGCTATTTCAACTTGGCTGTAAATCTTAAGGAAGATGAGGTAAAAGAGGGAATTGAGAGGGCCTGTGCCGAGGTTGCCCGTGTTGCTCAGCACGGCTTTACCCAGACAGAGCTGGACCGGTCAAAAGCCGAGCTTTTCTCTTTTGTGGAATCGCTTTATAACGAGCAGGATAAAACCAATTCAGCCAATCTGATAAATGAATATACCCGTAACTTTTTAGAATATGAATGTATCCCTGGCATAGCCACCGAATATGAGCTTTATAACCAGTACCTGCCTCAGATCCAGCTGGAAGAGGTGAACAGGTTTGTTCAGAATTATCTTAAGAAGGATGGACGGGTTCTTGTTGCCACAGGCAAGCCCCAGAGTTTTGGCGGCCTTTCTGAGTCTTCGCTTCTGAATCTGGTGGACAATGCCCTGGTCTCAAGGCAGGATCCATATGAAGATTTATCGCTTCAGGACAGCCTTATAAATGAGATTCCTGCCGCAGGCAAAATCAAATCAGACCGGACAAATAAAAAGACAGGGCTTACTGCACTTAAGCTCTCCAACGGTGCAAAGGTTCTTCTTTATCCTACAAACTATAAGAATGACCAGATTCTCATATCTGCCATAAGCGAGGGAGGAACCTCATTAGTAACAGATTCCCAGTGGGCATCGGCTGCCATAGCCTGCGCTTTGGTTAACAACAGTGGTCTGGGCGGTTTCTCCAAGGTGGAACTGGACCAGATGCTGAAAGGGAAGAATGTAGCGGTAAGTCCGTTCATAGAAACCTATTCCGAAGGCTTTACCGGCAGCTCCACCAAAAAAGACCTTGAGACTGCCTTCCAGCTTATACATCTCTATTTTACCGCTCCCCGGTTCGACCAGGAGGCCTACAGCTCCTATATGACCAGGCTTGAGACAGCGATAAAGAACCAGGAAGCATCTCCTGACACTGCATTTATAAAGGCTCTTAAGGAGCTTGTGACCCAGAACCATCCACGGGGCAGGATTATAGATATGGATGTCTACAAGGAGATCAGTTTCCAGGATGCCCAGGATGTTTACAGGGCACGTTTTGCAGATCCTGGAGACTTTACTTTTATACTAGTGGGTAACATTGATATTGATAAAGCTAAGGAGTATGCATCCACATATATAGCTTCCATACCATCAAAAGGAACCAGAGAAAGATGGAAGGATGTGGGGCTCCGTCTTCCTGCCGGAGCTGATACAGCTTCGGTCTACAAGGGGACAGATTTCCGCAGCCAGATCCTTACAATAATGAAAGGCAGCTTCCGGTATACTGAGAAGGAGAACCTCTATATCGATGCTATTGCATATTTCCTTAACATGCGGCTGATGGAGGTTGTCCGGGAACAGCTGGGAGGAACTTATACAATCAGCGCATATCCATCCACCACATCGATGCCTGTCCAGCAGTATATGATAAACATAATCTACGGCTGCTCACCGCTCAGGGTAGAGGAGCTTATGAATGCAGTCTATGCTGAGATAAATAAGCTTAAGGAGGACATTCCCCAGGAATATCTGGACAAATATAAGGCTGCAAGACTTACAGAGTACAGCAAGGAAATAAAGGAGAACTCCTGGTATCTTGCCCAGCTTACCGACTGCGCATATTATGGACAGCGATTTACTGCTAAATCAGATTTCCCGAAAATGCTGGATAAACTTACCCTCAAGACACTTAAAAAGAAGGCTGCCAAGTACTTTGATACCGACAACACCCTTAATGTCATTCTCTATCCAGAGCAGTAAAATTGGGCAATCTGTTCTTCTTGCGCAATAACCTATTATATTTTATAATATAGTATTATGAATCTTGAAGTTTTTATCCTTGGCTGCGGTGGCATGATGCCCCTTCCAAGGCGCCATCTTACATCTGTTCTTCTCAGGCGGGAAGGGGATCTGCTCCTCTTTGACTGTGGTGAAGCGACTCAGATTTCATTGAAAAAACTCAATCTAAGGTGGAAGAATATCTCCACTATCTTTATATCCCATACCCACGCAGACCATGTTACAGGACTGCCTGGAATTCTTATGCTTTCATCCCAGGTGGACCGTACCGAGCCCCTTTATATAATTGGACCGCCAAAAATCAAGGAATTTGTGGAGACAAGCATTAAAGTGCTGGATATGTATATAAACTATGATATTATTGTCAAAGAGATAACTGAACCAGGTGTGGTTATGGAAGGAGAAAACTTCAAGGTGGAAGCTTTCCAGCTTGAGCATACCAAGCCCTGTTTCGGCTATAAGCTGACAGAAAGCCCAAGGCCCGGCATATTCCATCCGGAGAAGGCAAAAGAACTGGGTATTCCTATGGGAGCCCAGTGGTCAGAGCTTCAGCATGGGCAGACCATAACACTGCCGGACGGCAGGAACGTGACACCCGACATGGTGCTTGGAGAGCCACGGAAGGGGAGGAAGTTCTCTTTTGTCACTGATTCCCTTGCCCTTCCTTCCATTGCAGAAGAAGTTAAGGATTCTGACCTTTTTATCTGCGAGGGGATGTTTGAGGATGAACTGGCAGAAAGTGCCCATGAGAAAAAGCACATGACTGCTGTTGAGGCGGCAAATCTGGCTGTTTCGGCAGGTGGCATAAAAAAAATGGGGCTTATCCACTATAGCCCGCGGTATACTGATAAGGAGCTGGCCCTCCTTCTGGAACAGGCGCAGAATGTATTTCCAGATACATTCCTGACCAGGGACGGACAGACAATCCTTTTGAAATATGAGGATTAAATTGGGGAGACTAGGATGATAAAAGTCGAAAACATTGACAAGATCTATGGCAGTTTCAAAGCGGTGGACAATGTCTCCTTCCATATCGGGAAGGGAGAGATTGTAGGTCTTCTGGGACCTAACGGCGCAGGCAAGACCACCATTATGAAAATTCTTACCGGGTATCACTATCCAACCCATGGTACTGCCATCCTTAACGGTTACAGCATCTATGACGACCTTCTTAAGGTAAAGGAATCTACCGGTTATCTGCCGGAGATGGCACCACTTTATGATGACCTTACTGTAATTGAGTACCTGGATTTCATGGCTGATATCCGGAAAATTCCAAAGAGCAGAAAAAAGGCGGAGATAGACCGTGTAATACAGGAGACAGGCCTTGACCCTGTGGTTTACAGGAGCATCGGAAAGCTTTCCAAGGGATACCGGCAGAGAACCGGCCTGGCACAGGCTATAATCCATTCTCCCGATATTCTTATTCTTGATGAGCCTACCACAGGTCTTGACCCTAACCAGATCATCGAGATCCGCAAGCTTATCTGCGACATAGGGCGGGAGAAAACTGTAATTCTTTCAACCCATATCCTCCAGGAGGTTGAGGCTGTCTGCAACCGTGTCCTTATCCTAAACCACGGGAAGATAGTGGCAGAAGGAAGCCCGGAACAGATCAGGGACCAGGTGCAGAAGGATGACCGTTTCACCATCGAGGTGGCCGGAACAGTGGATACCCATTCCATCAAGGCTCTGGAGCCTGTTTCCGAAATACTCTCCTCAGAAGCCAAGGATGGAAAGACTATAATCAAGATATCTGCCAAGAAGGGAACAGATGCAGGTGCCCTTATATTTGACTGGGCTGTAAAGAACGGCTACAGACTCTCGGCTTTGGTACCAGAACAGACAAGCCTTGAGGATATCTTCAGAAAGCTTACAAATCAGACAGAGGTGTGATATGAATATCAAAGGACTTATCAAAAAAGAGCTTAAAGCATATTTCAACTCTCCAATGGCATATCTAGTTGTCCTTTTCTTTGTCCTTACGCTCAATATCTTCTTTTTCTTCTTCGGACAGTTCTTTGGAAGGGACACAGCCAGCATGCGGAGTTACTTCTCCATAATGCCTGTTCTATTTATCCTTATCCTGCCGGCAATAAGCATGCGCAGCTGGGCCGAGGAGCGGAAACTTAAGACAGACATGCTTCTTTTCACTCTGCCCTTAAGCGAGTTCGAGATTGTGATGGGCAAATTCTTAAGCGCAGTCATACTGCTTCTTCTCATGATTGTCCTCACATTCCCGGTTCCGATCATGCTGAATATGTTCGGAAGCTTCGAGAGGGGACAGATAATCGGAGAGTATATAGGAACTTTCCTTCTTGGCCTTGCAGGTCTCTCTGTAGGACAGTTCATATCATCCAGGACATCAAACCAGATAAGCGCTTATATCTTCAGCGTCGTGGCTTTGCTGTTCATCACATTCATCGGACAGATAACCATGGTCATCAATGTTCCCAAGTTCATTGACAACCTGTTCAGCTATCTTTCCCTCTCGACTCACTTTGAATCATTCGAGAAAGGCATCTTTGACACAAGGGATTTCTCCTTCTTTGCCATAATAACCTGCCTTTTCATCTATCTGAACGTTAAAGTGATCAAACTTAACAAGTGAGGCGGCAGATATGAATAACAGAACAAAAGAATTGATTACAGCTGTACTGGTTTTTATTGCTGCCATACTTCTTGCCCTTAACACCACCAGGTATTTCGGCAGAATCGATATGACAGAGACCAAGGAATTCACCATCTCCGATACAACCAAGGCATATATCAAGACTATCCCGGAGCAGGTGAACATAACCTATTTCATCTCTGACAAGGTCAGAAACATAGCCCCTGCAGCTGGACAGATAGAGGATCTTCTTTTCGAATATGCGGCCAACTCCAGAGGCCATATCTCCACATCATCGGTGGATCCCTCCAAGAGCGTGATGGAAGCCTATGCCAAGAAGATGGGAATAACAGCCCAGCAGGTAGAGATTTACGACAGGAACGAGCTGGCGTATTCCACTGTATTCTCCGGTATCCTTATCCAGTATCTGGACAAGACAGTGGCAATCCCGTTCATCCTGGACCCCAGCAACCTGGAGTACGAGGTTTCCAGCAAAATACAGAAGCTGGTTGAAAATGTGACCACAAAAATTGGGCTTCTGGCCGGCAGCGAGCAGAACACTGTCGATTATTACTATTCTTACCTTAATGAGACCATGAAGAAGAATGGCGAGGTAATAATAGTCAACAAGGGAGAGCCTGTGGATCCAGAGGTTACAGTGCTCTTTGTGCTTGGAAACAAGGACTTCACCGAGGGCGACATGCTCTATGTTGACGAATATATTATGAACGGCGGCAAGGCAGTGTTTGCGGTGGACGGCGTGGAAGTTGACATGGCCAACAACCTGAAGGCTGCTAAGCTTGAGAACAACCCGGCCCTGGAGATGCTCAAGAAATGGGGAATCACAATCAACAACGACATGGTGCTGGACAAGTACTGCAAGAAGATAACCATGAAGGGATCCCTCCCCATGAATTATCCGATGTGGCTCAGCATCAACAGCAAGTTTGTCAACAGGGACAACCCGATTACAGCCGGATTTGCCAGCCTGGACATGATGTGGGCAAGCTCCATAGATATCAATCCGGTTCCTGGAATCAACTATCAGGAGCTTTTCACCAGCACCAACGAGTCCTGGATACTCAGCGATTACCTTACCGGAAACCCATATGAGGCATTCACAACCCAGAACCTGGTGCAGGAGAGCAAGGGCAGCCATCCACTTGCATATGCGGTGACAGGCCAGTTCCCAAGCGCATATACGGACAAGGTGAGCAAGGATACCAAGATAATTGTAGCAGGAGATGCTGATTTCCTCTCCAACCTGATTGAATACACTGAAAGCCCTGCAAACCTTATGTTTGCAGAAAATATGCTGCAGTGGCTGGACAATGACAGATTCATGAACATAAAGACAAGGAGTGTCCGTGATATAAGACTTAACAAGATCACAGACTTAAGCACCAAAATCAGGGCTATTCTTGCAGTTTATCTGGTCAATATTCTCATCATACCTGTGGGAATTGTGACCTATGGCATTGTCAGATATATCAGACGGAAAAGAAAGGATGCGTGATTAAAATGAAATATAAGACAAAAATTATAAGCCTGTCAGCGGCAATTGTAATACTTGCGGCAACCTATTTCATGGGAGGCCTTTTCACAGCCCAGAAAGCAGTGGAGAAGAAAGCTATGGAGCCACTGTTCGACCAGACCTTAAGGGAGACTCTGGATGCAGTCAAAGTGTCCACAAACAATGGAAACGTGACTATCGAGAGAGGAAAAGATGGAAATGAGTGGGTGGTGCGTATCGATGAGAATGTCACTTACCCGGCATCCACTGTCCGTGTAAAAAGCCTTATAACCTCTGTTTTTGATGTCACCAAGTTCAAGCTTATGGGCCGGGGCGAGAAGTACTGGGCCGAGTTCGAGCTGGAGTCCAACAGGGCTGATATCGTAGAAGTGATCAAAGATGGACAGACCATGTTCACCCTCTATGTTGGAAAGGAGGGGCCTGGAGGGAAAGGGGACTATGTGCGCTCATCCCTCTCTGACGAGATTTACCTTACCGATGCCACAATGCAGCGCCATTTCGGCCAGGATCCACGCTATTGGTTCAATATGCGGCTTTTCCCGGAAGCATACACTGGGGATGACATTTTTGCCTTCACATTCAACGACATGAACTCTTCTGCAAAGATCTCTTTAAAGAGGGAGGCACAGGGTAAGCTGGGCAAGTGGATAAACCTGGTTCCCGGTGGACCTGCGCCAGAGGGAAGGGTTGCAGATGCCATAGCCGACAACCTGGCTCTTCTTGAGGGTGTGAACTTTGTGAAAGGTGCAGATCTTACACCGAATGTAATTATGGAGATTGACACCGGAAAGCTTGGTCATCTGACCATAGACTGCCAGAAGATCATGGATGAGGGACAATATGTCTATCTGCTCAAGAAGAGGGGAGATTCCTATATGTACCTGATCCAGGAAGACAAGCTGAAGAGGCTGTTCCAGCCGGAAGGTTTATTCCCGGCAAAATAATACTTATATCCCAAGCACCTGGCAGATTTGACGGTGGATTTCCTCTTTTGAGGATCTGCCGTCTATTACTGTAGTCTTCATATCGGAACAGGAGAGGAGAGCCAGGCTCTTTTTATAGTTGGTCTCTATTTTTCTCTGCAGCTCAAGGCGCTCGAAAAGCTCTGCTGCCTCGCCCCGGGCCGCCATCCGTTTCTGGCACTCCTCCGGGCTCAAATCTATGTAGAAAAGGTACTCTGGAAGAGGATAGTACCGGTTCAGTCCAGCAACAGTATCAAAGTCCATGAAAAGGGACTGGTAGGCAAGACTTGAGAACAGATACCTGTCGCAGATAACCATTTTTCCTGTTTCTGCCAGCTCGATAATCCCGTTTTTACCATTTACATGCTCATTCCGGTCGGCAGAGAAGAGGAGTGCCAAGGTAAATGGATCCACGTTCTCCTTCTTCTGCAGTACTGACCGTATAAAGCGGCCTATGCTGCCGTCAGTCGGTTCATTGGTGCTCACCGCCTGGATTCCAGCTTGTCCCAGCTTTTTTACCAGAAGGGCAGTCTGAGTTGTGGTGCCGCAGCCGTCAAGACCTTCCAGCACTACGAAATTTTTTATCGGTTTTTTGAAACTTACAGAGCTCATAATAGTTTTATATATGATAAATAAAAATAAATAAATAGAGATAGCAAAAATATTTGTTGTATAGTATTATAAAATAGTATTATGGTGCGCAAAACACTCTCTGGTACAAAATATGTTCTCCTTCTTACTTTTGCGGCTGTTGTTTCTGCTGCCGTGATCTGGTACTCATATACCTTTGTCAGGGAACATACCAGGGAACTCCGGGATTCTGTCATATCTATTCTCGAGAACCAGCTCTCCAGGAACATTACCTACGGCAGCATCGATCCCTTCTTCATAAATTCCATGACTATCCGGGATGTGGAGATAAAGGATGACTCCGGCAAGGTGCTGGCAAAAGGGGAGAAGCTCAATATCAAGTTCAACATCCTGAACTTCCTGTTCATGAACGAGAATATCCTTAAGGGAATTGCGCTGGAGAACGGCTATATCAACTTCAGCCAGCAGGAGGATATGGATTTCATAACCTCTTTGACCGACCGGATAAAACCCTACGAGGAAAACCTGATGCCCCGTCAGACTAAAAGCTTCTACTTCAAGGGCAAGAACCTGGAAGCCAATTTCCTGCTCGATATCGGCACAGTTTCCATAGACAAGTGCACCACTGACATCCTGCTGCAGGGCAGTGATTTAAGGATGTCTGGAAGAATGCAGGTTTCCGGTTATGATCTTAAGAACGATAAGATGACCCAGTTTATGACCTCTGCATCCTTTGATTCCAGCATGAAGAAGGATGGTTCCGAGGGACTTGTGAACCTGCAGGTCTCAGAATTCACATCCGACTTTATCCAGACCGGCCGGAAAGCGTTCCTGATTACATTTGACGAGGAGAATTTCTTTATCTGCAACATGGAGGACAGCACTCCTATTGATTATTCCCTTACTTGGAGCAGAACTGGCAGGACATTGACTGCCCAGACTGTTTTCCAGGATTTCAGGCCCTCTGACATTGTCACTTTTACTGGCGATTATACCAAATACAATGACTATGCAAAGGCTAAGGGTACTGGCAACCTCCAGATCACCTATACTCCTGACCAGCCGGAGAAAACCCTCTATTTCGGCGATGTGGACCTTTCCATGGCTGGCACCAAGGTACCTCTTGAGCCTAAATGTCATATTTCATTCTCCGGTCTGGACAAGAAAGTTGAGATAAAATCCCTTACATTGGCAACATCACGGGGCAATGCCTCTTATTCCGGCAACATCGATGCAGAAACCATGTCTGCCCAGGGAACTCTGCTGCTGGACAATGTCCAGGCTGCCGACAAGATGGTTATAGACTCCCATTATGACCTGGTTATGGCTGACAACCAGCTCTCTCTTACCTCCGACGACATGAGGCTTAACAAGAAGGAACTGGGTAATACCTCACTGGTAATCAATCTTAAGGACAAGACAGCGGACCTGAATCTTCTTAACCTGTCTCTTAAGGCAAAAGAAACCGAGGATAAGGGTTATTCAGGACTTATCACTCTGACAAAGTACCCAATAAAAGAACTTGAGGCAGTATTCAGCGAAGAGGAGAAACTCTATACCGAGAATTATCTGGTCACAGCCGATATCCACTGCATTTATGACAAGAACGATTTCTATATAACCAGCCGGAATGTCCATTTTGATGATGTTGAACATCCGGAGGATTCCCTGGATTTTGCTGTCACTTCCACCCTTGATGACATTAAACTGAGCGAGATTGTGCTCAATTACAGGGGTTTCTCTGGCGAAGGCTATTTCGACCTTGCCTCCATGCGGTCTGAGCATTGCGATTTCGAGACCTTCTGGAAGGTTAATGACACCGAATATGAGTTCAACGGATTCCTCAACAAAAAGCAGAACCTGTTTGTCCGGGGGCTTTACGGTTTTACACTTTCGGCCTTCTTTGATGATAACGGATGGCCATTTGATATGAAGGCCACAGATTTCCCTGTGTTCATTATGGGAAAAAAGACCCCGGCCGACATGGATATATCGGGCCAGGTGAAAGATGGACAGCTCTCGATAGTCACAATAAACAACATGAAGCTCTCCCATCTCTCTTTCCTTAAAGGTGGAAGCAACAGCATAAGCTTCAATGGAACTCTGGCCGGCAACACCCTTAGACTTAACAGCTGGACACTCTCTGACAACTATTCCACTGTCCGGGGAACCGGGGAAGCCTCCTTCACCGACCTTGCCAACTGCAGGGGATGGCTCAGGGGTACAGGAAGCAACCTTAACGAAGAATACAACGCCTATGTAATGATTGTGGATAAAAACATCTCCATAGATGCCTCATGCAAAAACTCAAGGGTAGAGAGGTTCACCACTGCTAAGATGACAGGTTCCCTGGATACAAATGCCAAGATTTCCGGCACCTTTGATGATCCTGATATATTAGCCTCTGTCAATATACAGAAAGGAACTCTGAACAAGAAGCCTTTTGAGCTTTATACATCGCTCCAGGCCACAAAAAAGCAGACTCATCTTTATACCCTTACAGGCAAAGTTGGCGATGCAACCATAACCTCCAGCTCAGGTTCAATAGACTGGAACAAGAGAGCATATAACCTTCAGGCTCTTATAGCTCTGAAGAATCCAGAAGAAGGCAATGTTGACAATATAAAGCTGAATGCATCCGGCACTATCCAGGAGGATGGACAGTGGTTAATAAATCCAGCAAAGACCATGAATAAAGGAACATTAAGACTTACATCCACCCGACCTGTCCTTTTAGGCTATGACAGATGGAATTTTGACTACTCCAACAATGGAAAGCGCTTCTATGTGGATGGCGGTCCTTTCCGGCACTGTGTGGAGGGCTGCTATTACCCTGATGGCACCCTGGACTTCAATCTCAGGAATCCTCTTTTTATCTCCGGAAAAATCAAGGGAAAGCTGATCGGGGACAATATTGACGCTACTATTTCCAATATATCTCTTGATGTAGGAAGGGTTGGGCAGCTTACCCGCTATGAATATTTCTTCCCTCTGGCCGGTCTTGGTTCAGGCACCCTGCGTATGACAGGATCTGTGAAAAACCCTGATTTTTGGGGTGTCATGAAAGTAACAGATCTCTATTTTGCCGTTCTTTCAATTCCAGAGATAATGGGTCCTGCCAATGCGGATCTCCATTTCCAGGGAAAGGATATAAATATGCTTCCAGTCCTTCTTGCCGACAAGAAGAACCGCACCTATGTCAAATGCAGTTTCCTTCTTGAAAGCTGGACTCTGGATTATTTCAAGGTAGATATCTCCTCCTACGGAAACCCTAAGCGTGGGCTTAAGATTTCCGACACATTCTGTGGAATTGATGTGGACGGATATGTCCTGGGCGATTTAAGTATATCGGGTATGTCAGACTCCATAATGATTGAAGGCGACATCACGGTGAACAACTGTATCATAAACCTGAGTCAGAACAATAACTATAATAGCTTTGAAGATGCCTATATGACCGAATATATCGTCAATCTTAATGTGACATCAGGAACTGGTGTGGAATTCTTCTGGCCTACCAAGAAGTTCCCGGTATTAAGGGCCTTTGCCTCAAAGGGGCAGCAGGTGCAGATCCAGTACGACAGCAGCATAAACCAGTTTGATATAGATGGAAATGTTGCTTTCCGTGGCGGAGATATTTTCTATTTCAGCAACAACTTCTTTATAAAGGATGGTCTGCTTGTGCTTAATGAGAACCAGGACAAGTTTGACCCGCTCATCACTGTTAATGCCGAGTGCCGTACCGCCACCCGCAACAACCAGAAGGTAAAGCTCATGTTCATCATGGAGAATACCCCTTTAAGTCATTTCCAGCCTCGTATCGAGTCTGTTCCCGCTCTGTCACAGGCAGAGCTTTATGAGTTGATGGGAGACACGCTTATGGGAGGCAATGTGAGCGATGAGGAGCGGAATGCCATGGCCACCCTTGCCAACGCAGGAGCATCAGGAACTCAGCTTATCGGTATACTCAGACCCCTTGAACGGTCTGTCAAGGACTTCCTTAATGTTGATATGTTCGCCATCCGGGCACAGCTTAACGACAAGGTATTCAATGACCAGCGTAACGCAGAAAAGAGCAGTGGAGACATGAAACGGGTTGGAAGCAATACTGTATTCCGTAACATTGATGTATTCTTCGGAAAGTACTTTGGTGAATACTTCTTCCTTGATACCACCATAAGATTCTCGGCATGGGATTTTGACACTTTTGAATATTATGAGTACAATATGCCGACTTTCTATAACATGTACCTGGAATCGGAGATAAACCTTGAGGTTAACACTCCGCTGTTTATATTGAATTTGGGGCTGTATCCAAAACTGGGCAAGATGCCTGATTTCCTTATGGATACAACCATAGGACTGTCATGGAGATTCACGTTTTGATAGGAGATTTTATGAATCGGGTAAAACATAGAATATTGCTTCTTCTTTTATTCTTCTTCTCCCTTATACCTGCTATGGCACAGGATGCCTGGTATGACGGAAAAGAGATAGAAGATATCCAGTTCGAAGGGCTTCATATGATATCTGAGAATGAATTGGACGGTATTATAGACAGCTTTATCGGCAAGAAATTTAATGACAATCTTTTCATGGAACTCCAGAACAAGCTTTTCTCCCTTGATTACTTTGAGGATATGACTTCTGCTGCGTACCCGGGCAGAGCGGATATATCCAAGTATGATCCTGCCAACACAGTGATAATAAAGTTCAAGATGATTGAGTATCCCTCCATATCTAAAATAAAGATAGCGGGAAACAAGAATATCAGGAAAACTACAATCCTGGATGAGATTATGCTTAAGCCAGGAGATGTGGTCACCGGGGCCAATGTCAAGCTGGATGTGGAGCGTATAAACGATCTCTATCTTGAGAAAGGATTTACCGATGTTGTTGTCAATGGTGAGATAGGTGAAAAAGACAGTGATAATACTGTAGTTGTCACCTTCCGTATAGACGAAGGATATCAGATGAGAGTCCGGGAAATTGTCTTTGTAGGCAATAATGTGATTTCAAAAACAGCTCTCAAGCGTAAGCTTGAATCCAAGCAGCAGGGTCTTTTCCGGAAAGGTCTTTATCAGGAATCAAACATAGAGGAAGATATTGAGAATATCGAAAACTTCTATGCAGAGAAAGGATATATTAAAACCAAGGTCACAGATGTGACAAACGAGGTTGTCCCCACAGATCAGCCTGGCAAGACAGGTATCAGGTTGACCTATTATATTGATGAAGGGGAACAGTACACATACGATGGAATCAGCTTCGTGGGCAACATAATCCATGACGACGAGGAGCTTGGAAAACTGGTGCGCTGCAAGCCAGGCGATGTTCTCAACAAGGTAAGGATGCAGGCCGATTTTGTCCGCATTTCCGACCTCTATTTTGATGATGGATATATCTTTAACTCCATTTCTGAGCAGGAGCAGATAAACGAGGAGACAAAATCAGTCTCCTACATTGTAACCATAGTGGAGGAGGGAAGAGCCCATATCGAGAATATTGTGGTACAGGGCAATGACAAGACAAAGGAGAGGGTAATCCTCAGGGAGCTTCCTATAGGTGTCGGTGATGTCTTCAGTAAAAAGAAGATTATCGAAGGTGTGCAGAACCTGTACAACCTGCAGTATTTCTCTGCAATCTATCCTGAAACACCTGCCGGCTCCGAGCATGGTCTTATGAACCTTATCCTGAATGTGGAAGAGGGAAAGACAACCGATATCCAGTTTGGTCTTATATTTTCCGCCGATGCAGGAGATATTCCTGTCAGCGCATTCGTAAAGTGGACAGACCGTAACTTCTGTGGAAATGGTCAGGAGTTCAGTATAGGTACTGAGATGTCCACATCTGTGCAGTCAGTGACCACTTCGTTCACCGAGCGGTGGCTTGCAGACAGACGTCTTACAGGAACTATATCTCTCTCCGTCTCTCACGAGACCACTGCCAACGTTGCCCAGGATATTATAAACCCTGTCTTCGACAACGATAAATATAAGAAAGGACAAGTGCCTGATCCTTATGATGGCCATATGGTAGACAGGCATACTGGTAAACCTTCCACCGATGACGATGCTATCACCGACTATGAGTATGCTGTCCGGCATGGAATAGGAATTCCAAAAGCCTACCTTATGGAATATGAATCCTGGAACATAGGTCTTGGCCTCAGCTTGGGCTATACTTGGCACCTGCCTATAGGCCGTGTCGGAACAGGAGTAGGCTACAACCACATTAAGACCTATGTTGATTATAACGATGGCATCTACCGGCCGTACAACGCTACTGTCCGGGAAAACTTCCAGAACTGGATGTCCATCAACTCAGTCTGGAGTTCAATCTCCTGGGATACCCGAGACTATGTTGTAAGCCCGTCCAAAGGTTTCTATCTTAAGGAAACCCTGACCTATACAGGTGGTATCATGCCATCTGCCCGTGAATACATCAAGTCCGAGACCAAAGCACAGATATTCCAGCAGCTTTTCTCTATTCCGCTGGGCGAGGAGATGAAGTTCAAGATGGTTTTGGCCCTGGGTTCCTCAATCTCTGTTATCATGAACCAGCTGGATGGAACACTTAAAGCTACCACAAGAGAGCTTCTTTATATTGATGGTCTTACTATGGCAAGAGGCTGGGACCGGGTTTATGATGGAAAGGTGCTGTGGGACAACTGGGTAGAGCTCAGAATGCCGATTTTTGAGAAATATATCTGGTGGGACTGGTTCTGGAGTGCAACCGGTATATGGCCAGAACGTAATATGTTCAACGATATGGTACGGCAGGACTTCTATTTCTCACTGGGAGGTGGTTTCCGTCTTACCATTCCTGGACTTCCGATCGGTTTCTACTTTGTCAAACGTTACAGATACGATAATGATAATAATATTGAATGGCAGGATGGTATCCTGTTTAGAGACAGCATGAAACTTGACTTTGTAATTGGATTCAACCAGAGTTTCTACTAGGAGATTATATGAAAAAAGCTTTTCTTTTTGCACTTTTATTCTGCGCATCAGCTGCTGTATACGCTCAGCAGCAGATTCCAAAGATCGGAGTCATTGATTACTCCAGGATTGTACAGCGGATGATGCCTAATTCCGACCAGCTGCAGGAAATCAAGAATATAAAGCAGGCTATTGATGATGAAACTGCATCTATTGAGGCCGAGATAGCTGCTCTTGAGAAAGAAAAGGCAGAGATTGAGTCCAGAAGTCACTACAATGATGCCTCTGACGAGGTAACCGAACAGATTTCATCCCTCAGATATTATCTGCAGCAGTTTGTTGACGAAAAGAATAAGGAACTGGATGAGAAGAAGGCTCTTGTGCCCGATACCACCGAGATTCTGAGCAAGATTGTGAACCAGATTCAGTATGTGGCAGAGAGCGAAGGCTATTCTGTGATCTTTGATTCAAAGGACAGGAATATTATATGGTGGACCCACAGTGTGGATATCACCGATCTGGTCATGAGAAAACTTAGACTATGACAGAAAACAGTGCCGATACCCCGGCTGTCAGACAGTACAAGCGGATCAAGAGCTCTTATCCCGATGCCATCCTATTCTTCAGGATGGGGGATTTCTATGAGATGTTTGATTCCGATGCCCGCCAGGCCAGTTCTCTTCTGGACCTGGTTCTTACAAAAAGGGCAGGACAGCCTATGTGCGGCATACCTTATCATGCTGCTTCGGTATATATCGGCAGGCTCCTTAAAGCTGGAAAGAAAGTAGCCATATGCGAGCAGAAAGGGGAAATCCAGAAGGGTAACAAGGTAATGGAACGGGTAGTTACTGAGGTTATAAGCCCGGGTACTGCCATTGTAGAGGATTACCTTGACAAGGACAGCAATAACTACCTTTTGGCCATAGGCAAGACAGGAGCCTACATCTCCATCGCTTACATAGATCTTTCAACCGGCGAGTTCTCTGCGGCAAAATGCAATGATTCAGAAAAAAAGGACTTCCTTAGAAAGGAGCTGTTCCGCCTTTCTCCAGGCGAGATTCTTATCCAGGAGACATTCTATGCTGAGGATGCAGATATTGCTTCCATTCTTGACTCCTATAAAAAAGTGATCATAAACCGGTTCCCCGACTGGCAGTTTGATATGGCATCCTCGGTAGAGGCAGTCAAACGGCAGTTCAATGTCATAAGCCTTAAAGGGCTGGGCTTTGAGGAGACTGATCCAGAGCTTCTTTCGGCCGGTGTCATTCTGGATTATATCCACCTTACATCCCAGTCGCTGCTTCCCCATATAACAGCCCTTAATAAATATGATTCCAGGCAGTACATGTACCTGGATGAATCCTCTTTGCGTAACCTTGAGATTCTTCGGAACATACAGGATGGTTCCTCACGCTACACCCTTATTGATGTGCTGGATCATACCAAGACCTCGGCCGGCAGCCGTCTGATAAAGAAATGGCTCTCGGCGCCCCTCACTTCTATTCCAGAAATAAGGAAGCGACTTGAAACAGTTGATATTTTCTATAGAAATCAGATTCTGCTCTCAAACCTGCGGCAGTGCCTTTCCGCTGTGATGGATATGGAGCGCATCTGCTCCAAGGTGGCAATGGACAAGGCCAATGCAAGGGACCTGGAGGGGCTTAAGAACTCCTTTGCAAAATGCATAGAGCTGATAACTCTTTTATCCGACTGGCAGAAGGATGGTTTCTTCCCGTTCCTTAACCAGAAGACACTGTCCCATGTAGAGGAGCTCTTCAAATACCTTGACAGCTGTCTGGGGGAGAATCTACCTATTGTGATTAACGAAGGGGGAATGATAAAGCAAGGCTACAACCAGGAGCTGGACCACCTGCGCTCCCTGCGGGACAACAGCCAGGGAATCCTTGATGAATATATGGATCAGGAGAGAAGCTCCTGCAACATACCTAACCTTAAGCTCAGGTACAACAAGGTAATAGGCTACTTCCTGGAGGTGACTAAATCTTATGTAAAGAATGTCCCTGCCTATTACATAAGGAAGCAGTCCACCTTGAACAGCGAGCGGTTCACCACCGAGAAGCTTACTGAGCTTGAAACCGAGCTCAACAGCGCCTATGACAAGATAGTATCCCTGGAACGGGAGCTTTTTGTACAGATAAGGGATAAGATCAAGACAGAGATTCCTTTCATCATTGAGCTGGCCGAGACAGTGTCGGAGATAGACTGCTATCAATCCTTTGCCGATGCAGCCACAGCCCATGGTTATATAAAACCTAAGATTTCAGATAAAAAATCCATAAACATAAAGGGTGGCCGTCATCCTGTGGTAGAGGCAAACCTGCCGCCTGGTGAGTTTATTGAGAACGACTTCTTCCTGGAAAGTGGCAAAGAGAACCTTATAATGCTCACAGGCCCAAACATGGCTGGTAAATCCACATTCCTAAGACAGAATGCAATCATTGTCCTCATGGCCCAGGCCGGTTCCTTTGTTCCAGCCACCGAGGCTGAAATAGGGGTGGTGGACAAGATGTTCTGCCGGGTAGGGGCATCAGACAATCTGGCAAGGGGTGAATCCACATTCCTGGTGGAGATGTCGGAGACTGCCAATATACTGCGGTGTGCCACCCAGAACAGCTTTATTATCATGGACGAGGTGGGCCGTGGTACAGGCACCAACGACGGCCTGGCCATCGCCTGGAGCATCTGCGAATACATGACAAAAAAATGCAGGGCTAAAACTATATTTGCCACCCACTATCACGAGCTTACCCAGATGGAGAACCCCAATGTGGTGAACATGTCTATGAACGCTTCAGAGGAGAATGGAAAGCTTGTTTTCCTTAAGAAGATAGTAAGAGGAGCAGCCAGCAAGTCCTACGGAATCCATGTTGCAGAGCTGGCCGGTATTCCTTATGAGATAATTGTACGGGCCAAGGAGCTTATGGCTGCCTTTGAGAAGGAGTCCAAGGCCGCAGCCGTGCCTGAGCAGACAGAGACTATAGATCTTTTCCCACAGGAGGATCTGCTCCGGAGCGAGATTCTATCTGCCGACATAAGCAACATGACCCCGCTCCAGGCACTCACATTCCTTTCAGACCTTCAGAACCGCTATAAATAATCAGTTTCTATAGGAATCCAAAAAGAGCAGCATGTAGTGCTGTATATTGTCAAAGTATTTTTTCTGGAACTCGGCACCGGCCTTGGTCACATAACGGAAATGCCAGGATTCCCAGCTGTAGCCCGTCACATCCTCATAGTCTTTGGGGAAGGAGAGGGAAAAGCCATATTTCCAGGCATTCTCAGTAAGCCACTTCTCTTCTTTTGTGCCGGCAAAGGTATTCTCCACATCGTTGAAATCCACAACAGTGCCCAGCTGGTGCTGGGATGCTCCAGGGGGTGCAGAGAAGGTGTCGGTCTTCTCTTTTCCATACTTTGAGATATAGTAGTTATAAAGTCCCACCTGATATTTGTAATCACGGTAGGCAGATGAAACCATAAGGGAAAGCCCTTCCTTGGCACTGTCGTCAATCATCTTTTTAAGAGCCTCGAAAGTCACTTTCTCAAGTTTCATCCCTTTTTTATTTACCTTGATTCCTTTTCCATCCAGAGAGACCAGTTCTCCCGGATTATAGTCTTCTGTAAGGAGGTGGCTCTTGTCTGCGATAATGAAGAACCGGCTCTCCTCTGCCATAACTCTGGCCAGATCAGCTTTAAAGGAATCCATGCTGTCCAGGATATTGCCCTGCATATTGTCAGGCAGCTTGCTAACCACAATAGAGGCAATACGGACAGCTTCCTCATCCACCGGTTCCACGGCAGGAGCGGACTGCTGCACCTTTTTCTCCTTTGCTGTACAGGAAGCACCGAATACAAGGAAGATTGCAAGCAGCAATATGGTCAGCTTAGAATACAGTTTCAATTACTTCCTCCATTCTGCTTACCGGATGGAAAGTGATTCCCTTCTTTATATATGAAGGAATCTCGTCCAGATCTTTCTGGTTCTGCTTTGGAATGATAATATGCTTTATCATGTTCCGCCGGGCTGCTATAGTCTTTTCCTTAAGCCCGCCGATAGGGAGCACATCTCCGGTAAGGGAAAGCTCGCCAGTCATTGCAAAGCCGCTTTTTATCTGCTTTCCCCTGATAAGGGAAAGCAGGGCAGTAGCCATTGTTATACCGGCGGAAGGGCCATCCTTAGGAGTAGCACCCTCTGGAATATGGAGATGATAGTGGTAGTTCTCGAAAGCATCCCTGCCCACACCGAACTTATCTGCAACAGTACGGACATAGGTGTAGGCAATGTTTGCAGATTCCTTCATGACATCGCCCATCTGGCCAGTAAGCTGGAAGCCCTCTCTGCCAGGGGTGCGGACTGTCTCTATCATAAGGGTGTCGCCACCGAAGTTGGTCCACGCAAGGCCCACAACCATACCAGGACGGGATGGAACCTTAAGCTCCTCCTCAGGGAATCTTGGTTTGCCCAGGTAGTCTACCAGTTTGTCCGGAGTAACCTCCACAGGGTATTTACAGCCATCCAGAACCAGAGCTTTTGCAATTTTACGGTGGATTCTGTCCAGTGCCTTCTCCAGGTTACGAACTCCCGATTCCCGCACATAGTTCTCGGCTATGATGGAAAGGGTATCGGGGCTGTAGTGCACCTGACTCTTATCCAGACCGTTTGCAGCCAGGCTCTTGGGAAGCAGGTACTTTTCAGCAATCTTCACTTTCTCCTGTCTGATATACCCAGCTATCCTGATTATCTCCATCCTGTCCCTGAGGGGTCCGGGAATAGTGTCCAGGGTGTTGGCTGTGGTAATGAACATAACATTGGAGATGTCGAAGGGGAGATTGAGATAATTGTCTCTGAATGACACATTCTGCTCCGGGTCCAGCACCTCAAGGAGGGCAGAGGACGGATCCCCCTGATAGGATGAGCCCATCTTGTCAATCTCGTCTATCATAAAGACAGGGTTTGCTGTCTTGGTAATCTTGAGTCCCTGTATAATCTTTCCGGGCATAGCGCCGATATAGGTTCTTCGGTGTCCCTTTATTTCAGCCTCATCCTTCATTCCTCCAACAGAGAATCGGAAAAACTCCCGGTTCATAGCCCGTGCAATAGAGCGGCCCACTGATGTTTTTCCCACTCCCGGAGGACCCACCAGACACAGGATAGAACCCTTTGAATCCTTCTTAAGCTTCTTTACGGAAAGGAATTCGATAATCCGCTCTTTCACATCCTTAAGACCATAGTGGTCCTTGTCCAGGATAGCCTTTGCCTTCTTTATATCCAGTTTATCCTCTGACATCTTGTTCCATGGCAGGGATACAATGGTTGAAAGATAGTTTCGGGTAATGCTGAACTCTGGGGAGTTTGTGTCCATCATGGAGAATTTCTCAAGCTCCTGCTCAACCTCCTCCTTCACTTCGCCGGTCAGATGGAAGCCATCAATAGCCTCCTTGAATCTTGTATATTCGCTGTCCTTTGAGTCCACAGGCAGACCCAGCTCCTTGCGGATAGCCTTCATCTCTTCCTTAAGGAAGTATTCCCGCTGGCTCTTCTCTATCTTCTCGTTGATTTTCCGCTGGATTTTTTTCTGGATACGCAGCAGCTCCTGTTCCTTCTTGATGAAGATTATTACCTTCTCCATCCGTTCCCTTATATCCAGGGTCTCAAGGATATCCTGCTGCTCCTTCCTGTCTACGTTCAGGATGGATGCCACAAAATCTGCAATCTTGCCAGGCTGGTCAATGTTCACCATGTTAAGGCGCATCTCCTCGGAGAAGAGGGGATTGTTCTCTGAAATCTGCTTCATCTCGGAAAGGATTGCCTGGGTAAGAGCCTTTATATTGCTTCCCTTGTCAATCTTTTCCTCAAGATACTCAACCTCGGCTGCAATAGGTGTGTGGCGGGTAAGGGGTGTGATAATCCTGAATCTCTTTAATGTGGAGATGAAAATATTCATTCCGCCGTCTGGCAGGTTTATCTTTTTGACAATCTTTGCAACTGTTCCAACCGAGTAGAGGTCTTCAATAGAGACAGGACTCTCATCCTCGCTTCCATCGTCCTTGAGCATAGTCAAACCCAGGATTCCACCGCTTTTGGTCAGTGCTTTCTCAACAGTGGCAATGTCCTGATGGGATACAATCATGAGCGGTGTGAATATGCCAGGAAAAATAGGCTTTCCCGAAAGGGGGACAATGAAAAGCCGGTCTGGCAGCATATTTTCTAAAGTAACAATTTCTTTATCCATAAATATAAAGTACTTATTACTATAAGTAAAAGTCAAGTGAGCATTATTTTTTTATTACACTTTACATTTAACAGAAATATATGTATAATTATTTGATAATTTTAAAGGAGTTTATTGTTATGAGCATCCCTTTGGCAACATTGGAAGATAATAAGAAAAATGTCTATGAACTTACCTGCGCAGCAATCAAAAGGGCAAAACAGATAGCAATAACAGGGGATGAGGAACTGGAGGATAAGTCCAATAAAATCACATCAATCTCCCTTGACCAGGTCCTCACCGAAGAAACAGATTATAAGCTGGAAAAATAAACCACGTTGCAAACTGTTCCTGTCGTAGTAGTATTCGGCCCTACAGCAGTAGGGAAGACCGATTTTCTGCTTCATTTTGAACATTTAGGCGAAATAATCAATTCAGACTCACTCCAGGTGTACCGGCACATGAGCATAGGTACAGCCAAGCCTGATGAGTCTGTAATAAAACGGATACCGCACCACCTGGTGGACTGCATTGACCCTGATGATGAGTTTTCTGCCGGTGATTTTGTGAAGCAGGCTGACAAGCTTTGCCAGGAGATATACAGCAGGGGCAAACTTCCTGTCATTTCAGGCGGCACAGGATTTTTCCTCAAGAACTTCATATACGGGCTTCCTACTGCACCAGCCTCTTCGGAGGAGATACGGCAGCAGCTTCAGAAGCGGCTCGATACCGAAGGGCTTGAGTCCATGAGAGAGGAGCTCCATGCAAAGGATCCCGAATCCTGGGAAAGAATAAAACCCCTGGACAGCTACCGTATACTCAGGGCTCTGGAGGTGTACTACACATCCGGCTCGCCCCTCTCTGATTACAAACTTCCCGAAGCACCCAGAAGCGGATACCGTTTCCTCCTCATCGGGCTGGTCCGGGACAGGGCAGAGCTCTATGAAAGGATAAACCAGCGGGTCGAGGCCATGTTCAAGGCAGGCCTTCCTGATGAATATAAAAAACTCAGGGCCTTGGGCTACAGCCCTGCCTGTCCCGGGCTAAGTGCCATCGGATACCGGGAGTTCTCCATCATGGAGGAGTTGGGCAGTCTTACATTGAACGATGTAAAAGAACTTATAAAACAGAACTCCCGGAACTACGCTAAACGGCAGATCACCTTCTTCAAGACATTGCCCGATGTCCACTGGCTGCATCCGGACCAGTGGCAGGATGCATTGAATATGGTCACCGGTTTTATTGAAAAAAAAGAAACTATAGGATAGAGTAGAGACATGTGTTATTTCTGCGGCCAGCCGTTTACTGGAGACAAAGTATATAGAGACACCACCTGCACAAAATGCGGAAAAGACCTGCACAGCTGCCTTAACTGCAGGTTCTACGACAAGGGCTCCCAGTGGGACTGCCGTGAATCCATATCAGAAGGGGTGTCCGACAAAGAGAGGGCCAACTTCTGCGACTACTTTGAATATGCAGACAAGGCTGCATCCGGTGCCGACAAGAAGGCCCAGGATGCAAAATCACAGCTGGCCAGGCTGTTCGGCGGTATCTGATGTCCAAGGTTGTAGGCTTCTACGATTCCGGCATAGGCGGTCTGCCATATTTGGAATGGCTTAAAAAACATACCACCGGATGCAGCTTCCGCTACCTGGCCGAGAGCAGGCACTTTCCTTTCGGCATCAAGACAGAGCCGGAAATCAAGGACATAGTTGTAGAAAGCATAGGCCGCTTTATAGAGTCCGAACATCCAGATCTGATTGTCATAGCCTGCAATACAGCCTCTGTCACTGCACTGGAGACACTGCGGCAGAAATATCCAATACCATTCGTAGGGGTAGTCCCTGCAATAAAACCGGCGGCCGCAATATCAAAGAAAAAATCCATAGGGCTCTTTGCCACAAACAAGACTGTATCTCAGCTCTACACCAAGAATCTTATAGATACCTTTGCATCAGGCTGCTCAGTGAGCAAGTTCGCCATGCCTGAGATTGTGGCCTTTGTAGAGAAAAATATTTTCTCTGCCAAAGAGGATGAAATCATCAAGATCATATCTCCAGCAGCAGACTTCTTTAAGCAGGAAGGGGTGGATACAGTGATCTTGGGCTGCACTCACTTTGTCTATTTAGAGGATACTTTTAAAAAAATATTAGGCAGCACCATCTCTGTCATCGATTCCCGTGAAGGGGTAGGGAACCGTGCAATATCCCTCTTGGATAAGATGCAGACTCACACAGATGATGGTAAAGGTGATATGTTCTTTGTCACATCGGTTGAGAAAATGCCGGGAAATTATAAGAGCATATCTTCCCGCTACGGTCTTTCCTTCGGGGGAGAAATCTGATTTAAAAGCTGGTCTAAGCGGATCAGGATAGAACGAACCTCATCCCTCATTGAATCTGGAATCTCATCGGGGATGGCATCCAGTGCAGCCTCGGGAATCTCGTCCTTGAGAATATCGTCCGGAATAGCGTCAGAAACAATAGTGTCCACAGGAATAAGATCAAGAGGTTCTGTATCCTCCTGAGGTGAATCCATAGGTCCTTTTTTAATCCAGACACCGTATTTTTCCAGTTCGTCATCGATATTCATGACATAAGTTTATATCAAAAACAAAGCAATTGGAATAGAAAAATTCTCATTTTCTTTTAAGGTTATTGAGTTTTTGTCCGTATAAATAAATATGAAATCCATCAGGTTCATTATCACTGCTGTATATCTTTCGCTCTTCATCTTCTTATCTGCATCCCTTTTCCTGGGCGATACAAGCTACAAAGCATACAATGAACTTGAGGTCTATAAAGAGCAGCTGGCTGCCAACGTACATGAGCTTGAGACAATAAATCATAATCTTAAGCAGCAGTGCCAGGCTCTCGGAAGTGCCGAGGAGATGCTGCTCCAGGCCAGAAGCATGGGCCTTGTGAGCAAGCAGGAAAGAGTAGTCATAATCGACAACGCTTCCTTTGGTGTCTTCAGCTACGACCTGGGCGGACGCTACAGCTCAAATATCAAAGACTATAACCGTATTGTAGATATAAATAATCTCCGGATCTGCAGTGTTGCTATTGCTATCGTCTTGACTTTGCTGATATATTCATTCATAGGGTTGAGACATGGTAATAAAGTTCGGAAATCCAGACCTGCTGAAGATTGTATCCCAGACATTGCTGAATAATGGCGTTGCCATACTTCCCAGCGACACCCTCTACGGCTTTTCCTGCATCCAAGGCATAGGAGAGCATAAGATTGAGGAAATCAAAGGAAGGGGAGAGGGCAAACACTTTCTCAAGCTTGCCCTTAAGGAGCAGCTTGATCAGCTTACATCAGAGATTCCAGACACCAGGCTTCTCTCATATTGGCCGGGACCTCTTACACTGATCCTTAAAGGAATAAAAAACCCTACAGAGGGAATCCGGGTACCAGACAACAAATTTATCCAGGAGCTGCTGACGAAGGTAGGGCAACCCATAATATCCACAAGTGTAAACTACACCGGCCAGCCCCCTATGACTTCTATAGAGGAAATCATAAAAGAGTTTGAGGACAAGGTCGATTTGATTGTTGATGCCGGGGAACTGCCGCCTTCTTTGCCTTCTACCATTATTGACCTTTCAATGGGTGCACCCCGCCTGGTGCGGCAGGGTCAGCTTAAGGTGAACCTGTGAGCCAGACCGTATATCTGAGCATTGGCTCCAACCTGGGCGACCGGGAAAAAAACCTTGCTTTTGCCTATAATAAATTAAAATATGTTTTAAAAAATATTAAATCTTCATCACTTTTTAAAACAGAACCTATGTATAATACAGAACAGCCGGAGTTCCTGAACGCAGTCTTCTCAGGGGAGTGCGACATGGGTTCCTATGAGCTTCTTGAGTATATCCATACCCTGGAGGATGAGGCTGGGAGGGACAGAGCCAAGGCTGGATGGAAAGGGCCCAGACCCCTGGATATCGACATTCTTCTCTATGGCGGCACTGTTTCTGACGACCCGGTGCTGACCCTGCCGCATCCAGGTATTAAAGAACGGGGCTTTGTCCTTATACCCCTTGCCGAAATTGCCCCCGGCCTGGCCGATCCCGTCACCGGCGAAAAATATAGTTATTTTATTAAAAACAATATGAACTTTAGTGTTAAGTACTATAAATCATCTGCGATATTTGATATAATATGCTCAGATGACAGATAAAGAAATCGAAGATAACGAAGGTCTCCGTCTCCAGGTCTACATGGCCAGGTGCGGTGCCGGTTCCCGCAGAGCCTGCGAGAAGTACATCGCAGAGGGACAGGTGCGGGTCAACGGCCAGGTGGTTACCGAGATGGGTATCAAGATAAGCCCCGGCGATACCGTTGAATACCGGGGGCGCAAGCTTTATCCCGACAAGAAGAAAATCTACATAGCCTTCAACAAGCCCGTGAAAGTGCTCTGCACCAGCGACGATCCCGAAGGTCGGGACCTGGCCATAAACTATTTCAAGGATTCTTTCCCATACCGGCTCCACAACGTGGGGCGTCTTGACTACATGTCCTCAGGACTTATCTTCTACACCAATGACGGCGACTTCACCAAAGCTGTGGCCCATCCATCAGCCCAGACCGAGAAAGAGTACATTGTGGAGACATCCAAGCCTATCCCGGAAGATATCCTTGTCCAGTTTGCCAAGGGATTTGTGATAGAAGGGGTCAAATACCGCATAAAAAAATATTTTATAAAGTCTGCCACCAAGGTGCATCTTATCCTTGTAGAAGGCAAGAACAGGGAAATCCGCCGGTTCTTCCAGTACCATAAGCTTAAAGTCAAGAAGCTGCACCGCATAAGAATAGGCAGTGTCCGCCTGGATCCAGGCATGCCCTCCGGGGGATTCCGCCTTCTGACACAGAAAGAGATTGACAGCCTTATGAAAGGAGGAGTGTGATGGTAATTGCAATTGACGGACCTGCTGGAGTAGGCAAGAGCAGCATAGCCAAGAAGATAGCTGAAAGAATGGGTATTTTCTACCTTAACTCCGGCAATTTCTACCGGGCTATAACCCTATATCTCCTGGAGAAAAACATAGATATAAAGGATACCGCAAAAGTTATCCAGGCCGCAGGGGAGTGCGACATAACTGTAAAGAACCATCATGTGTACCTGAATGGAGCCGATGTGGAGGACAAGCTGCACAGCGATGCAGTGGACGCCATAGTTGCACCTGTCTCTGCAATCATAGAGGTACGGCATATTGTGAATAAGATGCTCAGGGCTCTTGCCAGTCATCTGGACCTGATTTCAGAGGGCAGGGATGTGACCACCGTTGTTTTCCCCGATGCAGACTATAAATTCTACTTCGATGCCGATGCCAGAACCCGGGCTGTGCGCCGTTTCAAGCAGGGAACAAGCAATATGACTCTGGAGGAAATAGAGAAATCTATCATAGAAAGGGACAAAATTGACAGGAATAAAGCCTTCGGGGCACTAAAAATTGCAAAAGATTCAATTTATATTGATACAACAGGCTTGACCATAGACCAAGTTTATGCGAAAGTAACTGATAGTATAAAATAATAATATTTAGGTAGGTAGGAGTTTTTTCAAATGGCAGAAAAAGAATTGATCAATGAAGAAACAGTGAATCAGACAAATCTTCAGGAAGAGTACATGAATTCCATGAACGAACTTCAGGAAGGGAAAATCATTGACGGAAAGGTTATTCAGGTTACAGCTGATACCGTATTCATCGACGTCAATTACAAATCAGAAGGGAAAATCCCAATCAACGAGTTTGACGAGATCCCTAAGATCGGGGACGATGTCAAGGTTGTACTGGTGAGAAAAGAAGACCGGTATGGCAACATTGTGGTTTCCAAGAAGCAGTATGATGAGAAGAAAGTTCTTAACGATGTCAAAGAGGCAGAGAAGGAAGGAACAGCAATAAAGGGTAAGATCACCAAGGTTGTGAAGGGTGGTTTTGAAGTTACTATCGGACCTACACTCAAGGGTTTCCTGCCGATTTCAAAGGCAGATGTTATCAAGATCGAGGATCCGGCTCCATATGTTGGAATCACATCCATGTTCTTCATCGAGCGCAGTGGCAACGAGAAGAAGATGAACCTGGTGCTCAACAGAAGAAAGTATCTTACCGAGGAACTTGCCAAGAAGAAAGAGGAGTTCTACAGCACAGTGCACGAGGGTGACACAGTAGAAGGAACAGTAAAGACTATCGCTACCTTTGGTGCATTCATCGACCTGGGCGGATTCGACGGTCTTCTCCATATCAACGACATGAGCTGGGGTCATGTGACAAAGCCTAAGGAATATGTCAAGAAAGGACAGAAGATCAAACTCAAGGTCATCAACCTGGACAAAGAGAACAATAAGATCAACCTGTCACTCAAGCACTTCACCGAGAATCCATGGGACACCTTCGAAGAACGCTACCATGTCAATGACATTGTAACAGGAAAGGTTACCAAGCTTACCGATTTCGGCGCATTCATCGAGCTGGAAGAGGGAATCGAGGGAATGGCACATGTATCAGAGTTCTCCTGGGTAAAGAAAGTCAACAATCCAAAGGATATGTTCAAGGTAGGGGACGAGGTCAAGTGCATGATCCTGGGCTACAACCTGAGCGAAGGAAAGATTTCCCTGGGAATCAAGCAGGTTCAGAACAATCCATGGGACACTATCGATGAGAAGTATCCTGTAGGAACAGAGCTTGAGAGACCTGTTGTAAAGATCACAGCAACCGGGGCATTCATCCAGCTGGAAGAGGGAATTGACGGTTTCCTCCATGGAGACGATATCTCCTGGACAAAGAAGGTCAAGAACCTCAACACCATGTTCAAGGTTGGAGATACTGTCAAGGTTAAAATCGTAAACTGCGACAAGGTTCAGCACAGAATCAGACTTGGAATCAAGCAGCTTACTGAGAACCCATGGGCAGTTCTTGCTAAGACATATCAGCGGGGCAGCATCATCGAGGGCGAGATCTCCAGCAAGACAGAGTTCGGCCTGTTCGTCAAGGTTCAGGATGGAATCGAGGGTCTTATCAACAAGAGCAACCTCCAGGAGGAGTTTGTTGAGAACGTGGATAAGGAACTTGAGAAGTTCAATGTAGGCGACAAGGTCAAGGCTATGATTATCGAGATCAATCCTAAGAAGCAGAAACTGGGTCTCTCCATCAAGGAGTACAAGAAGTCTCTGCAGAGAGAGGAGATCTCCAGATACATGAGCGAGAATGAGGAACCAAAGGCTACTTTGGGAGATTTCCTTAAACACTGATCTTAGGAGTCGATTATGGAACAGGAAGAAAAAGTAACCGCGCATCAGAAAATACGGAAATTCATCGCAAAGTATGCAAAGCCTGCAGGAATTTTCCTAATAGGTGTGCTTGTGCTTTTTGTCATTGTCCAGATATTCAACTATGCCAGTGCCAAGAAGACAGAGAAGGCAACAATGGCTGTCGAAGATATCCAGAACCGGTATGTGGAGGCTTCCGAAGCTGACAAGAGCGAAGAACCTTCCTTCGATGCATACAAGAGCTATATAACAGAGCTGGACGGCGTTATTGCAAAATATCCAAAGGAATATGCAGGACGCCGTGCTCTGTTCCTCAAGGGCGACATCTATTTCCGGTTCAAGGATTACGACAAGGCTGCAGAAGCTTACAAGAAGTTTGCTTCAGATTATCCTAAGTCCTACGATGCTCCTATTGCCATCTACAACACAGGCGTGTGCTATGAAAGCACAGGCAGGGCAAAAGAGGCAGAAGCTGAATATCTCAAGATTTATAACAACTACAAGGGCAGCTATGCCCTTATGCCAAAGCTGATTTTCTCTCTGGGAAGACTTGCAGAAGCTGACAAGCGCTATGCAGATGCAGAGAAATACTATAACCAGATAACTGAAGAGTATTCTGGAAGCAACTATTCCCAATATGCCCAGGACAGAGTTATCCTGATGCATGCAAAGGGAGAGCTCTGAGGCAACGGCAGCAGTGAGCAGGGGAGTCAAAACAGTATTACATATCTGTATCATCTTGATGGTGATGCTCCTATGCTCCTGCGGTCTTTATTCTTATCCTTATATTCATGAGCCGACTCTAAAGGCAGGTACTGCTACATCCGGCCGCCCGAATGTCACTATAATCCATAATGGTGACAACGATCCCAACGTTTTCCGGGGATATGAGCTCTATTATAAATTCTATGATTCAACTAATGCTGAGAGTCAACATTCAATAGATGACAAGAATATCTTCAGCGTAAGCAATCCCGATTATTCTGCACTGGTTTCCGCAGGATATAAGCGGTGCCGTACAGTAAAGCTCTATAAAAAGGATACTACATATCCTATGCTTCCTGTGCCTGTAGACAGCCGGGATGACGACTTTACACTATACCTTGATTTCTCGCCGGTGACAGAATATGACAAATATAAAGCAGAAATGGAAATCGCATACCTGCAGATCAGAGCCCCCATCTATAGAGCAATCAAGGATCAGCATCCAGATTCTGGAGAGGCCCAGCTTGCAGGAGGAAAACCAGATGATGAAATATACAAAGACTTTAATATTGACGATCTGGAATACAATACTTACCATGATTCAGACCTTCCGACGGCTTCAGTGTCGTTGTCTTTCTATATAATCGCTTACGGAGTGCACGAGAACCACAACCTGTACAGCAAGCCGGTGTGGCTTGGAGTAGTACGCTGCTGGAATTAAGGAGAGAGCTGTGTTAGATTACTATCTTGCCAATACTGCGCTGGTTTATCTTATAATTGGATTTGGCTGCACACTTGTGCTTTATTTCAGCTACAAGAGGGATTTTGTCGGAAACTTCTGGCTTGTGCTGGTACTGGGAATAATAGGTTCGTTCCTTGGGGCAGTAATTGAATATTTCTTTGGAAACATAATAACAGCTTTAACAAAAGTTTCAGGTCACATCAATATTTTCCCGGCTCTTATCACAGCCTGCATAGTGATCTCCATCTACCACAAGGTGAGCAGCAGGCGGGACAGGTAAGCTTTTCCGCAAATCTGCATTGCTTCCTATAATAGATATTCTGTCTACTTTTATCAACAGTAAAAAATAAGGGGATGGATAACCCATCCCCTCTGCAATCTGATATTGAAGCATCAGCAGGCATAAGCCTGGAGCTCCTTTGTTTTAGGCATTGCCTTAAGACGCAGTATAGCACGCTTCTCTATCTGCCTGATTCTCTCTTTGGTCAGATGGAACAGATCACCGATCTCCTTAAGGGATTTTGGTGTCTCTCCACCGATTCCATAGCGCTGCTTAAGGATTGCTGCTTCTTTTTCCGGAAGCTTGTCCAGAAGCTTTGCAACCTCAACCTTAAGGGAGTCGTTCACTACAGCTTCCTCAGGCTGTGGAACCTTCTTATCCTCGATGAAATCTCCGATCAGAGATGCGTCGCGGGTTCCCTGCTTAACCGGTGTATCGAGGGATACATATTCCCTGGAGATGCTCAAGAGCTCTGCCACATCCTTTTCGTCCATATTTACCTTTGCTGCAATCTCTGATGCATCTGGCTCACGTCCTAAAGCCTCAAACATTACCTTTCTTGCCTTCTCGATCTGAACCAGCTCGCCGAAGCGGTTGAGCGGAAGCCGTATCATTCTGGACTTCTCGCCGATAGCCTTGAGAATTGCCTGACGGATCCACCATACAGCGTAGGAAATGAAATGATATCCCCTGGATACATCATATTTCTCAATTGCATTGATGAGCCCGATATTGCCTTCGTTCACAAGGTCTGCAATAGGAAGTCCCTTGTTCCTGAACTTCTTTGCAACATTGACTACAAACCTAAGGTTGGACTTTATCAATATCTCTCTTGCGTTCTTATCGCCCTGGGCAGCAAGAACTGCATACTTTTCTTCATCCTCACGGGAAAGAAGCGGAATCCGGTTGATTTCTTTCAGGTACATTGCTAAAACATTGTCATCTTCAAAAAACTTATCAGCTTTCATTTTGCGCCTCCACAATATGAACAGCAAGTATCGTGCCAAAGTTACATTTTTATGCAAATTTTTATTCATCTATTTATATTATAATGATATATTTAATTTTTAAATCATCTATACTCCCCTACTTAAAAATGTTATTGTATCAAAATGATACAGGGATATGAAATAGAAGATAAATTGTATCTTTTTGACCCTGTTAGCCTCTTATATATTGACCACCAGCCACCCTATTTCGTATATTTTAGAAAACATAGTTAACATTCAGGAGGATTAGAGATATGAAAGTTATTCCATTGGAAGACAGAGTCCTTATCAAGACTGCAGAGATGGAGGAGAAGACAAAGAGCGGCCTTTTCATTCCACAGACAGCACAGGAGAAGACTCAGGTAGGCGTTGTTACCGCTGTAGGAAGCGACAAAGAGGCAATCAATGTCAAGGTTGGCCAGAAGATTATGTACGACAAATATGCCGGCACAGCAATCAAGGTTGACGGTGCAGATTACCTGATCATCAAGGCAAAGGATATTCTGGCAGTTATTGAAGACTGACCGTAAAAGAATAATCTCCTATAGAAGCAGCCCCTGAAAAGGCTGCTTTTTTTATTTCCTCTTCTCGGGCAGCTGGGCCATGATGACAGCGCAGAACATAAGGATACAGCCGGTCAGCTCCTTAAGGCTTAAATGCTCCCCCAGGATTGCCCAGCCGGAAAGGACAGCAAATACAGATTCAAAGCTCATCAGAAGGGATGCAACAGCTGGCTCCACATGCTTCTGCCCTATTATCTGGAAAGTGTAGGCAAGGCCACAGGAGAAGATTCCTGCATAGAGTATCGGGAAGGCACAGGCCAAGATATCTTTGACATGAGGTGTCTCGAAGAGAGCCATGCATATCATTCCCACTGCCCCGGATACAAGGAACTGGAGACAGGCAAGTTTGACTCCGTCGGTGCGGGTTGCAAAATAGCCTACGGCTAAGATATGGAATGCAAAAGCCAGGGCGCAGAGAAGGATATACAGGTCTCCCCTCTCCAGCACAAGACGCTCGCCCATGCAGAGCAGATAGAGACCGACAACGGCCAGGAGCACAGCAGTCCAAAGCAGCTTTCCGATCCGCTGCCTTATGAAAAGTCCAAGGCATGGAACCAGAACTATATAAAGCGAAGTGATGAAACCTGCCTTCCCTGCGCTGGTATATTGGATTCCCACCTGCTGCAGGTTGGAGGCAAGGCAGAGGAGAAGACCGCAGACAAGGCCTCCTGCAAGAAGCATGCTGCGCTCCTGACCTTTGGGTGGCAGCATGGGGTTGCTGCGGCAGAATACAGGGATGAAGGGAATAAGAAAAAGACCACCTATAAAGGTGCGGATAGAGTTGAATGTAAGAGGCTCCACATAAGACATCCCTATCCGCTGGGAAACAAAGGCAGAGCCCCATATAAGAGCGGTAAGCAGAAGCAGCAGGCTTCCGGCCATTTTTTTGTTTTTCATATAAATCAGATTATAAAATTTATTCTTGTCTGTAAATATTTTTTTTGTTATATTGTAGATGAATGAACCCAGGGGGTGAAAATGGTCTCGACTGGGGAATTTTGGTGCATGGACTGCAAGTAGAGCGTCATCTCTTTAACCTGGCAAAAACTTTATCTGCTAACACAGATTACGCTTTGGCTGCCTGAGGGCGGTCACGAACCTTCGGAATGCGGCTCCTAAGTCCGTTTTGGTTTGTCACAAACTGGGGCTTGCTGGAATAAATTCCTGCGGTATTCCGGGACTTTCAGCAGGATACGGGAAGATCAGGGTGCGTTTTGGAAGCCTGCTTTTCCTCAAGCTTAATCCAAGACTAAGCTTGTAGACGTTCATGGGTCAATCTTCAGGACGCGGGTTCGACACCCGCCACCTCCACTTTTTCAAACATAAGGAGGCACACTATGTTTGACTATTCAAGCACTGCACAGGCAGTAAAAGAACGGACACTTATCAAGAACGTATATATGTGGATGGCCGCAGGACTGGCCCTTACAGGAATAACATCCCTTTGGATGGTAAGCGATCCTGCCCGGGTACAGCAGATGATCCAGGGCGGTTCCATGTGGATTTTCCTTATTGCAGAGATTGTATTGGTGTTCTACCTTTCAGCCCGGCTCCTTTCCATGAAGCCTCTGACTGCAACCCTGTGCTTTGCAGGATACTCGATTCTCAACGGTATTACTCTTTCTGTAATTTTCTTAGCTTATACTGCTGAAAGCATTACAAGCACCTTCTTCATCACAGCAGCCACCTTCGGCGGTATGTGCCTTTATGCCATGACCACAAAACGGAACCTGGCCACCATGGGCAACTACCTGGGAATGGCACTGTGGGGACTTATCATTGCAGCACTTGTGAATATGTTCCTCAAAAGCTCCACATTTGACATGATGATCTCTGGAATCGGAGTGCTGGTGTTCTGCGGTCTTACAGCATACGACACACAGTATATTCTCAACATAAGCCGGAACTATTCCGGTTCCCTGGACGAAAGCGACTATATCCGCTTCTCCATCATCGGAGCCCTTAAGCTCTACCTGGACTTTGTGAACATGTTCCTGTATATGCTCAGGTTCTTCGGCAGAAGAAAATAAATGCGTGTCACAGGCGGCATCTATAGCGGGCGCCAGGTAAAGTGCCCAAAGGGTGTAATACGCCCTTCCATGGACCGGATGAGGGAATCGGTGTTCTCCATACTTGGCAACATGGAAGGCCTCTCATTTCTTGACATGTTCAGCGGCTCCGGGATTATAGGCATAGAAGCTGCATCCCGTGGAGCAGAACCTGTGGTGCTGGTGGAGAAAGACTTCATCAAAAAGAATGTCATAAAAGATAACATCTCATTTGTAGAAAGCGATATCCAACTGCGGCTTATGTCGGTGGAACGCTATATACAGTGCGCCCCGGACGGCAGCTTCGACCTTGTATTTCTGGATCCGCCATTCCCGCGGCATAAGAAGAAAGAACTTATAGAAAAAATAGGGGCCACATCACTGGTTAAAGAGGGGGGGCTCCTTATGATCCACTACCCCAGCGAAGACAACCTGGACCAGGAGAAGTTTGAGGCATTTGATCTTATAGATGAAAGGAAATATGGAAGATCCATAGTTCTCTTCTATAAGAAGAAAACTCCTACAGAAGAGAACCAGGAAACAGCTGTCAGATAAGAACTACAGCTGGGAAACAGAAGTGAAGCACTGCCAGTGCAATTGCTAAGATTCCAATAGCAGTCTTGAATTTATCAACAGCAGAATAGAAAGAACAGCAGGCCTTTCCGAAATCAACTTTCTTCTTCTCTGCCTTAGGTGCCTCTGCAGCTGGTGCAGCTGTTGCCTCGTCTGCAGGCTTTTCAGCATCTGGTGTCACCTCTGCTGCTGCATCTGGAACAGGAACCTCTTCAGCCGGCTTAACATTCTTGGTGATAGTATCTTTGAGGAAATAAAGACAGATGATCAAAGATGTGATTGCGATAAGAAGGTCGCCTACTACTGCAACATCACCAGGGGTTACGCTGATGATCAGGAACAATCCTGTAACACCTGCCACTATAGCAAAAATCATCTTGGATGTGCTGTTCCCAAAGAACTCAACAACATTCACTACCTTAGGGAACTTTTTTGCAAGAAAATCATTTGCAAAGTAGATACCGCCGATCAGGTTCACAAAGATAGCAAGAAAATAAAACTGCAACATAAACTTTTACTCCTTTATTTTATTTTTTTCATTCTCTATCATTTTATCGACAATCTGGAGCTTTTTCTGCAATCCTTCGATTGCCTTTTGTATCTTAAGACGCTCTGCCTCCAGGTGATCAACCGGGGAAACAGGCTCAACCTTTGGAACAGGCTTTATTATGCCAGTCTTCACCGAGGGAGCACTCTCCCCTTCCATAAATGCATGGACAGCCTCTTCCCTTCTATGGTCATCCTTCATGGCTGCCACAGTCTTCATATTATCATATCCTATCTCCGGTGTCACGTCATACTTTTCTATCCGGAGCAGTGTATTTGCTGTTGTCTTCTCTATTCCCAGCTCCCGGTCCACATAGTCGTCAAAGGAAAGATGGCGTTCAATGCACATATTACGGGCCTCGTTCAACACCTTGGAAAACTCCTTCATGATAGCGCCGTTCTTCTGCAGGAAGTTCTCCTTGATCTGCTTAGTAAGCTGGATAAAGGTCTGATCGCTCTTGAATGGGTTCAGGTAGATGCCTGTCTCCTCTGCCCTCTTAAGAAGTTGATGGAAAGTGGCCCAGAACTGGGCGGTATGGCATCTGTTGGAGAGTGTGATGTTCCCGTTCTGGCAGCTTACAATATGGTGGGCAAACTCGTGGATAGCTGTATAAATCAGGTCGCTGTCCCCTGACATATTCTTGTTGTGAATAAGGATTTCCCTCTCTGCAGGCTTGTAAAGGCCGTCTACCTTCTTGCTCTTCTTTCCAGAAAATACAAGAGTAAAGGGAGGTACATCGGCCAGGGTGCGGAGTTTATCGGCCAGCTGATCCTGATTCATGCTTATTCCTTGAAAAGCGCGTTATGGAAGTCTGAAATAAAGGATGGGTCCTGCTTTATGGCATCAAAGAGATTGCCTACTCCTGTCTCAACCACAGCTGCAGCGCTGTTGCCCACAGAGCGGCAGCTGTCGGTCTCCATATCGTAGATCACAACACCGTCCCCATCGGCAATGTAGAAGGCCAGGCTTACGTCGGCAGAATAGCCCTGGTAATCGTGGCTCATCCCGGAGGTGATCACCTCCATCTGCACATGGAACTTCTCTTTTGTGTTTGGGACAACCAGGTTGAGCTGGAGCTGCTGGTCCAGGAAATTGCGGTACATAGACACCAGATTATCGGAGAAAAGATCCTCTGCCACCTTAAGGTCAGCAGTCACTGACATCTTCTCCACCATAAGGAAAAGATCAGCATCGGGAACCTTGACCTCCAAAGCTTTTTCTGCAGTCTCATCTATAGCTATTTTGAAAGAGTACTGTTTCTCTCCTGTGCCGGAAGCAATACCGCAGCGGAATTCGCCGAAGAATACACCGTCCGGTCCAGTCTCCAGGCTGTCGAACAGAGTGCCGTCCTCCAGCAGAACCTGGATTGGTATGGTACCTGCAGGAATACCGGAAGTTGAATCTACAAATACCATAATATTGAAGCTGTCTCCGAACTCACACTGCTGGTAGTCGGGTGATATAGCAATACTGAGGGATGAGACATCTGCATTCAGATTCTGCAGAATATAAGCAGTAGTATCTGGATTATTCTCTGTCAGGGCCAGAGTATAAGCCTCCTGAAGTATCTCGAGGCGCTCTGCCACAGTATGGGCTTCCGGCAGCCGGTTCAGCACCTCGTCCACTGTGGATGCCGGCTGTTCAGAAGATCCGGCTTCAGCTTCTGTATCCTGAGTCTTTGGACCTATCTGGAGCCAATCCTGTACAGACTGGCAACCTGTCAAAAGAAAAAACAATATGCTTAAAAGGGTAAACCACTTATATTTCATATATATACCTTGCTTAAGGATAGATAAAAAAAAACGGGCTGTCAAGGACAACCCGCTTTTCATTTAAAACAAAGAATCAGTAGCTCTTGGAAGAAGCCATCTTGCGGTTCTTCTTCATCTGCTTTCTAAGGATTGCTTTCTTCTTCCGTGTATTGATTGTAGAAGGCTTCTCATAATACTCTCTTTTCTTCCACTCTCTGATGATACCCTCTTTCTCAACCATTCTCTTGAAGCGCTTAAGGGCCTTCTCCAGTGGTTCGTTGTCGTCAACCTTAACAAATGCCATTATGATTCACCTCCTTCGGTACTATAGTCCGCAGTACGGGCACTATCTTAAATAAAAGTGCTTTTTTTGTCAATTATTTCGGGCTTTTTTCCATGTCGATTATTACAAGCTGCGGTGTGGTCTTGTTGCGGAAATAGTTGTAATCCACACGGAATATGGTATCCACGGTGTCCCCTACATTCAGGTCACGCCCTGCCCTGTCCGAGCTGTTCCAATAGATGGCAGGCCAGATATTTTTCCCTGCATCCAAAGAGAACTTGATGTGTCCCACCTCTTTCTGCCCCACCACATCCAGGGTTTTTATCACAAGCTTCTTGGCCAGGAATACAAGCGGAGGGTTGCTCTCTCCATAGGGATTGAGGCGCTGTGCCACATCAAGGATATCCTCGGTCAGATAGCCCTTGGGAAGCTCTGCATCAATCTCTGGATATGGCTTTTCAGGAATATCGATTCCCACCTCTTCCACATAGGTGTTCACCTTCTTCTTGAACATATCCAGGTTGTCAGACTGCAGAGAGAAACCGCCTGCAAAATCGTGGCCGCCGTAGTCCAGGAAAACCTCCTTGCAGTAATCAAGAAGAGGCATTATGGAATAGTTGCGGATACTGCGCACCGAGCCGATAACCTTGTCTTCCATGACAGTGTATATGATGGCCGGAGCGTTATAATAGCCCGAGAATTTAGAGGCAAGAATGCCTGTGATACCTCTTGGCACTCCCTTGCCACCGGTGAATACCAGAGAGCTGGAGAACTCCTCGAAGCTCTCCTTTGCTGAATGAGTAAGAAGTCCCCAGTAGTCCTCACCCTGCTTTTTCCGCTGCTTATTGAGGGAAAAGAGCTCGCCTCCCAGTTTCTCCACCTCGGCCGCATCGGTAGATTTGAAGAAGTTCACCGCCTTGGAGGGAACCCCCATGCGGCCCGAAGCATTTATAATAGGGGTTATATACCAGGCCACATCTGTGACAGTAATATTTTTGTCTATGATCTTCTGCTCGCACAGAAGCCAATGAAGTCCTTTGCTGCTGTGGGTCGCAATGTGCATAAGCCCACGGTTCACAAAAATACGGTTCTCGTTCACCAGAGGCATAAGGTCGGCCACAGTGCCAAGAGCAACCAGAGGCAGTTTCTTCTCATACTCTTCTGCAAGTGATGGATATTTCTTATAAAGAAGCAGTTTGAAAAGGCTCAAGAGCACATCAAGCTCTGTAATTTCATTCGAGCTGTACCGGCTGTCGTGGCTCATGGCCCGAAGTTTGAGCAATCCCATTCCGGAAAGGCTTGGGAAAAGCTTATATACTGCAGGAGCCAGATCCAATGTCTCCAGGTCCACATTAGGAAAAACCTGGCTGAAAAGCCGCTTCTGATTCTGAGCCCCGAAAGTGATGATTATGGAACCGGAGAAGAAATCCATAAGCCTGGTGCTTTCCAACGTTGTTATGACACCTGGAACAACAGTCTCGGTTATCTGTGCCACCTCCACCAGATTGTAGAGTTTTTTTGCGTTGAAGATAAAACATCCATCCGGCCCGGGCACTATATTGAGCAGAGTCACATTCTTGTTGTAATAAGAGGTGCGGGCAAACTCCAGAGCCCAGATAAGCTTGGCCACCACTCCGCAGCCTGCCAGATCCCGGAAAGGATAACCGCAGTCCGGCACCTTGGGGTTGATTATGGCGGTGCACACCGGAAGCTCTGCAGGAGCTGTGTGATGATCCAGCACTATCACATCTATGGATTTCTCTGCAGCATAGGCAATCTCCACCTTGTTGGAGATTCCGCAGTCAACAGTAAGAATAAGTGTTATATCATTGGCTGCCGCAAAGTCCACAGCTTCGGTGGTAAGACCGTAGGGATCATCCCCTTCCGGCACCTTCCAGAATGGATTGGCAATTCCCAGAGAAGAGAGCATTTCTGTAAGAAGTACTGTGGAGGTGATTCCGTCCGCATCACGGTCGCCGAACACCAGCACCCGCTCCCCTTCCGAAGCTGCATCAAGAATACGGTCCACCGCATCCTCCATCTGATGGAAGAGGAATGGATTGTGCAGATACTTTATCTCGTCCTGGAGATAGAACTTGAGCTCTTCGGGCGCAGTTATGCCGCGGCGCACCAGAATGGAGGCCAATAAAAGCGATACATTGTACCTTGAGGCCAGATCCTTTACATCCTGACCCTCAATGAATTTTTTATTATATCTCATCCGAGTTCCTTACAATGTCAAAAGCCCCCGAGAGAGTGTTCAGACGGCATTCAAGCACACTCTGCACCATAGAGAGGACCGACTGCTCAAGGAGAGCGGCATCCTTTCTGCACAGCCGGATATGCACTGCCTCAGATGCAGGCAGGCCCAAAGTATAATCCAAATATTTAAAGATGCCGGCAGAAAGCTTATTAGATTCTACCACATAATCTGCTTTCTGGAAATAGCTGACAGGTGGAAAACCCATAAGATTAAGAAATCTCAGGAGGAACTGGACATTGATATAAAGGATATCCTCCTCCTTAGCCACCTCAAGAAGCTGCATGAAAGATAAAAGAAGATAGAACAGCTCGGAAGAGGAATCACCGCCCCCATGGGTGCGCATTACAACCTCAAACCAGGTGAGAACGGTGTAATATTTTTTGATGTCGGTCTGGATAGCAAGGAATGTGTATTCCGGGGAAAAGTCCTCTATTTTAGGCTTCCGGGCCGATGGACTCTGATATAAAACAAAGTGGCCACATACCAGGGGAGAAACTAATGGACCTATCTTGCTTTTAGGTTTGTATCCCCCGTAGGCTGTGGCCTCGGTTATGCCAGAATCTGGAGAGAATATCCTAACTCCCTTGTGGAAATCACCGATCCGGGAGTTCTTAAGTATTATTCCATCCAGTTCTGTATAGCGGTTCATCAACTGTTATTGTACAGTGATTCACCTGTTTTTTACAATAGCAAAAGAGAATTCGCAGCTTACGCAGACCTTGCCGTCAACCTTGCCTACTCCAGAAGCGAAATAAAAAGGACCTTTATTTCCCTTGATGGTGCACTCGGACTCAAAGGTGTCCCCAGGTACCACAGGATTGCGGAACTTCACTTTGTCAAGGCCGGTGAACATCGGGAGTTTTCCGTCTGTGCACTTGTCTGCCAGGAGCACACATGTAGCCTGAGCCAGCATCTCGCAAAGGATTACACCCGGAACCACAGGACGGCCAGGGAAATGTCCCTTGAGGAAGAACTCCTCTCCGCTCACCTTATACTTTCCATGGGCAACCCCATCCACAACCTCTGCCTCCTGCACCAGAAGCATATTATCCCGGTGGGGCAGTATTTTTTTGATATCTTCCTGATTCATTCAATCCTCACATTTCTTAAATGCCAGACACGCGTTGTGTCCGCCGAATCCAAGGTTCTCTGACAGAGCCAGCTTGATCTCCGCCTTCCTGGCAACCAGAGGAACATAGTCCAGGTCGCAGTCCGGGTCAGGCTCTGTAAGGCCTATAGTAGGAGGCACAATCCCCTCCTTCATGGCCAGGATGGCGGCAATAGCCTCCACACCGCCAGTAGCTCCAAGCATGTGGCCAGTCATGGACTTGGTGGAGCTTATAAGAATCTTATAGGCATTTTCACCGAAAGCCTTCTTTATGGCCACAGTCTCGGACTTGTCGTTGAGCGGTGTGCTGGTGCCGTGGGCATTGAAGTAGACCTTGGTCTCCCCTTCCATGCCTGCCTCCTTGACAGCATCCATGATAGCCCGGGCTGCTCCATTGGCATCCGGGTCGGGAGCTGTCATATGGTAGGCATCGCAGGTGGAGCCGTAGCCGCACATCTCGGCATAGATCTTGGCACCACGGGCCTTGGCATGCTCATACTCCTCCAGGATAAGGATACCGGCTCCCTCGCCCATCACAAAGCCGTTACGGCGTTTGTCGAATGGAATCGAGGCTACATCCGGGTCGGTGCTGGAGGAAAGAGCCATACAATTGATGAATCCGGCCACACCGGTCGGGCCAACAGCTGCCTCTGCACCACCAGAGATAACAGCATCGGCATAGCCGCCACGGATGGCCCGGTAGGCCTCTCCTATGGCGGTGGAGCCGGTGGCGCAAGCAGTGGTTACAGGAACACAGGGCCCCTGGGCCTTGAACTTGATGGCTATATTTCCAGCTGCCATGTTGGCGATCATCGTAGGGATAAAAAGAGGAGAAACCCTGCGGGGACCCCTGTCATGCAGCTTGATAACCTCTTCGGTGAAAGTTATGATTCCACCGATACCTGAGCCCACATACACCCCGAACCGTTCCGGTGCCACTTTGCCCAGGATACCGCTGTCCTGCACTGCCTGATATGCGGCAGCTATTCCATACTGGGCGAACAGGTCGCTCTTGCGGATCTCGGCCTTCTCCATATAAAGATTAGGGTCAAAATCCTTGACCTCTGCGGCCAGCTTTGCCTTGAAATCAGTGGTATCAAACCGGGTTATAGGACCAATTCCATTCTTTCCGGCCACAATAGAGGACCAGAAGGTAGGAATATCATTTCCCACCGGGGTAATGCAACCCAATCCTGTAACAACTACTCGTTTCATAATACTCCTTACATTGCCATTCCGCCGTCTACGCGGATAACCTCGCCAGTGATGTAATCAGATACAGGACTGGCAAGGAAAAGAACCAGATTAGCCACATCCTCAGGCTTTCCAGCCTTCTTCATAGGAACAGCATCGATAAGCTTGTCCCGGCCTGGCAGATCCTTTGTCATATCTGTGTCGATGACTCCAGGTGCCACTGCGTTGCAGCAGATTCCTCTGGCTCCCAGCTCTCTTGCTATGGTCTTGGTCACGCCGATGATTCCAGCTTTGGATGCAGAATAGTTCACCTGCCCTGCATTTCCCATAAGACCAGCTATGGAGCTGATATTCACAATCTTTCCATAATGCTTTTTCAGGAAGATAGGACTGCAGTGCTTGGTCATGTTGAACACACTCTTAAGGTTGATGTTGATGACTGCATCCCAGTTCTCCTCGCTCATGGAGAAGATAAGGCTGTCCCGGGTGATTCCCGCATTGTTCACCAGGATGTCGATGGTGCCGAAATCCTTTACAATCTGGGCCACTGTAGCCTTGACTGCGGCAAAATCGGAGACATCGCACTGGTATGGACGGGCATTTACTCCGAAAACTTTAAGAATATCGCAGGATTCCTGGGTTTTCTCCAGATTTCCTACATCAATAAGGGCAATATCTGCGTGGTTCTCTGCCATCTTCTGGGCAACAGTAAAGCCGATTCCTCTGGAACCACCTGTAATTACCGCTACTTTACCTTTAAGCATTTTTAATCTCCTCAGCCACTCTGGCTGCATCCTGACTGTTCTCCACATTGAAGATGCGTACACCTGGATTTATTTTTGCCACAAAGCCGGAGAGGGTGTGTCCCGGTCCGCACTCTATGAAAGTGTCTACCCCATCTGCAATCATGTTCTCAATCAGGTTCTGCCACTTCACAGGACTCTTGATCTGGTTGGTCAGAAGTTCCTGAACCTGGGTGGCATCTGTTACGTATTTTTTTGAAGTATAATTTGAATAAATATCAATATTGCTTGTTTTAAAACTAAACTTTGATAATTCTTTGGCAAATTCTTCTGCCGCTTTGGCCATAAATGGGGAATGGAAGCCACCACTCACAGGGAGCTGCAGGTACCTTCCACCGGCAGATTTCACATCCAGCTTGAACTGTTCCATCTCCTCCGGGGCACCTGATACCACCAGCTGTCCTGGGCAGTTGTAGTTCACAGGATAGATGTGATCATACCTTGAGGCAAGCTCTTCCACCTTTGCGTTGTCAAGCTTAAGGACAGCAGCCATTATGCTCTTCACATCCTTTCCTGCCGCATCCATAAGCTCGGAGCGGCGGCACACCAGCTTGAAGCCCTCCTCTGCAGAAAGCATGCCGGCATAGGTGATGGCTGCTATCTCCCCCAGGGAGAAGCCTGCCACAGCCTGGCAGGCCAGCCCATGCTCCGCCAGGGCATGGGCAGCAGCCAGATCCACGCAGAATATGCATGGCTGGGTGTTGCAGGTCTGGGAAAGCTCCTCTGGTGTGCCGTCAAAGCACTGGGCTGCTGTCCCGGGCCGCACGCTGTCTGCCATATCAAACACTTTCTTTGCCGACTTACTGTTATCGTAAAGGTCCTTGCCCATACCGGGGTACTGGGCTCCCTGGCCGGCAAACAAGAATGCTATTTTACCCATTTTGTCCCTTTTAAAAGTGCCTCGGCCTGGGAGACCAGCTCGTCGATGATCTCTTTGGCGCTCTGTTCTTTGGTAACCATACCGGCGATCTGCCCGGCAATGAAGCAGCCCTTGGCATCGTCGCCATCCACAGCGGCGGCCCGGAGGGCACCTATTCCTGCGTTTTCCAGCTCTTCGTTGGAGATAGAAGGATCATTCTCCTTCATGAAGAAGTTCCGGGAGAAGCTGGTCTTGAGGCTCCGCACCGGGTGCCCCAGTTTACGGCCTGTCACAATAGTATCTATATCGCTGGCCTTGAGCACCTTGGCCTTGTAGTTTGGATGTACACCGCATTCGCTTGCAACCAGGAACCTGGTTCCCATCTGGACACCCTTGGCACCCAGCATGAAGGCTGCGGCAATACCACGGCCATCGCCTATTCCACCTGCTGCAATCACAGGGATAGAGAGAGCATCAGCAACCTGTGGCACCAGGGCCATAGTGTTAAGCTCGCCTATATGGCCGCCGGACTCACCGCCCTCTGCCACAACAGCAACTGCTCCCAGCTTCTCCATCCTCTTTGCCAGCATGACAGAAGGGATTACAGGGATAACCTTGATTCCAGCCTCCTGCCACATAGGCATATACTTAGCCGGGTTTCCTGCACCAGTAGTTACTACTGGCACCTTCAGGTCTGCAACAACCTGGGCAACCTCTGCCACATGGGGGCTCATGAGCATGATATTCACTCCAAAAGGCTTCTTTGTCAGGCTCCGGGCAGTCTCGATCTCCTTCTTAAGGTAGTCGGCGCCGGCATTCATGGCAGAGATGATTCCCAGCCCGCCAGCCTCGGAGACAGCAGCAGCCAGCTTGCCATCGGCAATCCAGGCCATCCCCCCCTGGAAGATAGGATACTCAATTCCCAGAATAGAACAGAGTTCGGAATTAAGCATTCTCTTTCTCCTTAAGGCGCTTCTCGATGAATTTAACCAGGTCATCAACTGTGGTGACAGCCTCGTCGAACTCAAGCTCAACGCCCAGCTCTTCCTCAAGGTCCATAATCATCTCAACTGTATCCAGGGAATCGATTCCCAGTCCGATAAGAGATGTGTCCCGGGTAACTTTGCTTGGGTCGCAGTCAATCTTGCTGACAATCTTTTCTTTCAGTTTCTCAAAAATATCCATGTTTTACTCCTTACCATCTGATTATGCAGGCCGCACTGGAGAGTCCGCCCCCGAAGGCGCAGAGAGCTAACAGCTCGCCTCTCTTGAAACAGCCCTTTCTATTAAGTTCATCAAGCGCGATGGGAATGCTTGCTGAAGAGGTGTTTCCAAAACGTTCTATATTAAGATAGAAGCGGTCTTCCGGAATAGGAAGCTTCTTCTTTGCATAGTCGATGATCCTGCTGTTGGCCTGATGAGGCACTACCCAGCTTATATCCTCCACTTTTATTCCTGCATCTTCAGCCACATCTGCAATATCCCGGCAGATAGACTTAACTGCAAACTTGAAGGTCTCCTGACCATGCATGTTGATCACCGGCTTCTCAATCGGTCCCTTATAGAATGGGGAATCTCCACCATAGTTAGGAATGCGGATTATGTCGTTGTCGCCATAGGAGTGGAGCCGGGATGAAAGGTAGTTCTCCCCTTTCTCCAGAAGCACTGCTCCAGCACCGTCACCGAAGATTACACAGGTTGAGCGGTGGGTCCAGTCCACAGTAGCAGAAAGGCGCTCTGCCCCGACCACCAGTATGCGCTGTGCCTTGCCCCGGGCAAAGAACCCCGCCGCAGTATCAAGTGCGAAAACAAAGGCGCTGCAGGCACAGTTGATGTCCATGGCAGGACAGGCAGCTCCCAGCTTTTTCTGGATCATACAAGCCACGTTAGGTGATTTGTATTCTGCAGTAATGGAAGCGCAGATAATCATATCAATCTGGTCTGCTGTCACTCCAGCTGCATCCAGGGCACGCTGTGCCGCCTTATATCCAAGTTCCGATGTGGGCTCGTCCACAGAGATGTGTCTCTCCTTGATTCCTACCCGCTGGGTTATCCATTCATCATTTGTCTCCACCATGTGGGACAGCTCTTCGTTGTTCAATATTTTCTCAGGCACATAGCTGCCGGTAGATACAATTCTAAAGCTCATTCTATCCTTTCCAGACTCTCTCTAAAATAGATGTCGATTTTCTCAAATGCCTTGACCAGGAATTCTTTCTCCTGGTCTGTAAGGCCATCGTTTATCTTCCTGACCATACGGCGGCGGAAATATTTATAGTAGGCGTTGACCAGAGAACCCTCATGGGTCAGCACCACTTTCACAGACCGGCCGTCCTCCTGGCTGCTCAGCTTCTTAAGGTAGCCCTTCTTCTCCAGCTTGTTGACCATTACAGTCACCGAAGGCTTAGAGACACCAAGCATTGCTGCCAGCTTGCTTACAGTACATCCCTTCCTGCACCCTGCCCCCACTGCCTCAAGAAAATGAATTTCATTGATTGTGAGGTTGATGCGGGAGTTCACATTTTTCTTGGCATTCTCTTCCAGGTTGATGACATTTTTGTACATGTTGAGAAGAATGCCACTTAACTGTTCAGAAAAAGAATCCATACACCACCATTCATTTAGTTAGTTAATCTAACTAAATAGAGTATACTACCCTTTATTCCAGTTGTCAAGTTAAATATTAAAGAAGAAATATTGATTGACAGGCGGTTTTGTGGTATATGGAACACATGTGGTATACAGTTCTATTATTGCTTGTTTCCAATACTTTCATGACATTTGCATGGTATGGTCATCTTAAGCACAGGTCTGCAAACCTGCTCATCGTCATACTGGTAAGCTGGGGAATCGCCTTCTTTGAATATTGTTTCCAGGTTCCGGCCAACCGGATCGGCTCCCGGTTCTGCACCACCGCCCAGCTCAAGATTATTCAGGAAGTCATATCCCTTTCTGTGTTCTCGGTATTTTCTGTAATGTACCTGCGGGAGGAGTTCAAGTGGAATTATCTGGCCGCCTTCCTCTGTATCCTGCTGGCCGTTGTGTTTGTGATGAAGAAATAAGACGCTGCCCCTTTTCTTTATTCTAAGGAATCAAGTATTTTAAGGACAATCTGGCTTGAATTTGCTCCGGCTATGTCCCCGAAATCTTTATAACTGTCGTGGGCTTTCCCGTCTGCCTTGTCAGACAAAGCACGGATGACTACAAATGGCTTGTTATATTTTAAACAGATGACCGCAACCGAAGCCCCTTCCATTTCGCAGGCATATGCGTTGTATTCCTCTTTAAGCCTCTGTACATATGATTCGGATGCTATGAACTGGTCTCCTGTGGCAATAGTACCCTTGTGGACATGATTCTGTCCTACAGTATCGGCAGCAGTCTTAAAGGCAATTTCAACCAGTTCTGGATCACAATCATAAAAAATGCCTTCGGCCCTTCCCAGCCCAGGGTCGCCCGATGTCCATACAAATCCGTCGTTTGTTACAATACCATAATCGTGTTCCACCAGTCTGGTGGCCACAATTATATCAAGGACCTGGGTGTCGTCGGCTACTCCACCTGCAATACCGGTAAATAGCACTTTCGAGATGTTATACTTGTTAAACATGGATGTGACTCCCGATGAGGCCCGCACTTTGCCTATTCCAGCTCTTGTGATCACCACATCTTTACCGCGCAGTTTTCCTACGTGATACTGGACACCGCCTATCGAGTCAACCCGTTTTATATCAGCTTCATCAAGCAGAACTTTTATCTCGTTATCCATAGCCGAGATAATTCCTATGCGTTCTTTATGCTCCAGAGAGGAGTTTCCATTAAGCTTTACACCTATTATTGCAAGCAGAAACACTGCAATTGCGATAGAGATAACAGTATATTTTTTCATATATCATATAATCTATCAAACTGGAATAAAGTTTACAAGACTTTTGATGAATTCAGGGGCAAAGTCTACGCCATTGCTCCAGGTTATTGTAAATGCATCTACCGTAAAGTCTCTGAACTTTTTTAAATCTATTAATTCACGTATAATTGGACGGTGATCAGTGGACAACTTCTGCTTGAAGTCTGCAATGCCTGATGTTGAGTCATTAAATGTCACTTTAATCTTGTAATCGCCAGCATATTCCGCTGATACAACGTGAATCAACTTTCTTCTCCTATACAAGGGGTTTAATCTTATTGCACTTTCCAGTTTCTTTCAAATTGTTCCAGTTGTCAAGAAGTTCTTCTTTATGAAGTTCAGCCCATTCGGTGACAAGTCCGATTATTCTTGACGGATTTCATAAGTTAAGATGTTTAGCTGCACGATCTTCTGGAATCAGCAGGTCGTACAACTGCTTTTTTCATATTGACTTCCTTTTAAAATATGTTATTATTTTAGATGAAGTGGAAATCTTTAGAGTTGCTATTCCCCTGCTATGGGAAGTGAGGCTCTTATCAAGGTTTCCATTTTTTTTGTTGAATTACACATCCATATTAGATTGATAAAATATCAAAGAAACTTGAAGACTTCATAATTCTTACCGGTTAAAGTTGTACGACATTCCGGAATCAGCAGGTTGTAAAGAATAATAATTAAATAATCTTTAGAAACAAGTGCTGATATATTATGAGCAACATATGATTCTAATAGTATAAATTCATAATCCTAAAAGTTGTTTTTTCTTTGTATCAAATTCTTCTTGTGTAATAATTCCATCATCAAATAGCTTTTTTAGCTGTGTAATTTCGGCATATATATCTGGTTTTGCGGCTTCTGCTGTTTGATTAGCTTTTTCATGGGTTAACAACTGTTTACCCTCTGCAAATAATAATTTTAATTCTTCTTTTTTTTCTTGTGAAAAATTATTCCACTCAGACAATAAGAATTCTGTAGGAATTAACATGTTTTCACATTCCGGACAAGAACCTTGCGATTCACAACTATATGTTTTTTTACAATGATTACAATAGAAAATTCTAGAGACATCCTTTTGATTATCTCTAGGATCTCTAGGGCGTACTGCAACAATAATGATACCAATTATTCCTAAAAAGAAGCCCCACAAGAACCCACCTTCCATGTCTCTATTGCTTGAAATAGCTTGACAAATTAGTCCACATATAACCCCTATGATAATAGCACCAACTATAAACATTTTCACTCCTACAACAAAAAAAATTACTTTTTATAAACAATTTGATAATCAGATTTTATATATTTTACATTTAATTATTGCTGAGGTCAACACTATTAAATCACACGAAATGTATAGTGCTATAAAATAAAAACAACAGGGGCCCAGAAAAAGGCACCCCCTGGCGGTGTTACAGCCTTGGCTGTTTACCGAGCAGGGGTGCCTTTTTCTGGGCTATGTTATGTATGGACGATGGGGGACTCGAACTCCCGGCCCCTTCCTCCGGAGGGAAGTGCTCTATCCACTGAGCTAATCGTCCAGCATGTTAAAATATATTTAGGCTTGGGGAAACTGTCAAGTGAGAATACTATAGCAAAAAATAAGGGCTCCCGATTTGGGAGCCCTTTCTATTCAACTTTAGACTCGGTTTCTTTTTCTATTCTCTGTCACGGGGTAACTGTCACCAGCATGGATGCTGACTTAACCAGTGCGCCGTCTCCGCTGTATGCCACGCAGGTCACATCATATGCACCAGGGTATGCACGGCTTAGCTCATATGTAGATCCGGTCTCGCCTTCCTGGAACATTCCGTTCACGTACCAGATGAACTGTGCGCCATCGGTTGCCTCAGCTGTAACTGTTGTTGTCTCTGATGAGCTCTGCTTAACCAACTCAGCGCCGGAAACTGAAACGTTGATCTCGGGGATGATGATCGCGAAGGAGCTGGGCAGGTTTGGTGCAGCAGCGCCGTTTCCGTTCACGATGTTGCTTGACTTTGACTCCTGTGCATCGGAGTACTCATAAGCGCCTGCGGAGTTGCAGGAGCAGAAGAGAGCAGCCACTGCCAGAGCCATAACCATCA